>QFCH01002698.1_pt1:0-465000 | contig 751596 bp, 700 predicted proteins | sample 5346071 | NCBI WGS metagenome assembly QFCH01 (sample SAMN09062255, study PRJNA434731) | Human gut metagenome, whole genome shotgun sequencing project. | isolation source: stool timepoint B chromium assembly | host: Homo sapiens | collected 2015
CCACCTGGTTTGCCATTTTCTTTGTCGTACTCTGGTGTGTAGATGTCTTTGTCTGGAGTTGTTACCGTTACTTTAACTGGTACCTCTTCTTTTGATCCATCTGGATACGTTACTTTAATCGTACCTGGGATTTCATCTCCTGGTTCCTTGTCTTCTGGAATTGTTACAGTAACTTTACCTTTATCATCAACCGTGATTCCTGGTGTTAAGCTTTCGAACTTCGTTCCTTCTGGAATTGTCTTACCAGTTTCTTCTGTTACTGGTACTTCAACCTTAGCTCCTGGAATTCCATTTCCATCATCATACTTAGGATTGTATTTATCCGCTTGTTCTTGAACTTTAATTGTAATCGTTTGTGTCGTTACATTGCCGTCCTTATCATGCGCTTTGATGGTTACAGTATAGTCACCTTTAGGTGCTGTTGGTGTTCCTGTAATTTGTCCATTTGCATAAGTTAATCCTTCTGGTAAATCTGTTACTTCTACTGGATTTTCTTCACGTAATCCACGTCCACCTTCATTATCCGCAACAGTTACTGGAATTGGTGTGATTGGTTCGTTTTTCGTTACCGTTTCACCTTCAGCTGTAATTGTTGGTCCTGTTACATCTTTTACAGTGACTGGTACAGTTACTTCTTCACTTGATCCATCTGGATACGTTACTGTTATTACCGCATTTCCTGCGTTGCCAGCTGTTGCCGTTGAATTCGGTTTACTTTGAACCGTTAATGTTCCGGGTCCATAATTTTTTACTTTTGCTTTTACTGCATCATCTGTAATTGGCTGACCTTGGTTTACTGTTAAGCCTTCAGCTATTGGATTATGCTTATCTTTTTGTTCTTGAACTTTAATAGTTATTGTTGTTGTAGTCGAATTACCTTTTTTATCAAACGCTTTAATTGTTACAGGGTAATCGCCTGCTGGAGCTGTTGGTGTTCCTGTGATTTTTTCATCTTTGAAAGTTAATCCATTTGGTAATCCTTCTACTACGATTGGATTATCATCACGTAAACCAACTCCACCTGGGTTATCCTCAGCTGTTACTAAAATTGGCTTAATTGGTTCATTTTTCGTTACTGTTGCTCCATTGGCTGTAATAGTTGGACCTTCTGTATCTGGTACTGAAGCGTCACGTACTGTTACCGGTACATTTACATCTTCACTTGAACCATCTGGATACGTTACTGTTACTACTGCATCTTCTGGGTTTCCTACAACTGCTGTTGTTGGTTTACTCTTAACTATTAGTTGCGTTGCGGGTGCGTAATCTTTCACCTTAGCGATAACTTCTGAATCTTCAATAACGTGATTTTGATCAACTGTTAATCTTTCTCCTCTTGGATTATGAGCATCCGCTTGTTCTTGAACTTTAATCGTAATGTTCGTTGTAGTTGAGTTACCGTTCTTATCATGCGCTGTAATCGTTACAGGGTAATCTCCTTTTCCTGCTGTTGGCGTTCCTGTGATTCGATTATTCGCATACGTTAATCCTGTTGGTAATCCTGTTACTTCTATTGGATTCTTATCACGTAACCCTACTCCGCCTGGATTATCCACAGCTGTTACTGAAATTGGAGTAATTGGTTCATTTTTCGTTACCGTTGCTCCATTTGCTGTGATCGTTGGTCCAACTGTATCACGTGCTGTCACCGTAAAGTTGAAGTTTACTGGATCTGCATTATTTCCATCATTATCTGCAGCGTTAAATGTAATCGTATTTTGTTTACCGATATCTTCTGCTGAAGTTGTAATTGAAATACGAACAACTTTTTCTGTTTCAGTTGTTTTTACTGGTGTTGAAGTTGCTTTACCTGCATTCATTCGACCAAAGTATTTATCTAAGAAATCTTTAGCATTCAATGTAACAGAAGTATTATCTTTTGCTGTTACTATAAATTCTACTTTTTCACCTTCAACGACTGTTTGACTTGACGGTGTAATCGTTAATGTTGGTTTTTGAGCATCTTTTGCATTTTGTTTAGCTACTGGACTCTCAAGAACCACATTGTTATCAATTGTCTTAGACACTTTTGCAGTTACTTCTTTTCCATCCGCTACTTCAAGGTCAGCGATTTTCACAACGCCTTGAGGTGTCACAGATACTTTATCCGTTGTTTTGCCATTTACAGTCCAGTTATTTCCTGTTTTTGTAACTTTTACAGTTTCAGGAGCTGTTTTTCCTGTTGGAGTATAAGTCAATGTAATCGTATCTATATCTTGTGGGGTGTTGCTATTTGGACGTTTTGGTGGTGTAATTTCCACGCTACCATCTTTGTTAGCCACTACGCTAGGCGCTGTTGGAGTTACCGCAAGAACTACTTGACGTTTAATTTCAGCTGGGGCGAATGTTGTTCTAGTTGTACTATTCGTATCAGTAATAGAATTTGTACCAGTTGGGAATTTTGCTACCGCATTTCTTGTATATTTACCTGAATTGTCTAATGTAGTACCTTCATCTAACTTATCTCCAGATTTCCATGTCCATACCATACCTTGAGGTAAATAACTGTTTCCACGATCTCTTTGATCATTACTATCTACTACTTTAAGGTAGTTGTGAGCATCAACATTTGTACGGCTGTTTTGTACATTTAATGTTGAGCCTACAGGAACTTTTGCGATACCATCTTCAAGGTTCTTAGTTGTAATATCCACAACACGGTACTTGAATTTCAAGTCACGACTATCTGCTGGACTACTTCCCTCTACATGAAGGGTTCCGATATGTTCTCCTAATGTTTGAGTATCTACCACACTTCCCGAAGATAAACGAGTTGTATATTTCTTATCTTCTGAACTTCCATCTTTACCTGTTTGAGCTGCAAAACTAGAAGGTCTTACTCCACCTGGAAGATTTTCTACTGTTACTTTTGAGATTGTTCCTGAGTTATCCCATACCTTAAGTTCAGGGTTAAATTCAGCACCACGATACACTGTGAAAATTGGTGTATTTGCTGTTTCTGTTAAAGTAACACCGTTTAATGTAGCTTGTGGCTTTTGAACATCTTTTGCAGTTGCTTTAGCTGGATCTGAATCCGCACCATTTCCATTCTTCGTAACTGCAGTAACTTCTGTTAAGTCTTTTACTTTATTAGCTGGGATTGTGATTTCCCCTGTATTTGGATCAATTCGAACATCTGTATTATTCACAGTCCATTTGCCGTTTGCTCCTTTAGTTCCTTCAGCTGTTTTAGGTTTGTTATCTTCACCTGTAAAGCTTACTTTGATTTTATCTACTTTTTTTGCATCTTGTGGTTTTGCAGTTACATCCCCATTATCCTTAGCTGTGGCTACTGGTGTCTGAGCTTTGTCATCTACAACATGCACGGGAGCATCTACAATAAATGTTCCACGTTCTGGAATAATAACCTCTACTTTACCGTACACAGGTTGATTTGGTGCTGTAGGTTTTGATACATCCGGATCTTTAAACCAACGATAAGTTGTACCCGCAGGTAATTCTTTTGGATTCGCAATACTATTGTAAGCGTCTGGAATAACTCCTACTTTAGTACTTTGTTCCTTAGCTTTTGGTTTTATGTTATATTTAGCGGCTTCTTCAGGTTTTAGTGACAAGGTACCGATAATGGCACTATTTCCTCTGGCAAAACGTTCCCAAAATAATGGTTTGTTAGTTCCTCCAAATGCAAGATATGGATCATTAGCTAGACGTTTCTTTATATCATCAAGCATCGGATTCTTTTTGTCTTTATCAACCCAATCCGACATAATACTTTGGTCTAGTTCATCACCCTCTAAAATTTTTGTCTTAAAAGTAATAATCGAACGTTGACCCGCAACAATATTAAATTGATCTTCGATTACACCTCTCATTAAAAAATAATTCTTTCTATCCTTATTAATAACTAACATATTATCAATACGAGAAGCGGCATCTTTATCACGATCAGTACCGTCTTTTCTATCATCACGGTAAATATTACGTCTCTTTCCAGAACCTGGATTAATATAGTCTAAATAAGACATTATATTATCAGGATCTACTGCACCTGATCTTCTAACCCCATTTTGAGCATAAGCACGAGAATTAGGGTGTTTATATTCCCAATCTCTGGCACTAGGATGTTCCTCATGTTCTGTCTGCTTCCCATTTACATATTTTGTATATGTAAAGTCATAAGGATTTCCAACCGTACGTGGAATGGCTAGTGAAATTTTTTTAGAAATTCCTGGTTTTGCAACTTCTCCAGGTCCTGAATCTAATATCCAGTAATAATATCTGTTCCCATCTTTTTCGATACGTTCTTCGCGATACACACGAACAACATCATACGCTAGATCAGCAGTCCCTTTACTTACAAAAGCATATTGTTTTGTATCTGGTGAGAATATATCACGATCTGAATAGTTAAGCATCGGGTTTCTGTTCCAACCAACACCGAAGTCTGTTGTTCTTGTTTCACGAACGTTACTTGTTCCAGAGCCTACTACTTTTCCATTCTTTTTAACTACTGCCGTAATAGTAGCACCTTTTACCATTAAGTTCTTATCAACATTAACTGTAAAGTAACCATTAGATTGTGACTTCGTCTTATATTTTTGTCCTCCTACTGTGATTTCCACATCAGCTTCTGTCGCTGTATATCCGTCAACCTGAGCAATACCAGCTAAACTATCATTGAATGACACTGTGTCTACTTGACTTACTGTAGTATTATAAACACTTTGACCATTGACTACTAATTCAACTTTATCTCCCACTTTAATACCTGGTGCGTTTAATTTAAAAGCTCCAGTATCATCTAGTTTAGACGTAAGTATCTTTTGGCCATTTCTCTTAATCTCAATTGTTGAAGATGGTGTTGCATATCCTGTGATAAATCCAGAGTCCGCTACAACAATTCCAAGACTCCCTTGTTTAGTCGTCTTATCAATTGGTGCGGATCTTAGATCAGAACCTTGACCCATATTTTGACCATTACGTGGATCATGAGAACCTGAAGTCAAACGCATAGTAGCAATTTTAACAGAGTTAAACATTCTCTTCACACGTTTTGTCATTTCTTCAACTTCGTTCAGAGAAACTGTTGTATTTTCAAGGACTCCTTGAGCCACTCCTAATAGTTCATTGGCGTTTTCAATAACTTCTTTGCTTGTCTCGTGCTTAGGCAATTCCAAAACAGCTGCCTGTAATTGATCAACAGATACTTTCAAAGAATCTTTTTTAGCTGATACATTTTGGTTCTCTTCGCTTGCTCGTACCTCTGGAGAAGATGCGTTCGCTAGGTTGTCAGCCGGCTTCTCAGTTTTATCTACTTGTTTATCTACTTGAACCTCAGTTGATTCTGTAGTAGCTGATACGACTGTCACATCTTTAGACAAGAGTTCTACAAGCTCGTCAATATCCTTTTGAGCTAGCTCAGAATTTTCTAAGGCTTCTTTCCCTTTTTGAAGTCTGTCTTTAACAGGTGAGACTACTGAATCGTCAAGGTTTAATTTAGTTGAAAGAAGAGAATTTAATTCTTCAACTACTTTTTTCAACTTGGCTTTATCGACTGTAGGCGTGTCATTCACAGCACTTGTAAGCGCTTGATTTTCTGAAGAATTTTTTCCTGCATCTACTTTATTTTCAGTAGGTTCCGCAATACCTTGAGGCGACTTAGGCTCATCTTTAGGGCTTACTACACCTGCAGCAGATGGTGCAGTATTTTCGCTTACACTATCCGCACTCGCAACGCGCGCACCCAAAAACATCAGCGCTGCTACAGCAACTGAAGCTGCACCAAAACTATACTTTCGAATAGAATAGCGCAAAACTTTTTCACGTTGCTGACGATTTACTTTATATGAATTCGATTTGTGTTCCATTTCTCCTCCTAAGGACAATATAATTAAAAAGCAATCTTTATAACTTCAACTCCTTAAAAAGAGTTAAGCTACAAAAATCACTATGATGATTGCTATTAGCAAATAACATCACAGCTATCACAGCTATCACAGCTATCACAGCTATCACAGCTATCACAGCTATCACAGCTCGATTATACCATTTTTAATATATTTAAACAAGTCAAAACCGATTTATTACATAAAACAAGGGATAAAATATTTAATTATTTATAAAATGTTATTATGTTATATGTATCAACATAATCAAATCTCTAACTTTAAAATAAATCTGTAACCACTTATCATGTCAGATAATTCACCGTCATTTTTAATAGTAAAAACAATCATCTAGAAAATTTAATAGTAACAGATGACTCATCTATAGCAGATTGAAACTAGAATAGTATATCGGAACCACTAAAATATTTCTAGAAATTAGTCTTCTTACCTAATCGATTTATTCACATCTTATTTCAACATACCATAGAATCTACTTTTCAAAAAATACAACAACGGCCTTGTACCTCTTAAAATGAGGAACAAGGCCGTTGTTTAATATTTCATTGTCCACTTAACAATGAACAGTTCATCTTTTGACTAAATTTTTAGTCTTCTTTTTTCTTGCGAACTACAAGTCCAAATCCACTCAATAGTCCAAGAAGTCCTAGAGAGGCAAGAGTCGCATTTGATTCCGTTCCTGTATTTGGTAGTACATTTTGAAATTCATTTGACTTAGCTCCGTTATCAATAGTATCTGTAGTATTTTCATGTTTTGCATTCGGAGTAACTGAATCTGGAATTGGAGTTGAAGTTGTTGGTGCAGCTGTATCTTGACCAGGATTTCCATTAGCATCAGCTGTGACTGGCGCAACTGGAATTGGAGTTGTTAGCGCAGATGTATCGGGACCAGTATTTCCATTAGTATCAGGTGTGACTGGGTTTACTGGAATTGTATTTGGATTTGTACTTCCACTTGCTTTTCTGAAAATGTGGGTCATTACTGGTTCATTTTCATCAATCACAGTTCGTACAAATTCATATCCTGAAATTGATCCATGTTCCGAATCCTTTTCATTGCCTGTCTTAAGGGATGGTTTCAATACATTTCCATCTTCACCAATCCAACGAACCTCAATCATTATCTCTGGCAATTCAATTGAATCCGGTAATACACCATTTTCAAACATTGTTACATTAGGAACTTCCAAAGATGGTTTACCTGGCTCAGTAATCGTACCTGTACCTGGTTTTTCTACATCTGGTAGATCACTATTTGGTACTTTACCTTTACCATCTTCGTCTGGGACTTCTACCTTAGTTCCTGGTGCGTATATTGAGCCATCTTGTGTCTTCGGTGTTGCTGTATCATCACCTGTCTTAGGATCTTGTTCTAACTCTACTTTTGCTTCTTTCGATTTCCCATCAGTTCGAACTGTTATAGGAGTTACCTTACCCGTTTTTGGATCAACTTCATAAGTTGTAGTGTTGATAACTTCACGACCTTCAGGATCTTTAGAGCGTTCAACCTTAGTTTTTGCTCCTACTTTAACGATTGTCTTACCTGCCGGGGTGACGACTGGATTACCAAGGTGTTCTGTGATATGACCGTCCTTTGGATCTACATCGTAAGTGGTTGTAGTAACTGCTTTACCTTTTTCACCCTCAGTACGCTGATCTGGTGTACCGAAGTCACGAGTATCATCTTTTTCATAAACCACTGTGGGTTCAATCGGGTTTTCTACTATTTTGTCTTTGGCACCAACTTTAACGACTTTTGGTACCATTTCCGTTCTACTAACAACCGGTGTCCCATCCGTTACTGTACCGTTAGTTTCATTAACAAGTGTTGATGTTGTTGTTACTATCTTACCTTCAGATCCATTATTAGTAACCGTAGTATTTCCTACATCTTTGGTTTTATCTGCTTCATACCGTGTTGTTACCGGAATTATTTTGGTTACGACTTTGGATTTGACGCCATTTGGACTGACAATGTCTTGCCTAACGGTTGGAATAAGGTCTCCTGTACTTTCATTCACTTCGTAAGTTGTAGTCTTCTTAGCAACATCATCGACTTCTTTGAGGTATTCAACCTCATCCTTAGCTGGAACTTTGACAACTGTCGGTTTTGATGGAACTACTACTGCCGGTTCTTCATGTGGAATGAGGCTACCATCTGTAGCATTAACCGTGTAGGTGGTGGTTACTGTACTTGTTCCTAACGTACCAGCTGATGTGATTTTTACTTCACCTTTAGCTCTTGTGGCGTCTTTCTCGTAACGAATACTTGGCTCTATTGGCATAACGACAACCTTAGCCTTGGCTCCATCTTTCTTGAACACTTCCTTTTTCTCTGTTGGGGTAAGGACACCTGTGTTTGGATTGACTGCGTAAGTTGTAGTATTCTTAACAATATCATCGCCTTCTTTGAGGTATTCAACCTCATCCTTAGCTGGCATTTTGACCACTGTAGGAGTTGAAGGTTTGATAACTGGTTGACCTTCATGTGGAATAAGGCTGCCATCTGTAGCATTAACTGTATAGGTTGTGGTTACTGTTCTAGTACCTGAAATACCAGCTACTGTGATTTTTACTTCACCTTTGGCTCTTGTAGCGTCTTTCTCGTAACGAATACTTGGCTGTATTGACGTAACGACAACCTTAGCCTTGGCTCCATCTTTCTTGAACACTTCATCAAGTGTATTTTTTGTAATCTGACCTGTATCTGGGTCTTTCATACTAACAGTTGTTGACTTAATGATGTCATCTCCGCGTTTACTATATACAGCAGTTTCTCCAACTTTTTCTAAAGATTTAACTGTTGTAATTTTTTTATCTTGATAACCTGTTTCATCTAAGGAAATTCGTTTCCCAGATATAAACTCTGATCGTCTATTAATCATATCGGCTTCAAAATAAGAACGTGAACTATGACCTCCGCTTGTTGGTCCAACATTGATAACAACATCACTATCATTGCTGACACCTTTTCTTATCGTCGAATCATTATCAACAATATAATGAGTCATTTTCCCTGACTTAGCTATTTTTTTGCTATCTAAACCTTTTTGCCAAAATTCACGACCAGAAACCAAACTCGTCACTACTTTTGGGGCATTAAATGTTGTTCCTTTTTTTAATACATTATTATAAAAGTTTCTATAAGCCAACTGTTCTTTAGGAGACATGACTCTGCTGTCAGAATATGCCAACTCATAGGCTTCAACCATTGCCCGTTGTACTAAATATCCTCCTAAAGAATGTCCTGTTAAATAAAGATTGGTAATGCTCTTATCTTTAGCTAGTTCGCGCATGATATTTTCTGCATCTTTCCCTTGTTGAGGATTGCTTCCTGTTCCAAGTCTTATATCAGCTCCTATATCTTTCGCATCACTTGTTCCACGAAAGGCTAATACTTGTGCAGTTCCATTTGGTAAATATGAGAAATCACTCTTAGTTTCATACAAGACAGCATCTAGTCCGCTAGATGTATGATAACTTTTCTTCCTTTCCCAATAAGGTCCCAATTCCTTATTCATCATCATATATTCGTAACGTGGTTTACTGTCACCATTCTTTTTATATAACTCTGATTCTGTTAAGGGTTTCTTATGATTCAGCACTCTATCAATATAATTATCATCACGGTAGGACAATTCCATGAACATAATCATATCGCGCTCACTTACATTCCATTTTAATTTTTCATCTGGCTTTTCTTTACTGTCAATAATACCATCACCATCAGTATCTTCTAGTAAGGGATGACTATTATAGCCTACATATTTTTTCCCGCCTTTTTCATAAATATAAAGTTCTTCTTTATCCTTCAAGTAATCATCATCTGTATAGGCTTCTGGACTTAACTGAGGGCCGTTTAATAACAAACTATCAAGCTTATTGCCTTCTGAACCGATTACTCCTGCTTTTATTTGCTTAGCATACTCATCAGTTAATTCATACTTTTTAACCTCGGAAGGATTTGATGCTGCTCTCACCGCTGGAGTGCTTGATCTGTCTTCACCCGCCACGAAATCCCTTGTGGTCAAGCTATTATTTTCCTTATCCCCAGATGTCTCAAGTCCTGTAGTCCTTGTAGATTCGATTGGGGTATCTTTGGGGGCTGGACTGGAAAGATCATCTCGATTTTCTGGTGAATTTTGAGCCTCTTGTTTTTTCTCCACAGTAGGGGTCGAATTCTCCCTTTCAGAATTAACTCCTATCTCTGTTGCCAAATTATTTCCCGTAGAAGCAAGCACTCCCTGAGATGGTGTAAACAAGGCAATTCCTATTAATACAGAAGCCACTCCAACAGAAAATTTTCGAATCGAAAAACGTTGACGTTTATTAAAAATATCTTTCATTTTACCAACTTTCTTTCTAGCTATTTTTTACAAAATAGAGGCTTCTAATATTTTCCCTTGACAGAATACTAGATCATTTCTTTAAATAAAATTTTAGAGCTTTTCCTCTACTTGATCATAAACTACCACATTAATTTCTAATCATAGAAAAATGGATCGATTAATATTACTAAAATATCAGTAAAATATAAAAAATGTAAATATTTTACTTTCAACACTGCCATTATACCATAAAAATTCATAACACTCATGTATTTAAAAAAAGGTTATTAAAAAGCCTTTAAAATCAAAAAACACATAATATCAAGTATTAAAAAAACTTAATATTATGTGTTTTATTGTGAGAAGATTTACTTCATTTTTTCCTAGAATTGAGTTTTTGCCCAGTCTCATCAAATCTAGATTTTTTCTTCTTTGATATCAATCACAATCTCTTCTGATTCATCAAGAGTTTCGGCCTTTTCTTGCCATTGCTCCTTGAGATTGTTGAATCGATCTTTTGATGCTTCTGTCGCTTGACGAGCACATGATTTGGCTTGAGCAAGTAAACTGTCCACAGTGATTTCACCTGACTCAACCTGTTCTTTGGTTTTCAGAACAAAATCTGTAGCCTGTTCCTTGACTTCTGTCAGTTTTTCACAGACCTGCTCCTTGGCATACTCAGGATCTTCTCTCAAATCATCCAGAAAATCTTGAGCCTGACTGCAAACTTGTTTGCCCTTGTCGCTTGTTAAAAATAAGGCAAGAGCTGCACCTGAAACGGTTCCTAAAAGGATTGAGGATAGTTTACCCATAAGGATTCTCCTTTTTTATTTTTTGAAAAATTTACTTGCGACACGTAGAGCCGACAGACCTGCACCAGTCTTGAGTGTTTTTGAACCAGCTGATGAAGCTCTCTTGCTCAAGACACGCGCGTGGTCATTGAGGTCTGAAACAGATAGAGATAAATCTGCAACAGCACTAAAGAGTGGATCAATCGTTGCCACCTTGACATTGATATCATCTGCCAAGACATTGACCTTAGCCAACAACTCATTGGTATGATGCAAGGTCACATCCACATCTGAAGTCAAGGTTTTAATCGTCTTTTCTGTTTCATCGATAACACGTCCAAGCTTTTGCACAGTGATAATCAGATAGACCAAAAAGACAATCAAAGCAAAGGCTACAAGAATATATGCAACTTCTAACATTTAGTTTTCCTCCTCTGTAACATAGTAAGGGGCCTTCTTTCGATTTTGATATAGAATGATAAAAATACCGAGTCCGATAAGGACAACTGATAGCCATTGAGACACTCGAAGACCAAAGAACATGAGGCTATCTGTCCGCATGCCTTCGATGACCATACGACCGAAACCATACCAAATCAAGTAAAAGGCAGTAATATGACCTCTTCTGAGGCTCTTCCATTTTCGTCTAAATATCAGAATCAAGGCAAAACCAAGCATATTCCATAGAGACTCATAAAGGAAGGTTGGTTGACGGTAGCTCCCCTCAATATACATCTGGTCACGGATAAAGGCAGGTAAATAATCCAGATTATCCACTGCTGCACCATAAGCTTCTTGGTTAAAGAAATTGCCCCAGCGACCCAAACTTTGGGCAATCATGACGCTAGGCGCCGCAATATCTAGAAAATCCCAAGTATTGATAAGTTTACGATCAGCAAAGATATAGAGTACAAGAGCCCCAGTTATCAAACCACCATAAATAGCCAAACCACCATTCCAAATGGCAAAAATCTCTCCCAAATTCTGACTATAGTAATCAAAACGGAAAATAACGTAGTAAAGACGAGCTCCTAAAATAGCCAAAGGAAAGGCTATCAAGATAAAATCTAAAATATCGTCTGGTATAATTTTCTTTCGAGGCGCTTCTTTCATGGTCATATAAACCGCAAGAATCAAACCTGTGACAATACACAAGGCATACCATCGGATAGCTAGAGGACCTAGATGAATAGCAATTGGATCAAGCATGTTGCACCTCATTTCGAGCGATGAGACTTGTCAGCCGTTCTTCGAACAAACGGGTCGCATCAAAGCCCATTTCCTTGGCACGATAATTCATGGCAGCTGCCTCAATCACGACAGAAATATTACGACCTGTTTTAACTGGAATACGGATACGAGGAATGGCTACGCCAGAAATTTCGAGTTCCTCTGGATTGTTGCCAAGACGATCAAAAGTTTTATGCGTATCGTAATTTTCCAAGTAAACAGCCAGCTGGACTTGTGAAGAATCCTTGACAGCACTGGCACCGTAGAGGCTCATGACATCGATAATACCGACACCACGAATTTCAATCAAATGTCTCAAGATTTCAGCTGGTTCACCCCAAAGGGTAATCTCGTCTTTGGCAAAGATATCTACGCGATCATCTGCTACCAAGCGGTGACCACGTTTGACAAGCTCTAGACCTGTCTCACTCTTACCAATTCCACTATCACCCTGAATCAAGACACCCATCCCATAGATATCCATCAAGACCCCGTGCACACTAGTACGTTCCGCCAAACGAGAATCCAGATAGCTAGATAACTCTCCAGACAAACGACTAGTAGCTGTACGACTAGTTAAGATGGCAATCTTACAATCTCTAGCTGCCTTTAACATTTCCTCTGGAACCACCAAACCACGGGCAACAATGACCGCAGGTGTCTCAGGTAAAAACATTTTTTTCAAGACTTGGTAACGGTTATGAGAGGACATTGAAACAAGATAGGACCATTCCTTCATTCCCAAGAGCTGGATCCGCTCTGGTGTATAGTAGTCAAAATAGCCTGTCATTTCAAGACCAGGTCGCGTAATATCCGCTGTATTGATTTCCTTTTCAAGCAATTCTGGTTCGCCATAGACAATGTCTAGTCTAAGCTTTTCAATCACTTCCTTTACTAAAACCGACATCATTTCCTCCTTCAATCGAGTTCTTTTTACTATTATATCAAATTGTCCTTAGAAGTTTCAGATTTTTGCAGGCTTTGAAGTATTTATTTAAAAGAAAAAGACTAGATTTCTCTAGCCTTTCATTTCTAATTAGAATTTTTTACGTTTACGAGCTGCTTCTGATTTACGTTTACGTTTTACAGAAGGTTTTTCATAGAATTCACGTTTGCGTGTTTCTTGAAGAGTACCAGCTTTAGTAACCGCACGTTTGAAACGACGAAGTGCGTCGTCAAGAGATTCATTCTTACGTACTACTGTTTTAGACATTTTTTTCACTCCCTTCAAGTTCAAGATCTATTCTATTTTACACGTAAAAGGAATAATTGTCAAGAAAAAATGCGGTTTAATTTTGATTTTTTCTTCCATTTATACAAGTCTTGAAAGCGTTCAATAGAACATTGCTTTTTATTTTTCAAGTAAGCTGAGGGCTTCAGCATCTGCAATAATCGTCACATCAGGGTGATTTTGGAGGCTACTTGCAGGTAGGTTCTCAGTCACTGGACCAGACACTGTTCCGGCAATGGCTTCTGCTTTTGATTCACCGTAAGCAAAGAGAATAATAGACTTGGCATCCAAGATGTTTTTAATCCCCATTGAAATGGCTTGGGTTGGAACATCTTCAATTTTGTCAAAGAAGCGAGCATTGGCTTCGATAGTAGACTGGTCAAGCTCCACAAGGTGTGTTTGACTGTCAAATGGAGTGCCTGGTTCATTAAATCCGATATGTCCATTGCGACCGATTCCCAAGATTTGCAGATCAACTGGATGGTCAGCCAAAATTTGATTGTAGCGTTCAACTTCAGCTTCAGCATGATCCTTAACCCCACGAGGCAAGAAACTTTCTTTAAATGGTTTTTGGTTGAACAAGTTTTCTTGCATGAAGTGGCGGTAAGACTGAGGATTGTCGCCATCAAGACCTACATACTCATCAAGGTTGACACTGGTTAGATTTGAAAAATCAAGGTCACTTTCAACGATTTCCTTGTAAAATTCAAGCGGACTGCTTCCTGTCGCAAGTCCCAATGTTTGAGCGCCATTTGCCAACTTTTCCTTCAAAATCTCAAAAGCTACTTTTCCACCTTCGACTTGGTTTTCAACTTTAATGACTTTCATCTTTTTATCCTCCGTTTCAATCTATATTTATTATATGGTATAGACCAATTTTTGTCAAGTGAAAACGATTTAATTTTCAAAAAAAGAGCGACTATACTTGAAACATGTTATAATGGATAAGATTAGAACTTAGAAAGAATGAACAGATATATGAATACAGCTGATTTTGATTTCCACTTACCCGAGGAATTGATTGCCCAAACGCCCCTTGAAAAACGAGATGCTTCTAAACTCCTCATTGTCAACCGTGAGACTGGAGAAATGCAGGATAAACACTTCCACTCTATTATTGATATGCTGGAACCTGGTGACGCCCTTGTCATGAACGATACCCGCGTTCTCCCTGCCCGCCTCTATGGTCAAAAGGAAGAAACTGGAGGTCATGTGGAACTTCTCCTGCTTAAAAATACTAGTGGAGATGAGTGGGAAGTTCTGGCTAAACCTGCCAAACGCCTCAAGGTCGGTACTCGTGTCAACTTTGGTGATGGCCGTCTCAGCGCTATCGTTACGGAAGAATTGACTCACGGGGGCCGCATTGTCCGCTTTGAATACCAAGGAATTTTCCTAGAAGTCTTGGAAAGTCTGGGAGAAATGCCGCTACCACCTTATATCCACGAAAAATTGGATGACCGTGAACGCTATCAAACGGTCTACGCCAAGGAAAGCGGCTCTGCTGCTGCACCGACTGCTGGTCTTCACTTCACCAAAGAACTACTGGCAGAAATCCAAGCTAAGGGTGTTCATCTAGTCTATCTGACTCTTCATGTCGGACTCGGAACCTTTAGACCTGTCTCTGTGGACAATTTGGACGAACATGAAATGCACTCAGAATTCTACCAACTTTCTGAGGAGGCAGCTGCCACCCTCCGCTCTGTTAAGGAAAATGGTGGCCGTGTCATCGCTGTCGGAACCACTTCTATCCGCACCTTGGAGACTATTGGTTCCAAGTTTGATGGACAAATACAAGCAGATTCTGGCTGGACCAATATCTTTATCAAACCTGGCTATGAATGGAAAGTCGTGGATGCCTTCTCAACCAACTTCCATCTGCCAAAATCAACTCTGGTCATGTTGGTTTCTGCCTTTGCTGGCCGTGAATTAGTCTTAGATGCCTACCACCATGCCATCCAAGAACACTACCGCTTCTTCAGTTTTGGCGATGCCATGTTTATCTATTAATTTTCACAATCAAAAAAAGCGCATATTATCGAGCATAAAACCTTGATAGTATGCGTTTTGTTATGGATAAATAGTTAGTCTTTTTTAAAGCTCGGATCTTTCAAACTCTGAACACTGGCATTGATAACCGCGCCTAGGATAACAATTTTAGCAATCAAGATAAACCAAAACATCATAACAACAAGAAGAACTGAACCTAAAATTCGGACGTCCACTAAATGATGGACATAGTAATTGAGATAACTAGAGAACAGAGTTAGTAGAACTAAAATCACTAAGAGAACAAAGGCACTACCTGGTAGGGTATAACTAAGTTTCCTGTTAGATAGATTGGGAAGAAAATAATAAAGCATGACCAAGATAGCAAAGAGGAGGGCGTAAGTCAGAGGACCTGCCAACCCTTGTAAAGCCTGATAGATAATGCCATCTTTTGTCCAATAATGAGCAAGTAAATCCAAAATCATCTGCCCAAACAAGCTCAAAAACAAGGCAAAAGCAAAAAGGAGCTGTAAACCAAAACTGACTAGGAGACTCACCATCTGATGGGAAATAAGTCCACGACTCTTTTCGACGCCATAAGCCTTGTTAAAAGCTTTTTGTAAGAAATTCATAGATTTTGAAAAACTCCATAACGCCGACAAGACAGAAAAACTCAATAAACCTGTTGAAGGTTGCGTCAAGACTTCTCTGGCTATTTTTTCCACACCTTCATAGAGGCTTGGGGGCAGGACGTCTTTCATAAAGCCCAGAAATTCTTCCACAGGAATCTGAAAATAAGGCAGGATATTGACCACCACCAAAAGCAGGGGGAAAATCGAAATCAACCAATAGTAGGCTACTGCGACACTGGTCAACTCACTATCTGATGCTTGATAATAATGCAAAAAAGCTTTTACTAAAGGCTTGTCTATCAGCTCTTTCCACCACTTCTTCATGTCACACTCCTTCACTTATAATCTTATACTCAATGAAAATCAAATAGCAAACTAGGAAGCTAGTCGCAGGTTGCTCAAAGCACCGCTTTGAGGTTGTAGATGAAACTGACGAAATCAGTCACATATATAATCCAAGGCGACGCTGACGTGGTTTGAAGAGATTTTCGAAGAGTATTAACTAATTTCTTCTTACCAATTCCACCATATCATAAGGCAGGGTATTGGCGGCTTCCTTGAGAGAATAGTTCTCTAAGTTATTGACATTTTGTCGTAATTTCTTGGCATACTTGGTCGTAATCAATCGTTTCTCTTCATATTCAAAAATCAACTTGCGCTCCAGATAATAGCCCCTCAGCATTTCATCGATATTGTTGGGTTTGATACGATTGATAACCCGTTCGACAAAGGCACCACTGCTGATGATAGCTGTTTCACGGAGACGAGAATCCTGCATGAAGCTGATCAAAGAACTCTTATAAACCCCTTTTAGGTTCTCCAAACTTTCAATAATCATCTCTGTATTTTCTAGATAGAGCTCTGCAATTTGATCATAGTCAAGGGCTCTGAGTTTCTGTGATTCTTCATTTTTCCAACTACGAAAGGTCTTGCCTAAGGTAAAGACTTCATGCAGGAGAAAACGTAAAATCCGCAAGGAAACAAGGAAATAATAGGTCAATCGTGAAGCAAACTTGCGATTGATACCTTGTTCCATGTTTTTCAAATAACGTTGGTAAACTCGGTAAGCACGCTCACTCATCTTACCTTCCTCGTAGGCTTGTTCCAGACCATCACTTTCAATACTGAGGATAAGAAGTTTCAAGGCCTCCCAGTCCTCTTGAGCCCCCTTATTTTCTTGACTCAGGATGAGATTTTCAATACGTCCATGGTAATTGTCAATGGCTGCATAGAGGGGAAGCTTATTTCTGGTATCTTCCAACTCTTTTTCCAACTCTAGCGTTACTTCATTCAAAATGGCGATATGCATGAGATAATCCTTGCTTTCCTCCTGTTCATCAGAAAGATGAGGCAAGACCAAGAGACCTGTTAAAAAGCTTACAAGCGTCACACCTGCGACAAGGAAAAGCAAGAGAGGATACTCCTGCTCTAGATTACTTGGTATCAGAAGGATCGTAGCAATCGACACTGTTCCCTTAACACCTGAGAAAGTCAAGAGAAGCATGTCCTTCATATACTTATTTAGCTTTTTCTTGAGGCGTCGTGTTCTGTAGGCATAATAGCCATAAATCATGACAAAACGAATAGCAAAAAGGATAAAGGTCAGGGCTATGAGAGATCCTAGCAAGAGCAGGGGATTGTAGATTGGATTGGTCAAGATAGGTTCTGCTATCATTTCCAACTCCATCCCTAAAATCACAAAGACAGAACCGTTGAGCATAAAGTTCACTGTGTGCCAGACCGTCTCAGTCACCGTATCCACTTGGGCTTCGAGTAGCGTAATCTTCTTAAAACGGCTTGCCTTTAAAATCCCAGCAACCACAACAGCAATAATCCCTGAAACATGGACTTCTTCTGCCAGGAAGAAGGTCACCAGGGGCAAACTCAATTCTAATAAAAGTTCGCTGGCAATATCCGTTGCGCGCATACTAAGTAAGAAACTATGGAGGAAACGGTTGGTCATGGCTGTTAAAAATCCAATTAAAAAACCACCTAAGATTGAAAAGATAAGAGAACTACTAGCTTGCCCAAGGGAAAAGGCCCCAGTTGTCCAAGCTGTCAAGGCCACCTGAAAGGCAACCAATCCAGAAGCATCATTCAAGAGTCCTTCACCTTTAAGAATATTGGACACGCGCTTAGGAAAGCTAAAGCGCTCCGAAAGAGAGGCAAAGGCCACCAAATCCGTAGGGCCAAGGGCTGCCCCAACAGCCAAGCAAGCCGCCAAGGGAAGACTGAGCCAAAGAAGATGTGCCAAGCCACCCAAACTCAGGGTCGAGATGAAAATCACTGGAAATATGAGATAAACAATGATTCGCCAGTGTTTTAAAATAGCCGTAATATCTGCTTCTTCCGACTCTCGAAAAAGCAAGGGCCCAATAACCAGTGCCAAAAACAACTCTGTATTGAGGTGAAAGTCGGTATTGGGTAAAAAGAGACCAATCACAATTCCCAAAAGAATTTGCACCAAAGGTAGAGGCAAAAAGGGCAGGAGCTTATTGGTTGTACTCGAGACAATCAAGACTAGTAAAAATAGGATGAGGTAAATCAGTAATTCCACGCACGTCCTCCTTAATCTTTTTTACAACAGGATTCAAATATCTCCTTCTGCTCTTTGATTTTTTGGTCAATCTTGGAACAATCTTTGTGCTCAATTTTTCTCTGACACCGTTCCATCTCAAGAGCAACTAATTTTTTCTTGATTTTAAGCATTTTTTTGCTCATATGCGCTTGGTCTAACACACCCACCGCTCGTTCATGGTGAGTTGATTCAACAAAATTCTGGCGCATGGCATCCAGCTTTTCACGTAGGTATTGTTTATCCATGTCTATATCTCTCTAATTTTTCAATCATTACTAAAAATGGTGGGTTGTTGACTTGGTTTAAAGTTCGGTAAATAGCAGCTGTGTACTCTTGTTGGTTCAACTGGCTGACAAAATCCAAGACAGCATCCCTCTCGAGGTCGCCTCCTTCATGACCATAGTAGATCATGATAGCAATCCGTCCCCCTTTGACAAGCAAATGACACAGCTTTTCTAATGCTTCAATAGTCGTCTGAGGTTGGGTAATGACTGACTTATCAGCTGACGGCAGATAGCCCAGATTAAAAATCCCTGCCTTGGCTTCTGTCACAAACTGGTCCAGTGTCTCATGACCTTGCAAGATTAACTGGGCATTTGTCATTCCAGCATGGTCCAAACGCTCCTGAGTCTTTTCCAAGGCTTGCTCCTGAATATCAAAGGCATAGACTTTCTTGGCTAGCTTGGCTAGAAAAAGAGTGTCATGACCATTTCCCATGGTCGCATCCACTACGATATCCTCTTTTGTCACTACCTCAGCCAAAAACTCATGTGCCATCTCGAGTGGTCTTTTCATATCAAAACTCCTGTTTTACAGCCTTGCATCCTTGAACGCTTCCACGACGTCGCATCTCCATCTCAATGCTGTTGAGAACTTCCCATTTATTGAGGCTCCACATAGGCCCAATCAGCATATCTCTAGGTGCATCTCCTGTGATTCGATGGATGACAATATGCTTGGGAATGATTTCCAGTTGGTCACAGATGACCTTGACATATTCGTCCTGGCTCATCAATTGTAAACGTCCCTCGTGGTAATCTCGTTGCATACGCGTATTAGTCATCAGATGAAGCAAGTGCAGCTTAATTCCTTGAATATCGTTGTCCGTGACACAGCGGCGGACATTTTCAATCATCATCTCATGGGTTTCACCAGGAAGTCCGTTAATCAAGTGGGAAACAATCTCAATCTTGGGATATTTCCTCAAACGCTTGACCGTCTCCACGTACAATTCATAAGAATGGGCACGGTTAATCAGGTCAGAGGTTGTTTCATAAGTAGTCTGCAAGCCCAATTCAACCGTCACATGCATGCGTTCCGACAACTCAGCCAAATACTCGATAGTTTCATCTGGTAAACAGTCTGGGCGCGTTCCGATATTGATTCCTACTACACCTGGCTCGTTGATAGCCTGTTCGTAGCGCTCTCGAATGACTTCCACCTTCTCATGGGTGTTGGTAAAATTTTGAAAATAAACCAGATACTTCTGAACATCTGGCCACTTACGGTGCATAAACTCAATTTCCTTATAAAATTGCTCACGGATAGGGGCATCAGGTGCTACGATAGCATCTCCAGAACCTGAAACCGTACAAAAAGTACAGCCTCCATGTGCCACAGTTCCATCACGATTGGGACAGTCAAATCCCGCATCAATAGGGACTTTAAAAGTCTTTTCTCCAAAGAGTTTTCGATAATAATCATTCAAGGTATTATAAGATTTCATAACCTTCATTATAACAAAAAACACTCACAATCTCAAAAGCCTAACTTTCCTATAAATTCCTCTGTTTCTCGTTTCCATTAGCGATTTTTTATGATACAATATGGATATGATTTTAATGAAATTAGCATCTATTTTATTATTGATACTGACCTTAGTCGTCTGCATTATCATAACCAAACTTTTTAGATTAAAAAAACTAGGACGAAACTTTGCGGATTTAGCTTTTCCAGTCTTGGTATTTGAGTATTACCTAATCACAGCTAAAACCTTTACCCACAATTTCCTCCCTAGACTGGGCCTAACCCTCTCACTCCTAGCCATTATTCTCGTTTTTTTCTTCCTTCTGAAAAAACGTAGCTTTTACTATCCTAAATTCATCAAGTTCTTCTGGCGTGCAGGATTCTTATTAACCCTTGTCATGTATATCGAGATGATTGTTGAATTGATGACTCAGAAATAAAAAACTAAATCGAAAACACCTCAATCAAACTAAATACAGTGATTGAAGTGTTTTTCTTTATATCTTTTTCAATAATTCCTATTTTCCTTCTTTATCAGGAAAGAGATAACCAATACCTACACAAGCCAGTACACCTGCTCCAATTACCAAGCCACTTGAAATTGGCAACAGATCCAAAATTGCATTTGCGATGATAAAGGCAATAATCAAACACATCAGACTAGCCTTGTAGTCTTTTTTCAAAAGATTCTCTAGAGTGAAAAAGAGGAACAATCCTACAGGAATCAATGACCAGAGGTTAATGTCCAAAGTTGGCCAGCCAACAGAACCAAAATACACTACTGTCGCTGCTGCTACTAAAAATACAATCCCCAATAATTTTTTCATTTCTTTTTCTCCAATTTCTTTTTTAGGAACTTGAGTTGTCTAATACTGCCCCCCTCACGTCCTTTACACAAATCATTATAGCAGAGGTCAGTTTCAAGAACAAGTTCTTTTGCCTATCTGGTCTCTATCTCGGTCTAAGTGGTTGAATAGTTAAGATAAAATAAGGAAACAGGGGAAAACTATCTTCCAAATAAAAAGGAATTAAGCAACCAAACGCTACTTAATTCCTTAAAATTATCTCATCACCACACTATCTCATCTCAGTACATAAACCATTTTTTCATCTATAGCTTTTGTCTTCATCTTAATCTTTTTTCTTCAATCCAAGAAATACACCTACAGTAAACATTATTCCAGCAATGAATGGTGTAAAACCTTCTCTAACTGTTCCGGTTTTTGGCAATCTATCAGAATTGTTAGTATCCGATTTACTATCGATATTGGTATGTTTATTAGCTATAGTCTCTGGTTCATTAAGATAAACTCCCTTCTTATTTTCAAAGTTTTTATCATTTTTATCAGGAACTGTAGCTGTAACATCCTTAGTTGAATCAGATTTTTGACTTTCGTCTAATTGACTATAATTTACTTGTACAGGAACTGTAGCTGTGACATCCTTAGTTGAATCAGATTTGTGTGAATGATTTGCTCTTTGTAAGTCCTCTTTTCTATGACTTTGATTTAATTGGCTATGGCTTACCTGTTTGTTATCTTTCTTTTTCGATTCATCAAAAGTAGGTTTATTTTCCTCCTCCTTTTTCTCCTCTATTTTCTTGAATAGAGGTTTTATAAGGGTATCTTTTGACACATTAATAACATAACCTGCATCTTTTTTCCCTTCGACACCAGAAATTTCCCAGCCATCAAATTGATAGCCTTTTTCTAATTCACCCTTATAGACAGGTAAAATGAAATCTTCTTCCGACACTATCGTTGAACTCATTTCTTTTCCATTTTGAATGGTCACAGTTACCATCTGAGGTTTTAGTTCGCTCACCTCTCCCGTATCTTTGTTTAAAATGAATTCTTTTACAGTTGTATTTCTTGCAAAATCTTTTACAAGAATCTTAATGTTTAGTGTCTTATCTGTTAGTTGTTTAATATCATCAAATGATTTGTATTCTTTTCCATTTACATAAATATGTTTGTCTTGAATCTCACCATCGAATCCATTATTTCTTTTATCATTGATGTTAAAGACTACAGATTTTCCATCAGCATATTCAATACTAGTATTTCCCTTAGGATCAATGTTTACTTCTGGTTTAACATTATCATATAAAAATTGATAGTGTACTCCAACCGCTTTCGCATTCAAATCGCTATAGCCAGTTTGAAGATAAACATTTCCATCCATATCTGTTACCTTATCTGGGAATCCGTTTGCTTTATAGTCTTTCATTCCCCAGTCCATGATGTCACCGTCTTTAACATTAAGCTTAATGTTAAAATCTCTAGTGTTATCAATGTGTAAATCTCCGTAGATTAAATAATTATCTACAACCGATTCATTAACTCTCAACTCCCAGTTAAAACCACCCTTATCAGAAATCTTACCTCTTAAATAAAATTCTGGATTTCGTACATAAATTTTATTAGATTTAGATGGATTAAAGTAGTTCTTGTCCATTGAAAGGTTTACTGGTTTTGCATCAATAAATAACGTAGAACCATCTTCTTTTATAGCTTCTATATTGGATTTATCCTCCCCAGTGTACTCTTTACCATCCTTACCAAATAATACAAGTTTAGAAGGATCTGTTACAAGATTTCCATCTTTATCGATTGCCTCCCCTTTATCATTCATTTTAAAGGTAAACACTTGATATCTTACAATGTTAAAGCCGTCCAAAGCCGACATTAATACAGCTTGAGTACTTCTTCCATCTTCAACATTTCTACTATCAGTATAAATTATTTTTTCTGAAAGGACTCTTAGATTAGGATTGGTCTTTTGTATTTTTGCTATATCTTCCTTGCTATAGACTCCATTTCCTTCTAACATATCCGTTTTTCCAGGATTATAGGTAGTCACTTTTAGTGCATAGCCTTTTCTTAGAATGATGTTGTCTTTTAACAGATATTGTTGTTTTTCTGAATCAGAATAGATTTTACCAGATTCCATTTCCGTTAAATTGTTTGGTTTGTTTTTTGAAAGATCTCCTTCTCCTAATTCTATTACATTCCCATAACTTGATGCATACGGATATTCTGCTTTAGTTTCCTTATTTTTATCAGGCATTCTAATTTTAGTTTCAGCTTTTATCTGATCATCATCTTTAACAAAGAATCTCATATCTCCTGCAAAAGCTAATCCATCCACAATATCATTAATATTAGCGTATAAATCAAATGTCATCGTTTTTGAGTGGGAATCATACTTAGTCGTTTTGATTTCTATAGATTTATAGTTATTGCCATAATATACCTTGGCATTTTTAGAAACATTACTGATTTTTCCAAGAATTTCAAAGTGTCCATCTTTAGACGGGCTTAGAACACCATAAATTTTTGATTTGATTTCGTCAAGTTTTTCAGTTTCATATTCTAAGGCGCTACCATCGTCATAAGCAATGATATTTCCCTTATCATCGTATTTATAATCGTATTCCTCTGTTCTCTTACCAGTTTCACTTGTAAAGTCATCAACTTCTCTAAATTTCTTTTTAATGAGTTTCTTTAAGTCTTTGCTTTCAAAATCTCTAATTGTTGAAATAGTTTTATGAATAGTCAAGCTAGATTTTTCTTCGATAGACTCTTCATTGTCTTGATGATTTTCTTCCTCAGTTGTATCTTTTTTAAGACTATCCTCTTTTCTATTTTCTAAATTTTTAAATTTAGATTCGGCAATCTCGCCAAGCTTTTGGTAGTTAGATGAATCTTGATCAGGATCTACTAGATAGTAGGAAATCATCCCCTTTTCATCAGCATGATCATCAAATTTAATTCTATGAATCTTTGTGAAATTGCTAGAGCCATCTAATGCAATGACTTCAATGATTTTTCCTCTTAAATCTCCTGCACCATTAATTTCATAAATGGTATTTCCGTCTTTGTCAAGTTTTCTATTTCTTCCTTGACCCTCACCTGCATAAGTTACTTCAAGATTTTTCTCAACCTCTCCATCTTCATTAACAAGAGCGGCGCCAGCATACCAAACTTCGTTTGCAATCTCGTCAAATTTTTCAGGATGTTCTTTTTGATCTCTCGCAAATAGCGTTTCATTCTTATACTGATCTTTTACCTTATGATAAGTATCCTTTGTAATCAACTTAATTTTTTCAGGATTTGAAAAATCAACCGAAACAATCTTAGGGGCTGTGTTATCAATTTTTACAGGAATATAGGAAACCTGCCATGGATAATCTTTAGTTAATCTATATTTAAATTTATAGAAATATTGACCTTCCGCAATCGGTTCAAATTGACCTCTTATCTTAGTAGCAGGATCTTGGTTATCCTTACTTTCTGGTGCATTTTCTTCTCGACCTCTAGGGTTATAGATGAGTCCATCCCACTTCAAATCACCCCAAACTTTTAGTTTAGAAGATTTGATTCCCTTTGCATCATTTCTCTTAGAGTTTAAAATTCCTTTAATAAAGTGTTCTCTCGAAATGACTTTTAAGTCTATTTGATTTTCTCCCTCTTTATTTGTATTTACTATTGAAATCATTCCTTCTTCTGCACTTCTTAATACAAGTGGAGAAGGTGTTAATCCTCTCTCAAGTTGAGCATCTTGAGGATTTCCATTTGAATCTAAAGGATAAATTTTAGCAATGTTAGAACCACTTGATGATGGTGCGTTGATCCCTTCGTTATTGAAAGCAAATAATTCTGGATTTTGATCTAGAGATGTTGTATTTTTATCTTTTCTATTTTGTATAACTCCTGCTGGGTTAAATTTATCTATACCATGTTCTCCACCAATTCCCTTATTTAAGGTTCCTGGAATTTTTGGTTTACCATCATCATCATAACCTTCCATTGTTTTTGATTTTGATCCTTCTTCCCAGGCCCATTTATCAAGGATTGGTTCTTTATTCCAATCCCCAGCAAATCCCATTAGAGGCATCGATAAAGAAGGTTGGAAATTTGTTTTCTTCCCGTTGGAGTTTAGAGCTTCCATTTCTTCCACTGACTCAAAATGAATAAATGATTCTACAAATTTATTTTTATTTTTAGCCTCTCCAACGTTTATAACCGCATTTAAATCAAAGCTAGAGTTTGGGCTTATAGTGAAAGTGTCATGCTCAAATGTGATATTTGCTCCTTTGATTTTTTCTGGGTGAATTTCTGGAACAATTTGCTTCCCATCTGGGGATTTTTCGTCTTTATATGTTTCATCCAGTTTTAGTCTATCAGTTAGAGAATCTGTAGTTATAGCTGATGCTGAAACTTTAAAGGTCAAAGGTCTGTTTGATGTATTGTGAAGCTTAATTGTAAAGTATTTTTTATCTCCTTTTATTTCTTTAAGAGAAATAGAACCATAAGAGTTTACCAAACCTTTAGAATCCTTGTTTTTGAAAGTCGCTACGACTTCATTTCTCAAAGCATTGGCCACATTAATTAGACCTGCTCCCTGCTGTCTAGGTGATGCAAAGTATTGGCTTTTTTCTTTCCAAGAAGTCGCATCCATCATAGGTCTTGCAGTATTTTGTAGGGCTATTTTTGTAAGACTCGTAAGGTCTATTTTGTCATCTCCCTCAAGATTTTTCAATACAGGTCTTTCAAGCATTTCCTTTAACTTTGGTCTGATCAAAACAGTAGAAGCTGCCACGATTGGAGTTGCCATACTAGTTCCTGACATATAGCCATAAGTTGATTTCCCATTAATGACATTGAGAGTGGATTTAATATTTTTACCTGGCGCTGAGACATCAGGCTTTAAAAGCAAATCTGTTCTCGGTCCCCAAGATGTAGATCCTGCTGGAACTATGACATCTTCTTTATACAATTCTTTGTCTGTGTCAGGTGCAAACTTAAAGTCAATCTCTTTTTCGTCACCTACATTCGGTTTATTAGAATTATAGCTTGCCATATCGATTGGATAGTATTGCTCCAATTTATCTTTGAAATCTTCCTTATTATTTCTTTTAACTTCAGTTTTTTTATCAGGACTAATCATGTTCCATAGCTTTACACCATCATCTCCTGAAATTGAAAATACTTGACTAGTAGTTCCTTCATCCTCCTCATATCCCATAGCTGGAAGCTCTGTCCAATTATCTCTATTGTAGTAATTGACAGTATTTACAACCATAATGCCACGTGCGCCCTTATCCGTAGCTCTTTTAAAAGCATCTTTTAAATCCTTGGTATAAATTCTATCCATTACTGCAATTTTGCCCTTAAGATCCAATCCTATCAAATCTTGATCTTGACCTTTGCCTATATATACAAATTTCAATTTATCAGGAGCTTTTGAACCATCTTCATTTGTTGTGATTTTATTCTTATCGAAAAAGGCCCCTATATTTCTGTATTTAAAATTTTCTCCACCTATGTTAACTTTATCAAACTCAACTGTTTGATTTTTAGCAGATGCGACTGCTATCGCATCTTCATGTGCTGCAGTTCGCGTTACATTTCCAGTGTCGGTCATTTTCAGATTATTATTTGCCACTAAATCCCATGAAGAACTTGAAGCAGAAGTCGCATAGTTACCCGTAGCTACAACCATTGGAATGCCTGCTTTTCTTAACGCTCTAATAGCTTCCCAATATTTCTCACCTACAAGACCTGTTCCTGTAAAGCCAGATGATACCGAAACAACATCGACATTGTGTTTGATCGAATCTTCAATAGCATGAAACATTGTTTCATCTCCTGCGAAGCCAGATCCTGCGTCAGAGTACATTTTATAAGAGAAGATCTGTGCATTAGGAGCAATTCCATCGATTCCGTTAAAGTTTTTAATATCTTTTTCAGTATCATTTCCCGCAAGAATCCCTGCAATATGCATTCCATGTGGATCAAAATAATCGCTTCCATCATCAGCTTTTTCTACAGTAATTTTACCACCATTATAATAATTGAAAGCATGAGGAATTTTATCACTCAACCAGAAATTTTTATCAGTACCCTTTAAGTCTTCTTTTTTGAATCTCATTGAGCCTTTAGCATCATCATCAATCCTCATGGCCTTATGCCTATAATCTGTCCCGGTATCGATATTTGAAATGACCATACCTCTACCATCAAAATTTTTCCCAAATGGTGCATTGATAGATTTTAGGTAATCGATTGCCTCTTCAACTCCAATTTCTTTTCTAGCATGATTCATCATCGGTTGGACTTTTTGTGATCGTTCAACCGATGACATACCTTCTATTAGTTTAATCTTATCCAGATTATCTGGAGTTGTTTCTATTGCAACACCATTAAAAACCGTATCATAAGTATATAAAACTTTTGTATCCTTAAGATTGGATAATTCCTTGATTGCTTTTTCTCCAGATTCTTTATCTTTAAATTCAGCAATATAGACAAGTTTATCCTCTTTTTTGGGACTTTCTGGGTCTTTACTTGCAGACGAGTCTGCTTTATCTCCTTTGTATTGATTGGAATCTTCTTTTTTGATTTTTTCTTCTTCATTGCTAGTGTTATTGTCTATTACAGGATTTTTACTAACAACTTCTTTTTCCTCAATAATTGTTGTTTTCTTTTCTTCAGTATCCTTTGAAGTTTCTATAACATTATGAATATCTTCAAGTTTTTCTTTGTTTTCGTTTTGTTTACCTACTACTTTTTCTTTATCAGAGATATTTAAAGCATCTTCAGAGCTAGATGTGTCTGCCAGGATTACCTCGTTAGGGACATATGCTGCTAAAATAACTGCAGCTGTGGTTAATGACAATACTGTACTTTTTTTCATTTTAATTCCTTACATATTTATTTAACTTCCAATAGATAGAAAACTTTAACTTTGCTAGCCTTTGTTATAAAAAGTTTTACTAAGTATCATCTAGGAAATAGAGTAGTACATTTATATATAATTGTTAGCTCTCTGAAAAATAGTATATCAATTAAAAAAATTTAAGTCAAGAAAAATTAACATGCATTAATTTTTTTTTAACACACATTAAAAATATAGAGTCAAAAACTTTCGTAGTTAGCTGGGGTACATTATCAGAACATTCACACCATCAAAAATAGTAGCAATCAAATTAAAGCACTAGCAACATCACAAAGTCAAATATCATTGATGAAATATCAGCGCTATTAAACAATATAAATAACCGCTAAGAATAAGACTTAACGGTTATCTTCTACATATCTAACTTTTCAAATCCTCAGTCATATGTTCACCTGTGACCTAGACTTTACGACTCTCTTGCTCTACCAACTGAGCTAAATCGGCGATTACACATACAGTATAGCACTCTGAGAATAGGTGTCAAGAAATTTTCATCTCTATTAAAAAAAGCCTGTCCTGAGACAAGGCTTTGATAACATCTATGCTAAGAACCCGCACTTTCGTAGGCATCTAAACCCCTATCCCAAAGTTTAAGGGAAATGACAAAGAAGACAAGGGAAATCAACATCAAACCTCCAATGTTAAAGAAGACATCCTTGTCCTGCAAGAAATAACTAGCAGGATAGTAGGCCGTAAAGGCAAAAGGCACGATAAAGCTAATCAACCAACGAAGAGCTGAATTGTAAATGGAAATGGGGTACTTGGCAAAATCATTAAACATATAGAAAATGTAAATCATGGCGCCTGACTGCTTGGTCCAAAAAGCGATGCTGGCAGTCGAGATTTTCAAGGAAGTATAAATCAAGGTCGCAAAAGGAATACAAACTAGGAAAAGCAGGAATTTTGGAAGCGTCCAAGCAATGCTTGATACTGTTGTCGCTAGTAAAATTCCACCGACCAATAGTTCGCCCAAGGCATCAATCTGAAAGGTCTCGACTAGGATGTGGAAGAGGGGATTGATAGGACGAGTCAGATACTTGTCAAACTCACCTTTTCGGACTAGGCGTTGTCCTAGTGCCCATAGATTGTCAAAAAAGAGATGGTCCAGTCCCTTGGGAATCAAGGAAAATCCATAGATAAAAGCAATTTCTTGAAAAGTCCAACCTTCTAGGGATGGAATGTGTTGAAAAATGACATTGAGAAACAAGAGGTTCAAGCCTTGAGTTAGAAAAACTCCCAGCACCCCAACCACAAAATCCACCTTGTATTCCATGATTTGTTTGATGTATTGTCTGATAAAAATCAGATGCATGCGTTGATATTTTTTCATACTAACCTCCTTGAATGGTGATAAATGACTGGACTCGTTTCCAAATCAACTGAGACAAGCCCACCATCACTAAGAGCCAGAAAAACTGCAAAGCGAGTGCCTGAAGAATCTGACTGCCATCGTATTTCCCAACAATAATCATGACTGGAGTGTAGATCAAGGATGAGAAAGGCAGGAAGGAGAGAATATCTGAAACCACCTTTGGAAAGAAAGTCAAGGGAATCAAGCTTCCCGACATAAAGGCCACTAAGGAAGTCTTGAGTAGATTGGACCCCCAAAGATTTTTAAAGACAAAGGCTGAAAAACCAAAGCAGATATTGAAGAAAAAGTTAATCAGGTAGGCCAGCATTAAGCTAAAGAGATAAAGAACAGTTAATCCCAGCACTTCTATACCCCGTTGACCCGATAAGATTTTCATCAAAACAATGACACTTAAAAATGGAAAGCCAACGCTGGTAAAAATTAACCACTTGGATCCAAGTTCGGTGAAAAGATATGAGGCCGCAAAATGCACCGGTCGCAACAAACGCATGATAATGGAGCCATCCTTGACCTCCTCCCCAATCATGAAAGAAGAATCTGACTTGGTCAACAGATTGGTCACAAAACTCATGATGATGTAAAGGGTGATATCTGCCATGCTGAAGCCCTGAATCAAGGACTCTTGCGAGGAATCAAAGACAGCCTTCCAGAGATAAAAGGCCACAAAAGCTCCCATAACATCACCAATCCGATAGAGAAGAAAATTGACTCGGTAGGTAATCAACTCCTGAATTCCTGCATTGATAAAGGGTTTATAACGTCTCCACAATTTGGCCATCTTAGAGCTCCTTTCGGTAGAAGCGACGGATAATATCCTCAATATCCGTATCCACCATCTTCAAATCGCGGATTTCAAAATCAGACAGGGTTTGCTTGATAATATCAGCTGACTGGTAGCGCGAACTATCAAATTCAATGTTGAGGCTATTTCCTTGTCTATCAATGATCATATCAGGCAAGCCTTCATAGTGAGAAGCGAGATGACTTTGCCCTGGCACCAATTCAAAGGATAGAGTCTTCATCTTGCCAAAGGTTTCCTTTAGATGGTTCACCGTTCCATCAAAAATCTCCTGCCCCTTGTCAATCATGAAAATCCGATCACAAAGTTGCTCAATATCACTCAGGTCGTGAGTGGTCAAGAGAATAGTAGTTTCTTCCTCCTGATTGATCTGAGTAATAGCCCGACGAATGTTGTCCTTGACGGAAACGTCCAAACCAATGGTCGGTTCATCTAAAAAGAGAACCTTGGGATTGTGGAGCAAGGAGGCCGCAATATCCGCCCGCATCCGTTGACCCAGTGAAAGAGTCCGCACAGGATCCTTGATAAAGTCCTTCAAATCCAAGACTTCATTCAAAAAGTCCATGCGCTTGTGGAAGAGCGAGTCTGGCACATCGTATATCTCTTTCAAGACCGTGTAGGTCTCTTGCAGCGCCAAATCCCACCATAACTGGGTACGTTGCCCAAAGACCACTCCAATATCCTTTACATAATCCTGACGATTATCCTGCGGAATCTTGCCGTTAATCCGACAAAAACCAGATGTCGGTTTTAAAATCCCTGTCAACATTTTGATGGTTGTCGACTTCCCAGCACCATTGGCACCAATAAAACCTAAAATCTGGCCCTTTGGCACCTCAAAGGTCAAATCTTTAACCGCTTCAAAGGTCTGCTTTTCAGGATGAATAAAGGAACGCAAAGCCCCCTTCAAACCCGGTTCCTTTACTGTCTTCACAAAATTTTTCTGAAGATGTTCCACTTCTATCATTGCCATAAATCTCTCCCTATGGTAAGGAATAGAAAATCGTATTTTCAAACGCAAGTATTCTAAATCCTTACTTTCTACACCTTCTACATTTTATTATTACAAAAGGCTTTATACCAACCTATTATAGTCCAATAAAAAATGGAATGCAAGCGTTTGCCTGTAGATTGTGAAATTAGATATTTCTCTCTTAAAATGGTATGTTTAACCCAAAATTCTAGTTTAATAGTTCCCTTAAAACACCAAAAACCCACCCAATGGGCAGGTTCTGTCTGTATTGTTCAGCTAGATTAAGCTTTAGCATCTGGAGCATAATGAACAGTTTTTTCCATGTTTCTTAAAAAGCTTTAATTATGATTTTATAGTAGATTGAATAAGGTATGAACAACTCGCTTAGGAAAGTCAATCTAATCTCTAGAAATATTTTTAACAGTCGTATTGTACTATTTTAGATTCAACCTACTAGATATAAGTTCCATGAAATAGAATATAATCTGACTAAATGCGTATATGTCAATCAGATTTGTTCCCGATTTCAAACAGTAATCTGTCCAAGCTACTTGATTGATGTAACACTCTCAAGATGGTAACTGTATCCTTATCAAAACGATAAAACACTGAATAATTTTTTACTAGTAGTCGTCTAACTTTAATATCTAAACTGAGCAATTCCTCTACAATAGCACATCTTTCAGGAAATATTTCTAAGGTTTTAATCCCTTCTGCAATAGCTTCAAAGTGACTCATAGCAGTTTCCGGCGATTGAAGCTCATCTGCGATATAATGATAAATGGCTTCCATATCTCCTTCAGCTCTTTTTAAAATATTAATGGTTATTTTATTCATACGTTCCGTTCCTTAAATTCTTTAAAGAACTCATTGACAGATCGAACATGACCATTTTCTGCTTCATGATAAACTTCAACCATCATTTGTCCAAATCGTTCAGCTGTCATTTCCTCTACATTCACTGATGAAGGTACATCTGGCAATGCAATATCAAAAGGTATTTTCTTCGTTAATGATACTTGTTTCAATAATAGTGTAACTAATGTTGATATCGGCATCCCAAGCTGCTTCAAAACCTGTTCAGCTGATTGTTTATCTAATTCATCAACTCGAACACTAATTGTAGCTGTTTTTCCCATTCTTATCACCTCACTTACAATTTGTACTGTAATTGTACAGCAATTTGCATTACTTGTCAATTAATACTCAATGAAAATCAAAGAGCAAACTAGGAAACTAGCCGCAGGTTGCTCAAAGCAGTGCTTTGAGGCTGTAGATAGAACTGACGAAATCAGCTCAAAACACTGTTTTGAGGTTGCAGATGAAACTGACGAAGTCAGCTCAAAACACTGTTTTGAGGTTGCAGATGAAACTGACGAAGTCAGTCACATATATACGGCAAGGCGACGTTGACGTGGTTTGAATTTAATTTTCGAAGAGTATTAGTCCAAAATTCTGGCTTAATAGTCTCCTGAAAACGCCAAAAAACCTGCCCCAAAGGGCAGGCTGGTGGTTAAGAAAAAAATTTTTTAATCGAAAAAACTCACGATTCTACTGTTAATCCTTCAGTATTTAATGATTGTCATCAGTCTGAAATGATTTCTAACCCCTCAATTACTCTTTAAAAAATCTTCAATACGAGAAACAACTTCATGATTTTGATAATGATAAAGGTCGTGTGGTACGTCCATATATATGACTTTCACATTAGACTGTTCACTAGCAAATTTCTCTGCAAAATTCTGCCATTCTGATTGACCAAAACTAGTACCTTGACCGTTAGACACCAGTAGTAAGGTAGGAATTTTCGGATTAATGTTTGAGGGAACTTTCTTGGCATTTTCCTTTACCTTTTGGGATTCATGAAGCATGGCTTGTGACATCAACTGCTTATAAGCTAGAAGTTTATATTGTTTTCGTTCACTTTCGATCAGAGTTGGATTTTTTATATAAAAGGACTCAGGGAAGTAGCGTAATAAGCCAATCTTGCTGCTCCAAAATGCCACAGTGATTAAGGCCTGATTTTGCTTTAAATTCTCATAACTAGCTGGCAGTGCCCAATCTAACCCAACCAAGGTTTTTACTTCATCAGGATATTTTTCCTGCCAAGCTAAACTCTCAAGACTAGCCATGGAATGAGACAAAATGATAAAAGGACCTTTGACATTTGCTTGTGAAAGAGCTTGACGCGTCTCAGACAAAACCTCCATCACATCTCTTGAATGGTTGCTATCATCACTATAACCATATCCCGCCCTCTCCACGATAACTACCTTATACTGTTTCGATAAGGATTCCGATACTTCTTTAAAATCCAATATAGGAGCAGCAATACCAGCACCTGAGAGAACTACTATAGTCTCAGGGCCATCCCCTTCAACGTAAACATTTATTTGATGTCCATTGACGAGAACTTGTTGCCCCATAGGTGTCAGTGAGGCTTCTTCCTTTTCCAAACTGATACGGTGAAAGATGAATGTAGCGAGTAAAAACAAAAGAATGAAACTAAGAAAGGCAAGAAACCATTTTTTCAGTATTTTCATAGCATTATTGTACAAAAAATCGAACCTTTTAGCAACTTAAGATTGGTTCTTTTACAGTATATTCGCTATATATCCAGACACCAAAAAAACCTGCCTATTGGGCAGGTTTCATCTGTATTGTTCAGCTAGATTAAGCTTTACCTTCTGAACCGAATACGTCGATACGTTCTTCAACTGATGCTTGGATAGCTTTTACACCGTCAGCCAAGAATTTACGTGGGTCGAAGAGTTTTTTCTTGTCGTATTCTGCTTCGTTTGCTTCGTAGTCACGAGCAAATTTACGAGTTGCGTTAGCGAATGCGATTTGGCATTCTGTGTTAACGTTAACTTTCGCAACACCAAGTTTGATAGCTGCTTGGATTTGCTCATCAGGAATACCTGAACCACCGTGCAATACGATTGGGAATCCTGGAACAGCTTCAGTCAATTTTTGCAAGTGATCAAGGTGAAGACCTTTCCAGTTTTCTGGGTAAGGACCGTGGATGTTACCGATACCAGCTGCCAAGAAGTCGATACCAGTTTCAACCATTGCTTTAGCGTCTTCGATTGGAGCCAATTCACCATCACCGATGATTCCGTCTTCTTCACCACCGATAGTACCAACTTCAGCTTCCACTGATACACCATTTGCATGAGCAAATTCTACAACTTTACGAGCTTTTTCAAGGTTTTCTTCAACTGGAAGGTGTGAACCATCAAACATAACTGAAGTATAACCAACTCGGATACACTCAAGTGCATCTTCATAGTGACCGTGGTCAAGGTGGATAGCTACTGGTACAGTGATACCCATTGATTCAACAAGGTTAGCGATCAAGTTGCGAGCAACTTTGTAACCACCCATGTATTTAGCAGCACCCATTGAAGTTTGGATCAAAACTGGAGCTTTTTTAGCTTCTGCTGCACGCAAGATAGCTTGAGTCCACTCAAGGTTGTTTGTGTTAAATCCACCAACTGCATAACCGTTGTCACGAGCTGCTTGGACAAATTTTTCTGCTGAAACGATTGCCATTTTATCAGGCCTCCTGTATATTTTTATGGGTCATCCCATTTACATTGTTCATTTTATCACTTTTTGACAAAAAAATCTAGTTTTTCCCGCAGTTTCGATTGAATTTCTTCTAGTTTCATCTATGTAAACCCTTTCTATCTCTAGTCTTGGGCGACTTTTGGAAAAGCTATGTAGAAGGTTAAAAGATTCTCCGCCATCTCGAAACGATAGGGTAATTTTTCATGTTCCAATAGACTCTTGACCACAAAGAGCCCCATCCCAGACCCCTTGGCCTTGCGGCTAGCATTGTCAGAAAAAGATTGGGTTAGTTTTTCTTGTTCTTCTGGACTGCAGCTATTTTCGATAAAGAATTCCCCTTCTCTCTCTCCAATGCCAACCAAGCCACCTGGAGTGGAGTGCTTGATGGCATTGCTGATGAGGTTAGATAGGATCAACTTCATAACTGATGGGTTTAGACAAGCCTGCTGATGTGTCAAACTATTGTCTATCTGGAGTTCTCTTTCTTTGGCTAGTAAGGCATAATCCTTAACGAGACTTTGCGTCATCTGGTATAAGTCAATTTGTTCCCTATCATCTCGCAATTCCTGCACAGACGAGAGAGAAAGTATCTGGAGAACGTGGTGATTGAGCTCATCTACAATCCCCAAGGCAACTCCTAGATAGTGGTCTCTATCCTTATAACGACCAATATTCTCTTTCATGTTTTCGATCAGGATTTTCAAACTAGCCAGAGGTGTTTTCAATTCATGAGAAGCCCCTCGCAGGAATTCGACCTTCATCTTTTCGAGCTGGAGAATAGCTTCATTCTTGTCATGCAAGTCCGCAATGACAGTCAAAAGATGCTGGTAAAGGCTATTGATTTGTTCCTTGAGATCACCAATCTCATCCTTGGAATCCACGCGCAAACGTACTTGAGCATCCAGATCCATCATCCGACGGGTCACTCGCTTAATTTCCAAAATCGGAGCAACAATGGTCCGAGCATAGATATAGGCTACCAAAAGGGAAATCAGAAAGGATGCCAGCAAGGTATAGGGAAGAAACTGGAGACTGATTTGCTCTGCTTCCTTTTGCAAGTCCATCGAAGCCAGAAATTGAAGAGTCATAGTGCTACCATCTTGCGTTTTCACCTCGCGCTCCTCGATAAAAAGAGAGGTTGTCTGACGTTCCGTATCCAGAGGAAGGCTGTCCTTGACTTCTAACTTGTCCTCGGTCATCTCGCCCTTAACGGCCCCCTTGATCTCACTAGTCTGGGAATACAAGTCTAACACTTGCTCGATACTCTGCCTATCCTTACCTTCTAGGGACTGGGCAATGGCTGTCGCTTTCTGGCCAATGGTTTCCTGACGGTGGCTCAGATAAGTCGAGGGAAATAGAAAATAAATAGCCAAATGAAGGCAGATAACCAGAACACTAAATATCGAGAAGGTATAGATAAATATCTTTGTAAATAAACCTGTTCGTTTCATTTTCGCTCCAATTTATAACCAACATTGCGCACAGTAAGGATACAATCCAAATCCAGCTTTTTCCGCAATTCCTTGATATAGACATCAATGACACGGTCAAAGGGAACCTCATCTGTCGCTTTCCAAACGGCATCGATAATCTGAGAACGAGTCAAGGCCCGGCCTTCATTTTTCACCAGATAGTCCAGAATTTCCAACTCTTTGGCATTGATAGCTACTTCCTCACCTGCTAGGCTGGCACTGTAGCTCTCAAAGTCCACCTTGGTATCCTTATAGGAGAAAATTCGTCCCGTATCATAATAGCGCTTGAAAATCGCATCCACCCTCACTTTTAAGAGGGAGAGGGAGAAGGGTTTTTCCAGATAGCCATCTGCCAGAGAGGCAAAGGCACTCATCTTGTATTCCTCATCTTGAAAGGCGGTCAACATCAGGACAGGGACCTGACTAGTCTTACGAATCTCAGCTAGAACTTCTAAGCCATTGAGTTTGGGCATCTGGATATCCAGTAAAATCAGGGCCACCTCATAGCTAGAAAATTGCTCCAAGGCTTCTTGTCCGTCCGCCGCCTCAATGGTTTCATAGCCACAATCCGTCAAATAGTCACTGATACCCTCACGGATCATCTCTTCATCTTCTACAATTAAAATTTTCATACTTTAACTGCTCTCTATTTTTTATTTTTCTTATACTCAATGAAAATCAAAAAGCAAACTAGGAAGCTAGCCGCAGGTTGCTCAAAGCACTGCTTTGAGGTTGTAGATAGAACTGACGAAGTCAGCTCAAAACACTGTTTTGAGGTTGTGGATAGAACTGACGAAGTCAGTAACCATACCTACGGTAAGGCGACGCTGACGTGGTTTGAAGAGATTTTCGAAGAGTATTAGAATAAATACCTACTCTATTTTCTATTATAGCCTCTTACTGGCCTTTTGTCTTTAATCAACTGACCACTAGATAAAACAAAGAGAGCCTATCGCTCTCTCTGCTTGCATTTGGCTCTCTATGGACTGAAAATTATTTAGCTGCTTTTGAAAATGTTACAACGTAGTTATAATCTTTCCCATTAGCTTGATATACATAGTCCTCTTTGAAAGTATAGCCGCGTTTGCTCAACTCTTCCTTCTTAGCATCAACTTGGCTCTTGACCGCTGCTTTCACCTGTTCATTTGTTGAACCTTCCGCGACTTCAAGAGGAGTTCCATTGATATCTCCTAGGAAACCTGCAATATCTTTCATTTTATCAAAATTATAAAATACATTTACTTTGACCTTTTGAGGAGCTGGCTGTTCTAGACTTCTACGATTTCTGCTAGAGCGTGGTTGAACTGCTGGAGCCATTCTGAAACCTGAAGTTCCTACCGGTTGCGTTTTGGCTTCTTTTGTGAATTCTATAACATAATCATAGCTATCTCCACCCTCAACGATTTTATCTAAGTCTGTTTTTGACGTAACTGTAAAGCCTTGTGTTTTCAGTTTCTCAATTTGGGCTTTTGTTTTTTCTTCAACAGCCTTTTTAATGTCCTCTTTAGTTGCATCACCTGGTAAAGTTAAAAGATTATTCTCTCTCACATTTCCTAATGCTCCAGCTATATCTTTAAGGGCTGTTAAATTATAGTAGATATTTATTTGTTTAGTTTTATTTGATAAATCTCTTTTCACAACTTTTTTAGCTCTTACTTGAACTTCTGGTGCAATTCTGAAACCTGTAGTTCCTGTTTTCTCTTTAGTGAAAGTTACTACGTAGTCATAATGAGTTGCGTCTGCTTGATCAATACCTACAAAATATTCATCAGCAATCTTGTATCCTTTTCTTTCAAGTTCTGCTTTCTTCTTATCTATTCTTGCTTTTAAAATAGATTTCAAAGCATCACCAGAGACATCTTTTGGTATGTCAACTTCATTTTTACCACCTAAATCATCAAAGAATCCAGGAATATCTTTCATACCATCAAAATTATAATAAATAGAAACTTTATTTTGAGGTTCATCTACACTTCTTGCACGACGTGTTACACGTGGTTGATACACTGGTGCATTTCTAAAAGCTGTATTTTCTGGTGTACTATTTCCATGCCCAATAACATTGTTATCTCCAATATGTGTTCCTGCTGGTCCGTTTCCAGATAATCCTGAATTTGTGTAATCTGGTTTACCTTGGTCAACTCCAGGAGTATTAATCTTAGCTAAGTCATCTGAATAATTGTCCACTACAGCCGCTTGATCTTCCGTAGTTTTTGCTTGTTTCATTGCTTCTTTAGCTTTTTTTGTATATTCTTCTACATTTAATTTAGCAGCTTCTTTTTCACTAGATGATAGACTACTCGACTCAATTTCTTCTAATTTAATATTTTTACGTGACTCTAACTCGGAGTCATTTTCCTCTAGACCTTTTTCAACATCATCTTTTGGTTCAGTTGGATTGTTCTGATTATTTGAATCCGCTGGAGTGTCTTCTGTTGTGCCTGAACCTGCTGGTTGGTTTTCCGCTGGTTGCGATGGAGTTGGTTGTTCTGTTGCTCCTGGCGCTGCTGGTTGGTCTTCCACAGGTTGCGATGGAGTTGGGGTTTCTGTTGCTCCTGGCGCTGCTGGTTGATCTTCCACAGGTTGCGCTGGAGTTGGGGTTTCTGTTGCTCCTGACGCTGGAGTTTCTTCAGCTGGTTGCGATGGAGTTGGGGTTTCTGTTGCTCCTGACGCTGGAGTTTCTTCAGCTGGTTGCGATGGAGTTGGGGTTTCTGTTGTTCCTGACGCTGGAGTTTCTTCAGCTGGTTGCGCTGGAGTTGGGGTTTCTGTTGCTCCTGACGCTGGAGTTTCTTCAGCTGGTTGCGCTGGAGTTGGGGTTGCCGGCTCTTCAGCTTTCGGCGCTGGGGTTGATGGTTCTTCAGCTTTCGGCGCTGGGGTTGATGGTGTTTCCACAACTACTGGTGTCGTTTGTTTAACAGTAGTAGTTTGCTCTCCAGTTACAGTATCTGTCTTTGTTTCAACTTCATAACTTTGACGGCTACCAGAATTATCAATCGACACTTGCTGTCTTTTTACTTCTGTATTTCCATCTTTTAGAAAAGCCTCTTCGCTAAAATACAATTGATTATTAGCAAAAATCAAATCTCTATTTGCAATACGATTTATCTCAACCAAACTATCAACAGATAGCCCTGTTGCTCCACTAATAGCACTCAGTGTATCTCCCCACTTGATTGTGTAGTGTGATAAATTGTTTATATTTTGAATATCAGCTTTTACTTCTGCAACTGTTCTGGCTACCCAGACACCATCTTGTTCATTAGCTGATACAGTTGGAGCTAAAAAGCCCAGACCTAGTAGAATCACACCTGTCGCAACAATTGCACCAGTTCTCAATTTTCTAAAACCACGGAGGGACAAGCTTCCTCTAACATTTGTTTGTCTCATAATGTTTATTTTTCCTCACTATTCTATATTTTCCAAAGTAAACCCTGCCTAGGTCTACTAGCCTATGTTTGCGATATGGATAGGCTTCTACAGATTTATCTATCTATTTTCAAGATAAGATTTCTATAGATTTTTATGCACAATTCCATATATAAGTTATGAAATTCCTTTCTAATAAATTCCATAGCTTTAGTATATCATATTTAAACACTAAAGTACAAAGAAAGCAACTGAAAGCAATGATTTTCACCACTGCTTTCAGCTCTATTTTGTATTGTTAAATAGCCATTCTCTATCCACAATTCTTGAATAGAAAAACAAGATGCTTTCTCTATTTCCAGAATCATTTTTTCAAACTTATTCACCATCCAGCAAGAGCTCTTTTGGTTGTTTTCTAAGGAGATTGCTTGAAGCAAGTGCCATAACGAGAACCACTAAAACCAAGGCCAGGACAAAGACGATAATAAAGTCTGATGTCTGAATAGAAATGTCTAGACTCGACAAGGTCTTACTAAAGCCATCTACTTCTGCACCACCACCAAGGTTAGAGGCTTGAGCAGCCTTGCTAGCCTGCTTAGCAACACCTGAAGTGACATTGGCAAGAACAGTGTTTCCGATTGCACGTGCTGTGTAGTTGGCTAAGAAGTATGCAGAAACAAGAGCAGGGATGGCAATCAAGATGGATTCAGTGATGAATTGACCCAAGATGCTTGCCTGCTTGAGACCAATAGAGAGGAGAATTCCTACTTCCTTGCGACGAGCGTTGATCCAAAGGCTGAGCAAGAGGGCAAGGAGAAGAACTGAGAAGCTCAAGCTACCCCAGAAGAGGAGGTTGGCCATCTTGTACATACCAGAGATGGATTGCTCAAGAGCTGGGTAGTTAGAGGAGCTCTTCACCAGTGTATAGCTCTTCCAGTTGATACCACTGATACCGTTCAACTCTTTCATGACGTCATCCAAGTTTTTGTCTGCTGTTACAAAGAAAGTTGCGTCCCCATAAATAGCTGTGTCTTCTGTGTATCCATATAGTTTAGCAGCTGTATGGATATCTGTGATTGCTGTGTTCTCATAGAGTTCTTGTGAGTAGGTTACCGCTGACTTATTGTGACCATCAAAGAGACCCTTGATGGTTACTTCGACTGTTTCCTTGGCCCCTTTTTCATTGTCTGCATCATAGACATTGGAGTCCAGTTTAACCTTATCTCCTACTTTCCAGCCGTGTTTGGCTGCCAAGTCCTTGTGCATGAGGATCTTGCCCTTGTCGTCGTTGGTTAGGTGCTCACCTTCGACCAGCTTATAAGAACCGGAGACAAACTTGTCTTCTTTAGAGGAATCATTGACACCTGTAATCATCAAGCTACTTCCAAAATGTTTAGCACGGTCAGGTGTTAGATTTTTCTTGGTTTCTGGCGTTTCGATGAGTTCATATCCAGTCAAATCTCCGATAGCGTTGATGCGTTTAACATAAGACTCGATAGCCTTGTTTTCGGTGATTTTTTTGATGTCCTCACCCTTGATATTCCCAGCACCACGAGGCGTTCCTTGATTGACGCGACGATTGATTTGCATGGAGAAGCTGTTGGTGATATTTTTAAAGGTCTCCTGAGAAGCCTTGGCAGTAGCTCCCTTGATTGACAAGCCGACCAAACTCAAGCTCGCCATGAGGAGAATAATCAGGAAGATGACAATCGATTTGAAAAACTTCCTTGTAACATAGGCAAATGCATTGTGTAACATAGGTTCCCTTTCTAGATTTTGTTCTATTTCAATGTCTTATAACTTATATAAATTATTTTTTTACTATTTCCCTTAGATTGTGCGGACGGGAGCAACTTCCTGTAGGAATTTCATCCCTAATTTTTGAGCCATATGTCTCAAAAATTCCGGCCTAGATAATAACTTTGTTATTATCTAGGCTATCACTACTGCGGGAAATAGTTGTTAAAGACTCACTTCGCTTATTATTACTTTACACGTATCTGGTTACCAACTAATACTATTTTAAAGTTTAATAACTAGATTCTATATTTCAGTCAGTTTCTTATCCTTCAACTCAAGTGTAATATCTGACGCTTGTGCCACTTCTTTACTGTGGGTGACGACGATGACACATTTACCTGTTTTCTGGGCAAGTGATTTGAGCAGTTCGACAATATCTCCAGCAGTTTTAGGGTCCAGATTTCCCGTTGGCTCATCCGCGAGAATAACTGGAGCTTCTGATACCAAACTGCGCGCAATGGCCACACGTTGCTGTTGACCACCTGATAACTGGAGAACATTCCGCTTGATCTGACTTTCATCCAAACCAAGCTCAAGAAGTGTATCCTTGCTTGCTTTTTTGTTGACCAAGCGGATATTTTCCAGCGGAGAAAGATAATCTATCAAGTTATAATTTTGAAAGACCAAGGAAATATGGTGCATGCGATGGTAAGAATAGCCCTTCTTACGAATGTCCTCTCCTTGGAAAAGGATAGAACCTTCAACAGGACTATCTAGACCAGCAAGGAGGGACAAGAGAGTGGATTTTCCTGCTCCTGACTCACCAATGATACTGTAAAATTTCCCGGGTTCAAAATTATAATTGATCTGATATAAAACTGCCTCAGCAGTGTTCTTATAACGGTAGGTAAGGTCTTGTAATTGTAATAAAGTCATGATTTCTCCTTCTTATACTCAATGAAAATCAAAGATCAAACTAGGAAGCTATCCTCAGGTTGCTCAAAGCACAGCTTTGAGGTTGCAGATAAAGCTGACGCGGTTTCAATTTGATTTTCGAAGAGTATTAACTAATAGATGATAAAATTTCTTTAGGCGATTTTCTAAATAAGAATAGGAAACAAAGAGCTACAGATAAGCAACTAAGCAACAACAGAAAAACATAGGATTCTGCAAACGATAGGATGCTGGCTGATAAACCACTTGCTTTAGCTAGCGTGTCTTGTAAACTTGCCTGTTCTCCACTTGCTAGTAGGGTTTGGAGTAGGTAAGATGTGATTGCATTTCCTGCAACAAATGCTGGAAGCAAAGCACCGAGAGACACCAGAACTACCTCTAAACAGAATTGTAGGAAGATCGAGCTCTTGCCTTTTCCAAGTGCCAGTAAAATCCCCACTTCGTAGACCCTTTCCCTCAACCAGAGAGACAAAACCAGAATTAATGCTCCTGCTCCTGCTATCAACATCCCATAAAGGAAAATAGTGAGGAAGGTTTGGAAGGTTGCAACTGAGTCTTTAATCTGTTCAAAAGCCTTGTTTTCCTTCTCAACTTGGTAGCCTTGACTTTCCAGGGCCAAGTTTTCCACCTGCTTCAAGAGTCCGTCCATTTCCTTAGGATTTTCTACATAGAAGCGAGCTGCACTGACTTGAGGTTCACTATTACCTAAAAGGCTTTGGCTACTCTCATAATCTGTAAAGACCTGGTTTTCACTGAAATCAGAAGACAAGCCTGTGAATTTCTCCTGTTTTTTACCAGAAAAGATTCCTACAATCTCAAACTCCACTGTTTGTCCTTTGCCAGATTCTGACTGTCCAGCATCCAAGCTAATCTTGTCATGAAGGGAAAGACTATTCTTCTTAGCCAACTCTTCGTGGATGAGAATTTTCTTGGAATCTCCTTTTTGAAGGTGTCGGCCTTCTTTTAAGTTGAAAGCCGAGCTGGTAAAGGTCACATCCTTGGATGAATCCTCAAGAGCCGTTAAGCTAACCAAATTCTTGTCCGCTGCTGACAAATCATCACGTTCTACGCTCTGCTCACCACTCACCGCTTCCTTGTCTTTCAGTTTTGCGACCGTCTCCAGTTCAGGAGAGACATTTTCCAGTCCCTTAATCTTGCTTACAGATGCTAGGTCTGACAACTTGAAGGTCTGACCATTTTCTATCTTCTTAATAGAAAAAGATGCGTTGAGTGATTTATAAAGATTGGTTTCCACTGTTTTATTGGACTTCATCAAAGTCAAACAAGCAGAAATTCCTGCCAAGAGAACCAATAAAATCAGAAATAAAATAAAACTTCTCAGTCGTTTTCTGCTGACATAAGCCCAAGCTCTTTGGATTGGATTCATTTGTCACCTCCATATTTGTAAGAATATTATAAAATTCAAATATGAAATGTTTATGAAATACAAAAAAAGAGCAAAAATTTTTTGCTCTACGTAAATTAGATAAAAAACAAAAGAGCTAGCCTCAGCTAACTCTTATCCTATGCGGAGAGAGGGACTTGAACCCTCACGACCTAAAGCGGTCACAGGATCCTTAGTCCTGCGCGTCTGCCAATTCCGCCATCCCCGCGTCGATTACTTTACTAGTATATCAACTTTTAGGATGCTTGTCAACACTTTTTTTCAATTTTTTTCATTTCATCAACCAAATTACTCAGAAAGTTCATTTAGATTTTCATCTACTAACTTAGCTCCAAGTGTGTTTTTGAAATGACCTAGGGCAAATTGATGATTTTCAGGCCAGATGGAAGCAACGGCTGGTTTAACAATCTCAATGTCATATCCTAAATTGTAGGCATCTATAGCTGTATGCAGGACACAGATATCCGTCAAGACTCCTGTTAAGATAACTGTAGACACTCGACGCTCTCTCAAGCGGATATCCAGGTCAGTCCCTGAAAATGCTGAGTAATGGCGTTTATCCATCCAAAAGACACGACTGTCCGAACCATGCTCTTGATAAAAGGCTCCCAAATCTCCGTATAAATTCCGTCCACTAGTCCCAATCAAATTATGAGGAGGAAATAGCTTGCTTTCTGGATGGAAACAATCGTTTTCTTCGTGAGCATCGATGGTAAAGAAGATGTAGTCTCCTCGTTCAAAAGCCAATCGAGTCACCTTGCTAATGGCATCAGAAATCGCCTGGGCTGGAGCACCTGCTGTCAATTTCCCACTATCAGCCACAAAATCTTCTGTATAATCAATCGAAATTAAAGCCTTAGTCATTAGTAATCTCTTTTCTTCACTTCTTCAAAAATATCTGAAATCAAGACCTTAAGGTAGGTTCCCTTCATTCCAAGTGAGCGACTTTCAATAATCCCAGCAGACTCAAGTTTACGAAGAGCATTAACGATCACAGAACGAGTAATTCCAATACGGTCTGCAATCACTGACGCAGTCAACTGACCTTCGTTTCCGTTTAATTCCCCTAAAATTGCTGAAACAGCACGGAGTTCTGAGTAAGAAAGGGTATTGACCGCCATGGTAACAGCAGTACGGCGACGGATATTTTTCTCGTCTTCTTCACGTTGGAAGTTGAGGAGCTGAATCCCAACAACGGTACTGGCAATTTCAACAAGAATCAAGTCCTCATCTTCGAATTTCTTATCATTACGCCAAATAATCAAAGAACCAAGACGAATCCCTGATACATGAATCGGTGCAATGGTTGTCAAACCATCTGGAAAGTCAGCACGACTTTCCACAGGGAAAATACTCAAATCATGATCAACTGTCAGATTGGCTTCTGTATCGTAGATCATGTTCGCGCCCTGTACATAGTCATCCGGGAAAATCTTCGTTTGGAAGAATTGCTCTACACGATCTGTATTGGTTTTATAACGCATAAAATAGCCAAGGAGACGACCCTTGCTGTTAACAATACAAGCATTACAGTCAATAATATCTGCCAATTGACGGGTAATCGCATTGTATGGAAGTTCTTCCTGCAACTGCTCCTCTGAGCGCTTCAGGATAGAAGTAATTTTTCTAGTTTTTTCTAATAAATGTGCCATTTTTCACCTCGAATTTAATCGCTATCATTATAACATAAACAGCTTGAATTTTCAATTATTATCTGAAAATTGCTTATTTAATTGCAATTTAAAAAAACAAGAATATTTTTAATTAAATTGCTTCTTTTCTATTGACAAGCTCCCTATTTTTGTGTATTATAACATTACAAGAAGATAATATATCTATTTTATTTATCTTTCTTTTTCCATTCGGTCTCCTTATATAAAAAAGCGATTCATTTTGAACCGCTTTTTCTTATTTATCGCCCTTGTTACGAATAACAAAGCCTGTTTGCTTTTCGCTTGAAGTATTGCGTGGTTTTTTATTATCCTTACGATAACGTTTTTCCTTATCAAAACGATCATTTCCACGACTTCCTTTTTTGAAATCATCACGGCGACCATTGCCACGGCGTTCGCGATCACGACGGTCATCTCCACGACGACCTCCCTTACCTTTACCACCGAAACCATTACCTGATGGTTTAAATGGCAGTGGTTTTTCACGCGCAATCTCCACTTCTGGAAGGCTATCTGGGTCTTGGACTGTCAGACTCAAAATATACATTGCCAATTCTTCTGGAGTAAATTCGGCAACCAGCTTACGAGCATCTTTGCCAAATTTCTCAAAGTTGCTACGGATAGTCTCATCTGCAAAATCACGTTCGATTTTCTTGAGAGCTACTTGTTTTTTAGCTTGGAAGGCTTCTTCTGCACTTGCAGGTTTGAGACCTTTCATGCGTTTCTTAGTCAAGTTTTCAATGATTTGAAGGTAGCCCATTTCATTTGGAGCAACAAAGGTAATCGATTGACCTGACTTACCAGCACGACCTGTACGACCGATACGGTGAACATAACTTTCAGGATCTTGTGGAATATCGTAATTATAGACATGGGTCACACCTGAAATATCCAAACCACGCGCTGCCACGTCTGTCGCAACCAAAACATCAAGGTTCCCGTTTTTGAAGTCACGAAGGACACGAAGACGTTTGTTTTGGTCTAGGTCTCCATGAATTCCTTCTGCACGGAAGCCACGGATTTTAAGTCCACGAGTCAATTCATCCACACGACGTTTTGTACGACCAAATACAATAGCAAGTTCTGGTTGTTCCACATCCATGAGACGAGTCATGGTATCAAACTTTTCTTGTTCTTTAACACGGATATAGTATTGGTCAACCAATTCTGTTGTCAATTCCTTGGCAGCAATCTTCACATGCTCAGGCTCTTTCATAAATTGAACACCTATACGTTTGATAGCATCTGGCATAGTTGCTGAGAAAAGTAAGGTTTGACGGCTTTCAGGGACACGAGAAATAATAGCTTCGATGTCTTCAAGGAAGCCCATGTTGAGCATTTCATCCGCTTCATCAAGGATGAGCGTTTCAATATCTTGTAATTTCAAGGCTTTGCGTTTAATCAAGTCCAAAAGGCGACCAGGTGTTCCCACCACGATATGGGCACCAGATTTAAGAGCCTTAATTTGTTTTTCAATGCTTGATCCACCATATACTGAACGGACTTTCACTCCCTTACTACGACCAAAACGGAAGAGTTCCTCTTGACTTTGGACAGCTAGTTCACGAGTTGGAGCGATAACCAAGGCTTGGATGGTTGCTTCTTCTGTACGAATTTTTTCAAGGGTTGGCAAGCCAAAGGCTGCAGTTTTCCCTGTACCAGTCTGTGCTTGACCGATAACGTCCTTACCTTCAAGGGCCAAGGGAATAGTTTGTTCTTGAATCGGACTAGCTTCTACAAAACCAGCTTTTTCAATCTCTGCTAACAAATCAGCAGACAAGTTTAATTCATTAAATTTCACGTTTTTCTTCTTTCTAAAGGTGGTGCGAAGCCACCCTATAGGGCTTAGTTTATACTTTTCTTTTTATGACGTATTTTCATATACTGGATACAAAATCGTGTTGCTTCTTTTCCACAAAAGAAAAGTACTGTTTTCTTTGCAACCTATCTAGTATAACACAAGACTAGAGCAAAAGATAGCCTAATCCTTCGATAATGTCATGTAAACGATTTTCTGAGAAAATAAGGCTAAAATTTCAACAATTTCATTAACTTTTTTAAAGCGTAGCAGAATTGTGCAAAAGTTTTTTTCTTGTGCTAGAATGAAATGCGAATAGGAGGAACTCTAAATGTTAACTTATGATTTAATCGTTATCGGATTTGGTAAAGCTGGTAAAACACTAGCTGGTAAATTGGCTTCAGCTGGCAAAAAAGTTGCCCTCGTTGAACGTAGCAAAGCTATGTACGGTGGAACTTGTATCAACATCGGTTGTATCCCAACTAAAACTTTGCTAGTTGCTGCTGAGAAAGACTTGTCTTTTGAAGAAGTCATTGCTACTAAAAACACTATCACTGGTCGCCTCAATGGTAAAAACTATGCGACTGTTGCTGGTACAGGCGTCGATATTTTTGATGCGGAAGCTCACTTCCTTTCAAATAAAGTCATCGAAATCCAAGCTGGTGATGAAAAACAAGAATTGACTGCTGAAACTATCGTCATCAACACTGGTGCTGTTTCAAACGTCTTGCCAATTCCAGGACTTGCTACAAGCAAAAATGTCTTTGACTCAACAGGTATCCAAAACTTGGACAAATTGCCTGAAAAACTTGGTGTCCTTGGTGGCGGAAATATCGGTCTTGAATTTGCTGGTCTTTACAATAAACTTGGAAGCAAAGTTACAGTTCTAGATGCCTTGGATACTTTCCTACCTCGTGCAGAACCTTCCATCGCAGCTCTTGCTAAACAATACATGGAAGAAGACGGTATTGAATTGCTTCAAAATATCCGTACTACTGAAATCAAAAACGACGGTGACCAAGTCCTTGTCGTGACTGAAAACGAAACTTACCGTTTCGATGCCCTTCTCTACGCAACTGGACGTAAACCAAATGTAGAACCACTTCAACTTGAAAATACAGATATTGAACTAACTGAACGTGGCGCTATTAAAGTAGATAAACATTGTCAAACAAACGTTCCTGGTGTCTTTGCAGTTGGAGATGTCAACGGTGGCCTTCAATTTACCTACATTTCACTTGATGACTTCCGTGTTGTTTACAGCTACCTTGCTGGAGATGGCAGCTACACACTTGAAGACCGTCTCAATGTACCAAATACTATGTTCATCACACCTGCACTTTCACAAGTTGGTTTGACTGAAAGCCAAGCAGCTGATTTGAAACTTCCATACGCAGTGAAAGAAATCCCTGTTGCAGCAATGCCTCGTGGTCACGTAAACGGAGACCTTCGCGGAGCCTTCAAAGCTGTGGTTAATACTGAAACAAAAGAAATTCTTGGAGCAAGCATCTTCTCAGAAGGTTCTCAAGAAATCATCAACATCATCACTGTTGCTATGGACAACAAGATTCCTTACACTTACTTCACAAAACAAATCTTCACTCACCCAACCTTGGCTGAGAACTTGAATGACTTGTTTGCGATTTAAGTTGAGATTTAATCGTATCGAACAGCCCTCGTTGGGCTGTTTTTACTTCTGCGGAATCTCATACTCTTCGAAAATCAAAGAGCAAACCACGTCAGCTTCACCTTGCCGTACTCAAGTACAGCCTGCGGCTAGCTTCCTAGTTTGCTCTTTGATTTTCATTGAGTATAAGTTCAAATCTCATCTTAACTAACAGCCCTCTTTGGGCTTTTTTTACTTCTGCGGAACCTCAAATCTGTCTTTCCCCTCTTTTATGATATAATAGAAACATGAAATTAAAAACTACTTTGGGCCTTCTTGCTGGGCGTTCTTCCCACTTCGTTTTAAGTCGTCTTGGCCGTGGAAGTACGCTCCCAGGAAAACTTGCCCTTCAATTTGATAAAGATATTTTACAAAACCTAGCTAAGAACTACGAGATTGTCGTGGTCACTGGAACCAACGGAAAAACCTTAACAACTGCCCTTACTGTCGGCATTTTAAAAGAGGTTTATGGTCAAGTTCTGACCAACCCAAGTGGTGCCAACATGATCACAGGGATTGCGACAACCTTCTTAACAGCCAAGTCTTCTAAAACTGGGAAAAATATTGCCGTCCTAGAAATCGACGAAGCCAGTCTATCTCGTATCTGTGACTATATCCAGCCAAGCTTATTTGTTATCACTAATATCTTCCGTGACCAGATGGACCGCTATGGTGAGATTTACACAACTTACAAGATGATTTTGGATGCCATTTGTAAGGTGCCTACAGCTACTGTCCTCCTTAATGGAGACAGTCCACTTTTCTACAAGCCAGCTATTCCAAATCATGTTCAGTATTTTGGTTTTGACTTGGAGAAAGGGCCAGCTCAACTGGCTCACTATAATACCGAAGGGATCCTTTGCCCTGACTGTCAAGGAATCCTCAAATACGAGCACAATACCTATGCAAACTTGGGTGCCTATATCTGTGAAGGTTGTGGATGTAAACGTCCTGATCTAGACTATCGCTTGACAGAACTGGTTGAGTTGACCAATAATCGCTCTCGCTTTGTCATTGACGGTCAAGAATACGGTATTCAAATCGGTGGTCTCTACAATATCTACAACGCCCTAGCCGCAGTTGCTATTGCCCGTTTCCTTGGTGCAGATTCACAACTCATCAAGCAAGGATTTGATAAGAGCCGTGCTGTCTTTGGACGCCAGGAAACCTTCCATATCGGTGACAAGGAATGCACCCTCGTCTTGATTAAAAATCCAGTCGGTGCGACCCAAGCTATCGAAATGATTAAACTAGCTCCTTATCCATTTAGCCTATCTGTCCTCCTAAATGCCAACTATGCAGACGGAATTGATACAAGCTGGATTTGGGATGCTGATTTTGAACAAATCACTGAGATGGATATTCCAGAAATTAACGCTGGCGGTGTTCGCCATTCTGAAATCGCACGTCGCCTCCGAGTAACAGGCTATCCAGCTGAAAAAATCACTGAAACAAGCAATCTGGAACAAGTTCTTAAGACCATAGAGAACCAAGACTGCAAGCATGCTTATATTCTGGCTACCTATACTGCTATGCTGGAATTCCGCGAACTGCTGGCTAGTCGTCAGATTGTTAGAAAGGAGATGAACTAATGGTTTATACTTCACTTTCCTCAAAAGATGGCAATTACCCCTATCAGCTCAACATCGCCCACCTCTACGGAAACCTCATGAATACATACGGGGACAATGGAAACATCCTCATGCTCAAGTACGTAGCTGAAAAACTAGGGGCCCATGTGACGGTTGACATCGTTTCACTTCATGATGATTTTGATGAAAACCACTATGACATCGCCTTTTTCGGTGGTGGCCAAGACTTTGAACAGAGTATCATTGCAGACGACCTACCTGCTAAAAAAGAGAGCATTGACAACTACATCCAAAACGACGGTGTGGTTCTTGCTATCTGTGGTGGTTTCCAACTATTGGGTCAATATTATGTTGAAGCTTCAGGCAAACGCATCGAAGGGCTAGGAGTCATGGGCCACTACACCCTCAACCAGACCAATAATCGTTTTATCGGTGACATCAAGATTCACAATGAAGATTTCAATGAAACCTATTATGGATTTGAAAATCACCAAGGACGTACCTTCCTCTCGGATGACCAAAAACCACTGGGACAGGTTGTCTATGGAAATGGAAACAATGAAGAAAAAGTTGGTGAAGGTGTTCATTATAAGAATGTCTTTGGTTCCTACTTCCACGGACCTATCCTTTCTCGTAATGCCAATCTGGCTTATCGCCTAGTCACTACCGCCCTCAAGAAGAAATATGGTCAGGACATTCAACTCCCTGCTTATGAGGACATTCTCAGCCAAGAAATCGCTGAAGAATACAGCGACGTCAAAAGCAAGGCTGACTTTTCTTAAACAAAAGGAAATTATATCAAAGAACTCTGTTATCTTGTCAGAGTTCTTTTTGTCTGTTCTTTTACCCTTCTCCCTTGCATTTTCTCTCTTTTTTTGCCAAAATAGAGGGGTAGAAAGAAGGTAGCATATGTCTAAATTACAACAAATCGTAACATATCTTGAATCAGAAAAACTAGACGTCGCTGTCGTATCTGACCCCGTCACAATCAATTACCTCACTGACTTTTACAGTGATCCCCATGAACGCCAAATGTTCCTTTTTGTCCTAGCAGATCAGGAACCCCTCCTCTTTGTCCCAGCCCTTGAGGTTGAGCGTGCAAGCAGCACTGTTTCCTTCCCAGTTGTGGGCTATGTGGATTCTGAAAATCCATGGCAAAAAATGAAACATGCTCTTCCACAACTTGACTTCAAACGTATAGCTGTTGAGTTTGACAACCTCATCTTGACAAAATACCATGGCTTGAAATCAGTTTTTGAAACAGCCGAGTTTGAAAACCTCACTCCTCGCATCCAACGCATGCGCCTCATCAAATCAGCTGATGAAGTGCAAAAAATGATGGTTGCAGGTCTCTATGCTGATAAAGCTGTAAAAGTTGGTTTTGAAAATATTTCTCTTGATAAGACAGAGACAGATATCATTGCTCAAATTGACTTTGCCATGAAACGTGAAGGCTATGAAATGAGCTTTGATACCATGGTCTTGACTGGTGATAATGCTGCAAATCCACACGGTATTCCAGCAGCAAACAAAGTTGAAAATGATGCTCTTCTCCTCTTTGACCTAGGGGTTCTGGTCAACGGCTATGCATCAGACATGACTCGTACAGTCGCTGTCGGTAAGCCAGACCAATTCAAGAAAGATATCTATAACTTGACTCTTGAAGCCCAACAGGCTGCTCTTGACTTTATCAAACCAGGTGTGACTGCCCATGAAGTGGATCGCGCTGCCCGTGAGGTCATCGAAAAAGCTGGTTACGGCGAGTACTTCAACCACCGTCTTGGTCATGGTATCGGTATGGATGTACACGAATTTCCATCTATCATGGAAGGAAACGACATGGTCATCGAAGAAGGCATGTGCTTCTCTGTTGAACCAGGTATCTATATTCCTGGTAAAGTTGGTGTCCGTATCGAAGACTGCGGTGTTGTTACCAAGGATGGCTTTGACCTCTTTACAAGCACCAGCAAAGATTTGCTTTATTTTGATTAAAATTTTTCAAAAATCTTCCCACAATAAAACGCATACTATCAAGGCTCTTGAACACTTGATACTATGCGTTTTTCTAATTTTTAGGACTTTTGACTCAATCTCTTTATACTCAGTGAAAATCAAAGTGCAAACTAGGAAGCTAGCCGCAGGCTGTACTTGAGTACAGCAAGATGAAGCTGACGTGATTTGAAGAGATTTTCGAAGAGTATTACTTAATCTTCTTTATACTTTGACTAAGAATAAATCCTACAATCATCCCTACCATATTTTGCATAAAATTTGGCAGAATCTCTGGTAGGGCTGCAGCCCAGCCATTCATCAATGTAGAACCCAAGGCGTAACCCCCTACCATGGCAATCGTTGCTAAGATAAGACCTAACCACTGAGTTTTTCCTTTAAATCCTGCTAAAAATCCCTGCAAGCCATGGTTGACCAAGCTAAAGAACATCCACTGAGGATAGCCTGATAAGAGGTCAATCAAGAAACCTGCTAGTCCTCCGACTACAGCCCCTTCACGACTACCAAAGTAGAAGGCCGTAAAGAAGACACCTGCATCTAAAAGAGTTAGAATGCCTGTCGGTGTTGGAATTTTTAAGAAATAACCTAGAACCACAGAGAGGGCGGTTAATAGGGATACAAGGGCGATTTTAGTTGTTTTGGTTTGCTTCATATTGTCTTACTCCATACTGATCTGCTTGTGCAATAGCACGATAAACGAAAGCCTTAGAGCTTTCTACTGCTGGTAAAAGTTCATCACCTTTGAGTAGGTGACTGGCAATGCTTGAGGCAAAGGTACAACCTGCGCCAGCATTTTGCCCTTGGATAACAGGATTTTCTAGGACTGTAAAGGTTTGTCCATCATAAAAGACATCCACAGCCTTGTCCTGACTAAGGCGATTACCTCCCTTGATAATGACTGCTGGCGCTCCTAAGTCATGCAATTTCTGTGCTGCAGCCTTCATGTCTTCCAAGGTTTTAATTTCCTGACCAGCCAATAATTCTGCTTCAGGAAGATTAGGTGTAATCACACTGACATAAGGGAAAAAACGAATCAGTTCTTGGCAGAGCTCACTAACAGCCACATCGTGAGTTTCCTTGCAGACCAAGACAGGATCCAATACCACAGGCACTCCTGGACGTTGCTTGATAAAGTTCAAGGCCTTCTCAGCCACACTGACAGTAGGAAGAAGACCAATCTTAATTCCCCCAAACTCCACATCACGCAAGCTATCCAATTCATGTTGAAAAATGGTATCGTCAGTTGGAAAGACCTCAAATCCTTTTTCTGTCAAGGCTGTCAAGCAAGTTACTGCTACAAAGCCATGCAAGCCGTTCAAGGTATAGGTAGCCAAATCAGCTGACAAACCACCACCACTAAAAATATCATTTCCTGAAAGTGCTAAAACACGATTATTCTTCATAACGAATCTCCTTTAAATACAAACCATTAGGTGCTGCCGTTGGACCAGCAAGTTGCCTGTCCTTCTTCTCCAAAATCAGGTCAATCTGCTCCACTGGCATACGGTTGTTGCCGATTTTGAGCAGTGTCCCCACCATATTGCGAATCTGCTTATACAAGAAACCATTTCCTGCAAAGGTAAAAGTCAAAAATTGTCCTGTCTCATCAACCCTGAGACTAGCTTCTGTGATGGTGCGAACCTTATCCTCCACACTGGTTCCAGAGGCTGTAAAGCCTGTGAAATCGTGGGTGCCCTCTAGCTTTTTGACAGCCTCCTGCATCCGTTCCACATCAAGCGGATAGGGAAAGTGAGTAGCATAGTGACGGCGCATGGGATTTTTAGGACGACCCCTATCCACAATAAACTCATAGGTCTTGCTGTGCTTGGCATAACGGCAATGAAAATCATCCGCCACAAGCTCAATTGAAATCACATCAATATCTTCAGGGGATTGGGTGTCCAAAGCAAAACGTAGCTTCTCCTCATCCATTTGATAGGGCAGATCAAAATGAATGACCTGTCCCAGGGCATGAACCCCACTATCTGTCCTACCAGCACCGTGAACAGTAATGGCTTGCCCCTTATTCAACCTAGTCAAGGTTTTTTCAATTTCTTCCTGAACACTACGCGCATGAGGTTGGCGCTGAAAACCAGCAAAGGCGTGACCATCATAGGAAATAGTTGCTTTATATCTCGTCATAACTTCTATTGTATCAAGAAATTAGTCTGTAAACAAGGTTCTAAAACAAATACTGTCTGGGTACAAAAATCTCAAAAGAAAAACTTAGTAAACCAATCCTAAGCTCTCTTTTGAAATAGGTACATAACAAAGATAGAGGTTGCAATCAACCAAGATCCTAAGATAGCAAAGACCAACATCCCATTTTGTGTTAATAAGCCAATTGCACCTAGAACGAATGGGGTCGTAAAAGCTCCAAAACTACAGCCTAAAACTGCAAATGAAGTCGCTTGATTGAGGAGTTTAGCTGGAATTCTTTCAGAGACAAGTTGAAAGACTGTCGTCAAAGCTACACTGTAGGCAAAACCAGCCAGAATACTCCCTGCCACTACCACCCACAAGGATGGAGACAAGGCAATCACAATTTGCCCTAAGCCAAAGGTAATACCTGACCATAGGAGCAATTTCTCTTTAAAGATAGAAATCAAGAAAGAGAAACTCACACCAGCCACAATCCCGATCAACTGCATGACACTAAGAACAAAACTAGATAACTGTGCATCTCCAAGTCCTCTTTCCACCATCAAACTTGGAATACGGATGGTAATAGCTGTATTGGTACAAACTACAACCGCTGCTTCAATAGCTAGGATAAAAATCAAGCCCTTCATTTCCCGAGTTAAGCGACTTGCTTCCTTCGATTTTTTCTTAACTTCTTTCTTCTCTTTTCCATAAGGAACAAAGAGCAAATAAAGGGTCAGTACCAAAAATCCAGCACTGTAGGCTAGGAAGGTAGCTGTCCAACCGAAGGCCAACAATTGGCCGACTGCCAAGGTAATGAGAGAAGCCCCAACGACCTCTGCAGAACCGCGTAGTCCTAACATCTGAATTCGCGTTTTTCCTTGATAGCGTTCACTGATAATGGAAATGGCCTTGGCATTAATCATCCCAACACCCAAACCAAAAAGAATCCGTGTTCCAAAGACAAAAGGATAAGCTTGGTACCAAAAGGGAGCCGTTCCACTTAGTGATAAAATCAGCAATCCCAAACTGATCTGTAAGCGCTCAGGAAATATTTTTTCTAAGAAACCATTTAGTAATAACATAATCATGATTCCAAAGGAAGGTAAGCTCGCCAAGAGCTCAATTTGTTCCTTAGGATAACCTTGATAATAGTCAAACATAGCTGGCAGGGCACTCGAGATGGAAAAGGATGTAATCAAAACGAGAGAGAGAGCCAAAATACTGGCCCGTTCTAAAAATTGTTTCATGAAATCTCTTTCTATATTTCTCTTAATCTTCTACTTTTTTGATAGTTATCAAACAGGCAAGAAAAGAAGAAGCCTCTTTGGTGTATAGACTCCTTCTTAAACTAGAAAATGAATCCCTTGTGTCTTATACTCAATGAAAATCAAAGAGCAAACTAGGAAGCTAGCCGCAGGTTGCTCAAAGCACTGCTTTGAGGTTGTAGATAGAACTGACGAAGTCAGCTCAAAACATGGTTTTGAGGTTGTAGATGAAACTGACGAAGTCAGTAACTATATATACGGCAAGGCGAAACTGACGTGATTTGAAGAGATTCTCGAAGAGTATTAGGATGACTTTCTCTTGATTTGCTTAATAAAGTAGAAGATAAATCCTGCCACCATATAGGCAACAAAGATAATCAGACACCACTTGAACACGACATCCCAACCCTTGTTCACATTCAAAAAGAAGTAAGGGAAGGGACTGACCTTAGAATTAGGAACATCAAGTTTCAGTACCAAGCCATTAAAAAGAGCAAAAATCATATAAAGCAAGGGTAAAATCGTCCACACAATTGGATCCCAAATCTTGTATTGACCCTGTTTGTCAAAAAAGAGGGTATCTGCTAAAAACCAGAGGGGAACGATATAGTGGCAAAGGAAATTTTCTAGAGTATAGAAATTAGTCGCAATGGGTGCCAAGAGGAAATGGTAAATCACACAGGTAATCATGATACTCATGGTGACCCCACCTTTTAAGCGCAAGAGACTTGGTCTTTGCCAGTTTTCACCTAAACGGCTCATAACCTTTAGGAGGTAGAGCGTAAAAATCGCGACTAAAAGGTTGGACAGAACCGTATAATAGAGCAACATCCCAAAGCCACCATGCTTGGCGATTTCAAGATAAACTCCCGTAAAAGCCGCTAGAAACAAGAAGATACGGCTATAAAATACAAGTTTATAGTGTTTTGACATGCTTAAATTTTCTTCACAAACTCTGATTTGAGTTTCATGGCACCGAAGCCATCGATTTTACAGTCGATATTGTGGTCGCCTTCTACGATGCGGATATTTTTCACGCGCGTCCCTTGTTTCAAATCTTTTGGCGCACCTTTTACTTTCAAATCCTTGATGAGAGTTACTGTATCACCGTCAGCCAATTTATTTCCGTTGGCATCTATAGCAACAAGGCCCTCTTCTACATCTGCAACTTCAGCAGGATTCCACTCATAAGCACACTCTGGGCAAACCAGTAGGGCACCGTCTTCGTAGACATACTCTGAGTTACATTTTGGGCAATTTGGTAGGTTGTTCATGGTTTCTCCTTATCATCATTCAGTATTCTTTGAAAATCAAAATTTCTCGAACAGCAACTATTATACCTTAAAATCAGCATTTTGACAAATATAGAAAAAGCCGATATCAATCTATCGGCTTTTCTACATCTACATTCTTTTTTTAGCCTCTGCTTTGATTTTTTCAACTACTTCTTGAATGTTCAAGCCAGTTGTATCAAGGTAGACAGCATCCTCTGCTTGTTTGAGAGGCGAAGTCTCACGATGACTATCCTTGTAGTCACGCGCAGCAATTTCCTCTTTTAGAGTTTCAAGGTCTGTTTCAATTCCCTTGGCAATATTTTCCTTGTAACGGCGCTCTGCTCTTTCATCTACCGAAGCTACTAGGAAAATTTTCAATTCTGCTTGTGGCAATACAACAGTCCCAATATCGCGACCGTCCATGACAATCCCACCTTGCTGGGCAATCTCTTGTTGGAGAGAAACTAGTTTCTCTCGTACTTCAGGAATTGCTGCAATAGCTGAAACATGATTGGTCACTTCATGTTCACGAATAGGATGGGTAATATCCACATCTCCTACAAAGACAAGTTGTTCTCCAGTTTCTGAGCGTCCAAAACTGATTGGATGCTGGTCCAATAAGGCTAAAAGTTCTTCAACTTGTTCAACTCCTAATTGGTTCTTGAGAGCCATGTAGGTCGCTGCACGATACATAGCACCTGTATCTAGATAGGTATACCCAAAATCTTTAGCAATAATCTTAGCAACCGTACTCTTACCACTTGAAGCTGGACCATCGATAGCAATTTGAATCGTCTTCATTTATGACTCCTATCTAGTCTTAATCACATCTCCAGGATTTGCAAACCAAGATCCTGTAGCCATATGTCCAGGATTCAATGCTTCTAATTGAGCAATTGAAATACCTGCACGAGCGGCAATGGCTGCTTCTCCTTCTCCAGCCATAACTTTTGTAGTTCCTTCTGGATCAGTTGGATGTTCTGAGCTACTAGATGACTCTTCTACCTTCTCCTCTGAACTAGAAGATGCCTGCTCTGAACTACTACTAGAAGTAGAAGAAACTTGCTCTACTTTTGTATCTGAATCGTGAAAATCTTTCAAGGCTGCCGTACGATTACTCCCACCCGATGAAAGATAGATAAGAACAATAATCATCACGACTACAATCACAAAGAAAATACTTGCTAAAATAGTCAAGATACGATTAGCCAGCACTCCTCCACCTTGTTCTCTCTTACGACGTTCTGATCTTGTTTCTTCTTGATTCTCATAAATATCTTCTTGCCACGGTTCTTTTGCCATACCTTACTCCTTGTTTTTTTTTACTTTTCTTATTACAATATAAATATGAAAATCACACTTATACCTGAACGTTGCATTGCCTGTGGGCTTTGCCAAACTTATTCTGAATTATTTGATTACCACGATAATGGAATCGTGCGTTTTTACGATGACCCTGACCAACTAGAAAAAGAAATCTCTCCTAGTCAGGACGTCATAGAAGCTGTTAGAAACTGTCCGACACGTGCCTTGATTAAAGATTAACTCTAATATCGACAAGAACGTTCCACTCCTTCTAGTTTAGCATATTTCCATGCAAAATTATAGTCTTTTCTCTTTATTTTTTTCTGTAAAATCAGGAAGGTCACTTTTTTCTTTGACGAGATAAAGTGGTCTTTTTTTAGTCTCTAGATAAATCTTACTGATATACTTGCCGAGAATCCCAATGGTCAAGAGTTGAATCCCACCAAGGAAGAGAATAACAGCCATCAGAGAGGTCCAACCTGATGTCGGATTGCCCAAAATAAGGGTTCTAATCACGACAAAAAAGGTCATTACTAGAGAAACAAAGCAAGATAAGAGACCAGCCACAAAGGCTATAATCAAGGGAAAATCTGAAAAATTAACAATCCCTTCAATGGAGTAGAAAAAGAGTTGCCTAAAACTCCAACTGGTCTTGCCAGCCTGCCTTTCGACATTTGGATAGTCCAGATAGTGGGTTTTAAAGCCGACCCAGGCAAAGAGTCCCTTCGAAAAGCGATTGGACTCAGTCAAGCTTAAAATGGCATCCACTACAGATCTTCTCATCATGCGAAAATCACGGACACCTGACGGCAAGGCTACTGGACTAATTTTTTGCATAAGACGATAAAAGAGATTAGCACAGAAACTGCGAAAGAAGGGTTCTCCCCCTCGACTGGTTCTCCGGGTCCCAACACAGTCCAAGTCTGCATTCTGGTCTAGTAAATTTTTCATCTCAAGCAACATACTCGGAGGATCCTGGAGGTCTGCATCCATCACCACCACTAAATCTCCTGTCGCATATTGTAAGCCTGCATAGAGAGCTGCTTCTTTGCCAAAATTTCGAGAGAAAGAAATATAATGTACTGCCGGATTTTGCTCCCGATAGGACTTTAAGAGTTCCAAAGTCCCATCACTTGATCCATCGTCGACAAAGACATACTCGATTTCTGTTTCCAAATCTGGAAGTAAAGCTTCTAAAGCCTGATAAAAAAGAGGAAGTACTTCCTCTTCGTTTAAACAGGGGACAATGATTGACATCACCATCTTAGTCTTCAAATCCATTTGGATGCTTGCTTTGCCAACGCCATGCGTCTTCACACATTTGGGTGATGCCTAATTCTGCTTCCCAGCCCAGTTCTGCTTTGGCTTTTGCAGGATCTGAATAGCAGGCTGCGATATCCCCTGGGCGACGGTCTACAATGCGGTAAGGAATTGGACGTCCCACTGCTTTTTCCATATTTTGGATAATTTCAAGAACTGAGTAGCCTTTACCTGTTCCAAGGTTATAAACGTTTAGGCCTGAACCTTTTTGAATTTTTTTCAGAGCTGCAACGTGACCTTTAGCCAAATCGACGACGTGGATATAATCACGAACACCAGTTCCATCTTCCGTATCGTAATCGTCTCCAAACACTTGCACTTGCTCTAATTTCCCAACGGCTACTTGAGTCACATATGGCAAAAGATTATTTGGAATTCCGTTTGGATTTTCTCCTAAATCTCCACTCTCATGCGCCCCGATTGGGTTAAAGTAACGAAGCAAGACCACATTCCATTCTGAGTCTGCTTTGTAAATATCCGTCAAAATTTCCTCTAGCATGAGTTTGGTACGGCCATATGGATTGGTCACTGAAAGTGGGAAATCTTCCAAGATTGGCACTGTATGAGGATCTCCGTAAACTGTCGCAGAAGAACTGAAAATGATGTTTTTACAGTTATTTTCTTCCATGACCTTCAAAAGACTAACAGTTCCAGCGATATTATTGTCATAGTAGGCAAGAGGGATACGTGTTGATTCGCCAACAGCCTTCAAACCAGCAAAGTGAATGACCCCTGTTGGTTCTTCTTGCTTGAAAATATCTCTGAGAGTATCTGTATCACGGATATCTGCCTCATAGAAAGGCACTTCAACTCCTGTAATTTTCTCAACAACTTCTAAACTTTTTCGATTACTGTTGACAAGGTTATCCACCACAACAACCTGATGACCTGCTTGGATTAACTCAATAACTGTGTGGGTTCCGATAAAACCTGCTCCACCCGTTACCAAAATCTTTTCTTGCATCTTTTTTCCTCGATTCTCGGATTATTTTTTCTTATTTTACCATTTTTGATAGGGAATGTCATTTGCCATCCTAGAGGGGAGGCTAAAATTTAAGTAAAATTCTTACTCGCTTTTTACTCGTTTGACATAGTTTTCAATTGGGTAGTTTAGAGGGTCCAAGGTCAACTCCTTGTCTTGGATCAGTTGAGCTAGATGGTAACCAATGATAGGACCAGTTGTGAGGCCTGATGAACCTAGTCCACTAGCAGCATAGACACCTGCCAATTCTGGTACCTGCCCAAAGAAAGGAGAGAAATCACTGGTATAGGCACGGATTCCCACACGCTCAGCTCTTGAAGCCGCTCTAGCTAAAACTGGATAGTGAGGCAAGGCTGCCTCCTCCATTTTCTGGAGTAAAGTTTCATCTACCGTCAAATCAAATCCCATGTCATTTTCATGAGTAGCACCTAAGGACAATTTCCCACCTGCAAAAGGAATCAAATCCCACTCCCCTTCTGGCATAACAACAGGGTAATCTTCCATGTCTTGGGCCAGCTGATAATCTCGGAGTTGCCCCTTTTGGGGACGAACATCTACTTCATAACCTAAAGGCTCTAACAGGTGTCCCAACCAAGCTCCCGTCGCCAAAATAACCTGATCAAACACCTCTTCGCCAATCTGGTAGCCTGATGCTAAAGGTGTCAGAGTCACTTTTTCTTTGACCAGCTTGACCTGACTGGCTTCCAGCAAACGAGTCACTAAGAGTTGACCATCTACTCTCGCTCCACCAGAAGCATAGAGCAAGTGATCAAATCCCTGCAAGCCAGGGAATAATTCATTAGCTGATGCTTGATCCAGAATGGCTAATTGCCCTATCAAAGGAGATTCTTCTCTACGCTGGAGGGCTAGTTGATAGAGTTCTTCCAACTTAGTTTCATCCTTTTTCAGGAGAAAGACTCCCGAACGCTGGTAAAAGTCGATTTCTTGTCCTGACTTCTCTAAATCAGCTAATAAATCCACATAAAAGTCAGCCCCCAAGCGCGCCATTTTGTACCAGGCCTTATTGCGGCGTTTGGAAAACCAAGGGCTGATAATTCCTGCTGCGGCCTTGGTAGCCTGACCTTGTCCATGGTCAAAGACGGTTACTTCTAGGTCACTTTCTTTAGAGAGGTAGTAGGCAGCTATTGCTCCCACAATTCCTGCTCCGATAATGGCAACTTTTTTCATTGTTTTCACTTTCTAACTAGATATGGTGGAAAGGATTGGTCGATACTTGACTAGGTACAATATCAATTGTCCATCCATTTTCAGCCTTCCATTGAGTAAGGAGTGCAGAAATTTTTTCCACAAAAAGCACTTCAATATAGTGACCTGGGTCCAATGCCAGTAACCCATCAGACAACATATCCTGGGCAGTGTGGTAGTAAATATCACCAGTGATATAAACATCTGCCCCCTTTGCCAAAGCATCCTTATAGAAAGACTGCCCGCTACCACCACAGATGGCCACTCTTGAAATAGGCTTCTGCAAATCTCTCTCTTGATAATGCACCAATCGAAGGCTATCTAAACCAAAGACTTGCTTGACATGCTGGGCCAATTCCCCAAATGTCTGAGGCTGAACATTCCCAATACGTCCAATTCCACGTTCAGGACCTGTCTCCTGCAGATAAGTCGTTTCCTCGATACCTAGCATCTGACAGAACCAATCATTGAGGCCATTTTCAACGATGTCAATATTGGTATGGCTGACATAAACTGCGATGTCATGCTTTATCAAATCAATGTAAATCTGATTTTGTGGACGGCTAGCTACCAAATCCTTGATGGGACGGAAAATCGGCGCATGCTTGACGATAATCAAGTCTACACCCTTTTCAATGGCTTCAACCACCGTTTCTTCACGAATATCGAGAGCCACCATGACCCTTTGGATATCCTTGTCTAAAGTACCAATTTGCAGACCACGACTGTCTCCCTCCATGGAAAATTCCTGAGGACAAAAAGCTTCATACGCATTAATCACTTCACTTGCTAACATGGAGAACCTCCTTGATGGCTTGAATTTTATCTACTAGAACTTGACGTTCTTCCAGATTTTTTTCTGGGATTTGTCCGAGGGCAAACTCTAGCTTAACAGCTTCTTTTTGCCATTTTTGGACAAAGACTGGACTGACCTCTTTGGACAAGAAGGGACCAAAGCGAACATCACTAGCTGATAGCTTCATTTGTCCTGCTTCCACCACCAAAATCTCGTAAAACTTGCCAGCCTCTTCTAAGATACTTTCAGCTACAATCTGAAATTCGTTCTCTTGTAGCCAGATACGCAAGTCGTCTTCACGATTATTGGGTTGGAGGATCAATCGTTCTACATTAGCTAACTTGTCCAAGCCTTCTTCTAAAATCCTAGCAATCAAACGACCACCCATACCAGCAATGGTAATGACAGACACTTGGTCTGCCTCTTCAAAGGCTGCCAAGCCATTGGCTAAACGAACCTGAATTTTCTCCTTTAGGCCGTGAGCCTCAACATTTTTGACCGCAGACTGATAGGGACCTTCCACCACCTCACCCGCAATGGCACTTTTGATTTGGCCTCTTTCGACCAACTCGATAGGCAGATAAGCATGGTCACTTCCCACATCTAGTAAAATGGCTCCCTGTGGCACAAAGGAAGCCACTAATTCTAATCTCTTTGAAATCATTTTCTCTCACTTTCCAAAACTCTATTCCTTCTTATTATACCACATTTCAGCTGGCAATCTTGTACCTAAAAAGACCGCAATCCACAGATTGCAGCCTTTCTTTATTTTCTAGCTTGGTAGCGACTGGTCAAAATGAAAATCACGGTAAAGACCAACATCATGACACCATAAACAGGTAATGTTTGTCCTGTTAAGGTTGAAATTTCAAGTAGTTTTTGAATTCTTGGGAAGAGAGCTGTAGCTAGGAAGCCTCCTACTGACCAAACAATCAGGAGGACACGCCATAGGGTAAATGGCATGCAGGCTCTAAATACAGATAAGAAACCAATTGACCCCAAGAGATAATAGAGTAGAGTTGAAATTTCTAACTCAGACCAACCTTGGCTACTTCCAAATATTTTCACAAAAAGAACGCTGAACACAACCATGAGAGCACTTGGTAGAGCACGAAGCATGGATCTTCTGAGGAAGTTTGGCTCAACAGGTTTGATATTTCGCTCAAAAGTCAGAACGAATGGTGGGAACCCTTCCACGAACTGGTCAATCATGGTAATCTGGATCGGAATGAAGGGGAAAATCAAGATCCACTCAGACCGACCTAGTAAAGCACTGGCGATACAGATAACTGCGAGCAAGAATGAGTAGATGGTCTTTATCAAGAAAATCGGTGCAATGTGGGCAATATTATTAACCACACGACGACCTTCAAAAAGAATCTCAGGAACATCATTAAAGTCAGAGTTCAAGAGAACCAGATTGGCAATCTGACGAGTCGCTGGATCTCCCTCAGCCATCACGATAGAACAATCCGCCTCACGAAGGGCCAGGATATCATTAACTCCATCCCCTGTCATAGCTGTTGTATGCCCCGCTTTTTTCAGTGTTTGGATGATGAGTTTCTTTTGATGAGGGGAAACACGTCCGAAAATAGCTGTCTCCTCAGCCATAGCAATCAATTCCTCATCCGTAATTTTTGAGCAATCTACATAACTGTCATAGTCTGCAAAACCAGCCTTCTGGGCAATGCTGGATACCGTAACTGGATTGTCCCCAGAAATGATTTTGAGTCCCACTTCTTGAGAACGAAGATAGTCCAGCGTCTCAGCTGCTCCTTCTCGTATCGGGTCCAAGATTTCTAGCAAGGCTAGAGCCTGAATATCAGATGGTTTCTGTGGTTTGTGATGGTCTAATTTCTCCTGACTGAGAGCTAAGACCAAGACACGTGACCCTCTCTCCAAGGCCTCCCTGGCTTCTGGGGCTTCAGAGTCCAGCAACATCTCAGGCGCACCTAAGAAAACTGTCCCCAAACCTTCCAATTCCATAGCTCCCCACTTGCGGTCGCTGGAGAAGGGAAGATTAGAGAGCATAGGATAGGCTACTTGGCCTTGGAAGCGCTGGCGAATAGCTTGGGCAGTTGGATTTTTATCCTCACTGTGGGCCATGTAGCTGGCCAAAATGCTGGCAATAGTCTCTTCACCATAAGTTGCCGTCAGTGGAAGAACGGCCTCCACCTGCATCTTTCCTTGGGTGATGGTGCCCGTCTTGTCCAGACAGAGCATATCCACGCGCGCCAAGGTCTCAACAGAATACATCTCCTGCACCAAGACTTTTTTCAAGCCCAGCTTAATAACTGCAGTCAAGAGCGAAGTAATGGTCAAAAGAGCAATTCCCTTGGGCAACATCCCCAAAAGGGCTGTCGATGAATTTACAACGGATGACTTGAGAGGCAAGCCTTTTAAAATCAAGGCTTCTAGCAAGAGAGCTAAACCAAAGGGAATGATAATCTTCCCAGTAAAACCAGCTAGCTTGTCCAGCGATTTCATGATACGGGAGTTAATAGGTTTAACGGCCTTGGCTTCCAGCATGAGCTTGGCAGCATAGTTGTCTGCACCGACATGATGAACTTGAGCTAAAACTGACCCACTAGCTAGGAAACTTCCTGACAAAAGCAAGGCGTCCACTTCCTTTTGCACCAAATCACTTTCCCCCGTCAACATGGCTTCATTGACTTCCGCAAAACCTTCCAAAACCAAGGCATCACTAGGAATCTGCTCCCCTGCAGACAAACGAATGACATCTCCTAGAACCAATTCTTCAGGATTAAGAGCAACTTCCTGACCATCACGAATAGTCTTTACCTTTTCCTTTGTCATGAGATTGAGCTTGTCCACCATGTGTTTGGCCCGTAGCTCGGTCACAATCCCAGAAAAAGCGTTAAAGCAGATAACGGCAAAAAAGACAAGATTGCTCCAGGCCTGCACAAAGGCTAGTGCCAAAGCAATGACAAAGTTCAAAGCGTTAAAAAGGGTAAAGACATTTCGTTTAACGATTTGCCAAGTGCTGGTACTGGCCGATGCGGTAAAATCATTGACCAAGCCCTTAGCCTGTCTTTCCTTGACTTCTCTTTGGGTTAATCCCATAATCTTATTTTTATCCATAAATTCTATCATATCATTTTTTCTAAAAGAATTCTAATCTCATCCCAAATATGGACCTAGTCAAGGGAAAAGTTTGCCAGCCCTCCTTTGATAAGGTATAATAATAACAAGAAAATAATCGAAGGAGATCGCATGTTTTATACTTATTTACGTGGATTGGTTGTCTTGCTCCTATGGTCCATCAATGGCAATGCCCACTATCATAATACTGATAAAATTCCTAATCAAGATGAAAATTATATTTTGGTTGCGCCTCACCGCACTTGGTGGGATCCAGTTTACATGGCCTTTGCGACCAAGCCAAAACAATTTATCTTTATGGCCAAAAAAGAACTCTTTGCCAACCGTATATTTGGTTGGTGGATTCGTATGTGCGGTGCTTTTCCTATCGACCGTGAAAATCCTAGCGCCTCAGCCATCAAATACCCTATCAACGTCCTTAAAAAAAGTGATCGCTCTCTCATCATGTTTCCAAGTGGGAGCCGTCACTCAAACGATGTAAAAGGTGGCGTAGCTCTGATTGCCAAAATGGCCAAGGTCCGTATCATGCCGGTTACCTACACAGGTCCTATGACCTTGAAAGGCTTGGTTAGCCGTGAGCGTGTCGATATGAACTTTGGAAATCCAATTGATATCTCAGATATCAAGAAAATGAATGATGAAGGCATTGAAACAGTCGCCAATCGTATCCAAACAGAATTCCAACGTCTGGATGAAGAAACGAAACAATGGCACAATGATAAAAAACCAAACCCACTCTGGTGTTTTATCCGCATCCCTGCTCTCATCCTTGCCATTGTCCTCGCTATCCTAACCATCATCTTTAGCTTTATCGCGAGCTTCGTATGGAATCCAGATAAGAAAAGAGAAAAACTTGGTTAAATAAATACAACAATCCCTTGGCAAAAGCCAAGGGATAAATCTTTTATTCGATTTTCCATTTTTGGGCCAACCAGCTGGAAAAAGCTAGGAATCGTTCAGCTACTTGTTCATGGTGTCCATAAGGATCAAAGACAAACTGACCGTTCGGATAGCGTTTCTGAAGACTGGTATGAATCTGCTCAGCATAGACTGGTGCTTGAGCCAAGCGATTAGTATGATGAGCTCCTTCTGTTTGACCGTTCTGTAAATACAGCAAACAGTTCAAATTTTTCACATTTTCTTCCTTGCAGTAAGTCACAAAATCAGGATACCAAAAGGAACCGCAGATCGAAAATACACAGGAAACCTTGTCAAAGCTGAAAAGACTGTAGACTGCCGCCAAACCACCTAGTGAATAACCTCCGTAGGCAAGGCGTGCTTCATCCAGACGATAAAGCGACTGCAACTTGTCTAAAATACCTCCAAATAAATGATCATGATAGACGTTGGCCTGACCTCCAAAATCTGGAGCCCCATCTCTCAGAGCCGATGTCGCCCAGGGAGTGTAGCCGTCTAGGCGATTTTTAGAGGTCAAACCCACCAAAATCACAGATTCGGAAAGGGACGATAGGAAATCCAAGTTTCCATCATTCAAGAGAATAACTGGATAGGTTTGATTGGGATCATAGGTCGAAGGAAGGCTGACCTTAACTTGGATTCCTTCCCAATCAAACTCATTATTTATTGATAAAGTCATTGATTTTCTCAAGGGAATCAATCACTGCTGGACCATAGTCCATCAACTCATCGTAAGAAATGGTCATGATTTTTTGATTCTTAATAGCAGCAACGCTTTCCAAAACAGCATTTGCCTTCATCAACTCTACTGCTTTTTCATCCAATTTTTTATTGCGGTCGCTGGTTACATAGATAATCAACTCAGGATCCATTGACACAAGATTTTCCAAGGTCAAGCCTGATGTCCCCGTAGCAACGTTTGTATACCCAAGTTGGTTCAACAAACTTTCTTGCAAAGCAGACTTGTAGGCACCGAAGGTTTCATCATTATAAGCAACCATAATCAAAGCCTTTTTCTTTTCACCTTGACTTGCTGGATTTGCTTTCTTAACAGCGTCAATTTTAGTTTGCAATTGGGCTGCGTATTCATTGGCCTTGTCCTGCACATTAAAAATCATTCCCAGATTTTTGACATCTTCTACGATATTCCCCAAATCTTGCTGAATTGTTGAGAGAGAAGCTTTTTGAGTATAAACTGGGATTTTGTTTTCATTCCAAGTGCTAACTGTCCCCAAGGATTTTTCAGAAAACATCATGTTTCGCCCCATCACAGCGTCTGGCTCATAAGAAAGGACTGTCTCTTGTGAGACTGTTTTTTTATCCCCAATTTGAGGAATAGTCGCAATCGCGTCCTTGTATTTGTCCGTCACAGCATTATCAGGGTTAAGCATGCCAGCAATTTTATCCTTCAGCCCTAACTCCAACAAGATTTCAGTAGTTGAAAGGTTATTTGTGATAACTTTTTCAGGGGCCTTGTCAAAGACTTGTTCGACTTCATTTCCCTTAGCATCATAGGTTTTAACCGTTAGTGGATAAGTCGTCTCTGTGCTCGCCTTTTGACTTGTTTCTGTGCTAGATTGTGTAGTAGCTTTTTCTGTAGTAGTATTGCCACAAGCTGCCAAAGTTAAGGTAGCTACTGTTACCAGTAAAATATTAAGTGTTTTTTTCATCTTGTTTTCCTTTTCATTCTTATAAATAGTGAATCATAGCTTGCTGATCCTCGGTCCAAGTAACCTGACTTTGAACTCCGTATACAGTTTGCAATGACTCAGGGGTGATGGTCTCTTTTGGAGTCCCTTGGTAAAGGATTTCTCCCTCTTTCATCAGATAGAGATAATCCGAATAGCGACAAGCAAGTTGAATATCATGCAGAACAGCTAGTACATTAATCTTGAGATCCTTGACAATGGCCAGTAAGTCTAGCTGATACTTGATATCCAGGTGATTAGTTGGTTCGTCCAAAAGTAAGAGAGTCGGTTCTTGTGCCAAAGCGCGGGCTAGTAAGACTCGCTGTTTCTCTCCCCCTGATAAGGACGAATAGAGACGAGTTTTCTTCTCAAGCATATCCACCTTAACGAGGGCATCTTGAACGAGCGCATAATCCCTTTCCCTTTCCTTCTCCAAAAAAGAGAGATGGGGGGTTCTTCCCAGTAAGACAATTTCTTCAACTGTACAATCAAACTGCAGCTGGTTAAACTGGGTCACAACTGCCATTTGCTTGGCTGTTTCTTTGAGTGACCAATGCTCTAGCGGCTTTCCATCTAGGCTTATCAAGCCTTTGTCCGCCTTTTCCTGACGATAGAGGAGTTTAAGTAGACTGGTTTTCCCACTTCCATTTGGTCCTAATATCGTGTGAAATTGATGCCCTTCAACCTTAAGAGAGACTCCTTTGAGGATTTTTTTCTCTCCTAGTCCAAAATGGATATCCTGACAAATCAAGTCCATATCAGCCCCTCACCTCCCTTCGTCTACCTCCAACAATGTAGATAAAGAAGGGAGCACCTACTAAGGCTGTGAAAATACCAATAGGAAGCTCTGCGTTTGGAATGATGATACGAGAGAGTACGTCTGCCCAGACGACAAAGAGGGCACCCAGCAAGGTTGCAATGGGAAAAAGCCTCTTGTAATTCGTTCCTACTAACCCTCGAGCTAAATGTGGAGTAATCAGACCGACAAATCCAATAATCCCACAGGTTGCCACTAAGACTGCTGTCAGTACAGCCACCATGGTCACATAAAGATACCAATAAAAGCGTAAGGGAATCCCCAAAGTTAATGCAGTCTCATCTCCCATCATCATCGCATTGAAAATCCGATACTGAGTAGAGAAAAATAGAAAGGCCATTCCTACTACTATAGTTGGCAAGAATAAGTCAGACCAGGTAGTCCCTGCAAGCGAACCCATTGTCCAAAACTTAATGGTCATCACACTATCCGCATTAGCGCCAACTGAGATAATAAAGTTTGAAAAAGCCAGAAAGAGAGCGTTGACTACCGTTCCTGATAAAATCAGACTGGAAGTCGTCATCCTTCCCTGCATAGAGGCAATGATGAGGACAGCAATTGTTGCCAAAATAGCTCCAAGAAAAGCTCCAAGGCTAATCATCACTTTTAAACCAAGAATGATGCTCAAGGTTGCTCCTAGAGTTGCACCCGCAGATATTCCTAAGATATAAGGCTCTGCGATGGGATTGTTCACTGTAGACTGCATCACGCTACCACACATAGAGAGGCCTGCTCCTACTATCAGACCTAACAATACTCGGGGGAATCTCATGTTCCATACAATGGCAAGAGTAGACTTGGAAACCTCTCCTATCTCAAGAGGAAATCCCAACCTGCTCAAAATAATCCGATAGGTATCTCCTAGATTAATCGCAACAGATCCCATAGAAACTGCTAGAAAGAGAGAAATCCCTAAAATACCTAGCAAAATAACTAAAAGTAACACAAATTGCTGGTCTTGTCGGCTTCCAGAAAATTTGGAAAGCATGCAAACCTCCTTTGATAGAATCTTAAAAATTTAGAAAATTCTCATGAAAAGTATACCATATTTTCAACAATGGAACAAGATGAGAACAAATGAATATAGTTGGTTTTATTGTACTAGGAACCGTAACCAAAGATAATGCTTGAGCATACCAAGGTAAGATGACAGCATAAAAAGCCCTCTGAAAATCAGAGAGCTAACTTGAGCTCGGGCTAAAATCCTAGTGAAACAAAAAAATCTACACGGTCAGAAAAGTCTCTATCGTGCCATTTTCATACATGATGTATAGTCCAAGTAGAATGAATACTAAGGGCACAATGATTCGCTCGTATTTTTCAATTGTCTCGAATATTAACGGAATAGAGGATAACACCCGACTAATCTCGCATAAGATAATTATGCCGATTACAAACACAAGCAACGCCACGAGGGTCTGTGACCAATCTAACGAAGCAAAATAAGGTATATAGATACCTAAATTATCTCCGCCAGACGCAATTGTCAGCAATGTAACTGTCCAAAACAGTTGATTTGCCTTGCTTTGTTCTAATCTTTCAATAATTTCTTCCTCTTCTTCCTCTTCCTCACCTTCTCCAACAATTGCAAAGCGAATCCCTAAATAGATAGGGATTAAACCAAGCAATCCAACCATCCATTCTTCAGGTACGAAATTAACGACATAAGCAGCAACTAAACTCGCCCCTACAAGTAAGCCTGTGCCTAGATATTGCCCTGCATAAATATGCCATTTTTGTTTATTCTGTGATAGCTGTGCAAATAAAATAAATAAAATAATTAAATAATCGATACTGGTGGAAATATAAACACCAATAGCAGATATGATTGTCTGTCCCATAAAAAACCTCCTGTATTGGTCAGTAATAAATCAGCAGATTTTAGGAGAGCACAGACACATTAATTTAGCTATCGCTAGTGGGTAATGTCGAACATAGGAAAGCATTTTACTCCTCCTCAAAACGTAGTTACAAAGTAATTTCTAACTGGAATTCGGTGACTACTTCCATGTAAAGTATAACATACTATACTTTACTTCGTAAAGTGTGGGCTCTCCGAGGGGGCTTGCAGACAGCTACTCGGCTTTTCAAGCCGAGTAGCTACGCACCTTTATGGTGTAATTAGATGATACCATTTGAGGTTTTTGTAGTCTCCAAAATTGTGACCGATAAAACTTTCCTGGCGTTTACGCTGACGATAAGCTTGTTTTTGTAGTCTCCAAAATTGTGACCGATAAAACCTCAATAAAAAAGCCCTCTGAAAATCAGAGAGCTGATTTGAGCTCGGGCTAAAATCCTAGTGAAAAAGATGAAACTCCTTGTGTTCATCGAACACGATGTCGTTTCCCTATTTTCATACGTATTTCTTACGCCCATAGCATCATAATTCTTGCTGGATAAACCGTTTATAGACTAGGCAGCGAGGCGAAGATTGTACAAAATTTTTAGTGAAACAAAAAAATCTCCCCGAAGTGTACTGACCCCAAAAAGTTAGACAATTAATTTATGCGAAGGATTTAGTTCTGTATTGCACAGGACTGAGTCCTTTTAGTTTTACCTTAATTCGTTTATTGTTGTAGTAATCAATATAGTCTACAATGGCTTGTTCCAATTGCTCAAGTGATTTAAACGACTTCTCATAACCATAAAACATCTCAGACTTAAGAATACCAAAGAAGGATTCCATCATGCCGTTATCTGGACTATTTCCCTTACGTGACATAGAGGCTTGAATTCCCTTACTCTCTAGGAACCGATGATAAGAATCGTGTTGGTATTGCCAACCTTGGTCACTATGGAGAATCGTATTCTCGTAGTGTTTCTCTGTGAAGGCCTGTTCCAACATCGTTTTTACTTGTTCTAAATTAGGAGAACAAGAAAGATTAAAAGCAATAATTTCGCTGTTAAAGCCATCTAAAACAGGCGATAAATACAATTTCTGCGTACTCTTTGGAATGGCAAACTCTGTTACATCCGTATAGCACTTTTCCATTGGTTTGGTTGCTTCAAATTGACGTTGAATAAGATTGTCCGCTTTCTTGCCAATCTCTCCTTGGTAAGAAGAATACTTTCGTTTCCGACGAATTCGAGCGCTTAAACCAAGGACCTTCATCAGACGTTGGACCTTCTTATGATTGACCGAATAACCTCGATTCTTTAGTTCAAGAGTCATTCGTCGATAACCATAATTGCCTTTATGTTCATTATAAATCCACTGAATTTCGTCTTTAAACTCTTTATCTTTGTCAAGTCCCTCCAGTTGCTTCAACTGGTAGTAATAAGTCGAGCGAGCTAAATGAGCTGTTTCAAGAAGTAAATCTAGTCGAAATCCTCCTGAAGCCATTTCTCTAATTGTCTCTGCCTTTCTCGCTTTAAGGCTTCGTCCCTGTCTTCTAGCTCTTTTAACTTTTTTAGGTAAGCCACCTCGGTACGTAAGCGTTCATTCTCCTCTTGGAGTCGCTCTAGTTCTGTCATTTCTTCCCAAGTTTTCTTACGTTTACGTCCCATTTTAGGTACTCTCCCTCTTGTTTTCTCAACAATAGTATACCCGTTTTTCTTGTATTGTGCTATCCAATTTTTCAACAGCGAAGGATTGGGTAAATCATAGTCTAAAGCCACACTTATTCGTGAACGACTTTCAAGTAGGACTTTATCAATCATTTCTTGCTTTAATTCAGGGGAATAGTAACGATTCTTCCCCTTTTTGACGATTTCTATTCCGTAACGTTCAATTAATTTCACCATGTACTTTAGACCAGAAACATCCACACCAAATCTTTTTGAAAGTTGATTGAAGCTTTGACCTTGCTTTCTCAATTCATATATTTGAACTTTATCTTCATAAGTTAATTTCATAATAAAACACCCCAAAAGTTAGATTTTTTCTGTCTAACTTTTGGGGTGCAGTTCAAAGGGAGAATATCTAGTTTATTTTACCTTACAGTGCTAGGAACCGTAACCGAAGATTATACTTGAGTATATCGAGGTAAGGTAACAAAAGTAAAAAAGCTACCCAATTTAGAGTAGCTTCATTATCAAGATATGCTCAATTGAACACGGCCTAAGCACTTGGCAAAAAAGATAAAATCTCCTAGAAACTGAAGTTTCTTCGTCAATTTTCCTATTTTTGCTTTGTGCTTTTGACGGCCTTTGTACCTTGAATTAGCGACGAAGTCCTAGAGAGTTGATCAACTCACGGTAACGGTTAACGTCGTTTTTACGCAAGTATGCAAGCAAGTTACGACGGCGACCGATTTTCTTCATCAATCCACGGTAAGTAGCGTGGTCTTTTTTGTGTTGTTTGATGTGTTCGTTAAGGTGGTTGATTTCCCAAGTAAGGACAGCAACTTGAACCTCTACTGAACCTGTATCACCTTCGTGACGTGCATATTGTGCGATGATTTCATTTTTTTTCTCTTTTGAGATTGCCATGATGTTTCTCCTTTTTATTTGGCTTCATCCGAGTGACAGGTTGGCATGCCTGTAACCAAGAAGAAGTTATTTGTCTTTACGACAATCCCTATTCTACCAATAACTAACTTCTTTGTCAACAGATTTACTTTCTTGTTTTAAACATGCTATAATAATCATAGCAAGAAATCTAAGTTGTCTGTTTTTTAAAACGAGGTGATTATCATGCGTAGATTCTATTCCCATCTCCCCTATTATTTGGTCATCTTTTTCTTTTACTGGCCACTTTATGAGTTGTTATCACTAATCATTTCTGACCCCCTTTTTCTCAAGAGTCTCTACGTAAATAATATTCTCTTCTTTACACCTCTGGTAATCTTGATTGTATCGCTACTTTATAGCTACCGTTTCCGTTTCTCACTTTGGTGGTTAATTGGTAACGGACTGCTCTTTTGCTTTACTATCATAACCTTTGGTGAGTTTATACTAATTTACTTGCTAATCTATGAAACCTTGGCTCTGGTGGGCATGGCTTCCGGTATTGGCATCAAGCATATTCTACAAAAATGAAAAACAAAAAACTTTCACAAAATCCTTGAAAAATCTCACAATCATGCTATAATAATCCATAGAGACAAGTCACTTAGTCCCTTTCTACTAGAGAGTGCGTGGTTGCTGGAAACGCATAGAGAGCCTAAACTGATACTACTCTTGAGTTTTTTATGAAAACATAAAACGGTGGCCACGTTAGAGCCAATCAGAGGTGTCCCTCTCTTTTGAGGTACATAAATGAAGGTGGAACCACGTTGCGACGTCCTTTTGAGGATGTCGCAATTTTTTATGAGGAGGCTAACTATGGAGTTGCAAGAATTAGTGGAGCGCAGTTGTGCAATCCGACAAGCTTATCACAAACTGGAAGTTAAGCATCATGATTCCAAGTGGACGGTAGAAGAAGACCTCTTGGCTTTGTCTAATGATATTGGAAATTTCCAACGACTAGTGATGACCAAGCAAGGACGCTACTATGATGAAACACCTTACACACTGGAACAAAAACTTTCAGAAAATATCTGGTGGCTAGTAGAACTTTCTCAACGTCTGGATATAGACATTCTGACGGAAATGGAAAACTTCCTCTCTGATAAAGAAAAGCAATTGAACATTAAGACTAGGAAGTAGTCTGCAAAAAAGTCAATGCTTAGAAACTATGAAATAATAAAAAGGAGAACATCATGATTAACATTACTTTCCCAGATGGCGCTGTTCGTGAATTCGAATCTGGCGTTACTACTTTTGAAATTGCCCAATCTATCAGCAATTCCCTAGCTAAAAAGGCATTGGCTGGTAAATTCAACGGCAAACTCATCGACACTACTCGTGCTATCACTGAAGATGGAAGCATCGAAATCGTGACACCTGATCACGAAGATGCCCTTCCAATCTTGCGTCACTCAGCAGCTCACTTGTTCGCCCAAGCAGCTCGTCGTCTTTTCCCAGACATTCACTTGGGAGTTGGTCCAGCCATCGAAGACGGCTTCTACTACGATACTGACAACACAGCTGGTCAAATCTCTAACGAAGACCTTCCTCGTATCGAAGAAGAAATGCAAAAAATTGTCAAAGAAAACTTCCCATCAATCCGTGAAGAAGTTACTAAAGACGAGGCACGTGAAATCTTCAAGAACGACCCTTACAAATTAGAATTGATTGAAGAACACTCTGAAGACGAAGGTGGTTTGACTATCTATCGTCAAGGTGAGTATGTAGACCTCTGCCGTGGCCCTCACGTCCCATCAACAGGCCGCATCCAAATCTTCCACCTTCTCCATGTAGCAGGTGCTTACTGGCGTGGAAATAGCGACAACGCTATGATGCAACGTATCTATGGTACAGCTTGGTTTGACAAGAAAGACTTGAAAAACTACCTTCAAATGCGTGAAGAAGCCAAGGAACGTGACCATCGTAAACTTGGTAAAGAGCTTGACCTCTTCATGATTTCTCAAGAAGTGGGACAAGGTTTGCCATTCTGGTTGCCAAACGGTGCGACTATCCGTCGTGAATTGGAACGCTACATCGTAGACAAGGAGTTGGCTTCTGGCTACCAACACGTTTACACTCCACCACTTGCTTCTGTTGAACTTTACAAGACTTCTGGTCACTGGGATCATTACCAAGAAGACATGTTCCCAACTATGGACATGGGTGACGGGGAAGAATTTGTCCTTCGTCCAATGAACTGTCCGCACCACATCCAAGTCTTCAAACACCATGTTCACTCTTACCGTGAGTTGCCAATCCGTATCGCTGAAATCGGTATGATGCACCGCTACGAAAAATCTGGTTCCCTGACTGGTCTTCAACGTGTACGTGAAATGTCACTCAACGATGGTCACCTCTTCGTTACTCCAGAACAAATCCAAGAAGAATTCCAACGTGCTCTTCAGTTGATTATCGATGTTTATGAAGACTTCAACTTGACTGAATACCGCTTCCGTCTCTCTCTTCGTGACCCTCAAGATACTCATAAGTACTTTGACAACGATGAGATGTGGGAAAATGCTCAAACCATGCTTCGTGCAGCCCTTGATGAAATGGGCGTGGACTACTTTGAAGCCGAAGGTGAAGCAGCCTTCTACGGACCAAAATTGGATATTCAAGTTAAGACAGCCCTTGGAAAAGAAGAAACCCTTTCTACTATCCAACTTGACTTCTTGCTTCCAGAACGCTTCGACCTTAAATACATCGGAGCTGATGGTGAGGAACACCGTCCAGTTATGATCCACCGTGGTGTAATCTCTACTATGGAGCGCTTTACAGCTATCTTGATTGAGAACTACAAGGGTGCCTTCCCAACATGGCTTGCACCACACCAAGTAACCCTCATCCCAGTATCTAACGAAAAACACGTGGACTACGCTTGGGAAGTGGCTAAGAAACTCCGTGACCGTGGTGTTCGTGCAGATGTAGATGAGCGCAATGAAAAAATGCAGTTCAAGATCCGTGCGTCACAAACAAGCAAGATTCCTTACCAATTGATCGTTGGGGACAAGGAAATGGAAGACGGAACAGTCAACGTTCGTCGCTACGGACAAAAAGAAACACAAACTGTCTCAGTTGATGACTTTGTTCAAGCTATCCTAGCTGATATCGCCAACAAATCACGCGTTGAGAAATAAGAGATAAAATCCTAGCTACCTAAAAAGCAACAACTATTTCAGCTGTTGCTTTTTATATTTTTACTCAATGAAAATCAAAAAGCAAACTAGGAAGCTAGCCGCAAGCTGTACTTGAGTACGGTAAGGCGACGCTGACGTGGTTTGAATTTGATTTTCGAAGAGTATTATTTAATCCGAGCTAGTAGTGATTGACCAAACCACCACACAAGATTTGCTTTCATGAGTTAGATAAGGTCAATATCCTCAATCCTTGTCTGCTTCATTTTCTTTTACGAGATCTTTTTGTGAATCTTTTTCAGAGAGTTTTTGATCAATATACTTGTCAATGTTTTCATAAAATTCCTTGGTCGCTTCACTATCTAATGTTGGCGAGTTCTGAACTTGATTCACTTTCAATTGAACAGATTGAATACCGTAAGAGGCTTGTTTTTGGTGGAGTGTTTCTAATTCTTCTTCTGAAATCGGATCTCCAACAACCGTCAAGACCAATTCATTGTTACTTGACTTGTAGACTTGATTAATAACCGTATAATTGGCGAACTCTTTTCCTACAAACTGTTTGATCCCTTCTTTGCGCGCTTGTTCTATTGTCAGAGTAACTGCCGAATAGCTAGCTGGAAGAATCAACAATACAATCAAAGATATCAAGCCAATTCTCATTTTAATGCTCAGCTCTTTAAATGAAGTTAAAGGAGATTTTCTCATCAAAATTCTTGTTCCAACAATGTTGGCTAGCATGATAAAGACACAGTTGATCAAGAAAAGATAGAGAGCCCCCAATAAAAATCGTACATTCCCATTAGCTAAACCATAGCCAGCAGTACAGATAGGCGGCATCAGAGCTGTAGCAATGGCTACTCCTGGCACGATATTGTTTGCTTCTTTTTTCCTTGAACCGATCACACCAGCAATCCCACCAGCAATAGCAATGAGGACATCCCAAATGGTTGGAGAGGTTCGTGCAATCAACTCGCTACTTGCATAAGACAAGGGAGAAATCCAGAAATACAGAGTCGAGACAAGCAAACTGACCAACACTTGAGTCAATAAAACCTCTAGAGATTGCTTGATTAAACGCGTATCAAAAATAGCTAAACCGAATCCCAGTCCAACAATCGGTGTCATGAGAGGTGAAATCAACATGGCTCCTATAATGACAGCTGTTGAATTCATATTTAGTCCGATAGAGGCAATAAAAATTGCACACATCAAAATCGCTGTATCTCTCAATCGAACATGAAGGTCATCGTATAATTTCTCACGGTATTCCCGTGTTGAATAATTGGCAGTCATTTGTCCTCTCCTCTTTCCTTATTTAAATTGGTATAATAATTAAAAATAACAGCTGATAAACAGCCAAAAAATATGAGCCCATAAATCGTCAAGAAGACACTGGTAATCCTTCCAATCAAGGTCACAGCTAGGAGATCCCCGTAGCCGACAGTCGTCGAAGTCACAAAAGCATACCAAAGACCGTCTCCGTAATTTGTGATAGCAGGTTCAACTAGGAAAAGCACGCCTCCTGACCCAAAAACAAAGGTCACAAAACTCAGAGCAAACCGAGTAAAACCCGTAACCTGCATAATATGCCATAACATTTTTAAACGTTTCATTTGTTCTCCTTATTCATACTAGCTCCTGACCGAGCCGTTTTTTTCCAATAATCAAAGTGAAGATAGGACATGATCTCCATCACCAAACCCCAGTCCAACAATCGGTGTCATAAGAGGGGAAATCAGCATGGCTCCAATAATGACAGCTGTTGAATTCATATTTAGGCCAATAGAGGCAATAAAAATCGCACACATCAAAATCACTGTATCTCTTAATCGAACATGAAGATCATCATATAATTTCTCACGGTATTCACGTGTTGAATAGTTTCCAGTCATTGGTTACTCCTTTTATTTCGTATAATTTTGTTTCTGCATGGATGATGGTAGAGAGACTTCTGTCCAATCTTACATATTTTTCTTCTCACCTGTTATTCTTTTGAAAATTATCCTTTAAATATCCGTCAGTCCATCCTTAACATTATATCAAAAATTTTACAGTCTTTCTTCGAAGAAATCTATCAATTGAATAGATAGATGAAGCAAGAAATTTTTGTTTCCTTATCCGAAGAAGGAAAAACGGTATCTCCTGAACCTTGATACTATGCGTTTTATTCTTTATAATTTAGCTATTTCAAAATTACAAGTTCTCCATTCTTAATTTCCCAAACTTGGTCAAACTTACTTAATAATTCGTTTTGGCGATGTAAAGTAACAATGACGGCACTTGGTAGTTCCAGAACTCTTTCCAATTCCATTTTAAACTGATTAGTATCCAAGGCAGAGAAAGGTTCGTCTAGGATAAGCAATGGATTTTTACGATTTTTCTCACGATTTAAATACATTCGTTGTTGCTGACCACCTGACAGGGATTGTGGTGGAATTTTTTCAAAATCTTCTTCTCTGAATTTTTCATTGAAACTATTGAATAGCGTTACATTATTTTCATAACTCGAAATAAATGTATGTTCTTGTTGCAGAATCATACCGAATCTTCCCCAAAGATGGTCCAAAACAAGCCCATCTAGCACAATTTGTCCTTCAAAATCTTCATCTGTTCCATTTAAAATGTTGAGAAGACTACTTTTTCCAGACCCATTCTTACCAATAAGCGCAATTTTATCCCCTTTTTGAATCGTAGCGGAAGTAATTATCAATTTTGATTCTCCCAGTTGTTTGGAAATGTTTTTCAAAGTAATCGTATCAAAAGAATGTTGAGGTGCTTGAACTGAAACGGGTCTCCCAACAATGTTTTGAAAACTCTTGATTACAGGCTTTACGGACTCTAACATTTGTAAATCATAAAGGATTTCCTGTATTGGTTCAGAAAAAGCATTAATATATCCGAAACTCGCCACCACCTCAGGAATACCGAGTTGCTGGTGAGATAGAGAGTAGGCTAAATAAATAAACAGAACAAGACTAATGAATTCAAAAGAAACACCTGTCAATAAGATGCCTGTAATTTTTGTCAAACCATACTTAAAATACTTATCCTGCAAATTCTTTAGAGAACTCTTTTGTTGATTCAAAAAATGCGACATAGTTAGTTTATTTACCAAATGATGTCCCATGAGCAAATCCTCCAAAGTTCGATAGTAATCTCCTTGTTTTTTCAAGTAAACCTGTCTACGATTAGCGGTCAACTTCCCAACGATTTTAGGAATTTGAATACTAATTCCAGTAGAAAAGATTAAAATCAGTGATACAATAGGATTAATTGTTCTGCTAATAATGAAAGCGTAAATGATGATACGTAAAATTTGTTTGATAAAACTCATCAATGGAGGAAGGTAATCCTTTTCCAACGAATCTAGGTCATTAGATTGATAGGAAATATACTCTGCTACTGTTTTCTGCTTGAAATCGTGGTGACTGAGTCCCAGAAGTGAACGAAACCACTCATTTTTCAAAGTAGTCGAAAAGATAATCCCCTGCTTCCAATCAAGTATCATTTGGATATAGTTACAACTCAAATAGCCTGCCACTGACATAGAGTAACCATATAGAGCTACTTGATAATCCCCTTTGATTAATTCCTGCGTGAAATACGGTAACAAAGCTGTGCAGATATTCGATACTACACCAAAAAGAAAATTAAAGAAGAGATACCATCTAATAGTTTTAAGATATGGTAGCATATACGATACTCCTTGCTAATGCATTTTTTTACATATCGCAGAACAATCTCTACTATTCCCTATTTCAGATAGTGCGATACTCGGACATTGAGTGCAATAATTGTAAATCACACAAGTACTGCAGTTTTTACTATCATTCAAAATATAATTTGCTATTTTGTAAAATATAGGTCTATCCCATGTTTCTTTGATAGATGTAAAATGAATATTTCCAATACTTCTATTGAAAGTAAGCTTTTTCAGTTTTTCTAACGATTTAGGCTATTTCGTGACACACCCACAATCCGTGAAAATTCTGGTTATATCAGATTATGTGATTTTCGTAAGAATTTTATATTGTCTCCAATCATGGCAGTCTCCTTTTACTTGATAAAACTATTATAACATTTAGAAATTAAAAACTGGTTCAAAATCAATAGAATGTGTGTATTCGATACATTCAATAAATTCTTGGAAACAGTTCTACACCAGTTACACAAATCTATATACACCTATCTCATTCAAAATAAAAAGAAAGCTGTAGTTCTTTTAATCCTGTATCAACGATTCATTCTGAAATCGAATAGGAGACATTTCCCAAGTCTACAATTCACTTCATCTCAAATTAATTTTTGTAATTCACCCTTAGTTTATAGATTTTATACTCAACAAAAGTATAAAGCATACAAAACTTCACTTTGAACCAGTATTTATACTATATCCCGTATCAAGAACTCTATTATTATTTTTCTAAAATACAATTTTCAAATATCCTGAAATATAGGAAAAAGAGATTGTGTAAAAACTCAATCCCTGTAAAAAATGGTTTTCCCCCAGTCTCTTTTCGTCTATGCTCACTCAATTATTAGATTCATGTCAGCAAACTGAATCCGTACTATCGTTCCTTTTCCGACCTCAGACTCGATACGAATCTGGTGCCCCAGTTCTTCAGAAATTTTCTTAGATAGGTAAAGTCCAAGTCCAGATGACTGCTGGGTTAGGCGGCCATTATATCCTGAAAATCCACGTTCAAAGACTCGGAGGACATCACTGTTTTTTATCCCTATTCCTGTATCCTTGATACAGAGTTCTTGCCCTTCCATATAAATCTCCAGACCACCTTCCTTGGTGTACTTGAGACTGTTTGAAATAATTTGCTCAATGACAACTAGCAGCCACTTCTTATCCGTCACGATTTCTTTATCAAGGTCATGTAGATTGACATTTAGTCCTTTTTGAATAAAGAAAAGAGCATATTTACGAAGTATTTCCTTAACCAAGTCTTCGATGTGAACCTGCTTTAAGACCAAATCATCATGGAAACTTTCTAAACGCAGGTACTGCAAGACTAGATTTGTATAGGAGTCTATCTTGAAAATTTCCTGTTCTAGTTGCTGCTTCAGTTGGCGATCTGCTACTTCTGCAACCAACAATTGACTAGCTGCAATGGGGGTCTTAATCTGATGGGCCCATAAGGTATAGTAATCCAGTAAATCCGTCAGTTTTCTTTCTGCATCTGATCTCTGCTGGTAGAGTTCCATCTCACGCACTTCTAATTTCTCAGCCAAAACTCTTTCCAAGGGAGAGTTGGCTTCCCTCTCCCCATAGAGAATTTCCTGACGATAGACCTGCATTTCCACCAATATGTCCCAAGTAAAAAATAAGATGGTTACAAAGCAACACAAGAGGAAAAAGTAGAGAAAGTAAATTCCTAAACTGGCAAATAAAAACTGAAAGAGCAGAACCAGAAATGCTAAAGCAAGCAGGTAGACAAACAGACGACTACGAGAGCGCAGATAGGCTAGAAAAAATTGTTTCCAATCAAGCATGCTTCAGTCCGTACCCTATCCCTTTCTTGGTCTCGATAAATCCTACCAAACCCTGCTCTTCCAATTTTTTACGCAAACGAGCCACGTTAACTGAGAGGGTATTGTCATCAATGAAAAAGTCACTGTTCCAAAGTTCCCGCATCAGGTCGTCACGCGCTACAATGTTGCCCGCATGCTCAAACAAAACGCGTAAAATCTGGAATTCGTTCTTGGTCAAATTCAAGACTTGCCCTTGATAATGTAAATCCATGGATTTGGTATTTAGGATCACACCAGCATATTCTAGTAAACTCTCGTCACGCCCAAACTCATAGGAACGGCGCAACAAACCCTGAACCTTAGCTAAAAGAACCTGCTGGTCAAAAGGTTTGGTCACAAAGTCGTCCGCCCCCATATTAATCGCCATAACAATATCCATAGCCTGATCTCTCGAAGACAGAAACATAATCGGCACCTTGGAAATCTTGCGAATCTCCTGGCACCAGTGATAGCCATTAAACAAGGGCAAGCCAATATCCATAAGGACCAGATGAGGTTCCGACTGGACAAAAAGACTCAAAACTTCCATAAAGTCTTCTACCAAGACCACTTCAAATCCCCATTCAGAGAGCATTTTCCCGACCTGTTGACGAATAACCTGATCATCTTCTACTAGTAAAATCTTGTGCATGCGCTCCTCCTTTGCTAATTTTATGAGTCTTAAATCCTTTAGTATAAATAGAGGGTTTAGTATCTAATACTTTTTTGACATTTCCTTGTCACAACAGCTCAAAAACAGATAGTGAATAACCCCATTGATATCATACCTTATTTTCAGACATAGTGCCAGCCCTACCCTTTTATTTTTAATTTTTTCAACCTTCATTTCAGTTCTTTTATCCATCCCCTTAACCAAAATTTATATCTATTCTTCCAAACCTTGAGTGTAGTTAAAACGACACTCTATACTCTTCTAACATTGAAAAGCTCCTTATCGAGTTGTATCCGTAAAAAGTTCTAGCTTTCAGATTGACAATCTGAAAAAGATTTGTTAAGATATGAATGAATAAGTTTTAATATTCATTCAGAAAAGAGGTGAATCAAATTGGACAAAAAACAGGCTTTGAAATCCGCAGCTTATGAAGTTTTTTCAAAAAAAGGATACAAGGCGACAGGAATTTCAGAAATTGCTAGACAAGCTCATATGGCAGTCGGATCTTTTTATAACTATTACGAAAGTAAAGAAGCTATTTTTTTAGATATCTATATTGATGAAAACAACCGTGTTCGCCAAACTATGATCGAAGAACTGGATTGGGAAATTGATATGATTGATCTTATTAGTCAACTCTTTGCTCAATCCAGAGCACTCGTTTCTTCCAATAAAATCCTTGCAGAATGGTACAATCCTGCCATAGCAGATGAGTTGCATAGCTACTATTCCTCAGAAGAAGGGAAAGTCACGAATCCATTTCATCAATTTCTCGTGAAAACCTTTACTCATCGTTTGCAGGCTGAAGGCCATTCTCCAGAAAAAATTCAAGATATTTTACAAGTTTACAACCTATTTTACTACATGGATATGCATATCACAGAAAACGATTTTCCAGATATTAGCAAAACTGTAGAAATACTAGCAACCAACTTCATTAAAGGAATACTGAAATAAAGAAATCTTTTCTTTATTTTTTGGAAATTATTGAATGAAAATAAATATTATTCATTCATTCATGAAAAATTACTACACTATAGGAGTTAAAAATGAAACGAGGGAAAAAATGTTCATAATTATTCTAACTACACTTGGAGTGCTCGGCTTTATATCTTGGAGAATCATTACCTATCTTGGACGAAGTCAAACTTTATCGATAAAATCCATTGAAAATCCCAGCGGAGATTTGTATTTAGTTCACATCACAAAACCAAAAAATCAAATATGGAAAGCTGGCTCCTATGCTCAGTTTAAGCTTCCTGACAGTTCGTTTGGTCTAGACAAAAGTCCAGTAAAGGAGGATCAGGCTAGCCGATGGCTAACCCTTGCTTCCACTCCTGATGAGGATGAAATTCTTATTGTAACCCATAATAGTGGTAGCGTGTTTAAGGAAACCTTAACACATTTACCAGCTGGTAGTAAAATTGAGATGAGTTGGCTGGAGTCATCTTTATCTGTTAAAGACAATGACCAAGCACTAGTTTGTTTTGCCTCTGATGTCGGTATTTCTACTCTACGTCCAATTATGAAAGAGTGGGCTGGTAAGCGCTCCATCATTCTTAATCATTTAGACAAAGGAGTAAACATTTTTGATAATGAGTTGAGAGAGCTTAGTAAGAATAATCCGAATCTAACTTATAAAACTAGCGAAACCTTTTCTCAAAGCCAAGCATTTTTAAAAAATGCGGTTGTGAAATACGGTAACCAAGCTATTTATCTCTTAACCGGCCAACCTGATGATATAAATGAGATGAAAAATTTCTTAAAAGAGAATGGGATTGACGACAAACAGATACAAACAAGTATGTTTAGAGGTTTGAAATAAAAGCAAACTGTCTTCTATGTATCTAAATCATACCATTATAGGTCGGTATGTAGAGAGATCGTACAAACCAACTAGTAAATTCTATGTGTTTGTGATAAGATAAATAAAAAGAAAGGAGCTCTTATGGCCAATATTTTTGACTATCTGAAAGATGTCACACACGATTCCTTTTACGACCTACCTTTGAATGAATTAGATGTTTTAGCCTTAACAGAAACAACCTACCTCTCCTTTGATAATCTGGTCTCCACAAATCCTCAGCGACTTTTAGACCTGGCACCTCAGGTTCCAAGGGAGCCTAACATGTTGACTAGTAAAAATCGCCTCCAGCTATTAGATGAACTAGCTCAACACAAACGATTCAAAAATTGCAAACTCTCCCATTTTGTCAACGACATCGACACTGAACTGCAAAAGCAATTTGCGGCTATGACCTACCGCCTCACTCTCGATACCTATCTGATTGTCTTTCGTGGGACTGATGACAGTATCATTGGCTGGAAGGAAGATTTCCACCTGACTTATATGAAGGAAATTCCTGCTCAAAAGCACGCCCTTCGCTATTTAAAGAACTTTTTTGCCCACCATCCTAAGCAGAAGGTCATTCTGGCTGGGCATTCCAAGGGAGGAAATCTCGCTATCTATGCTGCTAGCCAAATTGAGCAAAGTTTGCAGGATCAAATCACAGCAGTTTATACCTTTGATGCGCCTGGTCTCCATAAAGAACTGACACAAACCGAGGGCTATCAAAGGATAATGGATAGAACCAAGGTCTTTATCCCACAAGGGTCCATTATCGGTATGATGATGGAAATCCCTAACCACCAAATCATCGTACACAGTACTGCCTTAGGTGGTATCGCCCAGCACGATACCTTTAGTTGGCAGATTGAGGACAAGCACTTCGTCCAACTGGATAAAATCAACAGTGATAGTCAACAAGTTGACACAACCTTCAAAGAATGGGTAGCGACAGTCCCTGACGAAGAACTCCAGCTCTACTTCGATCTCTTCTTTGGCACCATTCTAGATGCTGGCATTAACTCCATCAATGACCTATCTTCCTTCAAGGCTATCGAACACATTCATCATCTCTTTGTCCAAGCTCAATCCCTCACTCCAGAAGAAAGGGAAACCATGGGACGCCTTACCCAATTATTGATTGATACCCGTTACCAAGCATGGAAAAATAGATAGTACCTTTCAAAAATCAAATGTATATAAAACAAAAGACCTAGAATACATACTTTCATGTGTATTCTAAGTCTTTTTTAATAAAATCTGACTACCAAATAATCCCTTTGTAAGCTATCAAAATGAGGACTGATAGCAGGACATAAAAGGCAAGGAAAAGCCATTTCATCTTGACACAGAGCGCTACGTACTCCCGAATAAAAGCAGATGGTATGTAGTAGCCTGCCGTCCTACATCCGAGGCCATCTCCCTTCATATTTAACTTACGCGCATAGGTACTGGTACGAAAAACATGATAGTCATTTGTAACAAAGAGGAATTGAGGTTTGGCTACCAGTTTCTCACCAAGTTCCTTAGAAAAGAGAAGGTTCTCGTAGGTAGTCCTTGATTGATCTTCCAGAATAATCGCATCTTGGGGAACATCTGTCTCTTCAAGAAGATAGTTTGTAATGGCCTGCGCTTCAGAAATCTTCTCATCTCCTCCTTGACCACCACTGGCAATGATTTTGATATGAGGATTCTTAGACTTGTGATAAGCTTCCACTGCCTTATCAATTCTCCTCTTTAGCAAAGGTGTTACCTTTTCTCCGTCTAACAAACCTGCACCATGAATGATGATAAAATCATAATGCTTCTTCTTGGGAATAAAGAGATACAAGATAGAGTACAACATAAAAGCCACAAAAGCAAAACCAAAAATAAAGTAAGAATAAGCAATAAATGCAAATAAAATGTTTAGAAAGTGATTGGTGTAAAATAATTCATGTCGTCCTCCCAATCGAAATGACATCAAAGCAAAAAATAGCAAAATGACTATTCCAAGGAGCATGGAGAGATAATTAGCCTTTGAACGTCCCTCTCGCTTCAACAAAATGACCCCATTATAGATTAGAAAGATGCCACTTAGAAAAAGCAAAAAAGGAAGTAAAATAAAGGGAAATATAAAAAAAGCGAAATGAATCTTCTCATACCCATTTTGATAAAAAAGGTAGCCTAGATAAAAATAACTGGAAATGAGGGATAATAAGAATAATACTGGATTCCACAAACTTCTATTATCCTTCCAAAATGACACTATAAAGGCTAATACAATTCCTATAACGAGATACATTTCTTCCTCCTTTAATGATTCTATTTTATCACAATTTTACATAGAGAAAAAGAGGGCATCTATCCCTCTCAATCCTTCATCTGACTCTCTGCATCGGCCACGACTTGTTCTAGACTAGTCTGACCAAGTTCAGCCTCCATAGCTAGCTGGATTCTCTCCAATTTTTGATCCAAAACATCATGAATATGAGCTCCAACTGGGCAATTTGGATTTGGATTATCATGGAAACTAAAGAGTTGACCTGTTTTACCAAGACACTCAACCGCTTGATAAACATCTAATAGACTAATATCTTTGAGATCCTTAACAATCTCTGTTCCCCCTGTTCCGCGCGCAACTGAAATCAGCTCTGCCTTCTTCAACTGGGACAAGGTTTTTCTGATAATGACAGGATTGACCCCTACACTAGCAGCCAGAAAATCACTGGTCACCTTGTTTTCCTTCCCCTTGAGGGCAATGATTATCAGCATATGAGTCGCAATGGTAAATCTACTTGGAATTTGCATCCTCTTCTCCTTTTTACGAGGCTACCCTGCCTCTACTCTTCTTTTTCTATTATTATACCCTTTTTAGTTGTAATGTCAATCGTTACCACTTTTCAACCAAGCATCTAATTCCCTATCATAGCCCTCTTTCTGGGCCAGTTCTCTCAAAAATTCCTGATGATGAGTATGGTGGATACCATTGACCAGACTTTCATAATAAACCTCAAAATAAGGGAGTCTCAGTTCTTTAGCTAGCTGCAATTCAGCTGCCACATCGTAGTCTACCCGTCGGAAGTCCATATCTACTAGGCCCTTGTCATCAAATTCTAAAATCATATACTGGGCTCGCAAGTCCTTCCGCAACTGGGCATCTAGAAAGAAAGGTTGCCCAATCGAACCTGGATTGACAATCAATTGCCCACCAGTCCCGTAACGAAGCAACTGCTGGTGAATATGACCATAAACAGCAATATCACAAGGCGGATTGGTCACCAAGCGGTCAAAATCCTCTTGCGCTCCAGTATGAATCAACTCACGCCCCCAGTTCTTATCAGGCAGATGATGGCTAATTCCAACTGTCAAATTCCCAAACTGACGATGAAGCTGGAGAGGTTGATTGTGGAGCAGTTCGATTTCTTCTAGGGAAATTTCCTCTAAAACATACTGGCACTGGCGCAAGAGATAGCGTTGACTGGGACGAGTACTATCCAATTCCTTTCGGACACCATGCCACAGACTATCTTCCCAGTTTCCCAAAACTCTAGCCGTAATCGGTAGTTGAGCCAACAAGTCCAAAATCCTTCTACGCCCTGTTCCTGGCATGAGAATGTCTCCCAAAAGCCAGTATTCATCCACTCCTCGCTGCCGAGCATCTGCCAAAACAGCCTCCAAGGCGGTGGTATTTCCATGAATATCTGAAAGAAGAGCTATTTTCGTCATATCCATCTCCTTGTTTTTTCTCTTGCAATAAGTATAACATAAAAAGTCACAGCTAGAGAAATCTAGCTTTTTTTGATATACTAGATAAAGATATTAGACAAGAGGAAACGAATGACCCCGAATAAAGAAGACTATCTAAAATGTATTTATGAAATTGGCATAGACCTGCATAAAATTACCAACAAGGAAATTGCTGCTCGTATGCAAGTCTCTCCCCCTGCCGTAACTGAAATGATTAAACGGATGAAGAGTGAAAATCTCATCCTCAAGGACAAGGAATGTGGCTATCTACTGACTGACCTCGGCCTCAAATTGGTCTCTGAGCTCTACCGTAAACACCGCTTGATTGAAGTTTTTCTAGTCCATCATTTAGACTATACGAGTGACCAGATTCACGAGGAAGCCGAGGTATTGGAACATACTGTCTCTGACCTATTCGTGGAGAGACTAGAAAAATTACTTGGATACCCCAAGACCTGCCCCCACGGCGGAACTATTCCTGCCAAAGGTGAACTCTTGGTTGAAATCAATAACCTCCCCCTTGCGGATATTAAGGAAGCTGGCGCCTACCTTCTGACTCGGGTTCACGATAGTTTTGACATTCTCAATTATCTGGACAAGCATGCGCTTCACATCGGAGATCCGCTCCAAGTCAAGCAGTTTGATGGCTTCAGCAACACCTTCACTATCCTTAGTAAAGACGAGGAATTACAAGTGAATATGGACATTGCCAAACAACTCTATGTCGAGAAAATCGACTAATTTATCAAGTCCCCTACCAACCCTGAGAATCAAATTTTCAGGGTTTTATTTTTATCATTTGATTTTGCTTTCATTTAGTTGTAGAATACTTTTTAAAAAAAGAAAGATAGTTTAACCTATGAAAAAATCACTAAAAATTTTTGCGACATCTAAATGGTTTGACCTCTTCGGTGTTGCTTTGGTCGTTGGAATTGCGATTGCATCTGGTTACCTCAACTCACGTCTCGATAAATTCGTAGATTGGGGACCCTGGACTGCTCTTGTTCCCTTTGGATTGATTTCCGTAACCAATGTTGGGATTTCCATGTTGTCCACTCGTTTCACGGGAAAATTAAGCAAATGGGGAAATTACTTTGGTATTGTCAATACGATTTTGTCTGGTACTATTGATTATATCCTTGGAAATAAGGCGGCCATTATCACCTATCCTGTCACCTTCCTCATTTATACCTTTGCCATAAAGAAATGGGAAGCTTCGCAAGAAGGCAGACCCAACCAAATGAGCCAAAAACAGCTAAAATTGGCAGCCATCATCATTTCCATCATCGCCTTCTTCTTTGCCTTTGTGACCAACTATATCGGTTATGGAGGCAAGATGAATCTCCTTGCCTACGTGACAACTATTGCCTTTGCACTGTCTCTCATTGCCAATGCTTTTAACGCATTGAAACTAACAACTCAGTGGGGCTTTTGGTTGATTTACAATTTTGTGCAGCTGACAAAGGCTGGCATTCAAGGAAACTTCGCCAATATCGGTAAATACATCTTTTATATCCTCAATGCAATCGGAGCTTTATTTGTATGGAATGATGAAGAAGTGGAACAATAAGAGGGAAATCAAATAAAGAAATCTATCAGAATCTCCTTACTAAAATTTTTTATCATTTTACTTGTAACTCCCATTCTTTTGGAGTAGAATGAAGTTAGATAAAAGAGGGAGGTCTTGTCATGAAAAATCTCTTTAGAATCCATTTTACAGCAATTGCAGTCATCGATTTGCTACTATTCGCATTTTTTAACAAAAGACCCGAGACATCTTTGGAGTGGCTCTTGCTATCTGGTTTTATTTTCCTCCTTACTCAAGGACTCCTGTTATTTCGCTTGGTTGTCCGACTCAAACATCAATTCGCTGAGATTTATCCTCAAATCAATAAAAAGATTCGCTTCTACTATTTAGGGGTTCTCTCCATTGATTTTCTATTTTTTGTCCTCTTAGCCTTCATTAGTTCTCAGCGTTTTTACTCTCTTATGCCAATCATCACTGCTTGCCATTCTACTTTTTATTATATGACAGCTGACCACCTAAGAGAAAACTATCCAGATTTTTACGACAAACACATCTCTTTATGGGAGTGTCTATAAGGAAAAGGAGGTTTTAGCATGAAAAAAATCATCTTCATCAAAACCATTCAACTCCTTGTCATTGATGGAATCATGCTGGCATTTTTGGCATTTAAAAAGGGGCTTACTTGGGATTGGATGTTGATTTATAGCGGTTGGCTCATTTTCTTTCATCCTGTGCTATTGACTTATCTTTCTAACCAACTTTGTGACCACTTCAGTCAACTCTATTCCCAGATTAGACCGAGATTCTGGCGTTTTGCCTTACAAATCCTCCTATGGGATAGCCTGATAATTCTCTCTTTAATATGTTTAAGTGGTATGCCACTTCTCCTTCAGGGAACTCTCCTAATCCTAGGCCATCCCATCCCTTCCTACCGCATAAGCCAAAGCCTGAAAAGAGATTTTCATAAGGCCTATCAGAAACAGATTTTATTTTGGAGTATTTTATGATAGATGAGAAAAACCAAGCCGGCTGGGCTTGGTCTTTCTTATCTATTTTTAGTATCAAGGATAATGGTGACTGGTCCGTCATTGACCAGCTCAACCTGCATATCCGCTCCAAAAATACCTGTCTGAACGGGAACTTCTTGTGCTAATTTTTGATTGAAAGCATTATAGAAGTCTGATGCCATATTAGGCTTGGCTGCCCCTGTAAAGGCTGGACGATTGCCTTTCTTAGTATCCGCAAAGAGGGTAAACTGAGAAATAGAGAGGATTTTTCCTTCAATATCTTTGACAGACAGGTTCATCTTGCCTTCTGCGTCTGAAAAAATCCGCATGTTGACAAGCTTTCTCACAGCATAGTCCAAATCTTCCTCTTGGTCCTCTGGTCCTACACCAACCAGCAATAAGAGTCCCTGATTGATTTTTCCCTGAACCTGACCTTCAATGCTCACTTGGGCTTTTGTAACCCGTTGGATAATGATTTTCATAATAGCCTTTCTAGTAAGAGCTAGGACAATTAGCCATTGGTACGTTTAACAGAGTAAACTTCTGGCACACTCTTAATCTTGTCCACGACCGTGGTCAGCGTCGAGAGATTGGCAATGCCGAAGGACACATGGATATTGGCAAATTTCATATCCTTGGTTGGTTGGGCGTTGACTGTCGAGATATTCTTGGTTGTGTTTGAGAGAACTTGCAGTACATCGTTCAACAGTCCTGTACGGTTGAGACCATAGATATCGATATGAGCCATATACTCCTTATTTGAGTTTGAATACTGATCTTCCCATTCCACATCAAGGAGACGTTGCTCGTAGTTTTCTTGGGCACGCAGGTTCATACAGTCCACACGGTGAATAGCCACACCACGCCCCTTGGTAATGTAGCCGACAATGTCATCACCAGGAACAGGATTACAGCACTTGGCAATCCGCACTAGGAGTCCAGAAGCACCTTCAATGACCACTCCACCCTCATGCTTGACCTTGAGGGTTTCTTTATTTTCAACTTTGACTTCGCCGCCTTTGACAAGTTCTTCTGCCTCAGCCTTGGCCTTGGCACGTTCTTCCTCACGGCGTTCCTTTTCAGTCAGACGATTAAAGACGGTAATGGCTCCAATTTCTCCAAAACCAATAGCCGCAAAGAGGGATTCTTCTGTCTTGTAGCTGGTCTTTTGTAGAACTTGGTCCATGTGGCGCTTGTCCATGAATTTATTGGCCACATAGCCGTTTTCTTGGAACTGAGCCATCAGCATCTCACGACCCTTGTTGACAGACAATTCCTTATCTTGATTTTTAAAGAACTGACGAATCTTGTTACGCGCCTTGCTGGTCTTGACCATATTGAGCCAGTCACGGCTCGGTCCAAAGGAGTTCGGGTTGGTGACAATTTCAACCTGATCCCCTGTCTTGAGCTTAGTTGTCAGAGGAACCATACGGCCATTGACCTTGGCACCCGTCGCTTTTTCACCGACTTTTGTATGGATTTCGTAGGCAAAGTCAATCGGTCCTGAATCTTTTGGAAGGGAACGGACAGCTCCATCTGGGGTAAAGACATAAATCTCCTCAGCCAGATAGTTTTCCTTAACTGAATCGACAAATTCCTTGGCATCATCAGCCTGGTCTTGGAGCTCCATCATCTCCTTGATCCAGTTCATCCCAATAGCTGATTCCTTGCTGTTGACCTGCCCCTTAACGCCTTTCTTATAAGCCCAGTGAGCCGCAACCCCGTACTCAGCCACCTCATGCATGGCTTTAGTTCGAATCTGGAATTCAATCGGTCCTTTTGGCCCATAAACAGTCGTATGGATAGACTGGTAACCATTGGCCTTGCGATTAGCGATATAGTCTTTAAAGCGACCAGGCATGGGTTTCCAAAGTTCATGCACATAACCCAACATGGCATAAACATCACTTTGGGTATCTAAAATACAGCGAATAGCAATCAGGTCATAGATTTCCTCAAACCGTTTTCTCTTATCCTGCATTTTGCGGAAAATAGAGTAAATATGCTTGGGACGACCATAAATCTTCCCTCTCAAGTGATGATCCGTCGTATATTCCTCTAATTTTGTGACTACCTCATCCACCAAGGCTTCACGCTCTCTGCGCTTTTCCTTCATCATATGGGTAATCTTGTAAAACTCCGTTGGGTTGAGATAACGGAAAGATAGGTCTTCCAGTTCCCATTTGACGCTAGAAATCCCCAAACGGTGAGCAAGTGGTGCATAGATTTCCATGGTTTCTTTGGAAATGCGCTCCTGCTTGTCTTTTCGAAGGTGTTTCAGGGTCCGCATATTGTGCAAGCGGTCAGACAGTTTGACCAAGATAACACGGATGTCCTCAGACATGGCCATGAGCATCTTGCGATGATTTTCAGCCAACTGCTCTTCGTGAGACTTGTACTTGACCTTACCGAGCTTGGTAACTCCATCGACAATCACGCGCACATCAGGACCAAACTCCCTTTCCAAATCGTCCAAGGTCGCATCAGTATCCTCCACCACATCATGCAAGAAACCACAAGCAACCGTTACAGCATCCAGCTTGAGCTTAGCTAAAATACCTGCCACTTGGATAGGGTGAATGATATAAGGCTCACCTGATTTACGATATTGACCACTATGGCATTCAACGGCGTAAATCAAGGCTTTATGTACAAAAGCAACATCCTCTTCCGTTAAATATTCTTTGGTTAAAGCGACAACTTCTTCGCCTGTTAAATTTTCTTCTTTCGGCATCTCTACTCTCCAATTCTTCCTACCATTTTATCACTTTTTTAAGAATATGAAAACTAGAAAAAGAGGATTCTGAAGCTATTCAATTTGTTGGGACGGATGATAGAATAAGATTCAAACTTAAAAAATAAAATTATCTGATTTTCATCTAACTTTTTTGAAATATAGTCTACGCTAAAAGTTAGTGAAATAAAAATCTTTTCTTCTGTTTAAATAAGAAAAGGTTTGATATTTTGGTAATTTTCTAACATTTTTAGTGTATAATGGTAATATAAACAGTTTTTTTACGATGATTACTGAATTTTCATTTTTCTAGAAAGGCAAACAACATGAAATCACACAAAAGACTGACACTTTTAGCTTTGGCTTTTCTTGGACTAACAAACCAAGTCGTTTTGGCTGATGATACTAGTCATTCCGCTACTAACCCTATGACTAGTTCAACTAGTAGCTCAATAAATACTTCTACTAACAGTTCTCAAACTAGTACTGAAACTTCGTCAAGTATAGCTAGCTCAAGTGAGCAAGAAAGCAAACCTTCTCTTTCCACAGAAACCAAACCCAATCAACCTATACAAACTGGCTGGGTAAAAGAGGGGAACAAGTGGACTTTTTATAGTCAAACTGGGGTCAAATTTACAGATACTCTCTATGATGGTTATTTCTTTGATAGTCATGGCTACTTGCTTGAAAACAGCTGGTACCAAATGGGAAATAATTGGTACTATATCAATGGGTCTGGCAAATATTTATCCAACCAATGGAGCCAAATCAATGGCAAGTGGTATGCTTTTGATGGCTACGGTAGAATGTTAGCCAATGTCTGGAAAGGCGATTACTACCTCAAATCCAGTGGTGCTATGGCAGATAAGGAATGGGTCTACGACCAAAGCTACTCTAGTTGGTTTTACCTAAAATCTGGCGGACGCTATGCCCAAAAACAATGGATTGGTTCCTACTACCTCAAATCTGGTGGCTACATGGCCCACAAAGAATGGATCTACGCCCCAGACTATCAAGCTTGGTACTATCTTAAGGACGATGGTGTGTATGTCACAGGAACCTATGCAGTGGATGGCAAAAACCAGCTCTTCCAAGGAAATGGAAAATGGGTTCGTGAATTAGCACAAGGTTTTCAAAAAGGACAATACTCTAAAACCATCTTTCTCGATCCAGGACACGGTGGTAAGGATCGCGGGGCTTATTACTATGGCATAGCTGAAAAAGAATTGAACCTACAAGTTTATCGTAAGCTACGTAAACGACTAGAAGGACTCGGCTATACCGTTCTCACCTCTCGAGATAGTGATATAGACGTTGATTTTATTACCGAGCGTTCTCGTATGGTCAACAAGACCAATGCTGACTTTTTCATCAGCCTTCATTTCAATGCAAAAGGGAATGATACAACCGTTAATCTGGGTATCCAGACCTATTCTTACAAGGATGAACCTGGTTTCCCCAGCAAGATTAACAAGGATTGGCACAACAATCCTGAACGAATGAGTGAAAGTAATCGTCTCGCAGCCGATATCCATTCTTCACTGCTAGCTGAAACTGGAGCTAGGGATGCTGGGCTCTTGCAAGCAACCTTTGCTGTTCTCCGTGAAACAGCTAAACCAGCTGTTTTGTTGGAGATGGGATATATGGATAATCCGGAAGAAAACCAAAAAATCCGCAGCAGTGACTACCAAGATAAACTAGTTGAAGGGATTGTCAAGGGAATCCAAAAATATTATGCTGGTAATTAAAACAGTTTAAGCCTCGAACTCATTCGGGGCTTATTTTTTTTATCTAAATCTAGTTCTTCTTTCTAGACCTATTTCCTTTTCCAGCTTATTCTTCCTAACTGTGCTATACTTAATGTATACTCAATGAAAATCAAAGAGGAAACTAGCCGCAGGCTGCTCAAAGCACTGCTTTGAGGTTGCAGATAAAGCTGACGCGGTTTGAAGAGATTTTCGAAGAGTATTAGTACATTCTTTGAGATTGGAGCTAGTATGAAAATCCATAAAACCGTGAATCCTGTTGCCTATGAAAACACCTATTACCTGGAAGGTGAAAAACACCTCATCGTGGTCGATCCCGGTAGCCATTGGGAAGCCATTCGTCAGACAATCAAGAAGATTAACAAACCGATCTGTGCCATTCTATTGACCCATGCCCATTATGACCATATCATGAGTCTGGACTTGGTTCGCGAGACTTTTGGCAATCCTCCTGTCTATATCGCAGAGAGTGAAGCCAGCTGGCTCTATACTCCTGTCGATAATCTCTCTGGTCTCCCTCGTCACGATGATATGGCAGATGTGGTCGCAAAACCTGCAGAACACACTTTTATCTTTCACGAAGAATACCAACTGGAGGAATTTCGCTTCACTGTCTTGCCAACACCAGGACATTCTATCGGTGGTGTTTCTATCGTCTTTCCTGATGCTCACCTAGTCTTGACAGGAGATGCTCTTTTCCGAGAAACCATCGGGCGGACCGACCTCCCAACTGGTAGTATGGAGCAACTCCTTCACAGTATCCAGACCCAACTTTTCACTCTACCAAACTACGATGTCTATCCAGGACATGGTCCAGCTACTACTATTGCTCATGAAAAGACCTTCAATCCCTTTTTCTAGTAAGATAATGATAATGACTATCGCAATTTAAATAAACTATCCAGCAAGTTTTTCCATTACAAAAGGCATCCTATCAAGGTTTTCACACCGGACAGGATGCCTTTTTCTTATGACTAGTTTTTTTGCATTACCAAATAATGACGCGGTCTTCTGGCGAACGCCACATGCCGTCTCCTTCTTTGACATCATAGGTTGTAAAGAAATCATCGAAGTTTGGCACTTGCACATTGACACGGAGTTTGGCTGGTGCGTGCACATCGACACTAGCCAAAAGTTTCATAAATTCTGGGCGACCTTTCATGCGCCAGATACGACCGAAGTTGTAGAAGAATTCTTCTGTTGAGAAGTCTGGTTCTCGCTTAGCTGCTTCTAACGCTGCAGCGATTCCTCCCAAGTCCGCCACGTTTTCTGATACAGTCAATTTACCGTTGATGGTTGCACCATAAGAATCCTGTCCATCAAACTGATCAATGACTTTTTGTGTTTTCTCCTTGAAGGCAGCATAGTCGCTCTCTGTCCACCAATCCTTAAGGCTACCATTTTCATCAAAGGAAGCTCCGTTGGTATCAAAAGCGTGGGAAATTTCATGGGCAATAACCGCCCCAATCCCACCGTAGTTAGCAGAAGATGACTGATGCAAGTCATAGAATGGAGCCTGTAAAATAGCAGCAGGGAAGACAATCAAGTTCTTTTGTGGATTGTAGTAGGCATTCACCATATGAGCAGGCATTCCCCACTCCTTGTAGTCAACCGGCTGATTCCACTTGCTCCAGCTGTGCTTAATTTCAACACGCGCAAAGGCAAGAGCATTATCAAAAAGACTAGCATTTTCATCCACTACCTTGTCCTTATAGCGTTCTGGCAATTCTTCTGGGTAACCGATGTAAGGCTTGATAACATTGAGTTTGACGATGGCCTTGTCACGAGTTTCAGGAGTCAGCCAATCATTTTTAGCCAAGCGTTCCTTATAGACATCAATCATAGTTGCCACTTTTTTCTCCACATCCGCCTTAGCCTCTGGAGAGAATTTTTCATGGGCATACCAGAGACCCAAGGCTTGTTTGAAAGGACCTTGTGCTAGTTGATAAGCTGCCTTGACCTTGTCTTTGGCTTCTGGAACTCCTGAAAGCGCACGGCTATAGGCACCTGACAAGACACGAATTTCTTCTGTTAAATAACTGGTTGAGAGATTAACAACACTTAAAATTAAGGTTGCCTTAAGGAGAGGCCATGCCTCTTCACTATAGAATTGATCTGCTGCTTGCCAGAAACGTTCCTCGTCCACAATAACCTTGTCTGGCACTTGTCCAAGAACGGCTTGGAAGAAGTCATCCAAAGGTAGGCCAGGCGCAAATTTCTTGAAATCTTCATAAGCATATGGATGGTAGAGTTTAGCATATTCTGAACTTTCTTCATTAGAAAGCACCACTGCCGCAATTCGGCGGTCCAATTCTAGTCTTTTCTCTAGCAAGTCTTCAATTTCTGCATCAGAGAAATCATAAGCTTTGAGGAGATTTGCGCTGCTTTCTTTCCAAAGAGTCAAGAGCTCTTCGCGCTGAGGATGATCTTCTGCATAGTAGGTCGTATCTGGCAGAATCGTGCTTGGAGCGCTAGCCCATAAAACGTTGATTCTGGCATCCATAAAGTCTGGCGATACACCAAAAGGAAGGAAGTTTGGTTTTCCTGCAAGCTCAAACTCTGCTAGTTTAGCTGTAAAATCTGCAAAAGCCTCCAATTCTTGGAATTCTTTAAGGAGTGATAAGACAGGTGTGATACCGTCAGCTTCTCTCTTGTCAAAATCACGAACTAGGCGGTGGTATTTGACAAAGTTTGCCAAGATAGCATCCTCAGGCACCTCTTCACCTGCCAACCACTTGTCTGTTGTCGCCAACATCAAGTCTTCAATTTCATGGTCTAAATCAACAAAACCTCCTGTTTGAGACTTATCTGCTGGGATTTCAGCTGTCTTCTGCCATTCTCCATTGATTGCATCATAAAAATCATCTTGATAACGTGTCATCGTGTTCTCGCTTTCATTTGTACTTGTTTTTAGCTTAACAAAAATTAACTGGGAATGCAATTAAAAATGAACTTTCTCTTTCCATCATTTTTCAGTTATTATTTTAATTTTTTTAAAAATTAACTTGACTTAATTTTTTTTTAATGTATATTAAGAGGCAGGAGGAATACAAGTTTATGATACGTATCGAAAACCTCAGTGTCTCCTACAAAGAAACATTGGCACTTAAGGATATTTCACTAGTGCTCCAAGGACCAACAATTACCGGAATCATTGGTCCAAACGGTGCTGGAAAATCAACATTATTAAAAGGTATGCTGGGAATTATCCCACATCAAGGTCAGGCATTTCTCGATGACAAGGAAGTTAAAAAATCCTTACACCGAATTGCCTATGTCGAACAAAAAATCAATATCGACTACAACTTTCCCATCAAGGTCAAGGAATGCGTCTCGCTAGGACTCTTTCCCTCTATCCCTCTCTTTCGCAGTTTAAACGCTAAACATTGGAGAAAAGTAGAGGAAGCCCTTGAAATCGTCGGCCTAGCTGACTACGCAGAACGGCAAATCAGTCAACTATCTGGAGGTCAGTTCCAGCGGGTTTTGATTGCCAGATGTTTGGTCCAGGAAGCCGATTATATCCTCTTGGATGAACCCTTTGTTGGGATTGACTCTGTCAGTGAGGAAATCATCATGAATACGCTGAGAGATTTGAAAAAAGCTGGGAAGACGGTTCTCATCGTCCACCACGATCTCAGCAAGGTTCCCCACTACTTCGATCAAGTCTTGCTTGTCAATCGAGAAGTGATTGCCTTTGGTCCAACCAAAGAAAACTTTACCGAAGCCAATCTCAAAGAAGCTTACGGTAATCGACTCTTTTTCAATGGAGGTGACCTATGATTGCAGAATTTATCGATGGATTGCAAAAATTCCATTTCTTACAAAATGCCTTGATAACAGCCATTGTCGTCGGGGTCGTAGCTGGAGCTGTAGGATGTTTCATCATTCTACGCGGGATGTCACTCATGGGAGATGCCATTTCACATGCTGTCTTACCAGGTGTAGCCCTCTCCTTCATCTTGGGCGTTGACTTCTTTATCGGAGCCATTGTCTTTGGATTGCTAGCTGCCATCATCATTACCTACATCAAGGGGAACTCGATTATCAAAAGCGATACCGCCATCGGCATTACCTTTTCTTCTTTCTTAGCCCTCGGTATCATCTTGATTAGTGTCGCTAAAAGTTCAACTGACCTTTTCCATATCCTTTTTGGTAATATCCTAGCCGTCCAAGATACGGATATGTTTATTACTATGGGTGTTGGGGCAGTCATTCTCTTGTTAATCTGGATTTTCTTCAAGCAACTCTTGATAACATCCTTTGATGAACTCTTGGCTAAAGCCATGGGAATGCCTGTCAATTTCTATCACTACCTTCTCATGGTACTCCTGACTCTCGTGTCTGTGACAGCCATGCAAAGTGTCGGAACTATCCTGATTGTAGCCATGCTGATTACCCCAGCTGCAACTGCTTATCTGTATGCTAATAGCCTGAAAAGCATGATTTTCCTTTCCTCAACTTTTGGAGCTACTGCTTCAGTTTTGGGACTCTTTATCGGCTATAGCTTTAACGTTGCGGCAGGTTCTAGTATCGTGCTCACAGCTGCTAGTTTCTTTCTCATTAGCTTCTTTATCGCTCCAAAACAACGATATTTGAAACTGAAAAATAAACATTTGTTAAAATAAGGGGTAAAACCCCAATAAATTGGAGGATCTAATGAAAAAATTAGGTACATTGTTGGTTCTTTTTCTTTCCGCCATTGTTCTTGTAGCATGTGCTAGCGGAAAAAAAGATGCAGCTTCTGGTCAAAAACTAAAAGTTGTTGCTACAAACTCAATCATCGCTGATATTACTAAAAATATTGCTGGTGACAAGATTGATCTTCACAGTATCGTTCCTGTTGGCCAAGACCCACACGAATACGAACCACTTCCTGAAGATGTCAAGAAAACTTCTCAAGCTGATTTGATTTTCTACAACGGTATCAACCTTGAAACTGGTGGCAATGCTTGGTTTACAAAATTGGTAGAAAATGCTAAGAAAACTGAAAACAAAGACTACTTTGCAGTCAGCGAAGGCGTTGATGTTATCTACCTTGAAGGCCAAAACGAAAAAGGCAAAGAAGACCCACACGCTTGGCTTAACCTTGAAAACGGTATGATCTTTGCTAAAAATATCGCAAAACAATTGAGCGCTAAAGACCCTAGCAACAAGGAATTCTACGAAAAAAATCTCAAAGAATATACTGATAAGTTAGACAAGCTTGATAAGGAAGCTAAGGAGAAATTTAACAACATCCCTGCTGAGAAAAAACTCATTGTAACCAGCGAAGGATGCTTCAAATACTTTTCTAAAGCCTACGGTGTCCCAAGTGCCTATATTTGGGAGATCAATACTGAAGAAGAAGGAACTCCTGACCAAATCAAGACCTTGGTTGAAAAACTTCGCCAAACAAAAACTCCTTCCCTCTTTGTAGAATCAAGTGTGGATGACCGTCCAATGAAGACTGTTTCACAAGACACAAACATCCCAATCTACGCACAAATCTTTACTGACTCTATCGCAGAACAAGGTAAAGAAGGCGACAGCTACTACAACATGATGAAATACAACCTTGACAAGATTGCTGAAGGATTGGCAAAATAATACTCTTCGAAAATCAAATTCAAACCACGTCAGCGTCGCCTTGCCGTACTCAAGTACAGCCTGTGGCTAGCTTCCTAGTTTGCTCTTTGATTTTCATTGAGTATAAGCCTCTGAAAAACGTCATTCTCACATGTGAGATGACGTTTTTTCTATACCCACATTTCCAGTCAAATCATTGGAAAATTCCGACTGTTTTAGCTAAAATGGAAGAAAAAAGATTGGAGTATCCTATGGTAACTTTCCTCGGAAATCCTGTGAGCTTTACAGGTAAACAACTACAAGTCGGCGACAAGGCACTTGATTTTTCACTCACTACAACAGACCTTTCTAAAAAATCTCTGGCTGATTTTGATGGAAAGAAAAAAGTCTTGAGTGTCGTGCCTTCTATCGATACAGGTATCTGCTCAACTCAAACGCGTCGTTTTAACCAAGAACTGGCTGGGATGGACAACACGGTCGTCTTGACTGTCTCTATGGACCTCCCTTTTGCCCAAAAACGTTGGTGTGGTGCTGAAGGTATTGAAAATGCCATCATGCTCTCGGACTATTTCGACCAGTCCTTTGGACGTGATTATGCCCTCTTAATCAATGAGTGGCACCTATTGGCACGCGCAGTCTTTGTCCTCGATACTGACAATACTATTCGCTACGTTGAATACGTGGACAATATCAATTCTGAACCAAACTTCGAAGCCGCAATTGCAGCTGCTAAAGCCCTATAGAAAAAATCCTCTGTCACAAAGAGTTCCCTTCTCTTTGAAACGGAGGATTTTTGTTTACGAGTAAATATAAGTTCAATCAGATAAAAACAACTACCTTACTCTACAGATTTCAAGGCTTCAAGCATATCAACCTTTCTCAGATGATGATTGACGAAGAAACCAAGCAAGGTCAAAATGATGCTTACTGCTGCCACTGGGATTACATAGACTTCCCAGCCTACCTGCGGATAAAAGAGAATAGTAGCAGGCGAAATCATTTGAATCAAAAATTGATGTAAATAGAAACCAGATACCAAACCAAGTACGATTCCCACAAGGGACAGCACAATCGTCTCACGGTAAATGTAGAGAGTGACTTCATTATTATGAAAACCGAGAACCTTGATAGTGGAGAGTTCACGGATTCTCTCAGCTACGTTAATGTTGGTTAGATTGTAAAGGATAACGATAGCCAACAGAACCGATACGATGACCAAGATGGTCATAGTCTGATTGAGTGAGCTAGCGACGGAGTCAAAGAGTCGAATGGCTGAAGCATTTTGGACAACGCTGGACACCGCAGCTTGATTCATAAGTAAGCCGGCCTGCCTTTCGATACTAGTTGCACTGGTATCCCTTAGCGAAACCAGATAAGTGTTGGCTTGGGGTAGCTGGCCGTAAATTTGCTCATAGCTAGCCTGACTCATATAAATAAAGTGACCAACGTAGTTCTCAGTAATAGCAGCAACCGTTAATTCCTTACCTTCAATTTCTAGAGTTTGTCCAACCTTGACACCTGCCAGCTGGGCAAGTTTAGCTGTAATAACGACGCCATCTTTTAATGTCAGCTCCTGCTGATGATGTTGCAGATGGATAAAGGGAGTCAAATCCTCCTTCTCTGTCATCATAAGAGTAACAGTCTGAAGACCAGCCTTGCCTTTAAAATCCTTGTCTAGCGTCTTAGAATAAATTTTCTGGTAGGCTTGAATAGCCTGACCTTTCAACACTTCTTCTAGATTTGCCTTGTCCTGATTGGTCGCACTAGGATTTTCAGAGACAATCATCTGATACTGTTGGATTTGTTGAAACTGTCTAGACGGAACTCCTGCTACAGAGGATTGGATTCCCAAACCGGCAAAGAGCAGGGCTACAGAACCAGCCACACCAAAGATTGTCATCAACATCCGTTGCTTATAACGAAAGATATTACGAGCTGTTACCTTATAGGTAAAACTGAGACGGCGCCAAATAAAACCGATGCGCTCCAGTAAGATTTTAGCTCCTTTAACAGGTGGTTTAGGCAGTAAAAGTTGAGCTGCTTCGTCGTGAAGTTCCCTCCGAGCCACCAGATAGGCTGGTAACACACTCGCCAACCAACTCAAGACAAGAGCTAGTATACTATAGCTCCAATAGAACTGAATCTGGGTTTCTCCCACCACCATGCCTTTTGTAATGACACTTGAAATCACACTGGCTAGTAAATAATGGCCAAGTATGCTACCTAGAGCTGTTCCGACAGTCCCAGCTACTAGACCGTAGAGAAGAAATTTAGCAATAATATCCTTACTACGATAACCCAAGGCCTTAAAAATACCTGCATGTGTTCGCTCTTCATCCACAAAGCGAGTCATAGTTGTAAAGGTCACCATAGCTGCTACGGCATAAAGCACCACAGGAAAGATATTGCCCACTGCCCGAATACTGGCTGAAGCATTGCTATACATGAGATAGCCTTGACCACCTGGTATGGTTTGCCGATTATATACTTGATACTTAGGCTCAGCTAAATCATCCAAGACTTGCTGATGTTTGTCTAATTTTTCCTTTTCTTGGGCTAGATTTTGTTCAGCTTGCTTTAGCTTATCCTCTTCCTTACTCAATTCCTGCTTGGCTTGAGTAAGTTGAGCACTTGCCTGGTCTCTCTGATCTTGAGGCAGGATGGCTAGTTGACTTTCCTGAGCCTGTAAACGAGCTTGAGCAGCTACTAAACGACGCTTGCCTTCCTGCAAATTAGTCTGAGCCTTGTCAAGGGTCTCTTGCCCCTTATCGATAGACTCTTGGCCTTCTTTTTTCAAGAGTTGCAGACGTGCCTTGCCATTATCTGATAAAGCTTGTTCAAGGTCTTCCTGATGCTGTTTGGATTTTTCTTCATAAGCTACTGAAAAAGCATTTAAGCCTGCTAAATCTTGATATTTCAAACGAGCTATATTGTAGACTTTCTGATCAAACTGACTAGGTAAAATTACCCCATAGGCTGTCAGAGTCCCACTTCCACTTCCTGCATAGCCCATATCTCGCTGGGAGAGGATTTCAGCCGAATTCACAAAACCAGTAATGGTATATGTATGGTATTTTAAAGAGGAATGACTGCCTTCTTTTTCTTTAAAACTAATCTCCTGTCCCACACGATATTGGCCCTGCAAATGACTAGCCAAAGCGATTTCCTTGTCTGACTGAGGAAGTCGCCCCTCTCTTAGCTGAAAGGTTGAAATTCGCTCTGGTTTGGAATATAGCCGAATGGCATCCTGCCCATTATCCATAGCCACATCTGTCAAGTAGCCAAATTCGATCTCTGCACCCTCTATCTGTTCTAATTCTTTTTGATCTGCTTGATCCAAACCATAGTTAGACATGACTGCCAAATCCAAGGTTTGAGCAGTTGTTAAATAAGCATTAGCTGTTGCCTCCATATTGGGACTAGTCACTTTGAGACCGACTAAGGCTAAAGACCCCAACATCATCAAGGTCAAGATGGATAAAAAACGCCCCTTGGAGCCTGTGAAGGACTGAATTAAGTCCTTCCAATAAGTTTTTCGCTTAATCATGCTAGTACTCCAAACTGTCAATATCCTGAGGATGCTGGTTGATCACCACATCCTTGACACTAGCATCATGCATATGAATCACGCGATCCGCAATGGGCGACAAAGCTCCATTGTGAGTCACGATGATCACCGTCGCTCCCTTTTGATGAGACATATCTTGGAGAATTTTCAAAACCTGCTTACCCGTCTGATAATCCAAGGCTCCAGTCGGTTCATCACAAAGAAGGATTTTAGGATTTTTGGCTACCGCGCGTGCAATGGAGACTCGCTGTTGCTCCCCTCCAGAAAGCTGGGCTGGGAAATTATTGAGACGATGAGCCAGACCTACATCTGTCAAAACTTGCTCAGGATCCAAGGCATCTGTTACGATTTCAGAAGCCAGTTCCACATTTTCCTTCGCGGTTAAATTGGACACTAGATTGTAGAACTGAAAAACAAAACCGACATCATTACGGCGGTAATTAGTGCGCTGGTGGGAACTATAGTCTGCAATATTGACACCATCAATCCATATTTCCCCCTCGTCGTTGGTATCCATTCCCCCAAGAAGGTTAAGAACTGTTGACTTACCAGCACCTGACGCACCAAGGATAATCACCAACTCCCCTTTTTCAATCTCAAAATTCACATCACGATTGGCCACAATTTCCGTGTCCCCAACCTGATAACGCTTGTAACAGTGTTTCATCTCAATATAAGCCATCAGACCCACCCTCTCTCAAACAAATTACTTCCTACTACCATTATAACGCTTTTTCAACTAGTTGGAAACTGCTTACATTCTCAAATCCTTCATAAAAGGCAGTCTCAAATCACTGCCTTCTATTATCTTCTTAAAAATAAAATTGAACCAGATCACCTTCTGCTGTTGCCATCGAAATACAATCTTTCTCTGTGCATTTCGCTTCTGCTTTTTCTTGATTGACTTCAATCACACTATTTTCAATACCTGGATAAGAGACGCGCAAATCTCCTCCACTTCTTGATAAAATGGTCATCTGTAAGAGTTTTTTATCCTCCCACTGCATACTAACTTCAAAATGTCCACGTGCCATTAAGCCTGAAACGGAACCTGATGACCATGCATCTGGTAGGGCAGCTAGGGGCACCAGATAAGCTGTATGAGACTGGAGTAACATTTCTGCCATGCCACTAGTAGCACCAAAATTACCATCTATCTGAAATGGTGGATGGCTACACCAAAGATTGGGCAAGGTGGATGACTTTAACTGCTCTGCTAATAATTTATGGGCTCGATTGCCATCTCCTAGACGCGCCCAGAGATTGATCTTATTAGCCTTGGACCAACCTGTACCCCCATCTCCACGATCATTGAGACTAGCACGCGCCGCATCAAGATACTCTTGCCCCTTATGACTAAAGAGAGTTCCAGGATAGAGTCCCACCAGATGAGAAGCATGCCGGTGTTGGGCCTCCACCTTCTCATTTTGAAAATGCTGCTCTTCCTCCTCATACCACTCCCTGATTCGACCAGATTGAGTGATTTGTAGAGGATTAAGCAGATCAAACTTCTCTTTGACTTCAGTCAACAAGTCCCCATCCAATTTCAATTCTTGAGCAGACTGAATAAAATCATGGAATAACTGCCAAATCAGAGATTGGTCATAGGTATTGCCAATCGAAATCGGACCATGTTCTGGCGAATAAGACGGAGAAGATACCCAACGCTTCGCCTCCTTATCCTCATGTAAAAAAGTATTCCAAAAACGAACCGTTTCCCTTAACATGGGATAAATTTTCTCCCTAAGATAGTCTTGGTCTCTATAAAATGAATAGGCTTCATAAACCGATTGCATCATCCACGCATTGGCAACTGGTGACCAACCCCAATAGTAATCCCAACCAGGTGCCGTCCAACCAAAGGGAGTCGCTTGAGTATGAACCAACCAACCATTCTCCTCCCCTTCCTGAGAGACGATTCCTGCATACCTTGCAGCCGCTAGACGACCATAGATACGCAAATCATCGATATAGTTGATGACCGGAAAGGCCGTCTCTAGAAGATTGGTAACATAGGCTGGCCAATAATTCATCTGCAGGTTGATATTCAAGTGATAGTCCGAATTCCAAGGAGGATTGTCGACCGTATTCCAGACTCCTTGCAAGTTAGCTGGTAGAGCATCTGGGCAATCTCTAGAAGAACTAATCAATAAATACCGTCCATACTGGAAGAATAACTCCTCCAAAGCCTGCCCCTCTTGTGGCTTATAATTTTTTAACAAATCATCTGTAGTGGATGCATCAATCTCAGCTCCCAAATCCAATTGAACACGCTGGAATAAGGCTTGGTAGTCCTCAATATGCCTTGATTTCAATTGGGCATAGCCCTTTTCTTTAGCTGTGTCCACCAAGTCTATCACCTGTTGCTCTAAATCTAGTTTCTTGCGATAATTACTAGCAGGATTTTGGGCAAAATCTGTCTTAGCCGCCAAGAAGAGATTGGCATAACTGGCTCCTGATATCTGAACCTTATCTGACCAGACTCTAATGTCTCCATCCGTTTGCCAAGCTAGATAACTAGCAAACCGCAGATCATTATCCTTAACCCGCCCCTTCATCAAGATACGAGAAGGAGAGATATCAAGATGGTATTCCTTGTAATCAGACTTTTTCTGCTCATACTTTCCATCAGAAGCTAAATCGCGGGTCAAGGACAGTTCTATAGTAAAATCTAGAGTTTCCGACCCTTCCTTAGTAAAACGTTGAACCAAGAGATCATCTGGAAAACTGGCAAAGGCTTCACGTTCAAATCGCGTTCCCTTATAGGCATAAGAAGTCGTCGCCAGTGCCTTACTGACATTCAACTGTCTCTGGTAATCCGTCACCTGAGACAAAGTCTTACCTTGCTGGCTAAACTCAATGAAAATATCTCCAAAAGATAGATAGGTTCCATATTGACTTGTTTTTGGCCCGACTAGGTGCTGCTCAGCCAATTCCTTAGCCCGATTGTAATCTCTCTTTTCCAAAGCCTGCCGAATTTCAGCTAAAAAACCATACTGGTCCTGAAGATTTCCACCCTGATAATCTGAACTATCAGGAAGTGGACCACCAGACCAGAGACTTTTTTCATTGAATTGAATCCGCTCAGCCCCTATAAGGCCAAAGACTTTAGCCCCTAAAGAACCATTGCCTATCGGTAAGGACTCTTCTTCCCAGCCCTTGTAAGTGGTTGAAGCTGGTTGCTTGTAGGTCAGCACATAATCTTGTTTTTTATTCCTTATCATACTACCATACTAACATAAAAAGCCTAGAAATCAATTCTAGACTTACAATTTTTTATTTTCCAAGGTAGTATTCAGAAACTACGGTCAATTTTTCGTCGAATTCGAATACCAATGGTGGGAAGTTAGGGATTTCCACGTCCATGATTTCGTCATCTGACAAACCTTTGATGTGTTTTACAAGGGCACGGATTGAGTTACCGTGAGCTCCTACGAATACATTTTTACCATCTTTAAGAGCTGGAGCGATTTTATCTTCCCAGAAAGGAAGGGCACGTTCCAAAGTCACTTTCAAGTTTTCAGCATCTGGGATAACTGAGTCGTCAAGTGAAGCGTAACGACGGTCTGTGTGAGCTGAGTGCTCATCATCACGGTCCATGTTTGGAGGCAATACATCGTATGAACGACGCCAGATGTGAACTTGCTCATCACCAAATTGTTCAGCAGCTTCAGCTTTGTTTTTACCAGTCAAACCACCGTAGTGACGTTCGTTCAAGCGCCATGATTTTTCAACTGGAACCCACAATTGGTCAGAAGCTTCAAGAGCCAAGTTAGTTGTTTTGATCGCACGTTTCAATACTGAAGTGTAAGCTTGGTCAAATTCGATACCAGCTTCTTTGATCAATTTACCAGCGTCAATCGCTTGTTGTGTACCTTTTTCAGACAAATCAACATCAGCCCAACCAGTGAAAAGGTTAGCTTTGTTCCATTCAGACTCACCGTGGCGAGCAAAAACCAATTTTACCATTAGATGGATTCTCCTTTAAATTTTCCGAGGTTTTCCCTCGTTTATCTATTCTATTTTACACAATTTTTCACAAAAAAGCTAGTCAAAATCAACTAAAAAGAGAGAACTAAGCTAGCTCTCTCAACTTTTTATCTCATTATATAGCTAAACAAAAACTATAAAAGATTACTTATTTTTTAATGCGTCAATCATACGATCCGCATTTTGATCTGCATTTTGCATCATACGGTCTGTATGTTTTCTCGTATTAGTATCATCATAACGATTTAGAATTAATGCTTCAATTGTTTCTTTACAATTTTCAAGATTAGCTTTTTCAAATACTACTGCACTAATAACGTGTGATCCACCAGAAGTAAGATTTAAAACAAGAAGAGTTTGAAAAGCACTTAAAACTGTCAATACTCCATAAGCAGCCAAAATCAAACCTCCTACAAATGAATTCCCCATCATAGAAAATCCAATAATTGTAAAGATGACACCCCAAGCAAATGATTTGAAATCAAGACTAAATGAATCGTCTACACTTGCAACTTGTTCTACTGGAATTGTCTTATTCTGAGAACCTAGAGGAATAACTTTTAAAATAGTATTAGGATTTGAAGTTTTAATAAAAACTCCCTCCAAAGCTACAGAAGCTTTCATGTAGAAAGTCAAGTAAGATGTAATAAAGGTTTGTTTCATAATAAAATCTCCTTTTTATTTTTTTTCAAATAAAATTGTATCATATTTGCTAAAAAAAAAGTATTTTCTGATATTATAAAATAAAAATTTGTATAATATGAAATAAAATATAATACTTTTCAGAAATCAAAAGCAACTATACAAATTTATTATTGAAAAAATGTGACACAATTTACCAATCTTATCCGCAATATCAAATTCGTATTTTATCTTACTGCTGTTAGCTTGCTAAGTTTCTCTTTGATTCTTGTTGAGTATAAAAAGTCACACCTCACAAATTTTCAAAATAAATAAAAACGCATCGTATCAGGTGTTCAAAAACGTGATACAATGCGTTTAATAGACTATAAAATTAGTTGTCTTTTCTTCTCAAATGGAGTTTTCCCTAGACTTCTCAACCTTATTTCGCTTCAAATCCTTCTGCGACTGCGTCCGCAAAGTTTTCTTCTACGATGCTTGCACAGTGGTCACAGATGACTGCGTGGTAGCTGCGTTCTGCTGTTGTTGGGTCGATGCGACGGCAACGGTCACACACATCACCTGCAGCGCGTTCTACTGTGAAGGCTACATCTTCGAAACTAACAGCAGCTTCTGGAGCTGGTCCTTCTGCGATGGTCAAGTCTGACACGATTAAAAGTTGAGCCACATTGCTGTTTACTGCTTCGAGTAGAGTTTTCACCACTTCATTTGGGTAAACTGTCAAGTGTACTTCAAGTGATTTACCGATAACTTTGGCATTACGAGCCTCTTCCAAGGCTTTTTGAGCTTGTCCACGGAAGTCCATGAAGGCTGCCCATGTATCCAAGATTTCTTCTTGATTAGCAAAAGTTTGTGCTTCTGGCAATTCTGACAATTGAACGAAGTCTTCTGCTTCAAACTCAAGGTATGACCAGATTTCCTCTGCTGTATGAGGAAGGATTGGTGTCAAGAGTTTCGTGATTTTCACAAGAATGTCATAGAAGACAGTCTGCATTTGACGGCGTTCCAGTGATTTGGCACCTTCGATGTAAACAACATCTTTAGCAAAATCAAGGTAAAAGGCTGACAAGTCAACGTTGATAAAGTTCACTAGTGCTTTATAGATTGTCAAGAATTCAAAGTTTGCATAAGCATCACGAATGGTCTTGACAAGCTGGTTAAAGCGAATCGTCATGTACTTATCAACTGAACGAAGCTCATCGTAAGCTACTGAATCTTGAGTTGGGTTAAAGTCAGATGTATTGGCAATCAAGAAACGAAGGGTATTACGGATCTTACGGTAAGTTTCAGAGACTTGGCTCAAGATATCCATAGAGATACGTACGTCATTGCTTGAGTCTACACTTGTTACCCAAAGACGCAAGATTTCAGCACCGAATTGTTTTTCAACATCGCTTGGAGCAATGGTATTCCCAAGAGATTTAGACATCTTCTCACCTTTACCATCAAGGGCAAAACCTTGTGACAAGATTTGTTTGTAAGGTGCTACGCCATGATTGGCAACAGATGTGATGAGTGATGAGTTAAACCAACCACGGTATTGGTCAGAACCTTCTAGGTAAAGGTCTGCTGGGTAAGTCAACTCAGGACGGTTTACCACAACTCCATTCCATGATGAACCTGAGTCAAACCAAACGTCCATGATATCAGTTTCTTTTTTGAACTCGCCGTTTGGCGAACCTGGATGAGTAAATCCTTCTGGCAAGAGGTCCTTAGCATCACGTTCCCACCAAATGCTTGAACCATGTTCCTCAAAGAGTTGAGCCACGTGTTCAATAGTTTCAGCAGTCATGATCGCTGTACCGTCTTCAGCGTAGAAGATAGGAAGTGGAACACCCCAAGCACGTTGACGAGAGATAACCCAGTCGCCACGGTCACGAATCATATTGTAAAGACGGACTTTACCCCATTCTGAGTGGAATTTCACTTTTTCAATTTCATCCAAGATTTCTTGGCGGAATTTAGAAACTGAGGCAAACCATTGTGGTACTGCACGCCAGATGATTGGTTTCTTAGTACGCCAGTCAAATGGGTATGAGTGAGAGATTTCTTCTTGGGCAAGAAGGAGGTTACCAAGTTTCTCGATAACAGTTGGAACTACCTTTTCATAGAATTGACCTTCAAACTCAGGACCAGCATTCTTCATCATGATACCACGTTCGTCAACAGTCACTGCGACTTCAAGACCATTAGCAATACCAACATTGTAGTCGTCCTCACCAAAACCAGGGGCGGTATGGACAATACCTGTACCAGAATCTGTTGTAACGTGGTCACCAAGGATAACCAATTCATCTACAGCTGTATCCCATGGATGTTCTGTTACGATGTGGTTCAATTCTTGACCACGGTAAGTTGTCAACACTTGAACATCAGCCCAACCAAATTTCTCAGACAAGCTGGTCAATAATTCTGCAGCAACCACAAACTTGCGTTCTTCACCAGCAGGTTGAACCAAAACGTAATCAATATCTGCACCAACAGTCAAACCACGAGAAGCTGTGATGGTAAATGGAGTTGTTGTCCAGACTACGATATAAGTATCTGTATCTAGAACACCTTTACCATTTTTTACCTTGTTGGCATAGTAAAGGGAAGTTGAAACCAAATCATGGTATTCAATCTCCGCTTCCGCAAGGGCAGACTCAGATGACCAAGACCAGTAAACTGGTTTTGCACCACGATAGATATAACCTTTGTTAGCCATCTCACCGAAGACACGGATTTGGGCCGCTTCATAGTCAGGAGTCAAAGTCACATATGGATTTTCCCAGTCACCAGAAACACCCAAACGTTTAAAGTCTTCACGTTGTTTATCTACTTGAGAAAGAGCATATTCACGGCAAAGTTTCAAGTACTCAACCAAGTCCATTTCTTTGCGTTTAACACCTTGTTTTGCCAAAACTTGCTCGATTGGCAGACCATGAGTGTCCCAACCCGGGATAAATGGTGCGTAAAAACCTGACATTGATTTTGAACGAACAATGATATCTTTTGAAATCTTGTTCATAGCGTGTCCAACGTGGATATTTCCGTTCGCGTATGGAGGGCCATCATGCAAGGTGAAATGAGGTTTTCCTTGGTTCAATTCTTGACGACGTTGGTAAAGTTTTGCATCTTCCCATTCCTTTTGCCAAACTGGCTCTTTGGTAGGAAGGCCTGCACGCATTGGGAAAGCTGTTTTCCCAAGGTTAAGGGTATCTTTGAGTTTCATGGTATCTCCTTTATAAATAATAACAAATTAAAAACCACGACTGCCAAAAAGGACGAAAATCGTGGTACCACCTTTATTCGGAAAAAGATTTAGTCTTTCTCCCTCTTATCCCGTAACGTGGGGAACGTCAAATCTTACTTCATTCAGACTTGAGTTTTTGAGAGGATAATCTTATCGTTAGGGAATGCAGGACTCACACCATCTCCTGCTCGCTGGAAATATAAGGATAAGATATTGTTCTCAGATTATTTCTTATAAAATTGTAACAGATTCTTGCGGTGCCGCAAAACCTGGTTCTGAGTTTACAGCTTCAGTAGCTGGTGTTGGTCCTGAATAATGGCTTGGAGCTACTTCTGGCTCTTCATACATTGGACCAACTGGATGAGCTGGACTTTCTTCAACAACCGGAGCTGGTGAAACCACTTGTTCCTGCTCAGCTCTTGCTTCGGCTTCTGCAAGTTCCTTATTAGCCGCTTCGATACGCGCTTGCAACTCAGCCATTTCCTCGGGAGAAAACTGGCGAGTAATATCAATTGGTTCTTCCTCTGGATGTTGTTGCAAGACAGAGTCACCTAAGACTTCGCTGACCACTTCTTTGAAAGCTTCATCACTTGTCTGAAGATAAGTCGCTGTTGGGCGAAGAATATCTTCCCAATCTGAAGATTCAACAATTGCTAACTGGCTCTCAATTGTAGATTTAAGACGTTGATGGAAGACACGACTCTTGTTCTTCAATTCTTCTGTTTCAACAGCAACCTTCTTAGCATTGTCAGTTGCTTGACGAAGAATTTCATTTGCCTTGTACTTAGCTTCTTCCAACAAACGCTGTGCATCTTGCTCTGCTTGTTGGATAATATTGTTTGAGCGTTCAGTTGCAGCTTGTTTTACTCGTTCAGCTGTATCTTGTGCAATCAATACAGACTGGCTCAATGAATCTTTCATCTCATCAAAGTAAGACAAACGCTCTTCCAAACTCTTAATATGTAAATCCTTATCATGATTAGAGCGAACCAAATCTTCATAATCACGGACTACAATATCTAAAAATTCATCTACTTCTTCTTGATCAAACCCTCTAAAGCGTGTGCTAAAGGTTTTATCTTTGATTTCTAACGATGTAATTGGCATAATTTTCCTCACTTACTTAATAACAATTGGACCGTTAATTTCTTTTTATCTTTTTTTGTTTGCCCATTATCCCTAACAAGTTTCAATCGACCAAATTTCCTTACACTAATCAGATCACCAACTTGAACTGCATAATCTGATTTTTCAACTAAATGGTAATTAACTTGGACTGCCTGTTTTTCAATTAACTGACTTGCCTGATTTCTAGACAGCTTGAAGACACCTGCTAGAAAAACATCTAATCTAGAACTAGCAATACAAATATCTAATTCTTGATAATCTTCTACTGTAGTAATTTTCTCAGTAAAATCCCGTTCTTCTAGACGAACCGGTAAACGAGCAATTTTCGTAATGCCGTCTTGAAAAAGGAGCATAAACTGTCGATTAATGATAATCTGGGCTCTCTCTTCGTTGACTAAGATATCACCAAATAGCTTCCTATCAATTCCCAGCTGATTTAAAACAGTCCCTAATATTTTTGCATGCGTTAGGCGTTCAAACTTATTAGGATAGACTATTTCTTGCAAGGATAGTTCAAAATCAGAGAATTCCGGCTCAAAATAATCAGGATACAGGAGTACCCGTACATATTCAGTTTCAAGAAACTGCCGACTGCTCATGTAGGAGATGCCGTTGGTTGATGCTAGCACCTTTAAAATCTTTTCTTGATGGGGATTTACAAAAGGTGTTAAAAAAGGAGAATAAGAATCTTCTACCTTTTTTATCCATTCTAATCCCTTATCAATAAAAGACGAATCATTCTTAGAAAAGTGTTGATAAATCATCTTGTTCATAGAAAGATCACTAAAAGTCGAATCAACTGTTCCCCTAGGAAGTGAACTAGTAATACCGCAATCCAGACAGACAAGTCAAGACCTGCAATCTGGAGGGGCAAACGTTGCAAGGGAGCTATTATCGGTTTCACTAAACTAATAATCAAGCGTCCAAGACGTGATTCATAAGCATTAGGAAACCAAGACATCAGAGCAAACACGATTAAAATCAGTGAATAGATATCCACTGCATTTTGAACAAAACGAATGAGAAAGATCATTATCTCACTCTCGTACGTTTCATATCAAAGCCAAATTCACCATTTTGTGATTCATCTGGAATTTTGATATCTTCAATATTGACGACAACATCAACTGGTGTCAGCAGGTACATAGTAGATGCTACCTTTTTCATGTTACCAGCTAAAACGTGACGCGCCCCATCCAGATAGTCCAAACAACGACGTGCTTGAACTTCTGTCATATATTGGAAATCAATCAAAATACTTTCGTTACCAGCTAATAAATCAACAATATCTGTGGCATCTTCGTATTTACGTGGATAACGAACATCAATTGTCACCTTATCAGTAGAACGTTGACTTTGCATAGCCAACTCTTGTTGACGGGCATGAAGACGAGTGATGTTTTTATCTTTAGATGGCGTGCTAGCAGCTTGTTGAGGCAACTCTTGAACAGAAGGGACTGGAGTTACAATCGGCTCTTCAGCTTTAGGCTGATATGCATTACCAACATCTTCTCCATCTTCTGTAAAATAATCTATAAATTTATCAAATCTATCTTTTAAAGACATATTTCTTTCCTATTTAAAAAATGCTGTACCAATTCTGACAAATGTTGAGCCAAATTCAATCGCTTCCTTGTAGTCACGACTCATACCCATACTCAAGTCCGTCATTGGCATATTGGGAATTTGTTTTTCTCTAATTTCTAGTTGCAAATCCTGCGTAGCTTTAAAAATTTCTTTCAACTCATCACTACTAGCTTCAAAAGGAGCCATGGTCATCAAGCCGACATATTCAATTTTATCTAAGGTGGCCAATTCTGGCAAGAGCTCTAATAGTTCTTCCCTTGAAAAACCATGTTTGCTCTCTTCCCTTGAGATATTTACTTGTAAGAAACACTTAACAACTCTGTCACTTCTTTTTTGAATTTCCTCTGCTAGCTTTAATGAATCCAAAGCGTGGAAATAATCAACATACTGAATGACATCTTTGACCTTGCGTCTTTGCAAGGTTCCAATCAAATGCCAGGTGATATTTCTATCTTTTAAAGCTTGATATTTCTCAAGAAATTTATCTACACGATTTTCACCAATATGATGCACACCTAGCGGAAGCAAAGCCTCCGCTGTCGGTACGTCTACATATTTTGTAACAGCAACAACCGAAACAGAATTGGCTTCTCTTCCTGACTGCTGACTTGCATCTTTTATTTGTTGAAAAACACGTTCTGTATTTTCTTTCAAATTCATTTACTTAACGATTTTTGAAAAATGGAGGAGTGTCTAATTCATCCTCATCGTGTAAAGATGGCGCTTCGAAACGTTCAACTGGTGATACCACTGAATCAGTTGGTCGAACAATTGTCTCACGACGCAAGTCCCAATCACCAAATGCTGAAGTTTGAGAAGTTTCTGTGCGACGAGGCGCTGGACTTGGAATTTCTGCAGTTTCAGCCATATCAAACTGACGATTATGATTGTGTGCATGATTAGGACTTGCTTGTTCATGACGGACAGCTTGTCTTGGTGCATGGCCCACAACTTTTTCAACACGATCTTGACGAACACCAGTTGCAACGACTGTCACACGAATTTCATCTTTCATGTTTTCATCGATAGATGTTCCGAGCCAGATGTTCACTCCTTGACCAGCTGCTTGGTTGACAATTTCTGAAGCTTCTTCTGCTTCAATCAAAGTCAAATCAAGACCACCAGTAACGTTAACGATAACATCTTCAGCACCGTCAATAGTTGTTTCAAGAAGTGGTGAGTAGATTGCCTTACGAGCTGCTTCTACCACACGTTCTTCTCCACTACCGATACCGATACCCATCAAGGCGTTCCCTTTATTTGCCATAACTGTTTTCACATCGGCAAAGTCAAGGTTAATCAAACCAGGGTTTGTAATCAAATCCGTAATCCCTTGAACACCTTGGCGAAGTACGTTATCTGCTTCGCTAAGAGCTTCAAGAAGTGGAGTTTTCTTATCAACAATTTCAAGCAAGTTGTTGTTTGAAATAATCAATAGGGTATCCACATGTTCACGAAGTTGGTTGATTCCTTCAACAGCAAATTGACCACGTTTGCTTCCCTCAAAACCGAAAGGACGTGTCACAACACCAACTGTAAGAGCACCCAAATCTTTAGCAATACGAGCAATAACAGGAGCCGCACCAGTACCTGATCCACCTCCCATACCAGCAGTAATGAAGACCATATCCGCTCCACTGATAGCAGCTGTCAATGTTTCTTCGCTTTCTTCAGCAGCTTTACGACCAACTTCAGGTTGACCTCCAGCACCCAAACCACGAGTCAATTTAGGACCCAATTGAATTACTGTCTCTGCTTTAGTACTACTCAAAGCTTGTACATCTGTGTTTGCTGCGATAAATTCTACGCCTGCAACACCTTCGTCAACCATGCGGTTAATGGCGTTACCGCCACCTCCACCAACACCGATTACTTTAATAACTGCACCTTGAGCTGCTGCTGTATCAAATGAAAATGTCATAGTTTATTTTTCCTCTTTTATTCATCAAACATGCTTCCGATTAAGCCACGGAAACGATCTGCGATTTTTGGTTTATTTTGAGAAGATACTTTATCTTCTTTCGGAGCAACTACGTTCGTAGAAGCTGATTGCTCTACCTCAGTATTTTGAACTGGTTGAATAGGAGTAGGTTGTGCTACTTGCGTAACGCGTTGAATCATCCCACCAAAATTAATTGGTTGGTGACGCAAAGTATCTTCACCCTTGACTGCTCTTTGTGCTAATAAATGCACCTCAGTCAATTGACCAGCAAATTCAGACAAGCTAATCACATGAGCGAAGGCAGGATTACGGATTCCAACTTGATTTGGAACGTAAAGTTTGACACCAACGCCAAATACTTCCTGCGCAAGTTCAACAATACCTGGTAAAATAGCATTTCCACCAATCAGAACAATCCCACCTGGAAGATCCAACAAATGTCTTCTTTCCAACTCTTGTTTGATTTGTTCAAAAATGTGTTTTATGCGAGCTGAAATAATCTCTGCTAGATAGCTTTCTGTAACCTCAACAGGCTCTACTTCACCAATCACTTCAACTTGGAAGGTTTCATTACTTGCAAGTGAAGGGTAGGCTTCACCATAGTTCAATTTCAATCCTTCAGCTAGTTTTTGTGAAGTCTTCAAGACTTTAGAGATATCTTTTGTGACATAATCTCCACCTTCTTGAAGAATATTTGTAAACTGGAGTTCTTGGTTACGGATTGTAGCAACAGTTGTTTGACCTGCTCCCATATCAATCACAGTAGCTCCAAATTCACGCTCTCCTTCATTCAAGACTGAACGAATCAAAGCCAATGGTGAAATAATAATATTTTCAACTTGAACACCTGAGCGCTCAACTGTTTTGCGTAAATTGTGAAGAATAGTACGTGGACCCGTGTAAAGTAAGCCACGCATTTCAAGACGAACCCCCATCATGCCACGTGGGTCACGAATACCTTGGAAACCATCTACAATAAATTCTTCAGGAATAAAAGTAATGACTTCACGATCTGGTGTCATACTCTTTGTCAAGGCTGATTTGACAACATTTTCAACATCTTGATCTGTAATTTCTTTTGTATCAGATGTAACTGGAATCATTCCTTGAGTTGGTTCTACTTGCAAAAGATTTCCAGGCAAACCAACATTCACAGATTTAATTGAAATGCCAGCTTTCTCTTCTGCTTGGGAAATAGCTGACTTGATAGCAGTTGCTGCTGCTTCAATATCAACGATAATCCCATCCTTTACACCTTTACTCTTGGCATTACTTACACCAATTACATTAAGTTCACCATCTCTAAGCTCGGCAACCAATACCTTAATCGAATTAGTTCCGATATCTAAGCCTGTAAAAAAACCATCTCTAGCCATTACATCGCATCCTCTCTCTTCCAAGTTTCAAACTTCTATTCAATATAGCTAAAACAGGGCATAGCTATTCACAGAATATTATAACACAAAAAATCCAATTGTGCTTAGTTTTTCCTAAATTTACTTACCATTTTTTCACATTCGCTCATCAGCTTTTTTTATTTTCCAAACAAGTTATAAAAAATCAGATTTATGAAAAAAAGAAAGCTCATTTCTAAGCTTTCTTTGTAATCATTTTTTCTGCTTCTTGTTCTAAAAATAGTTCCAAGATTTTCTTTGTCAACGCAATCGCCGCTGACAAAGCCAGGGAAACGATTAAATAATTAGCTACTAAGCCATGGTCTCCAACCAATGGCGGTTTTGTCAAGAATCCGTAATCTCCACCTGTTACCAAATTGACCACAAAAATCAAGGCGTTTAGGGCAAAGGTCATGAGAAAAATTCCCTTCACATCCAACAATCGCGCGTTATACTGTCTCAATAGATAAACTAGAGAGTTCCCCAAGAGAGCTAAGTGGCCAAAGATAAAGGATAAAATCGCAATATGTGGGAAAGGATAGGCATCTGGCACTGGATAAACAAAGGCTGCTAATGTCCCAAATGTCCCCAATAATGCAAAATACTGCCTATACTTAGACTGACCAGGAAGCAAAAGCACCACAAACATAGCCATACGGCAATGGTAAAAAGGTAAACTTTCTGACAGCGGCATATGATTGACCCAATACCAACCATAAAGTAGAATCAACTGAACTGCCTGTAAGATTTGGAAAAATCGTTGGTAAGCCTTCTTTTCACGATAACGATAGGCTGTATAAAAGGTCAAAGCCAAGAGTGTAAATATACTGACATACCAAAAAAGGTCAAATTTGGGTGGCTCTGTTGCTTGGGTCGTAAAGAAAATATCCCATAAATTCATCTAGTCTTCCTCATGATTCAAAATTTTCCTGCATATTATTATACCATGCTATTTGTCAAAAATGGATTTAGAAATACGTAAATGTTTGACAAAATCACTTGTCTTCATGTTCTAAACTTTCTACCAGCTTAGCTAGATTCATGGAGTTAGAGCCTTTGAGCAGGATTTGGTCGTGGACTCCTAAGCTTTCCTTGACCTGCTTAACTAGGGCTTCAAATTGGTCCTCGTTAGCTGTTTTCTTGAAGTAGAAAACATGTCCGATTGGGAACATTTGACTGGCAAGTTGGGCCAATTCAGCAATATCTTCCCCATAGAAAATAACGGTATCCAACACATCTGGGAAAAGACTTAAAATCATCTGGTTATGGAGCTGAACAGACTGGTCACCAAGCTCCTTCATATCCGCCAACACTGCAATTTTCTTGCCACCTTCATTGGCTGGAATGGCAGAGAAAGTCTCTAAAATCAGTTTCATAGCTGTTGGATTGGCATTGTAAACATCTGATAGGAGATCTGCTCCATTGGCAGCTTTCTTCCACTCGGTACGGTTACGCGTCAATTCAAGATGTTGGAAAGCCAAGCGAATTTTCTCCTCTGAAACTCCTTCTTGTAGAGCAACATAGGATGCAATCATAGCATTTGTCGCATTGTACTTACCAGTCACTGGCAAATCAAGAGCTTGTTCCAAGAAATTAGCTTTAAAAGTCAGACTGTCCTTACGCTCAATCAAGTCTGTAATTTCCAACTCTGCTCCTGAACCAAAACGAATCACCTTTTTATCAGTAGGCACGTAAGCCTCTACAATCGGATCTGCTGGTGCTAAGAGTAAAGAACCTGAAGCCATACCATCTGCAATTTGCATTTTTCCTTTAGCAATCTCAGAACGGTCTTTGAAAAAGGCCAAGTGGGCTTCGCCAACCAAGGTCACGATGGCTGTTTTTGGACGAGCCAATTCTGACAAGAGATGAATATCGCCCAAGTGATCCTGCCCCATCTCCAAGACCAACTTTTCTGTTCCTTCAGGCATGTGGAGAACTGTGTAGGGAAGGCCAATCTCGTTATTGTAGTTGCCTTGTGTTTTGTATGTTTTGTAGCTTGTTGATAGCAAGTGCGCTAACATATCTTTGGTCGTTGTCTTGCCATTTGAACCTGTAACAGCAAAGACATCAACAGCCGTTTTTTCAAGATAGTAGGCTGCTAGGGTTTGAAAGGCAGTCAATACGTCATCTACTAAAATGTAGGGATGGTTTGCAATTTCTTTCTCAGACAGGGTTACAGCAGCGCCATTTTCAAAGGCTGTTTCGATAAAGTCATGGCCATCACGCGCCCCTTTGAGGGGCACAAATAAATCCCCTGCAGCAATCAAACGACTATCAAACTCAGCTTTTTCTAACTGGGTGTCCTCAAAGAGGCTGATATCATTTTTAGCTCCTACAACTTGAGCCACTTCATGAATTGTTAATTTCATTTCTACTCCTTTAAAAAGGGTCGAAACTCGAGAACTCTAGTCACCTTGCAGTGATGGTTCTGGCTTCTACCCTCTCTTTCATTTTTATAGCAAATGCGCTTCGCGCTTGTCAAAACTTTCCTTGGCAAGGTCAACCAAACGCTCGATTAAGTCTGGATAGCTGATTCCCATATTGTCCCAAAGTAGTGGGTACATAGACCACTGGGTAAAACCTGGCATGGTATTAAGCTCGTTTAGGAAAATCTCTCCCTTGTCTGTATAGAAGAAATCGCAACGAGAGAGACCGAGGCCACCAATGGCACGGAAGGCCGTTTCTGCATTTTGACGCATGACAGCTACCACATCATCACTGATTTTGGCCGGAATGTCCATAGTAATCTTGTTATCAATATACTTAGCGTCATAGTCATAAAAGGCAACATCCTTAACTACTTCTCCTGGAAGCGTGCTTTTAACATCGTAGTTACCCAGTAGGCCAACCTCGATTTCACGGGCATTTACCCCTTGTTCAACCAAGACACGACTGTCATATTGGAAGGCAAGTTTCAAGGCTTGACGAAGTTCCTCTTGATTTTCAGACTTAGAAATACCGACACTAGAACCCATGTTAGATGGTTTTGTGAAAACTGGATAAGTCAATTTTTCTTCAACTTCAGCAATTTTAGCAGTCATATCATCATCTTCGACAATGGCCACATAAGGAACTTGGGCAATCCCGACAGATTCTAAGACACGCTTAGTGGTGATTTTATCCATGGCAAGACTAGATGACAAGATGTTACAACCGACGTAAGGCATTTTCAAAACTTCCAAGAATCCTTGAACAGAGCCATCCTCTCCCATCGGACCATGAAGGACTGGAAAGACCACTGCTCCCTCTTCGTATATAGCACTTGGTGCAACTTTCTTATCCCAATCAATGGTTTCATTGGTCATAAGACGATCCTCTTGACCTGGAGTATGGCTAAATTCTTGCGTTTTAATAAAATCACCCGACTGGCTGATGAAGAAAGTCTTGACTGTGAAACGGTCGTAGTTGACCGCACGCATCACACTCTCAGCTGAAAGAACAGAGACTTCACGCTCTGCACTACGTCCACCGTATAAAAGAATAATCGTTTGTTTCATATTATTTGTTCCAATTCTAATAGAATACTCGTTCTTTAGTATATCATATTTGCTTCTTTTTTGAAACTTGAACCTGATACTGGTCTTCAATAAATCTAAAAAGAGACCGATAAAACAACTGTCGGTCTCCTTAATTTTTGTCTAAATGAATTGAGTGTGTTAATTTGTCTAGACTTACAACTCTGTTCGATTTTCAATGGCTCGTAAGAGTGTCACTTCGTCCGCATACTCAATATCCGCTCCGACAGCGAGACCTCGCGCTAGACGCGTAACCTTGATACCAGCTGGCTTGAGCAAACGTGAAAGATACATCGAAGTCGCTTCCCCGTCCGCTGTAGCATTGGTCGCCACAATCACTTCTGAAACTTCACTATCCATAAGACGAGTCATAAGGCTCTTGAGATTGATATCATCTGGACTGATACCATTCATGGGAGAAATAAGACCATGTAAGACATGATAGAGCCCGTGGTATTCTTGGATATTCTCCATGGCTGCCACATCGCGACTATCTTCGAGAACTAAAATCGTTGTCTGGTCACGAGTCGGATCGATACAGATAGAGCAAGGATCGTCATCAGTCAGGCGACCGCAGATGGAACAGTAGGTCAGCTCTCTCTTAGCAGAAAGGAGATTTTTAGCAAATTCATTGACATCGTCATCAGACATTCCAATAGTATAGAAGGCCAGACGGGTAGCCGTCTTAATCCCGATACCCGGTAACTTCGAATAACTGTCAATTAGCTTAGCAATAGGTGTTGGATAAAGCATATGTTCCTTTCTAATTCATTGGATGGTGTTGGTTATAGAGGTTGATAATATCGCGCGCAATGGAAGGTCCGACACCATTTGTAAGGTTGGTGTTATGAGGGAAGACAACAGCTACAGCGATTTGAGGATTATCTGATGGTGCATAGGCCACAGCATTGGTATTGTCGGATTTTTGACCACCCTCAACATAACTTTCGGCAGTACCTGTTTTTCCACTAATGGATACCGCTGCGCCATTTGAAAAGGCACGACCGGTTGTCAAAGCACTACCACCATGTGACACTTGATAAAAGCCTTGTTGGAGGATGGAAACATCAGACTCAGAAATATTAATTTTATTCATTTCCTTGGTTTCAACAGATTGGATTAAGTTCCCTAAGCCACCTTGTTCGTTGTTTCCATAAATCCCCTCGACAATGTGAGGTGCAATCCGAACACCGTTGTTGGCAATAGTTCCAACGTACTGGGCCAATTGCATTGGGGTGTAGTTATCAAACTGACCAAATGCATTGGTAATGTAATTAGCAAAATTATACTCTTTTGGTATAAAACCAGTTGACTCACCTGGAAGGTCAATACCCGTTGAAGCTCCTAGGCCATATTCCGCAAATGTCGAGCGAAGTTTCCCCATAGCTGATTCTAAATTGTTAGTTAAAACAAACATATTAGGTTGATAGGTCTGACCCATAATGCCCAAAGCCGTTTGAACCATGTAGGTATTAGAAGAATACTCCAAGGCTTCCACAGTTGTAATCGGGAATGAACCGTAGGCTTGAGTGTACCAAGAATTAATTGGAGCTGAGCCTTGGAAGACAATCGGTTGGTCTGTCAAGGTCTGGTTCCCTGACAAGACTCCATTCTCCCAACCAGAACTGATGGTAGCGGCCTTGACAACCGAACCTGGGACAAAGACATTAGTCACCGTTCCCAAGGAATCAGGCGTTAGCTCTCCCGTTTTCAGATCATGTTTGAGCCCTGACATAGACAAAACCGCACCTGTTTTGGGGTTCAAAGCAACTGCATAAACACCCTCAGAATACTTGGCTCCTCCATTTCCTAGTTCGGAATTGAAATAACTCTTAAGCAGATTGTCCACGCTATCTTGGAAGGACAAATCAATAGTCAGTTTAATATTGTTTCCTTTGGTACCATCTTCGATATTTTCAACACTTTCCATGTTGCCATACTTGTCTAGATGGACTTCTTTCACCGAGCGTTTTCCTTGCAAGGTTTCTTCATATTGTTTTTCTAGATAAGAGGTTCCAACACGGTCATTTAGAGAATACCCCTTCTTGATATAGGCATCCGCTTCTTCAGCTGGAAGACCAGCTTTTTCACTGGATACACTTCCTACTATAGAAGAAAGCGAAGTCTCTAGAACCTTTCGATCCCACGAAGTTGAAATACTGATACCAGGTAAATTCTTAGAAGCCGAAGCAATCAAGGCAATCTGAGTATCTGTTAAAGCATCTGTCACAATGGTTCCTGTTGCAAAGTTTCCAACTGCATTGAGTTGGCTAAAGAGATAAATTTCTTTCTTTTCGTCATCCGAGTAGGCTAATTGACTTGGATCGATACTTTCAACAGTATTATTGTAAAGCTCGGATTCAGATAATTGATTTCCATCAGAATCAAGGCGCTTCTCACGTGGTAAGCTTTCCACTGCTTTCTTATAGACATCTTGATCTGCTAGGTAGTAGTCTGCTAACTGTCGGTCAGTCAATGTTGGAGAAGAAACTCCCACATAGGCTAACAGCTTCTTAGCTGTTTCTTTTAAATCTGCAGCCGTCATTTTGTTGTTTCGAGTAAAGGAAACAACCTGTTTCACAGTATTTTCAACCAAAGGCTTGCCGCTGGCATCATAAATTTCGCCCCGGGCCGAGCTAGTGGTCACCTTTGTTTTACTAGCAGATGCTAATTTTGTCTCATAAAAATCCTTGTTCAAAACCTGCATATAAAGCAGGCGACCAATAATAGCCATAAAGAGTAAAATGACAATCGAAAACAATAAATTAAGCCGAATCGGAATCGAATGGCTATCAAATTTTCTCATACAAATCAGTCTCATTTCTATTTAAAATCTTACTCTTCATTGTACCACAATTTGAGAAGAAAATTATGGAAAAGGAAAAAGCTTTTTTCCTTTTTACGGGAAAATACGATTTTATTTATCTATCCCTATATTATATGATATAATAAATGTAAAAGTTCGATGACCCAGTCTTTTTCCAATACGACTCATTTAAAGGAGCCTTTCTATGGACAAACCAGATATAGCAACCATCATTGATTCTCACTTCGAAGAAATGACAGATTTAGAGCAAGAAATCGCTCGCTATTTTTTACAATCTGAAACCATTGCAGATGATTTATCTTCTCAGAAGGTCACTCAAAAATTACATATTTCTCAGGCTGCTCTGACCCGCTTTGCTAAAAAGTGTGGTTTTACAGGCTATAGAGAATTTATTTTCCAATACCAACACCAAGCAGAGAAACAAGACACCCATTCTCACAAACACAGTCCACTTACAAAACGAGTCCTCAGAAGTTATAGCAACATGCGGGAGCAAACACAGGACTTGATTGACGAAGTCCAACTAGAAAGAATTGCCCAGTTAATCGAAGATGCTGAACGCGTCTACTTCTTCGGAACAGGGAGTTCTGGCCTCGTAGCTCGTGAAATGAAATTACGCTTCATGCGTCTAGGTGTGGTCTGCGAGGCCTTGACTGACCAAGATGGCTTTGCTTGGACAACCAGTATTATGGATGAGAATTGTCTCGTACTCGGTTTCTCACTTTCTGGCACAACTCCTTCTATTTTAGATAGTCTATTAGACGCCAAGGAGATGGGGGCAAAGACTGTACTTTTTACAAGTGTTCCCAATAAAGATAGTCAAGCCTATACAGAGACTGTTCTTGTAGCCACACACAGCCAGTCTTCTTACATCCAGCGTATATCCGCTCAACTTCCTATGCTCTTCTTTATCGATTTGATTTATGCCTACTTTTTGGAAATCAATCGTGAAAGCAAGGAGAAAATCTTTAATAGCTACTGGGAAAATAAAAAACTCAATGGCTATCGTAGACAAAAACGTATAAGAAAATCCTAGTTTGGTCTAGCCAAACTAGGATTTTTATTCATCACTAAACATACCTCTTCAAGATTATGAGTTAGTCGTATCTTGATTTAGTCTTAAATAATTTCATATAATCACTTTTTGAAGGGAGTAAATAAGCAAGTCTGACAGTATCCTCCACAATTGTATATAATACGATGTAATCCTTACTCAAGGTCAATCCTCGCGTTTGGTAGCGAGGGTCTAATTTCTTACCAAATTTTTCATCGGCATCAAATCCAGCTTGGGGGAAAATTTCTAGACGATTAATATCTTTTCTAATACTGGCTACTTTTCGTCTCGCAGCCTCTACAGAACCAATTTCCTCCGCTATATACTGATATATTTTGTCCAGACTATCAATCACTCTAGGAGAATACAAAATCCGATATTTTTTATAATCCATAGCGTGTCACGACATCCTCATCTGTCAAGTAATTTCCAGCCTCAATCTTGGCATAACTTTCTTGAACTTCTGCTTGTAATTGTCTAAACAAATACTCCTTCTCTAATTCCTCTTCACTTAGTAAATCTACTTCATTTGTTACGGCAACATTCTTTAAAAATAATCTAAGTGCTGATGAAAGAGAGAGATTTTTTTCTTTTAACACTTCCATGGCATCATTTACTAATTCTCTATTAGCTTGGAAGGTCACAACTTTACTTGAATTCGCTATAGCCATTTTATATAATTCCTTTATATATTTTATTTATTATCTCACAATTATAAAGAAAGTCAAGAGGATTTGATTAGAAAATCCTAGTTTGGCTAAGCCAAACTAGGATTGTTTTGTTTTAAAATGATAATAGGCACCGAGCATCCCTGCCGTATTTTGGTGATGGGCAAATTCTAATCGTGTTTTTTCAGCTAGGCTTGGCACCAAGGCCGCCTTCAAGGCTGTGCGAATCTTTGGTTTGAGGATAGCCTCTTGCCCCATGATACCGCCACCGAGAATGACCACTTCTGGATTGGCAACGAAGCAAATATTTGCCAGACCTTTTCCAAGGTAATCTACCATGCGGTCAATGCCAGCCATACAGATCTTGTTTCCTTCTGTGGCCTCCTTGAAGATGCGTCGCCCATTCCACTGGTCAACTGGTTCTCCATGACCTGCTGCCGCATATTCTACCAAGGCTGTCGTAGAAGCCAAATCTTGGAAAGCCCCATCCTGCATATGCATATAACCGACTTCACAGGCAGAATTGCTAAATCCATGAAAAACTTTCCCATCCATAATCAAGCAACCACCGATACCTGTTCCAATGGTCAAACAAAGTGTCACACTCGCTCCCTTGCCTGAACCAGATACTGCCTCAGCAAGACCTGCACAGTTGACATCATTTTCAATTTCGCAAGGAATATTAAAGCTAGTCTCGATTTCCTTCTTGAACTGAGTTCCTGCATAGTTCGGGATTTGAGGTCCCGCATAGAAGATTTCACCCTTGTCAGGATCCACCATTCCTGCAGAAGAAATGGCAACACCTGCTACTGGGCCCTTTTCTAAATAGCTGGCTACGATATCTTTTGTCTTTTGTAAGATATGGGATCCACGCTTATATGCCTCAGTTGGCATTTCATGCGATTCAACAAGTTGGCCTTCTTGGTCAATTAAACCATATTTGATGTTGGTTCCGCCAATATCAATTGCAACGTAGTGTGTCATAAATACCTCCTTATGGATTAGAGGAAGCGCTCCTTGGTTTCACGAATCAAGGCTGCAGCTGCTTCTACAACTGGACGATCTTCTTCAGTCACTGGTGTCAATGGTGAACGAACAGAACCAATATTCAAGCCTTCATTGATCTTCAAGACTTCCTTAATCACACCATACATATTTCCATGTGCAGCAGTCAATTTGCCAATGATTGCATTGATAGCGTATTGCAATTCACGCGCTGTTTCCAAATCTTTATCCGCAATCAACTGATTGAGTTTCAAGAATAGTTCTGGCATAGCACCATAAGTACCACCGATACCAGCCTTAGCACCCATGAGGCGACCACCTAGGAACTGTTCATCTGGACCATTAAAGACGATATGGTCTTCCCCACCAAGACTCACAAAGGTTTGGATATCTTGAACTGGCATAGAAGAGTTCTTAACACCGATAACACGAGGATTTTTCAACATTTCAGTATAAAGACTCGGAGTCAAAGCAACCCCTGCCAATTGAGGAATGTTATAAATTACGTAGTCTGTATTTGGAGCTGCAGAACTGATATCGTTCCAATATTTAGCAACTGAGTATTCTGGCAAGCGGAAATAAATCGGCGGAATCGTTGCAATAGCATCTACACCCAAGCTTTCTGCGTGGCGAGCAAGTTCCATACTATCTTTGGTATTGTTGCAAGCAACGTGAGCAATGATGGTCAACTTACCTTTGGCAACTGCCATGACTTCTTCCAAAATCAACTTGCGGTCTTCAACACTTTGGTAGATACATTCACCAGAAGAACCATTAACATAGAGGCCTTGAACACCTTTATCAATGAAGTATTGAACCAAGGCACGCGTACGCTCTGGACTTACTTCTCCTTGATCATCATAACATGCGTAGAAAGCTGGAATGACACCTTCGTATTTTTTTAAATCTGACATAGATTTTCTCCTAAGATTTCTTTTTTTCTGCTAAAAGCAGGATTTATTCTTTACGTTTTTAGTATACACTTTATGAAAAACGCTTTCAATATCTTGTGTACACTTAGATTTTAGTTTCGATATGAATTTTGAAATGTTTATGGCTTGAAAGTAGTTTCATAGACAAGCCATCCTATTGGTATTTTGCGAAAATTTTCTCCATCAATCCAGTCTGGAGAAAGACCAAGAGCCCAAACCCAAAAAGCAGGAAGGCTGAGCCACCTAAAAGTAAACTGAAGGCGGACAGATAAAGAACCATCACAATAAGAAAGAGAATAGCTAACATGAGGAAGAACCAAGGAAAGTTAAAACTTGCCAAGATAAGTCCTTTTTGCAGCACTTCTTTCCAAGTCAAATCATAGCGTGCAGCGATGGGATAGCTAGCCAACATCACGATAGTGAGGAAGATAAGAACGCCTAGACAAATAGCTTTCACCATTTGGAAAGGCATAGCTGTCTGACCCCAGAAGAGATAGAGATCTAGAAGGCTTAATGAAACAATGCCTAACTCCAGCAAACCTAACTGAAGACCTAGCTTCAGATTTTGCTTGAAAGCTCTTAGATAGATTTTAAAGACAGGCACACGTCTGCTCTTCTTAATCTCAAACATAGTCTCGTAGAGGCTAATTTTAGCCACTCCAATCGTCACGATGGGCAAACAAGAGACGACAAAAAGAAGATTAGCTGTGACGATATCCAAGACCTTCTCACTAAAACGCATGAGAAAGTTATCTGTATCAAATGCTGCCTTGATAAGGCTTACTCCTTTTTGTGCCATATTTGCTCCTCCTGATTTTTTAATCAATCAAAATTTTAAAGAGATATTTACGAACCTTGTCTTCCATGCCTGCATAGCCATTTGGCTGATGTGGTTCTCCTGGGAAGAAAATCGCAAAATTGTGATAACCCAACAAGAGTGGGTATTTTTCATGACAATGAACAAAGCCAATGTCACTCGCTTCGTCGAATGCTACTGCTTCATCTTTGATACGTGAACCGTAGCTAGAATATTCATGGCCTTCTACCAGCAAATGCAAATCTGCATAGTTCTGATGATGCTCAAATTGATCATTTTCAGCTTGGTTGAGAACATTTTCCTGAACAACTAGAAAGACTTTATCTCCGTCAATCTCATACTTACCTAGTTCGAAAGAATCCTTACGGTGCTGATAGAGATAGTCGATAGCCTTATCTAGATTGGGATGAATTCCTTTGTAAAAGCCAATGTTTTTCAAATCGTCAAAAATCATACTGTTTCCTTCGTTTCTGATAGTTAACTAAAATCATTCTTAAGTTTATAAGTGTCTAACAAAATCTTTATGGTAAACAAATACCCAACATTTTGTAGACACTTATAACCTCTATATTCTCTAAATCTATAAAATATATTTCTGTATCTTGATAGATTTATTTTCCTATACTCAATGAAAATTGAAGAACAAACTAGGAAGCTAACCGCAGGCAATACTTAAGTATGGCAAGGTGACGCTGACGTAGTTTGAATTCAATTTTCGCAGAGTATTAACCTTTGACCGCTCCCATAGTAATACCCTGAGTGAAGGATTTTTGGAAGACTAGGAAGACTGTTACGATTGGCACTGCTGCAAGAGCTGCACCTGCCATAATCAAACCATAGTTGGTTGCCATTTCAGCCTGCATAGTCGCAACCCCGAGTGAGATAGTCAAGTTTTGACGTGAAGTCAACATAACCAACTGCATGAAGTAGTCGTTCCAAGTATTGATGAAGGTAAAGATTGCAAGAGCTGCAAATCCTGGTTTCACAATTGGGAAGGCTACACTCCAGAAGGTACGAATCTCACCACAACCATCGATTTTAGCTGATTCAAGCAACTCTGTAGGGATATTTTCACTGAACTGTTTCATGAGGAAGACCCCGAATGGCCATCCAATCAAAGGCAAGATAACTGCCCAAAGAGTGTCATGAATTCCCATGAAGTTGACGATACGTACCAATGGTACAAGGACAACTTGTTTTGGAAGCGCCATAGCAGCGATAAAGATGGCAAAGAGAATGCGTTGACCATAGAAACGTTTTTTAGCCAATACATAACCTGCTAGAGATGAGGTTGCACAGACTAAGAACATGGTTACCAATGAGATAAACACAGAGTTCCACATCCACTGCATAGCAGGGTTTTGCACCATGAGTTGTTGGAAGTTTTCCATGGTTGGCATTTTAGGGAACCATTGTGGCGGAATCATAATGGTATCAGGCTGTGATTTGAAGGCACCTGTCAAAATCCAGTAGAAAGGAAAGATGAACAGCACGGTCAACAAGAGCAAGATAATAGTTGAAATAACAGTGAAAGCTGTTAAGGGTTTCTTTTGTGTAGATTGCATAGCTGTCTCCTTTCTTTAGTATTCTACGTCGTTTCCAAGTACTTTAAATTGAACAAAGCTTACGATAGCAATCATGACTGCCAAGAAGACACCGATTGTGTTTGCATAGCCGTACTCTGTCAACTGGAAGGCTTTTTCGTAAAGGTAGTACATCAGTGTACTTGTTGAATAGTTTGGACCACCAGATGTCAACAACTGAATCAAGGCGAAACATTGGAATGAGTTGATTGTTGTGATGATTGCGATGTAAAGAGTTGTTGGAAGAAGGCTTGGCCATTTAATCTTCCAGAAAACTTGCAATTCAGTCGCACCATCAACACGCGCTGCTTCAACCAGTGAATTGTCAATATTTCCCATGGCAGCGATATAAAGGATAATCGGTTGACCAACTGAAGTTGTCAAAAGGATAATCATAATCGCCATCAAAGCCCAGTTTTTATCTCCCAACCAAGAAATGTTTTGACTGATGATGTGGCTTGACTTAAGGACAAAGTTTAGAATCCCTGATAGTGGATCATAAATCCATTTCCATACAACCGTTACGGCAACACTACCTGTAACTACAGGAAGGAAGAAGACGAAACGATAGAAAGAACGGGCAATGGCATTTTGATGATAAGTCTGAGATGCTACAAAGAGTGAGAATAGAACAACAACTGGTACAGATCCAATAACCAGAATCACGGTATTGATCAAAGACTTCATAAAGACAGGGTCTTTAAACATGCGAATGTAGTTGTCCAAGCCCACAAACTCAAATTTAGTCATTGAGTAGTTAAAGAAACTTGTAATGAATCCCATAATCATAGGAGCCAATACAAAGATGACAAAGAAAAATAATACTGGCGCTAGGAAAGCATAAGAAATAATAGTTTCTCTCATACGAATTTTATTAACTTTCACTGTCGGCACCTCTCTTTCAAATAGAATAATTTTTTGACTTTCTTGAACTGTTTTAAAATCAAAATGAAATTTTTTAAGATTCGCTTATGTAAGAACTTCATTTTAATTTCGTGACAGTTCCTTACATTTCAAACAAAATCCTCCCTTTTCTTACATAGACTATGCACAGGGAAAAGGGAGGGATCAATCTGATTTAGTGCTTATTGTTTTGTAGCTTTTTTAATTGTTTCGTTAGCTTTTTCAGTGAAGGCTTTCAAAGCGTCCGCTGGTTTTTCGTCACCATTTGATACAGATTGCAACATTGGGAACCAAAGTGTTCTCATTTCAGCAAAACCATTGATAGTGTTGTAGTATGGTGAGTAGTATTTAGTCCAACCACTGATTGTTTCCATACGTTTGTCTTCATAAAGTTTGCCAAATGAAGTACGAACTGGGAAGGCACCTGTACGAACAACGTCTTTTGGACCCCATTCTTTATCATCCGCAATAAATTGGATGAATTTCTTAGATGCTGCAACTTTCTTGTCGTCTTTGTTGTTGAATACTGCAAATCCGTTTACAAGGTATTCAAGAGCTGGTTTGCCTGAATCTGATGGGAATGGTACTTCTACCACTTCTACTTTACTTGCTTCCAAGAGTTTAGCTTGGATACCGTTTTGAGCTGGTGCCCAAAGGATTGTGTAAGATGTTTGACCGTTAGCAAAGTTTTGGATATCTGCTCCACCGTCAAATTGTGAACCATTGTTCAACAAACCGTCTTTGATCCAGCTAGCTGCTTTTTCAAGACCTTTGACGAATTTAGGATCATCAGTTGTATATTTTGTTACATCTTTATCTGTTACAGAACCGCCGTAAAGGTTTGAGATAAAGGCACGTGTTCCTTGGTCTCCCCCTTGACCAGAACTGAACAATGAACCTGGTGTGTAGCCTTTGTCTTTAAGCGCTTTCAAAACTTTTTCAAAATCATCAGTTGTCCAACCTTCTTTTACAAGGTTTGCAACTCCAGCTTCTTCCAACATTTTCTTGTTCATAGCCATGTAGAATGGAGCTGAACTGATTGGATACATGTAAGCTTTATCTCCAGCCTTACTTGCTTGTACGATATTTTCATTGTTGACATCTTTGACAAATTCATCTGTGAAAATATCATTCAATTCAGCTAATTTACCATTTTTACCGTATTGGATGATACGTCCTGGTGCGTCAAAGAGGACGTCTGGAGCTGTCCCTGCTTCGATAGCTGTTGTGATTTTTTCAGGACCAGACTTGAAGTCGATGGTTTCCAATTTCACTTTTATATCTGGGTTTGCTTTTTCAAACGCTTCGATGATTGATTTTTCATAAGTTCCAACACCGTCACCAGTTTTTTCTTGGGTAAATACTGGGAATGCCCACCAAGTGATTTCTGTTTTGGCACCGTCACCACCTGATTTGGCAGCATCTTTACTTCCGCCAGAATTGCCACAAGCAGCAAGACCAAGAACCGCAGCACCCGCAAGTACTGTACAAGCTAATTTTCTAAATTTCATCTGTATTCTCCTATGTAATAAGCGTATCCATATTGGATAATGAGTAAGATTGTATTTGTATGCGTTTTCATTTCATCCGATGCATCCACCACTCTCCTCTGCTTTTTATTAAGTCAGTAAGTACTTATACTCTTCGAAAATCTCTTCAAACCATGCCAGCTTCGCCTTGGCGTACTCAAGTATAGCCTGCGCCTAGCTTCCCAGTTTGCTCTTTGATTTTCATTGAGTATTAATCATCTACACCTAAAATTTCATTAATACTATTTTTATATAAGATTGCTTTTGCTCCATATATTGCTTGAATACCACCCTTCACTTCTAAGACATCAACTGCACCAATTTGTTTTAAAAGTGCTTTATCAACTTGATGAACTTCTTTTACAGCTACACGTAAACGTGTCACACAAGCATCTACATCTTCTATATTATTTGATCCACCCAACGCTCTGATAATTTGTAGGCTATCCTGTTTTAAATGATCTGCAGTATTTGAAGTTGAATCTGTGGATTCAGAAATTTCTTTAGAATCTACTTCTTCTCCTCGTCCTGGCGTTAGAACGTTGAATTGAGTAATGAACCATCTAAAAACAATATAATACAGAACACTCCAAATAAGTCCAAATGGAATCTGAAGAACCCAATTCGTTTTAGCGTTCCCCTGCAAAATTCCAAATAAAGTAAAATCGATTACACCTCCTGAGAATGTGTTTCCTATTGAAATATTTAAGACGTCTGCAATAAAGAAGCTGACACCATCAAGGAATGCGTGTACAACATATAGAACCGGACTGACAAATAGAAACATAAATTCAATTGGTTCTGTAATACCGGTAATAAAAGATGTTAAAGCAACTCCAAAAAACAGACCCGCGTATTTTTTACGACGATTTTTAGGAACACTATGGTACATCGCTAAACAGGCAGCCGGTAAACCGAACATCATTGTTGAGAAACGACCTGCAAAAAACCTTGTTCCTTCTGTAAATAATCCAGAATGAGTCGGGTCGGCTAATTGAGCAAAAAATATTTTTTGAGCTCCAACCACTGTTTGTCCTGCAACAGTTTCAACACCACCAAGTTCAGTATACCAAAACATAGGGTAAATCATATGATGTAAGCCTACTGCTCCAGAAAGTCTCATTAAAAATCCATATAGAAAAGTTCCAATTGGACCCGCCTGAGAAATATATCCACCTGTAGAAACAAGAAGTTGTTGAAAAGGTGGCCAAATAACAAAGAAGACAAAGCCAATTAAGATAGAAGAGAACGATGTAACAATAGGAACGAAGCGTGAACCCCCAAAGAATCCTAAAGCGGAAGGTAATTGAATATTGTTATATCGATTGTGCAAATATACGGCAACTATTCCGACAACTAATGCTCCAATAACTCCAGTATCAATTGCAGATCCTTCTGCCATAAAAAGTTTTACCAGAGCTTTAATCGTTGCAGTCATAACTAAGTAACCAGTTACTCCTGCTAGCGCAGCGGTTCCTTTATCTCGTTTCGCTAAGCCAATACATAATCCCACACAGAGAAGTAGTGATAAATTACTGAATACAACCTCTCCTGCAGAGCTCATTACTTGGAATATTGATTGAAAAAAACTATTGTCTAGTATTGGATAAGTTGCTATCGTGGTTGGGTTTGAAAGTGCACCACCAATCCCCAAAAGTAGACCTGCTGCAGGAAGTATAGCTATAGGTAACATAAAAGCTTTTCCAACTTTTTGTAAAACTTTAAACATAAAATTCCCCCTTACATCTTATTTGAGACCAGCAACAAAGCGTTCTGTAATCTCTTTTGGTCTAGTAATAGCGCCACCAACAACAATACCTCGCACTCCATATCCTAGGATTTGTTTGGCTTGTTCTGGTGTATGAATTTTTCCTTCTGCAATGACATCTACACCAGCATCACAGAGTTTTTTGATCAATTCAAAATCGGGACCATCCACTTTAGGACTGTAAGATGTGTATCCTGATAAGGTTGTTCCGACAAAGTCAATTCCTGCTTCAACGGCTGCCAATCCTTCCTCGAAAGTACTTGTATCAGCCATCAAGAGCTGGTTAGGATATTTTTCCTTAACCTGACGAATGAACTCTTGAATCTCCAAACCATCATAGCGTTCACGCTTGGTACAATCCAGAGCAATGACCTCGATGTCCAGTTCTGCCAGTTCATCAACTTCTTTCATAGTAGCAGTGATGAAGGGTTCTTGCGGTGGATAATCTCGTTTTATTATCCCAATGATTGGAAGGTTTGTAACCTCCTTGATTTCCTTGATATCGCGAACACTATTTGCTCGGATACCGACTGCTCCACCTTGCTCAGCCGCTTTGACCAGCAATGGAATGACTCCTCCCGCTTCTGTATAGAGCGGTTCGTGAGGAAGGGCCTGACAAGAAACGATGATTCCATCTTTGATTTGTGCAATCAAAGCTTCTTTAGTAATCTGTGGCATCCTCTTTCCTCCTTTTCTTTGTTCTTATGAGTTCATTATATACCATTTGTTAAGCGCTTTCAATACTTTGTCATAGAATAGATTTCAGTTTCAAAAGTATTTTATAGAACAGCTGTTTCTGAAAGTAGTTTCAGATAACATAAATATCCGTACCTATTACTCAAAATTACGAATCTTATTATAAACTTCTATATCAATAAAACCAGTCTAGAATTCCCATCTTTTTACAGGACTCCAGACTGGTTTATTTTAGATTAACATAAAAGTTCAAAGAACAACTGAAGACAAATTAACTGTCTTTTCGCTTATAAGAAATCATTGCTCCAAGGAACATTCCTACAAAACCAAGCAAAACTGTTGTTATTGATTTATTCTCACCTGTATCTGGTAACTTAGCCTGTTCATTGTTACCTACTTTATTCTCTGATTGACTAAATCCTGAGTTCTCATTTGTAGATAACAATTTAGATGACAGTGAAAGTTCTTCAACCTTGTTATCTTCTGTAGGATTTTTAAATGGTAGATTGTCAATGGAGCGTCGGAAAGTCATCGCATAAATACTAGAATTGTTAATTTCAAAAATAATCTTTCCATCTTTTTGTTCGAATTCAATAGTGTGTAGTTTTCCTTCTGGATCTACAGCATAAACATTCTCAACGGACTGATCTGTAGCAAAAGTAACAAGGACTTTTCCTTCAAGTTTAACATATCTTCCATTTACGTCCTTCAATTTGATATCAAATGCTTTGTAGTTTAATGAACTTAAATCACTAACTTGAACTTCTTGCATTTGAATACCTATCACATTTTTCAATACTTCTTCTGAAGCTTGAATTTGAATACTTCCTGTTTCATTTTTTAAAATACGTTGTGAACTAGCAATTCCTGTGATAACGTTCTTAGTTTCTGCTTCATCCTTACTGTCTTTATTATTTACTTGTTTATCAGTAGATTTCACTACTGAACTTCCTTCTCCTGAGGTTGATAATGGACCCATATATTCTGGGATTTCTAGTATCGGAGATTCAGTGAAAGGAACTCCTCCTGTAAAGTCTGGCTTAGCTACTGTAGGAGCTGGAAAGTCTCCTAATGTGGATAGAACACCGCTATACTCTGGAACTTCTGTAACAAGTGAGTCGCCTCCGTTAACTCCGCCTGTGAAGTCATGCTGTTCAACTGTTGGAGCCGAGTCTTCTCCTGAGCTTGATAATGTATCACCCATATACTCTGGCTTAGCTACTGTAGGAGCTGGAGAATCTCCTAATGTGGATATAATACCGCTATACTCTGGAACTTCTGTAACAAGTGAGTCGCCTCCATTCACGCCACCTGTAAACTCTGGCTTAGAGACTGTAGGAGTCGCAAAGTCACCAGATGTACCTAAAATACCAGAATCTTCTTTTCCACTATCTTTTTTTGGATCTAATTTCCCAGCTAAATCCTTATCCGAATCCTTCTTAGAAGGTTCCACTTCTTTATCTTCCACATAGACAGGATCTTTTGGTTGACCCTCAATATAAGAACGAACCCAATCCAGCTGCTCTTTTGATAAAACCAAACCACCACTACGGCTTCCTACAACACCATTTTGGTGAACTCCAATTAAAGCACCTTTATCATTATAAAGACCACCACCAGACGCTCCAGGTTTCGTACCTCCATAGCTAATTCCCTCTATTCCAGAACCGAAGTCTGTAGTTCCTACTACTTTGCTATCTAAAACTGGACTTAGCTTGTTATCTGGAAAACCATAGACCGAAACTGAATCCCCCTCTGCAACTTTCGAAGATCGTTTTACAACCTCTACAGGAGTTACTCCTTTTACCTCTTCTTTTAATCGAACCAAAGCTAAGTCATTTTTAAATCCAAATACTGAATCTTTCTTATTCCAATAAACAATATCATCATCTGAAAAATTCACAGACAACCCATTCGGTAAAGTTGCTTTATACACTGTATTGGTACGACCAGATTTAGTAACTACCTCAGAACCTTTAACTGTTAAGAAATTATGAGCGACTGTTAACACCAAATTTGGTGCAATTAAAGTACCTGACCCCGACCCATCTGGCGTTTGAATATGCGTTGTAGCATAGAAATTTTCTGAGCCATTCGGAGCTTGTAATACCTCTTTACTAGGCACAGGTAAGTTCGATTTACCACTCAAATCAACCTTTCCAACTTCAGTTCTTGCAAAATCCGAAGAAGAGGTAGATGGAGGAGTTATCGAATCTACTACCGCTCTTATAATTGTATTACCTAAAGCTAACTTACTGACATAGTCATCAGACCAAGTAGTATCACTTGCTAGTTTGTTAATTGACACTCCGTTATAGGATACCACTTTAGCTGTTGGGGAAGTTGCTATTAACTGTTTGAAGTCTGGATTTTGTCTTAAATGAAAATTCAAGCCACTTCCAACGGGACCTTCCTGAACAACCTTATCTGAAATCAAGCGAGTTCCTTTAGTATCTTCCACTCGAAGTAGAACACGACCTTTTTCTTCACCTTTTACTAAAGTAGCTCGACCTTTTTCATCAAAACTATACAAAGCACCATCAATCTCAGATTCTACATCTTTTAAAGCTATATGATTTTCATCATAGTAGTAACGGTTTGCACCATCTATATACCAACCCTTTATACCATATTTATCAATCATAGAACGAATCCAAGCTCTGTGCTTGTCCGTAAAAATCGTACCACCCCCAATACGCTCACTCTCAGGGGCGCTTGAAGTATTGGTTCCGTGCTGGTGGATACCGACTACTTCTCCCTTATCATTAAACAAAGGAGCACCTGAAAAACCTCCTAAAGCTGAGGAGTGATAAGTGACTGCACCACTCTCTTTATTGACACTGCTCACAGTTGTTGAGACTGAATAAGCCTTACCATCTTTCAATCGAGCTTTATTTTCTTTACTTAAATTTGGAGTAGAAAAATCATTGGGATATCCGACCATAGTGATGCTATCACCCGTAGAAACCTCTTTATCACTCAACTCTCTTGGAGAGTCCTCACCTCCCGTCATAGCTTCTACAGGCTTTTTAGTAACTACTACCGCTAAGTCATTACCATATTCTTTACCAAAATTCTTCTCATCATACAAATGAATAGAGTCTTTTTCAAGAGACTCGGATACCCCTGATGTGGGTACTTTGTTACTCTTCTCTGTTTCTGAGTTCATCACAACATAACTACGAGCAGACTCTCCACCACGTAAGACCGCAGACTTGTCTTCTTGATTTTTATCATAGTAATTATGAGCTACTGTCACCATGACATTTGGCGCTACAAAGACACCACTACCAGAAGCCGTTTGTTTTCCACTTGTTCCGCTATCATAAGTGGTGTAAGTCATAGCAACACCTTCTGCAGATTTACTATGAACATCCACATCTTTTATATCGTTACCACCCTGAATAACATCAGCAGCAACGACTCCACCACCAATAACTGGTAAGTCTGGTGCAGCTAATCCAATCACTGCAGATAGTGTCAAACAACCAACCAAACCATAAGCTTTGGATTTACGAAATTTTCCCAAACCTTTTAAACATACAAACATGCATTACCTCACTTTAACTTTCAAAGTTAATTTATCCAAGTATATTCTAAAAAATAAAATATTACAGTTTCCATTAGCATAACACTCTCTACTTTGATTCTTACAATAAAAATAGCTATAGATTATTTTGTTGCTTTACAAATGCTATTTAAGTACTGTATCTCCAGGAATATAGTTTTTTATAAGATATTATCCTAATCAGAAAAACTAAGTTATACATAAACTTATATATAAATGTTCATTTGTAGCCAAACTGTATATTTTCTTATAAATTATAACATATTTCACAGACGCTTTCCAATGTATTGAAATAGCTTATACCCAACTAGATAGAAAATGAATTGTTTGACACCACAGCCCAGAAAAAAACTCATACTCAATAAAAATCAAAGAGCAAACTAGGAAGCTAGCCGCAGGCTACTCAAGACACTGTTTTGAGATTACAGATAAAGCTGACGTAGTTTGAAGAGATTTTCGAAGAGTATGAATTTCAAAGTATATATGAACTAGAATATTTGCTAACTAGATTCTGTACAAAAAGAGAGCTACTGGGCTCTCTCATTTATCATTTTACATACTTAAAAGGAATCTCACTACCACACAGCCAGTTGTAGACTTGATCATTAACAAATACATTCATGGCTTCGTGGGCATACTCAGGCATGATGCGATAGGCTTTATCGCAGGTCAGACGGTTGTAAATCGCAAATTGGGTAATAGGATAGCAAACATCGTCGTCCAAGCCCGTAATCATCTTAACCTCACCCTTGATACGATGGGCAAGATTTTTCACATCTATATAGTCCAGGGTCGACATGATTTCCTCCTCAGTTTCATGGAAGGGGTCGTGAAACTTGAAATAACGGAAAAGTTCGTCGTAAGCTTCACTGGTATTGCCAATCTCAAGCACTCGTCTGAAGTCTGACAAGAAAGGATAGATGGCAACAGTTTTCTGAATCCGAGGATTGAGCGCTGCCGCAACCAAGGCTAGAGCCCCTCCTTGTGAAGCACCATAGCTAGAAAGACGCTCCTCATCAACCTGAGGCAGACTAGCAACAATTTCAACCAACTGGTAAATATCCAGATAAACATCCTTATAAAAGAGGTGATCCCGACCTTCCACAGCACCACGGATAATATGCCCCTTAACTGTATTTCCTAGAGGAGAACGCAAGCCGTCTTGTGAGTAACCCGACTGCCCCCGCACATCCATGGAAACAACACCGTAACCAGCCACGGTGAAGGCCAGCATGTCGGCCCAGTCCCAGCCACGTCCCATATAACCATGGAAATGGAAGATTAGTGGAACCTTCTCCTCACTCTTTGGAAGAACGACGCGTGCATAAACCTTGCCTTCATTGGTTCCTTCAAACGTTAACTCATAGCAACTAACTTGAGGAATGTGGAAATTTCTTTCCTCCAACTGGTAGGCTGGAAGAGTTGAAACTTTTTTCACTTCCTCATCCCAGAAAGCATCAAAGTCTTCTGGGACCTCATCCCGTCCTCTATAAGTCTTGATTTCTTCTAATAAAGCTGGATTTTTCATAGCATGCTCCTTTTATTTTGTAATCGCTATCACAACTGTAGCATATCTAGAAAAGCAATGCAAGAAAGAAGGGTAATACTCTTCGAAAATCTCTTCAAACCACGTCAGCTTCGCCTTGCCGTATATATATGTTACTGACTTCGTCAGTTCTATCTGCAACCTCAAAACAGTGTTTTGAGCAACCTGCGGCTAGTTTCCTAGTTTGCTCTTTGATTTTCATTGGGTCACTTCTAAAACTAACTTCCAGTTTTGGGAGAGAGAGGGAAGTTACTTTGAGAAGTTACGCTTTTTTACGAATAAATAGATAGAAGCACTAAATCTAGTCAACCTAGAGGTAAAAATGTGCTATAATGAAAGGAGAGAAAGAATGATTCTCAGACATCCGGGCATTAGCCCGACCAATGATTTAGTGGCTAAGAAGATTTTTAGCAACCCAGAAATCACTTGTCAATTTATTCGCGATATGCTGGACTTACCAGCCAAAAATGTGACCATTTTGGAGGGAAGCAATATTCACGTATTACCCTCCATACCTTATTCAGTGCAGGATTTCTATACCAGTATAGACGTTTTAGCGGAGTTAGACAACGGCACCCAGGTTATTATCGAAATACAAGTGCATCATCAGAATTTTTTCATCAATCGCCTGTGGGCTTACCTATGCAGTCAGGTCAATCAAAATCTAGAAAAAATTCGTCAACAAGAAGGAAACACTCACCAGAGTTACAAACACATCGCACCAGTATACGCAATTGCTATTGTGGATAGTAATTATTTCTCAGATGACCTAGCCTTTCACAGTTTCAGTATGCGTGAGGACACGACAGGTGAGGTTTTAACCATTACCAACAATGGTCAGGAAAACCATTTAGTTAAGATGGCGTTCTTGGAACTAAAAAAATACAGAGAAACCAGCAAAGATAGCATTCGCAAACCGTGGTTGGAGTTTTTTGGGAATAAACCCTTTACTCAGGAACCCGAGCGAGCCATCAGCCAGGCAGACCAACTGCTGGACTACAAGAGCTGGTCCGAGGAGGACAGGAAGATGTTTAGTCAACTACGTATGCGAGAAGAACAAGCCTTGTTAGCGCAGGACTATGCCTTGGAACAAGCTAGGGCAGAAGGGATTGAACAGGGACTGGAGCGTGGAAAAGTTGAAGGAAGTTTGTCTATGCTACTAAATCTAGTCCGTCAAGGTCTTTTGCCTTCTGAAGTTGCCAGTCAACAGTTGGGTATGACTGTCTCTGAGTTTGAAGAACTATTGAAAGAGCATCATAAATAAGAACTAAAAAATATAGAGAAACCAGCAAAGATAATATTCGCAAGCCGTGGTTGGAGTTTTTGTAAATCATTAAATCAATGACAGATTTTTCCGTAATAGATGGAAGAATCTGTTTTTTTAGTTATGCTAGATGTTGGCTCTGAAATATTAAGATATAGTGTATTGAAATAAGATATGAACAAAGAAATTAGGAAAGTCAAATTATAGTTAAATGAAATAAAAACTGAACAAATTGATCGCGGAATTCAAACTAATTTCTAAAAATGTTTTAGAAAACTAGGTGTACTATTCCAGATTCAATCTACTATAATTTCTAGAATTTTTTTAGAATCCGCAGTGTGCTATTTTAGATTCAATAAATTGTGCTTTTAGAAACAAAAAAGAGCATTTCGCTCTTTCTTCCTTCTCTTCAATCTTAATTTTTTACTTCTTTCTTTTGGAAAGTGGTTTGGTAGTTTACTTTAATCGTTACTGTCATATGAGAGTCCTCGTTTCTTTTTGATGACTCTAGTATAAGGGGCAAACCTGAAAGCTAGCTTAAGTTTTCCTTAGAGAAAGCTTAATCTAAATGTTCTTTCTTTTCCAAATGAAGAGCAATCATGCGCCACTCTGGATCCTCTTGCCAGCCTTCAATAGAACTAATGTAACTAGCAACTTTTCTAGCTTCTTCTAAAATCGGAAAATCTTCGATAATATCAGCTACTTGGAACTCTGGAAGACCTGACTGTCTGGTTCCAAAAATTTCACCTGAACCACGCATTTTCAAATCTTCCTCCGCAAGGACAAATCCATTGGTGGTTTCTGTCATGATGCGCATGCGGTCTTTCCCAGAATCCGTCTTGGGATTGGCAACGAGAACCGCATAGGACTGCTTGTCTCCCCGACCCACACGACCTCTAAGCTGGTGAAGCTGGCTGAGACCGAAGCGATCGGCATCCATGATAATCATGACGGTCGCATTGGGAATATTGACCCCTACCTCGATAACCGTCGTTGAAACCAGAATATCCGTTTTTCGCTCTTTGAACTCCTGCATAATCTGGTCTTTTTCGTCACTCTTCATCTTACCATGTAGAAGAGCCACCTCTGCCTTACCAGCAAAATGAGCCGTCAATTCCTCAGATAAAGCAATAGCATTTTTCAAATCCAGAGCTTCTGATTCTTCAATCAAGGGAGAGATGACATAGGCTTGTGAACCTTTTTGAATTTCCCCCTCTAACCAAGTCAAGACCTGAGATAGTTGCTCATGCTTGATCCAGCGTGTCACAATAGGCTTCCGCCCTGCTGGCATCTGGTCAATAATGGAAACATCCATATCGCCAAATGCCGTGATAGCCAGCGTCCGTGGTATGGGAGTCGCCGTCATCATGAGGACATCTGGGTTGTCGCCTTTTTCTCTCAGAACACGCCTTTGCCCTACACCAAAGCGGTGCTGCTCATCGATGATAATCAAGCCAAGACGAGCATAATCTACCCCATCCTGAATCAGAGCGTGGGTTCCGATAATCAAATCAGCCTCACCCTTGGCAATAGTCTCCAAGACTTCTCTCTTTTCTGCAGCTTTCAAGGAACCTGTCAAAAGAGCCAGTTTCAAGTCTGGAAAAAGGTTCTGTAAACTCTCAAAATGTTGCTCTGCGAGGATTTCTGTTGGTACCATTAGGGCAGCCTGATAACCAGCTGTCACCGCCGCAAACATGGCCAAGCCAGCAACCACAGTTTTTCCGCTCCCCACATCACCTTGTAAGAGACGATTCATGTGGTGGTCGGACTTCATGTCTGTCAAAATTTCCTGCAAACTCTTTTCCTGAGCTTGGGTTAGGTCAAATGGCAGATTTTCTTTAACAGCTGTCACTTTTTCCTGAGACCAATTCAGAACCAGACCGCTTCCCTGAACTCTGTTTTTAGACTTGAGCGTCTGCAATTGCATTTGGAAATAAAAGAGTTCCTCAAACTTGATACGGCGAAGGGCCTGCTTGTATTCTGCCAAATCCTTAGGGAAATGCATGGCTCGAACTGCCTGACAACGGGACATAAGTTTGTATTTATCCAGTAAAGACTGGGGCAGATTTTCCTCAATCAAGAGGTCCAGCCCCTGATCAAAGGCTGTCTTGATGACCTTGACCAGACTTGCCTGACTGATTCCTTGAGCCAAACGATAGACAGGCTGGAGGTCATCTTCCACCTGAGCTAGGACCTTCATCCCAGTTAGACTAGCCTTGGCACGATCCCATTTTCCAAAGACAGCAAGAGTTGCTCCCAACTCTATCTTATCAGCCAGATAGGGCTGGTTAAAGAAATTCACCGCAAAAACGACTTCTCCCTGCTTAAGACTAAAGCGCAGGCGATTGCGCTTGAATCCATAATACTGGACACTGGCAGGAGTCACGACTTGACCAGATAGGACTGCCTTCTCCCCGTCCTCTAGTTCCAATACTTGCTTGGTTTTGAAGTCTTCATAACGGAAAGGAAAGTAGAGCAAGAGGTCTTGCAAATTTTCAATTCCTAGTTTGGCGTATTTTTCTGCTGACTTTGGTCCCACACCAGGTAAGACATGCAAGGGTTGATGTAGATTCATGCTCCACTCCTTTCTTTTCTAATAATATTCTCTCGGAATGCGGTCGCTGAGAAGACAAACCACCTCATAGTTAATAGTCCCACGGTAGGTCGCTACCTGAGTAGCTGTGATTTCCTTGCCCCCGTTAGAACCAATCAAAGTTACCTTGGTTCCCAGTGGATAAAGTTTAGGCAAACGAATAGTGATTTGGTCCATAGAAACTCGCCCAACGATTGGGCAAGCTTGCCCATCAACCAAGACTGAAAAATTCTGCATGTCTCGTGTCCAACCATCCGCATAGCCGATTGGAACGGTCGCGATGACTTGCTCGCTATCCGCCTGATAGGTCGCTCCATAGCCCATGCAAGCTCCAGCTGGAACTGTCTTGACATGAACCAGAGCAGACTCCAAGGTCAAGGCTGGGGTCAGGTCATAAGGCAAGTCCAAGACCTCTCCGCTGGGATTCAGGCCATACATAGCGTCTCCCATACGAACGGCATTAAAAATAGTCTCTGCATGCCAAAGAGTCGTTGCAGAATTGCTAGCATGAACCAAGTCTGGAAGACCTTTCATACTGGCCAAAATGGTTTTAAATCGTTCTAACTGGGCATTAAAGTAGTCATCTGATTCCTCGTCTGCAGTAGCAAAGTGGGTAAAAATCCCTTCAACACGAGCACCGTGTTGTTGGAGCAAATCTTGAGCCTTCTCAGCCTCACTTGCCTCTCTAAAACCAATCCGTCCCATTCCTGAATCAATCTTGAGGTGAACTGTCAATCCAGTTAGGTCCGCTTCCTTATCTAAGAGTGCTTGAATCCACTCCAGTCCAGCCACTGTCAAGGTGATGTCGTATTCTTTAGCTAGAGCAACAGCTTCGATTTCAGAAACTCCTAAAATAAGGATTCGCTTGCTGAGTCCAGCCTGTCTGAGTTCAATGGCTTCATCAATATTGGAAACGCAAAAGCCATCAACTTCATCCTGAATCGCCGTCGCAACAGCAACAGCCCCATGCCCATAGGCATTGGCCTTGACTACTGCAAATTTGAGCGTTCCTTGAGGGATATGAGCCCCCATTTGCTGAATATTTTGTCGAATAGCTCCCAGATGAATCAGAGCCTTGGTTGGTCTATGTGGACTAGCTTTCATGATTTTCCTCCAAAATGACACTGGCTGTCACGAACTGATTGGTATGGCTGATAGACAGCCAAATCTTTCCTGAAAATGGTGACTGACTAAAATAAGGCGCCCCGCGTTCATTGTTCAAGACTTCTAAATCCTGAAAACCGAGCTTTCCAATACCAGATCCCATAGCCTTGGAAAAGGCCTCTTTAGCCGACCAGCGACCAGCCAAATATTCGATTTGTCTGCGCCCTTTAAGACTGTTAAACCGTTCCATTTCCTTAGCGGTCAGCACTCGCTTAGCAAAACCTTCATGTCGTGTAACTGCGCGTTCTATCGAAGCCAATTCTTCGATGTCAATTCCGTGTCCAACTATCATTCTCATCAAAAGGAGTTGAGATTCCCCAACTCCATCCTTTTCACTTATTTTGTCAAGGTAGCATAAATCTCTTCTACCAAGGCCTCTGTATTTTCCCAGCCTAGGCAAGGATCGGTAATAGAGCAACCAAAGACCTCTGGTTGGTTTTGACGACCATCTGCTAGGTAAGACTCAATCATAAAGCCTCGAACTGTCTTTTTAATCTTCTCATTCCAATCACGATTTTGCAAGGTCTGGCGAACAATTCGAATCTGTTCCATATATTGCTTGCCTGAGTTATCATGGTTGGTATCGATGAGGATAAAGGGATTTTCAAGTCCCATAGTTTCATAACGCTCAATAGCATTTAGCAGAGTTTCATAGTAAAAGTTAGGCTCATTTTTCCCGTATTCATTAACCGCACCACGAAGGATGACGTGGGCCAAAGGATTTCCTGAAGTTTCAACTTCTTGACCATGGAAGAGGAAGGTCTGTTTGTTCTGAGCGGCATAGATGGCATTAAACATGACACCAAGATTTCCAGAGGTTGGATTTTTCATCCCGACTGGTGCATCAATCCCTGAGGCCACAAAGCGGTGCTCTTGGTCTTCCACAGAACGAGCTCCTACAGCATGGTAGCTGACCAAATCATCTACCAAGACCAGATTTGATGGATAAAGCATTTCATCTGCCGTTGTCAAACCAGTCTCTGTAATCACACGGTAGTGCAACTGACGAACAGCCTGCAAACCGTTAATCAGACTTGGAGCCTTCGAAGTATCTGGCTGGTGAACCAACCCCTTATAGCCGTCTCCGTTGGTGCGAGGTTTAGCAGTATAAACACGCATAACCATGAAAATCTTGTCCGCCACCTTCTTCTGCAAGACAGATAAACGGCGGGCATATTCCAAGACAGCTTCTTCATTATCAGAGGAGCAAGGACCAATCACCAAAAGGATACGGTCATCTTCTCCTGAAATAATGTCTGCCAATTCTCTATCACGACGATCCTTTAATCGCAAGGCTTCCGCAGACAATTGGGTTTCTGCCTTGATTGCTTCAATATCGATTTCTTGACCTTTTTCAATAAATGCCATCTTATTCTCCTAACGTTTGGTAGATTTCTCTGACGAGGACTTCCGTATTCTCCCAGCCAAGGCAAGGGTCTGTGATAGACTTGCCAAATACTTCCGGTTCGTTTTGACGGCCGTCTTCTAGATAAGACTCAATCATAAAGCCACGAACGTACTGCTTGATTTTTTCATTCCAATCACGGTTAATCAAGGTCTGGCGAACAATTCGAATCTGGTCCATATATTGCTTACCAGAGTTGTCATGATTGGTATCCACAATGATAAAAGGATTTTCCAAGCCCATCTTCTCATACTGAGCAATAGTATCCATCAAATTATCATAGTAGTAGTTAGGAATATTCTTACCATACTCATTGATTGCTCCACGAAGAATGGCGTGCGAAAGAGGATTACCAGTTGTTTCCACTTCTTTTCCTAGGAAAAGGAAGCTTTGTTTATTTTGAGCAGCATAAATTCCATTAAACATAACATTGAGATTTCCAGAGGTTGGATTTTTAAACCCAGTCGCGAAATCTGCCCCACTTGCCACGAAGCGGTGTTGCTGGTCTTCAACCGAACGGGCACCGACCGCCATGTAAGAAATCAAATCATCTACTAGCGGAAGATTTTCAGGATAAAGCATTTCGTCAGCTGTTGTCATACCTGTTTCCGTGATGACACGATAATGAAGATGGCGCACGGCTTTGATTCCGTTGATGAGGCTAGGTGCTTCTGTCGCGTTGGGCTGGTGAATCAAGCCCTTATAACCATCTCCGTTGGTACGAGGTTTGGCAGTATAAACACGCATAACCATAAAGATACGGTCTGCTACTTCTTCTTGTAGAGCTGCCAAACGCTTAGCGTACTCAAGAACAGCTTCTTCATTGTCAGATGAGCATGGCCCGATTACCAAGAGAATCCGCTGGTCTTCTCCACGTATAATGGCTTCTAGCTCTTGATCGCGCTGTGATTTTCTCTCTAAAGCTTGGCCTTCTAATTTTGATAAGGCACGAACTTCTTCAATATTAATTTTAGGACTTTTTGCTGTAAATACCATAACTCATCTCCTTATAAAGCAAACGGATACCAAGTAAAAATTTACTTTTCACAAGGTATCCGCCTCTAAACTATCTCATTTTATTGTCTTTTACCGTGACAGTTTTTAAACTTCTTACCAGAACCACATGGGCAAAGTTCATTCCGTCCAATCTGGCTCAAATCCAAATCTTCTGGGATATTTGCTTGGTGGGCAGCGATATTGCGAGTCGCTGTTGTACTGATATGGTGTTCTGCTTGTGGTCTTTCTTGTTCATGAATTTGCGCTTTCATCATCAAACGTGTCACATCAAACTCAATCGAACCAATCATGTCATTAAACATACGGAAGCCTTCTGCCTGATACTCAACAACAGGATTGTTCTGAGCATAGCCACGAAGTCCAACCGCGTTACGCAATTGATCAAGGGCGTCGATATGATCTGTCCACTTGTTATCCACCACTCGTAGAATCAAAACTTTTTGGAATTCTTTAACTGCTTCTTCATCTCGTAGTTTTGAAACTTGACTATCGTAAACCTTCAAGGCATGTTGGAAGAGCTCTTCTTTGATAGCCTTATCAGACAAGCCTGACAAATCTTCCATCGTAATAGAATCTTCTGGAAGCAAGTTGTACTTAGCAAAGTTCAAAATTGCCTCTAGTTTTTCATCTTGTTTGGCACGCGCATGACCATCAACGACACGACCAATCGTACGTTTAATCATTGAATGAATTTCGGGTGCCAAGTCACGGTCTGCAGTGATAACATCGTAACGTTGAGCGTAGATAATCTCACGTTGTTCACGCATGACATCGTCATACTGAAGGACTTGTTTACGGGTATCGTAGTTATTTCCTTCGACACGTTTTTGTGCCGCTTCAACCTGACGTGTCAACATACGAGACTCAATCGCCTCTTCAGACATGTTGAGACGTTCAAAGATTCCCTTCAAGCGTTCAGAACCAAAACGTTTCATCAAGTCATCTTCAAGAGATAGGTAGAATTGTGACTCACCTGGGTCTCCCTGACGACCTGAACGTCCACGAAGCTGGTTGTCTATACGACGGCTTTCATGACGTTCTGTACCAATAACACAAAGTCCTCCAAGTTCACGAACTCCTTCACCAAGCTTGATGTCGGTACCACGACCGGCCATATTAGTTGCGATGGTAACAGCACCACGCTGACCAGCATTCATGATGATTTGGGCTTCTTTATAGTGGTTTTTGGCGTTCAAGACTTCGTGAGGAACACCAGCTTCGACCAATTTTTTAGAAATGTAGTCACTGGTTTCAACCGCTACTGTACCAACCAAGACAGGTTGACCTTTTTGGTAACGAGCCTTAACGTCTTTAACAACGGCCTTAAACTTAGCTTCAATGCTAGCAAAAAGCAAGTCTGGATGGTCAATACGCTGAACTGGACGGTTTGTTGGGATTGGAATAACACGAATGTTGTAAATTTCACGGAATTCTTCTTCCTCAGTCTTACCTGTACCCGTCATACCAGACAATTTCTTGTACATACGGAAAAGGTTTTGGTAAGTGATTGAGGCAGATGTCTTGGTTTCATCTTGGATTGGCACACCTTCTTTGGCTTCAATGGCTTGGTGCAATCCATCAGAATAACGACGACCTTCCATTGTACGACCTGTAAATTGGTCGACAATCAAGATTTCTTGCTCTTCGCTCACCACATAGTCAATATCGAGAAGCATGATGTAGTTGGCACGAAGGGCGTTATCGATAAAGTGAGTCAGAGCTACGTTTTCGATGTCATAGAGGTTTTCAAGCTTGAAGTAGCTTTCAGCCTTGTCAATCCCTGAATCAGACAAACCAATAGTCTTAGACTGCACATCAATGATGTAGTCGTCTTTGTCCAAAGATTTTACATAGTGGTCTGCCATGTGGTAGAGCTGACTAGTTTCAACCGCATTAGCACCTGATACAATCAAAGGTGTACGGGCCTCGTCAATCAAGATTGAGTCAACCTCATCGACCAAGGCATAGTTAAGCGGACGTTGTACCATGTTTTCAGCGCGAACGACCATGTTATCACGAAGGTAGTCAAATCCGATTTCTGAGTTGGTTGAGTAGGTAATATCACACTCATAGGCTTCTTTTTTCTCCATTGGAGATTTGGCAGCCAAGTTAATCCCTACTGACAGACCAAGCCATGAGTACAATTCACCCATCTCAGTCGCGTCACGTTCTGACAGGTATTCGTTAACCGTAACTACGTGAACCCCTTTGCCTGAAAGGGCATTGAGGTATACCGGCATGGTCGCAGTCAAGGTTTTTCCTTCCCCTGTACGCATCTCTGGCACGTCACCATGGTGAAGAACGATTCCCCCCATGACCTGAACCTTATAAGGGAAGAGACCTAGGACACGTTTAGCACCTTCACGGACAACCGCAAAAGCTTCATAAAGCAATGAATCCAGTGATTCTCCATTTTGATAACGTTCTTTAAATTCAACTGTTTTTGCTTTTAGTTGGTCATCAGTCAAAGCAGCCATTTGGTCTTCGTATTTGAAAACCTTGTCAGCCATCTTTTCCAGACGACGGATTTCTCCTTTATCATTTTCGATAATTGTTTTTAAAATATTAGCCATGTTTTTCCTTACTTTAAATTCCGAATATTTTAGAATGTTCTTTTAATTTTAGCACAATTACTGATTATTTTCAAGGAAGAATCCCCATTTTGAAAAGGAAAAAGAGGCTAGTTTCCAAGCTAACCTCTCTGACTTTTATGATACTTTAATTGCCAAAAATCGGCAAAATCGCAAATAGGATAAATAGATTAATCCAAAGAGAAAAACAGCAGATCAATCCAAAAACAAAGAGACTGACTTTCTTGGACAGCAAGGCCATCAAAATAGACAGAATACCAAAAACTAGCAAGACTTTCTGTATGCTGAAGAGGTCAATCTTTCCCACCAGAATCGGACTGCCCCAAGGAAGAAAGAAGAAAGCAATCCAGATCAACAGAACTAAACCAATATAGACCTTAGAATAGCGTGTAATAAATGATTTTAGACGTGTCATAAGCTACCTCCTATCAATAAAAACCATATAAATCAATGCCTTTCGCCTTTAGATTGTCCTAGTTCCCATCTCAAGCGAAACATGTTTTTGAAAAAGATATAGTCTAACCAGTCACTGCCTAGAGATAAGACTATCAAAAGCAACCAAACACCCCAAGTACTAGCATCTGATACATAATTTAGAACAAAAGGGAAAAATAAGAATGAAAAAATTGTCATATCCAAGCTAAACAGAGCTAAAAGGGAAATATAAATCCAGTAGAAATAGTAGATAATGGGGAAAAACTTACTGTTTCTATCAGCATTATCTATCCAATAAAAAAAGTAAAAGCAGGGAAATAAGAGTATCAAATGAAACCAATTAAACGACAGTTTCATCATCGACACCTCCTCTTTAAAATTGTTTTCTTTAATTTCATTCTATTAAATGTTCTTACCAATATAAATCAATGCTTTCCACCTTTAGACTTCCCCAGTTCCCGTCTCAAGCGAAGCATTTTTTTGAAAAAGATATAGGTTAACCAAGAACTGGAAAAAGCAATAAGTAGTAATAATAGCCAAATGCCCCAAGACTTGATGTCTGCCACATTTCTCAATAGGATATTGAAAAACAAGACTGAAAAAACTGTCCAAGCAAGGCTAAAAAGAGCATAGAGGGTGATGTAAATCCAGTAAAAATAGTAAAAAATTGGGAAAAATTTACTATCTCTGTTGGCCTTTTCAATCCAGCTGAAAAAGTAAAAACAGGGTAATAAGATTAACAATTTAAACAAATGTTCCATCATCAACACCTCTTTTTGATAGCGCTTTCTTCAACTTCATTTTATCAAAAAAATCTGGAAATGTCATTCCAGATTCTGCTTTTTTATTTACGTTTTCTTGCGATGAGATGAATCGGTGTTCCTTCAAAGACAAAGGCCTTGCGGATTTGATTTTCCAAGAAACGCAGGTAAGAAAAGTGCATGAGTTCTTCTTCGTTGACAAAGATAACAAAGGTCGGTGGTTTGGTTGCCACTTGGGTAGCATAGAAAATCTTGAGACGTTTCCCTTTGTCTGTCGGTGTTGGGTTAATGGCAATAGCATCCATAATCACATCGTTCAAGACGGCTGATGGAATACGTGTATTTTGACTTTCGCTGATTTGCTTGATCATCTCAGGCAGTTTGTGGAGACGTTGCTTGGTCAAAGCAGATACAAAGATAATCGGTGCGTAAGGCAAGTATTGGAACTGTTCACGGATATCTTCTTCCCAGTTTTTCATAGTGTGGTTGTCTTTTTCAAGCGTATCCCACTTGTTGACCACGATAATCATCCCTTTACCAGCTTCATGGGCAAATCCTGCGATACGCTTATCGTATTCACGAATACCTTCTTCCGCATTGATGACCATTAAGACCACATCTGAACGGTCAATAGCACGCATGGCACGCATGACAGAGTATTTCTCGGTATTTTCATAAACCTTACCAGACTTACGCATACCAGCCGTATCAATCATGGTAAACTCTTGACCATCTGTATCTGTAAAGTGGGTATCAATAGCGTCACGCGTTGTTCCAGCAACAGGACTAGCAATGACACGGTCTTCTCCCAAGATGGCATTGATCAAGCTTGATTTTCCAACGTTGGGACGACCAATCAAGCTAAACTTAATCACATCTGGATTCTCTTCTTCATATTCATTTGGAAGATTTTCCACAATCGCATCTAGCACATCCCCTGTACCAATCCCATGCACTGATGAGATAGGCAGTGGTTCACCCAAACCGAGTGCATAGAAATCATAGATATCATTTCGCATCTCAGGGTTGTCCACCTTGTTCACTGCGAGGATAACTGGTTTGTGGGTCTTATAAAGCTTACGGGCTACGTATTCGTCTGCATCGGTAATTCCTTCCTTACCAGACACGACAAAGACGATAACATCTGCTTCTTCCATGGCAATTTCTGCCTGGTGCTTGATTTGTTCCATGAAAGGAGCATCGACATCATCGATTCCTCCTGTATCAATCATACTAAAAGAGCGATTGAGCCACTCACCCGTTGCATAGATACGGTCACGTGTCACTCCTTCGACATCTTCTACAATGGAGATTCGCTCACCAGCGATCCGATTAAATAGGGTTGATTTCCCAACATTGGGACGTCCTACAATGGCAATAGTTGGTAGGGCCATAATTTCTCACTTTCTACAATAACTTCTTCTGTTCAAGATTTTTTCTAGTTGAGCTTGGTTCAGCTTGACCAAACTGTTCTGCTAGGCGCTGACTCCAGCTTGTGGTCGCACGCGCCCCAGCATAGTCGGCCTGTACACGGTCATAAGACTCAATCGCATCAACTGTTTGTTCCTGATATTCTTCCTCAAATACCACTTGATTCAATGGCAAGCGAGGTTTGACTTCATGTCCTTCATTTGGTAGTCCTAGTGCCATCCCAAAGACAGGATAGGTGTAGTCAGGCAAGTTAAAGAGCTCTGCTACTTCTGCTGACTTGTATCGAACCAAGCCAATAATGTCACCACCATAGCCCAAACTTTCAGCTGCCAGCAGGGCATTTTGTCCAGCAAGAGCCGCATCAACCGAACTAATCAAGAGACCTTCCACCCCTTGAGGTTGGAATGTATCCGTATGGAGTCGTGCTCCCTTTTCTGCACGGTTCAAATCTCCAACAAAGAGAAGGAAAACAGCTGACTGGCGAATGGCTTCTTGAGGCACCAATTCATACAGAGCATCTTTCTTTTCTTGACTTCGCACCACAATCACAGAGTAGGATTGGAAATTCTTCCAAGACGAGGCCATCTGAGCTGCTGTCAGGATTTCAGTCAAGTCTTCCTGAGGAAGGCCTTGCTCCTTAAATCTGCGCACTGAAGTGTGAGCCTTCATTAATTTGATTGTTTCTGTCATCGACGGTTTACTCCTTCTAAACGAGTTTCCTCAGCCAAATAACGGATGCGTTCCATAACTCGTCTGGCTTCCCAGGTTTCGTCATTTCCATTTTTCCCTTTAGCGAAATGCTTCTCCAAATCTTCAAAGTTGAAGTTAGAGGTGAAAAAGGTTGGTAAATCTTCCTGCATCCGATATTGGAGAATGACCTGCAGGATTTCGTCACGCACCCAAGGCGTTGATTGCTCGGCACCAATATCATCTAAAATCAGGACTTCAGCCAGTTTAATCTCATCCACCAAGGTCTTAACATTGCCATCACTGATGGCATTTTTGGCATCAATGACAAAGCTAGGATAGTGGAGGAGAGTTGATGAAACACCACGTTTTTCTGATAAATCATGGGCTAAGGCAGCCACCATGAAACTTTTACCCACACCAAAGTCTCCATATAAGTAAAGACCTTTTTGAATAGCTGGATATTGCTCCACGAAGGCTAATAGATTTTCAAAAACTGGCAAGCGTCCCAAATCATCCAAGTCTACTTGAGCTAAACTAGTTTTCCTGAGACTGGCTGGCAGATTGATTAACTTGAGACGGTTCTTAATAGCCGCTTCTTTTTCCGCCGCGATTAGTTCAGGAGTTTCTTCGTAAGAAACATCCGCATAGCCATGATTCATAACCAAAATCGGCTTGTAGCCTTTGGCAATATAATCCGTATCCCCACGGAGAAATTTGTCACGCTCGGTGATGTACTGATTAAACTTGGAGATACTGCGATTTAATTCCTCTGGAGTCAAGGATTCTTGCTGGATAAAGGCCGCAACATCAGGATCCTTCATGATTTTTTGGACCAAATCTTGATAATGAAAACGGCTAGGTTGACGTTTGAGTACGTCTCCGACACTTTCCATCTAATCTCCTCCTTTTTCTAAGCGAGCTAATAGTTCTTGTTTCTTACGTTCTAGTTCCAGACGAGTTTCCTCGCTGGTTTCATTCTTATAATCTGGATTGCTCCACTTGGGTACATTGGACTTAGCAGGATTCGGTTTACTAGCCTTTTGAGCCTGGCTCTTCTGCCCTCTCTCACGGATGCGCAAGACTGCCTCTTCTGCCGAATGAATTTTTTGATAGGCATAGTCATTGGCTACCTTCATGGCATATTTCTCATTGATATTTGCCGAATCCACCTTATTAAAGGTCAACAAGAGAATGATATTGATGACTTCGTCCAGCAAGCCCAAGCCAGCCATCTGTTGCAAGAGTTCTCTCTCTGTTTGGGTAATGGTTCCCTTACGTGTTTGCTTGATTTCTGCCAAGAACTGCATGGCAGTTTTACTTTTGGCCTCTTTGATAATGGTTGCTTCCTTAGGACTAAAGTCAGAGGAGACAGGTTTTTGAGCTATTTTTTCCCGCATGCGTTTAGTTGAAATAACCTGGGAAACAGCTGTTGACTTGGCCAATTGATAAGTTTCAAACCAAGTCCATTTCTTCTCCTCGGCAATGGCAAAGAGGTTTAAGACATCGGACTGCTCATCCGCAAAACGAAGCCCATCTCGAGCCATAAGCTGACGAAAATGGTCCAAGTCAAAATCGTTGGCCACTTTCTTCTTGAGACCAAGGTCTTCTTGACTTCCCAGTTCTGCCAAGTCTGGAAAGACTTGATTGAGTGAGACAGATATTTCTTCTCCCTCAACACTCTCAACTTTCAAATCCTCCACAGCGGTATCGCCAATCTTTTTCTCCAAAAGTCTGCGATAAACAGGATGCTCCAAGAAATCTTGACTTGAAAGAGGAGCATGGATAACTATCTGATAGGTATCACCCTTTTGATAGAGGGTCAAGAGATTAAAAGCAGATAGGATTTTCAAAGATTTTAAAAGTCTGTCCATCCCAAAATTGAGATGATTGAGAATGCTTGAAAAAAGGTATTCCTTTCTGCCATTATCCCAAAAACTAATCGTATAAAGATAAAGGCTCAGCGCCTCCTGACCGATAATCGGGAGGTAGCACTGTACCAGAGATGAGGTATCTTGCGACACCCGATTATTCTTTAGATAAGAAAAACGGTCAATTGGCTTCATTTATCTTTCCTTTTTCTTTTTAGAGGACTGGGTGATTTGTTGGAGCAAGCTCTCTAGCTCACTCACATCCTTAAAACTACGATAGACACTTGCAAAACGTACATAGGTAATCTCGTCCAGTTCAGCCAACTCCTCCATGACGAGTGAACCAATGTCCTCACTTTGAATTTCATTTTCATTTCGACCACGGAGTTTCTGTTCGATACGATTGACTACCATGTTGATTTCATCACTTGACACAGGACGTTTCTGGGCTGAGCGAATAATCCCATTAAAGATTTTATCTCTGGAGAATTGTTCCCGCGTGCCATCTTTTTTAACAACCACTAAGGTTCTTTCTTCTACTCGTTCGTAGGTTGTAAAACGGTGCTGGCATTCGTCGCACTCACGTCTTCTACGAATGGTGTTCCCTTCTTCTGCTTGGCGACTATCGATAACACTTGACTTGGTAGCCCCACATTTTGGACAACGCATCCTTTCCCTCCTTATCGTTTTCTTTTCATTATACCATTTTTTAAACGATTCCCAAAACAATTCTTCTTTTTGCTTGACAAGTTTTTTGTTTTGTTGTATTATTTAATTAAGACAAAAGGATGAAAGAAAGGAGACCAAGATGTCCTGGACATTTGACAACAAAAAACCCATCTATTTACAGATTATGGAGAAAATCAAGCTTCAGATTGTTTCCCATACACTGGAAGCCAATCAACAACTTCCAACCGTGAGAGAGCTAGCTAGCGAGGCTGGTGTCAATCCCAACACCATCCAAAGAGCCTTGTCAGACCTTGAACGAGAAGGCTTTGTCTACAGCAAGCGAACAACTGGACGGTTTGTAACTGAGGATAAGGAACTAATCGCCCAATCGCGCAAACAACTATCCGAAGAAGAATTGGAACACTTCGTTTCCTCCATGACCCATTTTGGCTATGAAAAAGAAGAACTACCAGGCGTAGTCGGCGATTATATTAAAGGAGTTTAAGCCTATGTCATTACTAGCATTTGAAAATGTATCCAAATCTTATGGAGCAACCCCAGCCCTTGAAAATGTTTCCCTTGACATCCCAGCTGGAAAAATTGTTGGTCTCCTTGGCCCAAACGGCTCAGGAAAAACAACCCTGATTAAACTAATCAATGGCCTCTTACAACCAGATCAAGGACGTGTCCTCATTAACGACATGGACCCAAGCCCAGCAACCAAGGCTATCGTAGCTTATTTGCCAGATACGACCTATCTCAATGAACAAATGAAGGTCAAAGAAGCCCTAACCTACTTCAAGACCTTCTATAAAGATTTCAATCTTGAACGCGCCCATCATCTACTTGCAGACCTCGGCATTGATGAAAATAGTCGTCTCAAGAAATTATCAAAAGGGAACAAGGAAAAGGTACAACTGATTTTGGTTATGAGCCGTGATGCTCGTCTCTATGTTCTGGACGAACCCATTGGTGGAGTGGATCCAGCAGCCCGTGAGTATATCCTCAATACCATTATCAACAACTACTCCCCAACTTCTACCGTTTTGATTTCTACCCACTTGATTTCTGATATCGAGCCAATCTTGGATGAAATTGTCTTCCTTAAGGACGGAAAAGTCGTCCGTCAAGGAAATGTAGATGATATTCGCTATGAGTCTGGTGAATCCATTGACCAGCTCTTCCGTCAGGAATTTAAGGCCTAAGCAAAGGAGATTATTATGTTTTGGAATTTAGTTCGCTACGAATTTAAAAATGTCAACAAGTGGTATTTAGCCCTTTACGCTGCCGTGCTAGTTCTTTCCGTTCCCATAGGAATGCAAGGACACTATTATAATTATGTATCTTTCAAAGATAGCCAACCTGTCTTACTTTTCTTTCTGGCTCTCGTCTTTGGTGGATTGATGATTACACTTGGGATTTCAACCATTTTCTTGATTATTAAACGATTCAAAGGTAGTGTCTATGACCGACAAGGCTATCTGACCTTGACCTTGCCAGTTTCTGAACACCATATCATCACAGCCAAATTAGTTGGAGCCTTCATTTGGTCTATCCTTAGCTCCACTGTACTAGCTCTAAGCGCTTTTATTATTGTTACCATAACGGTTCCAGAATGGATATCAAATTCTGAGTTGATTCCACTTGTAGGAACATTCCTTCCTCAACTCTCTCTTATAGGGGTATCCTTCCTACTAAATACCATCTCAGGAATCCTCTGCATCTACTTGGCTATTTCCATCGGACAACTGTTCAATGAATACCGTACCGCACTAGCCATTGTAGCTTATATCGGTATCCAAATCGTCATTGGATTTGTAGAAGTCTTCTTCAATACCAGTGCGAACTTCTATGTCAATTCACTTGCAGGATTTAATGATAATTTCTATATGGGAGCAAGTACGAGTATTATTGAAGAACTCATATTCATAGCTATATTTTACCTCGGAACCTACTACATCTTGAGAAACAAGGTTAATTTGCAATAGTTTTAAAGTCTAGCGACAATAACTCGCTAGACTTTTTTCGTTCTCAGGACTTACATTTTTAATATGAAGTATTTAATAAAAAAGAGTATAATAACTTTAAAATTGATTACATGTATATCGATAAGGAGGGCAACTCTTTATGCTGAAAAGATTTGTTACTAAGAAGCACCTCATACTTTACTTCTTTTCTATTGCCATTACTTGGCTGGAAGCAATTATCACACCAGCCCTTGTTCAAAATATTGTTGCTAGTTTTACCAATCAAGAACTAGGCCTTCTTTGGAAAGTTTTGATTTTAGGAATCCTTGGTAATCTCATCCTCTTACTGGGTTTGGCTGGGAAACGTTATTACTACGCTCGTTTGATTACTGACTTCAAATATGGAATCAAGAGTGCTATTTTCAAGCGATTTTTAAACAGTTATGAGATTGATGAAAAAGATATCTTGTCCGACCTAGAAAACGACGTCAAGCAACTAGAAGAAAACTATATTGAGCCAACGATCATCATCATTTCTTCTCTGGGCTTTACCACTGTGTCCATTCTCTATGCCCTATGGACCAATTTTTACCTGGGCTTGATTTTCATCCTCTTCTACTCCTTTCCTGTACTCTGCAGTGCTATCGGATCAAAGCGTTTGGATTCACTTTCTGAAAAGCGGTCCACTGTTAACCAGAGCTACTTAGCAAGCTTGACAAATTTTATTGGTGGTAGCCAACAAATTCGCCATTATCAGGGGCAAGACTACTTTTTTGCTCGCTATCAAAAGCAATTACAAACCAGTCTAGATACCGAAATTAACTATGAAAAGCAACGAACTTTAAACAGTCTCTTGATCAATAGCATCGATGCCTTTTGTTCTGTCACACCAATCGTCATCGGTGGCTTTATGACCTACTATAATTATTTAGATGCGGCGAGTTTTGTGGCCATCTATCTAGTTTCCCATAATATCGGCTATCAATTCCAAGAGTTGGCTTACTTTACCAACACCCGAAAAGCTACTCGAACTCTTCTCAACAAATACCAAGAACTTTTGGGCCAGTCTGACTCCACCTCTCCTAGAAGCATAGAAAATATTTTCCCTATCCAACTTAACACCATCTCCCTTGAAAAAGATGGGAATATCCTCTTATCTCCGATTTCCATACACATCAAGCAAGGAGAAAAAATCGCCATTATCGGGGAAAGTGGCTCTGGTAAAACAACCCTGCTCAATATCATTCATGGAAAAGAGACATCAACAAGTGGACAGATTAGCTTTGCTGGTCAAAACCTGTCACGTAAAGAAATCACAAGCTTTAGTTCCTATATCCTCCAAGATAGCCATTACTTTGACACGCTATCTCTGGACGACAATATCCTTCTAGGACTAGATAAAAATCCAGAGACTTTAAATCATATCCTCAAAAAAACAGGATTAGAACATTTGAAAAATCGAACGCTCAGCAATGATAGTCTGTCTGGTGGCGAGAAACAACGCCTCGAAATCGCTCGAGCCCTCTACCATGATAGCCAACTCATCTTAGCAGATGAGATTAAGGCCAATCTTGACTCGGAAAATAGCAGAAAAATTAGCGACTTGCTCTTCTCCCTACCTCAAACAGTCATTGAAGTCATTCACCACTACACGGAAGAAGACTTAAAACACTATGACCAAGTCATTCACTTAAGTAAAGAAAAGTAATAGTCTATAACATACGATTTTAAAAAGCAAGGAACCCGAATTCCTTGCTTTTTAACTCAATATCAAACTGGCTACAATAGGGCTGACAAAGACATAGAGAATACCGGTGACACCGATAGCCAAACCACCCATGGCTCCTGCTACAGAACCGTATCGAAAGGCTGTCCCTGTTCCAACTGCGTGGCCTGTTCCTCCAAGGGAAAGACCAACAGCTACTGGATCATCTATTTTCAACCACTTCAAAAGGGTTGGTCCGATGACACTGGTTAAAATCCCAGTCGCCACTACAACCACCAAGGTCACGGTCGTCAGACCTTGCAATTTTTCTGTGATTCCCACTGCCATGGCGGTTGTTACTGACTTAGGAAAGAGAGAAATGGCTAGGAAAAAGTCCATACCAAATATTTTCGCCACAAGGGCTGTGAAAGATGTATTGACAACTACTGCTAACAGACTACCAAAGAGAATACTCCGTGCATGGTGCTTCATCAAGTGAAAACTCTTATAAAGCGGAATCCCTAGAGCCACAGTCGATGGGACAATCAAGTTGTTCAAATAAACCCCACCTTGGTAGTAATCTTGGTAAGAAATACCCGTCACCTTTAGAAAGATGATAATGAAAACAGCTGACAAAAGCAAGGGCGTTGTCAATGGATGAGGAAAACGTCTGTAAATCAACATCCCCACTAGATAGGCTAAGATAGACAGGGCAAGCCCAAACAGGGGATTGGAAACAAATTCACTCATTTGGAATCTCCTTTCTCATAATCTCCCTCAAACCGTCTCTTGATAAACTGAACTACCAAGGCTATGAGGATAATATTGATGACTGCTGCAAAAAAGACAATCAAAACAATTGGCAAAAGATAGGGAGCAATCACATCAAACTTCTCCATGATTCCCACTGCTGGTGGCAAAAAGAGAATGGTCATATTGGCCAGCAAGAAGTTCCCTACCATGTTGACATGTCTGGTTCTCAGCCACTTGAATTGCAGGGCTAAAAAGAGAATGATTAAGCCGATAATACTGCCTGGGATGGGCAAATGAAAGAAACTGGAGATTCCCTCACCGATTAGAGAAATCACAAAGAGAATCATTAATTGAACATATAATTTCATCCTAAACTCCACGAAATAGACTTCTTGCATACCAGTTTACTCTTTTTTCAGAAAATTTCAAGGAAATGCACAAGAGTTGATGAAAGTTTGAGAAGAAAGGGGATACAAACAATTCTTGACTTGTGAAAACAGGCATGATTTAGGATAAAAGATGCCAGCGTCTTTCTTGCCAGCTCTTTTGAAAAGTAGTATAATTATTGCATGCGCAATCATCTTGTAATGTGGAGACTGTCCGTTAATGGACATTCTTCTATTTACAACTCTAAAAAGAAAGGAGATACTATGACCTATTTGGAAAAATGGTTTGACTTCAATCGTCGTCAGAAAGAAATTGAAAGTCTCTTGGAAGAGACTATTGCCCAGCAGAGCGAGCAAAGTCTGACCTTGAAAGAATTCTACCTGCTCTACTATCTGGACTTGGCTCAAGAAAAATCTCTACGCCAGATTGACCTGCCAGACAAACTTCATCTGAGTCCGAGCGCTGTTTCTCGGATGGTGGCTCGCTTGGAAGCTAAAAATTGCGGTCTGCTTAGTCGCAGGTGTTGTGATCAAGATAGACGCTCTAGTTTTATCTGCCTGACAAGTGATGGGCAAAAGACACTGGCCTCTCTACAGAAAGCTGTCGAAGCAAGCTTGGAAACTAGTTTGGATTTCTTGATTTAAGATGATTTTAGAAAAAAGTTGCGTGCGCAATCATTTTTCTTGACATTCTCTTTTACAAGGAGTAAAATAAAATCATCATTAAACAAAGGAGTTTTAAATATGATTGAAATTACCTATCTAGATGCCAGCAAGAACGAAAGAACTGTAACCTTCGATTCTTATGGAGACTTTGATCGTTCACAACAAGCTTGCCTTATCGGCGTCGCAGACTACTACCCTGTCCAAAAATTAACTTACAACGGTCATGATTTGGACTATCATGGAACTTATGGAGATATCTTCTTCTATCTCAAGAAACAAGATTTAAGCCAATATAACTAAAAAAAGGAGAAATACAATGGCAAAAGCAATTACAGATGCAACATTTGAACAAGAAACAAAAGACGGTTTGGTCTTGGTAGACTTTTGGGCAACTTGGTGTGGTCCATGTCGTATGCAAGGTCCGATCTTGGATAAATTGTCTGAAGAACTTTCAGAAGATGTTTTGAAAATCGTTAAAATGGATGTTGATGAAAATCCAAACACAGCTCGTGCCTTTGGAATCATGTCCATTCCAACCCTTCTCTTCAAAAAAGACGGCCAAGTTGTCAAACAAGTTGCTGGTGTACACACAGCAGAACAAATCAAGGCCATCGTTGCTGAATTGAGCTAATCATACTAGAGACCAAGCACTTGCTTTGGTCTCTTTTTTCTTGCCCTTTGCCATTTTTCAAAAAATATGCTAGACTATAGGTAGAATATTACGATGTTTGGGACACGCCATCGCTAAAAAAAACCTCGATTTGGTATTTTTTAGCTCCCTCATGGGAGCTTTTTGCGTGCTCTAAACATTTCCCATTTTGGAAGGAGTACTATGAAACGTCAATCAGCCTTGGTCGTCTTTAGTGGCGGTCAAGATTCTACAACCTGCCTCTTTTGGGCTAAAGAACACTATGAAACGGTCGAAGCCGTTACCTTTGCCTACGGCCAACGCCATCATCTCGAAATTCAAGTTGCTAGAGAAATCGCCAAGGAACAGGGGATTCGTCATCATATCCTAGATATGTCTCTGCTGGGCCAAATCACTGAAAACGCCTTGACTTCTGATCTAGAGATTGAGCAAAAAGAGGGAGAGGTTCCCAATACCTTCGTTGACGGTCGCAACCACCTCTTTCTGTCCTTTGCGGCAGTTCTTGCCAAGCAACGAGGTATTAAAGATATCGTGACAGGTGTCTGCGAGACAGACTTCTCAGGCTACCCCGATTGTCGAGATGTCTTTGTCAAATCCCTTAATGTTACCCTCAACCTTGCTATGGATTACGACTTTGTTATCCAAACACCTCTCATGTGGCTAGACAAGGCTGAAACTTGGGGATTAGCCGACCAACTCGGTGCCTTTGACTATGTTCGTGAAAAGACCTTGACCTGCTACAACGGGATTATTGGAAGTGGTTGTGGAGATTGCCCAGCCTGCCACCTACGTCAACATGGTCTAGATGTTTATCTCTCACAGAAAGGAGAGGACTAATGTTTTTTGCACCCAAAGAAATCAAACAGGAAACTGGGGAGTCTCTTGTCTACAATCCTTACAGAACCTTGGTATCAAAAGAATTTACCTTTGATGCTGCCCATCACCTCTTTCACTATGAGGGAAAATGCAAGTCCCTGCACGGCCACACCTATCATCTGCAGATTGCTGTCAGTGGATTTTTAGATGAACGGGGCATGACCTACGATTTCGGAGACATCAAAGCGATCTACAAGAACTACTTAGAGCCCCACTTGGACCATCGTTATCTCAATGAGACTCTGCCTTATATGAACACGACTGCTGAAAATATGGTTTACTGGATTTTCCAAACCATGAGTCAAGAGTTGCCAGACGAACGTGGTCTCCGTTTGGAATATGTTCGCCTCTACGAAACTCCGACTGCCTTTGCGGAGTTTAGACGGGAGTGGTTAGATGACTAGGGAACGTGTCCTCAAACTACCAGTTCTAGAAATTTTTGGCCCAACCTTTCAAGGTGAAGGCCGTGCTATTGGGCAGAAAACCATGTTTGTCCGCACTGCAGGTTGCGACTACCACTGCGACTGGTGCGACTCTGCCTTTACATGGGATGGCTCTGAAAAACCAACTCGTATGACTGCTGACGAAGTCATTGCTGCCTTGGATAAATTGGGGAACTACGACTATGTCACCCTGTCTGGGGGAAATCCTGCTATCCTAGCAGCCAACATGGCCGAATTGGTCACCAAGCTCAAGGAACGCGGTGTTACTCTGGCTGTTGAAACTCAAGGCTCTCGCTGGCAAAATTGGTTAAAAAACATCGACCAGGTTACTCTCAGTCCCAAACCTCCTTCATCCAAGATGGAAGTCAACTTTGAGACCCTGGACTTTATCGTTTCCCAACTGGATCCAGACAAGGTCACCTTTAAAATCCCTGTCTTTGACGATGCAGATTTGGCCTTTGCCAGAGGCATACAAGAACGCTACCAACCAGATGTCCTCTTCTTATCGGCTGGAAATCCTGAGCCCAAGGCCACAGGTAATATTGTCCAAGACCAATTGGATCGTCTCAAAGAACTCTGGGAACGCATCGCTGCCGACGATAGCTGGGGCAATGTCCGCGTCCTTCCTCAACTGCATACCCTCCTCTACGATAATCAACGTGGTGTTTAAAATTAGAAAGAAAAAATCATGTCACAACAAGAAGAAATGAAAAACCTAAGCCTACTGGGCAACAAAGAAACCAACTACATTTTCGAGTATCAACCAGAAGTCCTCGAATCCTTTGACAATCGTCATGTGGAAAATGACTATTTCATCAAGTTCAACTGCCCTGAATTTACCTCACTTTGTCCCATCACCGCTCAGCCAGACTTTGCGACAATTTATATTTCCTACATCCCTGACAAGCTCTGTGTTGAGTCAAAATCCCTCAAACTCTATCTCTTTAGCTACCGAAACCACGGAGATTTCCACGAAAACTGTATCAACACCATCGGGAAAGACTTGGTCAACTTGCTAGACCCTCGCTATTTAGAGGTTTGGGGAAAATTCACTCCGCGCGGTGGCATCTCAATTGACCCCTACTACAACTACGGTAAGCCAGGAACTAAGTATGAAGGCTTGGCAGAACAACGCCTCTTCCAACACGACCTTTATCCAGAGAAAATTGACAACCGCTAAACTCATACGAAAAAGCCCTGTTCCTCAAGCTGAGGAGCAAGGCTTTTTGTTTTTCAATTATTCTTCTGTTCCAAGGAAGTTTTTTGCAACGAGGGCTGCAAGAACTCCACCAACGATTGGGGCAAGGATGAAAATCCAAACTTGTTGAAGGGCTGCGCCACCTACCAAGACAGCTGGTGCCAAGCTACGAGCTGGGTTTACTGAAAGTCCAGTAATGTTCAATCCAACAAGAATCATAGCCATCAATGACAAACCGATTACCAAACCAGCAATCGCGCCATTTCCTTTACTTTCTGAAGTAACAGTCATGATAACCACAACAAACAAGAAGGTTGCGATGACTTCAAACAAGAATCCACCAAAGACAGTGACACCGTTTGCCAAGGCATTTTCACCAAAGCTAGCAGTTGACATGCCTGAGTTAGACAAGAGGAAGAATACCGCAGCTGACGCAAGGAAAGCTCCAACTACTTGTCCAAGGATGTAGTTTACAAGCTCTGAAGATGACAAACGTTTGTTAATAAACATAGCGATCGAAACCGCTGGGTTCAAGTGAGCACCTGAAATAGTTCCGATTGAGTAGGCTGCAACCACGATTGCCAAACCAAAGGCAAAGGCAATCCCTAGGTGACCAAGACCTTCAAGACCATTTCCAAAAACAACAGCTCCTGTTCCGACGAACACAAGCATGAAAGTACCGATTAACTCAGCGACAAATTTTTTCATTTTCTTTCTCCTTTTTTCAAAAACTAGATACTAGTCTATCAAAAGAGGGAAAGGGTTTCAAGAAAATTGTTTGGAAATTTTCAGGATAAAATTCTATAAAAACGGTAGTGTTTATTTGAAACATTTTTTTCAAAGGTGTATACTAATAGCGTAGTTTTGATAGGGTTTACAAAACCCATTATCGAAGCTTATTTGTAAACCTTTGCTGTTCTTTTATGAACGTTTGAATGGTATCGTGAATACCAAGGAGGAATCATATGTCTAAAGTTGCTATTGTCACAGGTGCAGGTCAAGGAATCGGTTTTGCAATCGCAAAACGATTGGTTCAAGATGGCTTTAAGGTAGGAGTCTTAGACTACAATCCTGAAACAGCTGAAAAAGCTGTTGCCGAATTATCAGCTGAAAATGCCTTTGCTGTCGTGGCCGATGTTTCGAAACAGGCCGAAGTTGCACAAGCATTTCAAAAGGTTGTTGACCATTTTGGTGATTTAAATGTTGTCGTAAATAACGCTGGTGTTGCTCCAACTACTCCTCTTGATACAATTACTGAGGAACAATTTACACGCACTTTCGGTATCAACGTTGGTGGTGTCATTTGGGGTTCACAAGCTGCACAAGCGCAATTTAAAGCACTTGGCCACGGAGGTAAAATTATCAACGCAACCTCTCAAGCTGGTGTAGTCGGTAACCCAAATCTAACTGTTTATGGTGGAACAAAATTTGCTGTTCGAGGAATTACGCAAACATTAGCACGTGATCTAGCAGACTCAGGCATCACTGTTAACGCCTACGCACCAGGTATTGTGAAAACACCAATGATGTACGACATCGCTCATGAAGTTGGTAAAAATGCAGGAAAAGATGACGAGTGGGGTATGCAGACATTTGCAAAAGATATTACTCTAAAACGTCTATCTGAACCAGAAGATGTGGCTGCTGCCGTCAGCTTCCTTGCAGGACCAGATTCAAACTACATTACAGGACAAACCATTATCGTTGATGGTGGTATGCAATTCCATTAAGATACAGGAAAAGAGGTTGGAAAATGATTCAACCTCTTTTATTAGTTTTCATTATTAGTTAGGAGGATACAATAGAAACTCTTTCAATAAGTAATATTAGCTAATCTCTAGTATTGAAAAGACTGGATAGCTTCTTTCAAGTCATCTTGTAAACTATTTCTCTGGTCAAGTTGGACATAGACTTCCAACAGACAGGATCTAAAGTTGGAAAATTTATAAAAATCTTCCCTTTCTTCTATCGGAAAGTCAACAGTTTTTATCCAATAAGTCACTTGCTCTTGCTCCAACTTCCCTTGTAAAATAGGTTCATAGATCACTCTTGCTAAACGCCAGTCCTCATCATCTGTAAAGCGAATCGAAATTCTTTTAAATAGTTGGCCAAGTATATCAAATACTTCATGAACTCTGTTTTTAGGAAAGTCTGGATGACAAACCACCTCTGTCAGTAAATCGGCTCCATGTGCAAAGGCATGAACCCAACCATACTGACTTGAAAAACCCGTTGTATCCTTTTCTTTTGAAAGATAATACAACCCTTGATTTAAAAGGACATTACGAATTTCTGCTTTTAATCCCTGATAAAAAATCGATTGCTGGTTGGCATCTTCAGACAAGAGATTTGCATAAATAAGCGCCCTAAAAGAACGTTCAAGGGTTGACAGGCCTACCTTATCAATCTCTTTATCTAGTCCTCCATCAGCTGATACCACCTCAGCAATGAAATAAAATTGTTCGTGTGTAAATAGCTCTTCCTGAATCCCTCTAGCAAAGCTTGTAAAAACAAGGTCATCGCGAATTTCTGGAGAAGAATCTCCCAAATGATCAAGCAACCATTGGATTTCCTCCTGATGATAACTTGGTTTTTCTTCTGCTATTTTTCTAAGTAACTCTTGATACATGGTCAATACCTCTATATTTCTAGCAACTTGATATAATCTAGCCCCCATTTCTCGACAGCATCTAAAACAACTCTGAATTCCTGCCCCATTTCGGTTAAGCTGTACTCAACTCGTGGGGGAACTTCGGCATAGACCTTTCGTTGAACAATCTTATCCTTTTCTAATTGACGGAGATGACGGGTCAAAATAGTTTGAGTAATCCCAGGCAATAATCTCTGCAATTCTTTAAATCGTTTGGTACCCGTACTCAACTGATAAATGATTACCAGTGCCCATTTCCCCGTTAAAACCCTCTGCGTTGTTGCAAATGGACAAATACCATACTCACTCACTTTATTTGTCATAAAATATCTTCTTTCTATTTTTTAAAAAAATTTATCTTTTAGTATCAATAATAGTACTACTTTTGATACTAGCTTTCGAAAAAGTGTCTACTTGTTTTTTTGTTTGTAACTGTTACAATTATATCATAAAAAAGAAATGGAGAATAGATATGTCAACAAACTTAGAAATTTTCAACGCTTATAACCAAGCTTTAATTGCTGGTGACTTTCCTGGTGTCTTTGAAACAATGGCAGACGATATTATCTGGCATCAACCTGGTACTCATAGTATATCTGGTACAGTTGTTGGTAAGGACAAGCTAGGAACTCACCTGGCTACATTTGCTGAGAAAACTAATGGAACCTTTAAGGTGGTAACAAATTGGGTTTCTGACAATAAGGATTTAATCGCAGCCAATGTTACTTTTCTTGGAACACGTGCTGATGGTACTGAACTCAATATGAACGGAATTGACCTCTTCCGCATTGAAGACGGAAAAATCAAAGAAGTTTGGCTCTTCTCTTCAGATCAAGCTGAAGAAGATAGCTTTTGGGGATAATTTAAGAGGCTAGGACAAAAAATTTTGATTTTAGGAATTCTTTATTCTAAATTTTTAAAATCGATAGATTAGATAAAAAAGCAAACGAAACAGAATTCTGAGTGTCAGATAACTCGTTTTGTTCGCTTTTTATATTTAAGGTTAGACTTTTGTCCCAGACTCTTTTAATTTACTCTCCCAACTGGGCACTGTAAGCGATAATCTGGTCAACCGTGTCTGACAAGAATTGAATGGTATCACGGAGTGGTTTATCTGTTGAAATATCAGCTCCGATAATCATGGCTGACTCAAGCGGTGTCTTGCTACCACCTGATTTGAGGAGATTGAGCCAGTCTTCAGCTCCAGTTTCTGAATGTTTCAGATGAAGGTAACCCGCAGTCGAGATGACTAGTCCTGCTGAGTAAGTGTAACTATACAAGCCCATGTAGTAGTGAGCTTGGCGCATCCAAGTCAAAGCTGCATCGTCGTCAATCTCAATGGCATCTCCCCAGAAGTCTGTCAAGACTTCCTTCATAATGCTGTTGAGTTTGCTTGCTCCAAAGGTTTCTCCTTCTTCAATCAATGTATACACCTTACGCTGGAAGGCTGCTTCCAAGAGGTGGGTAATAAAGTTATGGAAGTAGGTGTCTGTCAAGCGATGGGCAAGAGCGAAACGTTTTTGACGTGGGTCGTCAGATTGGTGCTCCAAGTAGTCACTGAGAAGCAATTCATTGAAGGTTGACGGTGCTTCAACATAGTAGGTCGACATGTGGGCATTAAAGTAGCTTTGGTGATTGTCTGAAAAGATGAATTGACCAGAATGCCCGATTTCATGAATCAAGGTATAGACATCGCTCAAACGACCTGTCCAGCTCATGAGGACATAAGGATGCACGCGATAGGGGTCTGCCGCATAACCGCCGGAATCCTTGCCACTATTGGCAGCAAAGTCCACCCAGCGCTCTTCTTGATAGCGAGCAACTTCCTGACAATATTCTTGCCCCAAAGGTTCTACTGACTTCATGACCAAATCATAGGCGTCGTCAATAGTCACTTGAGGATTGAGGGCGCTGTCCAAATCTAATTTCCAGTCGGCAAAGGTCATCTTTTCAAGACCATTGACCTTGGTAACATGCTTGAGGTATCTCTGAGCAACGGGCGCAAAATCCTTCATGATGAGGTCAATCTGGCGGTCAAACATGGCACGATCTACTTCCTGCTCAGCTAGAAGATAATCAAAAACTGATTCGTAGCCCTTCATATCTGCCAATAGTTTTTCAGACTTGACTTGGGCTAGATAGGCTGCTGCAGCCGTATTTTGGTGCTTACGAAGACCTTCTGAGAAGGAACGGAAAGATTTCTCACGAACCTCAGCATCCTCATGGTTTTGGTAGAAATTTTCATAGGTGACAAAGCTGTTTTTGTAGGTCTTGCCATTGACTTCAAAGTCGGCCATTTCGAAATCCCCAGCTCGCATCTTAGTGTAAATGTCCTGTGGACTGTAGAAAACTTCACCCAGATTGGTCAAGGCCTTCTCCACATCAGCCCCTAGATAGTGGGCTTTTTTGATTTTGGCCTGACGAATGGCAGCTGTTAAATGTGGCAACTCACCCAAACGGTCCAAGACTTCCTCATCAGCTTCCACCAAGGCATCGTCAAAAAAGGTCAAGGCTACGCTGGCATCTGTTTCGAATTCCATCCCAGCTTGGGCAATATTGGCAAATTCGTCATTGCTATAGTCTGTCGTCTGCGGCATAAAGCCATAGTTACCAATATGGCTCATCTGAATGTAAATTTGTTCCAATTCCGCAAAGGCCTTTTCAAAATCCTCAAAAGTATGAAGATTACCCTTGTAATCACGGCTAAACTGGTTGATGTCTTCGCGAGCCTTCTCGATTGCACGCAAGAAATCTTCACGATCTTGGTATAAGGCTGTTAAATCCCAAAGTTCCTTCTCTGGAAATTCTGAACGGTGTTTTTGTTCCATTTTCTTCCTCTTATTTCTCTAATTCTAATAAAACACTAAGGGCTGATAAGGCATAAAGCGGTGCTGTTTCTGCTCTTAGAATGCGAGGACCAAGTCCTGCAAGAACCGCTTCCTTAGTTTCAAAACTTTCGATTTCTGCAGGTGACAGGCCACCTTCTGGACCAAAGATAAAGAGCAATTTGGCTCCTTTCTCGAGTCCAGTAACTGCTTGTAAAAGCGCAGCGCTTTCTCCTTCTTTGGCTGACTCTTCATAAGCCACTACAATGCGGTCAAACTGGTCAAGTTGGGCTAGAAAATCTGCTTTCTTCTCAAAAAGTTTGATACTTGGTACTAGATTACGCTTGCTTTGTTCTGCTGCTCCAAGGGCAATTTTTTCTAGTTTTTCAACCTTTTTACCCAATTTCTTGCCATCCCATTTGGCGACCGACCAATCGGCAGGGAAGGACCAAATCTGGCTGGCGCCCAGTTCAGTTACTTTTTGAGTGATAAACTCCAGCTTGTCTCCCTTGGGAAATCCAGATGCGATGGTCACCTGGACTGGCAGTTCCACATTGTTATCTAGTTCTTCTACCAACTCAAACTGACGAGCTTCCACATCCCGCACACGCGCCAAGCGCTTAATGCCATCATCAAATACCAAAGTAACCTCATCATCTTCTTTCAAGCGCATAACCTGAAACATATGCCTGCTGGTTTCCTTGTCCTCGATGGTGACAGGAGAGATTGCACTCCCCTTGACAAAATACTGCTGCATGCTAGCCTCCAATCACACCTGAAATATCCTTAGTTTTTTTGAAAACACAGGCATTCCATTCCCCTTGAATCATGTGGGTTTCAAGGAAAAATCCAGATGACTCAGCCGACTGGCGCACCATGTCCCACTTGTCCTTGATAATCCCACTCATGATGAGGTAACCTTCGTCCTTAACCAAACGATAGGCATCATCCGTCAGATGAACGAGGATATCCGCCAAGATATTAGCTACAATCACATCTGCCTCAATCTCAACACCCTTAAGCAAGTCTCCTGCTGCTACATGGATATTTTTCATGCCAGGGTTGAGCTCAATATTTTCCTGAGCCACACGAACCGCCACATCATCTAGGTCATAGGCGAAAATTTCGTTAGCACCAAGTAGAGAGCTAGCAATGGAGAGGACGCCTGATCCAGTTCCCACATCTAGCACTGTTTCCCCACCACGAAGAACCTGTTCCAAAGCAAAAAGGCTCATCTTAGTTGTTGGATGCGTCCCAGTACCAAAGGCCATACCAGGATCTAGCTTGATAATCTTTTCTCCAGCAGTCGCCTCATAGTCTGTCCACGACGGCACGATGGTCAAATCATGAGTGATGCGAGCGGGTTCATAGTATTTCTTCCAGTTGTCTGCCCAGTCTTCTTCAGCCAAGGCAGTCGTCCCCATCTTGACCTCTCCCAAATCCATAAAATCCGTCAATTCTGCCAGACGTGCTTGCAATTCTTCCTCAACCGTTGCTACATCAACCGTATCAGGGTAATAGGCTGTCACTACGATTTCTTCTTGCTGCTCAACCTCTGGGAAAATCTCGCCGAAGCGGTCAACATTTCCCACATAGTCCATGCTATCTTCAATCGCAACACCTTGCGCTCCCAGCTCAATCAAGAGATTGGAAACCAATTCCTCCCCCTCACGCTTAACCGTTACTTTTAACTCTTGCCATGTTTCCATATTTAAGATACCAAGCCCGTAAAACACAAAGCCAAAATAGAAACTTCTCTGAAGACGCTTGTATCTATGAGAAGTTTATCTTTTTGGCACAGTGTTTAGGGCGGATTCAGTTTAGAAATTTAACCGAACCATCCTTTCTAATCACTTACTTTATAATAATCTTTTAATCTCTCTTGCAACTGAGGTACAACTTGACTGGAGCTAAGAAATTCCTTGACATTCATGAGCTGATAGCCCTGCCCTTCATCACCAAAGGTGATATTGTCAAACTGGTTCTGTGTTAACTGACCGACTAGAAATACAGATTGTTTATCCGCAAAAAGCATACTTGGATAAACCTTACTCCAAAGCAGACAATCTTCAGTTAGATGAATACCCAGTTCTTCATAAACTTCACGCACCACGCACTCAAAAGGACTTTCATCACCCTCTCGTCCACCGCCTGGAAGTTCCCACATATTGGGCCAGGGAATGCTTGCCTTATCATCGCGTAAGATAGTCAGAAGCTTATCCCCACAAAACAAAGCAATCTTACAGCCTGTGAAATCAGAAATCTCTATTTCCATGTCAAACTCCTAGTATCTCGGATAAGGATAAAACTCTCCCTCTTCCAAGCCGACTTTTCCTTCTTCAAAGACTTCTTGGTTCCATTCCATGACAAATTCTTCTGCTTCTGGGTCTTCCAAAAAGTCCATAAGAGCATCTAGTCCAACCTCGGCAGTATCTTTAAGGAATAGCGCAAAATAAGCTAAAAATTCGCGGGAAAAACCTTTTTTAGGTAGGTAAGGAATGACCGTCAAATAGTCTTCTTCATTGACTGTTGACTTGGCAGGATTGTAAAAAAGCACTGCTTCTTCAAAGAGGATATCTTCTGATGAAACCTCTCCATCTTCATCTACCATCTCCACACCTGCAGCGTTTTGCGCTTCCAATAGAAAACTCACTTCAACCGCGTGGTTGCGCTTGTCCCAACTAATCTCAAAGTCAAAGGGGAAGTTCTTCTCCAACTCTTCCTCTAAAACATCTAAAAATCCATATGTTGCCATTTTGTCCTCTTTCTATGCGACTCTTAAATCGCCCCGATTGCTCGGAAATATGCTAAAATAGATACTACCATCTTACCACATATACATCAGAAAATCCACGTTAGAAAGGACTGCTATGCCAGACAATCTCGCGCTTCGCATGCGCCCTAAAACCATCGACCAGGTCATCGGTCAGGAACATCTGGTCGGACAAGGAAAGATCATCCGCCGCATGGTAGAAGCCAACCGCCTGTCCTCCATGATTCTCTATGGCCCTCCGGGAATCGGCAAGACCAGTATCGCCTCTGCCATCGCTGGAACGACCAAGTATGCCTTTCGAACTTTCAATGCGACAGTAGATAGTAAAAAAAGACTCCAAGAAATCGCGGAAGAGGCTAAATTTTCAGGTGGCCTCGTCCTATTACTAGACGAGATTCATAGACTAGATAAAACCAAGCAAGACTTTCTCCTTCCTCTCTTGGAAAGTGGACTAGTCATCATGATTGGGGCTACAACTGAAAATCCTTTCTTCTCTGTCACTCCTGCCATTCGTAGCCGTGTTCAAATTTTTGAGTTGGAACCTCTGTCTAACCAAGACGTCAAAGAGGCTCTTCAGATAGCTCTAAGTAGTCCTGAGCGTGGTTTTGATTTCCCAGTAGAACTAGATGAGGATGCGCTGGATTTCATTGCTACCTCTACAAACGGAGACCTTCGCTCTGCCTTCAACTCACTTGACTTGGCTGTTCTTTCTACTCCCGAAAATGACAAGGGCATCCGCCATATCACTCTAGACATCATGGAAAATAGCCTGCAGCGAAGCTACATCACTATGGATAAGGATGGAGATGGCCACTACGATGTCCTCTCAGCCCTGCAAAAGTCTATCCGTGGCTCAGATGTTGATGCCAGTCTTCACTATGCTGCCCGCTTGATTGAGGCTGGTGATTTGCCAAGTCTCGCTCGTCGTTTGACTGTTATCGCTTATGAAGATATCGGTTTGGCCAATCCTGAAGCCCAGATTCACACCGTGACTGCTCTGGATGCTGCCCAGAAGATTGGTTTCCCAGAAGCCCGTATTCTCATTGCCAATGTCGTGATTGATTTGGCCCTTTCTCCGAAATCCAACTCAGCTTATGTGGCTATGGATAAGGCACTTGCTGACCTCAAAACATCAGGGCACTTGCCTATTCCGCGACACCTGCGTGATGGGCACTACAGTGGAAGCAAGGAACTGGGGAATGCCCAAGACTATCTCTATCCACACAACTACCCTGGAAATTGGGTCAAGCAAGACTATCTACCAGAAAAAATTCGTAATCATCACTATTTCCAAGCAGAAGATACTGGTAAATATGAACGGGCTTTGGCTCAAAGAAAGGAAGCTATCGACCGTTTGCGAAAAATCTGAAATCCTTTTCAAAAAATTGCACTTTCCTCTTGATTTTTTTTGAAAAAGTGGTATTATATAAACATAGAAACGCTGTGGTGTACGACTTCACACTTAAGTGTTGACCGACTATTTTTTGTATTATTAGGGAAACAAAAGTCTTCTAACAGCATGTAGGCCGTCTCACACGGAAACAGCTTCAGTTAGAGCGAGTTGCCCACCTGCTTAATTGCGCGGGTTCAATACAAACCGTGAAGTTTCGGCACCAATACAGCTTTTTTCTTTGCCTCCTTAGCTCAGCTGGCAGAGCAGCGGACTCTTAATCCGTGGGTCACAGGTTCGATCCCTGTAGGGGGCATCTAAATCAACAGGAAAAAGCCTTAATTTCAAGGCTTTTTTTGCTTGTCTATAACTGATTTGCTCCATCATTTGCCCCACTTTTAAATCTATCTTTTCTTTTTGAATCAAATTACATCTTAACAAATAGTGTAAAGCCAGTTACTTTTGCTTTGATGCCATACAATATTTTCATGTAGAGAAGACAAATTTTATCTTCTCTTTTTATTTTCAAAATGATAAAAACTGAAACTTCCAAATTGTTTATTTATTTTATTGACATTTTCTATAAAAATAAGTATAATAGTTTTATTATCAGACTATACTATATAGGGGGTATTGAAATGAAATTTTCTAATCGTTTACTGCTATTCCTTGCAGGAGTTGTTTTTGTCCTTTTAGGACTTTTCCTATTTACACACCCAGTAGCTAATCTTGTTCTTTACAGCTGGTGGATTGCATTTGGTTTACTGGTTTCTTCTATAGCAGCTATTTTAGGCTATTTCTCTGTACCAAAAGAGCTTCGCTCACCAGCTCATCTTTTCCAAGGGATTGTTAATCTTCTCTTAGCTCTTTACCTCGTTGCCTATGGCTTTGTGACGCTGCCAGTTGTCATTCCAACTATTTTAGGAATTTGGTTAATTGTAGAAGCCATTATAGCTTTCTTTAAAGGCAATCGTCTGGGATTGATTTTCCCTATTATTGGCAACCATATCATGTGGATAGCGTTGCTTGCATTTTTACTAGGTCTAGTGATTTTGTTCAATCCAGTAGCTACAAGTGTCTTTGTCGTTTATGTCGTTGCCTTTGCATTTTTAATTGTTGGTTTCACCTATATCCTTGATGCCTTTCGTAAATAATCTAGCTGCCATTTTGGGCATATTAAAATAGCTGGGAAGTTACATTCTCAGCTTTTTCTGTTGCCTCCTTAGCTCAGTTGGTAGAGCAGTAGACTCTTAAGCTATGGGGCGCAGGTTCGAGCCCTGCAGGGGGCACATCTAAATCAACAGAAATAAGCCTTGAAACCAAGGCTTTTTTTAACGTCTAATAGCTTTTTGTAGAAAAGTATTTAAAAATAAAAGAGAAGAGAATCTCTCACTCTCTTCTCAGTATATCTTATTAAATTTAGTTTTTCTTAATCTAGCTGATTTTCCTTTGCAACGACAAATTCCTTAACCAATCGATAGATAACAGCAAATATCGGTGTAAAGAATATCATCCCAAGTAAGCCAAAGAGATTGCCTCCAATACTAGCAGCCGCAAGCGTGAAAATAGCTGGCAAACCAATAGACTGACCTACAACTCTAGGATAAATAAGGTTTCCTTCAATCAGCTGTATAACTTGATATAGAAGAAGAGAAAGTAAGGCTTGAGTAGGACTCACTGTGAAGATAAAAATCGCTCCCACAACACAAGCAATCATAGGCCCTACATAAGGAATGAACGATAGCACTCCTGCAAAGATACCTGTCATTACTCCATAGGGTATCCCAAACACGCTGTAACCAACCGCTATCATAACTCCTATGATAACTGCTTCAATCAGCTGACTCATCAAAAATTGGTCATAAGTCTCTAGTGCTACTTGTCCAATGTAAGTCAACTTTATCACCACCTTCTCTGGAAGAAAAACTTTTAGAAGTCGACTCGTCATCGCTGCCAAATGTTCCTTACTGGATAAAAATAAAAAGGTGAAGACTATAATCAAAAAGGCATTCATCAAACTTGAAAAAATATTGCCGATATTACTAGTCAGACCTGATAAAAAACCTATCAAAGCTTGGCTAATAGAACTAGATTGTCCCTGTATGCCTGATACGATAGTTGACAACATGTCTTTGGTTACAAATTCCGAGCTGCCTAGCAATTTCCCAAGTTGAGTAAGGACTGTTGAAAGGACTGTTCCCAGCTGACTAATAGTCTGGGCTAGGGTTGGCAGCACCAAAACCAAAAGAGCAATCACGATTAAGATAAGAGCTAGGAAAACAAGTACCATGGCAATCGGACGACGCAACTCTGCCTTTACCTTCAATTTAACTAAGTACTGTTCAATTTTTTTCATAGGAACATTAAGCACAAAAGCAATAACAGCACCATAAATCAAGGTTGATATTACATCAAAGAGAGAGATTGCTCCTGATATAAAGCTCGATGCATTCAGAATTACAAGAGCAACCAGCCCTATAAAAAGTATTAACGGGGTGTATTTTTTTACTAAGTTCATAAATTCTCCTTAATAAACATGTTTAGATACGACTATACTATTTGGTTTTTCAAACTCTCGATTAAGGTAGGCTTGGTAAGTTCCTGGAGCGATAAATCCTTTGGGTGAGAGGATATCGGTGCCAGCCTGACCGACTATGGTATCAGCCAAGAGCACACAGTTTGTAGATAAGACAAAGTAGGATTTAAACTTAGATTTGATAAATTTATAAAGTTCCCCATCTGTCTCATGTCTGATTTTATAAGCGTAGGTGTAGTCTTCCTTACCATCACCTGTCATGATTTTATCTGCACTTGGCTCCCATGGAATCGTCAGTTGTTTCAATTCAGCCAACTTTTTCTGAACTGCTTTTTCCATTTCAGGCGTCAAATCTATCCCATAACCAAAAAGCGTTTTTTGACTCTCACGTTTACATAGGTCAATGTACTTGTCACGATCACAGAAATATAAGACACCATCTCCTACCATGCCAAATAAGGTCTCAGAAGACGGATCATAGTTGCCATAAGAAATAACACGGCCTTGATAGCAGATATCCACATGACCAATTGCCGAAAACAGAGAGGTCTCAGCTGTATGAACAAAAATTTCAAGCTCCGCTGTCTTACCAGACTTCACTATTCCAAGATGGATATCTTCTTCCTCATCAGCATTTTCCAGCATAAATTTGTTAACTTTTGCTAAAGTTCTTGCAGGGATGAGAGCGGCTAGGACAATAGGTAAGCTAATTCTAATACGACGTTTGAGATGGTTTTTCCCAATTTCCTCCTCAAACAAGAAACCATCACGGATATTGGACACACCATAAAGGAAAAAATAAGCCCCTAATACAAAGAGTTGAAAGACAGAATTTCCTGTAGAGGACAAAAGACTAGTCCCACCAAGAAAAACTAGTACGAGTCCATCTAGTAAGAGACGAAAACGAGGTCGAATTTTGTTTTTGCGGTAGAGAACATAGGTGACAAGGTTAATACTAGCATGAAAAATCTGATAAACTCCAATCACAAGAGCCAAAATATAAATCGGTATATCAGTCGCAAGATTAGAACCTAGCAAATATCCCAGCACTAACAATTTAACCAGTGCAACTCCCAAGGTGTCCGTTGACTGACTTTTTTTGAAAATACGTAATACTAAATCTAAGACCGTTGCTATCCAAGCTAAAAACAGAACCAGTCGAATAACCTTTACTGGCAACCAAGTCCCCGTGACCATCAAGATGAGACCTAGCAGAACAAACAAGAACCCCTGAGCAAGTAATTTCTTACCTGTCAGACCTAAAGATAGAATTTTCGCCATATAAAAACCTTTCAACAATAAAAATTAAACACTCCGATTAAACTGACTAGTAAATAGCCAACACTACAAACAGCCTGTGCCAGCAACATATGGTGACTAGAAATGACTGTAGTAATGTCACCATCTTGTCTTATGCACTTCTAAAATTTGTTATATTGATTAGAAACCAGAGCTTATAAAAACTAGCTAAACTCGAGAGATAGACACAATTGCGACGAAAAAATGTATAACCAATTCAACTTGTTAAGGTAAGAAAGCATTATTTCCAATCTATTAATTATTCATCTATTACCTATTATGACACAATATTCCCTATAGTTCAACTTTTTACTTGTTTTTATATTACACGGACTAAAAAGTTTTCAACAGTTGATTGCATTTGTTTTAATAAGTTTTAACCTTTCTTGGTTAGATAAAAAAAGAACCATACAGTTTAGAATCTGTATGGTTTTTGCCCCACTTTTGTCCCATTTTTAAATCATGACATTGAAAATACCTAAAATCACTTATATTTCAATATTTTTAATTGCTCTCAATATGAAAGTCCTTTCCAAATCCCTGTAGGGGGCATCTAAATCAACAGGAAAAAGCCTTGGAATCAAGGCTTTTTTGTGTAGTCTTAGCACTAAAAAACGATAGAAAAAACACCCCTTCTGAACTGCACCCCAAAAGTTAGACAGAAAAAACCTAACTTTTGTGGCGCAGTTCATTCGCGTCACATGAAGTTATTTAAGCATCTCCTTTTTTTTTACCATTTTCTGTTATAATAAATTGTACTTCTAAAATAGAAAGGTCTTAAGATGACAACTCTTATTAAACATAAACGTGTAGAATTTTCAGAACTTTTTTATGACTTAGTTTTTGTTTTTGCAATTTCAAAAGTAACTACTTTAATTGACCATCTTCATAACGGTATTTTGACTTGGAATTCTTTCCTTGATTTTCTCATTGCTACTTTGTTTCTCATCGATTCCTGGATGATTCAAACCGATTATACCAATCGCTATGGAAAGAACTCTTTATTTAACATAGTAATCATGTTTATCAAAATGGGAATTTTACTCTTTATAGCCAATATGATTGGACCTGATTGGCAACAATATTTTCATTATCTCTGTTGGGCTATTGGTACATTAACCCTTACCTTATTTTTTCAATATTTGGTTGAATTTTTTAGAAAATCAACCGATGATGCTAATCGGGAAAGTATCAAAGGTTTTCTATGGATAACAGGTCTAGGAAGTTTAGGAGTCTATCTAACAGCTCTTCTTCCTATTTACCTTAGAGTCTATATCTTATTTGTTAGTATTCTGCTAACATTTATTATGCCAAGTATCTTGCTTAATAAAGATAAGCATTACCAGGTAAATCTCCCCCATTTAATCGAGCGCATCTCCCTTCTTGTCATTATTATGTTTGGAGAGATGATTACGGAGCTAGCTAACTTCTTTACAATCGAGAATTTCTCGATTTATTCGGTTCTTTATTTCATTATTATGATTTCTCTGTTCTTGTTTTATTTTGGTCAATTCGACCATGCTATTGATGAAAAATCTAATCAAAAGGGGCTATTTCTAATTTACAGTCACTATCCTATTTTCATTGGGCTTATGATGATGACTGTATCGATGAGTTTTCTTCTGAATCCTGAAGCTAATCGTCTCTTTGCAACCAGCTTCTCTTATATCGGATTTGGCCTCTTTCAAGCTGCTGTCCTAGTAAATGGGCCCCATAACAAACACTATCTTCGCTATTCGAAAAGTTACTACTGTGTCCAAGCGACACTCTATCTGGCTGCCTTGATTCTCTCTTTAATCTTTGCTTCTAATCCTATAATAGTAGTGAGTATAACAACCATTTTAGCTCTAGCTATAACCATTCATTTTATTTATTTTTATATGACACAGAATAAAAAATATTCCAAATCTAACTGGGGATTATTTTAATGAGTTTATAACATTAAAAAGCTTTGGGAACCAAGGCTTTTTTTTCATTAATTTGTTTTTCTATTTTATCCTCCAATTTGATCTCGCACTGACATTTGTTTATAACAAAACTATATATCTAGAATAGCATAAACATTAGGTATTATAGATTTTCAAACCAAATACGAGTCATTCGTTTTTGCCCCACTTTTGCCACGTTTTTAAAGCCTGACATTGAAAACACCTAGAAGTATTTCCCTAAAATCAGCTATATTTCAACACTTTTGTTTATTTTCAATATGAAAAGTTCTTACAAATTCATGTAGGGGGCATCTAAATACAACAGGAAAAGCCTTGGAATCAAGGTTTTTTTCGTATCTTCTACAAAAAAAGCAAGAGTTTTAGAGGACTATGACTCTAGATGTACATTTTACTTAAATGACTGAAGGTCTTTTCTTAATAAAAACACCCCAAAAATTAGATTTTTTCTGTCTAACTTTTGAGGTACAGTTCAAAACGCGAAATAGCATTTTTTATTTTAGGTTACTAATCTAATCGAATAAACATCATGGCATTTAACAAAGATATGAGTGAGACCGTGTTTATATTATTTGAATAGATCAGTCTCTTATTTTCAATCGGAGGAATAATAAAATTAGAAATGATGATATCATAAGGCGATTCTTCTAAAGATTCCTTTGATAATTCTAATTCAGTCCAAACTTCAAGTTCAAAATTGTTGCTGCAATAATAAGAAAGTGTCTCTGCAACGGATTTTGCATGATACTGATCAAAATTACTCATAACCAGAACCTTCAGCTTTGGCTGATTTTGTAGTAGATTAAGCACCAAATGTTTGGTATGAGTGATGAAGGTATAAGATAGATGATTTACCATCATTGAACTAGAACAAACTTCAAGAGTCTCTAAATAATGAGAAAGCTCTTTTTTTACATCTAAAACAAATTTAGGAAAAATATTTTGAAAGTTCCTGATTGTATTCCCTTTTTGATCAAATAAAATAAACTCAGTGGACAACTCTTGACGATACAGATGTGCGGTATTATGCAGATGCCAAATCAGATTATCCTTATTCTCAATCTCAATCTGATACTTGACTGAAATCTGATCAATAAAATCACTCAATAGATGGTAAGATTTTTCAACATAGCTATCCTTTTTTATACATTTCATAAAGAGGCTTTCATCTATGAAAAACATTTTTTGAAAGTAAGACACAAATAATTGGCAAACAACTTCTTCATCTAAAGAGATATTGTATTCTAATTCAAAATTCTTAGCAACACCTTCTATTCCTTCTGCCTGCATTAAAAAATCCAAACTTTGATCGTTAAAAGAGTCTTTCTCTACTTCCATGAAATGACCAAACTTTATTCTATATAGGTTCGTAACTAGGAGCAATTTTAGCATTCTATGAGTTGACAAATTCATTGGAAAGCTTGTTTCCTTATAAACCAATTCTAGCAATTGAGACAAGGGCTCTGACGAAAAATTTTCAAATGGCCATTCTAGGAAATAATATTTTTCTGAAAAATATTGTGCAAAAAAGTAACGAATGTCTCTCTCATTTTCAATGATTTGAACAGGTGTCAGACTGATTTCAAATTGAAATTGCCTTTTAATCACTTTATTGATTTGGCTAATAATACGATAGAGCGAAGATGAACTGATATAAAATTCTTTACAAATACTTTCAGCTTGACAACCTTCATTAAAGAAGATAAATTCTAAAATCGAAAAATGAGTTGAATGTTTAAAGAAATGATGGTAAACCATTTCAATATCACTATCATCGGTATTAATAATGCGTATACCATTAGTAGAAGAATGAAAAATCAAGTCAGGAAAAGCAGATTTAACATGGGATAGATCATCTTTGACTGCACGTTCTGTACAATTTAATAACTCTGCTAGTTCAGAACGATGAAACCATCGTTTATGTTCAAATAATAATTCTAATAATTCTAATTGCCTATGACTTTTTTAGATAATAAATCTCTCATGAATGTCTTTCTCTTTTTATAAATTATCGGATTTCACCTCTTGCAATTATACCACAATGAATAGGTATAGCATGCTATAACGACTTTTACTAAGATCCTTTATCTCGTATAATAACACTACGGAGGCAATATATAAACAATTTTCTTATTTTACCGTCTATTAAGTGCGTGAATACAGAATCAAATTCAAGTCGAAAGATTATATTTTTAATTTTAAAAATTATATAATAGCAACAATCAAAGGAATTGATTTATTTTTTGATATTAAAATAGAAAAGGAGGGTAAGCAATATTGTGGTCAATCATTGCTGGAGGTCTTATTGGACTTGTAGCAGGTAGAATCACTAAAAAAGGTAGTTCTATGGGAATCGTCGCAAATGTATTCGCTGGTTTAGTCGGGTCATCTGTAGGACAATCCCTTTTAGGTAGTTGGGCCCATCCATCGCTGGAATGGCTTTGATCCCATCTATTGCAGGAGCAGCAATTGTTGTTACTGTAATATCATTCTTTACAGGTAAAAAATAATTACTTGTAGAATAAACTATTTTTAAATAGATTAGACGGTTAAAAATAGTTTAATGTTAAATCAAAAGGATTGTATATGTCAAAAACAAAGAAAATATTTTTAATTATTTTCTGTATTTTAATCTTGACAATTTTCCTTCCTGTTTTGATAGATTATCATCAAGTTAGTGATCTAGGCATTCAGCTATTTAGCTGGAGACAGAATCATTTCGTTGAATTTTATCTCTCTAGATATATATTCTGGGGGATAGTGGCTCTATCAACTTTAGTTTTGTTATCGATGTTAGTTGTGTTGTTTTATCCTAAACGTTATTTGGAAATTCAACTTGAAACTAAAAACGATACATTAAAATTAAAGAATTCTGCAATCGAAGGTTTTGTTAGAAGTTTGGTGAGTGATCATGGATTGATCAAGGACCCAACTGTTCATGTAAATTTACGAAAAAATAAATGTTTCGTTCATGTAGAAGGTAAAATTCTTCCTTCGGACAACATCGCTGACAGATGCCAACTAATTCAAAATGAAATAACTAATGGATTGAAGCAGTTTTTTGGTATTGAGCGTCAGGTTAAACTAGAAGTTCTAGTAAAAGACTACCAGCCTAAACCAAAACCTCAAAACAAAAAGACTGTTAGTCGTGTGAAGTAAGGAAGCAAAAAATGGAATGGCTTAAACAATATCGATATCCAATAATCGCAGGTCTCATAGGCGTATTTCTCGCTTGTTTGATTATCTCCTTTGGCTTCTTCAAAACAATATTTGTATTGATTTTAGGAGCACTGGGAGTTGCAGCTGGATTATATATCGAAAAAAACTATATAGATAAATAAAAATTACTAATTTAATTAAAGGAGTTTCATATGTCAAACGAAAAAAACATTAACACTAACGTAGAAAAGAAAGATGCTACTGCTGTAGCTCACGAAATCAAAGGAGAACTTACTTACGAAGATAAAGTTATCCAAAAAATCATTGGTCTGTCACTAGAAAACGTTTCAGGTCTTTTGGGAATCGACGGTGGTTTCTTCTCAAATCTTAAAGAAAAAATCATTAACAGCGATGACGTAACAAGTGGTGTTAACGTAGAAGTTGGTAAAACACAAGTTGCAGTTGACTTAAACGTTATTGTTGAGTACCAAAAAAATGTTCCAGCTTTATATTCAGAAATCAGAGAAATCGTATCTTCAGAAGTTGCTAAAATGACTGACTTGGAAGTTGTTGAAATCAACGTAAACGTTGTCGACATCAAAACTAAAGAACAACATGAAGCAGACTCAGTAAGCCTTCAAGATCGTGTATCTGACGTTGCTGAATCAACAGGAGAATTCGCTTCAGAACAATTCGAAAAAGCTAAATCTGGTCTTGGATCTGGTTTCTCAACTGTTCAAGAAAAAGTTAGCGAAGGTGTAGAAGCTGTTAAAGGTGCAGCAACTGGTGTAGTATCTCACGAAAAAACTCGTGTAAACTAAGATAAAATAAATATAACAGAAGAAATTATCATGTCAGTAGAAGAAAAATTAAATCAAGCTAAAGGTTCTATTAAAGAAGGTGTTGGAAAAGCCATCGGTGATGAAAAAATGGAAAAAGAAGGAGCAACTGAAAAAGTTGTTTCTAAAGTAAAAGAAGTTGCTGAAGATGCCAAAGACGCTGTAGAAGGTGCTGTAGAAGGTATCAAAAACATGTTGAGTGGCAACGATAAATAAGGCTAAAAGTTACTTTATCTTTTTAGTAACATTAGTCAAAAAAGTCTGAGTCAAGATGATTCTCAGAAAACAAAAAGCTAGAGATTTCCAATTTCGGAACTCTAGCTTTTTAATTTTGCCTCTTTCTCTTATTATATTTCAGCAGGTTGTTGACCATGAGTACGAATCCCATGTCAATTCTCACTTTACGCTTATCTCTCAGATGACATCTCTTATAATCCAAACAAACCTTTATCTGCCCAAAGACAGATTTCATATCAATCTTACGTTTAGCGAAAATTTGTCTACCCTTGAAAGATAAAAGTGCCTGATATTCTTTAGTTTTTAAACACTGGTAACGTTCATTCATATACAGTCCCTTTTGAGGGGCTGATTCAGGTTCATCATCGCAGTCAACATTGATTTCAAGGCTGTTTGCTTCTATCTCCCCTTTTTCATGATGTATTTTCGTACAGGTGCTTCAACTATTTGAACGATTTCAAATCCTTCTTTTTGGTAAAGATTCTGAGCTCTTTGATTTGCCTCGTAGACATTTAGAGAAATACTGTCTATATCTGCATTTTCAAAGGCCAAGCTAACAAATTTCCTTAAAGCCTGGCTACCAAAGCCTTGCCCCTGTTTCTGGGGATTGATAAAAAATCTCCCGATATGAAGATTCTTGTCTTCTAGCCTGATTTTCTGGATAAGCCCCACAAACTCTTGTCCATCAAAGATAGAAAAGATTCCTTCCAAGTCTTGCAAGGTTTGAAGGGTCAGTGGAAAAGGAATCATTGTTCCCATCCATTGTTCTTGAAAGGATTTGCCAAGGAAGTTGGACCATTGGCATACGAGCTGAGCGTTTTCTGTGCTCACCTTTTCTTCAAAACGAATTGTCATCTTTTCCTCACTATCTTATCTATGTTTCTCCATTATACTACTTCTCCTATTTTTTACGAATAGATAAGTATGATTGATTTTTATTTTTTTCTTGTCGGGAGCATTCTCGCTTCCTTTCTTGGTTTGGTCATTGACCGTTTTCCAGAGCAATCCATTATCCAACCTGCTAGTCACTGCGATTCCTGTCAGACTCGCTTACGTCCCTTAGATTTGATTCCGATTCTCTCGCAGGTGCTCAATCGCTTTCGCTGTCGCTACTGCAAGGCCCGCTATCCATTCTGGTATGCCCTCTTTGAACTCGGCTTAGGAATCCTCTTTCTGGCTTGGTCTTGGGAATTGCTTTCCTTGGGACAAGTCGTCCTAATCACCGCTGGTTTGACCTTGGGAATCTACGACTTTCACCATCAGGAATATCCCTTACTGGTCTGGATGACTTTCCACCTAATCCTCATGGCTTCCTCTGGCTGGAATCTGGTCATGGTCTTCTTCCTTGCCCTTGGAATGTTGACTCATTTTATCGATATCCGCATGGGCGCAGGGGATTTTCTCTTTCTAGCTTCTTGCGCTCTCGTCTTTAGTGCGACCGAATTACTGATCTTGATTCAGTTTGCTTCTGCAACAGGAATTCTAGCCTTTCTCCTACAAAAGAAAAAGGAAAGACTTCCTTTCGTGCCTTTCCTCTTACTTGCTACTTGTGTGATTATTTTTGGTAAGCTACTGCTTGTTTGATAAAGTCCTGAATCGGCTCTCCTTGGTGGAGAGCTTTTACAATTTTCGAACCGACGATAACGCCATCGGACACCTCATTGAATCGTTCAACATCGGCTTGACTAGATACACCAAAACCTGTCAAGACTGGGATGTCTGCTACTTGATGCAATTGTGCCAAGTGCTTGTCCAAATCTGCACGGTAATTGCCTGATTTCCCTGTCACCCCATTGATGGCAACGGCATAGACAAATCCTTCCGCTCCCTTGATCAACTCTTTTTGACGGTCAATTCCTGTCGTCAAGCTGACTAAAGGAATCAAAGCAATGTCTGTGTCTGCCAAAAATGGCTCTACAAAATTGGCATGTTCATGAGGCAGGTCTGGGATAATCAATCCTTTAACCGCTGTATCAGCTAAATCTTTGACAAATTTCTCCACACCGTACTGAAAGAGGGGGTTGAAGTAGGTCATGATGACAAGCGGAACTTCTGTTTGAATGGTTTTCAAGGTTTCAACCAAAGCCTGGGTAGAAGTTCCACGAGCTAGACTGCGCAAGCCTGCTTCTTCGATCACAGGTCCATCTGCAACAGGGTCTGAAAAGGGAATACCCACTTCAATGGCTGAAACACCCAAATCTTCTAAAAAGTGAATCGTTTCACCAAGTCCATCCAAACCTTTCTCGTGGTCTCCTGCCATAATATAGGGAACGAAAATTCCTTTTCCAGTTGCTTTTATAGCATTTAATTTTTCTGTTAGTGTCTTAGGCATGAGCTTCTCCCTTCTTTGCTGCATCTGCTTCCAAGCGGTCTTTGACTTGAACCACATCCTTGTCCCCACGACCTGATAGGCAAACAATCATAGACTTGTCTGGTCCAAGTTCTTTGGCTAATTTCACTGCGAAAGCAATGGCATGGCTAGATTCCAAGGCTGGGATAATCCCTTCCACACGAGACAAGAGTTGGAATCCTTCCAAGGCTTCCTCGTCTGTCACAGGAACATAGCTGGCACGTTTGATATCGTGATAGTGAGAATGTTCTGGACCGATACCAGGATAGTCCAAACCTGCTGAGATAGAGAAGGCTTCAAGAATTTGACCATGGGCATCTTGGAGCACATCCATAAGAGAACCGTGAAGGACACCCGGACGACCCTTGGTCAAGGTAGCTGCATGATGCTCCGTATCCACACCAAGTCCTGCTGCTTCAGCTCCATACATAGCTACTGACTCATCTTCTACAAATGGATGGAAGAGACCGATAGCGTTAGAACCACCACCAACACAGGCCACTAGGGCATCTGGCAGATCTTGACCTGTCAAGTCACGGTACTGTTGTTTAGCTTCTCGACCGATGACACTTTGGAAGTCACGAACGATTTCTGGGAATGGATGAGGACCCAAGGCAGAACCAAGAATATAGTGAGTATCATCGATATTAGCTACCCATGAACGAAGAGCTGCATTGACCGCATCCTTGAGCACGCGCGAACCGTCTGTCACTGCCTCAACCTTGGCTCCCAAAAGCTCCATACGGAACACATTGAGGGCTTGGCGTTTGACATCTTCCTCACCCATGTAGATGGTACATTCCATGTTAAAGAGGGCTGCAGCAGTTGCAGTTGCTACACCGTGCTGACCAGCACCTGTTTCAGCGATAATTTTCTTTTTGCCCATGCGTTTAGCCAGAAGAACTTGTCCCAAGGCATTGTTAATCTTGTGGGCCCCTGTATGGTTGAGGTCTTCACGTTTGAGGTAAATCTTGGCTCCGCCGATATGCTGGGTCAAATTTTTTGCGTAGTAAAGAGGAGTTTCACGTCCTACATACTGGCGCAAGAGTTGGTTTAATTCCTCTTGGAAACTTGGGTCTGCCTGACTTTCACGATAGGCCTTCTCCAACTCCAAAACTGCTGTCATCAATGTTTCTGGGACGAAACGTCCGCCGAATTTTCCGTAAAATCCATCTTTATTTGGTTCTTGATATGCCATTCTTTACCCTCTCTATAAATCTTCTAATCTTTTCATGATCTTTTTGTTCGTCTGTCTCCACTCCGCTCGATACATCGACTGCATAGGGAGTAAAGTGTTGAATTGCTTTTACGACATTGTCTTCCTTAAGTCCACCTGCGATAAAGAAAGGCTGAGGTAATCCAGTCGTATCCAGTTGAGCCCAGTCAAAGGTCTGGCCACTCCCTGCCACAGGGGCATCAAAGAGTAGATAGTCTGCCTGAGAATTGGGCACATGACCCTCTCCATCCACCTGCACAGCCTGAATACTGGCACAAGGCAAATTCTCAAACAAATCATCTGCCACCTGACCGTGAACTTGTACAAAGTCCAAGCCAACTTTGTCAATCGCTTCTAGCAGTTCTGCCCGACTTGGTGAAACAAATACACCAACCTTTTTGACATCTGCAGGAATAAGCTTTGCCAACTCAGCAGCCTGATCCAAGGTCACCTGTCTTTTACTAGGTGCGAAGACAAAACCGATGTAGTCTGCTCCTGCTGATACGGCTGTTTCCACCGCTTCTTTAGTAGATAATCCGCAAATTTTAACCTTTGTCAATCTGCAACTCCTTGATTCTCTGGGCTACATCTTCTGCCTGCATGAGAGCTGTCCCAACTAAAATTCCGTTAAAGTATGGCGCTACTCGTTCCGCATCCTGCCCTGTGAAAATAGCAGATTCAGAAATGTACAAGAAATCATCTTTGAAATGTTTAGCCAAATCTACACTGGTCTGCAAGTCAACTTCAAAGGTGGTCAAGTTGCGATTATTGACCCCAATAATCTGGGCACCAAGTCTCTGAGCTACCTCTAGTTCAGCTAGATTGTGAGTTTCCACCAAGACTTCCAGACCTAACTCTGTCGCGTAGTCGTAAAGTTCCTTGAGGCGTTCTTCTGACAAGGCAGCCACAATGAGCAAGATGACTGTCGCACCCGCATTGCGAGCACGGATGATTTGCTTTTCATCGATAATAAAGTCCTTGTTCAGCGTCGGAATCTGCACCTGACTGGAAATTTCCCGCAGATAATCCAAATGACCTTTAAAGAAAACTTCATCTGTTAAAACCGAAATCATTACTGCGCCGTTTGCTTCATAAGTCTGGGCCTGTTGCACAATATCCACATCGAGATTGATATCTCCCAAACTTGGGCTAGCCTTCTTGACCTCAGCGATTACCTGTAAACGGTCTTGGTGTTGTTTTAGATAGTCAGCCAAGCGATAGGTCTGGCGCAGGGGCTGGATTTCCTCCAGCTCCATCTGCTCGACCTCACGCGCCTTCTGCTCCAAGATTCGTGCTAAAAATTCCTGACTCATTTTTGGTACTCCTGCAACAGTCTAAGTTTTTCAAGGGCTTTGCCACTAGCAATGACTTGACGAGCTAAGGCAACTCCATCCTTGATATTATCTACTTTACCATTAGCATAGAAACCAAGACCTGCATTCAGAACTGTAGTTTCCAAGAATGGACTTGGTTCATTTTTAAGAACGCTGAGCAAAATTTCTGCATTTTCCTGAGCATTGCCTCCACGAATATCTTCGATAGCGTAGCCTTCCATTCCCAAATCCTCTGGAGTAAAGCTTGACAAGCTGATTTCGCCATTCTCAAGAAGTGCAATCTTGGTTGTTCCATTCAAACCAGCTTCATCCAATCCTTCTGGTCCAGCAACCACAATAGCACGTTTGCGACCCATATTTTTCAAAACCTGAGCTGTACTTTCTAGAAGTTCTGGACGACTAATACCAAGAAGCTGTGTTTCCAAAGCCATTGGGTGAATCAGGGGACCAGTCAAGTTCATAATCGTTGGAATCCCCAATTCCAAACGAGCTGGCATGATGTATTTCATGGCTGGGTGCATATTTTTAGCAAAGAGAAAGACGATTCCAGTTTTATCAAAGACCTTACCTAGTTCAGCTGGTTTAAGGTCTAGGTTGATGCCCAAGGCTTCTAGGACATCTGCAGAACCAGATTTAGAAGAAATCGAGCGGTTACCGTGTTTTGCCATATGAACACCGCCACCAGCCAAGACAAAGGCTGCAGTTGTCGAAATGTTAAAGCTGAAAGACTTGTCGCCTCCTGTACCACAATTGTCCATGGCATCATGAATCTCAGTTGGAATGTGTTGGGCATGTCCTCTCATGACTTGGGCAATGGCTGTGCGCTCTTCCGGTGTTTCCCCCTTCATCTTAAGCGCCAAGAGAAGAGAAGCAATCTGCGCCTCTGTTACACGCCCAGTTACGATACGCTCAATGACATCCGTCATTTCCACACCTGATAAATTTTCAAATTTTGCTAGTTTTTCAATAATCTCTTTCATCCTAGTTTCCTCACTTTACAATCTTCTCGATAAAATTCCGAATAGAAGACAAGCCGTCAGGCGTTCCAATACTCTCTGGATGGTACTGGAAGCCATAAATTGGAAGAGTTTTGTGTTGAATTCCCATAATAACTTGGTCATCAGTCGAACGAGCTGTCACTTCAAAGTCTTCCGGCATGTCTTCAATCAAAATACTGTGGTAACGCATGACCGCACGGCCATCCTCGATGCCTTGATATAAAATAGATGGGGCTTCAAAGCTGATATTACTCTGTTTCCCATGCATGACTTTTGGAGCCAAACCTAGCTTCCCACCAAAGACTTCTGCTATAGCTTGGTGACCCAAACAAATCCCAAGAATCGGCTTCTTGCCAGCAAAGTCACGAATCATGTCTTCCATCTTTCCAGCATCAACTGGCCAACCTGGACCTGGAGAAAAGACCAGACCATCTGCTTTTTCAGCTTCTTCATACAGCTTGGGATCATCATTTCTCAAGACCTGCACTTCTGCAAAATTCCCAATGTATTGAGCCAAGTTATAGGTAAAGGAATCATAGTTGTCAATCAATAAAATCATGGTCTTAGTTCTCCAATTCTAGTCATAGATTTTGCTTTGTTAATGGTTTCTTGGTATTCATTTTGGGCAATAGAGTCGTAGACAATCCCTGCCCCAGCCTGCACATAGGCTGTTTGATTTTTGAGAATCATAGTTCGGATGGCAATGGCAAAATCCATATCACCCGTCGCAGACAAGTAGCCGATTGCTCCTGCGTATACGCCCCGTTTTTCTGTTTCCAGTTCATAGATGCGTCTCATCGCTCGAATCTTTGGTGCTCCTGAAACTGTTCCGGCAGGAAGTGTTGCTTTCAAAGCATCCATGGCAGTGAGTTCTGGAAGCAAACGCCCCTTGACCACACTGGTCAAATGCATGACATAACGGAAAAGCTCCACTTCCATATACTTGGTAACTTGGACACTTGCCGTTTCAGAGATGCGGCCAATATCGTTACGACCCAAGTCTACCAACATTCGATGCTCTGCTGTTTCCTTCTCATCAGAAAGCAGGTCTGTCCCCAAAGCCTTGTCTTCTTCATCCGTAGCACCTCTTGGTCGTGTTCCTGCAATCGGATTGGTTCTCACGATGCCATTTTTGACAGAAACCAAACTTTCTGGACTGGCACCGATGATTTGATAATCCCCAAAATCATAGAAATAAAGGTAATTGGATGGATTGGTCACGCGGAGATTTCTGTAGAAGTCAAATGGATTTCCAGTAACTTCTGCTGAGAAGCGCTGACTGAGTACACATTGGAACATATCGCCATTACGAATCAAGTCACGAGCTGTTTCCACCATTTCCTCAAACTTCTGAGGAGCAATATGGGGTTTGAAGTCTAACGGAGATAGATCCAAGTCTTCAAATTCATTTGGAGCAGGAATGCGTAATTCCTCAAGCACTTGGTTCAAGGCTTCCTCCAAGTTTTCTTGACTACGCTCACTATAGAGAGCATCCTCGATGACATGGATTTTTTCCTTCTTGTGGTCAAAGACCATGTAACTCTCATAGACGAAGAAATGCATATCTGGCGTTCCAATTGTATCTTCAGGAATTTGACCAATTTCTTCATAAAGCGAAATCATATCGTAACCCACAAAGCCAATGGCTCCCCCACCAAAAGGTAGGTCTGAATGGTGCTGGCTCTTATGAGTCACTTGATAAAGGAAATCTAAGGGATCCTGATCAATCACTTGACCATTTTGATAGAGAACTCCATTTTCAAACTTAATCTCAAAAACTGGATTATAAGCTAAGATAGAAAAACGAGCTGTTTCCTTGTCTCTCGGAATACTCTCTAAGATAACCTTGTGTTGTCCCTTTAGGCGCATATAAGCCAAGATTGGTGATAAGACATCTCCATGAATGATTCGTTCCATTGTAATTTCCCTTTCGATTTTTTTCTTTGTAGACTTTTAGTCTTGATTTATGATTTTTTTCTATTTCCCTTAAATAGTGCGGACGGGAGGTAAAATTATCCAGTGGATGATTTTAGAAATCCATGAAATGAAAGACCTAATTTTTGAGCTCCTCGCTCATTCATTTCTAGGCTCAGGCTAAAATAGTTCCCCGAACTATTTTACTCTCAAAAATTCCGTTCTAGAGAAGCATCTTTGCTTCTCTAGAATACCACTATGGCGGGAAATAGCGGTTTAATGCTCACTTCGTTCGCAAATATTTTATAGAAATTTATCTAGTGATAAAGCATAATTTAAAACTGATAGCCATATCTACGATAAATATATAAAAATCCCCACGCAAAATAACTTGCGTGAGGACGAAATTCGCGGTGCCACCTCAATTATAGGATTTCTCCTATCTCTCATTCCTGTCTTAGAAAGGTTCTGTAACAGGCTGTGCGATAAAGGGCACTCCCTTGAGAATTATGTTTTCTTCTCTCGTTTCAGATGGACCCAACCTTACAGTTTTCTCTGCTTGTTTCCAGCAACCACAAGCTCTCTGTGAGAGAAAAGACGGTAATTTTTCCATCTTTTATTTTTTAGCTTCTAGGTAGTCTGCAATCGCAGCTACGTCCTTGTCTCCACGACCAGAGACATTGATGATGATAATGTCGTCTTTACTTAGTTTCGGTGCACGTTTAACTGCTTCTGCGATAGCATGCGAACTTTCAATCGCTGGGATAATTCCTTCAGTCTTGCTGAGAAGGAGCAGGGCTTGAACAGCTTCTTCATCCGTTGCAGCCACATATTCCACGCGACCTGAGTCTTTGAAGTAGGCGTGTTCTGGGCCAACCCCTGGATAGTCCAATCCAGCTGAGATAGAGTAAACTGGAGCTAGCTCTCCATCTTCCTTAAAGACTGCATAAGTCTTCATGCCGTCGACAATTCCGATACTACCTTTTGTCATAGTAGCTGCGTGCTTGTCTGTGTCAAGTCCGTGACCAGCAGCTTCAACCCCAACCAATTTGACTTCTTCATCAGCTACATACTGAGAAAAAGCACCGATGGCATTGGAACCACCACCTACACAGGCAATAACGTAGTCTGGCAAGCGTCCTTCTTTTTCCAAGATTTGACGACGAGATTCTTCACTGATGACCTTTTGAAACTCATGAACAATCGTAGGATAAGGGTGAGGCCCCACAGCAGATCCTAAAACGTAGAAGGCTTCAAGGTCATTCATCCATGCTCCAAAGGCTGCATCAACCGCATCCTTAAGAGTTCGTGTCCCTGTTTCGACTGCGTGAACAGTTGCTCCCATCATCTCCATACGGAAGACATTGAGACGTTGACGTTCCACATCTTCTGCCCCCATGTAAACATCACAAGCCATACCAAACTTAGCTGCAGCAGCTGCAGTCGCAACACCGTGCTGACCAGCTCCTGTCTCTGCGATAACCCGTTTTTTACCCATACGTTTAGCCAGAAGAATTTGCCCTAAAACGTTGTTGAGTTTGTGAGAACCAAGATGGTTAAGGTCTTCGCGCTTGAGATAAATCTTAGCTCCACCTAAGTGGTCTGTCAAACTTTCTGCAAAATAAAGCGGTGTTTCGCGACCTGAATAGTCCTTCAAGTAATGGCGAAATTCTGCCAAAAACTCTGGATCATCCTTATACTTGTCAAATGTCACTTCCAACTCATCCAACAAAGCCTGAATCGGCTCCGGTACAAAACTACCACCAAATTGTCCAAAATAACCTTTAGTTGTCATAAAATTTTCCTCTTTCTGTATTGATTCCAAGATATGAAAAAAGCCCACACACAGAATCTACTTCCGTGTGAGGGCGTTGGTAACGCGGTGCCACCTCAATTATAAAGGGACTATCCCCTTTACATCTCTGCCTTGTCTAACAACAAGTTGCACTGTAAGGTGTGCGCACCGAATTTTCATTGTTTCAAATTCATTTTTAAAATCAGCCCACTTTCACTACTTCCAACCACCTGTTCACAATCACCACAGGCTCCCTGAAGATCAAAAATAGTTACTTTTCTGATTTGTTGAACTTATTTTAATACTTTGTTTTTTCTTTGTCAAGACTTTTTTACGATTTTTTTGATAAAGTTAGCACTTTTTCAGAAACTGTTTTGAAAGTCTCAATGATATAGTCCACTTCTTCATCACTTAATTTAGTGTGAAGAGGAAGGGTAATTTCATTTTCAAAGAAGGCATAGGCCTTAGGATAGTTCGCCATATCAAAACCAAGATTCTTATAGGCTGTTAGCAGAGGAAGCGGTTTGTAATGGACGTTACTTGCAATTCCTGCTTTGGCCAATTCTTGGATGATAAGATTGCGTTCTTCTAAGCTTGCTCCTTCTACATGGGTGATGTAGAGGTGGCGTGAAGATTCGACAGTTTCAGTCTTGTGTGCCAAAGGATGGATGTGAGAACCTGCAAAGCCACGATCATAGCGGTTCACAATGTCCTTGCGGCGTTGCAACAAACCAGGGTAACGGTCCAATTGTACCAAACCAAGTGAAGCCATGATATCGGTCATGTTACACTTGTAGGCTGGTGTGACGATATCGTATTCCCATGAACCCAATTGCATCTTGGCAAGAGCATCCTTAGTTTGCCCGTGAAGAGAAAGGATTTGGAATTCCTTGTACATTTCTTCGTCGTCAATCGCTGGATTGGCTTTCCAAGTGGCACTTCCACCTTCGGCCGTTGTAAAGTTCTTAACGGCGTGGAATGAGAAGGAAGTAAAGTCAGCAATAGAACCAGCTGGCTGTCCTTTATAAGTAGATCCCAAAGCATGAGCACTATCAGAAACAATCACGATACGGTTAAAGGCTTTTTGCCACTTGCTTGAAGCAGTAAAGAGGTCACGTTTCTTCTCCACTACTTGGAACAAACGGTCATAGTCGCAAACAATCCCTGCAAGCTCTACTGGAATGATTACCTTGGTCTTTTCAGTGATAGCTTGCTCTAGCAGGTCATAGTCCATCTCAAAGGTATCTTCTTGGATATCAACCATGACTGGTGTTGCTCCCACGTGAGTGATGACACTACATGAAGCTGTATAGGTCATGGCTGGAACGATGACTTCATCACCAGGCCCAACTTCCAAGACGCGCAAAATCAACTCAAGAGCGGCAGTCGCAGAGTTTAGGCAGACAGTCTTGGGTGTCTGTGTGTATTGAGACAAGCGACGCTCCAATTCTTTTGTCTTAGGACCAGTTGTAATCCAACCAGAACGCAGGGTATCCGCTACTTCAGCAATTTCTGCTTCCGTAATATCGGGTGGTGAAAATGGAATATTGTAATTTGGCATTGATTTGCTCCTTTTATCTGTACTCATTTTCTAATGACTACTTTATTTTAGCACTTCAAACACGGTTTGAAACATGATTTTGATGTCTCCAAGGAAACTAAACTCTCGGAGATAGGTGAGGTTATAGCGCATCTTTTCAGGGAGGACATGCTCCACATAGGCTTGGTCAACTGACAGACCTTTCTCCGTCATTTGACTGATGATAGTATCCTCATCCTTGTAGTTGATGCTGGCTGGAGAGGTAATCCCTGCTGGTAAAAGTAAGGTCGCCATCATTTCAGGGCTATACTGCTCTGTGTAGCGTGGCACTTCAGGTCGTGTACCGACAAAGGACATTTCGCCTTTAAGGACATTGACCAGCTGAGGCAGTTCGTCCAAACGCACACGGCGGATGAAATTGCCAACCTTGGTAATGCGGCTATCGTTAGCAGAAGTCACCAAACTTCCTTTTTTGTCTGCATCCGTCACCATGGTACGGAACTTCCAAATCTTGAAAGGTCGATTGTACTGGGTCACGCGCTCCTGCTTGTAAATCACTGGTCCCTTGCTATCCAACTTGATCCAAATGCTCAAAATGAGAAAGATGGGAGAGGTCAGAACCAGTACAACCAAGGCCAAAACCCAGTCCAAACAACGCTTGAAAATCAGCGAACCCTTCCTTTTAGAGACAAGCTGGTAGTAAGACTCAACCTCGCTTGATTTCATTTCCACGGGCAAGTCTTCCCATTTCAGCATGCTGTTTCTCCTTTGTTTTTATTATACTATTTGTCAACATTTTTCATTATACCACAAAATGGAAAAGGCGGTGAAAGAAATCTGTAATTTGAAGGATTTCCTTCTTACACTCAATGAAAATCAAAGAGTATTAGGCCATGGCCCCTGCCTGCAAACTATACATCTTGTGATAGGTTCCTCCCAAGGCCAAAAGTTCCTCATGTGTTCCACTCTCGATGATGCGCCCCTTGTCCAAAACATAGATGCAGTTGGCGTCTTGAATGGTAGAAAGGCGATGAGCGATGGCAATGGTTGTCCGTCCCTGTCTCATCTTAGCCAGTGAAGCTTGAACCAAACTTTCTGTTTCAGAGTCAATATTGGCTGTCGCTTCATCCAAAATCAGGATTTTAGGCTGACTGGCGACTGTTCTAGCAAAGGCAAGAAGCTGGCGCTGTCCAGTTGAAAAACTGGAGCCACGCTCGGAAACAGGTGCATCATATCCCTGAGGAAGTTCTTGAATAAAGGAATCTGCATCGACAAAAGCAGCTGCAGCCTGGACCTGCTCATCACTGATTTCTTGGTACATGGCAATATTGGACTTAATGGTCCCATGATAGAGGAAGGGATCCTGCAAGACCAGACCGATGTTTTTTCTCAACTCTTCCTGACTGTAGTTCCTGATATCCACATCATCCAATAGAACTCGCCCTGACTGAAATTCATAAAAACGCATGAGGACATTGATAATCGAAGATTTCCCTGAACCTGTATGCCCCACAAAAGCAATGGTTCCACCCTTGTTAACAGAAAAAGAAATGTCATCCAGAATCGGATGTTTTCCATCATAAGAGAAACATACATGTTCAAAACGGATATTGCCTTCTTTGATCTCGGCCTGTCCATTTTCTTGAAGAGGCTCATAGGTCCTCTCGTCAATCAAGGCAAATACACGACCTGCAGACACCATGGAAGTTTGAAGGGTCGAAAAATTTTGCGTCACCTCAATCAAGGGATCAAAGAGGCGATTGATATACTGGATAAAGGCATACATGGTCCCTGCTGTTATTCCCAGATAAAGTCCACGGTAGCCAAAATAAGCCATTAAAACTGCATATCCTAGGAGTTTCAGCAAACTCATGGCAGGGCGCAAAAAGAGGGCATCCAAGGCTACAGAACGGTTGGCATAGACCAAGTGTTCTTGATTAATCTCATCAAATTCTGCCTGCAGGCGCTTCTCTTGATTAAAGGCCTGGATAATCCTGATTCCCTCGATATTTTCAGCCAGCTTGCTATTGATATCAGACAAGAGACTTCTGGTTTTTTCAATGATTTTCACTGATTTTTTCCGATAGAGATTGACCAAAAGGAAAATCAAGGGGAGAAAGAGCAATACTAATGCTGTCAAACGAAAATCCAGAACCAACATGGTATAAAGGGTTGTCAGAAAAATAAAAACTGCTGAGATAAAGCTAGACAAAATCCCCGAAAACATATCACTGATGGTCTCGGTATCATTTGTCAAACGAGAGACGATGGAACCTGCAGGTGTTTTATCAAAATAAGACATGCCTAATTTCTCCATATTGGCAAAGGCATCCCGACGAATATCCCTAACAATACTGTAGGACACCCGTGCAAAGAGAAGATTACCGACATACTGAACCAAAGTTTGTAGGATATAAAGGCCATAGTAGGCCAATAAAACAGTCACAGCGAGTTGGTTGAGATTGCTGAGATACTGGTCAATGAAGTGGGAAGCCACAAGGGGAATGACACTTTTAATGACCGTAGTTGCTAGGAGAAAACTGAGTGCCAAAAAGGTCAGGAGTCCATAGGGCTTGAGATAGGACATCAAGCGCTTCAGTACAGCCCATTGTTCTTTCTTATTCTGCATCTTCTTCTCCTTTCATTTCCAACTGCTGAGACTGGTAGGTTTGGGCATACCAACCATCCAAAGATAGCAAGTCTTCGTGCCTGCCTCGTTCGATAATTTGACCATTTTGCAGGACTAAAATCAAATCTGCATGGACAACTGCACTCAGGCGATGAGCTGTGATAATGGTTGTCTTGTCCTTTCGTGTCTCCTTGAGGTTGTCAATAATGGCATACTCTGTCTTGGCATCCACGGCTGACAAAGAATCATCCAAAATCAAGATATCAGGGTCTAAAATCATAGCCCGACTCATGGCCAGACGCTGCTTTTGACCACCTGAGAGACTGACTCCCTTTTCACCAATTAGCGTATCAAAACCCTGAGGCATGGCTACAATATCTTGGTAAACTTGGGCTAGTTTGGTCGCTTCCTCGACCGCTGAAAGGGGCAAGTTAGGATTGCCAAAGCGGATATTATCTAAAATCGAAGTCGCAAAGAGGAACTGGTCCTGAGGGACATAGCCCATAAGACTGCGAAGGTCTGTTAGACGATAGTCCCGAATATCGTGACCATTTAGATAAATGGCTCCCTTGTCCACATCGTATTCACGTAATAGAAGTTTGATCAAGGATGTTTTCCCAGAGCCTGTCTGCCCTACCAAGCCCAATGTTTGCCCTTTTTCCAAACTAAAGTGAATATCCGTCAATGTTTCATCATCTTCAAAGGCAAAACTATCAATATTGTACTCCAAGCGCCCATTTTCAATACCATCTAAAGGAATCTCAGGGTCTTGTACAGGTGATTTCTGAGACAACAGTTCCTCAATCCGCTGGTAGGAAACCTTCCCTCGCTGAGTGATATTAAAGAGGAAACCAATAGCCATAAGAGGCCAAACCAGCATATCCAAGTAGCTGATAAAGGTGACCAGATTACCAACCGTAATCTGCCCTTCCTGAACCATCAAGGAGCCGACCAAGAGGGTTAAAACATAGGAGGAACCAACAAACAAGAGAACCATAGGGTCAAAGAGACTATCGTATTTCATGGTTTGCAGGTTCTTTTGGAAGGTTAATTCATTGACTGCCTGAAAGGACTTAAGCTCATCCGCCTGATAACCGAAAGACTTGGTCACTTTGATACCTGATACGGACTCCTGTACCTTGTTATTGAGTTCAGAAAAGGCAGCTTGCGATTCGCCAAAAGCCTTGTGAGTCTTTCTGCCTAAACGACTAGTTGCATAAGCCATGAAAGGTAGGGGCAAAATGGCAACCAGAGTCATCTGCCAGGAAATGCTAAAGAGCATGGTCAGCAAAGTCACTAGAGCCGTGATAGAGGCATCAACCGCTGACATGACACCGCCACCTGCGAGACGAGTCAAGGCATTGATATCATTGGTTGCGTGCGCCATCAGGTCCCCCGTCCGATAGGTCTGATAAAAGGCTGGAGACATTTTTGTGAAATGCTCAAACAAGCGAGACCGCATAATCTGCCCCAAACGGTAGGAAGTTCCAAGGATATACATACGCCAAACATAACGCAGATAGTACATCCCAAAAGCCGCAAGAAGCAAATAAAATAAGTCAAGAAGGAGGTCCTTCTGGGTTAATTGTCCCGATGTGATAGCATCAATGACCCGCCCCATGACCATGGGGGGAATGAGATTAAGGACGGAAACCAAGACCAGGGCCACAATTCCGACTAGATAACGGCGTTTTTCTAACTTGAAAAACCACCAAAGTTTTTGAATAATGGACATAAAATCCCTTTCTGATTGCAAATAGAAACCTGAGGCCAAGACCCCAGGTTTTTCTTATTCATAGGTTACGACTGTAACGGCACCCTTGTCATACTCAGCGATAAAGATATTAGCTACATTGTCATGTCCTTGCTTGTTGAGGTTATCAAGCAACCACTCTTCGCTACGACCAATCGATTCCAAAACATCTACTTGGATCACACCGTCAGTCACAACTGGATACTTAGGATTTTCATCTCCCATTTGGACCACGATGAGTTGGCCATTTTGCTCTTGCACAGCTCGTTTAACTTGCTTCATCTGGAAAATTCCTTGGCTACGAAGTTTGAGAGCAACATCTGCCGCAGACAAACCAACTGAACGACAGGCTTCTGGGTCAATCTGCCCATTTTTGATGAGCAGAGTCGGTTTACCATCAATCAAGCGTTTGACAAAACGAACATTGTTATTGAGCCATTTGAGGGTCAAGACCAAAATCGTCCACATCATCAAAATAACTGCATACTGAAGAATACTGATAGAACTATTGTAAATCACCCCACCAATGATACCACCGAGAACATAGTTCTGAATTTGGTCTGTAGCAGAGTTAGGTGCTAGGTTCCCCTTTCCTGTCACATTGATAACAAAAACAAGCGAGAAGAGCCCCAAGGCCAGTTTGATTAAAATTTCCATATAATTGAGTGTCATTTGTTTACCTCCACCAATTCAATAGCGTCTGTTTGATTCAATTCTAATTTCTCTAAAAGATACTTGTCTGGTTGGCTCCCGTTCATGGCGCGGTAGAAATTTGGACCTACCTTGACAAGCGCTCCATCAGTGGCTGCAGAAGTATTGACATAAACTTCTGATTTATCCACTCCCAAGTCTTTGGAAACAACCTCTATGAAATGAAGTGAGGTTTGAAATTGGTTGTTAGAGGCTTGATTGGTCTGGTATTTTGAGATTGTCACCAAAAGCATGGCCACCAAGGTCAAGGCCAAAATCATGACCAATTCCCGAAACTTAGTCCCCTTTTTATCTCGATAGGCTTTAAAAGCAAAAAATCCTGTGATAGCTAGGAGAACAATTCCAAAGCCAATCATGATGCCATTTTGCTGACTGATTTGGCTAAGTACATAGTCATATGAGTAAAATTTCATTTATTTTCACTCCCTTTCATAAAATCATTCTTCATTATAAACGAAAGAGAGTGATTTTTCAAGCCATACGTTGGGGAAATAGACCTTTTTTTGGTATAATAAAATCTATAATCTGAATGAAAAAGGTAACTTTATGAAACTTATCTCATGGAATATTGATTCCCTCAACGCAGCCCTAACGAGTGACTCAGCTCGTGCCAAATTATCCCAAGAAGTCCTACAAACCTTGGTCGCTGAAAATGCTGATATTATCGCTATCCAAGAAACAAAGCTTTCTGCCAAGGGGCCTACAAAGAAACATCTGGAAATTTTAGAAGAACTCTTTCCAGGCTACGAAAACACCTGGCGCTCTTCCCAAGAGCCTGCCCGCAAAGGCTATGCTGGAACTATGTTCCTCTATAAGAAAGAACTTACACCCACTGTCACTTTCCCAGAAATCGGTGCCCCTTCTACCATGGACTTGGAAGGTCGTATCATCACTCTAGAATTTGATAAATTTTTCGTTACCCAAGTTTACACACCAAATGCTGGCGATGGACTCAAACGCTTGGAAGAACGTCAAGTCTGGGATGTCAAATATGCGGAGTATTTGGCTCAACTAGACAAAGAAAAGCCAGTCCTTGCGACCGGTGACTATAACGTAGCCCACAATGAAATCGACCTTGCAAATCCTGCTAGCAACCGCCGTTCACCTGGATTTACCGACGAGGAACGTGCTGGATTTACCAACCTTTTGGCAACTGGATTTACCGACACCTTCCGCCATATTCATGGCGATGTTCCGGAACGCTACACTTGGTGGGCACAACGTAGCAAGACTTCTAAAATCAACAATACAGGCTGGAGAATCGACTACTGGCTCACAAGTAACCGCATCGCTAACAAGGTGACTAAGTCTGATATGATCGACTCGGGAGCTCGCCAAGACCATACACCTATTGTCATGGAGATTGAACTCTAAGGAGAAAACGAATGGACTATCAAGCTGTCATTCCTGAATTTGTAGTATCTGACATCGAAAAATCACGCCACTTCTACTGCAACCTGCTAGGATTCTCTGTCGAATACGCACGTCCAGAAGAAAACTTTCTCTTCCTTTCTCTTGAAAACTGCCAACTTATGCTAGAAGAAGGCAGCGCAGAAGAATTAGCTCAGCTGACCTATCCTTTCGGGCGCGGTGTCAATATTTCCTTTGGCATTGCAGATGTTCCTCAGTTCCACCAAAAACTGCTGGAAGCTGACTATCCTATCCATCGTCCCCTGACAAAAAGAGAATTTCGAGTAGGAGATAGCTTTATATATCCCCATGAATTTGCGATTTTGGATCCAGATGGTTATTTTTTAAGATTTAGCGAGTAGAATAATAAAGATTGGGAAAAAGTCTTTAAAGTTAGAAAGGCATATTGCCAAGTGTTTAAAAACTTGATAATATGCCTTTTATGATGGAAAAACCTTCTAAATGTTAGCCAATAAGTTAATTTTTGCCCATTTTTATTATATTTGTTCGTTTTTAAAACAAAAACACTAACAAAATATTTGATTTCTAAAGTTATTTAGTGTAAAATAAAAACATTGGCTCAAGCCTGTTTAAAATTAAATATCGTTTTACTTGTTTATGTCGTGAATTGGCACGACGTTTCTACAAGGTGCCGGAACACCTAACAATAAGTAAGTTAGCTTGAGGGGATGGTCTTTTTTGCCATGCCTATTTTGGGGACTTACTTAGAGATTAAGTAGGTCCTTTTTGAATATTTTTAATATTTCCCTTAAGTAGTGCGGACGGGAGCAACTTCCTTCGGAATTTCATCCCTAATTTTTGAGCCAAAAGTCTCAAAAATTCCGTCATAGACAATAACAAACTTATTGTCTATGATACCACTACAACGGGAAATATTTGATAAGACTCGCTTCGCTCGTACTAGTTTTATCAAATATATAGTACTAGCAAACTGGATCACCATAGAAACATTTAACCAACAAGTAAACTGGCTTTTAGACTTTAGGAGGTCTTATGAAATTATTAGAAGAGCGCATCCTCAAGGATGGGCATATCTTGGGTGACAACATCCTCAAGGTGGATTCCTTTTTAACCCACCAAGTTGACTTTAGCTTGATGAGAGAGATTGGTAAGGTTTTTGCGGAAAAATTTACTGCTGCTGGCATTACCAAGGTCGTGACCATTGAAGCGTCGGGTATTGCCCCAGCCGTTTTTACAGCTGAAGCCTTAAACGTTCCCATGATTTTCGCCAAAAAAGCTAAGAACATCACTATGAACGAAGGAATCTTAACTGCCGAAGTTTACTCCTTTACCAAGCAGGTAACCAGCACCGTTTCTATCGCTGGAAAATTCCTCTCACCAGAGGACAAGGTCTTGATTATCGACGATTTCCTTGCTAATGGCCAAGCTGCCAAAGGCTTGATTCAAATCATCGAACAGGCTGGAGCCACAGTCGAAGCTATCGGTATTGTGATTGAAAAATCTTTCCAAGATGGCCGTGATTTGCTTGAAAAAGCAGGCTACCCTGTTCTATCACTCGCTCGTTTGGATCGTTTTGAAAATGGTCAAGTCGTATTTAAGGAGGCAGATCTTTAATGCAAACTCAAGAAAAACATTCGCAAGCAGCCGTTCTTGGCTTGCAGCACTTACTAGCTATGTACTCAGGATCCATCCTGGTTCCCATCATGATTGCGACAGCCCTTGGCTATTCAACTGAGCAGTTAACCTACCTGATTTCCACAGATATCTTCATGTGTGGGGTGGCAACCTTCCTCCAACTCCAACTCAACAAATACTTTGGGATTGGACTCCCAGTCGTTCTAGGAGTAGCCTTCCAATCCGTCGCTCCCTTGATTATGATTGGACAAAGCCATGGTAGTGGTGCTATGTTTGGTGCCCTTATCGCATCAGGGATTTACGTTGTTCTTGTGTCAGGCATCTTCTCAAAAGTGGCCAATCTCTTCCCATCTATCGTAACAGGATCTGTTATTACAACAATTGGTTTAACCTTGATTCCTGTCGCTATTGGAAATATGGGAAATAACGTTCCAGAGCCAACTGGTCAAAGTCTCTTGCTTGCCGCTATTACTGTTCTGATTATCCTCTTGATTAACATCTTTACCAAAGGATTTATCAAGTCTATCTCCATTTTGATTGGTCTAGTTGTTGGAACAGCCATTGCTGCTAGCATGGGTTTGGTGGACTTCTCTCCTGTTACGGCAGCACCACTTGTCCATGTCCCAACTCCACTCTACTTTGGGATGCCAACCTTTGAAATCTCATCTATTGTCATGATGTGTATCATCGCAACAGTGTCTATGGTTGAGTCTACTGGTGTTTATCTAGCCTTGTCTGATATCACAAAAGATCCAATCGACAGCACGCGCCTGCGTAACGGTTACCGTGCAGAAGGTTTAGCCGTACTTCTCGGAGGAATCTTTAACACCTTCCCTTACACCGGATTTTCACAAAACGTTGGTTTGGTTAAATTATCAGGTATCAAGACTCGCCTGCCAATCTACTACGCAGCTGGTTTCCTGGTTCTCCTTGGACTCCTTCCTAAGTTTGGTGCCCTTGCTCAAATCATTCCGAGCCCTGTCCTCGGTGGTGCCATGCTGGTGATGTTTGGTTTTGTATCGATTCAAGGGATGCAAATCCTCGCCCGTGTTGACTTTGCTAACAATGAACACAACTTACTTATCGCAGCAGTTTCAATCGCTGCAGGTGTCGGACTCAACAACAGTAATCTCTTCATCAGCATGCCGACAGCCTTCCAAATGTTCTTCTCAAACGGAATCGTCGTAGCCAGCCTCCTCGCCATTGTCCTCAATGCCGTATTAAATCATAAAAAGAAATAAGAAAAAGAGGTGTGAGCCTCTTTTTTATGTTATATCCTTACCTGTCTGTCTTCTGACCGTTGGCCTGTGACAAACATGGTAAATGTTGCCTTGCAGACATTTCTGCCTTCTTGATTGGTGATATCGACATCCACTACACAGGTTGTGCGACCTTGATGGACGCATTCTCCTTTAATGGTCAACACGTCGTCAAGTTTTCCTGCCTTGAGGTAGTTGATAGAGGATTGAAGTGTCACCCCATCAAGCCCCAGCGAGATAACCACCAAACCACTGATTTGGTCACAAAGGGTGAAGAGATAGCCACCATGGGCATTGCCATAGTAGTTGAGCGACGAGTCCACTACTTTGGTCGTCACCACAACGTGACCATCTCTCATTTGTTCTATTTCGTAATTTTCAAAGGCAGATATAGCGTCAAAATGAAAGTCTTTCATCGTTTCCTCCTGATATTTCAAACGACACTATGATACTACTTTTTATAGGACTGTGCAAGGAGAAAGCTCCTAGTCTGGCAAAATTCCGACCTGTTCCACAAAGCGCATAAAGGCTGTCTGTCCTTGTTCCGTCTGCTTGTAAACTCCAGCATCCTCCAGAACACGCGCAAAGATAATACCCACAGAGTCCTTGACGATTTCAAGGGCTTTTTCTTTATCCGCTAGGTCTGGATGTTGGACTTTAAGCTGCTCTGCCCATTTCTGATGATAGTCGGCAACTGTATCCCCATTTCCCACGAGATAGCTGGCGACTTGCTCTACTTCTGCTTTCAGACGTGGTGGCAAGATTGCCAAGCCCATGACCTCAATCAAGCCGATATTTTCCTTCTTGATATGTTGGACATCCTTGTGAGGATGATAAATGCCATCAGGATGTTCTGCAGAAGTCTGATTGTCCCGCAAGACCAAGTCCAACTCAAACTGGCCATCACGTTTGCGCGCTATAGGTGTGATGGTGTGATGCGGTGTCCCATCAGTCTCTGCCAAAATCTGCACACTAGTATCTGAATACTGGCGCCATTCCTGCAAAATCTTGTCAGCTAAGTTGATCAAATCTTCTTTGGAATCCGAAGTCAAACGCAACACTGACATAGGCCACTTGACAATACCAGCCTTGACCTGCTCAAAACCAGTAAAACGGAAAGTCTTTTGCAAGGGAGCCAATTCCATCGGAAAGACGTGACGGCCTCCCTGATAATGATCATGAGTTAGAATAGAGCCCCCAACAATCGGTAGGTCGGCATTAGAGCCAGCAAAATATCCTGGAAACTGCTCTACGATAGCCAGCAGACGCTCAAAACTCTGACGACTAATGGCCATGGGACGATGCTGGCCATCTAAGAAAATACAGTGCTCATTAAAGTAAGCATAGGGCGAATACTGGAACCCCCACTCCTGATCCGCCATTTCAAAGCGGATAATACGGTGGTTGCTACGAGCTGGGTGGTTGACCCGACCATGATAGCCCTCATTCTCTAGACAAAGCTGACACTGAGGATAATTACTAGCTTGCACCAACTTGGCTGCCGCAATCTCTTTGGGATCCTTTTCAGGTTTAGAGAGATTGATAGTAATCTCAAGCTCTCCATAGTCAGACGGTACACGATAAGCAATATTCTTTGCAATAGCCTTGAGTTTGATGTAGTCATTCTTCTGACTGAGTTGGTAAAAATCCGCTATCGCTTGCTCAGGAGATTGGGCGTAGGTGGCCCAAAAGTCACGATTGACCTGACTGGGACAAGGAGTCACCAAGTCCATTAGTTCAGCACCAAGGATTTCACGCGCAGTCTGACTATCCTCAATCGTCTCTAATCGAACGGCTTCCTCAACCAGCTGGTCCTTGAGGTCAATCAATTTATCCAGATTGGTCTCAACTTCCAAAACACCATCTCCCACTCGTGCCAAGACACGATTGGTCAGGTAGATTCGATCCATTTCCTCAAATGAACTTTCAGAAATGACATGTGTTACAAATTTATCTACTAAGGTCACCATAAAGCCTCCTTTTGACTAGTCAAGGACGCGAGTGCCACCTGCAACTTCAGCGATATAGAAGCTTGGAGCGTATCCAACTACCTCCTCGTAGTGTTTGCCTACAGCTTCCTTAAAAGCCTCAACAGTATCTTTTTGCACCAAGGCAATGGCACAGCCACCAAAACCAGCACCCGTCATGCGAGCACCGAGAACACCTTCTTGATCCCAAGCTGTGTGAACAAGAGTATCCAATTCCAAGCCAGTTACTTCATAATCATGCTCCAAAGAAACGTGAGACGCATTCATCAAGCGACCAAATATTTCCAAATCACCTGCTTGAAGGGCTGCTTGAGCTTTGAGGGTACGTTGGTTTTCAAGAACGGCATGGCGAGCACGTTTCAAACGATTTTCGTCTTTAATTAGATAGCTGTATTGGTCAAAAGCCCATTCGTCCAATTCACCCAAGGTTTGAATGTCCAAAGCCACTTGTAGTTCTTCTACTGCTTTTTCACACTCAGCACGGCGTTCATTATATTTAGAATCCGCCAATTCACGGCGTTTATTGGTGTTCATGATAACAACGACATTGTCCTTCAAATCAAGTGGCACCAAGTCATACTCTAAGGTGTTGGTATCTAGGTAAATAGCACGTTGGTCAGCTCCCATACCGATAGCAAATTGGTCCATGATACCAGAATTTACTCCGATAAAGTTGTTTTCTGTTTGTTTACCGATTTTAACCAAATCTAAACGGTCTAATTTTAAATCAAAGAGATGCTCTGCCACTACCCCTGTCAAAAGTTCCAAGGATGCTGAAGAAGACAAACCAGCACCATTTGGGATATTCCCATAAACATAAAAATCAAAACCTTTGTCAATCACGTGCCCAGCTTCTTGCAAGAAATGAAGAACTCCTTTTGGATAGTTGGTCCAGTTGTGCTCTTTTTCAAACTTGAGGTCCGCAAGAGGCACTTCGATAATGCCCTTGTCCTCAAAGTTAGCTGAGTAGAAACGCAAAACTTGGTCGTCACGCTTGCGAGCCGCCCCATAAGTTCCCAAGGAAATAGCAGCAGGAAAAACATGCCCACCGTTGTAGTCCGTGTGTTCACCAATCAAATTAATGCGGCCAGGTGAAAAGAAGGTTTGGTCTGCTTCTTGACCAAAAACAGCAAAGAAGTCTTTACGAAGAGCTTCAGCAGTAAGATGTTGTGTCATATGATTTCTCCTTTTACTGTCCGTTAAGTCGTCTTAACGTGTAATCGTTTTCCTCTATTGTATCCAAGGGTTTTCCCAAGGTCAATCCTTTTTACTAAACTTTTACTAAACTATCGGTAAAAGGCAGAAAAATATGATATACTAACTTAAAAGAAGGAGGATTTATGGCTACCTTAAAAGACATTGCACAGCTAGCCTCTGTCTCTATCGCGACCGTATCCCGTGTCCTCAATCGCGATCAGAGTCTATCTGTTACAGAAGAAACCAGACACCGTATTTTAACCGTTGCTGAAGAGTTGGGCTACACTAAGCACCTCAAGACAGGCGAGTCCCACAAGCCCAAGCAAAAGATTGCCATTATCCAATGGGTCAGCGAACAAGGGGAGCTGGACGACCTCTACTACTACCAGATTCGCCTAGGCATAGAAAAAAGAGCCCAAGAGTTGGACTACGATATCTTGCGCTATTTTAATGACCATCCTTTTACCCTAAGCGAAGAAGTGATTGGGATTCTCTGCATCGGAAAGTTTAGTCGAGCTCAGATTTCTGCCTTTGAAGAATACCAAAAGCCTCTTGTATTTCTAGATAGCGATACCCTCTCGCTGGGACACACCTGCATTATCACAGACTTTTACACTGCCATGAAACAGGTTGTCGATTATTTTCTCAGCCAAGGGATGGACCGCATCGGGATTCTAACAGGCCTTGAAGAAACAACCGACCAAGAAGAAATCATTGAGGATAAGCGGCTGGAAAATTTCAGAAACTACAGTCAAACAAAAGGAATCTATCATGATGAACTGGTCTTTCAATGTAGCTTTACTGCCCAGTCTGGCTATGACTTGATGAAAGAGGCCATTCAGAGCTTGGGAGACCAACTCCCGCCAGCATTTTTTGCAGCTAGCGATAGTTTAGCCATCGGTGCCCTCCGTGCCCTCCAAGAAGCTGGAATCAGCCTACCGGACCGTGTCAGTCTTATTTCCTTTAACGACACTAGTCTAACCAAGCAAGTCTATCCTCCCCTCTCCAGCATTACCGTCTATACCGAAGAAATGGGCCGAGCAGGTATGGATATTCTTAATAAAGAAGTACTCCACGGTCGCAAAATCCCTAGCCTGACCATGCTGGGAACCAGACTGACTCTGAGAGAGAGTACAAAGAATGATTAGAATTACAAAACGACCGCTAGCGAGGTCGCTTTTCTAATGATGATGCCCATGCTTCTGCTCTAATTCTCTCACCCTCCGCTTATGTTGCGCATGATTGCTTTGACTGCTATCTACTTCAATAGTGATATTCTGCACGCCTCTTTCTTCTAAACATTGACGCACCACTTCTTTGGTTTCCATCATCTGTTCCCAGTCCTTGATACAAATGTGAACAATAGCATTATTCTCTAGACCATCCATGGACCAAATGCTAAGTTGATTGACACTGTTGACATTGGGTAGAGCCTCTAAATCCTTCTCCAAATCACTTGTCTCGACTCCTTCTGGCACAGCATCTAGGAAAATTTTCAGTGCGCTCCAAAAGCGAGGAATGGCTTTCGACAGAATAAAGATAGAAATAACTAGTGATAAAAGCGGATCGAGGATATACCAGTCCGTAAATCGAAGAATAATCGCCATTAGAATGACGGCCAACCAACCAAGAGTGTCTTCCAAAAAATGCAGGCTAAGAATTGACTCGTTCTTTGTTTTCCCCTTACGAACTACCAGACTTGCTAGCACATTAATGGCTACTGCAATGATTCCCAGCCAGAGGATGCCTTCCTCATTGACGGGTTGCGGGTGAACAATCTTTGTGACATTTTCCAAGATCACTAGGACAGACCCTATCATAAGAATCACAGCCGTTAGCATGGCTCCTAAAAGACTAAAACGTTTGTAACCCAAGGTGTACTGTCTATCTTCTTCACGGTTTGAAATTGTTTCTAAAAGGGCTGAGATGCCAATGGCTATAGCATCTCCCAAGTCATGAACGGAATCAGCAAGAACTGCACTCGAACCAAAGATTCCTCCTGCGATAAACTCAACAATCGCATAGCTTAAATTTAAGAAAAAAGCTAACCAGATAGATGTTTTAGAACTCATTTCTCTCCCTCCTTTGGTATAATGGGTATATACATACTTCTTTCATTTGTATTATCTAATAAAATTCAAAGAAAGGATAGAAGCAAACTGTCAGCCATGTTCAGTTCTGAACAGTTTGTCTCAAGTGTCTACATGCCAAAAAGAGACCGTCGAGTCAGCAAGACGAAAAAAGCCATCTATCAAGCTTTTTTACAACTTTTGAACGACAAAGGCTATGATGCCACTACTGTTCAGGATATCATTGACCTAGCAGATGTTGGGCGTTCTACTTTTTACTGTCACTATGAAAGCAAGGAACTCCTTTTAGATGAGCTCTGTCGCTACCTCTTTCATCATCTCTTTGAAAGGGAAGGACACTTTACTACCGAGGACTACCTCGCACATATCTTTTTACATTTTCAGAAAAACCAGGACCATGTTACCAGTCTGCTATTTTCCAAAAATGACTACTTCCTCCGTCAACTCCATAAAGAGCTAGAACACCATGTCTATCCCATGTTGGCTGATGAGTTAAAAGAAGCCCACACTAATCTGCCTACTTCTTACCTCCAACACTTGGTCGTGTCCAACTTTATCGAGACATTGACCTGGTGGCTCAAAAAAGGACAAGACTTTACATACCAGGAAGTTGTCCAGTTTTATCTAGACCTTCTCATTCCTAAAAATTGAATACAGAGTAGAGCTCAGTTGCCTTATTTCTAGGCTACTGAGTTTTCATCTTTTCAACAATCAAAAAAGCCCAGACAACATTGTCTGAGCAGTTTTCTATATGGTCGTTTAACAAAGTTGAGTTTGACATTTTCAAACTATTTCTTCAACAAACCTTGTTCTTGTAGAAACTCCTTGGCTACTTGTTCTGCTGACTTGCCTTCAACACCGACTTGGTAGTTGAGCTGGCTCATCTGGCTTTCAGTAATTTTACCAGCCAATTTATTGAGAACTGTTTCCAACTCTGGATGTTTCTTGAGAAGAGCTTCTTTCATCAGTGGAGCTCCTTGATAAGGTGGGAAGAGTTGCTTGTCATCTTCCAAGACCTGCAAATCATAACGCGTCAATTCCGCATCTGTCGAATAGGCATCCGTGATTTGAATATCGCCTGACTGAATTGCCTGATAGCGAAGGGCTGGCTCCATGGTCGCTACATTGAGGTTAAGACCATACATTGATTGCAAGCCCTTATTTCCATCTTCACGGTCATTAAATTCGAGAGTAAAGCCTGCCTTCAACTGTCCTTCCACTTTTTTCAAGTCTGAAATGGTCTTCAAGCCATATTCTTGAGCAATCTTCTTCGGAACAGCTACAGCATAGGTATTTTGATAAGACATAGGTTTGAGATAGGATAGATGATCCTGTTTGGCAATGCCATCACGCGCTACCTGATAAACCTGATCTGGCTCATGACCCACTTTCGGTGATGGTTGTAGCAAACTTTCAGTCACCGTTCCTGTAAATTCAGGATAGATGTCAATATCGCCTTTTTTCAGAGCTTCATAAAGAAAGCTTGTTTTCCCAAAATTTGGTTTTACAGTCGCAGTCATGCTGGTATTTTCTTCAATAAGGAGTTTATACATATTGGCCAAAATTTCTGGTTCCGGTCCCAATTTCCCAGCAATAACCAAGTTTTCTTTCTCTTTTTGAGCTAGTAAGGCTGGACTATAAGACAGACCGAGCAATATTGTCACCAAGGCAAAACCAGAGAAAATCGTCCGCAATTTTGCTTTTTCCATCACTTTTAGTAGTAAGTTAAAGGCAATAGCCAGCACTGCAGAAGAAAGTGCCCCAATCAAAATCAGACTGGCATTATTACGGTCAATTCCCAAAAGGATAAAGGAACCTAGTCCCCCTGCACCAATCAAGGCCGCCAAGGTGGCCGTACCGATAATCAAGACGGCCGCTGTGCGAATCCCAGACATCATAACAGGCATAGCAAGTGGAATTTCGAATTTCTTGAGACGTTCCCACCTAGTCATCCCAAAGGCAATCCCAGCCTCTTGTAGACTTGGATCAATTCCCTTGAGTCCAGTGATGGTATTTTGCAAAATCGGAAAGATCGCATAGATCACTAGAGCTGTCAAAGCTGGTAAGGTCCCAATTCCCATCAAGGGGATAAAGAGCCCCAGCAAGGCCAGAGACGGGATGGTCTGAAAAATCCCTGCAATCTGCAAGACCCAATCCGCTAACTTCTCATGATATCGAAGATAAACAGCCAAGGGAATCGCTATAAAGATGGCCAGCAACAAGGTCAAAAGTGACAACTGCAAATGTTGAGATAGAGCTGTCAACCAATCACTAAAACGATCCTGAAAAGTTGCAATTAAATTAGTCATGAACACTACCTCCAAACAAGTCTGCTACAAAATCTGTTGCAGGAGCTTTTAAAATCATCTCGGGATTCGCCACCTGACGAATCTCTCCATCCTGCAAGACAGCAATACGGTCCGCCAATTTCAGAGCTTCATCCGTATCATGGGTTACAAAAATCGTTGTCATCCCAAATTCTTTATGCAATTCTTTCGTCAGAACTTGCAACTGTTTTCTCGAAATAGCATCCAAGGCTGAAAAAGGTTCATCCATGAGGAGAATCTTAGGCTGACCAATCATAGCACGAACAATACCGACCCGTTGCTGTTCTCCACCAGATAATTCATTAGGAAGTCGATGTCCATACTCAGCCACTGGTAAACCAACCTTAGCCAAAAGCTCTTCTGTTTTCTGAGCAATTTCTTCCTTAGTCCATCCTTTCATCTCAGGAATCAGGGCAATATTTTCCGCAACCGTTAGATTTGGAAAGAGAGCAATGGCCTGTAAAACATAACCAGTAGAGAGACGAAGCTCACGCTCGTCATAGTCTTTGATGCGCTTGCCATCCATGTAAATATTTCCATCAGTTGGTTCCAAAAGACGGTTAATCATCTTGATCATGGTCGTCTTACCTGATCCAGATGGCCCAACTAAAACCATAAATTCCCCATTCTCAATCCGTAAATTAACATCTCTCAAGACATCTTTTTCTGTGTAACGTAAAGCTACATTTTTGTATTCAATCATTCTGTATCCTCAATTTAAAACTTCCCTCGATTGGTCAAATCTTCTACCTTAGGCATGACTTCCTTATTATCCCAATGTTCCACAATTTTCCCGTTTTCTAGTCGGAAGATATCGTACTGGGCATAGGCAACTCCACCAATCTGATTCTGACCATAGCTAACCACATAGTTTCCTTGTCCTAAGAGTTGGAAAACAAAGTCAAAAGTGGCCTTTACTTATAAACAGCTAATTTGCTCCATTTTAAACCTCATTTTCCTCCTCTTTCAGATTAACCAAAATTCTTTCTTGAAAGGCTTCAAACTGACGAATTTCTTCCTCGGTGAATCCTTTATAAAAGATCGTATCCAATTTCTGACTGACACGATGCCCCACTTCTTTCTGAGACTGCCCCAACTCTGTTAAAACCAAATACTTCTTACGCTTATCTTCTCCACATGGACTAATAGTTACAAGATTTTGTTCCTCTAGTTTTTTAATCATCGTCGTCAGAGTATTATTAGCAAGCCCAGTCGCAAGCGCAATATCTGTCGCAGTTGCGCAGCCAGTTTCACTATTCCATAAAACCGCTAAAATCTTCCCCTGTTCACTCCGATAAAGAGCATCAGGATCTTGGCTCAGTAACTTTTGAAAAAGCCGCCCATTCAACAAACGAATATGATGAGCTAGCAAATGACTATCTTTCATGACACCTCCAATTTATTTCCATATCGAAACGAATAAAACAATTGTAACACTCATCGTTCCAACTGTCAACTATTTCGATTTAGAAATAATTTTTCCCAGTAAAAAAATCTCCTACCCAAGGTAGAAGAATTTTAATCTTATAAAACTTAATCCGTCATGTCCGATACCAACGTTCGATGCTCCAATGGAACACTGCACATAACTAGCAAGAAAATAAAACCTGACTGAATCCAGAAGAGGGCCAAGTCAAAGATTCCGTGTACAGCAACCACTGTAAGGAAAGACAGATAAAGACCGATAATCGGACGTTTCCCCGACTCCTGACTCATATCCATCATCAAGCGAACAGGAGCCACAGAAGACAAAACTAATAAAATGGTCCCCACAATTCCGTAACTCAGAATCGTATCAATATAAAGGCTGTGAGCATGTTCATGATAAGGAGCATTTATCCGAGGATAAGAGTGCATATAGGTCAATGGCCCTTCACCCCAGAAAGGATTTTGCTTAAATAAGGCCATCCCAGCATCCCAGATAGAAATGCGTTCTTCCATAGAAGAGTCTAAAGTCCCCATCCGAACTCCCAAGTCACTGGAAAAGAGGAAACTCAAGCCAATCGCAAAGACCCCTATACTAAGCCAAAAGGCCTTCCAGTTTTTAATGGTTGTAAAGAGATAAATAATGGCTCCAGCGATAATAGCAGGAAAGGCAGTTCGATTTTGCGTAAAGTTCAAACCAAAGAGATTCACAAAGCCTGCAAACACACAGAATACTTTCAACCAATTCAACTTGGTCGTTGTAAACAAATAGAAGGCAATCATGATACAGAAACAACAAATAATTCCATAATAATTAGGATTAAAGAAGGTCACTTCTGCACGATTTTGATGCCACACCTGCATATTGGGTGAAAGAAAAGCATAGTTAAATTTCTTTACAATTTGGAAATGTTCTAAACTCGCAAAAGCAGCTGACAAGACGCTACCAAACAAGACGAGCTGCAAAATCAATCGAAAGAATTTATGTGATAAAATCGACTGATAGTGCAAAAAGAAAACAGTAAATAGAAAAATTCCTACTGAAGCCACAACTCCCATCCAATTTTGTGCAAAAACGGATATAACAGTACTATAGCCAAGAAAAAGAAGCAACATCGGATGCTCCCCCATTTTCTGAAGAATACTTTTCATGTCTCCTGTAAAAATTAAACTGATAATATATAAACAGAATACAACTACAAAAAGATAAAAGGGTAAAAAGATACTCAGGATAATTCCCAATAAAATCAGCTCTTTACTAGACAACCCTTTCAGCTTTTCAATAAAGCCTATTGATTTCAAAACGAATCCTTTCTCTCCAAATCAGTTGATTCAGATAATAGTAAGCTATCCTATATTGTACCACTTTTTTAGCAATTTGAAAACAAAGGAAACGTTTCCCTAGGTAAAAAAGCGAGCAAAAATACTGATATTTCAAAACTCAAACTTAATGACTAGATTTACTATAAGAAAATCATACCGTAAAGACTAGGTATGTGTTAAAATAGTAGTAATATAATAAGGTTTTGACCAACTATCCAAACTATATTTAAATCATTTACAATTCCTAAAGAAAGGAAACACTATGAAATCCTACCAAGCCGTCTACCAAATTCTAGCAAAAGAAAGCGATTATATCAGCGGAGAAAAAATCGCAGAAGAACTATCACTGACCAGAACATCAATTTGGAAAGCCATCAAGCGATTAGAACAAGAAGGCATTGAAATTGATAGCGTCAAAAACAAAGGCTATAAACTGATGAATGGTGACCTTATTCTTCCAGAGATTCTAGAAGAAAATCTTCCAATTAAAATCAGTTTTAAACCCGAAACAAGATCAACACAACTCGATGCAAAAGAAGCAATTGATTTAGGAAATGAAGCAAACACCCTCTATCTAGCTTCCTATCAAACAGCTGGCCGAGGCCGTTTTCAACGTTCTTTCTACTCCTCACAAGGTGGCATTTATATGACACTCCATCTCAAACCAAATCTTCCCTATGACAAATTACCATCCTACACACTACTTGTAGCAGGAGCTATCTACAAAGCCATTAAGAACCTAACATTAATAGATGTCGACATAAAGTGGGTCAATGATATCTACCTCAAAAATCATAAAATTGGAGGAATCCTCACTGAGGCAATGACGTCTGTAGAAACAGGTCTAGTCACAGATATCATTATTGGAGTAGGAATCAACTTTGCTATCAAAGACTTCCCTCAAGAATTAAAAGAAAAAGCTGCTAGTTTATTTAATGTACCAGCACCTATAACAAGAAATGAATTAATCATAGAGATCTGGCGTGCTTTCTTCGAAACACCTGCAGAAGAGCTATTATACCTATACAAAAAACAGTCCTTCGTTCTAGGAAAAGAAGTAACTTTCACACTGGATCAAAAAGACTACAAAGGACTTGCTAAAGATATCTCTGAAAATGGTAAACTTTTAGTTCAATGTGATAACGGAAAAGAAATCTGGCTCAATAGCGGAGAAATTTCACTCAAGAGTTGGAAGTAATAATAAACTAGCACAACCATAAAATCAACAATATATACAAATTTTAGTATTTCTTCAGCCCACTACAGTTGACAAAGAGCGCAAAAAAACTTCAGATAAGTAATCCAATTAAGTTTTACAAATCTGAAGTTTTTATTCTACTATTCTTAAAAATACAAAAAAAGAGTTATAAACTCTCAATAAAACGGAGAATAAGGGATTCGAACCCTTGCGCCAGTTACCCGACCTAACGATTTAGCAAACCGTCCTCTTCAGCCTCTTGAGTAATTCTCCTATTAATGGGCACGAGTGGACTCGAACCACCGACCTCACGCTTATCAGGCGTGCGCTCTAACCACCTGAGCTACGCGCCCAAGTTAAAAAACTTGGTAATTGAACAAAGTTCAAAGCGGGTGACGAGAATCGAACTCGCGACAACAGCTTGGAAGGCTGTAGTTTTACCACTAAACTACACCCGCATAAATATTATAAATAAAAATGGCGCGAGACGGAATCGAACCGCCGACACATGGAGCTTCAATCCATTGCTCTACCAACTGAGCTACCGAGCCTTATTGCGGGAGCAGGATTTGAACCTACGACCTTCGGGTTATGAGCCCGACGAGCTACCGAGCTGCTCCATCCCGCGTTAATAGAAAAGGAGGATGTGGGATTCGAACCCACGCACGCTTTTACACGCCTGACGGTTTTCAAGACCGTTCCCTTCAGCCGGACTTGGGTAATCCTCCATTATTTACAATGGACCTTGTAGGACTTGAACCTACGACCACTCGGTTATGAGCCGAGAGCTCTAACCAGCTGAGCTAAAGGTCCAACAAGATCATTATAGCGGCGAAGGGGATCGAACCCCCGACCTCCCGGGTATGAACCGGACGCTCTAGCCAGCTGAGCTACACCGCCATATATCGGGAAGACAGGATTCGAACCTGCGACACCTTGGTCCCAAACCAAGTACTCTACCAAGCTGAGCTACTTCCCGAGTTAAATAGAAAAATGCACCCTAGAGGAGTCGAACCTCTAACCGCCTGATTCGTAGTCAGGTACTCTATCCAGTTGAGCTAAGGGTGCTCATTAGTTTATGCCGAGGACCGGAATCGAACCGGTACGATCGTTACCAATCGCAGGATTTTAAGTCCTGTGCGTCTGCCAGTTCCGCCACCCCGGCCTCTCTAAGCGAACGACGGGATTCGAACCCGCGACCCCCACCTTGGCAAGGTGGTGTTCTACCACTGAACTACGTTCGCACTGTTTTCTTCTATCTAAAAATGCCGGCTACATGACTTGAACACGCGACCCTCTGATTACAAATCAGATGCTCTACCAACTGAGCTAAGCCGGCTCATTTATTATATCTTAATGCGGGTTAAGGGACTTGAACCCCCACGCCGTTAAGCGCCAGATCCTAAATCTGGTGCGTCTGCCAATTCCGCCAAACCCGCATATATGACCCGTACTGGGCTCGAACCAGTGACCCATTGATTAAAAGTCAATTGCTCTACCAACTGAGCTAACGAGTCTAAAGTAACTTTCATTACCTTAAACGGTCCCGACGGGAATCGAACCCGCGATCTTCGCCGTGACAGGGCGACGTGATAACCGCTACACTACGGGACCTATGGGAGTTAACGGGATCGAACCGCTGACCCTCTGCTTGTAAGGCAGATGCTCTCCCAGCTGAGCTAAACTCCCTAGAGCTAAGCGACTTCCATATCTCACAGGGGGCAACCCCCAACTACTTCCGGCGTTCTAGGGCTTAACTTCTGTGTTCGGCATGGGTACAGGTGTATCTCCTAGGCTATCGTCACTTAACTCTGAGTAATACCTACTCAAAATTGAATATCTATTCAAACCAAGAAAACCGTTCGCTTTCATATTCTCAGTTACTTTGGATAAGTCCTCGAGCTATTAGTATTAGTCCGCTACATGTGTCGCCACACTTCCACTTCTAACCTATCTACCTGATCATCTCTCAGGGCTCTTACTGATATAAAATCATGGGAAATCTCATCTTGAGGTGGGTTTCACACTTAGATGCTTTCAGCGTTTATCCCTTCCCTACATAGCTACCCAGCGATGCCTTTGGCAAGACAACTGGTACACCAGCGGTAAGTCCACTCTGGTCCTCTCGTACTAGGAGCAGATCCTCTCAAATTTCCTACGCCCGCGACGGATAGGGACCGAACTGTCTCACGACGTTCTGAACCCAGCTCGCGTGCCGCTTTAATGGGCGAACAGCCCAACCCTTGGGACCGACTACAGCCCCAGGATGCGACGAGCCGACATCGAGGTGCCAAACCTCCCCGTCGATGTGAACTCTTGGGGGAGATAAGCCTGTTATCCCCAGGGTAGCTTTTATCCGTTGAGCGATGGCCCTTCCATACGGAACCACCGGATCACTAAGCCCGACTTTCGTCCCTGCTCGAGTTGTAGCTCTCGCAGTCAAGCTCCCTTATACCTTTACACTCTGCGAATGATTTCCAACCATTCTGAGGGAACCTTTGGGCGCCTCCGTTACCTTTTAGGAGGCGACCGCCCCAGTCAAACTGCCCGTCAGACACTGTCTCCGATAGGGATCACCTATCCGGGTTAGAGTGGCCATAACACAAGGGTAGTATCCCAACAACGTCTCCTTCGAAACTGGCGTCCCGATCTCATAGACTCCTACCTATCCTGTACATGTGGTACAGACACTCAATATCAAACTGCAGTAAAGCTCCATGGGGTCTTTCCGTCCTGTCGCGGGTAACCTGCATCTTCACAGGTACTAAAATTTCACCGAGTCTCTCGTTGAGACAGTGCCCAAATCATTACGCCTTTCGTGCGGGTCGGAACTTACCCGACAAGGAATTTCGCTACCTTAGGACCGTTATAGTTACGGCCGCCGTTTACTGGGGCTTCAATTCATACCTTCGCTTACGCTAAGCACTCCTCTTAACCTTCCAGCACCGGGCAGGCGTCACCCCCTATACATCATCTTACGATTTAGCAGAGAGCTGTGTTTTTGATAAACAGTTGCTTGGGCCTATTCACTGCGGCTGACTTAAAGTCAGCACCCCTTCTCCCGAAGTTACGGGGTCATTTTGCCGAGTTCCTTAACGAGAGTTCTCTCGCTCACCTGAGGCTACTCGCCTCGACTACCTGTGTCGGTTTGCGGTACGGGTAGAGTATGTTTAAACGCTAGAAGCTTTTCTTGGCAGTGTGACGTCACTAACTTCGCTACTAAACTTCGCTCCCCATCACAGCTCAATGTTATAGAACTAAGCATTTGACTCAGTTCACACCTCACTGCTTAGACAGACACTTCCAATCGTCTGCTTTAGTTAGCCTACTGCGTCCCTCCATCACTACATACTCTAGTACAGGAATATCAACCTGTTGTCCATCGGATACACCTTTCGGTCTCTCCTTAGGTCCCGACTAACCCAGGGCGGACGAGCCTTCCCCTGGAAACCTTAGTCTTACGGTGGACAGGATTCTCACCTGTCTTTCGCTACTCATACCGGCATTCTCACTTCTATGCGTTCCAGCACTCCTCACGGTACACCTTCATCACACATAGAACGCTCTCCTACCATACCTATAAAGGTATCCACAGCTTCGGTAAATTGTTTTAGCCCCGGTACATTTTCGGCGCAGGGTCACTCGACTAGTGAGCTATTACGCACTCTTTGAATGAATAGCTGCTTCTAAGCTAACATCCTAGTTGTCTGTGCAACCCCACATCCTTTTCCACTTAACAATTATTTTGGGACCTTAGCTGGTGGTCTGGGCTGTTTCCCTTTCGACTACGGATCTTAGCACTCGCAGTCTGACTGCCGACCATAATTCATTGGCATTCGGAGTTTATCTGAGATTGGTAATCCGGGATGGACCCCTCACCCAAACAGTGCTCTACCTCCAAGAATCTCTAATGTCGACGCTAGCCCTAAAGCTATTTCGGAGAGAACCAGCTATCTCCAAGTTCGTTTGGAATTTCTCCGCTACCCACAAGTCATCCAAGCACTTTTCAACGTGCCCTGGTTCGGTCCTCCAGTGCGTCTTACCGCACCTTCAACCTGCTCATGGGTAGGTCACATGGTTTCGGGTCTACGTCATGATACTAATTCGCCCTATTCAGACTCGGTTTCCCTACGGCTCCGTCTCTTCAACTTAACCTCGCATCATAACGTAACTCGCCGGTTCATTCTACAAAAGGCACGCTCTCACCCATTAACGGGCTCGAACTTGTTGTAGGCACACGGTTTCAGGTTCTATTTCACTCCCCTCCCGGGGTGCTTTTCACCTTTCCCTCACGGTACTGGTTCACTATCGGTCACTAGGGAGTATTTAGGGTTGGGAGATGGTCCTCCCAGATTCCGACGGGATTTCACGTGTTCCGCCGTACTCAGGATACTGCTAGGTACAAAGACTATTTTAAATACGAGGCTATTACTCTCTTTGGCTGATCTTCCCAAATCATTCTTCTATAATCTTTGAGTCCACATTGCAGTCCTACAACCCCGAAGAGTAAACTCTTCGGTTTGCCCTCCTGCCGTTTCGCTCGCCGCTACTAAGGCAATCGCTTTTGCTTTCTCTTCCTGCAGCTACTTAGATGTTTCAGTTCACTGCGTCTTCCTCCTCACATCCTTAACAGATGCGGGTAACAGGTAGTACCTGTTGGGTTCCCCCATTCGGAAATCCCTGGATCATCGCTTACTTACAGCTACCCAAGGCATATCGTCGTTTGTCACGTCCTTCTTCGGCTCCTAGTGCCAAGGCATCCACCGTGCGCCCTTATTAACTTAACCTTATTTTTTGACCTTTCAGTCATAAACTCTTATTAATACTACAGCGTTTTCGGTTTATTTTCTTGTTACTATTTGATATAGATATTCAATTTTCAATGTGCATTACTTGGTGATCTCTCACCAATGGAGCCTAGCGGGATCGAACCGCTGACCTCCTGCGTGCAAAGCAGGCGCTCTCCCAGCTGAGCTAAGGCCCCACAAGACCTCTCAAGACTAAACAAGACCAATGCGCAGTTCCTTATCCTTAGAAAGGAGGTGATCCAGCCGCACCTTCCGATACGGCTACCTTGTTACGACTTCACCCCAATCATCTATCCCACCTTAGGCGGCTGGCTCCTAAAAGGTTACCTCACCGACTTCGGGTGTTACAAACTCTCGTGGTGTGACGGGCGGTGTGTACAAGGCCCGGGAACGTATTCACCGCGGCGTGCTGATCCGCGATTACTAGCGATTCCGACTTCATGTAGGCGAGTTGCAGCCTACAATCCGAACTGAGACTGGCTTTAAGAGATTAGCTTGCCGTCACCGGCTTGCGACTCGTTGTACCAGCCATTGTAGCACGTGTGTAGCCCAGGTCATAAGGGGCATGATGATTTGACGTCATCCCCACCTTCCTCCGGTTTATTACCGGCAGTCTCGCTAGAGTGCCCAACTGAATGATGGCAACTAACAATAGGGGTTGCGCTCGTTGCGGGACTTAACCCAACATCTCACGACACGAGCTGACGACAACCATGCACCACCTGTCACCTCTGTCCCGAAGGAAAACTCTATCTCTAGAGCGGTCAGAGGGATGTCAAGACCTGGTAAGGTTCTTCGCGTTGCTTCGAATTAAACCACATGCTCCACCGCTTGTGCGGGCCCCCGTCAATTCCTTTGAGTTTCAACCTTGCGGTCGTACTCCCCAGGCGGAGTGCTTAATGCGTTAGCTGCGGCACTAAACCCCGGAAAGGGTCTAACACCTAGCACTCATCGTTTACGGCGTGGACTACCAGGGTATCTAATCCTGTTTGCTCCCCACGCTTTCGAGCCTCAGCGTCAGTTACAAGCCAGAGAGCCGCTTTCGCCACCGGTGTTCCTCCATATATCTACGCATTTCACCGCTACACATGGAATTCCACTCTCCCCTCTTGCACTCAAGTTAAACAGTTTCCAAAGCGTACTATGGTTAAGCCACAGCCTTTAACTTCAGACTTATCTAACCGCCTGCGCTCGCTTTACGCCCAATAAATCCGGACAACGCTCGGGACCTACGTATTACCGCGGCTGCTGGCACGTAGTTAGCCGTCCCTTTCTGGTAAGATACCGTCACAGTGTGAACTTTCCACTCTCACACTCGTTCTTCTCTTACAACAGAGCTTTACGATCCGAAAACCTTCTTCACTCACGCGGCGTTGCTCGGTCAGACTTCCGTCCATTGCCGAAGATTCCCTACTGCTGCCTCCCGTAGGAGTCTGGGCCGTGTCTCAGTCCCAGTGTGGCCGATCACCCTCTCAGGTCGGCTATGTATCGTCGCCTTGGTGAGCCGTTACCCCACCAACTAGCTAATACAACGCAGGTCCATCTGGTAGTGATGCAATTGCACCTTTTAAGCAAATGTCATGCAACATCTACTCTTATGCGGTATTAGCTATCGTTTCCAATAGTTATCCCCCGCTACCAGGCAGGTTACCTACGCGTTACTCACCCGTTCGCAACTCATCCAGAGAAGCAAGCTCCTCCTTCAGCGTTCTACTTGCATGTATTAGGCACGCCGCCAGCGTTCGTCCTGAGCCAGGATCAAACTCTCATTAAAAGTTTGAGCTCTCACTCATTTCTGTCACTGACAGATTTATTGTTTTTTTCATTGTTCAGTACTACAACCTTAGTTGTAGTGCCCTGCACATTGGTTCGTCTTGTTCAGTTTTCAAAGGTCTTTGTCACTTGCTTCTCTCAAGTGACAACTATATTAGTATATCACAGTCGCTTTCGCTTGTCAACACTTTTTTGAAACTTTTTTTAATTTTTTTCAATCAGTATTTCTTCTGCAATATACCATAGTCCGTACGGGATTCGAACCCGTGTTACCGCCGTGAAAAGGCGGTGTCTTAACCCCTTGACCAACGGACCGGAGTTGTTATTTTCAACTCTTACTATTATACTGGCTTTTCAAACTTTGTCAACACCTTTTTTAAACTTTTTTAATTAATTTTACAACTGCTTCAGTTCGAGCAGTGTGCGGGAACATATCGACCGACTGAATATAATGGATATCGTAGACTTCTACTAACCGTACTAAATCACGAGCCAAGGTCGAAACATTACAAGAAATATAGACCATTTTTTCTGGTACATAAGTAAGAATAGTATCTAATAGCTTATCGTCCAGACCAGTACGTGGTGGATCCACAATCAGAGCATTTGCTCGGTAGCCTTCCTTGTACCAACGAGGAATAATTTCTTCTGCCGTTCCAGCTTCATAATGAGTATTGTCAAATCCCATTCTTTTAGCATTTCGCTTGGCATCTTCAATGGCTTCTGGAATAATATCCATACCTTTAAGTGTTTTAACCTTCTTTGCGAAGGCAAATCCAATTGTTCCAACTCCACAATAAGCGTCAATCAAATGGTCTTCTTTATCAACATCCAGTGCTTTTACTGCTTCGTTATAGAGGACTTCTGTTTGTTCAGGATTTAGTTGGTAGAAAGCGCGAGGGGATAGTGAAAATTCATAATCAAGAACCCCTTCTTGAATACTATCTTCTCCCCAGATAATCTCTGTCTGTTCACCATAAATCTCACTGGTTTTAGCTGTATTTGTATTCACAGCTACTGTCACAACTTCTGGAAAATCTTTAACCAAGTCTTTTACCAATTGAGTTAAATTTAGCTGGCGATTTGTAACAATAATAATCTGAACCTGTCCAGTCTTTCTAGCTCGTCGAACCATTATCGTTCTAACACCTAGAGTTTTTCTCTCATCCGTGATTGGAATCTGGTGATAAGTAAGTAATTCTGCTAGACGATTAGCAATCACTTGGGTTTCCTTGTCTTGTATAAGGCAGTCTTTCAACTCTACTAAGTAATGAGAGTTTTGTGCATATAAGCCAGCCTTGACCTGATTTTTAAATTTTCGAGTCTGAAATTGTAACTTGGCACGATAGTACTTGGGTTCCTGCATTCCAATAGTTGGACGAATTTCATAGTTTTCATATCCTGCAGGAGCAAATTTTTTCAGTGCTTGATGAAGCAAGTCCGTCTTGAACTCCAGTTGCTTATCATAATGCAGGTGCATAATTTGACAGCCTCCGCACTCATTGTAAATAGTACAAGCTGGCACAACTCGAAATTTAGACCTCTTGTTGACCTTTAGTAATTTTGCTTCAACAAAGTTGCGTTTAATAGAAGTAATCTGACAATAGATATCTTCTCCTTTTAAAGCTCCAGGTACAAAGACTAATGTTTTTTGGTAAAAACCGATTCCCTCACCATTAATTCCCATGCGCTTGATTTTTAATGGTATTTTTTGTTTCACTTTCAGATTCATACCCCTATCTTATCACATTTTGAGTTATAATAGAACTATGAAAATCACAAAACTTGAAAAGAAAAAAAGACTCTATCTGATGGAGCTTGATAATGGCGACAAATGCTACATTACTGAAGATACTATTGTTCGTTTTATGTTATCACGAGATAAGGTGATAAGCGAAGGGGAATTGAAGGAGATTCAGGACTTTGCTCAATTTTCTTATGGTAAGAATCTAGCCCTCTACCACCTATCCTTTAAAGCTCGCACTGAAAAAGAAGTCAGAGAATATCTGAAAAAATACGATATTGATGAAGACATAGCTTCCCAAGTCATTGCTAATCTTAAAGAAGATAATTGGATTAATGATGGCCATTACGCTTATGCTATCATCAATGCTAATCAACTTTCAGGAGACAAGGGACCTTATGTACTGACTCAGAAACTAGTACAAAAGGGGATTTCAAAATCTACTATAGAGGAGACCTTGAAAGAATTTGATTTTTCGGAAGTTGCTCAACGTGTAGCTAATAAACTATTGAAAAAATATGAAGGAAAACTTCCAGCTCGTGCCTTGCAAGATAAGATTATCCAGAACTTGACCAACAAGGGATTCTCTTACTCTGATGCTAAAAGTTCCTTTGACCAGTTGGATAGTCAAGTTGACCAAGAAACGACTCAGGAACTCATCTTCAAGGAACTCGATAAGCAATATGCTAAGTATACCCGAAAATATGAAGGATACGAACTTAAACAACGTTTAACTCAAGTTTTAGCACGAAAAGGCTACGATTTTTCGGATATAGCAAGCGCTCTCAGAGAATATCTTTAATATTTTCATGTAAAATTCACAGATTTTAGGTAATTTTATGGTACAATAGTAAACGATAAACTTATAAATTGTAGAAAGTTGGTTAGTTATGAAGCTTCCAAAAGAAGGCGACTTTATTACAATTCAAAGTTATAAGCATGATGGGAGTCTCCACCGAACTTGGCGGGACACCATGGTACTAAAAACAACAGAAAACGCCATTATTGGTGTCAACGATCATACACTGGTTACCGAAAGTGATGGTCGTCGTTGGGTTACTCGAGAACCGGCTATTGTTTACTTTCACAAGAAATATTGGTTTAATATCATTGCCATGATTCGCGATAATGGAATTTCCTACTATTGCAATATGGCTAGCCCCTACTATCTGGATGAAGAAGCACTGAAGTATATTGATTACGATTTGGATGTTAAAATTTTTACAGATGGGGAAAAACGTCTCTTGGATGTTGAGGAGTACGAGCGTCACAAACGCAAAATGAATTATTCTGATGACTTGGACTATATTTTAAAAGAACATGTCAAAATTCTTGTTGATTGGATTAACAATGGACGAGGTCCTTTCTCAGAAGCCTATGTAAACATTTGGTACAAGCGCTATGTAGAACTAAAGAATCGGTAAAGTTGTCAAACTAGGGTGAAAGCCCTAGTTTTTTTATTTGAGAAACCCAGCTTTTCAGCTGGGTTGGTCTCTATATATCTAATTTCGTAACAGTAAATTTGATGTGGGAATAGTCTTTTTCAACATCCTTATCCAGCAAGAACGCTATGGCATCCTTCTTAACTTGAACCAGGTCAATATTCTGGGCTTGTGCTGCATAGACACATCCACAATAACATTGACGGTAGATGTCATACTCTTCACACATCTCTACTGAACGTTTGTAGCCTTGATTTTTCTTGAAATCACTTGGAAGATAGTGGGTTGTATAAATTTTTTGCACATCGATTCCGATGCTGTTAATGGTTTGAGAATTTTTATGAGGACTGATGGTCAAGGCTGAGCCAAAGTAGTCAAAGCCCAAGTCCATAGCCACTTGCGCTGTCTTATCCAGTCGGTAGTCAAAGCAAACCTTGCAACGGTCGCCTCCTTCTGGTTCTTCTTCCATTCCTCTGACTAACTTACGATATTCATTTGGTTCGTAGGGAGCTTCTAGATACTGGACCGTATTTCCTGTCCGCTCATTGAAATCACTGACAAACTTTTTAGTCACATAGGCACGCTTATGGTATTCTGCCTTGGGATGGATATTAGAATTGGCAAAATAGATGGTCACATCTGCATACTTGGTCAAATATTCTAGGGTATAGGTACTGCAAGGGGCACAGCAAACATGCATGAGAATGGTTGGCCGTTGCTCATTTTTCTCCCATACTTGTACCATCTTCTGCATGACACGGTCATAATTAATCTTCTGATTGGGGTTCATCTTGCTCAGAATTTCTTCTACATCGATCATGTTCTTCTCCTTTTTCTAGTCTTATTTTATCATATAAGTTAGGAGAGCTCAAATCTATTTAGAAGTGAATAGCATAAAAAGGAGGGGTAGGCATTCCCTCCTTTTGTATTTTTTATAAGTTGTTTTCTATAGAAATCTTACATCATACCGCCCATCATACTTGGATCCATTGCTGGAGCTGGGGCTGCTGGTTCTGGTTTATTGGCTACGACTGCTTCTGTTGTCAAAATCAAGCTGGCTACAGATGCCGCATTTTGTAGGGCTGAACGACTCACTTTAACTGGGTCGATAATCCCTTGATCAATCATGTTAACCCATTCGCCAGTTGCTGCGTTAAAACCTGTACCAAGCTCGGCATTTTTCAAACGATCGATAACGATTGAACCTTCGAATCCTGCATTGTGGGCAATTTGACGGACTGGTTCTTCCAATGCACGGAGAACAATATTGCGGCCTGTTGCTTCGTCTCCTGTCAATTCCAAATCAGCCACGGCTGGGATAACATTTACAAGGGCTGTTCCACCACCTGCAACGATACCTTCTTCAACAGCTGCACGAGTAGCGTTGAGGGCATCTTCAATGCGGAGTTTCATTTCTTTCAACTCAGTTTCAGTTGCAGCTCCGACCTTGATGACTGCTACACCACCTGATAATTTTGCCAAGCGTTCTTGCAATTTTTCACGGTCAAATTCAGAAGTTGTGGTTTCGATTTGAGACTTGATAACTGCAACACGGTGAGAAATCGCTTCAGGATTCCCAGCACCTTCTACGATAACAGTGCTATCTTTGTCCACAGTTACTCTCGCTGCTTGACCAAGCGCCTCAATTGTCGCATCTTTCAACTCAAGACCAAGGTCTTCTGTGATAACTGTTCCGCCTGTCAAGATGGCAATGTCTTCAAGCATGGCTTTGCGACGGTCACCAAAACCAGGTGCCTTAACTGCTACCACGTTGAAGGTTCCACGAATCTTGTTCAAAACAAGAGTTGGAAGGGCTTCGCCATCCACATCATCCGCAATAATCAAGAGTGGACGATTGCTTTGGAGAATACTTTCTAGGAGTGGCAAGATTTCTTGGATATTTGAAATCTTCTTATCAGTAATCAAAATGTATGGATTTTCAAGATCAGCTACCATTTTTTCGCTATCTGTTACCATATACTGTGAAAGATAACCACGGTCAAACTGCATTCCTTCTACGACTTCAAGCTCTGTTTCCATACCACGTGACTCTTCGATAGTGATGACTCCGTCTTTGCCAACCTTTTCCATGGCTTCAGAGATGTATTCGCCTACTTTTTCGGAACGAGAAGATACGGCTGCAACCTGAGCGATAGCTTCTTTGTTGGCAACAGGGATGGCGTTGTTTTTCAAAGCTTCAACTGCTGCGGCAACTGCTGTTTCAATCCCACGACGAATACCGATTGGATTTGCACCTGCTGTGACGTTTTTGATTCCTTCACGGACGATTGCTTGGGTCAAAACAGTTGCAGTTGTAGTCCCATCACCTGCAATATCATTGGTTTTTGAAGCTACTTCTGATACCAATTTGGCACCCATATTTTCAAAATGGTCTTCCAATTCGATTTCTTTGGCAATAGTTACACCGTCATTGGTGATCAAGGGTGAACCAAATGATTTTTCAAGAACGACATTACGACCTTTTGGTCCCAAGGTTACTTTAACAGTGTCTGCAAGGATATCGACACCACGGACCATAGCTGAACGGGCATCTGATGAAAATTTAATTTCTTTTGACATACTTACTTTCTCCTTCTATTCTTCAATGATAGCCAAGATGTTAGCTTCGCCTACGATGATGTACTTTTCATCGCCATCTTTGACATCAAGACCTGCGTGAGCTTCAACTAAGACACGGTCTCCAGCTTTAACACTTGGAGCAACTAAGTCACCGTTCAAGGTACGAACACCTTGTCCAGTAGCCACTACTGTAGCTGTTTTCGTTTCTTCTTGGGCTGATTTTGCGAGGACAAAGCCTCCAACAGTTTGTTCTTTTTCTTCAATTTTCAAGACCACACGGTCTCCTAATGGTTTCAACATCTGATTTCCTCCATAATGAGATAGATAGCATTAGCACTCTTTATACCTGAGTGCTAATTTATAGTTCTATTGTATCACTTGGTCAGAAATAGTCAAGAAAAAAGTCTGACTTTCTCAAGATAAAAAGCCTGAGACAAACTCAGACTTTTCGATGTTTAAAATGGCAATTCTTCCTCTTCCAAAACCAAATCCGCCAAATCTTGGCCTGCATTATTTTCACGCATAGCACGTTGGGCACGACTTTCCAAGAGTTGGAATCCTGTCACGAGGACTTCGGCCACGTAGTTCATCTGACCATTTTTCTCAAAACGACGGGTACGTAATTCTCCATCCACTGAAATGAGGCTACCTTTAGTTGCGTAGCTTGCCAAGGTTTCTGCTAGCCTGCCCCAAAGGACCATATTGACAAAATCAGCTTCACGTTCCCCATTTTGGTCTTTGTAACGACGGTTCACAGCGATAGTTGCTCGCGCAACTGACTTGTCATTGTTGGTTTTGTGCAATTCTGGTGTAGACGTCAAGCGTCCGATTAAGATAACTTTATTATACATATTTTTTCCTCCTACTTATCTATTCGTAGGAAATCAAAAAAAGTTACAGAAATTTGTAACTTTTCGAGGAAATTTTTTACTTTTTATGAACCATGAAACCTGTTGCCTGTTGATTGGCCATGATGGTCATATCTGTAATCTGCACACGACTAGGTTGACTGGTCACATAGACTACTGTGTCTGCAATATCCTGAGCTTGCAAGGCTTCTATTCCTTGGTAAACGGACGCAGCTCTCTCTTTATCACCATGAAAACGTACCGTAGAAAAATCTGTTTCGACAATCCCTGGCTGAATGGTTGTCACCTTGATATCCGTTGCGATGGTATCAATTCGCAGACCATCTGAAAAGGTCTTAACTGCTGCCTTGGTAGCTGAGTAAACAGCGGCACCTGCATAGGCGTAGATTCCTGCGGTTGACCCCATGTTGATGATATGTCCTTGATTGGCTTTTACCATTGCTGGTAAGAAAGAGCGAGTAACTGCCATCAAACCTTTGACATTGGTATCCAACATGGTTAGCATATCCAACTCTTCATAATCCTGATAGGGTGCTAAACCTAGAGCCAGTCCGGCATTGTTGACCAGAATATCAATCTGACCTATCGTTTCTAGAATATCAGAGCAGACAGTCTTTACCATGGTCATATTCGTCACATCTAGTGGAAAGGTCCAGACGGTTTGTTTTGGAAAAGTTTCTGCAAACTCCGACTTAAGGGCTTCTAACCTGTCTGTCCGTCGTCCGGTTAGAACGACATTCTCACCCTGCTCCAGATAAGCACGCGCAATCGCTTCACCGATTCCTGATGTCGCCCCTGTAATCACAACATTTTTTTCCATCTTATTTCCTTCTAGCTGGTCTATCAGATACTAACAACTTCTTAGGCAGTCCAGTGTTTAGCTGGATCAAATGGAGTTCCAACAACTTGGTCTTCTGATAATTCAATAATACCACGTTTTTGCGGAGCATTTGGCAGATGCAATTCACGAGGACTACACATCATGCCAAAACTCTTTTCACCACGAAGTTCACCTGGGAAAATAAGATTGCCTTTTGGCATCATTGCTCCAGGAAGAGCTACAATGGTTTTCAACCCAACACGCGCATTGGGAGCCCCTGCAACGATTTGCACTGTCTTGTCACTTGCGACTGCAACTTGGCAGATATTGAGGTGGTCACTATCTGGATGAGCTACCATCTCAACAATTTCACCAACAACAAACTTAGGCTCTTTGTCATTAACAATTTCTTCTGTAAAACCTTCCGTTTGTAATTCTTGGTTCAAACGAGCAACTTGCTCATCTGTCAAAAACACTTGACCGCGCTCTGCAATTTCAAATAAACTTGAAACTTCAAAAATATTCCACGCCACTGTTTCCCCATTATCTTTGAGGAAAACACGGGCTACCTTGCCTTTGCGTTCCACATCTAGTTTGGCATCTCCGCTGTTTTTCACGACGACCATAAGGACATCACCGACATGTTCTTTATTATATGTAAAAATCATTGTTTCCTTTTCTCCTATTTCAGTCCTGCTAAAAAATCGTTAATTTGCTCCTTACTTTTACGGTCGCGATTAACAAAACGACCAATTTCCTTGTCTTTTTCTAGAACAACAAGGCTAGGGATTCCATATACATCCCAGAGTTTGGCCAAATCCATATACTGGTCTCGGTCCACTCGAATAAAGGTGAACTCTGGATTAGTTTTCTCAATTTCTGGTAAGGCAGGATAGATATAACGGCAATCGCCACACCAGTCTGCCACAAAAAGAAAGACCTTCTTGCCCTCTTTTTCCACCAAAGATGCCAATTCTTCTAAACTTGCTGGTTGTATCATAAGACTTCCTCCTCATAGACTAGATCTTCATTTTCATAGACAAAGGTATAATGACGGCCATCCTCAAAAATGACGCCACCAACCAAGCTCTCTAGACTGCTTTCATAGACTTGAACATAGAGGGTCGCAATTTCCCCCATGTCTGAAAAATGGTCTCGCACAATCGCTGTTAACTCTTCCTGAGTCTTCCTGAGCTTATGGTCATCTGCAACTTTTTTCGTAGCAAGGGCAAGGCTTCCAATACCTAGCAGAGCCAAGCCTGCCATCAACATTTTTTTAGCTTTCATACCATTCATTTTAACACAAAAAAGACTTTAGGACAAATGAGGAAGCAGCAGAAACGCAAGTAAAAAGCCCCTTCCTTTAAGGAAAAGGACTTCTTATACTCAATGAAAATCAAAGAGCAAACTAGGAAGCTAGCCGCAGGTTGCTCAAAGCACTGCTTTAAGGTTGTAGATAGAACTGACGAAGTCAGCTCAAAACAGCGTTTTGAGGTTGTGGATGAAGCTGACGTGGTTTGAAGAGATTTTCGAAGAGTATTATTCTTATTGCCAGGTACCTGAGTTGCCAACGTAGTAACCATCAGGTGTGTAGGTATTACGAAGCATCTTACCTGATGAAGCCAGATAATACCACTGGCCATTATCTTTGACCCAATCATTCGCTAGCATGGCACCAGAAGAACTTACATAATACCATTCTCCCTTATCATAAACCCAAGCGCTTGCTTTCATGGCTCCTGAAGTTGATAAATAGTACCACTTGCCTTGGTCGTAAAGCCAATCACTAGCAATCATAGCTCCTGATGATTTAAAGGCATACCAGTTACCACCTTGATAAAGCCAAGTTTGATTGAACATGACTCCTTTATCATTCATAAAGTACCAAGTTCCCTTGTCTTTAACCCAAGCATTCTGTACTAATTGACCTTGTTTTTGATAGTACCAGTTTTGGTTTGATTTTAGCCAGCTTTCTGCTTTTACAATCGGATAAAGTTCTCTGAAAGCTCCTCCATCATCATATTTATGACTGATAGTTTTTGGTTTTTCTAGTTTCAACTCGTCATTATCATAATTTGCCCAAGCAAAGACTTTTTGACCATTGACAGTCTCTGGTAAAGTAGCAGTGTAAGTCTTGGTTTGATAATCCCATTTAGCATCGAGGTAGGTGTATTGATCATTTGATTCTTTAATATGGTAGTAGCCTCTCTTTCCACTATCATTATGAATATCATCCACAACTTTCGTTGACCAGGTCTTTACTTCGTTTCCGCTCTTAGCCTCGACCTTGATATCTCCTCTATAGCCATATGGAACATAGAAATTCAGGTAACGCCCTTCTTCCCCGATCATAGACTTGTCCTTTTCTTGACCTAGGAAATTGACTGTCTGATCTTGACCATCGAGACTAACCGTCCACTCGATTTTCTCAGTTTTTGGCAAATCCAAGACTTTAATATCTACTTCATGGCCATTATTAAATCGAAGAATTTTGCCATCTTGATACTGAACTCCACATTTAACAACCCATTCTTCTTTAAGCTCAAATGCCTGCCCTGAATGTGGAAAAGCCAGTAAAGCTAGACCAGCTAGAGACAAACCAAACAGTGTGATTTTTTTCATTGTAGATCCTCCTTAACTTTTGTTATGTTAATTATATCACTATGTTTTTAATTTGCAACTCATATCCTAAATATGCAAGCAAAAAACCTCTGAGATTCTTCTCTAAGGTTCTGATTTTGCTAATTACTGTTCTCAACAGCTGCAGTAACAAAGGCAGTGTAGAGTTCTTCTGGGCGGTTTGGACGACTTGAAAGTTCAGGGTGATACTGGCAAGCCACAAAGAATTTATTTTCAGGAATTTCCACAATTTCAACCAAACGATTGTCTGGAGAAACACCTGAGAAGACAAAGCCTGCTGCCTCAAACTGCTCACGGAAGGCATTGTTAAACTCATAACGGTGACGGTGACGGCGTTGCACCACTTCTTGATTGTGATAAGCAGCTGCTGCCTTAGAACCACGTTTCAACTTAGACGGATAAAGTCCCAAGCGAAGGGTTCCCCCCATATCCTCCACATCAATCTGATCACGCATGATATCAATGATAGGGTATTTTGTTTCTGGTGCAAGCTCTGCAGAATTGGCACCTTCAAGACCTAAAACGTGACGAGCAAATTCGATACAAGTCAACTGCATTCCCAAGCAAACACCCAACATTGGAACATCATTCTCACGCGCATAGCGGATGGCTTGGATTTTCCCTTCAGTACCACGCTGGCCAAAACCTCCTGGTACGATGATTCCGTCCGCATCAGACAAGAGCTCTGCCACATTCTCTGCTGTCACATCATTGGCATTGATCCAATTGATTTTAACTTCTGCGTCATTGGCATAACCAGAGTGTTTCAAGGCTTCGACCACTGAGATATAAGCATCTTGCAACTCAACATACTTACCGACAAGGGAAATTTTAACTTGTTTCTTGAGGTTCATGACCTTATCCACCATGGCTGACCACTCCGTCATATCCGCTGCTGGTGCGTCTAATTTCAAATGGTCACAAACAATTTGGTCCATACCTTGTGCCTGCAAGTTCAATGGAATTTGGTAAAGATGTTCGACATCCAACGACTCGATAACGGCTTCTGGTGCCACATCACAGAACTGGGCCAGTTTGTTTTTAATCCCTTGACCAGCTGGCTGCTCTGTACGAATCACCAACATATTTGGCTGAATTCCCAAACCACGTAATTCTTTGACAGAGTGTTGAGTTGGTTTGGTTTTCATTTCACCAGCGGCCTTGAGATATGGCAGCAAGGTTGTATGGATATACATGACATTATCCGCACCCACATCTGCCTTCATCTGACGAAGGGCCTCTAGGAATGGCAAGGACTCGATATCCCCAACAGTTCCACCAACCTCTGTGATAATGACATCAGAGTCAGTCGTTAGAGCGGCACGCTTGATTTTTTCTTTCAAAGCATCTGTGATATGAGGAATAACCTGAACAGTTGCCCCAAGGTATTCTCCACGGCGTTCCTTACGAAGAACTTCACTGTAAATTTTACCAGTTGTCACGTTGGAATATTTGTTGAGATTGATATCGATGAAACGTTCATAGTGACCCAAGTCCAAATCTGTCTCAGCCCCATCATCCGTTACAAAAACTTCTCCATGCTGATAAGGGCTCATAGTTCCCGGATCGATATTGATATAAGGGTCAAACTTTTGAATGGTTACCTTGAGACCACGATTTTTCAAGAGACGGCCTAGACTCGCTGCCACAATCCCTTTCCCAATAGACGATACCACACCACCAGTTACAAAAATATATTTCGTAGACATAGATTCCTCTTTCTAAAATGCTCAAGGCCCTGTTAACTACGAGGGGACATAGAAAACAAGACCCTACTAATAAGAATAATCTGGGACTACTGCACCAGATTCACAACCAAAATACAAGAAGATAACTTCTTGAAAAAACAAAAATAGCTCCCTAAGAACTAGGGAGCCCCGACCTCTAAAAGAGGTGCCCGAACAATATGATACCTAAAAATAGGACAATTGTCAATAGCTAACTTTTATTCCTCGATGTTTTCAGTATCATCATCTGAAAACTCGTCATCTTCTTCGTTGAGATCCACGTCTTCACCCAAGTCATCAGGGGCAATCTCGTTAATTTCTGCATCGTAAGCTTCCACTTCATTTTTCTCATCATCTGGATTTTCATCATCGTATGAAAGAGCTGGATCTGCTTCGTATGCATCTTCGTCTTCTGGATCATCTGCATTGTAGTCAATAGCATCTGAATCACCATCCATGAAGGCATTGACGCGTTTTTTCTTAGCTTTTGGTGCTACTTCATCGTCGTCATTTTCTTCAAGAGCGATAATTTCTTCGTCGATTTCGTCTACACCATACCATGAACGAAGACCCCATTTGTTATCTCCAAGTGAGATGAAGCTACCGTCAAAGTTCAACTCTGTGTAAAACAAAGGCAAGGCTTCACGGATATCGCTGTTTGATGTTCCAAGGTAGTTTTGAATTTCGTTTACAAGATCGCTAAAATGCATCTCATGATCGCGACCACGAAGTTCCAAGATAGCACGCGCTACCTCAATCATAGATAGTTCACTTTTTTCTTGCCCAGCAAATACTTCTAATTCCAAAGCGTTTCTCCTCATTTATAATACTATCGCCAGAGCAAATAGACTCTGACCTCATTTTATCATTTACTCTTTATTTTACGATAATTTTGCAGAATAGTCAAAGGTTAAATGGGAGAAAGTGACAGGACTTTTTATTTCTTTGCTACCCAGCCGATGGCATCGTGAGGTGGAGATATAGAAGCAAATTGACTAAGTTTGTTATACAGCTTCCTACTTCTATAAATCTAGTTTCTCTCTCAAATCTCTTAACTTACTTCTGTGTGTATCTAAATCATTTTCAAATATTTTTATCCTGGGATCTTCATTAGATACAATATAGAAGCATTTTTTTCTATGATCAAATGCTTCCCTAACATGTGCTAAAGCGTTTCGAATCTTTCTTTGTTCATTCCACAATGTATGAATATCTTGAGGAATATTCTCTTTTGTACAAAAATAACCTATCTGTTCATCATACTTGCCAGCTATCCCTTTTTCTCTTAAATGATATTCGATCTCAGCATGTTCACACATATACATTCCTCGAATAGCGTTTAATTCGTCCCATCTAGCTAATCCAATATCTATAGAATCTTTAAATTTCTGTTTAACATCTTCAACCGAATTCTTATCATCTACCGCAATAGATATAAATGAAAAATTAGTAAAAAGGTTAATATTATTCTCATCTTGCAATTTTTCAACAACTTTTTGAGATATTGTTGAATACTCATTTCGAGAATATAATACAAAAAAACGCTTATAATTTTTTGATTTTCTCACTTCAACTAAATAATCTAAACCCTTTTCAGCATCTACTCCTCCCCCTAAATCAAAGTCAGAAATAAAAAAGTCATATCGTTGTTCCCCACCTCTTGTCGTCAATAAGTCTTTTGCTTCACTAATATTAGTAACAACTTTGATAATAGGTTGGTATCCCTTAGATTGTATATGTTGTTCTACCGCTTCAACTCTTCCCTGATGAGACCTTCTATTCGCACCAGTTATAGAATCTTCTAGCCAAATTACTCTCACTTCATTTCTCAATTTCAGTTACCCCATTTTTATTTCAAAATTAACAGTTAATGCATCTTGCGATACATATATTTCCCAGTTGTACTCGTCACAAATTTCTTTAACCAAATATAATCCGACACCTGTTCCAAAATTTTTTGAACTGATTCCTAGGTCAAATATCTTTTCAATAGGTTCTATCTTTATTGGTGCTGTGTCTGAGCTAATAACAAATTTATTTTCATTATCTAAAAAAGAACACTTTATAAAGGTTGCACCGTTATCAATAGCATTTGAAATTAAATTGTCTACTAAAATTGCAAACTCAAAAACATCTATTTCTTTTCCATATTCTCCAGGACCTATCTCATCAATAATCCTGTTTCTATGTGGACTAACCTTAAGATAGCTCTTTAAATATGACTTAATATCAATTAGTTGCTTACCTATTAAATCATAAGTACCTAATTTCAAAAACTGTCTTTTTATAGTACTAAGACGATCCGCACTTCTTTTAAAATCAATAATATATTCACTGACTCTATCATATTCATTAGTTTTTCGAAAATCTTCAGCTAAATCACTAATTGTATAAACTAAGTTATCGCTAATTGTATTTAATTCATGAACAAACAATTCCTGTTTTTCTGGATCTTTTTCTTGTAACATTACTTTTTGAAGGGTATTTTGTGTTTCTAATTGATCATTTGTTTCTATCAAGTGTTCATTTTTTTGTTCCAGTATCTCAACCTTTTGTTCAGCTATTCTTTTTTCTCTTTCTTCCTGTCGTCGAGCCTCTCTTTCTTTCCTTCTTTCTTCCCTCTCTATTTCAAGTTTTCTTTCATCTTCCATGCGATCTTCAGCACTAATTTGCGTAGCAATTTTATTTCTTTCACTAATTAACTTACTAATAATTGGTTTCAAAATATTAATTAGTAGCTTAACTCGTTCATCTTCTCTTGAAAATCCTTCACGAGAGGATGTTGAAATATCTTCAAGTTCATCATTATCCAAGATATCGAAGGATATTTCTCCTTCTAAATAGACTCTCATAGCTTGAGTATTATCTAAATACTCAAGAAAATTTTCCACTGCTAACTTATCACGGACATATAATTTCAACCTGTTAGGTTTGTGAACATCATTTTTTACAAAATTTGGATCATTTTGCCTAGCCTCATTTGTATTTATTGTCGAATGGATACCAATCCAACCTTTTAATTCATAAGGAAAAAACTTAGATTTTCCAGAAGTAGTTATGAACCTTTCTCTACCTTCTATATTTTTAAAATCTTCTTTTGAAAATTTGACAACATCCCTACGTTTGGTCCTAAACTCAGGATATTTGCTATTTGGAATTAGTACACTTTTCGATAACTTATTGGATAAATTATTTTCTAAATCATTTTCAAAAAAGGCAAAAAAGTTTTTGAACGCTATTTTTTTCTCTACTTTTTCAAATGTTCTTCTTTGCCGAGAATCTGTTATATAGGCAACTTCTATCCCAGCATTAATATTATCTAAAAGATAGTAATCAGCCAAGCGAAGTTTTAAAGATTCGAATTTTGTCTCAGCAAATCCTGACATATTCACATCTACTAATTTAACAAGAGTTCCTGTATCATATTGTTCCCATAATTCTCTATTTTCAATTCCAACTTCCGAAGCATTTACTCTTATTAACTCTGGAACATCATTATCATTTTTATCAGTTGAATCTAACATCCATGCAGTTGTGACACCCGCTTTTTTTGAAACAATATAGTACTTTTTAGATAGAAATAACGTAGCTAGTTTACCTATCCCCTTGCGTCCTTTAATTTTATCTGACAATTCATTTTCAGACAAACGCTTATTCCTGCCTATTAATGCATATTTTGTAGCTAAGTCATTATAAGACATGCCACTTCCATTATCTATTATTTCCAAAATAGATTTTTTCTTATTAATAGAATTAATATATAATTTTACATTTGTTGCACCAGCATCTAATCCATTTGCTACAAGTTCAGAAATAGCACTCCATCTATTAGTATACATTTGTTTACCAAGTAAATTCAAAGCATAGTATGAAAAATTGAATTGTATTGTATTTTTTTCTGACATATTAATTCCTTTTTACAAATTATTTTCTTCAAAGAAATCTTTTATTCTATTAGCTAAATGAATACTTAAAATTGGAGGAACAGCATTTCCAATCTGGGTATTAATTGCTTGTAGACCTCCGACAAACTTATAATTATCTGGAAAAGACTGTATTCTTGCACCTTCCCTTGCAGTCAAAGCTCTATTTTGACTAGGATGAATGCACCGTAAGGAAGATGGTGTTGATAAATTATTTGTTATGGTTGTTGAAGGTCTATCCCACCACAATCGACCATAAGTATTACGATATCCTGAGGTTAAATATAGTTCTCTATCTAACAATCCATCTTCTACCATTCTATTTATATCATTCTTACCTTGTCCTTCCTTAAGTACAGCCATAATTTTCTGCAATCTTTGTCCATGATTACGACTTACATGATTAAATAATTGATCTTGATTACCTCTCATTAAAATTTGATAATCTGTTTGTGGATCTTCCACATATTGGTCCGCTCTGTCATTATTTCCTAAACTAGGTAAATCTCCAATAGCATCTCTTAAATTGAAGGGATTTTCAGAAGTACACTTTTCTGGAAAACTCCATTCAAACTCAATATTTAAATCATTTCTTACACCAATCAAAAAGACGCGTTCTCTATTTTGTGGAACACCGTAATCCTTAGCATTAAGTAATTTTGTATAAACTTTATATCCATGAACATCTCCAAAGCTAGATAAATCTTTAAAACTTTCTTTTACATTTCGAATAATTGGTCCATTTTGCTCGTTTTTCATGGTTAACAAACCATAAACATTTTCAAAAACAAACATTTTAGGTTGGATAAATGAAAGTATCCTTCTATATTCACGGTACATTTTTGCTCTCTTATCATACTGTCTCTTGCCAACCGTGCTAAATGATTGACATGGTGGACCACCTATAACTAAATCAACTCCTTTAAAATTGATTCCATTTTTCTTCAAAAATAATTTATCAATATTCGCAATATCATCTTCTATCATGGTAATCTTTGGATAATTTTGTCTAAATGCTTCAGCAGCATCAGAATTAAACTCATTAGCAAATCGAATATTAAAATCTTCTCTAGAAACAAAAACATTATTTTCAATTTTTTTCTGAAAACCAAAGGTTAAACCTCCAGCCCCAGAAAATAAATCAATTACATTAATCATAATTTATCCTTTTTAAACTCTAGTAAGACTATTATACCAAAAAAACACGGCTCATCACCGTGTTTCTATGTTTATTTCACCAACTTCTTCATCTCATCAATACGTGCTACGGTCGCATCGTATTTAGCTTGGTAGTCGGCTTGTTTGTCGCGTTCTTTTTGGACGACTTCTGGTTTGGCATTGGCTACGAAGCGTTCGTTAGAGAGCTTCTTGCCGACCATGTCCAGTTCTTTTTGCCATTTAGCGAGTTCCTTGTCGAGACGAGCTAGCTCTTCTTCGACATTAAGAAGGTCTGCGAGCGGCAGGTAGATTTCTGCTCCTGTGATGACGCTTGACATAGCGAGTTCAGGTGCAGGGATGGTTGATGCGATTTCCAAGTGTTCTGGATTTGTGAAGCGTTTGATGTAGTTGACATTGCTGTTAAAGAAGGCTTCCAAGTCGCTATCGCTAGTCTTAACAAGGATGGTGATAGGCTTGCTTGGAGCTACGTTTACTTCAGCACGCGCATTACGAACGGCACGAATCAAGTCTTTGAGGCTTTCCACACCAGTGTGGGCAACAAGGTCTTCAAAGGCTGGGTTGACAGTTGGGTATTCTGCTGTCACGATAGAGCCTTCTGAGATTTGTCCAAAGATTTCCTCTGTCACGAATGGCATGATTGGGTGGAGAAGGCGAAGGATCTTGTCCAAAGTATAAAGAAGGACAGAACGTGTGATGACTTTCTCTTCTTCATTATCGCTGTAAAGGACTTCCTTGGTCAACTCAACGTACCAGTCCGCGAACTCATCCCAGATGAAGTTGTAGAGGATGTGCCCAGCCACACCAAATTCAAACTTGTCAAAGTTGGCAGTAGCTTTGCCGATGGTTTCATTGAGGTTGTGGAGAATCCAGCGGTCTGTGACATTTCCAGCTTCCTTGTTGACCACTTTTTCGACATTGGCAGTTGCTTGCTCAAGGGTCAAACCTTCATTGTTCATGAGGATGTAGCGAGAGATGTTCCAGATCTTGTTAATGAAGTTCCATGAAGCATCCATTTTCTCGTAAGAGAAGCGCACGTCTTGACCTGGTGCAGAACCGTTTGAAAGGAACCAGCGAAGGGCATCGGCACCATATTTCTCGATAACATCCATTGGGTCAATCCCGTTACCAAGAGATTTAGACATCTTGCGTCCTTGCTCGTCACGAATGAGACCGTGAATAAGCACGTTTTGGAATGGCTGACGACCAGTGAATTCCAAAGATTGGAAGATCATACGAGACACCCAGAAGAAGATGATGTCATAACCTGTTACCAGAGTTGATGTTGGGAAGTAACGTTTGAAATCTGCTGAGTCGACATCAGGCCAGCCCATGGTTGAGAATGGCCAGAGGGCAGAACTGAACCACGTATCCAAGACGTCTTCGTCCTGAGTCCATCCGTCACCTTCTGGAGCTTCTTCACCGACGTACATTTCACCCTCAGCATTGTACCAAGCAGGGATTTGGTGACCCCACCAGAGCTGACGAGAGATTACCCAGTCGTGGACATTTTCCATCCATTGGAGGAAGGTATCGTTGAAACGAGGTGGGTAGAATTCAACCTTGTCCTCTGTGTCTTGGTTGGCAATGGCATTCTTAGCCAATTGGTCCATCTTCACAAACCATTGAGTAGACAAGCGTGGCTCAACCACTACACCTGTACGCTCTGAGTGACCAACGCTGTGGACACGTTTTTCGATTTTAACGAGGGCACCGATTTCTTCCAGCTTAGCAACGACTGCCTTACGAGCTTCAAAACGGTCCATGCCTGCAAATTCGAAAGCCAAGTCATTCATAGTTCCGTCATCGTTCATAACATTGACTTGTGGCAAGTTGTGGCGTTGACCAACCAAGAAGTCGTTTGGATCGTGAGCAGGTGTGATTTTAACAACACCAGTACCAAACTCAGGATCTGCATGCTCATCCCCAACGATTGGGATTAGTTTATTAGCGATTGGAAGGATGACGTTTTGACCAATCAAGTCCTTGTAGCGTGGGTCTTCTGGATTGACCGCAACGGCAACGTCCCCAAACATAGTCTCAGGACGAGTTGTGGCAACTTCAAGGGCGCGTGAACCGTCTTCCAGCATGTAATTCATGTGGTAGAAGGCACCTTCGACATCCTTGTGAATCACCTCAATATCAGAAAGGGCTGTGCGAGCTGCTGGGTCCCAGTTGATGATAAACTCACCACGGTAGATCCAGCCTTTCTTGTAAAGGTCCACAAAGACCTTGCGAACGGCTTTCGACAAGCCTTCGTCAAGAGTGAAACGCTCGCGAGAGTAGTCTACAGAGAGCCCCATCTTGCCCCATTGTTCCTTGATGGTAGTGGCATATTCGTCTTTCCATTCCCAGACTTTTTCCAAGAATTTTTCACGACCCAGGTCATATCGGCTGATGCCCTCACCACGCAAGCGCTCCTCAACTTTAGCCTGAGTGGCAATCCCCGCGTGGTCCATCCCCGGAAGCCAAAGCGTATCAAAACCTTGCATGCGTTTTTGACGGATGATAATATCCTGCAAAGTCGTATCCCAAGCGTGACCAAGGTGAAGCTTACCAGTTACGTTTGGTGGTGGAATGACGATTGAATAAGGCTTAGCCTTTTGATCGCCTGAAGGCTTGAAAACATCCGCATCAAGCCATTTTTGATAACGACCAGCCTCCACTTCGGCTGGATTGTATTTAGGTGAAAGTTCTTTAGACATGTGTTTGTCCTTTCTCTATTTTGTTCATTTTATTTTGAATTTGCTTAGCAGCTTCTTTTGCAGTCAAACTCGTATTATTTATTTTAAGGTAGTGGTGCAACTCATTCGGTTGATGTTGGGAATTTAATTGAAGTGTTTCAGCGGTCTCTAAAATTTCTCTTTCAGATACCTCAATATGTCGTTTTAAGGGTTTGTACTTTAATCGATTCTCCGTTTGATTTCGACGTAAACGCTCCTCAAGACTTGTTTCCAACTCAACAAACAGAATCTCTTGATGAAAGTTATCCAATAAATCCTGAATTTGCTTCAAATACAGCAGCTGGTACTGATTTGAAAAATCAATTACGTCTGTTAAAATTACTGATCGCTGATTTCTTGCACTTGCTCCAAGGAAAGAAAAGGTAATTCCACGAACAAATTCCCACATCTCCTCGGTATAATCCTGATAGATTTCTAGTGCAAAATCGATGGCTTGATGGTTATAAAAGAGGGTAGCATCCGTCAGTCGAGATAGTTCTTGACCAATCGTCATTTTTCCTGAGGCCGGAGCACCAATGATGAAAAGATGCATCAAATCACCTCCCACTCACTCCTCAGCAAGCCATATATCAGACTGTCACAGCGGTTTCCTTGAACATCTTTACGGTCTCGGATTCGAGCTTCGAGGGTAAATCCAAGTTTTTCTGCGACTCGTTGACTTTGGACATTATAACCAAAACAAGTCAGCTCAATCTTGTGAAGATCCAAATCTTTAAAGGCTAAGTCAATCAAGGCAAACGCTGCTTCTGGTACATAGCCTCGACCCCAATAGTCTGGATGCAAGGTATAGCCAAGCTCTAGCACATCATCCGCATGGCGATGGTTGAAGTCAACAGAACCAATGACTTTATCGGTTCCTTTGACGACAATCCCATAGCCTGTTGGGAGATTTTCCTTTTGATTGCGTTCGGGAAGGATATGCTCTAGATAGTAAACCTCATCTTCCAAGGTCTTGACGGGTAGAAAGCCTGCTGGGTAAGAGACTTCCGGACGACTAGCATAGTCAAAGATATCCTCTACATCCGCCACAGTACGGACTCGTAAAACGAGACGTTCTGTTTCCAAGCGTTCTGGTAATTCAGCTCTTGACATCCTTCTTCCTCGCTTTCTTGATAAAGCTTCCCATGGGATTGACTCGGTCATCTAGATAACGATAAACTCGCTGACGGCCGTCCCCCATAAAGTAAGTCGGTGAAAAACGGTCATTTTTAAAATGCCCTTTCTCATCCAAGAGATCTGGATCAATCAGTCGGTCCAGAATCTTAGCAAAGATGTGGCAGATTCCATCTTCCTCGATAATCCGATCTACCTGACAGTCCAATACGACTGGACAGGCCTCTAAAATCGGAGACTGAGTCTGTTCAGAAATCTCGTAGTCTAGCCCCAGGTGTTTCAATTTCTCTCGATGACTGATAAAACCAGCCTGCTCCATCTCGAGCATGAGATTTTCATCAGGGATATTCACGGTAAACTGTTGATAATGCTTAATCTGCTCAGCCGCATTTTCTTCAGCTCCGACACCAATGACTAGCCAATCTCCCAAGCTATAAGAGGAGCTACAGGTCGTAATATTGTGTCCAAAATTCTGATCTTGATACCCCAAAATGAAGATAGGAAAACCATAATAGAGTTTACTTGTTTTAAAAGATTGCTTCATAACAACCTCCTTTTACTAAGACGCAAAAGAAAATCCCTGCCATCTACATGACAGGGACGAATGTATTTATCCGCGGTACCACCCAATTTCGGGCAGTTGCCCGCAACTCTCGTCTTTAAAACAAAAAGACACTTTTATTTCAATTTTTCATCCATTAGCAACCAGTTTTGACACATTTGTGGACTTCTCAGCACCGCCACTTTCTGTAAAATGTGGGATTCAAAACACCTCTAATGGCTTTATTGTAACAAGATTTTGACGGAAATGCAAGGATCAAGAAAAATTACTTGAACTTGATGCCATTTTCCTTCAATTTCTTAATAGTAGCTGGGCCGATTCCTTTCAAGGCAAGGAGTTCTTTTTCAGTCCAGTTTTTGAAATCTGACGCAGACTTGATTCCTTCATCATAGAAAGTTTTGGCACGGTCAAGTGGAAGTCCACCCAAGTTTGCTGCAAAATCTTCTACAGAATTGGCTACTTTTTGAGCTTGCTCTTTGGTAGCTTCTACTGCTTGTTCAACTTTTTTAGAAACAGCCTTACCAGCTTCGCTCGCTGACTGCTCTGCACGTTTCACGACTTTCTTTGTCTCTTCTACAACCTTAGTCACAGTACTTGAAAAGGCACCTGCGCGACGGAGGCTATTTCGTAATTGTTTTTTACGATTGAGTTTCTTTGACATGATAAAATCCTTTCAATAAAAAATCCCTGCTCTGACAAGGATTTAATATAAATATTCTATCAAGATTTTAGTAAAAAATCAAGAATCTATCTCGTTTAATAATTCCGCTCACCAAACAAGCCTTCTGGCAAGTCATGGAATCCTTTACCTGCCTTGAAGTTTTCAAATTTTCCAAGCAAGAACTGATAAGCATCCAAGCGACTTTCGTAGCGAATCATAGCATCTTTGGCACGCTCATCTTGGTCCTCTTCGTAGACTTTTTGGCTTTCCTTGTGCGCCATGTCGTTAATCATAATCTGGGTATTGACCCAAGCTTCAAATTCCTTCATAAATTCTTGTTCGTAATTCATTTTTTCTCCTTATTCTAATCCACGGAAATAGTCCGTGTCAATCTCACGATAGGGCTGGATATCCTGAACGTATTCCAGTACACCTTGAAATTCTCCGTTTTCATCGTGTACTGCGGCATAGGTGATGTGGACAAACTTACCTCGCGACTCCGACTTGAACCACATTTCATACTTGTCCTTGACTCCTTCACGAAGTCCCTTCATGATAGTCTTGACCTTGTCCAAGTACTTAGGTGGATGGCAAAGTTCGACATTCCGTCCGACTTGGGACGGTGTTCGTTTGAAAATCATCTCATCAGCTGGCGCATTGTCATTGTAATACTGGAAAATGTCGTCTTTATTGACAAAGGTAATCTCCATAGGGAGGTGATTGAGGATGAGATTGGCCTGCTCGACTGAAAGATAGCCATTCCCAAAAGCCTGTTGACTATGACGATCCAGCACTGCTTCCTTTTCCTTAGGGGTAAAGGTAATGGTAAACTGTCCTTCAGGTGTATCGATGACTTGCTGAATTTGACCTTCAGCAGTGTTTAGCTGCACGGGCTCCTCTGCAATCTTTTCCTCAACAAAACTCTGTCGTTCTGGCACCCATTTCTCAGACGGACGGATGATAGCATAGCCATAGGCATCGCTCTCCTCCGCTATCTGAAGCCAGTCATCTTGGGTGAAGGACTCAAGGAGAATCATGAGAAGGATGGACTCTTCCTTGAAAATCATACTTTCAAACTCTGTCGCAAAGGCTTCAAAAGTTTCCTTTACAGTGCTAATCGACACTTCTGGTAGTGACTTGGCTGTCGCTAAAGCTGTTTGAAAGAGTTCCCTAATCTGGTCATCCACTCCCCACATAACTTTGGGAGGTGAATCGTGTCCATAACGCTCCATGATAGGAAAGAAGAGTTCTTCCTTACGTTGGTAATGGATGTCAAATTGCCCCACAAGTCCCATCTGACGCACCAAGCCCTTGCGCATCTCCGCAAGCATTTCTTCATCTTCCATGGACTCATAGGTATCTAACAATCTCCGAATGCGAATCAAGGCCGCACGGAGGGCCAGATTTTCTTCCTTGAAGACACGAACTGGGTGGCCTGGATGCTCAGTATCTGCAACTTCGACACCCTTAACAGCATTTTTAAAAAGATTAGCATGGACATCACAGAGTTCCATGACATCTTCAAAGGTGACACCTGAGTCTGAGTTCATCAGCTCGTGCTCCATAAGGGAAATCTCGATGGCTGAAACACCTGTAAAGGTCGCATCAAAGCGCTCCTGAACCGACTCAGGAGAGGCGCCATTGTGCAATTCTAACAAAATATCCCGTAGGATATGAATCCGTTCATCTGCCATTAGTCTAACCCAATCACTTCGTAGCCGTTTGCTTCCAGTGTGCGAACAATCTTGTCCATAGGAGTTCCTTCAAGCTTAGAACCCTGCTTAAGCGATACTTTACGACCAACTGTATTGCGCATTAAGGGATTGGCAAGGGGTTTAAAACCCAACTCCACTAGAATCTCTAAGACCTCTGGATGCTTGTCCACCACTTCTGCAACAGGAATTGACACATCGATGATATTGTCCATGACGACCTCCATTGTATGTTCTAAAATGATTTTACTGCTTATATTATACCATATGGAAAGAGATTAAAAAACTAGCAGGAGAGCTCCTGCTAGTTCTCTGCGACTTGTATTACCATCTAAATAAGTTTAAAGAGCCAATCCAATATTTTAAATAATAGCTTGTAAAACAGCAATTGGACTGCAAAAGAGATGATCATCCACAAGAATTTCACAATCCCAATAATCGGTTTGATAAAAAGAATAGCAAGAAGTTCCAAAAAAATTTCATTTTCTATCCTCTGGCTTGATGAGCCACCGAGCCGTATCCATTAACTTGTCTGCAATAAAAAGTTTTCCCAGACCGACAACGGCGTGGTCATCTTTCTTTATCGTTTTCATTACTTTTACACCTTGCATGGTCAAAAAGTAATTCCCGTAAGTTTTAGCTAGAATTTTTATGAGTCCCATATTACTCTCCTTCGAAGATTTCAGCCTCTTTTCGGATTGTTTCAACATCTTCTTGATATTGAACTTCACTATAGTTGACTAGCTTGGATAATTCTTTCTGCAAGCTTTCCCCCATCGGTTTCATAGTTGCAAAGGTTAAACCACCTGAAATGATACCACCCAAGATAGGAATGAATTTCCCCATTCCTTTGGCCAACCCTCCCTTGGTCAGATTCACACCAAATATTTTTAAGACTTTTTTCAAAATAGGATACCAAAGCGTCTTTGTTAAAGCTTTATTAGGTACTGTTTTCATTACCTGTTTGGCAATTGTTATACCACCTGCACGTAGCAAAGCAGCGGTTCCATTCACCCCCAACATGACGCCTAGATAAAGCAAGAGGGTATTTTGAGCATCTTCACTCAACTCCTCGCGTGAAGCCCAAAGATCCTCATAACCATAAATATAACCTAATTCTTGAGCCAATTTCAGGGAGAAACCATAAAATTGAGCCACATCAGCTGGAATGGTAATTGCCATAGCAATCCCTCCAGGTAATCCTGCCAAAACAGAGGTTCCACTCGCCAATAAAACATTATCCCTAATGCAGGCATTAGCCACTCTATCTAAGGTTTCTTGAGATAAGAGAGACGTTGGGCCTTGTTCTAATAAGGTAGGAATGTCCTGTGGATCCAATTCTTTGGAAAACTTATCCACTAAAAATTTCGAACGATCAACCTTAACAACTGGTAGTTTTACCACTTGTTGTAATACTTGCATAGCTAACTCTTGTTCAGCCATATACAAACTCCTTTTACTTCTGTAAGTTATATTCTATGATAGCATACTCTTTTAAAGTATGTTTCAAATTCCCCTCAAAAATTTTCAAAAAATCCTTAGCAACTTATTTGTTAAAGATTTTTAATAGTCTTTGTAGAGACAGCTAAAATATTCAACTCCTACCTTTACAACATGATATTCTATCTGTGAACGATAGTCTATTATTGTTTCACCTAAAATGTTCCTTGAATACACACTAACTATGAACTTTCGAGCTTTATCTTATAAATCCATAATTTCTTTTTTCTTTCGATCAAATTCTTCCTGAGATAATATACCTGCATCTAAAAGAGATTTTAGTTTTGTAAGTGCTTCGATTTGCTCATCTAATGATAGACTTGGTTTCATGGCTTTTTCATCTAAACTTTGAGCCATATTCATTCCAAATATCATTCCAGCACTATCACCTAGACCATGTTGCTCCACTCCTGATGCAATTTTTTGTTGTGCTGCAATATTAGAAGCTTTCTGCGATACATCATCATAAGCTTTTAAATTCATCTTATTTGATGAAAATTGTTTAACCAATTCCTTAGATTCTGGTGAGAACTCAATATTAGCAATGGCAACTTTTACAATCTCAAATCCAAAACGTTCTTTCCAAGTCCCTGCATACTGTCCATCATTTGATACTTGTTCCGCAAGAACTCCAGCTTGTGAGGGTAATTGTGAAATACGATAAGTTGTTGACAAAGAATTAAGTGCAACAATAAAAGATTGGAGAAACTCTGTCACTATTTGTGATCTAGCTTGAGCGCTATCAAAGGTATAATAAGTCACATTGGCAGGAAGAAAGTTTCTGATAAATTGCTTAGCATCTGTAATTTGGATAGAAAATGTTCCAAAAGCACGTACTTCTAAATCTGTCCCATAAAACAAATCGTTATACATGACTGGGCCACGAGTCCCAAATTTAATATCACGAATTTCTCTCAAATTAACAAAACAAATCTGTTTTTGCTGATCACTTTGACCACCGAATCCAACACGATTAACAACATTGTCAAACAGTGACTTTTTCAATCCATCACCGTTAAAAACACTGCTCTCACCATTTTGGTATTCATATCCACCTGGTTCTGTAATAATTTCCTCGATACCAGACTGACTAAAGATAAAGGCAGCAGTATTTTCTGGAATAAAAATCTTGGATCCGTTGGAAATAACACCTACAGATCCCTTCGTATTGACACCCCTACCATTATTACTTTCTTGAAAAATACCGGGACTTACAGCTGTATGTTCATCAAAAGCTTGAACTGTGATAATTTCTTTCCACTGATCTGCAAATGTCCCACCAATAGAATCTGTGATGGCTTTTATCAACCCCATTTAATTGCCCCCTTATAAACTTTGCTCCATATCACAATAGGCACATCTCACTGTTTGCTTCACTTGACCTGACAAAGGTGCTCCACAAAAGCTACACTTGGTTGAAATCTTTTCTGGCTCTGCATCCTTAATCCCAAGCCCTGCTTTAAAAGTGTCAAATGTATCCTTAAATGTTTCTGCCAAAACATCTGCTCCAAACAAGCTACTATCTCCCAAGGTTTCAAAATTGCTTGTATCACCTGAAATCAATTTAATAATGTTTCTAGCCCACTTGTCAGTATCCTTAGTATTATTAAATGCAAAGATAGCTTGTCCGCTATTATAATAAATTTCCAGCCGTTTCACACCATTGGTTTTGGTTACTGAAACTTGAGGTTTCCCTTCAAAAATTTTAATCTGGTTAATGGGTATGGTAACTTGATCTTTTTTTCCTCCCCACAAACCTTTTTTGATATATATTAAGTGTAGATTCGTTAAAATTAATTCATCTGTAGACAAACCATTTTTCCCAAAACTCACATGGTCACTATTCATAACCATATATTCATGTGGCAATAATTGATAATCCATATTGAACTCCACTCTTCCTATTAAAGACTAGCTTTCCACTGCTCCACTTGTTCATGTAGATTATCACGATAATCTTTTAGAGTCTTAATCACTTCTTCTTTCCCTTGAATCGGTGCTTTCTTTAATGGACCATATTGTTTTTTTAAATCTTCCATTTCTTTTTTAGTGCTATCTTTTAGTTCTTGGATAGCAGCGCTATCTTCTAAAACAGTCCCTTTAAAGGCTTCATCTGCTTCTGTATAGTAATTATCGATTATTTTCTCATTCATAATCAAGTAATCTTCATAGGTTTTTATAGACTCAATTGTCGTATCGCTAACATCTTGTGGGTTAAAATCGCTTGAACTGAGTTTTTCTTTTGCTTTAGCAAACAACCCTTTCTTCTCAGAACTACTAGATGAAGCTTCTGTTTGATTCTCACTAGAAGAGCTGCTTGTTTTTTCAGAAAGAGAACTACAAGCAACTAGAGTAGAGACGGAAAGACATAGCAAAGCTAAACGACAAACTTTTTTTACATTATTCATTGATAGAATCTCCTTTTATTTATGAAATCATCATATCATATTTGCTAAAAAAAAAGTATTTTCTGATTAGCTAACATTTAAAAATACAGAATCCCTTTTTTAAAAGAATATTTTTCCATTTCAAATTCCACCTATTTTCACCCACCAAAAAAGAGGGTTACCCCTCTTCTTAGTTCTTATCCAGATTGCGTAGCATTTCGTCAATCTTGTTTCCATACTCGATGGACTCGTCTTTGACGAAGGTCAAATCTGGGATTTTGTACAATTTCAAATTGCGACCAAGTTCACGTTTGATGGTACCAGTTGCTTTTTCAAGCCCGATTTGAGCTTTTTGGTTATCCGAAGCAAGGTTACTCAAAATGGTGTAGTAAACTTTGGCAACAGACAAGTCACCTAGCATCTGAACATCTGTGATGGTCACACCTTGGACACGCGGATCACGGACTTTCTTTTGCAAAATCTCATTGACTTCACGCTTGATTTCCATGCCCACACGATCCGTACGGAAATGATTTGCCATGATATTCCTTTCTCTACTTTGAACCAAAAGCTAGGCCAGCAGACCTAGCTATTTTTAAACTTCTTGATTTTCATTTCAAATTGAAACGAAGTTCAATTTGAAATCATCTGCTTCTTTCGCCGTGGTGAAAGTGATAGAACTGATTTATCAGTCCCATCACAGGGGATTTTTGAGACCCTAGGCTCAAAAATAAGCAATGAAACCATCGGTTTGCTTGCGTCCCTCACCACCTAAGAAAGGAGCAAAAAATCTTATCTCTTGATTTCTTCCATGACATAAGCCTCAATCACATCATCCATCTTGATATCATTGTAGCCATCAATCATCAAACCACCTTCACGACCGTTTGTAACTTCTTTGACGTCGTCTTTGTAGTGTTTCAAGCTTGCAAGTTCACCGTCATAGATAACGACACCGTCACGGATAACACGGACTTTAGAGTCGCGAGTAACCTTACCGTTGATAACCATGAATCCACCGATAGTTCCCACTTTAGACACCTTGAAGGTTTCACGAATAACTGCTTCACCGATAACTTTTTCTTCAAATTCTGGATCAAGCATTCCTTTCATGGCTTCTTCCATCTCTTCGATAACCTTGTAGATAATACTGTGGAGACGGATTTCTACATCATCAGCTTCTGCTTGTTGACGAGCTTGTGGTGTAGGGCGTACGTTGAAACCAACGATAAAGGCATTTGAAGCTTCGGCAAGGGTCACGTCAGATTCATTGATAGCACCGACCGCTGAGTGGACGATGGTCACTTTGACACCTTCCACGTCAATCTTTTGAAGTGAGGCAGAAAGGGCTTCAACAGAACCTTGTACGTCAGCCTTAATGATAACGTTAACTGATTTGAGTTCACCAGCTTTAAGGGTATCAAAGAGGTTTTCAAGGCTGACACGTTGGGTAGCTTGACGTTGTTTCATAAGAGCACGTTTGGCACGCTCTTCACCTGCTGCACGCGCAGATTTTTCATCTTCGTAAACGGCAAAATGGTCACCCGCCATCGGTGCTTCATTCAAACCTGTGATAGAAACTGGTGTTGATGGGTCCAGCCACCTTAACACGACGACCAAGGTCGTTGGTCATAGCACGGACACGACCGAAGGTATTTCCGACAACGATTGGGTCTTGGACATTCAAGGTACCTTGTTGAACAAGAAGGGTTGCGACCGCACCTTTTCCTTTATCCAAGCGAGCTTCGATAACTGTACCGATCGCACGAACTGTTGGATCTGCCTTAAGTTCTTGGATTTCAGCCACAAGAAGGACTGTTTCCAACAATTCTTCGATGTTTTGGTTGAATTTAGCTGAGATTTCAACAAATTCAGAATCTCCACCCCAAGCAGTTGACATAACTCCATGCTCTGCCAATTCACCGATAACCCGTTCTGGGTTAGCCCCTGGTTTATCAATCTTGTTAATAGCTACGATGATTGGAACGTTGGCCGCTTTTGAGTGGTTAATGGCTTCGATAGTCTGAGGCATAACCCCGTCATCTGCCGCTACTACCAAGATAGTAATATCGGTAACAGATGCACCACGCGCACGCATAGATGTAAAGGCCGCGTGTCCCGGTGTATCCAAGGAAGGTAATCTTCTTGCCATTTTCCACGATTTGATAGGCACCGATATGCTGAGTGATACCACCTGCTTCACCTGTCGCAACACGAGAGTTACGGAGGGTATCTAGGAGTGTTGTTTTACCATGGTCAACGTGTCCCATGATGGTTACAACTGGTGGACGCTCAACCAGTTCATCTTCATTGAGATAACCATCTTCGACGAAGAAACGTTCGATGTCGGCATTATCCACTTCAACCTTTTTGCTTTGGCTTCGATTCCATAATCCACCATCAGGAGTTCGATTGTTTCCCCATCCAGCGATTGGTTTTGTGTGGCCATGACTCCCATCATGAAGAGTTTCTTGACGATTTCAGCTGGTTCACGTTTGATACGTTTTGCGATTTCCGCAACCGTCATTCCATCCGTATACTCAAATTCTCTTGGCAATTCATGGAATTTACGCTCTGTTACTGGTTTTGGAGCCTGATTGCGGTTGTTCTTGTTATTGCCTTTTTTGTTCTTCTGTTGTTATTCCAGTTACTATTTCTTTGATTTCTCACTTGATTTTGACTACTTCGATTCTTTTGTTGTTTTCTTGGACCATCTTCTTCGTGATCATAATCATCACGTTCTTTGTCTGGTCGAGCTTGTTTTTTACGACGTGTATCCACTGACGCTTCTTTAGCTACAGGAGCTGGTTCAACCACTGCTTGAACTTGCTGTTCTTGTTGCGCTTGTTCAGCTAACTTAGCCACTTCTTCAAAGATTTCCTCTGGCTCCTTGCGTTTGTTAGCTTGGGCCAAGGCTTCTTTGGCAGCCTGAGTCTGCTTGAAACGTTCCTCACTTGAACGGGCATATTCTGCATTTTGCTCTGCTTTTAGGGCTGCTGCACGGGCTTTAAAGTCAACACGTGGAGCCGCTTGATTTGGACGTTTGTCCTCTTGTTGACGACGCTCATTACCACGATTTTGCTGACCTTGCTGTTTCTTAGCTTGGTCATTAAAGCGACGATTGTCGCGGTTGCCTTGACCTTGTTTTCCGCCATTACGGCCGTCATTTTTCTGACGGTTTCCGTTTTGTTGTTGGTCACGGTTATTGCCCTTATTTTGCTTGCGTCGTTCTGCCTGCTCTTTGGCACGGGCTTCACGCTCAGCCTTGAAATTACGGCTTTGCGGTTTTGTTGCTACTTTTTCTGCCTTCGGAGCAACTGGCTCAGCCGGTTTTGCCTCTTCCTTAGCTACAGCTGGTTTAGCTGGCTCAGATTTTTCGGCTTTCTTTTCTGCACTTGCTTTTGGTGCTGCAGGTTTTGCTTCTTCTTTCGGAGCAGCTGCAGGCTTAAAGCTGGCAGCGATTTTTGCAGCGACAGCTTCTTCCACACTTGATGAGTGGCTTTTCACATCCAAGCCCAACTCTTTTGCACGCGCTACAACTTCTTTACTTTCTTTTCCAAGTTCTTTTGCGATTTCGTACAATCTTTTCTTAGACAAATCATGTCCTCCTCTTCTATTCCATAAGAGACCTCATTTTCTTTGTAAATCCAGCATCTGTCACAGCCAAAACCTTTCTTGATTTTCCGACTGCTATGCTTAATTCCAGTGTTGAAAACACGGTTACAATTTCTACTTGATAATAATGACTTTTATCTTGAATCTTCTTGGTTAGATTGGGTCCTGCATCATAGGCTAGAAAGACCAACTTGGCCTTGCCGTCTTGAATGGCTTTGACCACCAATTCTTCACCCGAGATGACCCTGCCTGCTCGCTGAGCGAGTCCCAAGAGATTACTTATCTTTTGCTTATTCAAGTCCTAACTCTCTTCTTTTCACTTTGTGATCTACATAAGCGATCAACTCGTCATAAAAGCTTTCATCCACTTCCATGTTAAAGCTGCGGTTAAAGACCTTCTTCTTTTTCGCCTCTAAGGCTTCTGCATTGTCTAGCTTGATATAAGCGCCACGGCCGTTGGCCTTGCCTGTCGGATCGATAAAGACTTGTCCTTCCTTGTTTTTGACAATGCGGAGCAAATCACGCTTATCAATCACTTCATTGGACACAACAGACTTGCGCAAAGGGATTTTTCTCGTTTTCATCTTTCCCTCCTCTAGCAGCTTTTATTCTTCTACAGTATCGTTTTCTGCTTCCAAATCTACCGAACCAGCTTCTTCCATAGCTTCAAATTCGCTAGCAGACTTGATATCGATACGGTAACCAGTCAAGTGAGCTGCCAAGCGAACGTTTTGTCCACGACGACCGATGGCAAGAGAAAGCTTGTTATCAGGAACAACCACCAAGGCACGTTTGCTGTCGTTTTCGTCAAAGATAACTTGGTCAACTTCAGCAGGGGCAATGGCATTGTAGATAAATTCAGCTGGATCTGCTACCCACTCGATAACGTCGATATTTTCTTCGATTGGCACCATACGGTCGCTCTTAGCATCGTAGCGAGCTGGGTGGAATTTGCTAGTAATCTTCTTGATATTAGCACCACCACGTCCAACGATTGTACCGATAGCATCCACGTTTGGATTATGACTGCGAACTGCAACCTTGGTACGGTCACCAGCTTCACGAGCCACGCTCATGATTTCAACAGTTCCATCATAAACTTCTGGAATTTCTTGCTCCATCAAACGTTTGATCATTTCTGGATGGCTACGGCTAACAAAGACGTTCACACCACGAGGGTTGTCTTCAACCTTGTAGACATAAACTTCGATACGATCGTGGGAAGCAAAAACTTCTCCAGGAATTTGGTCTTGTTTTGACAATTGGGCTTCGATACTACCAAGGTTGACATAGATAAAGCGGTTGTCAAAGCGTTCCACTGTACCAGACATGATTTCTTGCTCATGTTCTTTGTAAGTATTATAAGTGATAGCACGTGTTTGCTTGCGCATTTTTTCCATGATGGTTTGTTTGGCAGATTGGGCTGCTACACGACCAAACTCAGCAGGTGCTTCTTCAAACTTGATCTTGTCTCCAAGTTCATAGGCTGAATTAATGGCAAGAGCATCTTTCAAGCTGATTTCCAAACGGCTATCAAATACTTCATCAACCACTTCACGGACAGTATAAACGGTAAAGTCACCTGTTTTTTCGTTGAAGTCAATAGCTACGCTATCAGATTGACCATAGCGTCTGCGATAAGCAGAACGAAGCGACTCTACTACTGCATCGATGATATCTTCTTTTTTGATTCCCTTGTCTTCTTCCAAAATGCGGAAGGCCTCTAGCATTTCTTTACTCATGTTTTCTTCACTTTTGAATCCTCAAAAGCTATCCTTTCTTTTTCTATAATTTAACTGCTAAACGTGCTTTTGATACTAAACTGTATGGAATTTGGACGGTTTTCTTACGCGTCTTGTCCATATATTCCATGGTCAACTCGTCCTCTTCAAAGGCCAACAGAGTTCCTTCAAAGACTTTTTGCTTATCGATGGCTTGGTAGAGCCCGACATGGATGTATTTCCCAACCGCTCCAGCTACGGCATCCTTGGTTTTCAAAGGACGTTCCAAGCCTGGACTGGTGATTTCTAGGAAATATTGTTCTGGGAAGGGATCTGGCTTGATGGTGTCTAGGACAGGACTGATCATTTCTGTCAAGTCTGCCGTGTCGTTCAAGGTAATTCCTTCAGGTTTATCTACAAAAATACTGAGAATCATGTCACTGCCAATCTTTCCATACTCGATATCCACGAGTTCGAAAGGCGCTTCTATGACAGGTTCTACAACTTCTCTGACTAATTCTACGATTGTTGCGATTGCGTCCACCTCCTCATAAGCAAGAGGCGAAGATATTTCCCCGCCTCTCTTTCTCATATTCTTGCTATAAGTATAACACAAATCAAGCTAACCTGCAAGGATTTGACCTTGAAGCTTTTTGTCTGGGCTTACAAGACTTACTGCGCCGCTCCTAATAATCCTAAGTCGTATTTCCAAGTTAAAACACGTCTCACAGACTCATCAATACGCTCTTCTGTCAACTCTCCAGAGGAAATTTTCTTTAATAGATAAGGGATCTGGGTTTGATAGGATGACCCTAGAATCAGGTCATTTCCAGCTACAATCACTTGAAAAGCAGCTTCGTCTTGACTGACAAAATCGGCTATGCCTGCCATATCAAAATCATCCGTCATAATGACACCTTTGAAATGCAGTTCCTTACGAAGAAGATCAGTGATTTTCGGTGAGATAGATGATGGTACTGTGTCAATTTTAGATAGGATATTGTGAGAGACTAAGACACTATCCGCCCCTGCATCTATCCCAGCTTGAAAAGGAAGAAAATCGGCTTGTCTTAATTCATCCAGAGAACGATTATCTTGGATAATGGCAGTATGACTGTCTCCATTATCGCCATATCCTGGAAAATGTTTCAAGGTTGACCCAACCTTACTCTTTTTAAGTTCTTCTACAACCTGTTGAACATAGCTTGCAGTTATTTGGGCATCTTGTCCAATCGTTCGATCATAAATGAAAGCAGATTGATCCCTTGCAAGATCTGCAACCGGGAAAAGTCCAGCATTGATCCCAACAGATTTTAGTAGTTCTGCCTTTTGCTTCGTATCAGAAAGTACCGCCTCCATTCCCCCTTGCTGATAAAGTGCCATAGGAGATTGAAAGGGAGTTTCTAAAATCGAACTGATACGAGTCACTGTCCCCCCTTCTTCATCTGAACCAATCAATAAAGGAATCTTTGCAGCATCTTGATAGCCCGTTGTCAAAGCCTTCATATCCTCTATAGTTCGTCCCTCGAAATCTCTTCCGAATAAGATATAACCAGACAAATGATAGGATCGAAGATCTTCTATCTGATGACTAGAAGGAACTCTGGCCCAAAATAATTGTCCTACTTTCTCCTCCAAGGTCATCGTGGCTAATCTGTCTTCGATAACCTTATTTTCCTCTCCTTCACTGGTTTCAATAGTTGTTTCAGTTTTTTCTACTTGAACCTCTTTTTCTGCTTGCACCTCTACTTGTCTATGTTGTTGGTAATCAGAAAAAATCAAACCAACTATCACAAGAAAAAAGAAAAGATAGAATACAAGAGGGTTTATACTATTTCTCATAACCTTTTCATTATACCACTTATCTGGCCGCAAATACACACTTAGTAAAAAACACCTGTTTTGAAATCAAACTAAAAGGACTTAATTCTGTGCAATACAGAACTAAATCCTTAGAATATATGATAACTTTTTGAATGCGAAACAGTTTTTGAAATCTCTTTAGATTAAAACTGAGCCTCAACTCGGTAGATAACTTGACCCTTATTGGAGAATTTTTGCTCGTATTCTGTCATGACATTGCCTTCAAAATCACTGGCATGTAAATCAAGCCAGACACCATTGAGTTTCATGCCATACTGAGAAAAACTCACTAGGCTATACTCAAACAAGCCACGGTTATCCGTCTTAAAATGAATTTCTCCATTTTCAGGCAAGATACGTTTGAAGGTATCCAAGAAGGTCTTGTAGGTCAAACGACGCTTTTCATGGCGTTTTTTAGGCCAAGGATCTGAAAAGTTCAGATACAAGCGATCAATCTCACCGTCTTCAAAGTAGTCGGTCAAGTCAGAACCATCCACCCACAAGAGCTTGATGTTAGGCACTCCAACTTCAAGCACCTTGTCCAAAGCGTAGCTCAAAACAGACTTTTGAATATCAATCCCGATATAGTTGATGTCAGGGTTTTGCTTGGCCATACCTGAAACAAAGGCACCCTTTCCACTTCCAACTTCCACATGAATGGGATTATCATTGCCAAACAAGTCCCGCCATTTTCCCTTGGCTTCCAAGGGATTGAGGACTACATACTGGGGATTTGCCTCTAGTAATTCTGTCGCCCCTTTACGATTTCTAACTCTCATCTTCTCTTTCCATACTTGTCTCGGAAGTGACGCAAGCCATGGATCTCCCGATTGACATTTTCTAAATCTTGGTTCATATAATACTTGGAAATCTGGCTCAAATAAGACAATTGACCGTACCAATACAATTTATTTAATACTGTTTGATTGTACTTGTAACCGTAGTAGGTCAACCATTCCTTCCACTGATGTTCTGGAATATAATGGCAGAGCATATGGGCCACATCAAACATGCGGTCGGTCAAGCGAACCGAATCCCAATCCACCAAATAAATCAAGCCACTATCTGTCTCAATCCAATTACTATGTCGTACATCTCCATGGACGATAGTCGCATGGTCCTCTCTAAATCCTGGAATAGTCTGACGTAAATCAGCCATCACTTCACTGATAAAATGATTTTTACGCAAAGCATCTGGAGCAGTTTCCTGCCAAGACTGTAGTAAATCTACAGGTGTTTCCATGGCATATCCCAAACGACTCAACTGTGTCATCAACGGACGTGAGCGATGAAGACGGGTTAAAATATTGACGATTTGTTTACGATTCATATCATAGGGGGTCAATATCTTGCCTGTCAACCATTCTTGAGCACACATATCACGCCCATCTGCCAAACGGCGACTCCATAATAATTGTGGAGCAATTTGTTCTCTAGCTAGACCAGGTAGGATTGGAGAGGTGTTCATTTTTACAAAGATGCGCTTCCCATCAGGATAGCTACCCATATAAGCCTTGCCACTTTTCCCAGGTATAGGAGTCAGTGTTAGCTCATTATCACCCAAATCCATTTCTTTCCTCCGTATAAAGTTTCCTTACTATTCTACTAGTTTTTGGCCTATTCGTCAACCGCTCTAACCCGATTCTCAAAGAAAAGCCTCTGGATTGGCACAGACTATCATTATAGAAAGAAAAAGGCAAGCACCGTCTTCTGCTTACCTTTTCATGATTTTTATAAATAATATAAGAGTGGCCAAGCATTGTAAAACATGTGAACTAGAGTAGAAACCCATAGGTTTTGGCTCTTTTTATAAGCAAAGCCCAGTAACAAGCCCCCAAGTAGATAAAAAATAAACGAAGGCACATTAGAAGGTCCATGCATGAAAGAAAAGAGAGAGGAAGTTAGTACAAGCCCTAACCAAGAGTTGTCAAAAACCGCACCTTGAAGAAGTCCTCTAAAAATGAGTTCCTCCTGGATGGGACCAAAAACTGAGGAAGTCAAAATCAAAGACAGAGAAATTCCTCTACTGACTTCCCCCAAGTGTTGAACTCCTGCGCCAGAAGAAACAGCGAAGAAATGAATATAAACCAGCGTCTCAAGTACACTTAGAAGAAAAATTGCAATGAAAAGCAAAAGTTCTTTCTTGCTTAACATCCCAAAAGAAATCATTTCAAACTTTCTAGCATAAGTAACACTCAGCGAGGTTACAAGAAGACTTACAATAATCAATTCAGATTCATTTTGAAAAAAATCCCCGTGGTTAATCGTATAAGGAACTGTAATGACGATTAGTAGTACTAAAAATCCAAAACAAAAGGCATGAATTTTATCAAAAAACTTCATAAAATTATCCTCCTCAACAAACAAACTTCCCTACAAGTCATCCTTGAGCTCTAGCCTTTCCAAAACAAACCATTTGAGTAACCAAAATCCGACAACATAGCCAGCTCCTAAGAAGATAGCCATTAAAGATAGCATGGGATTTAGGAAATAAAAGACCACAACAGATACAAAGGTTAGCACAAAAACATTAAAGGCAATGGTGTCAGAAGCCAAGACTAGAATATAGGGTGTCAACCAGTCTAAGGTTTTTGAATCTAGGAAAAATAAGTGTTTATACATGATGACCTCCTCTATGGCTGAAAAGCAAGCCTTTGGGTTTTTCACCCCAAGACCCTATGTAAAAAAGTGAGCAAAAATGGTAAGTTTGCGATGATATTATTAACAATATGAATCGAATAAGAAGGATAGATACTCTTAGTATAACGTGTCAGCCAGGCATATAGACAACCCACTGCCGTATAGACAAAAATATCTGCGAGACTTGGCAAGCTAGAAAAGTGGGGCAAGGCAAATAAGAATGACGGAAAGAGAAGATCCAGCCCCCATCTCGAATCCTTAAAGAAGGCATGTTGAAGCAGTCCCCTACATACCAATTCTTCCATCAGAGGTCCTAGTACGATTAAGGTTAGGTAAACACCGAACTCCGCAAAATTGGTCTCACTATAGGCAATAAACAAATTCCAACCTTCATTGGTCCCCTGAACGTGTTTAGCTGTCAGATAGTTAAAACAGATAAGCACAACAGCTGCTAACACCGTCAGGACAGAATAGCTCAACCACTTTTTCCTAGGGATGCGAAAGAGATAAGCATGGCCCGACCTGACCAAAATCCAAACCATCAAGCCGATAAAGAGAAGACTGATGATGTTTCGAATCCAGATAAGATTTCCTACCCAAGACGAGAACTCCCAATAATTGCTCCAAAATTGGGTTGTCCAAAACAATCCGAAAAACAGAAACAAATAAGAAAGAATTGCACTCGTTTTGAAAAGAATAGCGTGTCTTTTCATATAAATCCTCCCTACTATCTACAAGGCAACAACTAGCCTAGTACCTCCCCTTGCCAGACCATAGGTTAGTCCCATATAAAACAAGCTACTTTTTATAATACTTCAAGCCCCAAATGAGTAGAAGCATGATTATCAAACAGAGAATAGCACCAATATAGGCAATCAATTGTTGATAGAATTCTCCTGCTGTGATACCTCTATACAAACAGATAATAGACATAAATCCTGTCAAAACGATAAACATAAGTTGATTGGTTCTAGGACTAACCAAATCATCATCTTCAAACTCTCTTATTCTCATTTCCCTAGTGAGGTAAACAGTAACCAAAATAGAAGCCAAGTTAATAACCACTAAAAGAAATTGGAAAACCAAGGAAAAATTTAAAAACTGACGAGATAGAAATAGATAAGTGGAGACAAGCAAGGGCAACTGACCTAGGAACAATCTCGCAAGAAAGATGTTCCGTTTTTTAGCAAGAAAAGTTTTCATTTCTTTGCTCCTTTCTTTTTTATGATAGCAAAATAGATCATAACTGCAATCACATAGGCTATGGTATAAAATAGATGATACCAAGCACTCTCCCTAAGCGGATATAGAAAGATGGACATGATTAGATACAAGATGAAAATGACAAGTATTTTTTTCTTCATAAGATTTCCTCCTAAATGTATGCTTTATATTAGTTTAGCTACAATCTTTACACTGCTAGTATAGCACTCGTTTTATCCTTGGAACACTCAAATCACGAATGGTCATCAAAACATCTTGAATTGTAAAAAATTTAAAAAGCAAGCATGAAAAACATACTTGCCCTAGGAGAATTTAACAACGTAAAGACCTAACTATTCACCCTTACTTCCGTCTGTTCTGATAGATTCTCATGATTGCAACAAAGATACAGGCTGTCCCACCTGCTAAAACCAGAAGAGTAATGATAATGTTGAGAATTTCAGGCGTCCTCTCTATTCTGTTGACAAGACGGACTAAGGACAATACTGTCAATAAGAGTAAAGCTACTGACCCTGTCCGAATTAAAGAAGCCATTCGGTTCTCAACCGCATATAAAAAGGATGGTAACATAACACAAGCTATAGCAATCACAAACAGGTTGCTCCCCGTTTCTTCTCCCTTGTTCACCACGGAAATCATGAGAAGATTCGATGCTATAATCAACGTAGAACAGATGATAAAAAAGGATTTCTTATTCATATAGGATACCTCATATACTATGGCATTTTAATTGATGACTACAGGCAGTACTTCTTTTTCACAAATCTTCTAATCATCAACTGACATCGAGTGAATCGTTAAAACCTGACGAAAGACTTGATTTTGACAGGTAGTATTGAGACTGGTATTGGGATGACTTTCCACAATCTTCATGACGGTATAGAGACCAACTCCTCTCTCCTCCCCTTTAGAACTGGCTCCAAAGGAGAAGATCTCAGAAATATCTATGCCTTCTTCTTTGATGGAGTTTTCGATGATAAAGGTCTCCTGTGCTCCATTTTTTAAAAAGGCGATTGAAACATGAGGTTGACTAGCCTCTGCACTGGCTTCAATAGCATTGTCACAAAGGATAGACACAATGGTTAGAAAATCAAGTAGGCTCATCCCCTCAACCTGAATCTCCTCAGGAACTTCGACATTAAAGACAATGTTCTTATCTCTAGCTTTTAGAAATTTCCCTGCTAGAAGACTTTTGAGGGCACGGTCACGAATATTCACGAGTCGTCCAAGGTCATATTTATTGTCCTGCAATTTTTCACTAGAATCCTTTAAGACCGAGTCGTAGACCTCTTTTATCTGCTCCATATCCTCCTCTTCAATACCCAGACGTAAGCTGGTCAAGAGGTTGGTGTAATCATGGCGAAAACTCCGTACTTCCTTGTAAAGTTCCTCTATATGCCGACTATAACGTTCCATATCTCTGTAGCGCAAGGCCTGCTCTTGGTCCAATCTCTCATGGAGTTTTTCCTTCAAATAGGAATCCAATTTCTTGATAATCCCCATAAAAAAGAGGAGGTAAAACACTAGAATCAGATGGCGAACAGTCTTTGATTGGATATCGTATGCATATTCAAAGTAAGACAGATTTTCCATGACTAGAAAGTAAGCCCCCATTATCCAGTTAATCTTAGTCAGTGACTTTTGAAAAGCTTTATCGAGAATCTCCTTTCTCAAACTAGTAAAATCATAGTCCAACCATTTCAAAAAGGCTAGAGAAATGAAGAAATTGAAAATCATTATAAACACCCAAATAAATGAGTATTTGTCATTTATTTGCCCTTGGTCTAAAAACGGAAGCACAAAATAAGAAACACCTCTATAAAAGAGATTCACCAATATCATTGGAAAGAGACCATAAAAGAAAAGGAGTTTTTTAGGAAGCCCTCTTAACAATAAGAAAGATAATCCGATGCCGTACAAGGGTACCACAAAATAAGATAGGTAAGTATTTCCTACTATATAGTTAATCGTTACAAAAACGACTGCTAAAAGTAACTTAAAAAGAAAAGCTTTAAAAAATCTCTCCAGAGTTAGAACAATTCCATCCACCTTAAAAAATATAAACAATTCCAATCCAGCTATCAAAAATGAATATACTATCTTCCAAACTATTTCCATTACATCACCTCACTTAGTGTAAGTTATTGATAGTCTCAGACACTTCCCTGACCTTATAACGCGCAATCATACAGCTTCCCCCATTGGGAAAGAAAAGAAGTTTTTCTTTCTTATCCAAACGCACCACATTGGCAGGATTAATGAGAAAAGAGCGATGACACTGCAAGAGACGGGGTTCCTGCTTGAAAACCTCCTCTAAACTCGCTGTAAATTCCAGCCTATCTGTCTTGGTATAGAGAATAACACGATGGGCTCTGGGCGATGTTTCAAGGTAATAAACCTCTTTAAAAGGATACTGGAATTGGGCAAATTTTGATTTAAAGTAAAAACAATCTTCCGCCAGACTTTTACTATCTTGACTATTGGCATAGAGGAGGGCTGTCTCGATACGAGATTCAAACTCCTCTGCTGACAAGGCCTTATCAATGTAGTCCAAAGCAGACACTTGGTAGCGAAAAGACAGGGGCATAAACTCTGAGTGAGTCGTCACAAAGACGATGAGAGCATAAGGATCCCGATCCCGAATCTTTCTAGCCACTTCCAGACCCTTCATCTCCTCATTTCGAATCTCAATATCCAAAAAGAATAGCTGATGGGCTCCCTTCTCATGCACCTCTGCCAGCAGTTGGTCTGCTTTCCCAAAGACCTCAAAAGAGCTGGGAATGATCTGATGTTCTTTCAAGAGTTTCTCAATCGTCGTTTCAATCCTAGTCTGTTGGGAAAAATCATCTTCTAAAACAAATATTCTCATCTTCTTACTCTCCTTGTTTCGATTTCTTCCTAAAAAGAGAATAGCAAAAATACTTTGATACAAGCCCACCAAATCCTAAACAGGCCTTTAACGCTCCTGAAGGGTATCTTGTTCCTCAAATAAGCATGATAATCTTACCACTATTTTATCATAAAATCTTAACAGTACCATTCAGGAAATTTCAAGGGCAATTAAAGATTTTTTGGTGAAAAAGGAGATAAAAGTGATAAACTGACAGTATCAAAACACAGTTGCTAGAATCAAGTCTGGCAACCAGATTAAAGGAGGAATTCTCATGACAGATATGGACCCCATCAAAAAAGCTCAGACTTTGATTACTGACTTAAACAAAGCCTACCAAGCATGCAAACAGGCAACCGCTGACGACATCCGCTTTCAGGAGCAATTAAACTCTATTCTTGACTTTCTAGCCAAGGCTGAGACAGTGGATAATCGAGTCTTGATTGAACTGGAAAAATTTTACCAGACTTCCAGTCTTCTCATGGGACTCAGCGCTCTTGAACCAGATGCTCCTACTCGTGCCGCTTGGCGGGCCTATGACCGCTTCCACTTTGACCAAGTCAAGACCAAGTTGAGTCTCTACGGACCAACCATTATCTTGTAAAAAATAAAAGAAGCTGAGACAAACTGAACTCAACTTCTTTTTTAATATCATATAAGCAATGTTAGTCCTGCATCTGACGTTTTACCTGATAAGGTAGGTACAAGACTTGTAAAACCAAACCTGCACCCAGCAAGGCTAGAAGGGGCAGTTTTTCTTGGAAGGTAATCAACCCAACAACTAATTCCACAAGTAAAACAAAACTGGTCAATCCTCGGACTACAGCCTGTAAGCCTTTTTCCTTTTGCCCCTTGTCCAGCGGAAAGAGTTGGGTCAAATACTGGTAGTCAAAGGCATGATAGAGGGCCAGTAACTGGAAGAGCAAGAGGTAGTTAAAGAGAACCACCACTGCTGTCGCAATCCAAGCTTGCTCGATAAAAACCTGCGCCAGTATGGAAAGCAAGAGCAGACGAAGACTGAGGGCAAAGAGGTCTCCATTTCGCAGATAAGAACGCAGATAGAGATTTTGCCAAATCTTCCCAGGCACCTTCTGAACAGCCTTTAGGATAAAGTCCAGATAGGCACGACGCTTGACGCTGTTTGAAATTCCCTTGACCTGCGTAAAGAGGGCAAAGAAGCGAAGCAAGACTTGCTTACGCTTACTTTCTTGGGAAATAACATAGTCCCAGTCCAGTCCAGTTTCAGTGAAAAATTTGCTGGCCTTTTGACGAAAGAGGAAATATTTTCCTACTCCCAATAAAAGCACATAGACCAGAAAAACTGGCAAGCCATAACCCATTGCTAAAAATAGGGGCGCAAACAATACCAAGAAAAGGGTCTGGACAAAGAGCCAAAAGACTAGGGAAATGCCAGTTTGACACTTGAGATGGAGCTTGATTTCCTCTTCTCCGACCAAGAGAAAGAGCTTGTCCGGAGCCTCCATATAGGTGGCAATTCCTCCCCAAAGCAAAAGTAAAACAGAGGTAATTCCTACAAACAAAAGGATAGGCCAATGATTTTCAGGAAAATGTTGCAAGAGTTGACTGTACTGGTAGGCTAAAAAGCCTAGCAAGACAAGCAGGAACAAGACAAAGTGGTCATTGAGAACGTAGCGCAAATAACCAAGACACTCCTTACGAAAAGCCTGCTTTCTCTTTAAAAACAAGTCTTTCATAGCTCCTCCTCTTTGGTCAGAGCCAAGTAGATATCATTCAAACTAGCCTCAGGCATGTTAAAGGCTTCGCGCAGTTGCGAGAGATTTCCCTTGGCACGAACCTCTCCCTTGTGGAGAATGACAAAGGCATCACACATCTTCTCCGCCGAATCCAGCACGTGGGTACTCATGAGAATGGACTTGCCTTTTTGCTTTTCCACTTCCAAAAGCTGAATCAAGTCCGCAATAGCTAGCGGATCAAGACCAAGGAAAGGCTCATCCACGATAAAAAGACTCGGATCCACCACAAAAGCACAGATAATCATGACTTTCTGCTTCATCCCTTTTGAAAAATGAACAGGAAACCAGTCTAATTTCTGATCCAAACGGAACATTTTCAACAAAGATTCTACTCGCTCAAAAGCCATTTTCTGCTCTATTCCATAAGCCATAGCCACTGTTTCAATATGCTCTCTGAGAGTCAATTCCTCATACAGACTAGGTGTCTCAGGAATGTAGCCAATTTGCTTACGGTAGTTAGTCGCATCTCCTTGCAGGGTCAGACCATTGATATTGATGGAGCCACTATAAGGTGTCAACAGACCGATAATCTCATTGATTGTCGTCGATTTACCAGCACCATTGAGACCAATCAGACCGACCAGCTGCCCACTTTCAACAGTAAAGGATACATCTTTCAAGACAGGGACATGGACATAGCCACCTGTCAGGTTTTTAATTTCTAACATATTTTCTCCAAATCTGGTATAATGTAGCTATATTATATCAAAATTCAATACAGTAGAGGTAGATTTTATGTCAGATTGCATTTTTTGTAAAATCATCGCAGGGGAAATTCCTGCTTCAAAAGTATACGAAGATGAGCAGGTTCTTGCCTTTCTTGATATCTCTCAAGTGACACCAGGGCACACCTTGGTCGTACCAAAAGAACACTATCGCAATCTCTTGGAAATGGACGCTACTAGCGCCAGCCAACTCTTTGCCCAAGTACCAAAAGTAGCTCAAAAAGTCATGAAAGCTACCAAAGCTGCTGGTATGAATATCATTGCCAACTGTGAAGAAATCGCCGGGCAAACAGTCTTTCATACCCACGTTCACCTCGTACCTCGCTACAGTGCGGACGATGACCTCAAGATTGATTTTATCGCCCACGAACCAGACTTTGACAAACTTGCTCAAGTCGCTGAAACCATCAAAAATGCCTAAGGAGTTGCCATGAAATTATCCAACCTACTGCTATTTGCAGGAGCTGCAGCCGGAAGTTATCTGGTCACAAAAAATCGCCAAACCATCACAGATGAAGTCTTGAATACCACTGACCGCGTTCAAGCTATCAAGGATGATGTGGATATTATCCAAAACAGCCTACAAATCATTGACCAGCAAAAAGAACTCATCAAGGAATACCAAGAAGACCTGACTTACAAGTTTAAGGTCTTGGAAAAGGATATCCAGACTAGACTAGCTGTGATTAAAGAAACACAGGAAACTGAAGATAAGTAAAAAGAGCCCGACGGCTCTTTTTAAAACGTAAACAAGTTATATCCCATCAACTATACATCACAATTTAGACAACTCACTCACCATTTCACAACTAAATCGAAGACTTTCCACCGTAATGAAAACACTTGAAACAGCTTGGTTTCAGGTGTCCGGAAACTTTGAGACTTAGGCTCAAAGTTTAGGTATGGAACTTCGAAGAAGGTCGCTACCGTCCGTCATTACTTAAGGAAAGTCTTAAAAAATCTATAAACAAAAAGAGCCCAACGGCTCTTTTTACTTTTATTCTCCTTCAAAAGCATCTTTAATATGGTCAAAGAAGCCCTTTTTCTTTGGATTGACTTTCAAATCACCAGCAGCTGCGAATTCTTTCAAGGCTGCTTTTTGACGGTCGTTCAAGCCTGTCGGTGTTACGACATTAACGGTAACATATTGGTCACCAACTGCACCACCACGAAGGCTCGGAGCTCCCTTGCCACGTAGACGGAATTTCTTACCAGTCTGAGTTCCCTCTGGGATAACCAATTCAACATCACCGTGAACCGTTGGGATATCAACTGTATCACCAAGAGCTGCTTGGACAAAGTTGAGGTTGAGATTGTAGAAGATAGTGGTTCCTTCACGTTCAAACTTGTCGCTGGCTTCCACAGAAACCACTACATACAAGTCACCATAAGGTCCACCGTTAAATCCAGCTTCACCTTGACCAGCTAGGCGAATTTGTTGACCAGTTTCCACACCAGCAGGAATTTTGACATGTACGCTATGCGCTTGTTTTTCATGCCCTGTTCCGTGACATGTTGTACATGGATCTTTGATTTCTTTTCCGCGACCGTGACAGACATCACAGGTTACTTGGCGACGCATCATACCAAGCGGAGTCTGCGTATCGACGTTAATGACACCAGCACCATGACAGCGTCCACAAGTGACTGGACTTGTTCCTGGCTTAGCACCAGAACCATTACATGTACTACAGCTTGCTTCACGATTGTATTTAACCTCTTTTTCAGCTCCAAAAATAGCTTCTTCAAAGGTCAAATTCACACGGTATTGGAGGTCATCCCCCTGACGAGGAGCGTTTGGATTGCGCGAAGCACCACCACCGCCAAAGAAACTTGAGAAGATGTCCTCAAAACCACCGAAGCCACCTGCACCATTGAAACCGCCAAAACCACCTGCACCACCAAAGCCACCGTTGGCTCCAGCAGCACCGTATTGGTCATAGGCAGCACGTTTTTGGTCGTCACTCAAAGTCTCATAAGCTTCCTGAACTTCCTTGTACTTTTCCTCAGCACCAGGCTCCTTATTGATATCTGGGTGATATTTTTTCGAAAGCTTACGATAAGCCTTTTTGATCTCGTCTGCCGAAGCGTTTTTTGACACCCCCAGACGATCATAAAATTCAGTATTGTTCATAATTCAAGATACAAAGGGCGTCAAACGGACACAGCCAAAATAGGAGTTTTGACGACGGACGCTTGCGTCCTAGAAAAAACTATCTTTTTGGCACAGTCCGTAGCCCGTGTTCAATTCCCTGAACACCTTTGTTCCTTTCTATAATTTTCATGTAAATCTTTAGAGGCTGTTTTCTATACTCTGCTTCACTTGATTAAACTCTTCATCTGATAGAGTAAATATCAAATCCTCTTCAGCATACTCGTTCTGTTCTTTAAAATAGTTGTCCGTATTCTCTGCCAACCCTAAACCGAAAATCACTTTTCTTGCAAACTCTTGATGTGCAAAACCGATAGCCGTAATGATTTGTTTATCTTGGACAAGAACTTTCGGTTGGAAATTCTCACGTGGAAGAAATTCAAAATAGTCAAAGAAGTTTTGCCAAATTCCACCTGTAAATTTCGTGTTGTTCAACAAGCCTGCTTTCGCCAATAAAAGGGGCGCTGAAGAAATGGCTACAATTAGGATATCTTGCTCATTAAGACTTCTCAAAAACGAAATCAATTTCTCATCTTGTAGAGCAGGACCTATATTGACCATTCCTGGCAAAATTACACAAGAATAATCTTCTATACAGAGCTGATCCAATGTTTTCGTCGGTTGACAGGGCAAACCATCCTCAGAGACTACCATCGAATTCTCAGAAGCGACATAATCAATCGTGATATCAAAAGACAGAGCTAAAGTACTCGTTAAAGTGGTTATCTCATAAAGAGAAAAATTAGGATAAATGATACAAAGTACTTTTTTCATACGCAACATCCTCTATTTTATCGAAAAACAGAGGCTGGATTGCAACCTCTGTGGATGAGTGAAGTAACTTAAATCAAATTTATTTTGATTTTAAATATCCAATAAGCACACAAACATTTATATATTTTTGTCTCTTCTTAGTATTGGCTATAAAATTCCAATAGATTAGAAGGAAAACACAGACAACCCAAACCATGCCAATTATAAACGATATTATAAATTCTGGTTTTTGTATGGTTGCTGATACTAGTGCTGATACTAGCGCTGACAACAATACTGAAGTAACAAAATTCCTTACCGCCTCATCATTTTTAACACAACTTTCATGCTCAGCTAAAATAATTGCTTTATACCTAGCCAAATACACTACTGGAATATTATCTATAAAATCTTTTGCAGATTCATAACTATCAGCTTTATTACAAAAATCATTATAAACTTTTCGTGTATTTTTTAGATACTCTTCATCCAATACACTCATCTTACTTCTCCGTAAACTCTCCGTCTACGACGTCATCGCCTGCGTTTCCTGTTGCTTGCGCCCCTTCTGCTCCTGCTTGAGCTTGTTGCGCTGCTGCAGCTTGTTCGTAGAGTTTAACAGCAAGGCCTTGAGCTTTTTCGTTCAATGCTTCAAGTTTTGCTTTCATGTCGTCCAAGTTATTGTCTTCTTGCGCTTTCTTAAGGTCATCAAGGGCAGCTTGGGCAGCGTCACGTTCTGCGTCGAAGCCTTTGCCTTCAGTTTCCTTGATTGTCTTTTCAGTCGCAAAGATTGCTTGGTCTACTTCGTTACGAAGGTCAACTTCTTCTTTACGTTTCTTATCTGCTTCAGCGTTAGCTTCTGCATCTTTCATCATGCGGTCGATTTCTTCGTCAGTCAAACCTGAGTTTGATTGGATCACAATAGTTTGTTCTTTTTGAGTTCCAAGATCTTTGGCCTTAACAGACACGATACCATTCTTGTCGATGTCGAAAGTTACTTCGATTTGAGGAATTCCACGAGGTGCAGCTGGAATATCTGTCAATTGGAAGCGTCCAAGAGTCTTGTTATCTGCTGCCATTGGGCGTTCACCTTGAAGAACGTGGATATCAACGGCTGGTTGGTTGTCTGCTGCAGTTGAGAAGACTTGTGATTTAGATGTTGGAATAGTAGTGTTGCGATCGATAAGTTTTGTAAATACTCCACCCATTGTTTCGATACCAAGTGACAATGGTGTTACGTCAAGAAGGACAACGTCTTTAACATCACCAGTAATCACACCACCTTGGATGGCAGCACCCATAGCAACTACTTCATCAGGGTTTACTGATTTGTTTGGTTCTTTACCAGTTTCAGCCTTAACAGCTTCAACAACGGCAGGGATACGAGTTGAACCACCAACAAGGATAACTTCGTCGATTTCTGACAAGCTCAAACCTGCATCAGAAAGGGCTTGACGAACTGGAACTTTTGTACGTTCTACAAGGTCACGAGTCAAATCGTCAAATTTTGCACGAGTCAAAGTCATTTCCAAGTGAAGAGGTCCAGCTTCACCAGCAGTGATAAATGGCAAGCTGATTTGAGTTGAAGTTACACCAGAAAGGTCTTTCTTAGCTTTTTCAGCTGCATCTTTCAAACGTTGCATTGCCATCTTGTCAGTAGACAAGTCAATACCGTTTTCTTTCTTGAATTCTGCTACCAAGTGGTCGATAATTTTTTGGTCAAAGTCGTCACCACCAAGTTTGTTGTCCCCTGCAGTTGACAATACGTCGAAGACACCGTCACCCAATTCAAGGATAGATACGTCGAATGTACCACCACCAAGGTCAAATACCAAGATTTTTTCTTCTTTGTCAGTCTTGTCCAAACCATAAGCAAGAGCTGCTGCAGTTGGTTCGTTGACAATACGTTCTACTTCAAGACCAGCGATTTTACCAGCATCTTTTGTTGCTTGACGTTGAGCATCGTTAAAGTAAGCTGGAACTGTGATAACTGCTTTAGTTACTTTTTCACCAAGGTAGTCTTCAGCATAACCTTTCAAGTATTGAAGAATCATAGCTGAGATTTCTTGTGGAGTGTATTCTTTGCCGTTTGCAGAAACTTTTTCAGAAGTTCCCATCTTAGATTTGATAGAAATAACTGTATCTGGATTTGTTACTGCTTGGCGTTTTGCAGCATCACCAACGATGATTTCGCCGTTTTTGAATGATACTACAGATGGAGTTGTGCGGTTTCCTTCTGGGTTTGCGATGATTTTGCTTTCAGTTCCTTCAAGAACTGCTACTGCTGAGTTTGTTGTACCTAAGTCAATACCGATAATTTTAGACATGTGTTTTTCTCCTTATTAGTTAATTTTCTATTTTTGATATTTCCCTTAAGTGGTGGGGACGTGAGCAACTCCCTACGGGATTTCATCACTTATTTTTGAGCCTATTGTCTCAAAAATCCCCTGTTTCAGTAGCTTTTGCTACTGAAACTTTCACCACGGTGGGAAATATCTTCCTTGCAAGCCTCTGGCTTGCCTCTTATCTTTCTTCATAGTTTATTGTCGTTTCGGACAAATTTTGTCAAGTTTTCTAAACTAGTTATAGACCACTACCATTGCTGGGCGAAGGATGCGGTCATGGAGTTTGTAGCCTTTTTGGAAGACTTGGGCGATGGTATCTGCTGGGTGGTCATCGTCTGCTGGGAGAGTTTGGATGGCCATATGGTAGTTATGGTCAAATTCACCGTCAGCTGCGATTTCTTCGATTCCTTCTTCTTTCAAAGCGTGAATCAAGCTTTCTTGCACCATCTCCAATCCTTTTTTGACATCGTCTGTCAATCCTTCAACTGCGAGTGCACGCTCAAGATTATCGAGTGATGGCAAGATTGCTTTTGCCAAGTCCTGGCTACGATAACGTTGCAAGTTTTGGCGCTCTTCATTGGAACGGCGTTGGATATTTTGCATTTCTGCATGAGCGCGAAGATATTTATTTTCGAACTCATCTGCACGTTCATTTGCCAAGTCCAACTCAGACTTCTCAGGAGTTGTTTCTTCAGCTGTTTCCACAACTTCCTCTTCTTGGACTTCTTCTACTTCTTCATTTTTTATATCTTGGGCCATTTTCGCCTCCTTTAATGATTTCAATCTTAATGTACTTCGTAATGATTACTGCTGAGGTAGCGGTAAAAATCTGTCAACTTCATGGTCAAAACACGGTTGACCACATTGACTTGGTTGATTAGCTGTTGGTAATCCAGATTGACTGGACCGATAATGGCTAGAATTCCAACTCCCCGATAAGGAATGAGAAACTTGCTACTAATCACCGCTAGGTCTGCTAGACAGGATTCCTGACTGTCCGCAACACGAACATTTTGCATCTGATCTTCATGCAACCCCTCACGAATCTCCAAGGCCACCTTTTGCGGTTGATCAAAGAACTGATAGGCTGCTAGATTAGCAAAATTCAAGAGATTGACCTTGCCTGCCACCACAATGTTTTCGTTGAACATTTCCTTAAAGATATGTTCAAAGAGATCGATAACATTGTCCGTTGTTGTGAAGTAACGCTGGATAATCTGCGGAATCTCCGTCCGAATCTTGTAGTGAATATCTAGAACAGTGTGACCGAGGAAACGTTCCTGAATGATGCTCTTCAGTTTCAGCAAATCCTCCTGCAAGAAGTTCCTTGGAATCAGAAACTGACTAGTAACCGTTCGAGACTCGTCTAGGGTAAATACCGCCAAGGCTGTATGTTGCCCCAAAACAACGATATCAAAGGCTGTCAAACGTTGCCTGCTCGGCTCAACATCCAGTGCTACTACCGTACAGCCACTCAAGTCTGTCAGTAGATTAGCAGCCTCTTGCAGAATATCCTCCAATTTGAAGAATTCCTGATCAAAGGCTTTAACAATCTCATAAACCTCATTTTCAGCCAGTCGGTCAAAATCCAGTGAGTGTTTCACATAGTACTGAAAACCAGCAACACTTGGCATGCGACCACTTGAAGTATGAGCCTTCTCAAGCAACCCTTGCTTTTCTAAAGCCGCCATATCATTACGAATGGTTGCACTGCTAGAGTTAATAGACTCTTGCAAGGCTTTGGATCCGACAGGTTCGTGCGTTTTGGTAAAGATGTCAATAATCAGATTTAGAATATCCTGCTGACGCTCTGTAACCATCTCATCACCCCTCTATGTCTGATCAATTAGCACTCAACACACTCAAGTGCTAACTTATGATTCTATTATACACCCTTAAAAGAGAATGTCAAGACAAAAACTCAAAAAATTAGCACTCTTTTGTCAAGAGTGCTAAAAATCGGTCTGAAGACCTAGAACCTTGCTATTCATCTACTTGGTATTTCCTTTTTAATCTGAAATAACCATAGATTAGATAAGAAATCAGAAAAACATACAAAAGAAAAATAATAAAGAAAGACATAGAAAGCTCTTCTTTAAATAAACTCATACAAACAACAAGACCACCTAAGAAAGTAGCTGTACAGGAACGAAGTCTAGATCGCATAACTTCCCATCTGAGCCCCTTACTCATATAGACTTGATCCTCTGAAAGTATATCAGAAGCTGGTTTACGAAAAATTGAACAAAAACCTGTTTCTATCAATTCCCAACCTCTATTTCTAAAATCTTGCAGTTCATGCTGATGCTTTTTAAGAAATCTAGAATCATAGATACAGTAGATTATATCATCTGGTTGACATTGGTCAAAATAGAAAAAACCAAAACGACTAGTTCTATACCTCCAACCTTTCAAATGCATCTCATGTAAATATTCTTCTTCCTTGTCCAAATCAACAATGGTGAAAATCCGGAATTGCTTTTTATTTATCATGACTTCCCCTCCAATTTTGAGCATACCTACCCTATCATAAATCTGATAATTCCTTCTTTTTATGCCATAACTTCCAGCTAATATATACAACCATTAACAAAATGATTAAAGACAAGAAAATATCTAGCCCAACCGCAAGTAAACTCCATAGACCATACGCATTACTTCTATTGAGCAATTTAAGTAATAATGGTATATGTATGGCTAGCAAAAGTAAAACAGGTACTAATCGCAGTCTTAAAATGCGATTAACCATAGCTAACTTCCCAGCAGCGTCATTATAGATTTCAAATTCTGCATCCGATTCAATTTCAGAATGCGCTTTTCTAAAATAGGAAAAACTATTAAAGTCTGTAATATGCTCCCAGCCACAGTCTTTAAATAATTGTAAATAGGAGGCTCTCTCTGATTTTTTCATAGGATAAAAGTCCAACTGATAAGACACCTGCTCCGGTTGGCACTTTTCAAAAGTATACTTAACCGCAACTACTAAGTTAGAGTAGGTTACCTCCTTGAGTTTCCAGCCCTCAGCATGCATTTTTCTAAAATATAAAGCCTCCCTCTCATAATCAGCAATTGTAAAAATTCGATAAACAATTTTCTTTTCCATCATCCTTCCTCCCGACTGTTTCTATAGAGCCGTTCAATACGCTTCAATTCAATATCTAAAACTTTTCGTCCCAAGTCTGTAATCTGATAGATTTTACGCTTCTCCTCTTCGCGGACAAAGGAAATCAAACCATCCTTTTCCATTTTTGACAAGGTTCCATACATAGTTCCAGGACTAATCGAAACTTGCGAATCCGTCATCTCCTTGACCTTTTGCGTAATACTATAACCATGACGCTCCTTTTGCAAACAGAACAAGATATAAAAACCCGTTTCCGTCATCGGAATATAGACCCGACGAACCTTATCCGTTAATTCCATTTATAAGCACCTCCTATTCAGTTCGATATATCGCACTTCGTTATATAAAATATATCACACCTCGATATAAAACGCAAGAAAAAAAGACCGCCCTCAGGCAATCTTTCTTCTATATTAGTATTAGTAAAGGTCTAAATAATTATCAATTTCCCATTGTGAAACGAAGGTTGCATAACTTGCCCATTCGATTCGTTTGGCTTCAAGGAAACTAGTATAGATATGTTCTCCAAGAGCCGCTCTGACAACTTCATCTTCTGTCAAAGCTTTCAAAGCGTTGTGAAGAGTTGATGGAAGATCTGTAATACCAGCTTCCTTACGCTCTTCTGCTGTCATGATATAGATATTTTCTTCGATAGGAGCTGGTGCTTCGATTTTATTTTCAATACCATGCAAACCAACTTCCAAAAGTACCGCCATAGCGATGTATGGGTTTGCCATCGGATCCACTGAACGTAACTCAAGACGAGTTCCCATACCACGTGAAGCAGGCACGCGCACAAGTGGTGAACGGTTGCGACCAGCCCAAGCAATGTAAACAGGCGCTTCATAACCTGGAACCAAACGTTTGTATGAGTTAACCGTTGGGTTCATGATGGCAGTATAGTTGTAGGCATGCTTAATCAAACCGCCAAGGAAATGGTAGGCCGTTTCTGACAACTGCATTCCTTTTGGATCATTTGGATCAAAGAAGGCATTGTTTTCTTCTGCATCAAACAAGGACATATTACAGTGCATACCTGAGCCAGCAATACCAAATTTTGGTTTGGCCATAAAGGTTGCGTAAAGTCCGTGTTTGCGAGCAATGGTTTTAACAACAAGTTTAAAGATTTGAATCTTATCACAAGCACGGAGAACTTCATCGTATTTAAAGTCAATCTCGTGTTGACCAACCGCAACCTCGTGGTGACTCGCTTCTACTTCAAATCCCATTTTGGTCAAGACATTGACAATCTCACGACGTGTGTTGTCCGCAAGGTCCGTAGGCGCCAAATCAAAGTAGCCACCCTTGTCATTTACTTCAAGTGTTGGGTCTCCATTTTCATCGAGCTTAAATAGGAAGAATTCTGGTTCTGGCCCAAGATTGAAGGATTTGAATCCTACTTCTTCCATGTGACGAAGAGCACGCTTCAAATTACCACGAGGGTCTCCTGCAAATGGTTCACCTTCTGTTGTATAGACATCACAGATCAAACCTGCAACACTTCCATTTTCATCTCCCCAAGGGAAGACTGTCCATGTATCCAGGTCTGGGTACAAGTACATATCTGACTCATTGATACGTACAAAACCTTCAATAGAAGATCCATCAAACATAGCCTTATTTGACAAGACTTTATCTAACTGTTCATCTGTAGCAGGAATTTCGACGTTTTTCATGGTTCCCAAAATATCTGAGAACATGAGACGGATAAAGGTAACATTTTTTTCCTTGACTTCACGACGAATATCTGCAGCTGTGATTGGCATGAGTTTTCTCCTTAATGTATGACTACTTGCGGTTGCCTAACCGCGACCAAAAGGTGACCGTACTGAAGCAAAGCGACCCTGTTGGAGGAGTTCATTGTGAAGTGCACGACGCACCTCAGTCTGACTCACCGCTTTCTTGGATTTCGCTTCACGTTCAGCATATTTTTTCTTAATGGCAGCGATATTATAACCTTCAGAGATATAATCTTTGATTTCAAGCAGACGATCCATGTCATTCAAGGAATACATGCGACGGTTCCCTTCGTTTCGATCAGGCTTAATCAACTCTTGATCTTCATAATAACGAATCTGACGCGCCGATAGGTCGGTCAACTTCATAACACTGCCGATAGGAAAAACAGCCATATTTCGGCGAAATTCTTTTTCCTTCATTTACAATTTCCTTCTTTCTGTCTATTATAGTCTAAAAAAAGACAAACGTCAATTGATAATGTTATAAAATGTAACATTATTTTTCTTTTTTCTCTAAAATGAGCCGAATACGATCAATATCGTAATTTACGAGAATTGCGACAAAAACTCCCATGAAAGTTTCTGATACACGCGCAAATACGTACAAAATTGTTTCGCCACTCGGAATCGATAGGGTAATGATTAACATAGCTGCTACACCACCAATAACCCCTGCTTTGTTATTCATGGCTACATTTGTCATAATGGTTAACATGGTGCAGATTGGAACAACTACCAAGGTCACCCAAAAGGCTTCGTGGAAAAAGGTATTTAATAAGAAGAAGACCAAGGCATAGAGGCCACCGATACTATTTCCTAGAATACGCGAAGTCCCAAAATGAACACTCTTATCAAAGCTCTCCCTCAGACTAAAAACCGCTGTCAAAGCACCGATTTGAAGACCTTTCCAGCCAAAAAAGCCAAAAATCAAGAGAACTAGAAAAACAGCAATACCTGTTTTAAAGGTTCGCATACCAAGTTTGAACTGGGATTTATCGAATTTATATTTTTTAAAATAACTCATAATCTCAACTTTCTATTTCCATTTTATCATAAATTGGCTGATTTTATGAGCAATAGTTGAGAGGAAGCGTTTTTATTTTAAGCAAAAGAAAAGAGGAACTTTCATCCCTCTATTCTTTGATTTAGTTATAAAATCTTATTTTTCTGTCAAGGCTGCAAGTCCTGGAAGAACTTTACCTTCAAGAAGTTCCATTGATGCTCCACCACCGCGTCACAAATACCTACACTAACACAAAAAGGTGGCTATGTCACCTTTTTGTTAACGTTTCAGTTTTGTTCCTTTTTCTACAAAATCAGGATTTTGTAGAGACTAACGGGCTGAAATTATTTTTCTGTAAGTGCAGCCAAACCTGGCAATACTTTACCTTCGAGAAGTTCCATTGAAGCACCTCCGCCCGTACTAATCCATGAGAATTTGTCTGCACGTCCAAGGTTAATCGCTGCGGCAGCTGAGTCACCACCACCAATGATTGATTTAACTCCTGGTTGTTTCACGATAGCGTCCATCACACCAATTGTACCAGCTTGGAAGTCTGGGTTTTCAAATACACCCATAGGTCCGTTCCATACAACTGTTTTGGCACCAGTCAAAGCTTCGTCAAATTTAGCGATAGATTTTGGACCGATGTCAAGACCAAGGAAGCCTGGATCCACTGCTTCACCTTCAGTGTCTTTCACTTCAGTGTAACCAGCAAATGCGTTAGCTTCTTTTGAGTCAACTGGCAAGATCAATTTACCGTTTGCTTTTTCAAGAAGAGCTTTCGCAACATCCACTTTGTCTTCTTCTACAAGTGAGTTACCGATTTCGATACCTTGTGCTTTGTAGAATGTGTAAGTCATACCACCACCGATAAGAACTTTATCAGCTTTTTCAAGCAAGTTTTCGATAACACCGATCTTGTCTGAAACTTTTGAACCACCAAGGATAGCTACGAATGGACGTTCTGGAGCTTCAACTGCTTCTTGGATGTAGGCAATTTCGTTTTCAAGAAGGAAACCAGCAACTGCTTTTTCAACGTTTGCTGAGATACCAACGTTAGATGCGTGTGCACGGTGAGCTGTACCGAATGCATCGTTTACGAAGATACCATCTCCAAGTGATGCCCAGTATTTACCAAGTTCAGGATCGTTTTTAGATTCTTTCTTGCCGTCAACATCTTCGTAACGAGTGTTTTCAACCAAGAGAACTTGTCCATCTTCAAGAGCGTTGATAGCTGCTTCCAATTCAGCACCACGAGTTACACCTGGGAAAACAACGTCTTGGCCAAGTTTTGCTGCCAAGTCTGCTGCTACAGGAGCAAGTGATTTACCAGCTTTATCAGCTTCTTCTTTTACACGTCCAAGGTGAGAGAAAAGAATTGCACGTCCACCTTGTTCGATGATGTACTTAATAGTTGGAAGAGCTGCTGTGATACGGTTGTCGTTAGTGATTACGCCATCTTTCAATGGTACGTTGAAATCAACACGAACGAGGACTTTTTTACCTTTCAAGTCAACGTCTTTAACAGTAAGTTTTGCCATGTTACAAAAACCCCTTTATTTATTTTATTCGAAACTATTATATCACACTTTGGAAATATAAGGAAAGATTTCACAAGATTTTTCGATATTTAATCTTTGTGGCATGCTAGAGTATATTATTTTTGCTTTTTCTAACGAATTTTCTTTCTAAAATCTTAGCTTAACACTTGTTAGATTTACTTTTATCCTTTAAAATAGAATAGGAGAAATTCCGTTATTATTTTTCGGAGGAAAAAGAAATGTCCATCAATTGGCAGGAAATTTTATTTCACTTTTTAGGTGGTCTGGGACTATTCTTATATAGTATCAAGACCATGGGAGACGGTTTGCAACAAGCTGCTGGAGATCACCTTCGTTTTTACATTGACAAGTACACTAGCAATCCCTTTTTAGGTGTTCTAGTTGGGATTGTCGTAACTGCCCTGATTCAGTCAAGTACAGGGGTTACAGTTATCACGGTTGGACTGGTCAGCGCTAGTCTTCTCACTCTTAGACAAGCTATCGGAATTATCATGGGAGCCAACATCGGAACCACAGTTACTTCCTTTATCATCGGTTTCAAACTTGGTGAGTATGCTTTACCCCTGATTTTCCTTGGAACCATGTTCCTATTTTTTACAAAAAACAGAACCGCAAACAATATCGGGCGCATCCTGTTTGGTGTAGGGGGAATCTTCTACGCCCTCAACCTCATCAGTGCCGGTATGAGTCCTCTTAAAGATTTACCACAATTCAAGGAATACATGGTAACCTTGGGACAAAATCCTGTGTTGGGAGTTTTTGCCGGTGCAGTGATTACCGTTCTCATCCAAGCTTCTTCTGCGACAATCGGGATTTTGCAAGGTCTCTATGCAGGTGGATTCCTTGACCTTAAAGGTTCGCTACCAGTTCTCTTCGGGGATAATATCGGGACAACCCTAACAGTTATCATCGCGGCAGCTGGAGCCAATATCTCTGCGAAACGCGTTGCTGCAACCCACGTCACCTTTAACGTATTAGGAACTATCCTTTGCTTAATCTTATTAGGTCCATTTACGTCTATGATTGAGTACTTCCAGGCACTCCTTCACCTCTCACCTGAGATGACCATCGCCTTCTCGCACGGTGCCTTTAACGTAAGTAATACCATTGTACAATTTCCATTCATCGGAGCCTTGGCCTACTTTGTAACCAAGCTCATCCCTGGTGAAGATGAAGTTGTCAAGTATGAGCCACTTTATCTTGATGAGCATTTGATTAAACAAGCTCCATCAATCGCTCTCGGAAATGCCAAGAAAGAACTCCTTCACTTAGGAAATTATGCTTCTAAAGCCTTTGACCTTTCATACAACTACATCATTGACCTTAATGAAAAGGTTGCTGAAAAAGGGCACAAGACAGAGGAAGCTATCAATACCATTGATGAAAAATTGACTCGTTACCTTATTACTCTTTCAAGCGAGGCACTTAGCCAGAAAGAAAGTGAAGTGCTCACCAACATTCTTGATTCATCCCGTGATTTGGAACGGATTGGGGACCACGCAGAAGCCCTAATCAATCTGACCGACTATCTTCAACGTAAAAATGTTGAGTTCTCTGAAGCTGCTTTACAAGAACTAGCTGATATCTATCAAAAAACCACTGGCTTTATCAAGGATGCCCTTGATAGTGTAGAAAACAATGATATTGAAAAAGCTCAAAGTCTGATTGAACGCCATAAAGAAATCAACAATATGGAACGTGTTCTCAGAAAGACCCACATCAAGCGCCTCAACAAGGGCGAGTGTTCAACACAAGCTGGGGTCAACTTTATCGATATTGTTTCCCACTACACTCGAGTGTCTGACCACGCTATGAATCTAGCTGAAAAGGTCATCGCTGAACAAATCTAATATCCAAGAAGCTATCCTAATACTCAATGAAAATCAAAGAGCAAACTAGGAAACTAGCCACAGGCTGTACTTGAGTACGGCAAGGCGACGTTGACGTGGTTTGAATTTGATTTTCGAAGAGTATAAATGGGATGGCTTTTTCTTCTCCTCACCAAGAATTGCCTTTCTACCATATAAAAAATGCTTTGATCCACAATGGAATCAAAGCATTTTAAAGAGCTCCCCATACATAATCGCAGAAGCTGCAGTTCCTCTGTACTTAGCTTCTTCTCTTTTGATAAAGCGAGCCAAGTTGAGCAACTCAGGTGCCGGATGTTTGGGATTTAGGAGCAATTCACGATTGACCAGGCCTGAGAGACGAACTGCCAGCAATTGCTCATTTGTAGTAGGCAGTTTTTTAGCAGTCTCTAGGAGAGCAGCAACTAAATCTTCACTCAAATCATGTCGAGCATGATTGTAAAGATCTTTTACAAGGCTTTCTAGGTTTGGTTCTACCATCCCTACCACCTCCCTTATGGTTTAATAATTTTTAATCAAATCAACCGTTGAACGATCCAATTTTTTCACCAAGGCTTGCAAGAAAGCTTGAGCTTCTAAGAAGTCATCCATAGCGTAGAGGGTTTGATGAGAATGGATATAACGAGCGCAAACACCGATTGTTGTTGATGGGACACCACCATTTTTCAGATGAGCTGCGCCAGCGTCTGTTCCGCCTTTACCACAGTAGTATTGGTACTTGATACCAGCTTCTTCAGCCGTTGTCAAAAGGAAATCCTTCATCCCTGGGAGAAGCAAGTGACCTGGGTCGTAGAAACGAATCAAGGTTCCAGCCCCAATCTTGCCTTGACCACCATAAACATCACCAGCGGGAGAGCAGTCAACTGCTAGGAAAACTTCTGGGTCAAACTTAGTTGTAGATGTATGAGCACCACGCAGACCAACTTCTTCTTGGACGTTAGAACCAAGATAGAGTTCATTTCCGAGTTTTTGACCTGACAAAGCTTCTGCCAGCTCACTTACCATAAGAACACCGTAGCGGTTGTCCCAAGCTTTTGAGATGATATTTTTTTCATTGGCTGTCAAGATTGCAGAACTATCTGGTACGATGGTGTCGCCAGGACGGATTCCAAAACTTTCTGCCTCAGACTTATCCGCAAAACCGCCATCAAAGACGATATCTGCAATAGCAGGCATGGTTGGTCCGCCCTTACCACGAGTCAAATGTGGCGGAACAGAACCCGAAATCACAGGAATTTCACGACCATCACGAGTCAAGAGTTTGAAACGTTGGCTGCTGACTACCATAGGGTTCCAGCCACCAATTTCAACGACACGGAAGGTACCATCTGGCTTGATTTCGCTAACCATAAAACCAACTTCGTCCATATGAGAAGCGACCAAGACGCGCGGTGCATCTGCAGCTTCTGAATGTTTAATTCCGAAAATACCACCCAAGCCATCTGTCACCACTTCATCCACGTGCGGTGTTAACTTTTCACGAAGATAAGCACGGACAGGTGCTTCATGACCTGAGATCGCAGCAAGTTCTGTTACTTCTTTGATTTTTGAAAATAATGTTGTCATTTCAGTTCCTTCTTTCTTTCATCCATTTTACCACTTTTTATAGGAGAAGGATAGCGGGAAGGTAGATTTCTAAATTAGTATCTTAGTCTTACTGTACCTTAGAAAAAGCTTGTATTTTCTTGCATGTGATGTGAAATCTAAGAACTATTCCAAGACCAACCAAACTATTAATTCCCAAACACAAAACAATTCAATGCTATATTTGTTCAGTTTTTCATGAAATTTGCAGAAAATAGTTGACTTCGCCTTCTTATTTCTTTAAAATAGTACAAAACTAGAAAAAGGAAAAAATCATGACCAAAACAATTCTTGTTACAGGTGGAGCTGGCTACATTGGCTCCCATACCGTTAAAGCTCTTTTAAATGCTGGCTATCAGGTACATGTTCTAGATAATCTCTCTACAGGAAATCGAGCGGCTGTAGATAGTCGTGCTAGCTTTAAACAACTGGATGTTTATGATGCTAATGCCTTAAAAACTTACTTGGAAGAAAACAAGATTGACGCTGTTCTGCATTGTGCGGGTGAAATTGTTGTGAGCGAAAGTATTGAAAATCCAAGTAAATACTTCACTGCCAATGTTGCGGGTATGAACCAAGTTCTAAAAGTCTTATCTGAAGTTGGTATTCAAAAAATCATGTTCTCTTCAACTGCTTCCCTCTATGGTAATAACTGTATTGACAAGCCAGCTACTGAAGATACCCTGCTCGACCCTGTCAATCCTTATGCAGAAACAAAACTGATGGGTGAACGAATGATTTACTGGATGGCCAATCGCTACGATTGGAAATATGTCATTTTCCGTTACTTTAATGTTGCTGGAGCTGAAATGGATGCTTCAAACGGTCTGCGAGTGAAAAATCCAACTCATATCATTCCCAACATCAACAAGACCGCATTGGGACAAAATGATAGCCTGAAAATATTTGGAGATGACTATGATACACGTGATGGTTCATGTATTCGAGATTACATTCATGTCTTGGACCTTGCACAGGCTCATGTTAAAGGAATGAACTACCTATTTCAAGAAGACAGTTCTTCTCAAATCTTTAACTTAGGAACTGAAAAAGGCTATACCGTCAAAGAAATCTTTAAAACTGCTGAAGAATTACTGAATCAAAAAATACCACACGAAATTGTTGCTCGTCGTGCTGGTGACCCAGCTAGCGTCCTAGCAGACGCATCAAAAGCTAAAAAATATCTTGATTGGAAGGCTAGCTACTCCCTCGAAGATATTATTTTATCAGATTATCGTTGGCGTGTTAAAGAAGGGAAAAACATTTTGGAATAGGATAACAAAGGAGAAAGCCTTGGCGCTCTCTCCTTGTTTTATTCATTAAATTGTCAGAAAATTTATTGACAGATTAAATAAATCATGTTACAGTAATATCCGCAGGTATCTTTCAGTACCAAATCTACATGAAAGGATGGGGTATGAAACTTTCTCATTATTTAATTGGCTTACTTCTACTCCTAGTCTTTCTCTCTATTAGCATTGGGACCAGTGATTTTTCATGGGGAAAACTCTTTGCTCTGGATCATGAAACTTGGCTTCTCTTTCAAGAGTCCCGTCTTCCAAGAACCATCAGTATTCTCCTGACGGCCTCTAGTATGAGTATGGCAGGACTTCTCATGCAGACTATCACTCAAAATCAGTTTGCTGCTCCAAGCACAGTTGGAACGACTGAAGCTGCCAAACTGGGAATGGTGCTGAGCCTCTTTGTCTTTCCGTCGGCTAGTCTGACCCAAAAGATGCTCTTCGCTTTTGTTTCATCCATCACATTCACCCTCTTCTTCCTAGCCTTCATGACTATTTTTTCTATAAAGGAAAGGTGGATGTTGCCTCTGATTGGGATCATCTATAGCGGGATTATCGGTTCTGTGACAGAAGTTATCGCCTACCGTTTCAATCTGGTTCAGAGTATGACAGCTTGGACCCAGGGCTCCTTCTCCATGATTCAGAATCATCAGTATGAATGGCTCTTTTTAGGCCTCATCATCCTGATAGCCGTTTGGAAATTATCCCAAACTTTTACCATCATGAATCTGGGCAAGGAAGCCAGTGAGAGTTTGGGGATTTCTTACTCCCTACTTGAAAAACTGGCTCTCTTTCTGGTTGCTCTAACGACTAGTGTCACCATGATTACCGTGGGTGGCTTACCTTTTCTCGGAGTTATTGTTCCCAATCTTGTTCGCAAGCGTTATGGAGATAATCTAAGTCAGACCAAACTTATCGTCGCACTGGTTGGAGCCAATCTAGTTCTGGCTTGCGATATCCTATCCCGAGTTCTGATTCGACCCTATGAGTTGTCTGTCAGTCTTCTACTAGGAATCATTGGTAGCCTCGTCTTTATCCTACTTCTATGGAGAGGGGGACGAAAAGATGCAGTTTAAAAGCAAACATACCAAACTCTTCTGCCTTCTCATTATTCTCGCCATCGGAGCTTGTCTTCTCTACTTTTGGCCCATCACTCACTTGTCAGCCTTTGCTTGGAAATTGCGTTCCCAAAAAATTGTCGTTTATCTCTTGGTAGCTATCGCGACTGGGATTTCGACCATTAGTTTTCAAACCCTGACGGAAAATCGTTTCCTGACTCCTAGTATTTTGGGAATCGAATCCTTCTACGTCCTACTACAAACTCTGCTACTGGTTTTTGAAAGCAAGTTTCTTCAACTTGACAAGTCTCCTATCTTAGAATTCCTAGTTTTACTTCTTGTCCAATCCCTCTTCTTCCTTGCCTTACAAGGCTACTTGAAGACACTAATGAAGCAAGACCTTGTCTTCATTCTGTTGATCTGTCTAGCCCTCGGAAGTCTCTTTCGAAATATCAGTACCTTCCTCCAAGTCCTGATGGATCCAAATGAATACGATAAACTGCAAAACAGTCTCTTTGCTTCCTTTCAACATCTCAACACTTCCATCCTAGCCATCGGTTCTCTAATCATCCTCGCTTTGACAATCTTTTTCTTTCAAAAAGCAGTCATTCTCGATGTCTTGCACCTGCAAAGAGAAACTGCTCAGATATTGGGGCTCAATGTTGAAAAAGAACAGAGAGAACTCCTCTGGGGTATCGTGCTTTTGACTTCAACGGCTACTGCCTTGGTAGGTCCTATGGCCTTCTTCGGCTTTATGCTAGCCAACCTCACCTACCTGATTGTCAAAGACTATCGGCACAAGTTACTCTTTATCGTAGCCATTCTGGTTGGATTTATTAGCTTAACCTTGGGGCAAGCCTTGATTGAACGAGTCTTTGCGCTGGAAATTCGCATCAGCATGATCATCGAGAGTGTAGGGGGGCTCCTATTCTTTATCTTACTCTACAGGAGGGCGCGTCAGTGAAACTGGAAAACATTGGCAAATCCATTCAAAAACAGGATATTTTGCAAGGTATTACGCTTGAAGTCAGCCCTCAGAAACTGACTGCCTTTATTGGTCCAAATGGTGCTGGAAAATCAACTCTCCTCTCCATCATGAGCAGATTGACCAAGAAGGATCAGGGAATTCTCAGTATCAAAGGTCGTGAAATCGAGAGTTGGAATTCGCAAGAACTAGCCCAAGAACTGACCATCCTAAAGCAGAAAATCAATTACCAAGCCAAATTGACGGTTGAAGAACTGGTCAGTTTTGGACGTTTTCCCTATAGTAGAGGACACCTGAGAGCAGAAGACTGGGAAAAAATCCAAGAAACTATGGATTATCTGGAACTGACCAACTTAAAAGACCGCTACATCGATAGTCTGTCTGGTGGACAACTCCAGCGTGTCTTTATCGCCATGGTACTTGCCCAGGATACAGACTTTATCTTGCTGGACGAACCGCTCAACAATCTCGATATCAAGCAAAGCGTCAGCATGATGCAGATTCTTCGACGACTAGTGGAGGAACTCGGCAAGACCATTATCATCGTCCTCCACGATATCAACATGGCCAGTCAGTATGCGGATGAAATTGTTGCCTTCAAGGACGGTCAAGTCTTTAGCAAGGGAAACACAAATCAAATCATGCAGGCTGACCTGCTCAGTCAACTTTACGAGATTCCCATCACGCTGGCTGATATCAATGGCAAAAAGATCTGTATCTATAGCTAGTAACATAGAAGCTCAAGTTAGAGAACCTTCAGTCTCTTAGTCAATAAAACCTAGAGACTCCCTAAATCGTTATCACATTTTAAAAAGGAGAAATCATGAAAACATCCCTTAAACTTTACCTCACTGCCCTAATAGCCAGTTTCTTGCTCCTACTTGGTGCATGTAGTACAAACTCAAGCACTAGTCAGACAGAGACCAGTAGCTCTGCTCCAACAGAGGTAACCATTAAAAGTTCACTAGGTATAGTCACACTTTCAAAAGTCCCTGAAAAGATTGTGACCTTTGACCTCGGTGCTGCGGATACTATTCGCGCTTTAGGTTTTGAAAAGAATATCGTCGGAATGCCTACAAAAACTGTTCCGACTTATCTTAAAGACCTAGCTGGAAAAGTTAAAAATGTTGGTTCTATGGTTGAGCCAGACCTAGAAGCCCTTGCTGCTCTTGAACCGGATTTAATCATTGCTTCACCACGTACCCAAAAATTCGTAGATAAGTTCAACGAAATCGCTCCGACTGTTCTATTCCAAGCAAGCAAAGATGACTACTGGACTTCTACCAAGGCTAATATCGAATCCCTAGCAAGCGCCTTTGGTGAAAATGGTACACAGAAAGCCAAGGAAGAATTGGCCAAGCTAGACAAGAGCATACAAGAAGTCGCTACTAAAAATGAAAGTTCTGACAAAAAAGCCCTTGCCATCCTCCTCAACGAGGGAAAAATGGCAGCCTTTGGTGCCCAATCTCGTTTCTCTTTCTTGTACCAAACCTTGAAATTCAAGCCAACTGACACTCAATTTGAAGACTCTCGCCACGGACAAGAAGTCAGTTTTGAAAGTGTCAAAGAAATCAATCCTGACATCCTCTTTGTCATCAACCGCACCCTTGCCATCGGTGGGGACAACTCTAGCAACGACGGTGTCCTAGAAAATGCCCTTATCGCTGAAACACCTGCCGCTAAAAATGGCAAGATTATCCAACTAACACCAGACCTCTGGTATCTAAGCGGAGGCGGACTTGAATCAACCAAACTTATGATTGAAGACGCACAAAAAGCCTTGAAATAAGCTACTTTAAACTCAATCACATCTTTACATGATAAAACGCATCCTATCAAGCTCACTCAAACCTGATAGGATGCGTTTTTATCATTTCACTAAAATATTTTTACCCAGCCTCATTTTTCTTCTTGATTCCGTTTGAGGGAAAAGTGGTCTGGGACGGGGTCATTACCTGTTTTCGACCAGGGATGGCAACGTAAAATCCGAGCCAAACCCATCAAGACACCCTTAAAGCCATGTTTTTCAATAGCCTCAATCATATAGTTGGAACAAGTCGGCTCAAAGCGACAAGAGGGTGGAAAGGCTGGCGAGATAAAACGTTGGTAAAAGCGTACTGGCGCTATTAAGATTCGTCTCATTATTTCTTGGTTACAGCCATGGTGTGTAGTTGGCTGATTTCTTTTTTATTCAGACGACGGGATTCACCTGGACGAAGGCCTGTCAAGTCTAGGTGCCCAAAACGTGTACGCGACAACTTGTCCACTTGAAGACCAACAGCTTCAAACATTTTTTTAACCTGATGGTTACGCCCTTCATGGATAGTCAACTGCACCACAGAGCGATTTTTAACTGGGTCCACTTTGAGAATTTCATAAACAGCTGGCTTGGTTTTCTTGCCATCAATCTCAAGTCCACGGGTCAAGGGGCGGAGATTGTCCTTATTGGCCACACCTTTAACACGCGCAACATAGACCTTGTCAATCTCATTACGGGGGTGAATCATTTCATCCGTAAAATCCCCATCATTGGTCAAAATCAAGACTCCTGATGTATCCCAGTCCAAACGACCTACAGGGTAGATGCGCTCTTTGACATTGGGCAAGAGGTCGACAACCGTCTTGCGGCCCTTGTCATCTGTCACACTGGAAATGACACCGCGTGGTTTGTTAAGTAGATAATAGACCTTTTCTTCGTTGTAGATAGGTTGACCTTCCACTTCGACCTTGTCGCCTGATTTAATTGTCGTTGCTAGCTCACGTACCACTTGGCCGTTAACCGTCACCAAGCCTTGCTTGATCAACTCTTCTGCTTTTCTCCTACTGGCCACACCTGCGTGGGCAATATACTTATTGATTCTCATCTTCTTCTATCCTTTCACCAAATAATTGGCTTTCTTGGGCTTGAATCTCAAGCTCATCAATCACTGGTAATTCTTCCAAATGATTTATCCCCATGTAATCTAGGAAATAATCTGTAGTCACATAGAGGTTGGGGCGACCCAAGACTTCTTTTTTCCCGTCTTCTTTAATCAAGTCAAAAGCCTGCAGCTTTGCCAAGGCTCCACTCGAGTTGACCCCACGAATGGAATCAATTTCTATCCGTGTGATGGGCTGCTTGTAGGCAACGATGGACAAGGTCTCAAGGGCAGCTCGAGACAAGCTCTGATTGATAGGCGCCTTAGAATATTCCTTCAAAACCTCTGAAAACTGAGGCTTGGTCACCAATCTATAAGCCCCACCTGTCTCAATCAGAGCCAAACTGGAATCTGGGTCATTTTCATACTTCTGGGCTAATTTTTCTAAACTCTGTTGGATGCCTGTCGGTGGCAGAGAGAGGAGTTCAGCTAACTGGCGGACTCTAGTCCCATCTTCACCCGCTACAAACAAGAGCGCTTCTATTTTTGCTAAAGTACTCATCTTTCCTCTCTATCAAGTCTAGCTTTTGGCCACTTGACTTTCTTCCTTCTTTTCCATGAGATAGATATCTCCGAAATTCTCCTCTTGCACGAGGATCAGCTCCTGGGTTTTGATTAACTCTAGGGTTGCCAAAAAGAGGGTGATGACCTCTTGGAGATTCTGGGCTTCCTTAAACAAATCCTGCAAGCGCAATTGATCTCGTCCAGTCAAGGACTCTTTCACAATAACCATCATGTCCTCAATCTTATACTCATCCCGCAAGATAGTCGTGTGATTCTGTGCAAACTCCTCTTTTTTCTTGGCTAGGATATTTGAAAAAGCCAAAAAGAGGTCAATGGTCGTCTTGTCATGCACAAGCTCCGCATCTTCGTAAATCAACTCTGTCGGCGCTTTGGAATAGTGCTGGGCCCGTTCTTGGTGCTTGGCTTCCAAGTGCTCCCCCAAGAGCTTGAACTTGCGGTATTCTTCGATTTGAGAGAGAAGGTCCTGCTCCAGGTCATCCTCCAAGTCTGTCACTTCTGCTACCTTTGGCAAGAGCTTGCGGCTCTTGATCAGCATGAGCTGACTGGCCATAACCATGTACTCACCCGTCACTTCCAGACGCATAGCCTGCAGGGTTGAGACATAGGTTAGATACTGTTCGATAACTTCCGTAATGGGCACATCGTAGATATCCATCTGGTACTTAGAAACCAGGTGCAAAAGCAAGTCCAGAGGCCCTTCAAAATCTTTTAGTTTAATATCCATTATCTATATTTTTCTAAGGTCAGGACTGTTTTTAATCCTAATTTTTTTGCAATTTCGTACAAATCGACCTTCTTTTCAATTTGTCTTAGAATAAACTGTTCCCGCAAGGCTTGGGCTGATAAGGCCGGAAAACCTTTCTCTTTGACAAAGGATTCTAGCTGACGAAAGGCCCACTGACGAGAATAGGCTTTCCCTCCCCTTTCAAAGAGATAGGTCTGGCCCATCAAGGGTTCCAACTCTGAAAGCAAGGTCGTGGGAATGCTGACAATCCTCTGTTGGGAAGCCTTCTTGATTCGCAACACCTGAAAGTCCAGATTGATATCCGCAACCTTGAGAGCTAAAATCTCACTCGGCAAGAGCCCCATTTCTAGGATTAAGAGCGCCAGCAAGCGTCCTTCTGGATAATTACTTTCCTTCCAAAAAGAGTCTAGGTCTAGAATTTCTGGTTTTTCAGTCCGCTTTTCAGTTTGTTTAGCTAATTCCAAGCGGTAAAAGCTGTCCACTTCTCCTTTTTGATAGAGAAAGTAGAGAAATTGATTACAGGCCGAAATCTTTCGCTTCTGGGCGCTGATTTTTAGATTGGCTAGCTGGGCTTGGTAAATCTTGAGACTGGTCTCAGAAATCCGCTCGCCCACGACGTCTAAAAATTGCTCCAGATCATACTTATAGGACTGCTTGGAATTGGCAGACAGACCCTGCTTTTCCTCTAAAAAGTCTGAAATCCTGTCTTTCATCGGCATCGAATCTCATATTCCTTACTAAAGTCATGCAAGAGGGCATTGACTGCCTTGAGGATAGACTTACGCGTGATAATCCCTTGGAAAATACCAGACGCATCCACAACCGGCAAGAAGGACTCATCTACCAACTTGTGCAAGACCTCCGTAATGGTAAAATCAGGCGAAACAACCGCTACGTCCGTTTGGGTCATATGAACAATATCCGTATCCGCCATGATTTCTTGACTCAAATCATGCTCCATCTGATAAGCCATAATATCTCTGAGCCCAATAGTTCCAACAAAGTGTTTTTCATCTGTTACAACAGGAACACGGGTATAGGTCATCTTACTGAGCAAGAGGGTCGCATGATCCGCATTGTGGGTATCAATCAACACGGCTAGATTTTCAGCAGGAGTCAAAAAAGTTTCCTCCTGCCCCAACAAGAAAGTCTCAAACTCCTTGGCAATCATCGGCTAAACTCCTTGGACAAGCCCGGATACACCTCGTGGTCTCGTGTCAAAAAGTCCACTTTGAAATAACTGTCATCAATCTCCACACGAGCATAGAGACATTCTCTGATGGTCCCACGTGGTTGACTGATGGAACCTGGATTTAGAAAGAGAGTCTTGCCTTCCATCCAAGCATTTGGCACATGCAAGTGACCATAGAGGCAGATATCGGCCTCTTCTTCCTGAGCCCAGTAGTCCAACTTTTGAAAGTTGAAATTGATGTCAAACAGATGTCCATGAGTTTGGATAATCTTGGTCGAACCAAGCTCAGTCACCAAACGTTCTGGGTAGCCTGCATAGAAGTCCATATTCCCTTTAACAACACGGATTCCCTCCCAAAGTGGAGAATCGGGACGCAATTCAGAATCGCCGTTATGAAAAACGGCGTCAACTTTGCCCACATAGCGATCACGGATTTCTTCCACAATCAAGCTATCGCCATGAGAATCGCTCATTACAATGATGGTTTGCTTTGCCATGATGGAAATACCTCCAAAAGTTTCTTAACGGCTAAGGCACGGTGAGATTGGCTATTTTTTTCTTCAAGGGTTAACTCAGCTGATGATTTGCCTGTCTCTCCTACAAGGAAGAGAGGGTCATAGCCAAAGCCATTTTCACCCTTGGGTTCAAAGTTAATGTAGCCTGGCCAGTCTGCTTCAACAACCAAGCTTTCCTTGTTTGGACTGGCTACGACTAGGGTTGTATGGAATTGAGCCGAGCGGTCCTTGAGTTCAAAGACCATGGCCAATTCGTGCAAGAGTTTGGCATTGTTTTCACGGTCAGTTGCTCCCACGCCTGCGAAACGAGCTGACCAGACACCTGGCAAACCGCCAAGGACATCAACTTTAAGTCCAGAGTCATCCGCAAGAACCATCTTGCCTGTTAACTGTGAAATGGTTTCTGCCTTGAGACGGGCATTTTCTTCAAAGGTCATGCCTGTTTCTGCTACTTCAGGCAGGTCAGGATAGTCATTAAGATTTTCCACATCGTAGCCTAACTTATCAAAGATAGCTCGAAACTCTTTGGTCTTACCTTCGTTTCGAGTCGCAATCAATAAGGTTTCTCTGACCTTGCTTGTCTCAAAGAATGCTTCTACATCAACACCTTCTTTAGGCAATTCTACATGCAGGAGTTGCCCATTTTCAACTAAGAGAAAAGCCCCCTGACGTTGGATGACTTCCACATTTCGTCCCATTTCTTGGTTGAGGATATCTACCACAAAAGACAATAAACGGTAGAGAGAACCATAGCGTAAAACAGTAACAGAAACAGGAAAACCTCGATCCTCATCTCGAAATCTTTGGGCAAACTCCAATAGAGGAAAATCCAAGTCATCATCCGTCAACGTCCGGACGCCACCAAAAATACCATAGGACCCGACATACCAGTCCTGTTCATCCTTATATTCATAAATTTTATTTGTCATAATTCTACATGCTCCACATGAATCTCTTTTTCCAGCCATTCTTCACCAATTTGTGCAAAACTTTGGCTACTGGCTGTTGTGTAAAAACGGTGATGGAGTGGTCCAGCATCGCGACCACGATTGATTTCAAAATAATTAAGTAAGACTGAGATATCTCGTACGCACTCTGCTCCACTATCGATAAGTTGAACCTTGGGCCCCATGACATTTTGAATAATAGGTCTGAGCAGTGGATAATGGGTACAACCCAAAATCAGGCTATCCACCTTTCCAACCAAGGGACGCAAGGTTTCATAGACCACTTTCTTGGTAACACTGGTTGACAGAGCACCAGACTCCACCAAGGGAGCAAACTTGGGACAGGCCAAACTCTCCACCTGTAAGTCCGGATCCAAATCATGGATTTTCTGACGGTAGATGTCTGATTGTACCGTCATGGGTGTTCCAATCACTCCGATTTTCCCACCTTGGCTGGACTTGATGGCTGCTGAAGCTCCTGGCAAAATCACACCCAAGACCGGAATATCTAGTTGAGCCTTGATTTCTTCCCAGACGACGGCAGTCGCAGTATTACAAGCAATGACAATCATCTTAACATCCTTGGTCAAAAGAAAGTTGACCAACTGCCAGGTATATTCACGAATTTGCTCAGCAGGACGGGGACCATAGGGTGCCCGCGCCGAATCTCCAATATAGACGATTTCTTCATGGGGAAGCTGGCGCATAAGCTCACGCACAACGGTCAAGCCCCCGACACCCGAATCCAAAAAACCAATTGGTCGATTATCCATACAGTCTTCTTTCTAGTCTTTTTTCTGATTGATAGTTCATTATGATTACTTGTCTTCAAGAACTGAAGGACAGCTTCAACAACTACTATCTCTCTTAATCATAATCAAATATCAATAGAATGCAAGGAAAAAGTCTCATCCCTAAACCATAGCCAACATAGTGAGAAGTCTGGAACTTTCATCCCAGACTTTTCCTTATTTATTTTTTCTTTTTATTGTTGGCAAGGGCCGCCTTTTGCTGGCGGATGATTTGGTGGTAAACTTGTTGTACCTTAGCTTCGCTTGGTTTTTGACCATTTGCACTCAAAAGAGTACGAACTGCTTCAGCATTCAAACGTGGGTTGTCAGCGAACTCTTTTTCAATTTGCTTACGAACCAAGTACATTCCTCCAAGAGCTCCTCCTAGAAAAGCTAGCACAATCAATACAATTGCTAAAAGTAAATCCATCATTTTTCTCCTGTTTCTTTTTGAGTCTCTTTCATTATACCACAAACTAGCCACCCTGACTAGTTTGTTTTACGCTTTCAGAGATGGAATAGACAGCAAAAGGAACCCTGCTTTTCTGAGAAAGAGGGCTCCTTACTGAGTTTATACTCAATGAAAATCAAAGAGTAAACTAGGAAGCTAGCCGCAGGTTGATCAAAACACTGTTTTGAGGTTACAGATAGAGCTGACACGGTTTGAAGAGATTTTCGAAGAGTATTAATTTCATATTTCTGCCTATCCATTTATACTAATAAAAGACTGAGACACTAGATCTCAGCCTTTTTCTTTATCCCAAAACCAATTCATCACTAACTAGACTTTGGCCACTATTTTTCTGAAAGAGATGCATGAGATCTTCAACTGTCAGATGCTTTTTCTCCTCTCCCTTGACATCCACCACTATCTTACCCTGATAGAGCATAATGAGACGATTTCCGTACTCAATCGCATGGTTCATATCATGGGTAATCATCAAAGTCGTCAACTGATGGTCTTCCACAATCTTTTGCGTCAAGTCCATCACCATTTGACTAGTTTTCGGGTCAAGTGCCGCAGTGTGTTCATCCAAAAGCAAAAGTTTAGGTTTCACCAGAGCTGCCATGACTAGGGTCAAGGCCTGTCTTTGTCCTCCTGAAAGGTATTGGGTATCCACTTTCAAGCGATTTTCAAGGCCAATATTCAACTCTTTCAAGGCTTCTTGGAACCAAATTCTATCCTTCTCCTTCACGCCCCAACCAAGCCCTCTCTTTTGCCCACGTCTCAAGGCAATAGCCATATTCTCCTCAATCGTCAAACGCGAAGCTGTTCCCATCTTAGGATCCTGAAAAACACGGGCAATATCCTTGGCTCTCTTTCTGACGCTCAGATTTTTAATGGATTTACCTGCCAATAAAAGGTCGCCTTCGTCTACCGATAGATTGCCAGCCAAGATATTCATCAAAGTGGATTTACCTGCTCCATTTCCACCAATCACAGAGATAAAATCTCCCTCTTCAACTTCTAAATCTAATCCTTTGAGGACATGGTTCTCATTGACCGTCCCTGCTTCAAATGTCTTGTGAATATTTTCAAGTGTTAACAAACTTGCCATAACTTTCTCCTCCTATTCATTTCTCAGTTTCAAACCACGAATCTTTAATCTCTTTTGCAATTCTGGTGCAAATAAAACCAAGGCGAGCAAGATTGCATTAAAGAGACGAACCAGGTTTTGATCTAGATTTGGAATTTCATAGATATTTAAAATAATCAAACGGTAAACAATAGCACCGATTCCGATAGATAACAAACGGCCTCCAATGGTCAAATCGTGAATCAAGACTTCCGCAATAATCACCGCACTCAAACCAACAACAATGGTTCCTGTCCCAGAAGTCACATCTGAAAATCCATCATTTTGGGCGAACAAGGAACCACATAGGGCAATCAAACCGTTTGAAATCATGTAACCAACAATCTTCATCGTATCTACATTGACCCCATTTGCCTCACTCATCGGAATATTGTCCCCAGTCGAACGCAAGACCAAACCAATCTCTGTTTTCATCAAAAGGGTCAAGACCAAACAAACAAGTAAGAGACAGGCTAAGCTGAGTGAGAAAACAGCTTCTTCATTTGTCAAACCCAAACTCGCCAATTGTTTAAAGACGGTTGAAGAATCTCCCAAGGAAAGATTGGGCACGCTACCCATGATTTTAATATTAATTGAATAAAGCCCTGTCAAGGTCACAATTCCTGTCAAGAGGGCTGGAATTTTCATCTTGGTGTGGAGCATTCCTGATACTAGACCTGCTACCATACCTGCCAGCAAAGCAAGTAAAGTCGCAATCCAAGGATTTGTCCCTGCCTGTATCTGAGATACGACGACAGCAGCCCCCAGTGGAAAGGCTCCTTCAGCAGTCATATCCGCAATATCCAAAATACGGAAAGTCAAGTAGACCCCAATCGCCATAATCGACCACAACAAACCTTCTGATAAACTAGATAATACAAAATTCATCTCAAACCTCCTTATTCCTTGCCTTCTAACTTACTAATATCAACTCCCAATGCGTCTGCCATTTCTTGATTGGTATGCAATTCCAGTTTTTCAGGCAACTCAACTGCTATATTTTCTGGCTTCTCACCTTTTAAAACACGAACCAGCATTCGTGCTGTCTGACGTCCCAATTCTTCATAATTGGTACCGTAGTTATACAAGCCACCAACAGCAATCATTTCTGTTGAACCACCGAATACTGGAACCTTGTGTTTAATAGAAACCTGCTTGACTGTTTCCATGGTTGACGAAATGATATTATCCGTTGGCACAAAAACCATATCCACTTCTGCCATCAAGCTCTCTGCTGCAGCTTTGACGTTGTTACTGTCCAAGATTGTTTTTTCAACAACGGTAAAGCCTTTTTCTTCCAGAAGTCGCTTAGCTTCATCCTTTTGGACAACTGAGTTTGGCTCGCTCTGAGTATAGAGAATTCCAATTGTTTTAGCTTTTGGCAACACTTTCTTTATCAAATTGATTTGGGTTGAAATGGCATCTGATGACTGATCGCTTGTCCCAGTTACATTGCCTCCAGGATGCTCTCTTGACTCAACCAACTTGGCACTGACAGGATCTGTTACAGCTGAAAAGATAACCGGTGTCGTTTGCGTTGTATTGGCTAAGCTCTGAGCAGAAGGCGTTGCGATGGCTAGAACGACATCACTAGATTCTGCTAGTTGCTGGGAAATGGTTTTTAGATTTCTTTGCTCACCCTGTGCATTTTGCAAATCAATCTCAATATTTTTCCCCTCAACATAGCCTTGTTTTGCCAGTTCATCTACAAACCCTTCTCTAGTAGCGTCTAAAGACTGATGGGTAATAAATTGCGAAATACCGATACGAAACACATCTTTTTTCTTATCTGCCTTCAACTGATGCAAACTAATCAGAGAGGTCAAGAGGATACCCACTACCAAGAGAGGGGCTAGTAATTTTCGAACAACTTTCATAATGAAACTCCTTCTCAGAAAAGATAAAACAAAAAACCGCCTAGATACTATCTAAACGGATGCTTGAAATAATCTAACAAGTTACAACTTAGCTAGTCCATTTAGATATTCATCTATATGGACCACAATCAAAAATCTTAGCCACATAGATACAAACAAATTGCTTGAACTGTTTGCATCCATGGTGACATGTATACAAACACTATCTAAAGTAGCTAAAGTAAAAGTTTTGATTCATAGTTACAGCTTGTTTCTTATTCATTTCTTTTCTGCTTTCTTTTTTGATGTTTCCTATCTTACCACCTTTTTTATCAGCTGTCAAGAATATTTCAGAATTTTTTGAATTTTTTTAAAAACCCTTTCAGGTCCCTTTCAAAGTTTTTTCTATCTCTGTTTCAAACTCAGAACAAAGTCCGTCTAAACTCAGAAAGTATGATGTGAAATTTCAATTTTATACATTAACACTAGTTTCTAGATACACAAGTCATCTTTTTAAGAGTCAAAAATTTACTTTACTTTGTTCAAAAACAATAAATTCCTTAAATTTATTTTTGAAAAGTTCAATAGCTTCCGAATTTTTTCTAGTCATTATGTAAGTAAAGGATAGTGGAATAGAAATTTCTTCTGGTATTCGAGTAGCAATATTAGGATTTAAGGTCATTTTAAGGTATAGAGGGAGATAAGAGATCCCTTGTCCCATTTCAATCAATTTCTCAGTTACTGTTATATCCTTTATAGAAACAAATTGAGATTCTGGAACAATTTCAGAAATTTCTTGTTTTACTTTATTCCAATAAACAGGATGATTATCTGATAAAATCTTATTTTTTTGAAATAACTCCACCTCAGTTAGTTGAGAATCATTTTTGGGATAAAAAAGAGCAATTTTCCCCTCACAAATTTTTTCTGAATTAATCTTTGTAGTATAAGGTTCTTCCCTAGCTATCCCAATATCAAATTGATTATTTTCAATTTCTCGAGCAATATCATTTTGTAAAACGGTAATTGAAATACCTACAGATGGTTGTTCTTCAAAAAATTCTGGAAGAAATTTCGGTAACAGATAGGTAGCTATGTAAGGTGAAACTGCGATGTTTAAATGTGTTTCCAACTTTTTATTTTTTAACTGTATTTTTTTAATTCCATCTTCATATGTCGCAATTATTTTCTTTACGATAGGGATAAATTCTCGTCCTGTTGGAGTCAGAGTTAAATTTCTTCCAACTGTTTCAAATAAATTTACTTGCAAGTGTTTTTCGAGTTTTTTTATTTGCTGGTGAAGTGTTGGTTCCGTTAAAAATAATTCTTCGCTTGCTCTATGATAATTGAGGTGTTTAGATAATACTAAGAATGTATAATACCAATCTAAATTCATTATCTCCTCTCTTTCCTAAAATAATATTTAATGAATTATTAACTTTTTCCAAATTTTAAAAAGTTAGTATTTATTATATCATAGAATCAAGAATAATTTATTTGATTACATGAAAGGAGCAATATGATGAAAATTAATATACCTTTTAACCAGAACTTATTGCCTAAACGATTTGGAAAAAAAGCAGATTGTACCGACATTATTAAGGGGAATCCTATACGATCTTTCCCCTTTGAAATTAGCGAATTACCAGAAGGGACAAAATATATAGCTATTACTTTAATTGATTATGATGCGATTCCAGTTTGTTCATTCCCTTGGATTCATTGGCTTGCTACGGATATAGAAGTCAAAAATAATACAGTCATTATTCCTGAAAATTACAGTCTAGATTATAAAGATTCTACTACGCAAGGGAAAAATAGTTTCGCAAGTCCTCTATTGGAAACTGATTTTTCTGAAATCGATTCTATGTTTGTTGGACCAACTCCTCCTGATAAAGATCATCGATATACGCTAGAAGTGTTCGCTCTAGCTACTAAAACAGATTTGAAAAACGGATTCTACTATAATGAACTATTAGACGCGATCTCGTCAATTTCATTGGAGAAAACTAGTACAGTTGTTATTGGTCAATTTTAAATAAAAATATGTGATCAACGATTGTATAATAGTCCGAAACAGATATAGATTATCAAATAAGATGATTATAAGCAATTGATAGTAACTTATTAGAATTTGATATTCACTTCACTAATCTAGCATAATCCCATTTCTAAATTTCTCTATCCATAAGTTTGAAGCTATACAAAAACTCAATTTTATACTCAATGAAAATCAAAGAGTATTAGGAGAAATTCATCAAATCTTTACATAATAAAAATGCATAATATCAAGCTAACCTACATCTGATATTATGCGTTTTTATCATTTTATACTCTTCGAAAATCAAATTCAAACCACGTCAGCTTCGCCTTGCCGTACTCAAGTACAGCCTACGGCTAGCTTCCTAGTTTGCTCTTTGATTTTCATTGAGTATTAAAATTTTTAAACCTATCTCTTTTAAGGATATAAAAAAGGTTTATAATTTCCATAAAAGTTGACATGGAAATTATAAAACCATTATTAGTTTAATCCTTGTTGGTAACGCGCCAATTCGGCTTGGTTAGCCCAAACATAGTGACCTGGACGGATTTCTACCATGGATGGCTTATCAGTCTCATAGTCGTGTTGACTTGGGTCGTAAACCTTCAAGACCTTCTTGCGTTCCAAGATTGGGTCTGGGATTGGTACCGCTGAAAGCAAAGCCTGAGTATATGGATGAATTGGATTGTTAAACAATTCTTCTGTTTCTGCAACCTCTACAATAACACCCTTGTAAATAACTGCGATACGATCTGAAATAAAACGAACAACAGACAAGTCATGGGCGATAAAGAGATAGGTCAAGCCAAGTTCTTTTTGGAATTTTTTGAGCAAGTTCAAGACTTGAGCACGAACAGAAACGTCCAAGGCTGAAATGGGCTCATCCGCAATAACAAAGTCTGGTTGCATCACCAAGGCACGGGCGATACCGATACGTTGACGTTGACCACCTGAAAACTCATGAGGGTAACGAGTCAAGTGCTCAGCAAGAAGACCCACTTCACGGATAATATTTTGTACCTTCTCTTTACGTTCTTCTTCATCCTTGAACAGATGGTGATTGTAAAGACCTTCAGAAATAATATAATCAACAGTAGCACGTTCATTCAAACTTGCTGCAGGGTCTTGGAAAATCATCTGGATTCGACGAATCAATTCCGCAGCTTGTTCACGTGATTTCTTACCATTAATCTTTTGACCATCAAAAATGATATCCCCATTACTTGTGTCATTTAGACCGATGATAGCACGACCAATAGTTGTTTTCCCACTACCTGACTCACCAACAAGCGAGAAAGTTTCTCCCTTGTTGATAAAGAAGTTAGCATTTTTAACCGCAACAAACTTCTTACTTCCTTCACCGAAGGAAATTTCTAAATCTTTGATTTCTACTAATTTTTCAGACATTTCCTTCCTCCTAGTCTGCCAGATGGGCAAATCCCATTTTTTCACGGATTTTATCGTGGAGATTTGCAATCACAGCTGGTTTTTCTACTTTTGGAGCATCCTCATGAAGAAGCCAAGTTTTAGCCCAATGCGTCTCTGATACTGAGAATTGAGGAGCTTTTTGTTCGAAGTCAATCTGCATTGCATAGTCTGAACGCAAGGCAAAGGCATCCCCTTTCAGGTCAGTATAAAGTGACGGAGGTGTTCCTGGGATTGAGTAAAGATCCCCTTTATCATCAGCAAGCTGAGGCAAGCTAGACAAGAGACTCCATGTATATGGATGGCGAGGGTCATAGAAGACTTCCTCAACAGTTCCATACTCAACAATTTCTCCTGCATACATAACCGCTACCTTATCCGCAATACTTGCTACCACACCAAGGTCGTGAGTGATAAAGATTGTTGTGAAATGGTACTCGTTTTGCAAGGATTTCAGCAAATCAATAATCTGAGCTTGGATGGTCACATCCAAGGCAGTCGTTGGCTCATCACAGATCAAGACATCAGGTCGGCAGGCAAGGGCAATAGCAATAACGATACGTTGACGCATTCCTCCAGAATATTGGAATGGGTATTCATCAAAACGTCTATCTGCGTCTGGAATCCCAACCTTATTCATGTAGTCAATGGCCAATTCTTTCGCTTCTTTAGCTGTTTTTCCTTGGTGTTTTACAATAACTTCTGTAATCTGACTACCAATTGTTTTAATTGGGTCCAAACTAGTCATTGGATCTTGGAAGATAGTCGCAATCTTAGCGCCACGAATTTGTTCCCAATCCTTGTGAGAAGATAAAGCTGTCAAATCTTGACCACGGTAGTCAATACTACCTTGGGCAATGCGACCGTTTTCTTCAAGCATACCTGTGAATGTCTTTGTCAAAACAGATTTCCCTGATCCTGACTCACCTACCAAGGCTAATACTTCTCCTTCAACTAGTTCAAGGGAAACGCCGCGAATGGCTGTCAATACTTTGTCACGAACGTCAAATTCCACGACAATATCGCGAGCAGTCAAAATTACATTTTTTTCTTTTGTCATTTCTACTCCTATCTATGTGTACGTGGATCACTAGCATCCGCTAAGTTTTGACCAACTACGAAAAGGGATAAGGATACCAAGACAAGAGTTGTCAATGGAATCCAGAACAAGTAAGCATTGGTTGTTACGTTTTGTGAATAATCCGAAATCAAACGACCCAAACTTGGCACGGTAATTGGTAATCCAAGACCGAAGAATGACAAGAAGGCTTCGTATGAGATAAAGCTTGGAAGCATTTGAGTCATGGTTGTCACAATAACAGATACCAATTGAGGCATGATATTTTTGGCAACAATCTTCAAGGTTGGTGTTCCCAGAGTACGTGACGCCAAGTTGTATTCCAAGTCACGATAACGCAAGATTTGTACACGGATCATGAAAGCAATCCCGATCCATGTTGTCACACTCATGGCAAAAATCAGATTCCAGAATCCAGCTCCGATTGAGTAAGTCAAGACAATGACAATCAAAAGAGACGGGATGTTTGAGATGACATTATAAACTTCCATCATGACACGGTCAACGGATTTTGAAATTCCCCAAATACCACCGACAAAAACACCGATAACCAAGTTAATCACTGTCGCAATTACAGAAATGAGGATAGAGTTACGAGCTCCGAACCAGACACCGTCAAAGAGAGATTTACCGTTACTGTCGGTACCGAACCAATGCTCCGCATTTGGCTTGATATAACGAGCACTAAAGTCGTTTACCTTGCTGACATCATTAAAATCAAACTTAGAAAACATTGGGTAGATGAAACTCATCAAAATGATAGCTACCAAGATTCCCAACATGACTACAGTTGATTTTTTCTTCATAAATTGTCTAAACACTGAGCCCCAGTAAGAATAGGCTGGCGCATCAATGGCTTCAGAGGCAAAATCGTCACGTTTTACGAACTGAAATTTTTCTTTATCGATTGTAGACATTATTTGCCTCCTTTCTCAGTCAATTTAATACGTGGGTCGATAATGGTCATCCAAATATCTCCTAAAAGAAGTGAGAAGATAGAAATACATGTAAAGATGAAGACAAGACCAACGACCATAGAGTTATTAGATGCTTTTACAGAGTCAATCAACATTTTACCCATACCTGGGAAGGCGAAGACTGTTTCAGTAAGGGTTGCACCACCGATAACCCCGATTACAGCACCAGGAATTCCTGAAACAAGCGGAACCATGGCATTTTTAAAGATGTGTTTGTTTGAAATTTCTTTTTCAGACAAACCTTTGGCACGAGCAAAACGTACAAAGTCTTGTGATTGCAAGTCAATCATATAACGACGAATCCAAATAGCTGTACCAGGAGCCCCCAATAAACCAAGAATAACTGCTGGTAAAACATATGAACGCCAATCTCCAGCACCCAAGATAGGGAATGAATCTGGCAAGCCGATTGAAGAACCAGCCAAACGAACGATATAAACCAAGGCAATTGTTGGAAGAGCCATCAAGAAGGTCAAAGCCCCTGTTGAAAAACTATCAATCCAAGTGTTCTTGAAGCGAGCCATAGCTGAACCAAGCGGCACGGCAATCGCATAAGAAATTACCAAACCGATCAATCCAACGACAGCAGAGCTGGCAATCATAGAAGGATATTGGTAGTTACTTTCAGTGGCTGTATAAGGATCATCTTTCCCGTAGTTGGCTACTTCACGAGAATCAGCCTGACTAGGTGATTTGTAGGTTCTTGAGTAAATATTTACAGAAGAAGTTTTCTTACCTGTTGGGAACTGAACTTGAGATGTTTTTGTTTGCCCTTGTCCTTGAGTAATAACCTGTAAAACAGGACTATTAGCATAGGTTGGATATGAATCACCCAAATTAATGTTCACAAAGTTTTGATGCACAAATGGGAACTGACTATTGAAGTACAAGAGATATTTGTGTTTTGTTCCTGAACCGACCAAGGACCATCCGATAGCTGGATCGTTTTCGAAACGAAGGTAACGTTTCAAGTCTGGATTTTCAGGGTCTTGAATTTTATTAGTATGGTCAATGTCAATCAAGTTAGCATAGAATTTGAAAACACGTTCAAAAATTGGGATTTCACGAGTAGCGTAGAATTGGCCACTTTCAGTAAATTCTCCCAAGGTCCAACCATGACCGATTTGTTTAATGTATTTTTCGTAGATAGCCTTGTTGGTGTCATTTGCTTCAACAGTTACAGAGGCATCCATCTGGCTAGCTTTTTCTTGCAACTCTTTGGTATCGTAGTACTCGATATAACCCATACGCTCATAAACGGTATTCTCATAGTTATCACGTTTATCAGCAGTTGTCGCAATCTTGTTATAGTTGGTATCCTGTTTGAAAATCAATTTTCGAGGAACCATTGTATAGATAATCGTGTAAGTCAAGGTTGTTACTAAGAAGATAGAAACCAATGACCGCAAAACACGCATAAAAATATATTTTTTCATATCATTTCCTTTAAAAATCCCAAAAGAACCTTCTCCTCATGGAGAGAAAGTTCTATTGAAAATTATTTACTTCACATGACTTGCCAATTCTTTTTGAGCTTTCTCGTTTGACTCAGTCTTTTCTTTCAACCATTTTTCACGAGCTTTTTCATACTCTTGTTTGGTGATTGCTTTTTCACCAACTTCAGTGTACTTCAAGTATCCTGAATTTTCACCTTTAAGGCCGGCTACAGAATATGAAGAGCTAAATGGTAGAACTTTTGAAACATATGAAACGGCTGTTTCTTTAGGAGAAGCCATTACTGGAATTGTCAAAGCATTGTCAGTCAACCAAGCTTGTGCCACCGCGTATTTTTCATAACGTTTTTGAACATCTTGGTTTTCGCTGTTTGCGTCATCAAGTAATTTTCCATAGTCAGCTAAACCAAGTTTGCTTACTACTGATGCATCTGTGTTTTGGTCAATACCAAGGTAAAGACGAGTGCTTCCTCCCTTAAGGACGAATTGATCCAAGAAAGTAGAAGGATCTTGATAGTCAGGGTTCCATCCTAGCAAGGTATGGATATCCCAGTCTTGCTCTTTAGCTGTTGGAGCGCTAAATGAAATTGGTAAAGCTTCCGCTTGAGTCATTTGTTGTAAGTCTACAACAACATTATCTGAACCCAATACTTTTTCAATTGATTGTTTCAATGATTGAACACGGTTTACAACCGCTGTTGATTCTTGGATAACCAAGGCATCCAAGTGGATTGGGAATTCAACACCTTCAGCTTGTAGGCTTGATTTTGCTTTAGCAAAGACTTCTTTAGCTTTTTCTTCATTGTAAAGTCCATTTTGAGAATCTGCTAGAGACACGTTTGACCAAGTAGAAGAATTTGTCTTAGCCAAACTATCTTGTACCAATTCACCAAATGTTTTCTTACCAACTTGAAGATTATAAGGTGCAAACGTATTACGGATGGCTACTGCAGCTCCATCAGTACCATTTGTTTGAGCTGAGTAAGAATTGCGATCGACAGCAAAGTTCAAGGCTTGACGGAATTCCTTGTTTAGCAATGCTTTCTGAGTAGATGTCTTTTGGGCATCACTTGTTTTGGCAGTGTGGTTATAAGTTGTACGGCCATAGTTCAAGCTGACAGTTGCAACACCCGCACCTGGTTCATTAAAGTAAATGTTATCTTTGAAGTCAGCTGCATATTTTTCATATGTAGAACTTGTAGGGAAGATACGAGCCTTGCTATATTGACCATCGGCAAAACCTTTGGCAATCACATCTTGGTCTTTACCATCCCAGAAAGTGAACTTAACGTTCTCAATTTTTACATTTTCTTTGTCCCAGTAAGCATCATTTTTAGCCATCTCGATAGATGATTTTGGAGTTACAGATTTTAAGACAAATGGACCGTTATAAAGAATAGAGTTAGCATCTGTTGGGGCACCAAAACCTTCCCCTTTTGAAGTTAAGAATTCTTCATTAACCGGCATCAAAACACCACTAGTGGTCTTGTCATTCCAGAAAGTTTCTGGCTGGTTCAAGGTATATTCTAGTGTTTGATCATCAAGCGCTTTTACTCCAACGGTTGAAAAATCGCTTGTTTCACCCTTGATATAGGCTTCTAATCCCTTAATAGAAGAGCTAACGATTGAAAGTCCTTTTGATTTTCCATCTACGGCATGTTTCAAACCAGTAACGAAGTCTTTAGCAGTTACAGGAGCGTATTCTTCTCCCTCTGCTGTAACCCATTTAGCATCCTTACGGATTTTATAGGTATAAGTCAAACCATCTTTTGAAACTGTCCATGATTCAGCAATAGAAGGAACCAAGTTACCATATTTATCATTAGCCAACAAACCATCTACAGCATTTGTTGTGACGAATGATGTTGAATCGATATTGCTGACGATATAATCCAAAGTTTCTGGATCTGTTTGATAAACATATTGGTAATCTTTTGCTAATTTAGCATTATTTGAACTAGTGTTTGAACACGCAGCTAGAACTCCTGACGCTAATAAGGTAGCTCCCGCTACAGCAAGCACTTGACTTTTTTTCATTTATTTACTCCTCTTATAAATAAAGTATAGGTTATCATCAATTATATCATAGATTTCAAGAAAAGTAAACGAATTTTCAGAATATTTAGGCTTATTGATACAAAAAATCTGAAAAAGCTATTGACTGAAAATCATTTTCAAGGTATAATAATAAACGTTAAGGCGGTATAGCCAAGTGGTAAGGCACGGCTCTGCAAAAGCTTGATCGTCGGTTCAAATCCGTCTACCGCCTTTCAATACCGAATTTATCGGAATTTATCAAGACAGAAAGCCCAATTTAAAGGGCTTTTTTCTTTTTCCTCGAATAAATACGTATAACTTTAAAAAACTTTTGGGGCAAGGTTGGGGCTGAGTTTTTCGAGGATACTATTCCCTTTTAAAACAACTGAAAAAAGCTTTGTCACTCATGATGACAAAAGCCTCTAATTTACTCTGTTTCTTCTTCTATTTCGACTTCTGTGATCTGGACTTTTACCTTGGTAACACGTCCATTTTTCACTTTATCATTGGTTAGGATAAGCTGTTTGTTTTGGCTGACCAATTCATAGCTGAGTTTCTCAGTCGTTGGAATACTCCCAATTCCTGTCAAATAATAACCAGCGATGGTATCAACGTCATCACTTTCCAGCTCAACATCAAAGTAGCTATTAAAATCATTGAGATTCATGGTACCTTGAACGATATAAGTATCTTCTCCGATTTGATGAACTTCGATTTCAGCCTTATCTGTTTCGTCATCGATTTCCCCAACGATTTCCTCTAAGAGGTCTTCAAGTGTCACCAAACCAGCCATCCCACCGTATTCATCCAGCAAGATTGCCATTTGTCTTTGGGTATTTCGCAGTTCTTTTAGCAAGTCATCCACAAAAATAGTTTCAGGTACAAAGAGTGGATCTTGTAAAATTTTCTTCCAAACAATATTGTCAAAACCGTCCACAAAGCCCGCCTTGAGGAGACTCTTGGTGTGAATGATCCCAATCACGTTATCCTTGTCTCCATCATAGACAGGGATACGAGAATAATTTTGTTTTAAAATACTTTGGATGATGGTTTGACTATCATCCTGAATATCGACCATAAAGGCATCCGTTCGAGGAACCATGACTTCTCTGGCCATTAATTCGTCCAGTGAAAAAATCCCCTGTAACATTTCAATTTCGTCAGCATCTAGTGTTTCTTCACTATTTGTCAGCATGTACTCAATTTCATCACGGGTCATTTTTTCATCAGCATCGTCAAAGGTCATAGGAGTCAAGCGACTCAAGAGATTGGTAGATGCAGACAAGAGCCAAACAAAGGGACTAACTAGTTTCCCAAGCCCAATGATAACTGGCGCTGTACGAATCGCCAAGGCATCCTTTAGATTAAGAGCGATTCTCTTAGGATACAATTCCCCAAAAACGATGGAAATATAAGTCAAAAATGCTAAAGATAGAAAACTTGCAACGGCATAAGATGTTTCGCCATTTCCAAGCCAAGATGCAATTTCTCGTCCCAGAGTGTCTGCCAAACTCGCCCCTGATAAGATCGTAATTAGGGTAATCCCTACTTGAATGGTTGATAAAAAGTGGTTAGGATTTTCTAGTACCTTCAGCAGACGGATATAGCGTCTATCTCCTTCTTCTGCCTTTTGTTCAACCCGCGCACGGTTAAGTGAAACCATGGCCATTTCTGTGGCTGAGAAAAAAGCATTTAACACCGTCAAGATAAACAATAAAACAAATTGTAGCAACAAATTCTGACTACTTGGGTCTTCCATAGTTCTTCTCCTAAAATAGTATCTTATCCTTTATTATATCACAAAATATAGTCCAGTACATATTATTTTTTCTCAGTATCTATTCTAGTTCTACTTAAATTGTCCAAAAAAGAACCCCTATATCCACATGTGACATAGGAGTTTATTTTGTATTTTACTGAGTAACAGTCACTTCTCCAGTTCGGTAATCCAGTTGAAGTCCTTTTTGAACATTGGGAACTAGAACATTGAATTCCAATTCTCCATCTGAAGACTTGGCTTCAATCTGTGAAGCTGAAGGAACTAAATCCTCGTTCGAAGCGTAGTAAAGGGTTACACGGTAACGGACACGCTTGTTTTTATCCAAGGCCTTACGTACCATGCTTTCATAGTAGTTTTGACCAGTCGAATCCTCGGCTTGCGCCTGATTTGCCCAGGCTGTTTGAACAGCAATGTTTTTAGGATTGCTTGTCGAGGCATCAAAACCATCCAAGCCACCGATTAAGGCATAGCCTAACAAATGACCTCTATCGACCGCATGGGTATAAGTCCCCTTTAGATTCTTAACCTGATGCCATCCTGGAGGAGTCCATGAAGTCGAACCATTCCCCGTTTCTTCACGATTCTTGTACTGTCGGGTTGCCTTAGACAAGAGAGCATTGGCTACAGTTGGCACGGTTTCCTTGCCCACTGTCTTTGTTTTATTATCGGCGTAAGGTTTACTTGAAACCTTGGCATCTAGATTTGTTTTATTACCATTGACGATAAAAGCACCTGAGCCATTCCACTCCAGACTCCCTTTTATTTGACTCTTGACTGCGTCTGTCAAGACACTTTCTGCCAATGATTGACTAGGAGCTTCAGACGCTTGTTTTTTCTGACTAACCTTTGTTTTAGGACTATTAGCTGTCGACTGCATCTGCTTGATATAATAGCTTCCCGCAGATAAAAGCAATAACACTAGTAGTCCGATCAGTGTCTGTCTTGTTTTTTTATCCATTTTTCTCCTTATCTCTAGAAAAAGACTGGTTCTCCAGCCTAATTTCCTGTAAATTTATGAATCAATTCCTGCCATTTTGCTGGAGACAGGATAGCCCATGGATCTTGACCCTTGCCCAAGATTCCATAACCTACCATTAAGCCGACACCTAGGGCTAGAGCACCCAAAAACAGTACCAAAATGACTAGAAGTAAACGCTTGATTACGTAGCTTGATTTCTTATTCATCTTCATCACTTGCCTCAATCCGCTGAATATTAGCACCTAGCTGTGCCAACTTCTCATGAAAACGGTAGTAACCTCTATCCAAGTGAACCAATTTACCGACCACAGTTTCTCCTTGTGCTACCAAACCTGTCAAAATTAAGGCAGCACTGGCACGAAGGTCAGTTGAAAGAACTTCTGCCCCCTGCAAAGGTTGACCACCAACAATACGAGCTGTATCACGGATAATCTCAGAGTGCAAGCCCATGCGACGCATTTCTTCTAGATGTTGGAAACGATTTTCGAAAACTGTCTCCACCATAGTTGATTCCCCTTTTGCGACGGTCATCAAGGCTGTAAATTGGGCCTGCATATCTGTTGGAAATCCTGGGTGGGGCAAGGTTTTCACATGAACAGCTTTTAGATTTTCTAATTGAGAGCGAACTCGAATTCCTTCAGCCTCCTCTGTCACTTCCACTCCCATTTCAAATAACTTGGCAATCAAGGGACGGTTGTGCTCCCAGACAGCGTCTTTAATCAAGACATCACCACCAGTCATGGCAGCAGCTACCATAAAGGTTCCGGCTTCGATACGGTCTTGGACTACATTGTGAGTCGTACCATGAAGTTTCTCAACACCTGTAATGGTAATGGTCTCTGTACCAGCCCCCTTAACCTTAGCTCCCATTTCATTGAGGAGAATGGCTAGGTCCACAATCTCAGGCTCACGCGCAGCATTTTCAATCACTGTCACCCCATCAGCCAGAGTCGCTGCCATCATCAAGTTCTGAGTAGCACCAACACTTGGGAAATCCATATAGATATGAGCTCCATGTAAGCGATCAGCCTTGGCTTCGATATAACCAGCTGTCTGACTAATCTTAGCCCCCATAGCTTCTAGACCTTTCAAATGAAGATCAATAGGACGGCTACCAATCGTACAACCACCTGGCATGGATACCTTGGCATGACCTACACGGGCAAGAATTGGTCCCAAGACAACGATAGATGCACGCATCTTGCTGACATACTTGTAAGGAGCTTCCTCAGTGATATCGCCAGTCGCGTCCACCTCGACAAGATGAGCCTCCTCATCAAAATCCACCTTGGCATTCAAACCACGAACCACCTGATTCATAGTGAAAACATCTGACAAGATAGGAACATTCTGCAAGACGGTCTTTCCTTCACTTGCTAGAATAGTCGCTGCCAACAAGGGCAAGACTGCATTCTTTGCTCCTTCGATCGTAACACTTCCTACCAGACGATTATCGCCACCTTGAACCACAATTTTTTCCATACTTATTTCCTTTACATTTGATTTTATAATAATCCTCTAAGCGCTTCTTGCCACAACTGATACAGGCTGATAAAGAAAGAACTCATGATGTAGCCCATTACAATGCTGAAAAAAGCTACTAGTAAGCGAACTTTTCCTGTATTCTCAGTTGTCACTTTTAAAACCTTTTCCCATCTAACAAGATCCTTTAAAAGGTAAAAACTCACATAAATAAAGAGCATATGACTGCTTAGAGTGAATAATAATTGAACCATTTGACTATTATACCATCTTCTCTGTTTGTGCGCTAGTTTGGAAACTTCACTCAAAAACTAGGGATTGTTTTTCAAGTAATCAATTGCATCTTGTAGGGTTTTAACAGGCACGATTTTCATATCTGTCTTGATTGTTTTAGCTGCTTCCAGGGCTGTTTGGTAGTTATTTTTCGCATCAGGATGTGCTTTTTGTTCTTCTTCGCTAACAGGGTTATCAGGAGCAAAGAAAATAGCAGCACCTTCTCTAGCCGAAGCTACAACTTTCTTATCAATGCCTCCAATGTCTCCCACATTACCATCGCGGTCAATGGTTCCTGTACCGGCAACAATGCGGCCATTACGAAGGCCTGGGTCAGCTATTTGGGTATAGATGGCCAGACTAAACATGAGGCCTGCACTTGGACCACCGATACCGGCTGTTGAAAAACGAATTGGGATATCACTGGTCACTTCTGTACGGTCAATCAAGCCGATTCCAATCCCATTTTTGCCATTTTCCAAGGTGATAATCTTACCTTCTGCAGACTTGGTTTGCCCATCCTCTTCATAGGTGACCTTGACGGAGTCCCCTAGTTTTTGAGAATTGACGTAATCAATCAAGTCTTTGGAACTGTCAAAGGTTTGATCATTGACTGCTGTGACCGTATCAGAGATGTTGAGAATCCCTTTAAAGGTCGAATTATCCGTCACAGTCAAAACATAAACCCCAAGATATTTAAGTTCAATATCTTTACCAGCTGTTTTTAGCCCTTGATACTTGGCCATATTTTGCGATGTTTGCATGTAGAATTGATTAATCCGCATAAATTCAACATCAGAAGAGCCACCTGTAGTCTCTTGGGCACTACGAATATCTGTAAAAGGCGTCAACCACGCATAAATCATATGGGATAAAGTAGCGTGCTGAACACCAACCGTAACGAATTGATAGGCACCAGCTTCCTTATCTTCTGTGTCATTGACTTTAAGGACTTGGCGAATATCTTCCGAACCACCTGGAACCTCTATATAGTAGGGCAAGGGCACTACAAATGCCAAGAAAGTCACAATCAAGGCCGCAATGACATATAAGGGCCATCTAATCTTTTTTTTCATTTCTTATTTCCTCCAAAATACTCTCGGGAACATAGCAAGCAATATCCTGACCAAACTTCAAAAGCTCTCTAACACCGGATGAACTGAGATAGAGATGTTCAGGTCGGCTATGTAAATAAATGGTCTCTATACCAGGAGACAGCTGATGGTTGTAGTGATCGAAACTAGCTTCATATTGCAAATCCGCTGCATTCCTCAAACCACGCACTAGACAAGTAGCCCCCAGTCTTTTTGCAACATCAACCACCAATTCATCATGAGAAGACACAACTTCAACATTTTCCAAATGTTTCAAAGCCGTTTCTAGCCCCCGTTTACGATTTTCGATAGGAAGAAATCCTTGTTTGTGGGGGTTAAAAAAAATACCGACATAGAGCTTATCAAAGAGTTTGCTAGCCCGTTCAATAATATCCAGATGCCCATTTGTCATCGGATCAAATGAGCCTGTGAATAAGCCAATCTTATCTGACATAGACTGTCACCTTACTAATTCCATAAATCTTTTCCTTCCAGATGCCCAGGCAGGCAATTTCTTCTGGAAGTTCAACGGCCTTATCCGTTTCACACACGACCATGACATCTTCAGAAAAAAGCTCTCTCTCAGCCATTTTTTCAATATCTGATACGATTTGTTCCTTGGCATAAGGAGGGTCTAAGAAGATGAGATCGAATTTCCCAGATACCTGTTCCAATGCCCTTTCTGCATCCATCTTGAGGAGTTGAAATTTTCCAACTTCCTTGGTCATCTGAATATTTTCAGCCACGATGGCTTGAGCCTTACGGTCACGCTCCACCAAAACAGCACTGGACATGCCACGTGAGACTGCCTCGATAGATAAACCACCACTACCTGCATAAAGGTCCAAGACTCGTCCCCCTTCAAAGTAGGGACCAATCATGTTAAAAATGGCGCCCCTAACCTTATCCGAAGTAGGTCTTGTCGTCTTGCCTTCTAGTGTCTTGAGGGGACGTCCCCCATAGATTCCTGATACGATTTTCATACCGTTTATTATACCAAATTATGGGCGAAAAGAGAAAGAAAACCGAACCTTACGGTTCGATTCTCTACAAAATATTTTCGTAAGTATCGCGAACTTCTTGAGGCCAAACACTTGTTTGCACCTCTCCGATGTGTTTCTTGCGAAGTAGGAACATAGCCATACGAGATTGTCCAATTCCTCCACCGATTGTCAATGGAAATAGACCATTCAACAAAGACTTGTGCCATTCCAATTCCAAGCGGTCTTCATCACCTGTGATTTTCACCTGACGGCGAAGAGTTTCTTCATCCACACGGATTCCCATAGAAGATAGCTCAAAGGCTCCACCTAAAGACTCATTCCAGACAAGAATATCACCATTTAGACCCTTGTAGCCATTTTCAGACTCACTTGTCCAGTCATCGTAGTCTGGTGCACGTCCATCGTGCGGTTTACCGTCTGGTAATTCACCACCGATACCAATCAAGAAAACAGCACCAAATTCTTTACAGATAGCATTTTCACGTTCTTTTGGAGTCAAGTCTGGGTAGCGTTCTACCAACTCTTCTGTATGGATGAAAGTGATTTGTTTTGGCAAGATAGACTCGATGTCATAGCGAGCTTCAACAGCTAGCTCAGTCAGGCGAATAGCCTTGTAAATCTTCTCAACAGTTTCTTTTAGGTAAGCAATGTTACGTTGGCCATTTGGAATGACCTTTTCCCAGTCCCACTGATCAACATAAACAGAGTGGGTAGCATCCAGCGAGTCTTCGTCTGGACGAAGGGCCTTCATGTGAACAAAGAGACCTTCACCCTCACCGAAACCAAAGCGGGCCAAGGTATGGCGTTTCCATTTAGCAAGTGAGTGCACCACTTCATAAGTAGCATCAGGGATTTGGAGAACCTTGACCGATACGGCATTCTCCACACCTGATAAGTTGTCCTGCATCCCATCACCGACCTTACTCAAGATAGGACCTTGCACTTCGACAACTTCTAGCTTATCTTTCAAATACTGGGTAAAAGTGTTTTTGACAAAAGAAATTTCTTCTTGTTGATGGATAAAACTTTTCTTCATAAACTACTCCTCAAAAATTAATTAAAAGCATTATACACCTATTTCCAAGAAAAGAAAAGAGAAATTTTAAAAAAATCAGTGTCACTCAAAACACTGATTTCATAGACCTTTTAATCATTGCGGCCAAAGATACGTAAAATGCTTAGGAAAAGATTGATAAAATCAAGATAGATACTGAGAGCCATTGACACAACCCAACCTGTCGCCACACGACCTTGTGATTGTTCATATGCGAGACGAATTCTTTGGTTGTCCCAAGCAATCAACCCTGAGAAGACCAAAACCATGGCTACGCTAATCATATAATCAAAGAAGCCACTAGCTAAGAAAATATTAACTACCATGGCAATCAACAAACCGATTAGAGCTGCCATCATCGCTCGACCAAGCCCACTCAAATCTTTCTTGGTGAACATACCGACTGCCGCCATAACAAAGAAGAGAAGGGCGCTTGATACAAATGCAGATAAAACTGTACCCGGAGTATAGAAGGCCACCACAAAACTCAGGGTAAAGCCGTTTAATACTGAGTAAAGTAAAAATACTGGAAGAGCCGCTGGACTATTCTTTAAGGCCATGTTACTGGCAACGAAAACCAAGGCCAACTCTGCAAAAGTTGCAATGGTCAACCAGAGACGCCCCTGCATCAAAAAGTAAACCAGCTGAGACTGAAAGACCGTCAACATAAGACCTGATACCAAAGCGGATAGTCCGATTCCTAGACCAACAAAGGCATAAACTTTAGCGTAAAATTGATTGAGACCTGCGCGGTCATGAATAATAGTGTGATTCATCTTTTCTCCTTTTCTATGAACATCTTTCCTTGATTATAACAAAGAAAGTTAAAATTAGCTTAAATGGAAAATTAAAATACCGGCTGCAACGGCAACATTCAAACTCTCCGCCTGCCCCTTCATGCTAATATGGACCAATTGATCTGCACTTTCAGCCATGAAGGGACTAATTCCTTGCCCCTCATTTCCCATGACTAGTACAAAATTTTCTATAAGAGGCAGTTCTCTGTAGTCAACAGAATCTTTAGATAGGGTTGTTGCCAGCACTGGGATACCTGCCTCTTTAGCTTCCTCGAGAATCGCTTGACTAGACATCCGGTAAATGGGCAGATGGAAATGACTGCCTTGCATGGAACGTAAGGTCTTGAGACTGTAGATATCTGCCGACTTTTCTGAAACAATCACTCCAGTAAAACCTGCTGCATCCGCAGTCCGAATGATAGTTCCCACATTACCAGGATCTTGCACATCTTCCAAAAACAAGAACTTGCCCTGAATCAAATCAGCTTGTCCTACTTCTTCTTTTTGAACCACCGCAACAATTCCCTGTGGAGTCTGAGAATCCGCCAAATCTAGCAAAATATCCTCTGACACCCAGACAATTTGCGGAAAAGCAGATAACTGATCTCTATAACTTTCTAGGGCAAAAATTTTCTCAATCGTCACTCCAGCTTGAACAGTTTCTTCAAACAAGTGCCAACCTTCAATCAAATAAGTAGACTTACGGTATTTTTTTTGGTGTAATTTCTTGGCATTTTTTACCACAGAATTGGCTTTTGAGGTTATAATAGTCATAGAAATATTATAACACAATCAAAGGGGTTTGGTATGCAAAAGGTTAGAATGATTGCCCAAGGCAGGGTGCAGGGAGTCGGCTTTCGTTGGGGTGTTTACAGCTTGGCTCTCGAAATCGGTGGCATAACAGGTCGAGTCTGGAATAACGACGATGGCACAGTGGAAATCTTAGCCCAAGCAGACTCATCTGCTACCATGGCAAAATTTATCCAAGAAATCCGGAAAGGACCGACGCCTTTTTCAAAAGTCAGCTACTTAGATGTCCAACTGAGCAACTTTCCTCCTTACCCTGACTTTAAAATCGCAAATTAGGTCTCTAGAACTATTGTATATTTTGTAAAAAAACAGTAGAATAGAAAGGTATAATTTTTAAAGAAGGAATAAAAACAGTGAAATCTATTAAACGTTTTGCACTCTCAGCTATGGGAGTGGCTATGTTACTTGTTTTGACAGGTTGCGTTCAGATTGATAAAGCAACAGGTAAGCCAATTGGTCCCGTTTGGGATTTCTTGGGTGCTCCGATGGGAGAAGCTATCAAGTACTTCGCTACTGATAAAGGTCTAGGCTTCGGTGTCGCTATCATCATCGTAACTATTATCGTTCGCTTGATTATCTTGCCACTTGGTATCTACCAATCATGGAAAGCAACTCTTCACTCTGAAAAGATGAACGCCCTCAAGCACGTCCTTGAGCCACACCAAACGCGTCTCAAAGAAGCAACTACTCAAGAAGAAAAACTCGAAGCCCAACAAGCTCTCTTTGCAGCTCAAAAAGAGCACGGCATCAGCATGTTTGGTGGTGTAGGATGTTTCCCTATCCTCCTTCAAATGCCTTTCTTCTCAGCTATCTACTTTGCTGCCCAACATACTGAAGGTGTTGCTCAAGCAAGCTACCTAGGAATTCCTCTAGGTTCTCCAAGTATGATTTTGGTTGCCTTCGCTGGTATTCTTTACTATCTTCAATCGCTCCTTTCACTTCACGGAGTAGAAGATGAAATGCAAAGAGAACAAATCAAGAAAATGATTTACATGAGCCCACTCATGATCGTCGTCTTCTCCCTTTTCTCACCAGCCAGTGTCACACTTTACTGGGTTGTCGGTGGTTTCATGATGATTCTCCAACAGTTTATCGTCAACTATATCGTTCGTCCAAAACTTCGCAAAAAAGTCCGTGAAGAACTAGCCAAGAACCCACCAAAAGCACGTGCTTTCTCTACACCAAGTGGACGAAAAGACGTTACTCCTGAACAACCAACTGCTATCACAAGCAAGAAAAAACACAAAAATCGCAACGCTGGAAAACAACGTTCGAGATAAAGCTACGTAAATTATCCAATAATTAAAAAACGAATGAATGATAAATAGTTTTCATCAACTAGATATCATCATTCGTTTTTATTATCTACCGTTACATCTTATACTAGTCGAAAAAGTTAAATAGTTTAAAAGCTCACATATAAAAACTATTCAATCATAAATTAACAAGTAAATCACTATGATTTAATACAATTCACAGTTATTAAAACTTCTGCTCCCTCGTCTCTATTTCTAAGCTCAACTCGGCCTTTGTGTAGTTTTGCAACTCTACATACAAAACTTAGTCCAATACCATAATGTTGCTCTTTATACGATCTAGCTTTATCCATACGATAAAAGAGCTTTCCAAAATTAGTTAAAACTTCCTCTGGAAATTCCGAGCCATTATTCCATATGCCTATTTTCAATTCTTTCTCCTCTTGCTCTACCCTAATGTTAATTTTAGGATTCTGTTTATCGGCGTATTCCAAAGCATTTGTTAAAATATTTTGTATGGCACGAATCAGAAGAGATGGATTTATATAATAGTTTTCAGTTCCTTTCACATTTTGTTCAAAAGAAAACTTCATCTGATTTTTTATCAAAAAAGAGACTTCTTTCTCTAATTCATTGATAAAATCTGAAGAGGAATACTCCGTCCAACCTGTCTCATCATCATAATAGGTTTTAGAATAGTGAATCAATTGATTGAAATAATCTAGTAACTGTTGACTAGCTCTTTCTATATCTGCTAAGCATTCTTGAGATTGGTCGTTTTCAGTTATCGTCTGCAAAAATTCCACATTTCCCCTAATAATGGTTAAGGGAGTTTTTAAATCATGAGAAGCTGCTGAAACCTGAAACATTAAATCTTCCTTCTGCTGTTTCTCATCAACTATTAATTGTCGAATTCTATCTTGCATCACAATAATCCGATTTCCTGTCTCGCGAAATTCTTTAACCGTTAAACTTTCTGTACATTCCTTCTCCAACCACATACTATTTTCATAAATCAAAGTCATTTCATAACTCAGTTTTTTCAACAATTTTCCAATGTGATAACTTATTAGAATAATCAATAAAACACAAATATATATCCATGATGACACATTAAAAAAGATTGATAGAACACCACTATTGTTTAAAGGTTTCCCATCTTCATTTATTTGTATAGATACTGAAGCTAAGGGAATAAGATAGGCCATTAGTAAGCCAAGACTAAACTGCCAAATAATTCTCCAACAGGTTTCTCGAATTAATTGTCTAAAACTTTTGATTCTACCCATTGATATCCTCCACCATACAAGGTTTTAATTGGATTTAATTGATAAGGTTTCAGCTTTTGACGAATTTGATAAATATACTCTGAAACCGAACGTAAAAGAGCTTCGGAACTTTGTGGATATAGATAATTATAAATTTCCTCTATAGAGTATATTCTACTTGGGGTGCTTGCTAAAAGATTCACTATATCAAATTCCCTCCTTGTCAAGGCAATCTTATCATCGTTTACAAATAGTTCCTTACTATCCGTATATAGTATAAGCTTCCCAATCTTTATTTGATGAACATTTCCTTTAGTCCGTTCTTCACGACGCAAGTGCATTTTAACACGTGCTAAAAGTTCTTGCATACTAAAGGGCTTCATAATATAATCATCAGCACCTGCATTGATTCCAGCTACTAAGTCTTCATCCATATCCTTGGCAGTTATAAAACAGATAGGAACAGTTATCTGCTCGCGAATCATCTGACAGATTTCTAAACCACTAACAGGCATCATAATATCTAATAGAATCAAGTCAAAGCCTGTAAAATCACAAAGATCAATCTCTTCTATCTTATTTCGTATGACTACTTCATATTTTTCATATTCTAGTACTTTTTTTATTAGGCGAAGAATAGCAAGATCATCATCTACAACCAAAATTTTATAAGCCATAACTCACCCTCCTGAATATATTATAGCACTAACTGAGAAAAAGACAGGATATCCCCTGTCTTTAGCGTACATTTTTTCCTATAAGTATCAATGTAGCAAATAGAAAAACAATTAATAACCAAACTATTTGTATCCCTAAGCCTTGCCACACTGGATAATAAAGAGACAATGGATAGGTATAAAAACAATTCATACTAGCCAGTAATGGTAAATTTCTAAAAAAAGAACTGAATTGTAATAACATTTGTCCCAACCCCAATAAAAGGGATAAACTTATTCCCAAAATTAAGATAAAAGACTGGGAAATAAATACAAAAATACCACTTAAAAGAGAGAAGGTTAGAATAGAAATACAAGCTGGAAATAGAATTGTTAGAACATGTTTAATATTACTCAAAAGATTGATATTGTAGTATCCTTGCGCGATTAGTATGCATAATGATATTACAGCAACCAATAATACAATTTCCATACATAATACAATAGCTAGTTTACAGATTATAAATATCAAACGATTTGGACATGTAAGAAAACTGGTACGAAGGCTAGAACCTGTAAATTCTTGACCTATAAATAGAACAGCTAGACTAATGAAACCCGCCTGTCCTAAATAGAGACTTTGCAGCAGCTGTTCCAAAACAAACTGTAGGGTCAACTGGTCTGGCTTATTATTTAAAAAAATAACTAACGCTGGAACACACAGTAATAGAGCACCTATAATCAACCAGTGCCACGGATTCATAATAAACTTGAGATACTCACTTTTAAGTTGCTCTTTCAACTTATTCACCTCCTCCAATATCTGACTTAAGTAAGCGGTAGATTGCTAAAGCCAAGAATGAGAAGTTCCAACAAAGTAAAAGTAAAATATTTTGTAAACTATTATATTCTAAAATTTGAGGAGATGTAGCAATCAATCCTTGCCCCAATGCAACTGGAAGAAATTTTGCAACCGATATATAGTTTGCTAAGAATGTTCCTAAATTGTAGACTTGAGGAAGCAAAAATAATAGAGGAACAATGGCTGTTTTAAATGTCAAAGCCATAATATAGGCCAGCAGTCCCAACAAAGTCCAAGCTATACTGGCTAAAAATATATAGAACCAAACTGTTCCATTTAGTAAAAAAAGCAATAAGCCATCTTGTCCTAAAACATAATGTGTCATGTTAATTGTCAAGAATATTGATAGAAAGGAAATGATAAAAGAAAATATAAGCCAAACTAATGTTTTTGAAACTAGGAAAGTACTTCGATTTGTAACAGAGAGGAGGCTTGTACGAATAGCCAAGCCTTTGTATTCCTCGGCTCCGTAAATTGAGCCTAGGATAATCATAATAAAAACACCAAATAAAGTGACATCAAAACCTAAAAATTCAATAGGAGGTAAGGCCTCTGCTAAATCTGGATTTGTCTCTGGTGTAGCATGGATACCAACTGAAACAATTTGAGAAGCACCAATATTTGCTAAAAACGTTTGAAATACCAGTATCAAGAATAGTACAACATGAGTAGCTCTATTATAAAGTAATTTCAATATTTCAGAATGAAGAGAGTAAATAAGTGCCATGTCACTTCCCTCCCTCTGTTAAACTAAAGAAGACTTCCTCTAGTGAAGAAAGATTTTTCATCACTTCTTGTAAAGTCCCTTTTATAAGAACTTTTCCTTTATTTATGATAACTACATCATCTGTTACTGCTTCCACTTCCGATAATATATGAGATGACAGTAAGACGGTCTTCCCTTCTTGAGCTTGTTTTTTTATAAACTCTCTAAACCACCGAATTCCTCTTGGATCCAACCCATTAGTCGGTTCATCCAATATCAGATATTGAGGATTTCCTAATAGAGCTGTTGCAATTCCCAAGCGTTGTCCTTCTCCTAATGATAATTTCCCAATTTTAGATTTTTTCTTATGACTAATATCCACCATATCCAAGACTTGTTCAATTCGCTGACTGGATATCCCATTACTAGCAGCAACAATTTTCAAATGTTGATAAACAGTCCGATCATCAGGAGCTCCTACACTGTCAAATGAAGCTCCTACAGTCTTTAGAGGAAATTTTAATTCCTTATAAGTTTGATCTCCAATTTTGGTAAGACCAGATGTTGCTTTGTCTAATCCTAATAAAATACGTAAGGTTGAACTTTTACCAGCTCCATTTGGACCCAGGAAAGCAGTCACTTTACCTGCTTTTGCTTCAAAAGAAATATCTTTTAAAATTTGAGTTTGGCCATACGACTTACATAAATTTTTAATGGTAATACTTTGTTCCATAGATGTTCTCCTATTCTATTTAATATTTCTAAAAGTAACTATATCTTATACACTCATTTTCGGATTTTTTTCAGAATTTAGAGAGTAAAAAAGATTTAATACTCAATGAAAATCAAAGAGCAAACTAGGAAGCTAGCCGCAGGCTGCTCAAAACACTGTTTTGAGGTTGTAGATAAGACTGACGAAGTCAGTCACATATATACGACAAAGCGACGCTGACGTGGTTTGAAGAGATTTTCGAAGAGTATAAAATTTTGTTTCATTTAATTATCTATATTTGTGTAAATTTAAAAGCCCGATGTTTCCATCAGGCTTCTTTTTTATCCATGTACACGTTTCATATAGTCTTGGTAACTTTCGGTATCCATGAGTTTTTTAGCGTTCTTAACGCGGTCTGCTGTTGGTGGTTTGACTCCTTCGAGGGAATATGGAATTCCCAATTCACGCCATTTGAATTCACCCATGGTGTGATAAGGTAGAATTTCAAACTTATCCACATTTTTGAGGGTCTTGACGAATTTCCCAAGTTCAATCAGGTCATCGTCTCTGTCTGTCAATCCTGGAACTAGCACGTGGCGAATCCAGACAGGTTTTCCAATATCTGATAGATATTGGGCACAGGCCAAGATATTTTTATTGGTTTGGCTAGTGACAATCTTGTGCTGTTCTTCGTTGATTTCCTTGATATCCAAGAGGACCAAGTCAGTGACAGCCATGAGTTTGTCAAACTTCTCAAGGTAACGTGGTTTATTACGGAAAGGAAGGGCACAGGTATCCAAGGTACAGTGGATTCCTTGTTCCTTAGCCTTGGTAAAGAGGGCAATCAAGAAATCAATCTGCAAGAGGGCTTCCCCTCCACTGACTGTAATCCCACCCTTATTCCCCCAGAAACCGCGGTAGCGCAAGGCCTCTGTCAAAACATCATCTACCGTCCGTTCACGTGATTTATTGGACTCCATAGCCCAAGTGTCTGGGTTGTGGCAATACTGGCAACGCATGTGACAGCCCTGCAAAAAGACAATAAAGCGAATACCAGGGCCATCTACCGCCCCAAAACTTTCTGTCGAATGCACCATTCCTGTCACTTGTCCATAATCAATTGTTTCTTCAGACATATCGTTACCTTCCTTGAAAACGTTTTATAGTTTTATTATATCACGACTTGAAGGAAAAACAAGATTTTTGCCTATTTTTTAGAAAGCAATCTGTTTTTCAATTTCATTTTCAATTACTTATCATTTTATTCTTCAAAATCAAAGCCATATAAGGTTGCAAAATAGTCCTCAGGGCGCTCCGCACGGCGGATTTGACGGGCTTTACCTTCTTCGGTATAGAGGATTTCCGCAGAACGAAGTTTGGCGTTGTACTGGTATCCCATTGAAAATCCGTGGGCACCTGTATCATGAATTACCAGCAAATCACCGATTTCTGTATGAGGCAGTTCGCGATTCACTGCAAATTTATCATTGTTTTCACAGAGTGAACCAACCACATCTACTACTTCAGCTGGTCCTTCTGGATGAGTCATATTGGTAATATGGTGGTAGGCGCCGTACATGGCTGGACGCATGAGGTTGACTGCTGATGCATCCACACCTAGATAGGTACGGTAGGTTTCCTTCTTATGAGTGACTCTTGTGACTAGAGCCCCATGAGGTGCCAACATAAAACGACCCAATTCAGTGAAAATCTTGACCTGACCAAGACCTGCTGGCGTAAGGACCTCTTCATACACCTTACGAACTCCCTCACCAATCAAGGCGATATCGTTCGGCTCCTGGTCTGGACGATAGTTAACACCAATACCGCCAGAAAGATTGATAAAGTCTAGCGAAATACCCAACTTTTCCTTGATTTCAACAGCCAATTCAAAAAGCTGACGCGCCAACTCTGGATAATAGAGATGGGTCACGGTATTGGACGCTAGGAAGGAGTGAATCCCAAAAGTCTTGGCTCCTTTTTCCTTCAAGATGGCAAAAGCTTCAAAGAGCTGGTCCTTGGTCATGCCAAACTTGGCTTCTCCAGGATTATCCATAATATCTGTTCCTAGCTCAAAAACGCCTCCAGGATTGTAACGACAAGAGATAATTTCTGGAATGCCTGCTGCTCGCTCTAGATGTTCAATATCTTCAAATGCATCCAAGTTAATGGTCGCACCCAATTCACGCGCATAGGCGTATTCCTTGTCTGGCGTGTTGTTTGAAGAGAACATAATCTCAGAACCAGGGAAATCCAGTTTATGGCTCATCAAAAGCTCCACATAACTAGAGCAGTCCACACCACAGCCTTCCTCTTGGAGAATTTTCAAAATAGCTGGTGTTGGAGTAGCCTTAACTGCAAAATATTCCTTAAAGCCTTTGTTCCACGAAAAGGCTTGGTTGACGGCTCTTGCCTTCTCACGAATTCCCTTCTCATCATACAAGTGAAAGGGAGTCGGGAACTCGGCAACAATCTTTTCTAAGTCTTCTTTATTGATAAATGGTGTTTTCATAAGTTTCCTTCTATTCTATTTGCAAAGAAAGGCTGGGACAATCGTTCCAACCTTTAGTTCTATCTCTTATTTATCTTCGTCAAAGATATTGCCAACCTCAACATCGATGGCTTGGTTCTTGACATCAATATTGGTTACCTTCAAGAGTGACTTGTAGTCAAACTGCTTTTCACGTTCTTCTTGGGCATTGTCCGCAAAGACCGCTACACCTGCCAATTCTGAGTCGAATTCACGCAAGAGACTGATCATCCCGTTGACAGTTCCACCGCCTTTCAAGAAGTCATCCACAATCAAGACACGGCTGCCTGCCTTGAGACTACGTTTTGAAAGGAACATTTTCTCGATACGGTCACCACTTGAACCGGATACATAGTTGACGCTGACAGTTGAACCTTCGGTAATTTTCAGGTCACGGCGCACAATAACAAAAGGAACATTGAGGACATTGGCAACTGCATTTGCAAGTGGAACACCCTTAGTCGCTACGGTCATAACCGCATCAATTTTTTGATCCATAAAGCTCTTGGCAATAATGCGGCCAATATTTTTCAAGATGGCTGGTGTGCTAAGTAAATCAGATAGGTAGATGTAACCACCTGGCAAGATACGGTCACTTTCTGACAACTTGGCACGCAAGTCCTCAACCATTTCCTTGGCATCATGGCTTGAGATTGATGGTGTGAAAATGACACCACCACCAGCACCAGTTACTGTCTGGATATGACCGATTTCAATTTCTTCAAAGGCGCGCTTGATAATGACGATATCTTCTGAGATGGATGATTTAGCAGATTCATACTTTTCAGCAAAAGTATTGAGACTAGTTAGTTTATAAGGATTATTAATCAAATAGTTGGAAATGACAACCATTCGATCACTTCTTCTTAATTTCATTTCTATTTCCCACTTCATTTAATTTTGATATTTTATCTATTATACCATATTCACATAAAAAAACGAACATTCTTATCCTAAAAAATGCTCATTTTTCTTAAATTGTTAATCTAAATCTGGTTTATAGAAGGAACGATTGTCCATAGCGAAGATTTTATTGGTCATCTCTCCTTTATCCACCAAAGCCAGAGCTGTTGACATCATCATCATGCTAGCATCCAGATTGTCAATCATATGGATAATCTCTGCTTCCATAATGCGTGGACGGACTGGACTTCCATACTCAAGCAAGCCATGGTGACTAAGGATGACGTGACGAAGCAGAACGACTTCTTCCTTGGTATCATCGATGCCGAGTTCCATCACTGTCTTGGTAATTTCACTATCAATCAGAGCGATATGTCCAAGAAGATTGCCTCGCACTGTATACTCAGTCTGGTCTGGCCCCGTCAACTCAATGACCTTAGCCAAGTCATGCAGCATAATCCCTGCATAGAGCAGGTTCTTATTGAGCTGAGGATAGACTTCGCTAATAGCATCTGCCAAACGTACCATAGTCGCCGTATGATAAGCCAAACCCGTTTCAAAGGCATGGTGATTAGTCTTGGCAGCTGGATAGGAGTAAAATTCCTTATCATACTTGGTGTAGAGCTTTCGGACAATCCGTTGCCAAACAGGATTTTCAATTTTAAAAATCATTTGCGACATGTAGTCACGGATTTCCTTGACATCAACTGGTGACTTGACCTTGAAATCAGCTGGGTCATTGGGTTCACCAGGTTGAGGCAGGCGGAGAGTAATTTGATTGACTTGAGGGGTGTTGTTATAAACTTCTCGGCGTCCTTTCATGTGGACAACCTTACCTGCGGTAAAGGCCTCAACGTTATGAGGTTGAGCATCCCAGAGTTTCCCCTCAATCTCACCACTATCATCTTGGAAGGTAAAGGCTAGGTAGTTTTTCCCAGCTCGAGTTTGCCTCAGGTCAGCTGATTTGATTAGGTAAAAGCCTTCAAACAGCTCATCTTTTTTCATGTGACTAATCTTCATATTCTTCCTCATTTTCTTGGAAATGGAGTAGATCAAGCGCAGGCTCACCTTCTGATAACTCAATGTGACGGAGCGTCCGCTCGATAGCTGTAGTGCGACGGTTTAATAATTCATCAATATTGCCAGAGGCATGTTGGAGGTGTTTTTGTGCCTTAACCAGAATACCACCAAACTTGCCAAACTCAGTCTTGACACTGGCAAGAGTCTTGCTAATATGGTCGGCACTCTTTTGGATATTGAGAGTCTTGAAGCCAACTGATAGAGAGTTAAGCAGGGCTGATAGGGTACTTGGACCTGCGACAATAATCTGTTCCTCCCGTCTCAAATCATCAAAGAAGACAGGATTACGGACAATTTCTGAGTAGAGACCTTCGGTAGGGACAAATAAAACTCCAAAATTGGTAGTCCGAGGCGGTGCTATGTACTTGCTCTTGATATCCTTGGCAAAGCGCTTGACACTTGCTAGGAGTGACTTACGACAGCGTTCGATCTCATCCTTGTCACCTGCTTCATAGGCTTCTTCTAGACGGTAATAATCTGCCAGCGGAAACTTAGAGTCAATTGGTAGGTAGACGTATTCTTGGTCGCCTTGGCCAGGTAACTTGATGGCATACTCCACTCGTTCACTGGAGTTTTCAACCGTTGCGTATTCTCGTTCGTACTGGGCAGGTGTCATAATATCTTCGATGATTTGCCCCAGTTGCAATTCTCCCAGAATCCCTCGCGTCTTGGTTCCAGAGAGAACCTTGTTAAGAGCTCCGACATCACGGGCAACTGTCTGCATTTCTCCAAGGCCACGATTGACAGACTCCAGTTGTTTGGAAACTGTCTCAAAGGAAGCCTGCAAGCGTGTTTGCAAGGTCTTTTCTAACTTTTCCTCGACCGTCTGACGCATTTGTTCCAAGCGTTGCTCATTTGATTCCTGCAAGGCTTGAAGGCGTTGGTCGGTCTTATCTCTGGTTTGGAGGAGATTATCTGTCATTTCTTGACGAACTTGGGTCAGGCCTTGATGCAATTCGATTCTCACTTCTTGCAAACGGTCACTGACAGCCACTTCCAAATCTTTTTTGTCTAACTGGCTGGCTTGTCTGGCTTGTTCAAAACGATAATCCAACTGGTCTGACAAGTGATCTGCCTGATCCTCCAAGCTCTTGGCTAGATGTTTCTCCTGCTTATCCTGCCTTTGCCAAATTAGAAAGAGGCCAGCTAGGTTGGCAATCAATAATAGAACAAGTAAACTTTCCATCCTACCTCCTGTCCTTGCTATGCAGCACGACCACATAGCCATCTGGGCAAGTCACCGAAACTTCCCTATCTATATATTCGTTAGAAGCGTACACTTTTTTAAAGAAAAAATTTTCCTCTGTCAACTCATACTTGGCACCAAGAATGGTCAGCTGACTATCCCTAACCGGCATAAAGGCTAGGTATTCATAGTCTGAACGGGGTTCTAGCTGACTGGTTCCTTCTGGACAATAGGCAATCAAGTTTTGCCCATCCTCAATCTCTATCTGACGCATATAGGGAGCCAACTTGGGATTACTAGGCAGAAAAACATTGGCCAGCATATGGTCAATACGGCCACCCAAAGCGCCGAAAATAGTCACCTGAGCCTGAGGATTCTTTTCGAAAATCGTTAAAAGCGCTAGTTCCAGATCAGTATCATCTTTTTCTGGCTGAGCTTTGACAAAATGCTGAGCACGTTTTTGAATCAACTGACGCTCTTCTGCAGTGACAGAATCAAAATCTCCAACCGCTAGAGCAAGAGGAAGATTTTCTTCCAAGACCCATAGCGAGCCTCGATCCACACCGACAAAGCAATCAAAGTCCGTCCGGTAGTGACCACGGTCTCCGCCAGCAAAAACGGCAACCCTAGTCCAGCTGTTTTCTGAGAGTTTGTACTCGCTCATTGACATCTCCCTTAAAGACATAGGAACCTGCTACAAAAACGGTCGCACCAGCTTCTTTGGCTTTAGTAATAGTTTGGTCATCAATCCCACCATCCACTTCGATTTCAAAGTTCAAACTTTTTTCCTGACGAAGAGAAACCAACTCACGAACCTTATCCATAGTTTCTGGCAGAAAGGATTGTCCACCGAAGCCAGGGTTAACTGTCATGACTAGGACTTGGTCAACTAGATGAAGCACATGCTTAATCGCTTCAACTGGTGTACCAGGATTGATAACAACTGATGGCTTGACACCGAGTGAACGAATTTTTTGGAGAGCACCATGAATATGAGACGTTGCTTCTACATGGATACTGATAATATCCGCACCTGCACGCGCAAAGTCCTCTAGATGATGTTCAGGATTGGAGACCATCAAATGGCAGTCAAAGACCATCTTGCTATGAGGACGAAGAGACTCGACCACACCTGCACCAAAACTGATTTGCGGTACAAAATGACCATCCATGATATCGATATGGGCATATTCTGCCCCAGTTGCTTCTAGACGTTTGATTTCACGTTCAAAGTTGGCATAATCTGCTGCCAGAATTGACGGAGCAATCTTGTATTGAGACATAGGTTTCTCCTTATTTTGGAATTTTTTTGCTGACTTTTTTATAGGTTTCTCTGCGATTTTCAATTTCACTGAGGAATTGCAGGTAGTTGTCAAAACGGAAGGTTGCAACAACTCCCTCTTCGACAGCTGGCTTGACTGCACAAGACGGCTCATGGGTATGGGTACAGGTACGGAATTTGCAGTCTCGGCTAACACTAGCAATCTCTGGAAAGGCCTGATTGAGGTCTTCCGCCGTTGATACTTCATAATCCAAGGATGAAAAACCTGGTGTATCTGCGATTTTTCCCCCATTAAGGTTGTAAAAACTAACTGCTCGAGTAGTGTGGCGCCCACGACCCAGACTGTCTGAAATTTCCCCTGTTTCAAGATTAAGGTCTGGTGCGATTTTATTGAGAAGAGTTGATTTCCCAACGCCCGTCTGCCCCATAAAGACTGTCACCTTGCCTGTCAACAAAGGCAGGAGTTCCTCTTTACTGGTCACAAAGTCATAGCCGATGTCACCATAAGTCTGTTCATAAAAATCCAGTTCTCCTCTATCTTCCAACAAATCCATTTTGGAAATATAGACAATGGGATGGATGCCCTTGTGTTCCAAAAGAACCAAGAAACGATCCAGCAAATTGCTGTTAAAATCAGGTTCCTTGACAGACATGATTACTACAGCTTGGTCAATATTGACAATAGGCGGACGAACCAGACTATTTTTCCGTTCGTGAATCTTGAGAATATAGCCCTCTGAATTTTCCTCGGCAGAAAAATCGACCCAATCCCCGACATAGGGTGTGTGGCCTTTTTTACGAAAATTTCCACGCGCTCGTGTCTGATAAACCTGGCCATCACTCTCTACATAGTAGAAGCCTGCTAAGGCTTTAATGATTTGTCCCTGCATTTTAGAGCCCTTGCCCTTTAAGCGCGTCTGCTAGACTGGCAAATTCTTCCAAGCTGAGCGCTTCCCCACGCACACTTGGTGACAAGCCTGCCTGATCCAAAGCCTTGGTCAGCTTGTCCTTGACCTCTTCAGTCTTGCCAAAGCAACCTGTCAAGTTGTTCCATAAGGTCTTGCGGCGATGAGTGAAACTTGCCTTGGAAACCTTAAAGAAGAAGTTCTCATATTCCACTGCTACAGCTGGTTCTGGACGGCGCACCATTTTCAAGATAGCCGAGTCCACATTTGGCGCTGGCACAAAGACCGTACGAGGCACGATAAAGGCAACCTTGGCAGTCATGTAATATTGCACCGCAATCGACAAGCTGCCATATGCCTTAGTGTTAGGCTGGGCTGAAATACGATCTGCCACTTCTTTCTGCATCATGACCACAAACTCACTAAACGGAATGCCACTTTCAATCAAGTGCATGAGAATAGGCGTCGTGATGTAGTATGGCAAGTTAGCCACTACCTTAATTGGCAGGTCAGGATTTTTGAAATTCTGGATATGTTGCGCCAAGTCAACCTTGAGAATGTCCTCGTTAACTACGGTCACATTATCAAAATCACGCAGGGTATCTGCCAAAATTGGCACCAAACGGTGGTCAATCTCAAAAGCCATGACCTCTGCTGCACGCTCAGCCAGAAACTCGGTCAAGGCACCAATACCTGGCCCGATTTCGATGACATTGACCTGGTCATCAATCTCAGCCGTATCCACGATCTTTTGAAGGATGTTGGTATCCGTCAAGAAATTTTGCCCAAAGGACTTTTTAAAGGTAAAACCGTGACGCTCCAGCACTGCCTTGGTCACGCTATAATCTGCAATTCTCATCTATTCTCTTTTCTATTATCTGTTACTACTATTGTAACACATTCCCCTTGTATTTGGGGTCTGCTTAGCTATTCTCATAAGATTTCATAGCTTCTTCCACTTCTGCCAAGGTAATCCCAAACAACTCTAAGCGCTTGAGGAGTTGCTTGCCGTTAGAATAGCCGATTCGGAGAGCCTCTCCTAGATATTCTCGTCGCTTACGGCTGTCTGCCCCTGCTAGAAAACCAAGGCGAATCAAGTCGCTACGACTGATATCAAACTGACTCTCATGTTCAAATTGTTCTGTAATCTGAGCTAGAGCCATTTTCAGGTCTTCATAGCTGGCATGCTCAATTCCCAGAGAACGCCCCTTGGTCTTGGACTTGGGAACAGCTTCATCTCGCTTGAGGAAGGCATGCTGAACTGTTGGAATAGCCGTCATAATCATGCGACGAATCCGCTCCCCATTAAAATCTGGGTCTGTAAAGACAATGACTCCATGACGTTGGTGCAAGCGCTGAATCCGCTCTAGATCCTGATCATTGATGGCAGAACCTCGTGTCTCATAGGTCTCTATATCGAAATAACGTTTGAGATTGGCCGTATCATCGCGCCCTTCAACCACGATGACTTGAGAAATTTTTTCTTTCATTACTTGCTGTCCAATCCAAAAATTCGTTCTGCATTTGCAGTTGTTATCGCCGCTAGCTCTTCTGTCGTCATACCACGTAAGTCGGCGATAAAGTCCACTACATAGCGAGTGTAGGCTGTTTTATTTTCACGACCACGTTTAGGAACAGGAGCCAAGTAAGGCGCATCCGTCTCCACCAAAATCTTGTCCAAAGGAAGTTCTCTAGCCGCCTCTTGGATGTCGGTGGCCTTCTTAAAAGTCACCACTCCTGAGAAGGAAATAGTCATGCCAAGCGCGACAAACTTCTCTGCCCACTCAAGAGTCCCTGAAAATGAGTGCATAATCCCACCACGAGGACCAACGCCCTCACTTTTGATAATCTCATAGGTATCTTCCAGCGCATCACGAGTATGGACAACAAAAGGTAAATCCAAGTCCTTAGATAACTGAATCTGACGGCGAAAAACCTGCTCCTGCACCTCTTTTGGCGCTGTCATCCAATGGTAGTCCAAACCAATCTCACCTAAAGCAACAACCTTGGGATGCTTGAGCTTATCAAGCAAGTAGGCTTCAATCTCCTCCGTGTAAGTCCCTGCTTCTGTCGGATGCCAACCAATAGTCGCATAGAGCTGGTCATACTCATCTACCAACTCCAAGGCACGCTCAATCGTCGGTTTATCAAAACCAACAATATTCATCTGTGTCACACCCATCTCAGCAGCTAAGGCGATTTCTTCTGCCTCATGACCTGCAAATTCTTCTACATTCAAGTGTGTATGTGTATCAAAAATCATCTCTTCTAACCTCGTTTTCTATCTTCTATTATACCAAAAAACTGCCCTCTCTCCTCATCTGTACAAAATATTCTAAAATCCATCGTCGTCTCTTGACGCTATTTTCCCAAAGCAGTATAATAGCACTTATTGAAATTTTCAGAAAAGGAAAATACAATGTTTACAAAATTAAAACAGACCTTTATCGGTCGTCCTCTTAAGTCCTTAACAGAAGGCGAGGGAGGTCTGCTGGGAAAAATGCAGGCCTTGGCCATGTTGTCAAGCGACGCTCTATCTTCCATTGCCTATGGGCCTGAGCAAGTAGTCCTCGTCTTGGCTAGTCTCTCTCCTCTTGCGATATGGTGGAGTCTTCCTATCGGCCTCTTTGTCCTCCTACTCCTAGCTAGCCTGACCGTCTCCTACCGTCAAATCATCCATGCCTACCCTCAAGGAGGAGGGGCCTATATGGTTACTCGAGAAAATCTATCTCCCGAACTTGGCTTAATTGCTGGAGGTAGTCTGCTGGTTGACTACATGCTGACTGTGGCGGTATCGGTGTCATCTGGAGCCGATGCTATCACAGCAGCTCTCCCTGCTCTCCACCCTTACAACCTCCACATTTCCATTTTTCTAGTTTGTTTGCTTATGCTCTTGAATTTACGGGGCTTAAAAGAATCTGCCAGTTCACTGATGATTCCTGTCTATCTCTTTATCATCAGTACTGTCTTTCTCTTGCTCTACGGAATCTTTCAACTAATGACAGGGTCTCTCAGCTATCAGGCAACTTCACCTATTGGGCATGCTGCTCCGAGCCTGTCTATCGTTCTCATTCTAAGAGCCTTTACCAGCGGCTCTGCCTCTCTGACAGGAGTTGAAGCTATTTCAAATGCCGTTCCCTTTTTCAAGGCTCCGAAAGAAAAGAATGCCGCTCAGACCTTGACCATCATGGCCTTGATTTTAGGTTTTCTTTTTGCAGGCATTACCTTCCTAAACTACTGGATGGGGATTATGCCTCAACACGGAGAAACTATTCTTTCACAGATGGCTCAAGGCATCCTTGGTAATTCCTTCTTAGGTCACCTTGGCTATTATATCTTCCAATTCTCCACAGCCTTGATTTTGGCCGTAGCTGCAAATACTGGCTTTTCGGCCTTCCCTATGCTGGCTTACAATATGGCTAAAAACAAATACATGCCCCATCTCTTTATGGAAAAAGGAGATCGCCTAGGCTACTCTAATGGAATTTTAACTCTGGCATTTGGAGCTATGATTCTTCTTCTCATTTTTAATGGCAATACCGAACGTTTGATTCCCCTTTATACTATCGGGGTCTTCGTGCCCTTTGCCCTTTCTCAGACTGGGATGATTCGCCATTGGAAAAAAGAAAAGGGGGCAAATTTCTTAAAACCTGCCCTTGCCAATATCCTTGGGGCCATCATTTGCTACGCTATCGTGCTCATCCTGCTCTTTTTCCGTCTCAGTGATATCTGGCCTTTCTTCCCGATTATTCTCGTACTCACCCTACTTTTCTTGGCCATTCACAGTCATTACCAAAAAGTGGCCCAACAATTGCGTCTCTATGAAGGAATCGAAAAACGTACCTACGATGGCAATCTGGTTCTCGTTCTAGTGGGAAATGTCACCCGCGTCAGCGTTGGAGCCATTAACTATGCCCAAAGTATCGGAGATGAAGTCCTAGCCATGCACATTTCTACTAAGGAAACAGCAGAGAAAGACCAAGAAATTCTCCAAGAATTTGCCGATTACTTCCCCACTATTACTCTGAAAAACATTAAGACCAGCTACCGCGATATCATCACGCCTACTGTCAAGTATGTCAAACGGATCTCTGAGGATGCCCAGAAAAAGAACTATACAGTCACTGTTCTGGTACCCCAGTTTATCCCTAATAAACCTTGGCAAAATATCCTACACAATCAGATGAGCCTCAAACTCAAATACGCCCTTCGTTGGCACCAAGATGTCGTTGTCGCTAGCTATTCCTATCACTTAAAAGAATAAAGAAAAGGCCCTACCAGAAGCAAGAAGCTCTGGTAAGGCCTTTTTCTGAATCCAGCCACTATGCTTATACTCAATGAAAATCAAAGAGCAAACTAGGAAGCTAGCCGCAGGCTGCTCAAAGCACTGCTTTGAGGTTGTAGATGAAACTGACGAAGTCAGCTCAAAACACTGTTTTGAGGTTGCAGATAGAACTGACGAAGTCAGTAACCATATATACGGTAAGGCAACGCTGACGTGGTTTGAAGAGATTTTCGAAGAGTATTAACTGAAAAGCATGACTAGGAATACTATTGAATATGGTTAGCTAAATCTTCCTGAGCTTTTTTATTTGACTCAGCTTTTTCTTTTAACCATTTTTCATAAAGTTCTTGGTACTGTTTAGCAGTGACTGGCTCTTTTTGCAATTCAACATATTTATAGTTGTCTGCATCTCCTTTGTGTCCAACGAATGAGAATGGGCCTGTAAACGGTACAGTCTTGCGGAAGATTGGGTTGGCTCCACCACTTTGAACTGGTAGGAACAAGGCGCTATCTGTCAACCAAGCTTGGGCTTCAGCATATTTTTCATAGCGAGCTTGAGTATCTGTGATTTCCGCATCAGCCTGATCCAAGAGTTTCTTGTAGTCAGCAAGACCAATCTTGTCCTTAACTTCCTTGTCTTTTCCTTCAGACAAGCCCATATTTTTCAACTGAGAACCTGTTTCTGGATCAAGGATCGCTAGGTAAGTCTTAGGATCTGAGTAGTCTCCACCCCATCCTGAGATGTCGATGTCATAGTCTTTTTGTTCTGCTGTATCTGCAAAGTAGGTTGCCTGGTCTTTTTCATCTGGAGAAAGTTGGATAACATCGATAACCACATTATCCTTACCAAGAGTTTCTTCCACTGTTTGTTTGAAAGATCCGGCCTGTTGCACATCTAACTTAGCAGTCTGGTCAACTGGCATATCCAAATGAATTGGGAAGGTTACTCCCTGTGCTTGCAGGCTTTCTTTGGCCTTCGCAAATTTCTCTTTGGCCTTGTCAGGGTTCAAGAAGGCTTGCTTACCATCGTTTAGGTTGATATTGGCCCAATCTTTACCATAGTTGACAATTTTTTCATTGACAATATCACCAAAGTTCTTATTGCCAACTTGGACAAAGTTACTTGGTGTAACCGTGTTACGCAAGATACGGTCTGCTCCATCTTCACCATTTGTCTGTGCTGCATAAGCATGACGGTCAAAGGCAAAGTTGATAGCCTGACGGAAATCCTTATTCTGCATAGCTGCGCGTGAATCTGTTTTTTCCTTATCAGACTGTTTCATAGTCTGCTTGTAACTTTGACGATTGACGTTGAAAAGATAATAGAAAGTAACTGAGTTTTGCGGTGTATAGGTAATCTTGTCCTCATTTCCCTTCTTGAGTTCAGCAAAGACTGAACTTGTTGGGAAAATACGGCCGTCTGTATAGTTACCATCCAAGAAGCCTCTAGCAATGCTGTCTTGATCAGATCCATCAAAGAATGAGAGTTTCACTTTCTCGATTTTAACATTATCCTTATCCCAGTAATTAGGGTTTTTATCAAATTCAATCAAAGATTTTGATGTGAAGGATTTAAACAAGTAAGGACCATTTGACAAAATACTTGATGGTGTCACACTTCCAAAGTCATCTCCCTGAGACTTCAAGAAGGCTTCATTTACAGGACTAAGGATACTTGCTGTTGTTTTAGAGTTCCAATAAGTCTCAGGTTGGTTGAGGGTGTATTGTAGTGTGTAATCATCCACCGCCTTAACACCAACAGTTCCAAAATCAGATGATTTCCCTTCAACATAATCTGCTAGCCCCTTGATAGAGTCTTGTACCAAGTACAAGTTTTCAGCTTTTTTATCAGCCGCATACTTAAGTCCTGTCACAAAGTCATGAGCGGTTACGTCCGCATACTCTTCTCCTTCAGAAGTGTACCATTTAGCTCCCTGACGGATCTTATAAGTGTAAGTCAAGCCATCTTTTGACACTGTCCATGACTCAGCCATAGATGGGATGAGATTGCCATACTGGTCATTTTCCAACAAACCATCAATCAAGTTGGTTGTGATACTAGATGTAGAGTCTCGTGTAGAGGTAATGTAATCCAAGGTATCAGGGTTACTGACAAAGATATAAGAGTATGTCTTGTCTGCATTGCTTGATTGGGATGACCCACATGCCGCTAGAGCTAGACCTGCTGTCAAAGCCATAGCTCCAAAAAGCATAACTTTTGATTTCTTCATGATTATTCTCCATTTTTTACAGTATGTGAAATATTATACACTATTTGAGCAAAAATATAAAGCCTTTTTGAACTTTTTTACAAAAATAAAAATCAGTAGACTCGAGTTCCTACTGATTTTTGTTATGGTTCGTTTGGATTATGCAGCCAAAACTTTGCGTCCTTTACGACGACGAGCTGCCAATACGCGACGACCGTTTTTAGTTGACATACGGTTACGGAATCCGTGTTTGCGCGCACGACGAAGTTTACTTGGTTGATAAGTACGTTTCACGATGAATACCTCCTCATAGATTTTGTATTCGTTTAGCCGGCTATAAAGTGATCAGTTACTAAACATACTTTACTATTCTATCTGATTCTTTCACTTTTGTCAATAGCTCAAGGCAAATGTTTCCAGCTTTTTCGAATGTAAGCCCTATCTACGATACTGTTTTAAGAATCGAGTCATCTTTTCTTGGATTTGGGCTAGTTCATCAACACGCGGAAGATAAACGATACGGAAGTGGTCTGGTTCCTGCCAGTTGAAGCCTCGACCATGAACCAAGAGAACCTTTTCCTGCTTCAAGAAATCAAGGACAAACTGTTCATCATCATCGATACGGTACATATTGCGGTCGATTTTAGGGAAGATATAGAGTCCAGCTTTAGGTTTAACCGCAGACAAACCTGGAATATCTTGAATGGCATTGTAAATGAAATTTCTTTGCTCGTAAATTCGTCCACCAGGAAGGAGCAATTCATCAACTGATTGGTGACCACCCAAGGAAGTTTGTACGACTTGTTGGGCCAAAACGTTAGAGCAAAGGCGCATATTGGATAGCATATTGAGCCCTTCGATATAGCCTTTAACGTGTGTCTTAGGTCCAGACAAGACCATCCAACCCACACGGAAACCAGCAATACGGTGGGATTTTGACAGGCCATTCATGCTGACACAGAAGACATCTGGTGCCAGACTCGCCACAGGCGTATGCACATGTCCATCCATGACCATGCGGTCGTAAATTTCATCCGCAAAGATAATCAAATCGTTTTGACGGGCAATCTCAATAATCTCCAACAAGAGTTCCTTAGGATAAAGGGCTCCAGTTGGATTATTTGGATTGATAAGGATGATCGCCTTGGTATTGGAAGTGATTTTTGACTTGATATCGTCAATATCTGGATACCATTCTGCAGCTTCATCACAGATATAGTGAACGGCATTTCCCCCAGCTAGGCTGACAGCTGCTGTCCAGAGAGGATAGTCTGGCATTGGCACTAAGACTTCATCCCCGTTGTCCAAAAGCCCCTGCATAGACATGACAATCAATTCACTAACACCATTTCCAAGGTAGATATCATCAATATCTACATTTGGAAATTTCTTCAATTGACAATACTGCATGATAGCCTTACGGGCTGAGAAAATCCCTTTGGAGTCAGAGTAACCTTCACTATCACGCGCATTCATAATCAAGTCATGAATGACCTCGTCTGGCGCTGTAAAACCAAATTCTGCTGGATTTCCTGTATTCAGACGTAAAATCTTTTCTCCATTTGCTCGCATTCGCATGGCTTCTTCCAAAACAGGACCACGGATATCATAAGCAACATGCTCTAACTTACTAGACTTGTTATATTCTTTCATCTTGTTTCCTCAATTCATCAGGATAGTAACATTATACCACTAGAAAGAAAATGCGACAAGTTTACTGAAATGTGTTACTAGTTTCGTATAGAAGAAAAGCCTCACTAAAAGCGAGGTCAAGACAGGGGAGATAGCAGGTATTTTGCGAAAGTCACATTACATACCAAAAGATAAACCTAGAAAAAGCAAGCCTAAAAAGGAGTCATAAAGAAGATTGAACATGAGGAAAAGTCCCCATATCATCAAGTAATCCCAACGCCCACTTCGTTTTGCAACTAGGAATAAAATTAGATGGTAGAGTACATGAAAGACTAAAAAACCTATAAACCCTGGATAAAGAAGCGGTACCAGACTCTCTAATTGCCAGACCATGATAACTTCTAGCAAGACTGAAACTAGGATGATTCCATAATAAAGGAAATTTGATTTTTGAAAAGCGTTTTTCATCATTCTCCCCCCTTCACTTCTTTCCTGCTATCCTTTCTTTTATTTTATCATATATTTATATAGATTTTAAGCGCTAATATTCTTTTAAAAAATACCTTTTTTGCTTTACTTCTATAGTGAAAAGGTTTACAATTATAGTAAGAAAATTTCAGGAGGTTTCATTATGGCACAACGTTACCAAAATATCATGGTCGCAATCGATGGTTCTAAAGAAGCGGACTTGGCTTTTGTCAAGGGAGTTCATTCTGCTCTACGAAACGACGCTAAACTCACCATCGCACATGTCATTGACACACGCGCTCTCCAAAGCGTATCCACCTTTGATGCTGAAGTTTACGAAGAACTCCAAGTCGACGCTGAAAGTCTGATGAAAGAGTACGAAAAACGTGCAAGAGATGCTGGTGTGGCAGATGTTCATATCGTCATTGAAATGGGAAATCCAAAAACCCTCTTGGCACGTACTATTCCCGATGCTGAGGAAGTGGACCTCATCCTTGTTGGCGCAACTGGTCTCAACGCCTTTGAACGCCTCTTGGTCGGCTCTTCATCTGAATACATCCTCCGCCATGCTAAGGTTGATTTGCTGGTTGTGAGAGAACAAGAAAAAACCCTATAGTCACGAAGAAAAGGAGCTCAGCGCTCCTTTTTGTTTACTATTTATACTCTTCGAAAATCAAATTCAAACCACGTCAACGTCGCCTTGCCGTATATATGTTACTGACTTCGTCAGTTCTATCTGCAACCTCAAAACAGTGTTTTGAGCAGCCTGCGGCTAGTTTCCTAGTTTGCTCTTTGATTTTCATTGAGTATTATTTCTCTCTTTATGACGCTCATAAGCCTTGATCTGGCGCTGCAGTTCCTTTTTAATAGCAGGTTCTGGAGCATATTTTTCTTCCCAATCATCTGGTTTTAAGATTTTATGGGTCACTGGATCAAAATGAGCCTTGCCATCTGGAAAAATTTTCCCCATATTGGCCTGATGAACAATATCAAAAATACGTTCTGGATCCACCCCCATCAAGACAAAACTACCGTAGGTAAAGTAAAGCGTGTCGATCAGGGCATCTACCTGACCTATCAAATCTTGCTGAGCAGGCGTCTTCTTAGCCACTTTATCGGCCGCCTTATCAAGAGCTTGATGAAGTTGCGATAGAGCTCGACCAAAGTCCTCTTCAGAAGGACTGGCAGCTCTAACAAATTCCACCAATTCTTCTATTTTAAAGCCAGCCCTGTGGGTTGCACCTTCTAAATCCCAAGCTCGTGGTTCTTCTTGGGTTCGTTCATCCATCATGTGGTGGAAGGTCTTGACCTTATTGAAATGATAGTCACGGCTGACAAAGACTTTTTCTGAAGCTAGAACACCAAAATGTTCCAGGGCCTTGTGGATTCCGTCTTGCTGATTACTAGTGGTAATGTGCTTAGCAACTTCCTTGACACTGCTACTACCATTTCCCATAGCGACCGACATACCAACACCTGCAAGCATTTCAAGGTCGTTATCTGAATCACCAAAGGCCATGACTTGGTTGAGATCAAAACCATATTCTTTCCCGACTCGGCGTATGCCTTCCAACTTAGAGTTTCCTTGATTGATAACATCCGCTGCAAAAGGATTGCTACGTGTCAATTTCAAGTCTTCAAAATCAGCTGCTGCCTTCTCAGATTCTTCTGGCGTCATCAGCATCAAAACTTGGTAGATAGGCTGATTCATCAGATCAAGCAGGTCTTCTTCCTTTTGGGGAACAACCTTGCTGACCATACGATTAAAGGAATGACTCACTGTCCGAGTTAAAACTGAGGGAACGAAGCGACTGATTCGTTGGGAAAAAGAACCCAGACCAAAAGACATGATTTTGGAACCCAACATGGCATCCTTGGTCCCTAGAGCAATCTCCTTGCCCTCTTTTTTAGCATAACTGATTAACTGGCGCAAATGTAACTTGGAAATTGGGCTCGTGAACAAGACTCTGTCTTTAGTAAAGATATACTGGCCATTGTAGGTTACCGCAAAGTCCAGATCCAAATCGTCCATCAATTCCTTAACAAAAAAAGGTCCTCGTCCTGTCGCTACACCGACAAGCACCCCTTGTTCTTTGACAATCTTAATCGCGTCCTTAGTGGATTTCAAAACACTCTTGTGATCGTTGACCAAGGTTCCATCGATATCAAAAAAAACAGCTTTGACTTCCATCCTATCCCAATCTCCCCTTTTGTGATACAATGATTATACCACATTTCAGAAAGAGTGAGTAAATCATGCCTAAGAAAATCCTTGTTTTACATACGGGTGGAACTATTTCCATGCAGGCCGATGCTTCTGGCGCTGTTGTGACGAGTTCAGATAATCCCATGAACCATGTGTCCAACCCACTTGAAGGAATCCAAGTCCACGCCTTAGACTTTTTTAACCTGCCAAGCCCCCATATCAAACCCAAGCATATGCTAGCCCTCTACCAGAAAATTAAAGAGGAAGCTGCTAACTACGATGGAGTGGTAATCACACACGGGACCGATACTTTAGAGGAAACAGCCTATTTCCTTGATACCATGGAAGTTCCCCATATGCCTATCGTTCTAACAGGGGCCATGCGTAGCTCTAACGAACTCGGCAGCGACGGTGTTTATAACTATCTGAGTGCTTTACGGGTGGCTAGCGATGACAGGGCTGCTGACAAAGGGGTTTTGGTTGTTATGAACGATGAAATTCATGCTGCCAAGTATGTTACCAAAACGCATACGACCAACGTCGGCACCTTCCAGACCCCAACACATGGGCCACTTGGTCTGATTACGAAGCGGGAAATCCTCTACTTCAAAACAGCTGAACCTCGTGTTCGCTTTGACCTTGATCACATACAAGGCTTAGTCCCTATCATCTCGGCTTATGCAGGTATGACAGATGAGCTGATTGATATGCTGGATTTGGAACAATTGGACGGCTTGATTATCCAAGCCTTCGGAGCTGGTAATATTCCCAAAGAAACGGCTCAAAAATTAGAAAACCTTCTGCAAAAAGGAATCCCAGTCGCCCTGGTATCACGATGCTTTAACGGTATAGCGGAACCTGTTTATGCCTACCAAGGTGGGGGCGTGCAGTTGCAAAAATCTGGTGTCTTCTTTGTTAAAGAACTCAATGCCCAAAAAGCTCGCTTGAAACTCCTCATTGCCCTCAATGCCGGACTAACAGGGCAGGCTTTGAAAGACTATATGGAAGGGTAAGTCTCTTCTCTAAATCATGACCACCCGTCAAACGGGTGGTTTGTCCTAGGGCTATAAGCCCAAATTACCAGCCAGCGCCTCAAGACGCTGGCTTTCACGTTGTTCAAGCCTTATTGCTCTTGACTCGTCACTTGCCTCTCAAAGAGGCTTTAGTATTACTTACCACTATCCCTAAAGGGATCCTCATATTCTTTTACACTTAATTTATCTAGTGCTATATCATGCTTTACTCGTTCTGAAATTTTCATACTCGTGAAGAAATCATCCACTGGATAATTTCTTTAATCTTGAATATATTTCTTAATTGTGGCTTCATTGAGTCCAACCGTACTCACATAATAACCTTCCGCCCAGAAATGCCGATTCCCAAACTTGTACTTGAGATTGGCGTGTTTGTCAAACATCATGAGTGCACTTTTTCCTTTTAAATAACCCATGAAACTCGGAACACTTGTCCTTGGTGGAATACTGACTAACATGTGTACATGGTCTGGCATTAAGTGACCCTCGATAATTTCAACTCCTTTATAACTACACAAGCGATGAAATATTTCGCCTAAACTACTTCGATATTGATTATAGATGACTTTTCGTCTATACTTAGGGGTGAACACAATGTGATACTTACAGTGCCACTTTGTGTGCGATAAACTATGAGCCTTTTGTGCCATATTTTTCTCCTTTCGCTTTACAATTGGCTTGAACACCTTTATTGTATCGCGTTCGGAGTTTTTTTGGTATAACCTTCGACTCGCACCCGCATAGCGGGTGGTTGTTTTGTCTCGCACCTAACGGAGCGAGACGGACTAATAGTCACATAAAACAAATCAGGAAATCTTCACGATTCCCTGATTTTTTCTATTTACGTTTTCGTGTGGAACGACGTTCTGTCAAACCATGAGGTAAGAGAACTTCACGTTCTTCCAACTCTTCCTTGTGCATAATCTTAGTCAACATACGCATACTAATGGCACCAAGGTCATAAAGAGGTTGGGCAATAGTTGTCAAGTTTGGACGGGTAAAGCGTGAGACTTGCGAATCATCACTAGTAATGATTTCAAACTCTTCTGGTACTGACACACCCTTATCAGCAAGGCCGTTCAAGACACCTGCTGCCAATTCATCACCTGTTACAACTGCTGCAGTTGCGTTTGATGAAATCAAGCGTTCTGCCAAGGCATAACCATCTTCATAAGTGTATTTAGACTCAAATACCAATCCTTCGCTATAAGAAATCCCTGCTTTTTTCAAGGCTTCCTTGTAGCCAACCAAACGAACCTTACCATTGATATCATCCACTAGTGGACCGCTAACGAAAGCAATGCGCTCATTTTCTTTAGCAAGGTAGGTCACTGCATCAATCGTAGCTTGTTTGTAGTCAATATTAACACTTGGAAGCTGGTGCTCCACATCTACTGTTCCCGCAAGAACAACTGGTGTTCGAGAACGAGAAAACTCTGAACGAATTTTTTCAGTCAAGTGGTAGCCCATAAAGATGATACCATCCACTTGCTTAGAAAACAGTGTATTGACAACTGAAACTTCCTTGTCATCATCCTCATCACTATTGGCAAGGACGATATTGTACTTGTACATTTCAGCGATATCATCAATCCCTTTAGCAAGCGTTGAGAAATAACCATTGGTAATATTGGGGATCACGACACCGACAGTGGTTGTCTTTTTACTTGCAAGACCACGCGCCACTGCATTTGGACGGTAATCCAAACGGTCAATCACCTCAAGCACTTTTTTTCGAGTATTCTCTTTTACATTCTTATTGCCATTGACTACACGGCTAACTGTCGCCATTGAAACTCCTGCTTCACGGGCGACATCATAAATCGTTACTGTATCGTCTGTATTCATTTCATTTCCTTTCTATATCATACCTCACGAGACTCCAAAAAAAGAGACGGTATGAAAATTTCGTTTTCATGGTTCTACTTATTCCATTTTATCACTATTTGTAAACACTTTCAAGCGTTTTTTGAAGATTATTTGAAAAAATTTCATAGGAAGCTATGTTTATGAAGAAAAAATCACCTTTTCTTGATTTTTAATCCTATTTGCTGTATGATAAGGGAAAAGAAAGGGGGAAGAAATATGGCTTTTACCAATACCCACATGCGGTCTGCTAGTTTTGGCATTGTTACCAGCTTGCCTGATGACGTTATTGACTCTTTTTGGTATATCATCGACCACTTCTTAAAAAATGTCTTTGAATTGGAAGAAGAACTTGAGTTTCAATTGCTCAATAACCAAGGAAAAATTACCTTCCACTTCTCAAGTCAACACCTCCCTACAGCCATTGATTTTGACTTTAACCACCCTTTCGACCCTCTTTATCCCCCCAGAGTACTGGTTTTAGATATGGACGGTAGAGAAACTATCCTCCTCCCAGAAGAAAATGACCTATTTTAAAAACTCTAGCCTTCAGTTACAAACGACTGAAAACTAGAGTTTTTTCTATTGTTTCAAAGCATTATACAAGTTGCGGATAGGTTGCTTTAATGTAGGATGGATAAAATGAGGCGCAATTTCTTGAAGAGATTCAAGAACAAAAAGACGTTCTGCTATATAAGGATGAGGCAAGATGAGGTCGTCTGTATAAAGAATCTGATCCTCCACAAAGAGCAAGTCCAAATCAATCAAACGAGGCCCCCAATGTACTTCTCGCACCCGTCCCATCTCTGACTCAATGGCTAACAAGGTCTCTAATAGAACTGGGGCAGGCAACCAGGTTTCAACCTCAACCACTTGATTAGCAAAACTATCTTGCTCCACACCACCCCAAGGCTCCGTCGTCAAGACACTGGACTCTTTGAGAATATGGATACCTTGATTTCGCATGTTCTCAATGGCTTGTTTCAAGTTTGCTTGTTTATCTCCCATATTGCTTCCTAGGGCGATAAAGGCTCGTTGCTTGCGGCGATGAATGGTTACCGAGCAAGTATCTAGTGGCAAATGCACTGGCGCCCAAGGTTTTTTCAGTTCCAGCTTCATTTCTTGGACAAGAGGATAGGCCTCAAAGGTACGTTCTACCAGTTTGTAGGCTACCGTTTCAATCAAGTCCTCAGTTGTTTCCTGAAACCAAGTCGTCCACTGCTGACACAGTTCTCCATAATGGACAGAAGCCATTAAATCCAAGTCTGTAGCCGCCTTGGTCATATCATAGGATAGGATAGCTGAAACGACAAACTTTTGCCCCAATTCCTTCTCACTAGGGAAAAGACCATGATAGGCAAAAATTTCCAAATCCTTAATCTGCAGTTGATCCATAATGATTCCTTTCTAGAAAAATCCGCCTAAAGCGGATTCTTTTTATACTCAATGAAAATCAAAGAGCAAACTAAGAAGCTAGCCGCAGGCTGCTCAAAACACTGTTTTGAGGTTGCAGATGGAAGCTGACGTGGTTTGAATTTGATTTTCGAAAAGTATTATAGTCCCATTAAACGATAAGCCTGATCTCGAAGGTCCTTATCTGTTTCAAATAGACCACGAGCTACTGTCGTCAAGGTTGCTGTGCCTGGTTTTCTGACACCACGCATACTCATACACATATGCTCCGCCTCAATGACAACAAAGGCTCCTTTAGCACCTAGATAGTCCATCAAGGCATCGGCTACTTCGATATTCAATCGTTCTTGAATTTGTGGTTTTTTCGAATAAACTTCAACCGTACGGGCTAGCTTAGACAAACCTGCCACACGACCATCTGGAATATAGGCAATATGCGCTCTACCATAAAATGGCAAGAAGTGGTGTTCACACATAGTATGGAAAAAGATATCCTTTTCTACCACCATATTATCGTCAATAATCTCAAAGGATTTTGACAAATGTTCCTCCGCTGTTTGACCAAGCCCTGAAAAAATCTCTTGGTACATACGGGCCACACGAGCAGGTGTTTCCTGCAAGCCCTCGCGATTAACGTCCTCTCCGACAGCCTCGATAATCATTTTTACAGCTGTTTCAATCTTTTGTGTATCCATTTTCGTTCTTCCTCTCCATCAGATAGGCTCTCACTTGGCTCAAGAAATACAAGGAACCCGTGACAATCCTAACTGTTTGTTTCTCTTCTTTTTTATCTGTCAATTTCTGCTCTAGAAAATCCTGCCAATCTTGGTAGCTGAGATTTCTAGACTTAGCCGCCTCTTTCAGCACGTTTTCATCAGTCGCCCGACTGTCGTCAAAATGTGTCAGGGTAAGCTCGGTATCTGGCATTGTCCCCAACAAGTCCAACATATCCTCCAAGGCCTTGGTTTTGATACAAGTAAAGAGGATTTCCTTACGATAATCCGCAAAACGTTCTTGCAAGGTTGCCAATAAAGCCTTGATAGCATGGGGATTGTGGGCTCCATCCAAGATCATCAAGGGATCTCTTGACACGACCTCCAAACGCCCTGGCCAACTTGTTTCTTCCAAGGCTTGAGCAAGCAAGTGATTGCTTGCTAGTTCTCGACCATCTTCTTGACAAAAAGTATCAAGTAAAGCTATGGCCATCCCAGCATTCTCTATCTGGTGCAAACCAAGCAGGCCAGTCTGGAAGCGACCTTGTCTGACAACACTTGTATAGTCAAAGACTTCACCCGTTACCACACTCTTTTGATGACTAACCTGATAATCTGCCCCGTAGGCAAGTCTCGGTACATCTTTCCCTTCCGCAATGCGGTCAATCACAGCCAAAGCTTCTGGAGCGATACGACCTGTTACCAAGGGAATACCTTGTTTGATAATACCAGCTTTCTGCTCTGCTATGGCTTCCAAGGTGTCACCAAGTAGGGCTACATGGTCCAATCCAATAGTCGTAATTCCTGTCAAAATGGGCTGACAGACATTGGTACTATCTAAAAGCCCACCCATGCCGACTTCCATGATAGCCACATCTACTTGCTCTGAGGCAAAGTAATCATAGGCTATAGCTGTAATTATTTCAAACTCAGTTGTCCCCTGCAAATTGGTAGCCGATTCCCCTTCCAACAAAGACTGATAGTCTGCCATGAGGGCTTCTAGTCTAGCCTCTGGGATAGATTCCCCATTGATGCTAATCTGATCTGTGTAATGAATGAGATAGGGCGAGCTAAACACGCCAACTCTCAGCCCTAGCTTTTCCAGCAGATTTTTCAAAAAAGCAATGGTCGAACCCTTGCCATTGGTCCCTCCGATATGGATAACCTTGAGTTTGAGATGGGGATTGCCACGCAAAGCTAACAGTTCCACCATTCGTTCCAAGCCAAAATGCGGTTGGTCCGTCCGGTAATTGGTAATCCACTGATTGTTTTCAAATTCTTTCATCTTATTTGTATTGTTTTAAATCTAAATTTTCCGCTTCATCAGCCAGACGAATAGCGGAGGAAATTTCAACTGCCATCCTGTGACTAGCTACGTCATGCACGCGCACCACTTCTACACCCTGTCTCGCAGCGATACTAGTTACATGAGCAGAGGCCGTGTCCCGATTGCGGAAACCAAGCTCTGTCTCAGAATTGACTTCAAACCCACTTTCTTCAAGGATAGTGATGACAAACCGCTTGCGCGACACTCCAAGAAAGATTGGATAGCCCTTCTGATGGAGTCTATCCAAGTCCCGTAAAAGAAGCAGATTTTCTTTCTTGGTCAGACCAAAGCCAATTCCTGGATCCAGCAGGATGTTTTCTTGAGCAATCCCAGCTTCCTCTGCTCTCGCTAGTGCTCGTTCAAAGAAAGTCTCCATCAACTCTTCGATTGGCAATTTTTCGAAGTCAGCTAACTCTTCCACTGTAAAAGCTTGACCAAAACCAAAATGAGGGAAGATGAGCGAGCTAGGATGCTGAGGTCGAGCAATAACTGGATTAAACATGATGACTACTTTCGCACCAGCCTTAGCAACCACCTCCGCCATTTTCTCATCACCCATAAGACCAGTGATATCATTAACTAGATTGGCACCAGCAGCCAAAGCAGCTTCTGCTACCTGACTCTTCCAAGTATCAATAGAGATGAGGACATCACTTTCCTTGCGAATCGCTTTAATCACTGGAACAACACGCTGGATTTCCTCTTCTATCTCAACATAGCTATAGCTACTTCCCGGCCGAGTCGATTCTCCGCCGATATCTAGCATACTAGCCCCTTCTGCTATCAATTTACGAGCCTGCTGGAGTGCCTGCTCAAGAGCAAAAAATTGACCACCATCCGAAAAGGAGTCTGGGGTTACATTGATAATTCCGCAAATAGCTGTCTTTGCACGATTGGCTTTACTTAACATATCGGTCACTCCCTCAAGGCTTTTCACCATATTATTTCTCTATTTTACCATAAAAAGAAAAAGATGGACACGATTGCATTCATCTTTTTCCCAGTAGAAACAAGTAAGCAATTGTCAATAATCTTATACTCTTCGAAAATCAAATTCAAACCGCGTCAACGTCGCCTTGCCGTACTTAAGTACAGCCTGCGGTTAGTTTCCTAGTTTGCTCTTTGATTTTCATTGAGTATTAAATAGAAATCCCTAATGTCCGACTCAAAATCACCACGAGAGCCAGCAAACAGAAAACAACCCCATTCACAATCATGTGAAGTAAGATAGACATTTCCAAACGTTGGGTTTTATAAACTGTCCAAGTTAGCACAGTTGACATTCCTCCATAGATAAGAAGAGAAGGTAGATTTGTCGGTAAATGAAGCAAGGCAAAGATAATAGCACCGACTATATAACCCACATTTTCTTTACCACGAAAGAGTTTTTTAGGAATCACTCCTCGACATAAAATCTCCTCACAAATAGGAGCTATTAGAACCAGTAAGAAAAAACTGGAAATTAAGGAACTATTCTGGATCAAATCATTAATATTTGATTGATTGCTGGTTGTTGTTTCATTCATCAAATGCAGTAAGACCACACCAAGAATATTAAAGGCAAGAATCACTAGATAGCTTAAGGCCAATCTAGCCAAATCCTTAGCCTTGAAAAACGATAAACCAAAACTAGCCAACTGTGTTTTCCTAGCACCTATTATAAATACAGTTAAAACCACAAGAGATAAGGCCCCTACTAATAGTCCCGTTTGAAGCAGTGGAAATTTTCTGCTAGTTAGAAAAGTTGCTAGGGCTAAAGGAAACTGAGAAAACAAAAGCCCTACTAGAAAGATTATTAACCACTTCCCCCGGTTTAATACTTCACCCCAAATATTCTTTTTTATCATCAATCATACTCCTACCATTCAATCAAAATCACCTACCTAGTTTGAAGCAATTTTCAAGTAACTATAATATAAAAAGGGGAGAACCCCTTTTTATATTATAGCATTTATAAGGCCATACTGATGTAGTTAAGGATAAACAAGGCATCCAAAATCCAAATCATGACATGAACATCTTTAGCTTGACCTTTAACAAGCTTAGTCAAAGTGTAAGTCAAGAAACCAACTGCAATCCCTTGAGTGATAGAGTAGCTGAATCCCATAAAGATAGATGTGAAGAAAGCAGGAACCGCTTCAGACATATCATCCCAATGGATATTTTTCAAGCTAGCCAACATCATAATCCCAACGATAATCAAGATTGGAGCTGTAGCGGCTGTTGGTACAATCGCTAGAAGTGGGCTAAAGAAGCTTGAGATCGCAAAACAGATTGCCACGACCAAGGCTGTCAAACCAGTACGTCCACCTGCACCGATACCAGCAGCAGACTCGACATAAGTCGTTACGTTCGAAGTACCAGCGATGGCACCAATTGAAGTACCAATCAAGTCAGAGTAAAGAGCCTTATCCAACTTAGCTGATTGGTGGTTTTCACCATTTGTCGCTACGATACCAACTTTTTCACCTGTACCGATCAAGGTACCAATTGTATCAAAAATATCTGTCAATGAGAAGGCAAGAATAGCCATCAGAGTTTCAGGCAAGCGAGCTGTATCTGAAATCAAAGCTCCCAAACCTTCTGAACCAAGAGCTGCACCAAAGACTGTCTTCAAATCTTCAAAGGCTGCACCAACATGGTTATTAGCAAAATCGATGCTTGACAAATCTACCAAACCAACTGCGATAGCAAGAATAGTTGTTGTCAAGATAGAGAGGATAATTCCCCCTTTAATCCCTTTAATAACAAAGAAGATCGTAATGGCAAGTCCTGCAAGAGCCACCAAAACAGCTGGATTATTAAAGCTGACCAATCCTGGAACCGCTGACGCATTTGCTGTAATCGCTGCTTGAGCCTTATCAGCCCCTTCTCCTGCAACCGTATAATTTCCTGGATCGATAGAGAATTTCAAAAGTCCAGCATTCTTAATCCCCACGTAGGCAAGGAAGACACCGATACCAGCTGAAATAGCTGAGCGAAGGGCATTTGGAATCGATTCAATGATCATTTTACGAACATTTGTCAAGGTAATAATCAATGAGATAATTCCACAGATGAAGACCATAGCTAGGGCTTCTTGCCATGAATAACCAAGTCCGAATACGACTGTAAAGGTAAAGAAGGCATTGAGTCCCATACCTGGCGCTTGAGCGTATGGCAGGTTAGCATAGAAGGCCATCATCAGGGTACCAGCAACTGCACCGATAATCGTTGCGAGGAAGACACCCTGAGCAGGCATTCCTGTTTGCGAAAGAATTTGTGGGTTTACAAAGAGAATATAGCTCATTGCAAAGAAAGTTGTTAAACCAGCGAGAACCTCTGTACGAACGTCTGTACCGTTCTCTTTTAGTTTAAATAATTTGTCCATTATCAATCTCCTTTTAATTTTTACGAACAATAATAGAATTATATCATTTATCATTCACTTTTTCAATATCTTTGTTTGATTTATTTAAGAATTTGATGAAATTTCTTTTTTTGTTTCGAATCTGCTTTTCTGCCTGCTTTCTGCTATAATAGTAGACATCTTATCTGAAAAGACACTAGAAAGGTCCCTATGACGAAGAAAATTATTGCAGTTGACCTGGATGGAACCCTGCTCAACTCAGACAGTCAGATTTCTGACTTTACCAAAAAAACCATTAAAAAAGTTGCTGAAAAAGGCCATCAGGTTATTATCACGACAGGTCGCCCTTACCGCATGTCAAAAGATTTTTACCGCGAGCTAGGCTTAGACACTCCTATGATTAACTTCAACGGTTCCCTCACTCATTTACCAGACCAAGTTTGGGACTTTGAAAAGTGTTTGACGGTAGACAAAAAATATCTTTTAGACATGGTTCAACGTTCAGAGGATATTCAAGCCGATTTTATTGCTGGAGAATATCGTAAAAAATTCTACATTACAAATCCTAATGAAGAAATTGCCAATCCCAAACTATTTGGTGTAGAAGCCTTCCAGCCTGAAAATCAATTTCAGCCTGAATTGGTGACCAAGGATCCTAACTGTATTCTGTTGCAGACCAGAGCCAGTGACAAATATGCCCTGGCAAAAGAAATGAACGCCTTCTACCAACATCAACTGTCTATCAATACCTGGGGTGGACCTCTCAATATCCTTGAATGTACCCCAAAAGGAGTCAATAAGGCTTTTGCTTTGGACTACTTGCTCAAAGTAATGAATCGTGATAAAAAGGATTTGATTGCCTTTGGAGATGAACACAATGATACCGAAATGCTAGCTTTTGCTAGTAAAGGTTATGCAATGAAAAATGCCAATCCAGAGCTGCTCCCTTACGCGGATGAGCAAATCGCCCTAACCAATGACCAAGATGGGGTTGCCAAAACCCTGCAAGACTTATTCTTATAGTCCATACTGACCAGCTTTCAAGCTGGTCTTTGTGCTTTTTTCACAGTCTTATCAACCGGTTAATCGATTATTCTACTTTTTACCTCCAAGACCTTGGAAAAGGCTTTCTTTTGTGATATACTTCACATATAAATACAAGAGAGCTCGTCACACTCGACTCTGTTGACACAAAATCAATCCAGTCCCGTTGTCCCTGTTCTCGGCCAATATCAAGGAGGATAGCTATGAAAGCTGTTGTTGTAAATCCAGAAAGCACTGGTGTTGCTGTTGAAGAAAAAGTACTCCGTCCACTTGAAACTGGGGAAGCACTTGTAGAAATTGAATACTGTGGTGTTTGCCACACTGACCTCCACGTTGCCCATGGCGACTTCGGTCAGGTACCAGGACGTGTCCTAGGTCACGAAGGTGTTGGTATCGTTAAAGAAATTGCCCCAGATGTAAAAAGCCTTAAAGTCGGTGACCGCGTCAGCGTTGCTTGGTTCTTTGAAGGATGTGGCACTTGCGAATACTGTACTACTGGCCGTGAAACTCTTTGCCGTACAGTGAAAAATGCTGGCTACTCAGTAGATGGTGGTATGGCTGAACAATGTATTGTAACTGCAGACTATGCTGTCAAAGTTCCTGACGGACTTGATCCAGCCCAAGCTTCTTCTATCACATGTGCTGGTGTAACAACCTATAAAGCTATTAAAGAAGCCAAAGTTGAACCAGGCCAATGGGTTGTTCTTTACGGCGCTGGTGGACTTGGTAACCTAGCTGTTCAATACGCTAAAAAAGTATTCAATGCTCATGTCATCGCAGTTGATATCAATAACGACAAACTTGCCCTTGCAAAAGAAGTGGGTGCGGACATTGTTATTAACGGCCTAGAAGTTGATGATGTACCAGGACTCATCAAGGAAAAAACTGATGGAGGAGCTCATTCAGCTGTCGTAACTGCTGTATCTAAAGTCGCCTTCAACCAGGCTGTTGACTCAGTCCGTGCTGGTGGTCGCGTGGTTGCCGTTGGTCTTCCTTCTGAAATGATGGAACTCAGCATCGTCAAAACCGTTCTAGATGGAATCCAAGTCATCGGTTCTCTTGTTGGAACTCGTAAAGACTTGGAAGAAGCCTTCCAATTCGGTGCAGAAGGTTTAGTAGTTCCAGTTGTTCAAAAACGTCCAGTAGAAGATGCTGTAGCCATTTTCGACGAAATGGAAAAAGGTCAAATCCAAGGACGTATGGTACTCGACTTCACCCACTAATCTAATAAAAACCTATTTTAAAAGTTGGAATACGCTTCCAACTTTTTTATATTAAATTTTTAAATAAGGATTCAAAAAAACTTCTCTAAAACTCAATATATCAATATTTTCAGATGTAATCTTTTTAATTATTTTATGATAAATAGTTGATTTTTAGATGAAAACGGTTTATACTTAAAAAGTCTTAAAGTTTTCTTAAACGAAAACTAAAACAAAAAAGGAGGAATGACAATAATGAGTATCGGAATCATTATTGCGAGCCACGGCGAATTTGCTGCGGGTATTCATCAGTCAGGATCTATGATCTTTGGTGAACAAGAAAAGGTTCAAGTTGTAACCTTTATGCCAAATGAAGGTCCTGATGATTTATACGCTAAGTTTAATAACGCTGTTGCTGCATTTGACGCAGAAGATGAGGTTCTAGTTTTGGCTGACCTTTGGAGTGGATCTCCATTCAACCAAGCTAGCCGCGTGATGGGAGAAAATCCTGAGCGTAAGTTTGCCATCATCACAGGACTTAATTTACCGATGTTAATTCAAGCCTATACAGAGCGCCTCATGGACGCTGCTGCAGGTGTAGAAAAAGTCGCTGCGAATATCATTAAAGAAGCCAAAGATGGCATCAAAGCTCTTCCAGAAGAGCTAAACCCAGTTGAGGAAGTGGCAAGCGCTGCAGCTGCTCCAGTTGCCCAAGCTGCTATTCCAGAAGGAACTGTCATCGGAGACGGTAAACTCAAAATCAACCTTGCCCGTCTAGACACTCGTCTACTTCACGGTCAAGTTGCAACTGCTTGGACTCCAGATTCAAAAGCAGACCGTATCATCGTTGCTTCAGATAACGTAGCTAAAGACGAATTACGTAAAGAATTGATTAAACAAGCAGCTCCAGGTAAAGTGAAAGCAAACGTTGTTCCTATCCAAAAACTAATCGACGTTGCAAAAGATCCTCGCTTCGGAGGAACACATGCCCTTATCTTGTTTGAAACACCTCAAGATGCCCTTCGTGCAATCGAAGGTGGCGTGCCAATCAAAACTCTTAATGTTGGATCAATGGCTCACTCAACTGGTAAAACAATGGTTAACAACGTTTTGTCTATGGACAAAGATGACGTTGCTACATTTGAAAAAATGCGTGACCTTGGTGTTGAATTTGATGTACGTAAAGTACCAAACGACACCAAAAAAGATTTGTTTGACTTGATCAACAAAGCAAACGTGCAATAATCGATTTTATGAAAGGATTTTAAAGATGTCTATTATTTCTATGGTTTTAGTAGTCGTTGTAGCCTTCCTAGCAGGTCTTGAAGGTATCCTCGACCAGTTCCAATTCCATCAACCAATCGTAGCTTGTACCCTTATCGGTCTTGTTACTGGTAACCTTGAAGCAGGGATCATCCTTGGTGGTTCTCTTCAAATGATCGCCCTTGGTTGGGCTAACATCGGAGCTGCCGTAGCTCCTGACGCTGCTCTTGCTTCTGTTGCTGCTGCCATTATCATGGTTCTTGGTGGCGACTTTACTAAGACAGGTATCGGTGTTGCCCAAGCAGTTGCTATCCCTCTTGCAGTTGCTGGTCTATTCTTGACTATGATTGTCCGTACACTCTCTGTCGGATTGGTTCACACTGCTGATGCTTCTGCTAAAAAAGGTGACTTCAAAGCAGTTGAACGTGCTCACTTTGTCGCACTTCTTCTTCAAGGTCTTCGTATTGCAGTCCCTGCAGCACTCCTTCTAATGGTACCAACTGAAACCGTACAAAGCATTCTAAATGCTATGCCTGATTGGCTTAAAGATGGTATGGCTATCGGTGGTGGTATGGTCGTTGCCGTTGGTTACGCTATGGTTATCAACATGATGGCAACTCGTGAAGTATGGCCATTCTTCGCTATCGGTTTCGTGCTTGCTGCCGTGTCAGATATTACTCTAATCGGATTTGGTGCTATCGGTGTTGCTATCGCTCTTATCTACCTTCACCTTTCTAAAACTGGTGGAAATGGTGGCGGAGGAGCCGCAACTTCTAACGACCCAATCGGCGATATCCTAGAAGACTACTAAGATAAGAAAGGACTGAAAACATCATGACTGAAAAACTTCAATTAACTAAATCAGATCGTAAAAAAGTTTGGTGGCGTTCAACTTTCTTACAAGGTTCTTGGAACTATGAACGTATGCAAAACTTGGGTTGGGCTTACTCATTAATTCCAGCTCTTAAAAAACTCTACACTAAAAAAGAAGATCAAATCGCTGCTCTTGAACGCCATCTTGAGTTCTTCAACACTCACCCATACGTAGCCGCTCCAATCATGGGGGTTACTCTTGCACTTGAAGAAGAACGTGCTAACGGTGTTGAAATTGATGACGCTGCTATCCAAGGGGTTAAAATCGGTATGATGGGACCTCTTGCTGGTATCGGTGACCCAGTATTCTGGTTTACAGTACGCCCAATCCTTGGATCACTCGGTGCTTCACTTGCCCTTACTGGTAATATCTTAGGTCCAATCCTCTTCTTCGTTCTTTGGAACTTGATTCGTATGTCATTCTTGTGGTATACACAAGAGATTGGATACAAGGCTGGATCAGAAATCACTAAAGATATGTCTGGCGGTATCCTTCAAGACATCACTAAAGGAGCTTCTATCCTTGGTATGTTCATTCTTGCTGTCCTTGTTCAACGTTGGGTAAATATTAAATTTGCTTTCGATGTTGCCAAAGTTCAACTAGATGAAAAGGCTTATATCCATTGGGATAAATTGCCAGAAGGATCTAAAGGTATCCAAGAAGCATTCGCACAAGTAGGACAAGGATTGTCTCAAACACCTGAAAAAGTTACTACTTTCCAACAAAACTTGGATATGTTGATCCCTGGACTATCAGGACTACTCCTTACTCTCCTTTGCATGTACTTGCTTAAGAAAAAAGTATCTCCAATCACTATTATCCTTGCACTCTTCGCAGTGGGTATTGTGGCACATGTTCTTCACATCATGTAATCAAGCAACTTAAAAGGAATCAGGTTCTAAAATCTGATTCCTTTTTTCTATACTTTTATTCGGCCAAGGCACCCATTGGATCCCATGGTGCGAGTACAATTGGTTCTGATTCATAGGCAGCTTGTTCTTCTGCTGTCAGCAATTCCTTACGGACAACGATTTGGTAAGTGTATTCGTCCATCCAAGCGTCTGAGGCAACAAAGTACCCATCGGTACCAACCTTGTCTCCCCATGAGTTTTCAACCTTCCACTTGGTTGACTTCCCATTTTCATCCAAATCAACACCTGTCAAGACCATGGCGTGGGTCATCAAACTTTCGCTGTAATCCAAACGTCCAGCCTTGTCTTGAGTGAGTTTAATGTCCATGCTTGATTCAAAGTCATAAACATCTGTCGCAAGGATTCCAGCCTTACGGTTGCTGAGCTGGCCGACATCAGAACCAAACCAAACAGTCTCACCTGCTTGCATTTGAGCAATTGCCAACTCTTTCAAGCGCTCCATCGGCACGTTGATGTAACGAACCGCACGGCTACCAACCACATTTCCTAACATCTCAACTGTGTAAGATTTTCCGTAAGGCTTGTCAGCAGTTGGAGCATTGATAACAGAAACATAATCTTCTAGAGGAAGATTGACATATTTCTTGTAAAACTCTTGTGGTGTAATGCCCTTTTCGCTTTGGTAGTTGTTATCTTTATCGCGATAAGCAAAGTCAAACTGACGTGGTGGAAGTCCTAATGACATGGCAAGGAAATTAAAGATTTCTTGCAAGAGGTCTTCTTTCTTAGCTTGAACAGTCGCTTGGTCCGCACCAGAAGTAAGCAAGTCACGCAAGATTTGAGCATCTTGGCGAAGCAATTTGTTAAGTATTGCATTTAACTCACGGCTACTACTAGATGAAACAGACTCAGGGTAAACTGACTTAGGCACGACACCGTATTTCTCAAAGAGAGAAACGACCATATCCCATTGACCGCCATCTTGTTGAGGTGTTTGAAGTAGGAATTTAACCTTACGGCTCGTCAAATCTTGGTCTGCGGTTGCAATGACTTGCTCCAAGAACCAGTTGGATTTCTCATACTTATCCCAGAAGAATGTATGAGCCTGTGACAACTCAAAGTTTTCCAATTTATATTGAGAGATGAGTTTGTGACGGAAGGTGTTAAGGGCTGCAAACATCCAGCAACGACCAGACGCTTTCTGGTTTGTTACCTTGTCCTTGGTCAAATCCAATGAGAAAACAGGTGTGTTGTCTACATGGCTTTGGCGACGTTCTAGGGCTGCAAAAATTCCATTATGGCTAGCAGCATTTTCAATCGCTTGGTATTTTACATTTGCTTCATAGTTGGCAAATAATTTATCAGTAAATGATTCTTGAATCGCGTTCATAGATTCCTCCTTTTATTCTACAGTCTATTATAACGCTTTTCACAAAGTAAGCAACTGAAAAACATAAAAGGCAAGGATATTCTTCCTCACCTTTTCGAATATAAATCAAATTAGGCAATATTCGCAAGGAGAGCTTCTAACTCTTCCTTGGTCAAGCGACGCCATTCCCCTCTTTGTAAGTTATCATCTAACATCAGAGTTCCCATAGTCAAACGCTGTAGGTCTACTACTTCCTTACCACAGTATGCCACCATACGCTTGACCTGATGGAACTTCCCTTCTGCAATAGTCACACGGATTTGGCTCTGATTCTTTTCTGAATCTACCAACACAAGCTCCAGTCTGGCGGGCTGACAGGTAAAGTCTTTGAGAGGAATTCCCTTAGCAAATATCTCTACGTCTTCTTGGGTCATAATTCCCTTAACCTGTGCCAGATAGGTCTTATCCACATGACGCTTGGGTGAAAGAAGAGCATGGGCAAGCTGGCCGTCATTAGTCAAGAGCAAAAGACCATGCGTGTCAATATCCAAGCGTCCTACTGGGAAAACTTCCTTGCTCCGAGCAATATCATCCAGCAAGTCCAGAACGGTTCTGTGTTTGGGATCCTCAGTCGCTGAAATAGCCCCTTTGGGCTTGTTCATCATGTAGTAGACAAACTCTTCATACTCCAACACTTTCCCATCAAAGCGAATGTCATCTCTTTCTTCATCAATCTGCAATTTAGCTGACTTTTCTTTTTTACCATTTACCGTCACGCGACCAGCCTTGAGCAAGTTTTTGACCTCAGTTCGGCTCCCCACAGCGCAGGCAACTAAAAATTTATCCAATCTCATAGAACTATTATATCATACTCAAAAGGAGGCTGGTACAATGACCAACCTCCTTTTCGTTTCATACTCTTCAAAAATCTCTTCAAACCGCGTCAACGTCGCCTTGCCGTATGTATGGTTACTGACTTCGTCAGTTCTATCTGCAACCTCAAAACAGTGTTTTGAGCTGGCTTCGTCAGTTCTATCTACAACCTCAAAGCAGTGCTTTGAGCAACCTGCGGCTAGTTTCCTAATTTGCTCTTTGATTTTCATTGAGTATCAGATTTAAGGAATTAACTTCCTCGTCTCCAGAAAATCGCTAAGACAATCATGGAACCTAGTATTGCCGGAATAATGGCAGTTCCTGCTATTATCGGTCCCCAAGTCCCAAAAAGCAAATGCCCTATAAAGGCACCAATCCATCCGAGAAACATTTTTCCAAAACATCCCATGCGTTCTCCACGATTGGTCAGAGTACCTGCTAAAAATCCCACTAGGAGACCAACGAACATACTTCCTAACATATTATCTCCTTAATTTGCCCAATCTCCGTTACGGAAGAGTGGTACACGTGTCCCATCCTCACGGATACCATCGATATCCATTTGGTTAGAACCAATCATAAAGTCTACGTGAACATCTGAACGGTTAAGCCCCGCAGCTTCAAGCTCCTCTTCGCTCATCTCCGCTCCATCAACAACGCTAGTTGCATAGGCTGCACCGATAGCCAAGTGATTTGACGCATTTTCATCGAAAAGGGTGTTAAAGAAGGTAATGCCTGACTGAGAAATTGGGCTTGGATCTGGTACCAAGGCACATTCACCTAAGGCACGCGCACCCGCATTTTCAAAGACAAGGTCTTTCATGACCTGATCACCCTTCTCAGCAGTGATATCTACGATTTGTCCATCCTTAAAGGTCACCTTAATACCTTCAATGATATTGCCGTTATAGCTAAGTGGTTTTGTAGAAGTGACATAACCATCTGCGCGACGGAAGTCAGGTGCTGTGAAGACTTCCTCTGTCGGCATATTTGGCAAGAATCCTTCGCCCTGTGCATTGATAGCACCAGCTGATTCCCAAACGTGGTTTTTCGGCAAGCCAAGTGTCAAATCTGTTCCTGGCGCTGTGTAGTGAAGGGCTGAAAATTGTTCTTTATTGAGCATATCAGCCTTACTCTTAAGGATAGCTGCATGCTCTTCCCAAGCCTTAACAGGATCTTCTTCGTAAACACGGCAAGTTTTGAAGATTTGGTCCCAAAGGAGATCGACTGCTTCTTCGTCGCTCGCAGCATTTGGAAAGACTTTCTTAGCCCACTCAAGTCCAGCAGCGGCTGCTACCGTCCAGCTAACCTTGTTGGATTGAGTTGCGATACGCATTGGCTTCATGGCAAGCCCCATAGCTTTAGCAGAAGCTGAAAGCTTGTCAGCGTCCACTCCGTTCAAGGCACCCGGATCAGAAGAACGAACCCCAAGACGGCTAGCTTTTTTCTCCAAAAGATAGTTCATCTCAGCAATCTTGTATTCAGGCACATTGTCTAAACGCTTCATCGGCGCATGGAGGAATTTCTCACGGTTAATGACATCATCTGTCCACTGAACAATAACCTCGTGCGCACCCAAAGCATAAGCTTCTTTGACGATTAAGTGAGCCAACTCACGTTGCTCCACATCGATAGAGAGAGCCAAAGTGTGACCAGGTTGCACGTTGATACCGTTCGCAACCAATAATTTTGCATATTTTTCTAGATTTTCTTTAAAATTTGGTAAAACCATGTTGTTTTCTCTTTTCTATTTTTATTTTTCTTTCAAAGCAGAGAATAATCCTGCTAAAGCAATGGCACCTGACAAGAGTGCTGTTGATAGAAGAATTGTCTGATCAGCAAGTTCTAGCTGATAGTCAAACACCTTCTCAGCCGGCCTATCTTCCGCAAAAATTCTTAGTTTCATCTTTTTTCCTCAAAGACCTTAAAACAACTCATCAAACAAACTTAACTGGTTATCCTCTGGCATATTGCCCAGAATCCCCATTTCATCCATCTTTTCAACCAAAGTTGAGGAAAGTCCGCCACGTTTTCGTAGTTCTGTTTTAGAGAGGAATTCTCCCTCTTCACGCGCTCGTACCAACTGCTTAGCAACGTTCTCTCCCAGACCATCCATTGCTACAAATGGCGGGATGAGGGTATCTCCATCGATAAGGAACTCTGTCGCCTGACTACGGTAGAGATCGAGTTTACCAAACTTGAAACCACGTTCCCACATCTCATTGACAATCTCAAGAGTTGTATAAAGATCAATTTCCACATTAGAGGCTTCATTGTTCTTCCGTTTTTCAGAGATTTCTTCCATTCTGCGCTTGATAGCCTCCAAGCCCGCCCCCATGGTCTTGATATCAAAAGCCTTAGCACGGATTGAGAAATAAGCACAGTAGTAATAAATGGGATGATGAACCTTGAAGTAAGCTACACGTAAGGCCATCATAACGTAGGCTGCCGCATGGGCTTTAGGGAACATGTACTTAATTTTCCCACAGGATTCGATATACCACTCTGGCACCTTATTAGCCTTCATGGCTTCGATATAGCCATTTCTCTCCTCTTCTGAAATCTTCAGCCATAAGCCTTTACGCACCCGTTCCATGATGGTAAAGGCCATCTTAGGTTCTAGACCAGCATGCATGAGGTAAACCATGATGTCGTCCCGACAACCGATAACAGTCGATAGGTCTGCTATTCCTTGCTTAATCAGATCTTGAGCATTGCCCAGCCAAACGTCGGTACCATGGGACAACCCTGACAACTGAAGCAACTCCGCAAAAGTTGTCGGATGGGTTTCATCGACCATGCCTCGGACAAAGTTGGTCCCAAACTCTGGAATTCCCAGCATGCCCGTAGGCGTTCCGATTTGCTCAGGTGTCACTCCTAGCACATCAGTCCCAGAAAAGAGGGCCATTACGCCTTCGTCATCCATAGGAATTTCATTAGGGTCAATCCCAGACAAGTCCTGCAATTTCCGAATCATGGTCGGATCATCATGTCCCAGCACATCAAGTTTGAGGACATTCTCATCGATATCGTGGAAGTTAAAGTGGGTCGTCTGCCATTCAGCCGTCACATCATCTGCTGGATACTGGACAGGCGTAAAATCATAGACATCCATGTAGTTAGGAATAACAACGATTCCCCCGGGGTGTTGTCCCGTCGTCCGCTTGACACCAGCTGCACCTTGAGCAAGGCGTTCCACCTCTGCATCACGATAAAACTTCCCGTAGTCTCTCTCGTAGCCCTTTACAAATCCATAAGCAGTCTTGGCAGCCACCGTACCAACCGTTCCTGCACGGAAGGCATATTCTTCACCAAAGATATCACGCACATCCAAGTGGGCGCTAGGCTGGTCTTCTCCCGAGAAGTTCAAGTCAATATCGGGAACCTTGTCCCCATCAAAACCAAGGAAAGTCTCGAAAGGAATATCCTGTCCGTTTTTGCTGAGTTTGTGACCACAGTTCGGACAGTCCTTATTGGGCATATCAAAACCTGAACCATAAGAACCATCGGTGATAAACTCACTGTACTGACACTGACCACAGACATAGTGAGGAGATAGAGGATTAACCTCCGTAATCCCAATCATGGTCGCAACGAAACTGGAACCGACAGAGCCACGAGAACCAACCAAGTAACCCCGTTCATTAGAGCGTTGCACCAACATCTGGGAAGCTAGATAAATCACAGCAAATCCATTCCCCAGTATGGATGTTAATTCTTTTTCAATCCGCAAATCAACGATATCTGGTAGCGGATTTCCATAAATCTCAAAAGCTTTCTTATAGGTCAACTCAGCAACTGTTTCTTCAGCCTTATCGATGAAAGGCGTGTACAAGTCCCCCTTAACAACCTCAACAGGTTCAAAGATATCTGCCAAGGCATTGGTGTTTTCAATAACCAATTTACGTGCCAGTTCCTCTCCCAAGAAGGCAAATTCATCCAACATTTCATTAGTCGTTCTAAAATGAACTTTTGGAAGTGGTGCTGGTTGGGCATGTTCACCATGACCGATGGTTCGGTTAATCATAGCCCCTTGGCCCAAACTACGGACGATAATTTCGCGGTAAATCTCTTCTTCTGGTTCGATATAGTGGACATTTCCCGTAGCCAAAACGGGCTTGCCAAGACGGTCGCCGACCTCTATCAAACTCTTGATAATGGTCTGTAGTTCTTCCATATCCTTGACCTGCTCCTTGGCGATCAATGGCGCATAGATAGCTGGTGGCATGACCTCGATAAAGTCATAATACTTGGCCACCTCAACCGCCGCATCCACACCTTGGGAAACGACTGCATCAAAAACTTCACCTTCAGAGCAAGCTGAGCCTAAAATCAAACCTTCCCGATGGGCATCTAAAACCGTTCTCGGAACCCGTGGCACCCCTTCAAAGTACTTGGTATTGGATAAAGAAACCAGCTTAAAGATATTTTTTAGACCTACCTGATTCTTGACATAGATGGTCGCATGCTTGATCCGAGCTTTTTTATAAGAATCTGGACTAATCAAATCGATGTTAAGTCTAGCCAAGTCGGTTACACCATGTTTTTCTGCCACCTCTTTGATAAAGATGAAGAGCAGACGACCAGTAGCTTCCGCATCGTAGTTGGCCATGTGGTGATGTTCTAAGGCCACACCAAAACGCTTGGTCAAAGGTCCCAAACCATGACGTTTATACTCAGGATAGAGGTTTCTAGCAAACTCCAGCGTATCAATAACTGGCTGAGTAATCTTTGGCAGACCATGACGCTCATAGTTGGCATTCATAAAGCCAACGTCAAAGGTCGCATTGTGGGCAACTAGGACCGTATCCTTGCAAAATTCTTGGAATTCTTTCAAAACTTGTTCTAGTGGTTTGGTATTTTTGACATGGTCATCTGTAATTCCAGTCAACTCAGTCGTAAAAGCTGACAAGGGATGTCCAGGATTGATAAATTCATCAAATTCAGCAATGACATTCCCCTTGTACATCTTAGAAGCCGCAACCTGAATCAAGTCATTATAAATAGCTGAAAGTCCCGTTGTTTCCACGTCAAAGACCACATAGGTCGCTTCTGACAAGTCCATCTCTACTTCGTTATAGACGATAGGAACACGGTCCTCCACGATATTGGCTTCCATACCATAGATCAGCTGGATTCCCGCTTTCTTAGCCGCCTTATAACCGTGTGGGAAGGACTGAACATTTCCATGGTCCGTGATGGCAACCGCCTTGTGTCCCCACTTAGCAGCTGTCGCAACGATCTCTTCTACCTCGGGTAGTGCATCCATGGTCGACATGTTAGTATGAGCATGAAACTCAACCCGACGCTCACCTTCTGGCATCAAGTCCTTCCGCTCATAGTGAACAACTTCCTGCACGTCTTGCACGTTCATAGTCAAATCACGTGTGAAGTTATTCATCTCCACATTCCCACGAACTCGGAGCCAAGAGTTTTTCTTGATTAAATCAAACTTCTGAGCCTCTTCCTCGTTCTTAACCCACTTTTGCATCGAAAAACTTGAAGTGTAGTCCGTCATTTTAAAGTTGATCAAAACACGCCCTGTTCTGGTCACTTTTTGCTCCACATCAAAAACAACCCCTTCAAAGACCAAACGATTTTCCTCCGTCGTCACTTCGATCATAGGAGTAATCTCCACCTTGTCCAACTTTGGTTTAGGTGTAGCTTTTTTAGCTTGAAAATCAAAGGATGGTTTCTCTTCCGCTGGAGGAGGTGCCATCTGTTCTAGTTGTTCCATAGCACGGAGCGCTTCCTCGTTAGCAGCTTGAACAATCTGCTCATTTTCAGCATGAAAGGCCTCTTCCTGCTCTTGTGTCAGGACATCATTCTTCTCTACTTGACAATTAAAAGCTGGAAAACCAAACTTTTCAAGTTGTTTCGCTAAATTAGGAAGGTGATTTTTCTTAAAATGCTCCTTATCAATCGCCTCAGATCCTTCAATAAATAGCTGATTGCCCTCCGCACGAACTCGCAAATTCTGATAAAGGGACTTAAAACCTTGGCTAGCACATGGCCCTTCAGAAAAAGCCTCTCTATAGTAGGACTGCAAGAGTTGATTTGAAAATTCTTGAGACAGAGCCTTGATTTCGAAAATAGCTTTATTGCCTGTCTTAGAAAATTCTTCGCTCAAACCTTTCTTTATTTCTAAAAAGATTTCAATCGGTAAAATATTAGAAAATACGAAATGAAATTCCCATACCTTACTAATTTTATGAACCACAACTCGCTCAATATCGGCCTGCGCTAAAGCAGGAGCCTGTCTCATTTCAGCAGGCATCCCCAGTTGATTCATCAAAATTTCAAAACTATTTGACATTCATTTTCCTCACATTATTCTCCTACTATTTTACCATACTTAGAGGTGTTTTCTAAAGACAAAAGGAAGCCACTAAGTGACTTCCTTCTAGAGTGAGGACTGATTAGTCTTCACCTTTGTTTTTCTTAATGATTTCTTCTTGTACTGACTTAGGTACATCTTCGTAGTGGTCAAATACCATCATGAATGTACCACGTCCTTGAGATGCAGAACGAAGAACTGTTGCGTAACCGAACATTTCAGCAAGTGGAACGTAAGCACGAACGATTTGGCTGTTACCATGTGCTTCCATACCATCTACACGTCCACGACGAGCAGTTACGTGACCCATAACATCACCAAGGTTTTCTTCTGGAACAGTGATTGTTACAAGCATCATTGGTTCAAGGATAGCTGGTTGTGCTGATTTAGCAGCTTCTTTAAGGGCAAGTGAAGCCGCGATCTTGAAGGCAGTTTCAGATGAGTCGACATCGTGGTATGAACCATCGTAAAGCTTAGCTTTAACGTCAACCATTGGGTAACCTGCAAGTACACCGTTAGCCATAGATTCTACCAAACCTTTTTCAACCGCTGGGATAAATTCGCGAGGAACCACACCACCGACGATTGCGTTTTCGAATTCGAATCCTTTACCTTCTTCGTTTGGAGTAAATTCAATCCATACATCACCAAATTGACCTTTACCACCAGACTGACGTTTGAAGAATCCACGTGCTTGAGTAGAAGCGCGGAATGTTTCACGGTAAGATACTTGAGGAGCACCTACGTTAGCTTCAACTTTGAACTCACGACGCATACGGTCAACAAGGACGTCAAGGTGAAGCTCACCCATACCAGAGATAACTGTTTCACCAGTTTCAACGTTTGTTTCAACGCGGAATGTTGGATCTTCTTCAGCCAATTTTTGAAGGGCGATACCCATCTTGTCTTGGTCAGCTTTAGATTTTGGCTCAACCATCAATTGGATAACTGGTTCTGGAACGTTGATTGACTCAAGGATGATTTTAGCTTTTTCATCTGTCAATGAGTCACCAGTTGTAGTATCTTTCAAACCAACGGCAGCAGCGATATCACCTGAGTAAACAGTGTCAATTTCTTGACGGCTGTTGGCGTGCATTTGAAGGATACGTCCGATACGCTCACGTTTACCTTTAGAAGTGTTCAATACGTATGAACCTGATTGAAGAACACCAGAGTAAACACGGAAGAATGTCAAACGACCTACAAATGGGTCAGTCATGATCTTGAAGGCAAGAGCTGCAAATGGCTCTTCATCAGATGCTGGACGAGTTTCTTCTTCGTCTGTATCTGGGTTAATACCCTTGATTGCTGGGATGTCAAGTGGGCTTGGAAGGTAGTCGATAACCGCATCAAGCATCAATTGAACACCTTTGTTTTTGAAGGCAGAACCACACAATACTGGGAAGAATTCAACGTTGATAGTCGCTTTACGGATACCAGCTTTCAATTCTTCGTTAGTGATTTCTTCACCTTCGAGGTATTTCATCATCAATTCTTCGTCAGTTTCAGCAACTGCTTCGATCAATTTTTCACGGTATTCTTGAGCTTGGTCAAGGTATTCAGCTGGAATATCTTCTTCAAGGATATCTGTACCAAGGTCGTTAGTATAGATTTCAGCTTTCATCTTGATCAAGTCGATGATACCACGGAAGTCATCTTCAGAACCGATTGGCAATTGGATTGGGTGTGCATTTGCTTGAAGACGATCGTGAAGTGTGCTTACAGAGTAAAGGAAGTCAGCACCGATTTTGTCCATTTTGTTGGCAAATACGATACGTGGAACTCCGTACTCAGTTGCTTGACGCCAAACTGTTTCAGTTTGAGGCTCAACACCTGATTGTGAGTCAAGAACGGTAACCGCACCATCCAATACACGAAGAGAACGTTGTACTTCGATTGTGAAGTCCACGTGTCCTGGTGTGTCGATGATGTTTACGCGGTGGTTGTTCCATTGAGCTGTTGTCGCAGCAGATGTGATAGTGATACCACGTTCTTGCTCTTGCTCCATCCAGTCCATTTGTGACGCACCTTCGTGAGTTTCACCGATTTTGTGGATTTTACCAGTGTAGTAAAGAATACGCTCAGTAGTTGTTGTTTTACCAGCATCGACGTGAGCCATGATACCGATATTACGAGTTTTTTCAAGTGAAAATTCGCGTGCCATGAGGTTTGTTTCTCCTATTTATTTTTGATTTCTATTCTATTATAACACGATTTTAATAAAAACGGATAGGCAGGACCTACCCGTTCTCAATGTTTTCATGCTATTGTTGGTTTCAACTTACGAGATGGTAAGTTGAGTTGAACTCGGGCTAAAGTTAATTAGCCGATTTGAGCCGGAACGGGATGCTGTGTGAAAAAGATAAACTTCCTTGTATTCGTCGAATACTGCGTCAGTTTCCTATTTTCACCTTGCATCCTTACCGTTCCTAGCATCATGATTTTACCAACGGAAGTGTGCGAATGCACGGTTAGCTTCAGCCATACGGTGAGTGTCTTCACGTTTCTTAACAGCTGCACCAGTGTTGTTAGCAGCATCCAAGATTTCTTTTGCAAGACGGTCTTGCATTGTGTGTTCACCACGAAGACGAGCGATTGTTACCAACCAACGAAGTCCAAGTGTTGTACGACGTTCTGGACGAACTTCAACTGGGACTTGGTAGTTAGAACCACCAACACGACGTGCACGTACTTCAAGTACAGGCATGATGTTTTCCATAGCTGTTTCAAATACTTCAAGTGCATCGTTACCAGTAGCTTCTTTGATTTGCTCAAAAGCACCGTAAACGATTGAAGCAGCTGTACCACGTTTACCGTCAAGCATAACGCGGTTGATAAGACGAGTAACTAGTTGTGAATTGTAAAGCGGATCTGGCAATACGTCACGTTTTGGAGCTCTATTTTTACGACTCATTTCTCTTTATCCCCTTTCCTTATGCTTTTGGACGTTTAGTACCGTATTTAGAACGGCCTTGTTTACGATCGTTAACACCTGCAGTATCAAGTGCACCACGGACGATATGGTAACGTACCCCTGGAAGGTCTTTTACACGTCCACCACGAAGAAGAACCACGCTGTGCTCTTGCAAGTTGTGTCCGATACCTGGGATGTAGGCAGTAACTTCGATAAGGTTGCTCAAACGTACACGAGCGAATTTACGAAGGGCTGAGTTAGGTTTTTTAGGTGTCATTGTTCCAACACGAGTTGCAACACCACGTTTTTGTGGTGAAGAAACGTTTGTTTGAACTTTTTTATGACTGTTGTAACCAACGTTCAAAGCTGGTGATTTAGATTTTTCTACTTTTGATTTACGCGGTTTGCGAACCAATTGGTTAATTGTAGGCATCTACATTCTCCTGTGTTTTTTTATTTTTGGTGATGATACACTTGGTGACAGCTATCATCTGTGTGTACTTTTGCAACATTTGTCAGCACGTCCCTGTACACTCTTGAGAGACCAAAAGTAAAAAGTACCGTCTATTATTGTAACAAATTTTTCCCTTTCTTGTCAAGATATTTTTCTTTTTTATTGTTATTTTTAGCTCGTTTGTATTGCTCCCAAAAGAAAGAAAAGGAGGAATAAATCCCTCCTAAAGTTTGGTATTGTTCCATGCAATCCCATCCCATCAATTTTAGCACATAATGTTCAAAAAATATTATATCATCACAACCAACCAGATTCTTTCGCAATATTAGCTGCCTCTGTTCGATTAGCAGCATCTAGTTTAGAAAGAATATTGGTGACATAGTTTCGGACGGTTCCGTTTGATAAATAAAGTTGATCTGCAATTTCTTGGTTAGACAAGCCTTGAGCAATTCTCTTTAAAACTGCGACTTCTTGCTCTGTTAATGGATTGGGATGCGTCATCACCACTTCCATCAATTCAGGAGAATACTCCTTACGTCCTTCGAGGACGGTGTGCAAGGTTTGCATGAGGTCTGCAATGCTTCTTTCTTTTAATACATAAGCATCTACACCAGCCTTGACCGCACGTTCAAAATACCCAGGACGCTTGAAGGTCGTCACCACAACCACCTTTGTTTCTAGATTTTCTGCTCGTATCCACTCCAAGACTTCAAGACCTGTCTTAACAGGCATTTCTACGTCAAGGATGGCGATATCAACAGACTCCTTTTCTAATAGTTGGATTGCTTCCTGCCCATTCTTGACTTGAAGAACAGACTCCACATCCGGTTGAAGCGTGAGCAATTGACACATAGCATCTCGCAACATACTTTGATCTTCTGCGACTAATACTTTCATCTACATTCTCTCCTTATAAGCTAGTCGAACCTGAACTTCTGTCAGTTGTTTTTGACTAATTACATTTACCTCTCCCGAAAATGGAAGGACACGATCTCGAACTGTATGGAGCTCATTCCCTTTTATTGAAGTAAAACCACAACCATCATCTCTTACTGTTAAAAGGAGTTCTTTCTCTGTCCGTTCTAATCTTAAGTAAGCTTTAGACGCTTTAGCATGCTTGATGATATTGGTTGCCAGTTCTAATAAAATCATAGCAGCCGTGGACTCCATATCCTGGGTCAAGCTAGCCTTGTCCAAGTGATTGTCAACTTGAACCTCAATGCCAGCAATTTCTAGCATCTTTTTGACAGTTTCAAGTTCTGAAGCTAAGGTCCGTGACTTCAGATTTTCCACAATAGTTCGTACTTCATTCATGGAATCCTTGCTTATCTGCTGAATTTCTTTTAATTCCTTCTCCACCTGTGGATAAGCCTCCATCTGAAATAACTGCAAGGCGAGATCCGTTTTGACACTCAGCATAGCAAAGGTGTGTCCCAGACTATCATGCAAATCCTGACCGATACGACTGCGTTCATTTTCTGCTAGCAAGAGATTTATCTGGGCATTTTGCTTAGCCTGAGCTTCTTTCAAATCCTCTACAATTCGAACCCGAACCAAGCCAAAAGTCATCAAATCGACAAAAGTAAGAATCCCAAGCAGATAGAATAGAAACTCAACTTCGATTTTCTGAATAATCAACAGTTGCCCTACAACAAACACTTGAGTAAGGAGAAAAGTCCAGACATGTAAAGACTTTAAACTACGTATACCGAAATGATAAATTAAGAGATTGGAAAGGAAAAAGAAGAACCAGATATAATTCGCAGCAACAAAGGCAGTATAGCCAGCTACATAGACCAGCATGATTCCCCAGAAAAGCCAAGAAAGACGCTGGTTCTTAGTTATTAAAACACCCAAATACGCCACTACAAATAGAATATCAATCAATAAATGCCAGACAGGAAGCTCCCCAGTCACTACAGGAATGATGGAAAAAACCATAAAAATCAAACTGGCCCAATACATATAATCTATACTTTTCAGTCTTTCAAGCATTAAGAATTCTCCTTATGACCTTGAAGGTAAATGGTCAAACCAAATAAAACTGCTGAAAAAACAAGTAGATAAACTGTGGCTGATAAATTGATGCCAGCCTCATTTAAGAAGGTCTTAAGCAACTCCATCAACTGATAGGTCGGTAGGCACTTCCCGATTGCTTGCATCCAGTCTGGAAATAAAGAGATGGGCATCCAGAGTCCACCTAAGACAGCCAATCCTAGATAAAGAAGATTGCCCACGACAGACATCAACTGACTAGTTGGTAAGAGAGTCAAGGCCAAACCAAGGGCTACAAAAGCTACACTTCCAACTATCAGCAAGAGCGCAGCACCAACCCAGCTTCCTAGAGGCATGTCCACACCTCTTACAAAATGCCCAACTGAGAAAACCACCAAGATTGAAACCAAATAATCCACCAGCATACTTGTTATCTTTGATAGATAATATTCTACCATATTTACCGGAGTATGGCGCAATGTTTTCTGCCAGTTGTTGATTTTATCTGTATGCAAAACAGCTGGGAATGAAAAGATAGCTGTCGACATCATGGAAAAGGCTGTCATGGAGATGAGGTAATCACGCATAAAATTAGCTGGTCCATCTGGTGTGTCCTGGTACATGCCTGAAAAGAATAAATAGAAGGCTGTCGGCATCCCTACGGATAATAGATAATAGACGAGTTGTCGTTTGGTCAATAGAAATTCTATCTTGTTTAGTGCGATCCATCGTTTCATCTTAGTCATCTCCCTTTTGTGTTTCTTCAAAGATTGTATCCAGCAAGCTACGATTATTGACTTCAATTTCTTGAATCCTACATCCTGCTCGAACTAATAGTTCCCAGAAAGCATCTGCTTCGCGTGTGACTACTTGTAGAGCATCCTGTTTTTGTGACCAGTTTTCAACCAAGTTTGACTGTTCGACAACTTCCTTATATGCTAGAGGAAGGATAAAGTGCTTTTCAATCTCCTCATTGCGCATGGCTAGAGGTGTTGTATCGCGAATCAACTCTCCCTTATTCAAGACCAAGATTCGGTCCGCTGTATGCTCTACCTCTTCGATGTAATGGGACGAATAGAGAATGGTAACTCCCTGCGCTTTTAGATCCTGAACAATTTCCCAAAAACGTTGGCGGGTTGAGGTATCCATGGCCGCAGTTGGCTCATCTAAAAAGACAAGTTTTGGTCGGCCAATCAAGGTTAAGACAAAAGAGAAAAGACGCTTTTGCCCACCTGACAATTTTTCTGCAAATTGCTCTTTTTGTTGCTTGTCAAACTGCAATAGTTGATCGATTTCCTGGTTACTCAAGTGATTTGGATAAATTTTTTGAAAGAAAACAATCAACTCTTTTACCTTTAGTTTCTGAACGATTACATTCTCTTGAGGGAGGTAGGATCTTGTATAGTCTAACTTAGAGCTCGTTACCGGCAAATCTTGGATAGATACTTGCCCACTGGTGACCAGTTTATCTCCAAGCAAACATGCCAAAAGTGTCGTCTTCCCAGCACCATTGGGACCAATCAAGGCAACACATTCACCATCGTTGATTTCAAAAGAGATGTTCCGCAAGATCTCCTTGTCTTTTATTTTCTTACACAATTTCTCAACTTTAATCACAGTCATGAGATTCTCCCTTCAACCACTCCATTCCCATAGGGAAAACGACGAAAATCATAAATCCTAGTCCCCAGGCACCACGGATGAATTGGTGAAGGAAGGCTTGATCAAACCAACCTGTAAACATTTCCACCAACCATACCACTAGTGATAGTCCAATAAAAAGATAGAGAAACGCTTTTTTCATTTTTCAAACTCCTTTTTCACATCACTGACTAATTTCAAACCTTCTCTGATAAGCCAAGACATCATTCCAAATCCTGCAAATAGCTCCCAAGGAAAATGATAGAAGTCTTCGTCCAATCCTGAGAACATGAGATAAGTCATGACTCCTGCTGCTACTAAACTCATTACGACAATCATTTTATTTTTCATCTCTTCTTCCTCCATTTCATACTTCAATTATAGACTTTTGAAGTTGGCTGAGCTAGATGCTTCTGTCACTAGGAAATATGACAAATGTCATAAAAATTCTGTTCAAAACAAGCAAGATACACTATACAATAAAACACAAGTAGAAAAACTCTCAGTTAGTTTCCTCAAAAGAGATATCAACCCCAATTCACACTATATTGAAAACTAATACTTATTTAAAATCAAAAGAGTAGAAATTTTTATCGTACAAATACATATATTATAGGCATAGCAAAAAATTCTTCAATTACTTTCTTAAAAGTTTGTAAGAATTATACAATCTGTTAAATTTTAATTTATGTTCCTAAACTACAGTATTCATTGAACAAATCAGGAAACAAAAAAGTATACGCGATCAAAATGAAGGCTCTATAATATTTGTAGTGGGTAAATCCCCTATAGATATTATGGAGCCGTTTTTATTGTAGAAAAAAAGTCCCATAAGATCTATAATGAAAAGCGACCAAACCATCATTAGAAAGAATCCTATGGAACAATTACATTTTATCACAAAACTACTAGACATTAAAGACCCTAATATCCAATTTATGGATGTCATCAATAGGAATACCCACAAAGAAATCATCGCTAAACTGGACTATGAGGCCCCATCTTGCCCTGATTGTGGAAGGCAAATGAAGAAATATGACTTTCAAAAACCGTCTAAGATCCCTTACATAGAAACGACTGGTATGGCTACTAGAATTCTACTTAGAAAACGTCGTTTTAAGTGCTATCAGTGTTCAAAAATGATGGTTGCTGAGACTCCTCTAGTAAAGAAAAATCATCAAATCCCTCGTATCATCAACCAAAAAATTGCTCAGAAGCTGATTGAAAAAACTTCTATGACCGATATTGCCCATCAGCTGGCCATCTCAACTTCAACTGTCATTCGCAAGCTCAATGACTTCCGTTTTAAGTCTGATTTTTCTCGTCTGCCTGAGATTATGTCTTGGGATGAGTACTCCTTTACAAAGGGAAAAATGAGTTTCATTGCACAAGATTTTGAAAAGCTCAATATCATCACTGTTCTCGAGGGAAGAACACAAGCTATTATTCGAAATTACTTTCTTAAATATGATAGAGTCGTCCGATGTCGAGTGAAAATCATTACTATGGATATGTTTAGCCCTTACTATGACTTGGCTAAACAGCTTTTTCCAAACGCTAAAATCGTGTTGGATCGTTTCCATATTGTCCAACACATGAGCCGTGCTATGAGTCGTATGCGTGTCCAAATCATGAATCAGTTTCATCGAAAATCCCATGAATACAAGGCTATCAAGCGTTACTGGAAACTCATCCAACAAGATAGTCGGAAACTCAGCTATAAACGTTTTTATCGCCCTACTTTTCGCATGCACTTGACGAATAAAGAAATTCTAGACAAGCTTTTGAGCTATTCAGAAGACTTGAAACACCACTACCATCTCTATCAACTCTTGCTTTTTCACTTTCAGAATAAGGAACCGGATAAATTTTTCGGGCTCATTGAGGACAATCTAAAGCAGGTTCATCCTCTTTTTCAGACTGTCTTTAAAACCTTCCTCAAGGATAAAGAGAAAATTGCCAACGCCCTTCAACTACCCTATTCCAACGCCAAACTGGAAGCCACCAATAATCTTATCAAACTTATCAAGCGCAATGCCTTTGGATTTCGGAACTTTGAAAACTTCAAAAAACGGATTTTTATCGCTCTGAATATCAAAAAAGAAAGGACGAAATTTGTCCTTTCTAGATATTAGCTTTTCTTCAACCCACTACAGTTGACAAAGAGCCAAAATGAATTACTGAAATTAAAAAAAGAGAGAAGCAAACTGATTCTCTCTTAATGTATATAATATCTAGTTAAAACAAAAAAGATACGCTTACGTATCTCTGTAATGAATCGGGAAGACAGGATTCGAACCTGCGACACCTTGGTCCCAAACCAAGTACTCTACCAAGCTGAGCTACTTCCCGAGTTAAATAGAAAAATGCACCCTAGAGGAGTCGAACCTCTAACCGCCTGATTCGTAGTCAGGTACTCTATCCAGTTGAGCTAAGGGTGCTCATTAGTTTATGCCGAGGACCGGAATCGAACCGGTACGATCGTTACCAATCGCAGGATTTTAAGTCCTGTGCGTCTGCCAGTTCCGCCACCCCGGCCTCTCTAAGCGAACGACGGGATTCGAACCCGCGACCCCCACCTTGGCAAGGTGGTGTTCTACCACTGAACTACGTTCGCACTGTTTTCTTCTATCTAAAAATGCCGGCTACATGACTTGAACACGCGACCCTCTGATTACAAATCAGATGCTCTACCAACTGAGCTAAGCCGGCTCATTTATTATATCTTAATGCGGGTTAAGGGACTTGAACCCCCACGCCGTTAAGCGCCAGATCCTAAATCTGGTGCGTCTGCCAATTCCGCCAAACCCGCATATATGACCCGTACTGGGCTCGAACCAGTGACCCATTGATTAAAAGTCAATTGCTCTACCAACTGAGCTAACGAGTCTAAAGTAACTTTCATTACCTTAAACGGTCCCGACGGGAATCGAACCCGCGATCTTCGCCGTGACAGGGCGACGTGATAACCGCTACACTACGGGACCTATGGGAGTTAACGGGATCGAACCGCTGACCCTCTGCTTGTAAGGCAGATGCTCTCCCAGCTGAGCTAAACTCCCTAGAGCTAAGCGACTTCCATATCTCACAGGGGGCAACCCCCAACTACTTCCGGCGTTCTAGGGCTTAACTTCTGTGTTCGGCATGGGTACAGGTGTATCTCCTAGGCTATCGTCACTTAACTCTGAGTAATACCTACTCAAAATTGAATATCTATTCAAACCAAGAAAACCATTCGCTTTCATATTCTCAGTTACTTTGGATAAGTCCTCGAGCTATTAGTATTAGTCCGCTACATGTGTCGCCACACTTCCACTTCTAACCTATCTACCTGATCATCTCTCAGGGCTCTTACTGATATAAAATCATGGGAAATCTCATCTTGAGGTGGGTTTCACACTTAGATGCTTTCAGCGTTTATCCCTTCCCTACATAGCTACCCAGCGATGCCTTTGGCAAGACAACTGGTACACCAGCGGTAAGTCCACTCTGGTCCTCTCGTACTAGGAGCAGATCCTCTCAAATTTCCTACGCCCGCGACGGATAGGGACCGAACTGTCTCACGACGTTCTGAACCCAGCTCGCGTGCCGCTTTAATGGGCGAACAGCCCAACCCTTGGGACCGACTACAGCCCCAGGATGCGACGAGCCGACATCGAGGTGCCAAACCTCCCCGTCGATGTGAACTCTTGGGGGAGATAAGCCTGTTATCCCCAGGGTAGCTTTTATCCGTTGAGCGATGGCCCTTCCATACGGAACCACCGGATCACTAAGCCCGACTTTCGTCCCTGCTCGAGTTGTAGCTCTCGCAGTCAAGCTCCCTTATACCTTTACACTCTGCGAATGATTTCCAACCATTCTGAGGGAACCTTTGGGCGCCTCCGTTACCTTTTAGGAGGCGACCGCCCCAGTCAAACTGCCCGTCAGACACTGTCTCCGATAGGGATCACCTATCCGGGTTAGAGTGGCCATAACACAAGGGTAGTATCCCAACAACGTCTCCTTCGAAACTGGCGTCCCGATCTCATAGACTCCTACCTATCCTGTACATGTGGTACAGACACTCAATATCAAACTGCAGTAAAGCTCCATGGGGTCTTTCCGTCCTGTCGCGGGTAACCTGCATCTTCACAGGTACTAAAATTTCACCGAGTCTCTCGTTGAGACAGTGCCCAAATCATTACGCCTTTCGTGCGGGTCGGAACTTACCCGACAAGGAATTTCGCTACCTTAGGACCGTTATAGTTACGGCCGCCGTTTACTGGGGCTTCAATTCATACCTTCGCTTACGCTAAGCACTCCTCTTAACCTTCCAGCACCGGGCAGGCGTCACCCCCTATACATCATCTTACGATTTAGCAGAGAGCTGTGTTTTTGATAAACAGTTGCTTGGGCCTATTCACTGCGGCTGACTTAAAGTCAGCACCCCTTCTCCCGAAGTTACGGGGTCATTTTGCCGAGTTCCTTAACGAGAGTTCTCTCGCTCACCTGAGGCTACTCGCCTCGACTACCTGTGTCGGTTTGCGGTACGGGTAGAGTATGTTTAAACGCTAGAAGCTTTTCTTGGCAGTGTGACGTCACTAACTTCGCTACTAAACTTCGCTCCCCATCACAGCTCAATGTTATAGAACTAAGCATTTGACTCAGTTCACACCTCACTGCTTAGACAGACACTTCCAATCGTCTGCTTTAGTTAGCCTACTGCGTCCCTCCATCACTACATACTCTAGTACAGGAATATCAACCTGTTGTCCATCGGATACACCTTTCGGTCTCTCCTTAGGTCCCGACTAACCCAGGGCGGACGAGCCTTCCCCTGGAAACCTTAGTCTTACGGTGGACAGGATTCTCACCTGTCTTTCGCTACTCATACCGGCATTCTCACTTCTATGCGTTCCAGCACTCCTCACGGTACACCTTCATCACACATAGAACGCTCTCCTACCATACCTATAAAGGTATCCACAGCTTCGGTAAATTGTTTTAGCCCCGGTACATTTTCGGCGCAGGGTCACTCGACTAGTGAGCTATTACGCACTCTTTGAATGAATAGCTGCTTCTAAGCTAACATCCTAGTTGTCTGTGCAACCCCACATCCTTTTCCACTTAACAATTATTTTGGGACCTTAGCTGGTGGTCTGGGCTGTTTCCCTTTCGACTACGGATCTTAGCACTCGCAGTCTGACTGCCGACCATAATTCATTGGCATTCGGAGTTTATCTGAGATTGGTAATCCGGGATGGACCCCTCACCCAAACAGTGCTCTACCTCCAAGAATCTCTAATGTCGACGCTAGCCCTAAAGCTATTTCGGAGAGAACCAGCTATCTCCAAGTTCGTTTGGAATTTCTCCGCTACCCACAAGTCATCCAAGCACTTTTCAACGTGCCCTGGTTCGGTCCTCCAGTGCGTCTTACCGCACCTTCAACCTGCTCATGGGTAGGTCACATGGTTTCGGGTCTACGTCATGATACTAATTCGCCCTATTCAGACTCGGTTTCCCTACGGCTCCGTCTCTTCAACTTAACCTCGCATCATAACGTAACTCGCCGGTTCATTCTACAAAAGGCACGCTCTCACCCATTAACGGGCTCGAACTTGTTGTAGGCACACGGTTTCAGGTTCTATTTCACTCCCCTCCCGGGGTGCTTTTCACCTTTCCCTCACGGTACTGGTTCACTATCGGTCACTAGGGAGTATTTAGGGTTGGGAGATGGTCCTCCCAGATTCCGACGGGATTTCACGTGTTCCGCCGTACTCAGGATACTGCTAGGTACAAAGACTATTTTAAATACGAGGCTATTACTCTCTTTGGCTGATCTTCCCAAATCATTCTTCTATAATCTTTGAGTCCACATTGCAGTCCTACAACCCCGAAGAGTAAACTCTTCGGTTTGCCCTCCTGCCGTTTCGCTCGCCGCTACTAAGGCAATCGCTTTTGCTTTCTCTTCCTGCAGCTACTTAGATGTTTCAGTTCACTGCGTCTTCCTCCTCACATCCTTAACAGATGCGGGTAACAGGTAGTACCTGTTGGGTTCCCCCATTCGGAAATCCCTGGATCATCGCTTACTTACAGCTACCCAAGGCATATCGTCGTTTGTCACGTCCTTCTTCGGCTCCTAGTGCCAAGGCATCCACCGTGCGCCCTTATTAACTTAACCTTATTTTTTGACCTTTCAGTCATAAACTCTTATTAATACTACAGCGTTTTCGGTTTATTTTCTTGTTACTATTTGATATAGATATTCAATTTTCAATGTGCATTACTTGGTGATCTCTCACCAATGGAGCCTAGCGGGATCGAACCGCTGACCTCCTGCGTGCAAAGCAGGCGCTCTCCCAGCTGAGCTAAGGCCCCACAAGACCTCTCAAGACTAAACAAGACCAATGCGCAGTTCCTTATCCTTAGAAAGGAGGTGATCCAGCCGCACCTTCCGATACGGCTACCTTGTTACGACTTCACCCCAATCATCTATCCCACCTTAGGCGGCTGGCTCCTAAAAGGTTACCTCACCGACTTCGGGTGTTACAAACTCTCGTGGTGTGACGGGCGGTGTGTACAAGGCCCGGGAACGTATTCACCGCGGCGTGCTGATCCGCGATTACTAGCGATTCCGACTTCATGTAGGCGAGTTGCAGCCTACAATCCGAACTGAGACTGGCTTTAAGAGATTAGCTTGCCGTCACCGGCTTGCGACTCGTTGTACCAGCCATTGTAGCACGTGTGTAGCCCAGGTCATAAGGGGCATGATGATTTGACGTCATCCCCACCTTCCTCCGGTTTATTACCGGCAGTCTCGCTAGAGTGCCCAACTGAATGATGGCAACTAACAATAGGGGTTGCGCTCGTTGCGGGACTTAACCCAACATCTCACGACACGAGCTGACGACAACCATGCACCACCTGTCACCTCTGTCCCGAAGGAAAACTCTATCTCTAGAGCGGTCAGAGGGATGTCAAGACCTGGTAAGGTTCTTCGCGTTGCTTCGAATTAAACCACATGCTCCACCGCTTGTGCGGGCCCCCGTCAATTCCTTTGAGTTTCAACCTTGCGGTCGTACTCCCCAGGCGGAGTGCTTAATGCGTTAGCTGCGGCACTAAACCCCGGAAAGGGTCTAACACCTAGCACTCATCGTTTACGGCGTGGACTACCAGGGTATCTAATCCTGTTTGCTCCCCACGCTTTCGAGCCTCAGCGTCAGTTACAAGCCAGAGAGCCGCTTTCGCCACCGGTGTTCCTCCATATATCTACGCATTTCACCGCTACACATGGAATTCCACTCTCCCCTCTTGCACTCAAGTTAAACAGTTTCCAAAGCGTACTATGGTTAAGCCACAGCCTTTAACTTCAGACTTATCTAACCGCCTGCGCTCGCTTTACGCCCAATAAATCCGGACAACGCTCGGGACCTACGTATTACCGCGGCTGCTGGCACGTAGTTAGCCGTCCCTTTCTGGTAAGATACCGTCACAGTGTGAACTTTCCACTCTCACACTCGTTCTTCTCTTACAACAGAGCTTTACGATCCGAAAACCTTCTTCACTCACGCGGCGTTGCTCGGTCAGACTTCCGTCCATTGCCGAAGATTCCCTACTGCTGCCTCCCGTAGGAGTCTGGGCCGTGTCTCAGTCCCAGTGTGGCCGATCACCCTCTCAGGTCGGCTATGTATCGTCGCCTTGGTGAGCCGTTACCCCACCAACTAGCTAATACAACGCAGGTCCATCTGGTAGTGATGCAATTGCACCTTTTAAGCAAATGTCATGCAACATCTACTCTTATGCGGTATTAGCTATCGTTTCCAATAGTTATCCCCCGCTACCAGGCAGGTTACCTACGCGTTACTCACCCGTTCGCAACTCATCCAGAGAAGCAAGCTCCTCCTTCAGCGTTCTACTTGCATGTATTAGGCACGCCGCCAGCGTTCGTCCTGAGCCAGGATCAAACTCTCATTAAAAGTTTGAGTTCTCACTCATTTCTGTCACTGACAGATTTATTGTTTTTTTCATTGTTCAGTACTACAACCTTAGTTGTAGTGCCCTGCACATTGGTTCGTCTTGTTCAGTTTTCAAAGGTCTTTGTCACTCGCTTCTCTCAAGTGACAACTATATTAGTATATCACAGTCGCTTTCGCTTGTCAACACTTTTTTGAAACTTTTTTTATTTTTTTCAATCAGTATTTCTTCTGCAACATACCATAGTCCGTACGGGATTCGAACCCGTGTTACCGCCGTGAAAAGGCGGTGTCTTAACCCCTTGACCAACGGACCTGAGTTGTTATTTTCAACTCTTACTATTATACCGACTTTTTAAACTTTGTCAACACCTTTTTTAAACTTTTTATGTTTTTTTCTTTTTTTGCATAGCTTCTTACCGAGTACGGATATCAAACTCCTTAAACACAATACGTAAGTCTCTCAATACTCTTTGTCGACCTCGAAATCGTTCATGTCTTAAGACGCGTTCTAACTCTTCTTGTTTCTCTTTATTTTGTTTACTTTTATAACCTCTTAGGGTTTCATGAAAGAGATAATAATCATCTAGCCACAGACCGCCCTCACTTATACGATGACTAATCTCACCTACTTCTTCATAGGCTTCTTTATCATATCTTCGTTTTTGACTTTCTTGCTTACGGAGATAGTCTAAAATTCGATTTCGAAACTTGGTTTTGAAATATTTACGTAAGCGTGGGATATCTTCTACAAGCCCTTCTTCTCTACTGATCAATTCATGTAAGCAAATCATGCCTTCTTGGTCCCAATCCGATAGTTCCCATAAATGCAAGTAATATTCATTTCTACACTTGTACACAATTCCCTGGACTTCTTTATACAATTCTTTAAACATAACGTTCCCCTTTCTAGATACAGTCTAACAAATAATGAAGCTAATTTGATTCATTTCATCCATTCTGTTCTCTTCACCGTCTCAAATGCACAAAAAAGAGAGGACATGCCTCTCTTGGGGTTATAATTCTGCGATTTGGTTTAGGTTTACTTCTGCAACTGTGTCATTACCAAACATAGAGATAATCATCTTCACTTTGTTATTATCAATTTCTGTAATCTTACCAGTGTAATCTGCAAAAGCACCATCAATAATACGTACAGTTTGACCAACCTCAACATCGATATCAAACTCTTGAACAGTTTGTCCCATAGATATCAAAATGTCACGAATTTCTTGTTCCAATAATGGAGTTGGTTTTGATCTATTCCCGTGTGACCCGACAAATCCTGTAACGTTCGGAGTATTTCGAACAACAAACCAAGCTTCATCTGTCATGACCATTTCTACAAGAACATAACCTGGAAATCGATTTTCTTCTACTTCTTTTCTCTTTCCATTTTTTTCAACTTGCACTGTTTGTGTTGGAATTTCAACACGTAGAATATTATCCAACATATTGTAGGTTTGCGCACGTTGCAATAGATTTTCTTTTACCTTATTTTCATAACCAGAATAAGTTTGTAAAACAAACCACCCTTTATCAAAACTATCCATGATATTTCCTTTCATAAATAGAAGATTTCTAGTGTAATTAACTCCACTAACCTTCTAAAAAATGTTAATAAATCGAATCAAACTTGAAACAATCAACTGGTCAAAAATGTAAATAATTATTACAAAGAAAGCTGTGTATTCCATTATAGAACGAAAATCTCTCCAGCTTTCCTTGCGAGTTGGCCATGTTGTGTCTTTAAGAAGTCTAAAAATATCTCCAATAAAACGCATCGCTCTCTCCTATCTCGTTTCTCTGTGTGTAGTGTACTTGCCACAATGCTTACAAAATTTATTTACTTCTAGTCGTGTAGGCTTGGGGGTTCCACTAATCTTTATTGAATAGTTTCTCGAACCACAAACCGCACAAGCTAGGCTTGCTTTTTTTAGTGCCATAACGCCTCCATCTTATCTATTATAACAAGAAAGCTAGGCTTTGACAAGCATCTTAGCGAAATAGATTGACTACCGAATCCCATATTGTTTGAGCCTTTTCCTTAATCTTAGCATCCGAGATAGCCCGACTAGCCTCATCTACTAGACTTTGCGCACGTCCTCGAATATCAGACAAATTATCATCTGTCTGGCTATTATCATTGGTTTGTACTTGTCTTTTTGTATTGGCTGGTGCAATTCCATTTTGCTTATAAGCATTTTCAACCGTAAAGGTACTTCCTGGCGTATAAGGTAAAATAGTATTTGCAATGTTTCTAAAGACATGAGCTGCACCATTTGAAGTAGATCCTGCTAGATAGTGATTTTCATCAGTGGTCGGGAAACCAAGCCAATGACTAATCACTACATCCGGAGTATAACCAATTACCCACTGGTCACTTGTGTATTCCGGATTGAAAACAGCTTCAGTTGTTCCAGTTTTTCCTGCCATGACATAGTCTGCAGGCGATGAACTAATACCTGTTCCGTTTGTGAATGTCCCCAACATCATACTGGTCATCTTGTCAGCTACAGACTTATCGATCACCCGCTTTTGTGAATTCTTATGGCTTGCAATAACTTGTCCACTAGCATTTTCAATTCTACTAATAAAATGAGCTTCCGGCATTAAACCTTCATTTGCAAAGGCAGCATATGCTTGAGCCATTTGAAGAGGATTGGTTTCGACACCGCTTCCCAAAGCCACACCAAGAACACGGTCGACTTTTTCCATGTTGAGTCCGAATTTTTCTCCGGCCTCAAAAGCCTTGTCAACACCCAAGTCATTAACAGTGGCAACAGCAGGTAGATTAAGCGATTCTGCCAAGGCTTGATACATAGGAACTTCTCGACTCGTTTTGATTCCTGCATAGTTATCAACCTTATAGCTGTCATACTGCATGGTATTGTTATCCAACTGCTTATTCAAGGCCCAACCTGCTTCAACTGCTGGCGTATAAACAACTAAAGGCTTAATTGTAGAACCAGGACTACGTTTTGATTGGGTTGCATAGTTGAAATTCCGGAATCCAGTTTTATCATTGTCAGCAACTTGACCAACAACTCCACGAACTCCCCCTGTTTTCGGTTCGAGAGCTACACTTCCTGATTGAGCAAACGTTCCATCCTCTGCCCTCGGAAATAGTGAGGTATTTTCATAAACAACCTGCATATTTGCTTGGTAGTTCTGGTCCAGCTCTGTGTAAATGCGGTAGCCATTGTTAACAATCTCTTCCTCTGTTAGATTATACTTGGAAACAGCTTCATTAACCACCGCATCAAAATAAGAAGGATAGCGGTAATCTGAGATTTTTCCTTCATACTTATCTTGTAATTGCGAAGCCATATCAATTTCCATAGCTTCGGTTTCTTGATTTTTATCAATGTAACCCGCTGCAACCATATTTTGCAAGACAGTATCGCGACGATTAGTTGAATCTTCTAAGGAATTCAAGGGGTTATACAATTCCGGCCCTTTAAGCATCCCTGCCAGAGTCGCAGCTTGATCGAGACTCACTTCTGATGCAGAAACTCCAAAGTATTTCTTACTCGCATCTTCTACACCCCATACACCATTTCCAAAATAAGCGTTGTTAAGGTACATAGTTAGAATCTGATCCTTACTATATTTTTTTGTTAATTCTAAGGCCAGGAAAAATTCTTTCGCCTTTCTCTCAACAGTTTGATCCTGCGATAGATAGGCGTTTTTAGCCAGCTGTTGGGTAATAGTAGAACCACCACCTGAACGACCAGCAGTGACAATAGCCAAGAAGAAACGACCATAGTTAATCCCGTCATTTTTATAGAAAGAGCGGTCTTCTGTCGCAATAACGGCATTCTGCAAATTTTTACTGATATCAGTCAATTCAACATAAGTTCCTTTTTGACCAGACAAGGCACCAGCCTCCTTTTCTTCACGGTCAAAAATGAGAGTTCGAGTTTTCAAGGCATTTTGCAAATCATTGACATTGGTTGACTTGGCTACAGCAAACAAATAGGTTCCAACTAGCAAGCCTGCACTCAAACCTAGTATAAGAACAATCTTTGTTAGATGATAGCGACGCCAGAATTTTCGAATTGGACCTACTTGGGCTAATTTTTTTCTATCACTGCGAGAACGACGCAAGCTAGTAGAATCAGAATCCTCCGATTCACTTGTTTCTTTTTTAAAAAGAGAAAGAAATTTCTCAAATAATTTATCTAATTTCATGCGTTTATTTTATCATCTTCATCATAGGAAGACAAGAATTTAGCTATTTCCTATCCAAATAGGGCTTTTTTTGTTACAATATCTGTATGAAATTCACTTTTACTTTACCCGCCTCTCTACCTCAAATGACGGTGAAGCAATTACTAGAGGAGCAACTCCTCATCCCTAGAAAAATCCGTCATTTTTTGAGAATCAAGAAACACATTTTGATTAATCAGCGAGAAGTTCATTGGAACGAGGTAGTGAATCCTAGAGATATTTGCCAGTTAACTTTTGACGAGGAAGATTATCCCGAAAAAGAAATCGCTTGGGGCAACCCTGACCTCGTCCAAGAGGTTTATCAAGATCAACACTTGATTATTGTCAACAAACCAGAGGGGATGAAAACGCATGGTAATCAGCCAAACGAAATCGCCCTTCTTAACCATGTCAGTGCCTATGTTGGCCAAACCTGCTATGTCGTTCATCGTCTAGATATGGAAACCAGTGGTTTAGTCCTCTTTGCCAAAAATCCATTTATCCTTCCCATTCTCAACCGCTTATTGGAGAAAAAAGAGATTTCTAGGGAATATTGGGCACTAGTTGATGGAAATATCAACAAGAAAGAACTTGTCTTCAAAGACAAAATCGGACGTGATCGTCATGACCGCAGAAAAAGAATAGTTGATACAAAAAACGGTCAATACGCTGAAACTCATGTAAGCAGATTAAAGCAATTCTCAAACAAGACTTCCTTGGTTCGTTGCAAACTAAAGACAGGCCGAACTCATCAGATTCGTGTGCACCTTTCGCATCATAACTTCCCTATTTTGGGCGACCCTCTCTATAATAGCAAATCAAAGACAAGTCGGCTTATGCTCCACGCCTTTCGTCTGTCCTTTACCCATCCACTTACATTAGAGAGATTAAGCTTCAATGCCTTTTCAGATACATTTGAAAAAGAATTAAAAAAGAATGGATGATTGTTGTGTCATCCATTTTTCAATATAAGAAAAGCAAGGCCAAGAGGCCTTGCTTTTTATCGACTCATGAATTATTTAGCGATTTTTGCGAAGTATTCAAGAGTACGAACAAGTTGTGCAGTGTATGACATTTCGTTGTCGTACCATGATACAACTTTAACCAATTGTTTACCGTCAACGTCAAGAACTTTAGTTTGAGTTGCGTCAAACAATGAACCGTAAGACATACCTACGATATCTGAAGATACGATTGGATCTTCTGTGTAACCGTATGATTCGTTTGAAGCTGCTTTCATAGCTGCGTTCACTTCATCAACAGTAACGTTCTTTTCAAGAACTGCTACCAATTCAGTAACTGATCCAGTTGGAGTTGGAACGCGTTGTGCAGATCCGTCAAGTTTACCGTTCAATTCTGGGATTACAAGACCGATAGCTTTTGCAGCACCAGTTGAGTTAGGAACGATGTTTGCAGCACCAGCGCGAGCACGGCGAAGGTCACCACCACGGTGTGGTCCGTCAAGGATCATTTGGTCACCAGTGTAAGCGTGGATAGTAGTCATCAATCCTTCTACAACACCAAAGTTATCTTGAAGAGCTTTAGCCATAGGAGCCAAGCAGTTTGTAGTACATGAAGCACCTGAGATAACTGTTTCAGTACCGTCAAGAACGTCGTGGTTAGTGTTGAATACAACTGTTTTAACGTCGTTTCCACCAGGAGCAGTGATAACAACTTTTTTAGCTCCACCAGCGTGCAAGTGTTTTTCAGCAGCTGCTTTCTTAGCAAAGAAACCAGTAGCTTCAAGAACGATTTCTACACCGTCGTTAGCCCAGTCGATTTGTTCTGGATCACGTTCAGCAGAAACTTTGATGAATTTACCGTTAACTTCAAATCCACCTTCTCTAACTTCAACAGTACCGTCGAAACGACCTTGAGTTGTGTCGTATTTCAACAAGTGTGCAAGCATAACTGGATCTGTAAGGTCGTTGATACGAGTAACTTCAACACCTTCTACGTTTTGGATACGACGGAAAGCAAGACGACCGATACGTCCGAAACCGTTAATACCAACTTTAACTACCATTAGTGATTTCCTCCTTATGAAAATCATGAAATTTTTATTGTGAAAAGAGTAACTTGAATCACTACAAATCACCTTTCAACAAACCTATTATATAACTATTTAAGTTTAATTGCAAGTACGGGCGTTGTTTTTTGTCTATACCCCACTTATTTTTCTTTCTCCTTTAAAAGCCTATACTGCTGTCTTTCTTTGTCTACCCAGTCATTCCCAGCTTTCCTCTTCATATGAAAAGTGAAAATAGAAAAGCTAAAAATTATTTTCAATACTCCAATTCTACAAAAAAAGAGACAGGAGATTCCTGCCTCTAGGCTGATAACAATTATTTACGGCGTCCTGGTCTTTCTTTGTAGCCATAGTAAGAATCTTCGATGATTTCTTGCATATGGTCAACCATTGGAAGGCGTGGATTTGCAGGCGAACATTGATCTTCATAAGCAAGGAAGGCCAATTCACGAGAATGTTCTTTCCATTCTTTTTCATCGATTCCTTGTGCTTTGAAGTTCATTTGGATACCTACGCGCTCACCAAGTTCGTAGACAGCTTTTGCGTAAGATTCCACACCTTCTTCTGGAGTAGAAGCTGGAAGTCCAAGCATGCGTGCGATATCTTGGTATTTTTCATCTGCACGGTAGTAGTTGTACTTAGGCCATGTTGCTGTCTTAGCTGGACGTGTACCGTTGTAGCGGATGACGTATGGAAGCAAGATAGCATTAGTACGACCATGGATTGTGTGGAATTGCGCACCAATCTTATGGGCCATTGAGTGAGAAATACCTAGGAAGGCATTGGCAAAGGCCATACCAGCGATTGTTGAAGCGTTATGCATTTTCTCGCGTGAATGGAAGTCTGCATTCTTAACGGAACTTTCAAGGTTTTCAAATACAAGCTTGATGGCTTGAAGTGCAAGACCGTCAGTGTAGTCGCTAGCCATTTGTGATACGTAAGCTTCAGTCGCGTGAGTCAATACGTCCATACCAGTGTCCGCAGCAACAAATCCAGGAACTGTCAATACCAAGGCAGGGTCTACGATTGCCACAGTTGGTGTCAATGAGTAGTCAGCGATTGGGTATTTACGGTTGTTTGCTTTATCAGAGATAACGGCAAATGGTGTTACTTCAGATCCTGTACCAGATGTAGTTGGAATCGCGATGAATTTAGTCTTCTTACCAAGCAATGGGAACTTGAAGGCACGTTTACGGATATCCATGAATTTTTGTACAAGGTCACGGAAGTCTACTTCTGGTTGTTCGTAGAAGAGCCACATTACTTTAGCAGCATCCATTGGAGATCCACCACCGAGAGCGATGATTGTATCTGGTTTGAAGGCACGCATAATCTCAGTACCACGGTTTACAGTTGTGATATCTGGATCTGGTTCTACATCAGCAAAGATTTGGTAAACAACCTTATTGCGACGAAGGTCAAGTTGTTCGATGATACGATCAAGGAAACCAAGCTCGACCATGGCATGGTCAGTAACGATCATGACACGTTCAACGTCACGACATTTTTGAAGGTATTGAATTGAATCACGTTCAAAGTATGTTTTTGAAGGAAGTTTCATCCATTGCATGTTATTTCTCCGTCTTCCGACTTTTTTGATGTTCAAGAGGTTAATGGCACTAACGTTATCCCCAACTGAGTTGCGTCCGTAAGAACCACATCCAAGTGTCAATGATGGCAAGAAGGCATTGTAAACGTCCCCGATACCACCGAAAGTAGAAGGTGAGTTACAGATAACACGAATAGCTTTAACAGCTTTACCAAATTCTTTAGTCAATTCTTCATCAGCTGTGTGGATGGCTGCTGAGTGACCAAGACCGTTAAACTCAACCATTTGACGAGCCTTAGTAATACCATCTTCACGGCTTTCAGATTTCAAAACTGCGATAACTGGTGACAATTTTTCACGAGTCAATGGCTCATTTTCACCAACTTCTTTACATTCTGCAGCAAGAATGTTTGTTCCTTCTGGAACTGTAAATCCTGCTTGTTCTGCAATCCAAGTTGCTGGTTTACCAACGATGTCAGCGTTCAATTTTGCACCAGCACAGTTTTTGCTGTTTGCTTTCACGCCGAAACAGAATTCTTCAAGAAGTGCTTTTTCTTTTTTGTTTACAAAGTAAGTGTGGTAAGATTTGAACTCTGCTACAAATTCATCGTAAATTTCTTTATCAATGATAACCGCTTGTTCAGATGCACAGACCATACCATTGTCAAATGATTTAGACATGACGATATCGTGTGCAGCTTGGCGGATGTTAGCTGATTTTTCAACATAAGCTGGAACGTTTCCGGCACCTACCCCAAGAGCTGGTTTACCACATGAGTAAGCCGCTTTAACCATGGCATTACCACCAGTTGCAAGAATTGTTGCAACACCTTCGTGGTTCATAAGGGCACTTGTTGCTTCCATAGATGGTTCAGTAATCCATTGCACACAGTTTTCAGGAGCACCAGCTGCGATAGCTGCATCGCGGACGATACGTGCCGCATGAGCAGATGATTCTTGTGCTGATGGGTGGAAGGCAAAGACGATTGGATTACGCGTTTTCAATGAAATCAATGATTTGAAGATTGCTGTTGATGTTGGGTTTGTTGTAGGAGTAATACCACAGACAACACCAACCGGTTCAGCGATGAGAGTCAAACCTGTTACATCGTCTTCTTCGATAACACCAACTGTCTTAGTGTGGCGCATATTGTTTACTACGTGTTCACAAGCAAACAAGTTCTTAGTTGCCTTATCTTCAAATACACCACGTCCTGTTTCTTCATAGGCATGTAGAGCCAATTCTCCGTGGGCATCCAAAGCTGCCACTGATGCTTTAGCTACGATGTAGTCGACCTGTTCTTGGTCGAGTTTACGCATTTCCTCAAGAGCAACTAAAGCTTTTTGCACCAAGCCATCGACATGCTTTTCAGCAGCGAGTTTCTTTTCTTCTGGTGTAACAGTTTTTTTATCAGCCATATTTTCCTCCATAGCTTTCAAGGATTTAATCCTTTGTTAATTTTTTCACAAGTTTATTATAACGCATTATTTCAACTTTGTAAACAGTTTCATAAACATTTCACAAAGAATTTCCGGTTCCTTGTGAATTTTTTCTCATTATCTTTTCTCCACAAGCTTTTTCTTTAGAGTTTGTGAAATTTATTTCAAAAATTTTTTATTTCACAAACTTGCTTGGAAGAGAGACTTGGAAAGAAAAGGATTTGCAGGTAAGCGCTTACTTAAAGCTTATAACAATACCTCCTTTGATAAGGAGGCCCTATTTTTGTTGAAAAACGCCTTGTTTAAAAGTTCCTTCATAAACGACTTCTTGTTCTGTTGTTAGTTTCCCTTTTCCTTCAGCCTGACCATTTACAAAATCACCTTCGTAGGTCCAGCCTTCTTTAGATTGAAAGGTACCTTTTCCATTGAAGGCTCCATTACTGAAACCACCTGTATATTGGTCCCCATTTTGGAAGGTAATGGTACCTTGGCCATTCATTTTACCACGGACAAGACTGCCGTCGTAAACAATCGTTCCATTATCGAGTTTTAGAATACCTTTTCCGGGAATATTTAGAAAAAAGACGAGTACAGCACAGAAAACAATGGCAACTACTGCTAAAATCTCTAAACGTGGACGAGTCAGATAGACACGATACTTTTCGTAAAAATTCTTAAGATTTTCCATCTTCACTCTCCTTTTCTAAACGTTCTAACCAAGCCCTGCACCCCTCTTGAACACGTCGATAGGTTTCCTCAAAATCTCCTGTATACCAAGGATCTGGAACACTTTCAGATGCAAATGAGTAAATCTTATCTTGACAGTCTGCTGGACACATCTGACGTAAGTCAGAAACATTTGAAGCATCCATTCCGATAATATAATCAAAGACTTCAAAATCTTCCTTACTAATCTGAAGCGATGTTTTGGCTTTATCGTAAGGAATCTCATACTCTTGAAAAATCCCCTGTGTCCCACTATGAATCGGATTACCATGTTCCCAAGAGGAAGTCGCTCGACTTTGGATTTCATAATTATCTGTCATTGATTTCATAACAAACTCAGCCATAGGGCTACGGCAAATATTTCCCAGACAGACAAAGACTAGTTTTTTCATCCCATTTCCTTTCTTTATAGAAAAACGGGAGTTAGTAATCCCGTCTTATTTTTCAATTGCGCCTTCTAGTGAAGCTGTTTCTTTCAGCGGTAATACTGTCTTGATAGCAGCTAGTTCAAAAGTCAAATAAACTCCATCTACATCAAGAACAATCGTTCTCTTTTCCGTATCTACTTCATCGACTGTTCCGTAAAGTCCACCGATTGTAATCACTTCATAACCTTTTTGTAGTTTATTTAAGCTTTCCATACGTTTTTGTGCTTGTTTCTTTTGAGAGCGTTGCATAAAGAACATCAAGCCCAGCATAGCTACAAGCATAATTAAAAATGTATAATTTGGATTCATTGTCTTCTCCTTTGTCTTTTACATAGGACTACTATATCAAATTTCAGCTACTTTTACAAGATTGTACCTTGCTTTTCTAGTAAGAAAAAACCAGAGCTTGCGCCCTGATTTTTAGAATTATTTCAAGTTTTGAACGACTTTGACTAGATTTTCAACTGTAAATCCATATTCTGCCAATACTTTTGGTGCTGGGGCAGAGGCTCCGAAGGTATCAATACCAAGAACAGCACCATCGAGACCAACATATTTGTACCAGTTTTGAGTTGCACCCATTTCAACTGCGACACGACGACGAACTGCATTTGGAAGGATTTCTTCCTTGTAAGCTGCATCTTGTTTATCAAAGACATCTGTAGATGGCATGCTGACTACGCGTACTTTTTCGCCTTGACTAGCCAATTCTTTGGCAGCTGAGACAGCAAGATTGACCTCTGAACCTGTCGCAATCAAGATTGTATCAAAGTCTGCTGCATTTTCATAGACAACATAGGCACCTTTTGCAACCTTATCAAAGTCTGTTCCCTCTTCAACAGTCAAGTTTTGACGTGTCAAGACAAGGGCAGTTGGTGTTTTCTCACTTGTCACTGCAAGGTACCAAGCTGCTTGCGTTTCACGCGCATCTGCTGGACGGAAAACATTTAGATTTGGCATAGCACGAAGACCTGCCAAGTGCTCAACTGGTTCATGCGTTGGGCCATCTTCCCCAACTGCGATTGAATCATGGGTAAAGACATAAGTCACAGGAAGTCCTTGTAAGGCTGACAAGCGAACAGCTGCCTTCACATAGTCAGAGAAGACGAAGAAAGTTCCACCGTATACACAAAGTCCACCGTGAAGGGCCATCCCGTTCAAGATCGTTCCCATTGCAAATTCACGAACACCAAACTGAATGTTACGGTTCAAGCGATTGGCATCGTCTTGAAGTCCGTCAGTCTTGATATAAGTCATGTTTGAGTGAGCTAGGTCAGCTGATCCACCTAGGAAGGTTGGTAACTTAGCTGCCACAACATTCAAAGCATCTTGGCTTGAATTACGAGTTGCTTGAGAGAAGCCATTTTCTAATGCTGGGAAGTCTGCTGGAGTCACTTCAACTGGATCACGTCCATCGATGATGGCTTCTACTTCTGCTGCTAGTTCTGGGTGAGCTTCTTTATAATCTGCAACTAATTTTGTCCAATCTTGATAAGCTGATGCACCACGGTCTGCAACATGTTCTTTGAAATCAGCATAAACTTGTTCTGGAATTTCAAATGGTTCGTAGTCCCAACCAAGGGCTTGACGAGTAGCTGCAGTTTCATCTGCTCCAAGAGGAGCACCGTGTACTGCATTAGTTCCTTGTTTGTTTGGAGAACCATATCCAATAACAGTCTTCACTTCAATCAAAGATGGTTTGCCTGAAGCTTTAGCTGTTTCGATAGCAGCATGGATAGCTTCCAAGTCTGTTCCATCTTCAACCAAGGCAGTATGCCAACCGTAGGCATTGTAACGGTCACGAACACTTTCTGTAAAGGAATCCTTTGTCTCACCATCCAAGTTGATGTCATTTGAATCATAAAGGACAACCAACTTATCTAGTTTTTGCAAACCTGCGTATGAAGCCGCCTCACTTGAGACACCTTCCATCAAGTCTCCGTCTCCACAGATAACATAAGTATAGTGGTCAAAGATATTGTAGCCTTCGCGGTTATATTTGGCTGCCAAGAAACGTTCTGCCTGGGCAAAACCAGTAGCAGTTGAAATCCCTTGACCTAGAGGACCTGTCGTAGCATCAATCCCTGCCGTATGGCCAAATTCTGGGTGACCTGGTGTTTTTGAACCCCATTGACGGAAGCTCTTGATCTCATCCATACTAACATCTTCAAAACCAGAAAGGTGAAGAAGGGCATAAAGGAGCATTGAACCATGTCCTGCTGAAAGAATAAAACGGTCGCGGTTAATCCAGTTTGGTTGAGCTGGATTGATACGAAGTTGTTTTGTAAAGAGGCTGTAAGCCATCGGAGCCGCTCCCATAACCACACCTGGGTGACCTGAGTTGGCTTTGTTGATAGCGTCAATACCTAGGAAACGAATTGCATTAACAGATAGATTTGACATAGAATTTCCTTTCTATTTGAGGTGATTATTGAATCACACATTCTATTTTACTATTATATGAAAAAATACATAGAATAGCAATTAAACAATTCGACGTAAATAAGTATTCTATTTGCTATCCTCTAGTAGCCTGATAATAGGGAAGTAAGCGTTCATAAGCATCTTCTAATTTTTCTAAAATCACTTCTAATGATTGATTTTCAATAAAAGAAACATCTGCTTTAACTAACACTTTTCGGACTTCCTGACTTCTCACCTTCTCGCGTAAACTACGACGATTTTCTTCATTAGCGTCCAGCTTATGACTTGCCCCATCTGAGTAGGCTAGATAATAAATTCCTTCTACCACTGGAACTTCTAATACCTTGGCTTGTTGCTCTAAGGTTTGCTCATCTTTCTTGCGCTCTATGAAACTGACTTCCAAAGAAATTCCAAAGTCAGCAGATGTCCCATACAAACGAAGAGCCATCATAGGTTCTGTCACTTTCCCCTCACTCTGTAGATAAACCCAAAAGTGTGGTCTCAAACGTTGCGCCTGATTCATCCACTGGCTAGTCTGTTGGAGTTGCCATTCTGGATGACTGGTTTGAAATGCTTTAGCCAATTCTGTAAAAGCCTTTCGAGCCTCTTGGCCTTTATGGCGCAATTCCAGCATTTTCTCTCGCTCTTCTCCCGCCTTATCTGGATTACGGTACTGCAAACTTGCAAAGTCTAGATAGTCTCTTATCTTATTCAACATCCATTTAATCTCCTATAACTAGCAAAAAATCAGGATAGACCTGATTTTACTTATTCTGTATCTACAACGACATAGCGATTTGGCTCATCACCCTCAGAGTAACTCGTAACGCCATCCATACGTGAAATAATACGATGGATAATCTTGCGCTCACTATTCGACATTGGATCTGTTTGATGACTACGTCCTTCTTCTAAAACACGAGTCGCCAATTTTTGAGCATAGGTTTGCAAGACTTCTGCACGGTGTTCAACATAATCATTGACATTAATAGTGATATAGAAGGTTCTTGAATAGCGGTTATAAAGATAATTTTGAGCCAATAGTTGCAAGGCCTTCAAAACTTTACCATGGTAACCGATAATACGCCCTGGTTCGTTGGTGTCAATTTGTAGATTGATGCTACGACGGTTATAATCATTTGAAAGTGTGGCTTCAACATCCATGTCATCAATAATTGTTTGAACATAAGTCGTTACTTCCGTAGCTACTTGTTCAATATCGAAGCTCGGTTCAACCTTCAAGCCCAAGTCTTCTAGTTCTTGGCTTTCAGTTTGCTCAACTTGGCTTTCAATATTAAGAGTTTCTACTTCTTCTTCGATATCAGCTTCTTCAAGTTGTAATTCATTTAAAATCTCAATGTGCCCAGTTTCTTCTAAGATAGTGCTGGCATGTCTTTCATTTTTCAAAATCTCAGCCTTAACTTCATCAGAAATTTCTTGACCTTCTTCTTCAATCTTTTTAATTGCTTCTACAACATATCCCAAATCAACTGTCGCTTCACTGACCGTTTTAACTGGTTCATTTTGTTCATTAATTTCTTTAGGAACTCCCTTTACAGCTTGTTGGTTGGCTTTTACAACTGTCGTTTCACTAATAGCATCAATATCCACTTGGGCTGGTTTTTTACCAAATAAACCGAGAAATCCTTTTTTCTCACGAGAAATGACTTTGATATGAGCCTTCATTCTTGGAATATCTAATTCTTTCAATCCTGTCTGGATTGCTTCTTCAACAGTTGAACCTGTAAATACTACCATTACCAGATTCCTCCTTATTATTTCGTTTTCTGAGCCTTTTTCTTGGCTTTTCTTTTTCTATTTTCCAAATTTTTTTGTGCCTGTACTACGGCCTCGCGCTCTGCGATAATCTTGAATGGATTGTTCAAGAAATAGGTTTGCAAGACTTGATAAGCATTGGACACTGCCCAGTAGAGAGCGACTCCGCTCGGAGCATAAACCCCAAAGATAAAGATCAAGACTGGAATCCCATACATCATCGCAGTCGTAGCTCCGTTACGCTCAGACAAGGCTTTATTGGATAACCAAGTACTTAAAAAGGTGAATACTGCTGCTAAAATCGGAAGCACGAATGTTGTATCCACATCACCAAGATTAATCCATAAGAAATGACCTGTCTTCAAAAAGTCAACTCTTGATAGAGCTTGAAACAAGGCCAAGATAAGTGGCATCTGAATCAAAATCGGCCAAAGAGAATCTGACTGTCTGACACCCATTTCTTTAAAGACTTTACGCATTTCCTGCTCTAGCTTGGTTCTGCTTTCCATATCTCGACCCGGATATTGTTCTCGAAGCGCCTTAATGCGTGGTTGAGCTTCCTGCATTTTTCTAGAAGCCACCATTTGCACTTGAAAGACTGGCAAGAGCACTGTACGAATCAAGATTGTAAAGAGAATAATTCCCACTCCGATACTAATATCAAACGATAAAAAGCGAATGACCTCTGCAAAGAAGTAAACCAATTTACTCCAAAAATCAGTCGAATCTGCCGTAATATCGCTAGTTGTCCCATTAGTTGCACAGGCTGTCATGATAAATAGAGATAGACCTAGCAAACTAGTCAACTGTAATTTCTTTTTCACTCCCATTTCCTTCCTGGTAGATCTTTGATAATTTTAATACGTGGAGTAGATTTTTCTCCATCTCTGCGTATCCCAAGGTTTCAACCCCTTTTCGAGCAATGACAACAAAGTCGACATCTTCTACCAGACTCCCTTTTGCATTCTGGATAATATGACGAATCCGTCGCTTGATTTGATTTCTAGTAACTGCATTCCCCAGCTTTTTGCTAACTGATAGACCTACTCGAAAATGGTTTTTCTGGTTTTCTAATTGGTAGACAACAAATTTGCGATTAGCAAAACTTGTTCCTTCCTTGAAAATCGCCTTAAAATCTTTCTCTCTTTTTACACGAAAGTTTTTCTTCAAAACTCAACTCCATCTATTAAATTACTACTATTATACCATATTTTTCAAAAAAGCCAATCATAGCAAGGTTTTGGACAATTTCATCAGAAAAAGAAGCTGGAAAAATCACTTTTCCAACTCCTTGTACGGAATATTTTTTCTGATTTTAGTTATTTTTTCAAACGTTCAACATCACGGGCAATAATTAATTCTTCATCTGTTGGAATAACCAAGACACGGATTTTCGCTGCATCTGTTGAGATGTCTCCTGTCACACCAAAGACGTTCTTTTCTGGGTCAACATCACAGCCAAACCAAGAGATACCTGAGATAACATCTTCACGTACAGCAGCTGCATTTTCTCCGATACCTGCTGTGAAGATAATAGCATCTGCTCCATTTAGGACCGCAAGGTATTGACCGATATGCTTTTGGATACGATCAACATACATTTCATAGGCTAAAGTAGCATCATGATCCCCTTCTTCCATAGCAGCAATTACATCACGCATATCACTAGATTTACCTGAAACACCCATAAGTCCTGATTCACGATTAAGGACGCGACTAATATCTTCAGGCGTGTTAAAGTCCTCTGTATATTGCATTAAATAAGGAATGATGGCTGGGTCAATATCTCCTGTGCGAGTTCCCATCATCACACCGCCAAGTGGAGTGAAGCCCATTGAAGTATCGACAGATTGACCACCCTTAACTGCTGTAATAGAAGCACCATTACCGATGTGGCAAGTAATTAACTTCAAGTCTTCTAATGGACGTCCCAAGAGTTTTGCAGCTTCTCCTGCTACAAACTGGTGGCTTGTACCGTGGGCACCGTATTTACGAACCTTGTTTTCTGTGTAGTATTTTGTTGGTAGAGGGTAGCGGTAAGCTTTCTCTGGCATACTTGTGTGGAATGAAGTATCAAACACAACTACACTGGTAATATCTGGCAACAATTCCTTAAAGGCACGAACACCTGCTGCATTGGCTGGATTGTGGAGAGGAGCTAACAAACTCAACTCTTCAACTTTTTCTAATACATCACCTTCAACAACTGTTGATTCTTTGAAATATTCTCCACCTGCCACAACACGGTGGCCAACACCTGTAATCTCATCGTAAGCCTTGATAATATCGAAACGAATCAAGTCATCCAATAAGATTTTAACAGCTTGTGTGTGATTTTCGATATCCAAAATTTGTTGTTCAGAACGGCCATCAAATTTTACAGTTGAAATTGAATCTTTCAAACCGATACGTTCAATCAAACCTTTCGCTAACACCTTTTCTTCTGGCATTAAGTATAATTGCCATTTCAAACTTGAACTTCCTGCATTGATTGCAATTGTTTTTGTCATAACAAGACTCCTCTTTTAAGCGTTTTCATCTATTATAACAAAATCTATTTTATATTTCAGTACCTTGAGTCCATTTTTGAAAATTTTCTTTAAATTTCATTAAAACAATTGCATCTTGCAAGCTAGAAAGTGGATAAACAAAGGGTTCTACTGTAATATCAGTTTTCTTTTGTAAGATAAAAATCGTCTTAGATTGTTTAGCACTGGCAAAAAGATTTTCAGGCAAACTAATCATGGCAACTAGATTCGCCTCCTCTTTCAACCACCCTTTCAATAAATCACTTTGAGGACTGGTCAACAAATCACTCGGAGCTAGAAAAATAGCGTAGCCATCTGATTTGAGGTACTTAATCCCTTGTTCCATGAGCAAGTGATGGGCGTAGGTATGTTCTTGACTAGAAGCAACTTGATGACGCGCTGCAACGGCATCATCAGGATAATAGCCAACAGGCAAGTCGCTGATGACCACATCGCTTTCTTTGAGCATTTGTGGACGAACGGCATCTCCTTGGACAAAGCCAGCCTGCAAACCAATCACATCTGCCATACTAGCTGCCAAATCAATCAGCAAATCATCCACTTCCATTCCCAAGTAATCCACTTTTTTATCAAGCGAGGTCAAGAAAGTAGCGCCCAAAATTCCCATTCCAGAACCCATTTCGAGGATAGAAATTTCCTCCTCTTTAAACAGCTCTTCCACGATAAACACCAAAAGTAAAGCAATGGCGTCCGGCGTAAACTGGTGATTGGCCTGTAAAGGCTCCGTTTGCCCTGCCTTCATCAAGAGAAATTGGTAGGTCTTGAGCCATTCTTCCTTGCGAAGCGCTAAACGCTTAAGGGCCTGATTATTCTCCTTGACCTGATTTAGCTCAGTCTCACCATCCAGATAGATGCTGTTTTGCTCCACCAAGGCGTCATAAAAGTTGGTCGCCAAATCACTTTGGATAATTTGGACATTCTCTAGTAAATACGTATAAGCTTGTTCAATTTTTTCAAAATCCATATTCCTATCTTATCAAATTTCCCTTCTTTTTTCCATCCTTATAGAAAAATCACTCCCTGACTAGGCGAGTGATTTTTGGGCTACTGTTAAAAAGAGTTCTGAGTAATTTCCTTGAAACAGGTCTTCAGCGCTATAGAGAATCTGACTATGCACCGATGAAAAACCATGATCAATTAGCTTGTTTTCCAGTTCACCTAAATCAAATCCATGATGGTTAGCTTCTGTCTTGGTAAAATCGGCAATAAGGAGTCGCCCATCTTCCTTCAAATGCTGATGAAACAGTGAGAGAGCTGCATCCAAATCAGGCATATGATGAAGAACCCGACTAACAACAATGCAATCAAACTCTTGCTTCAAGGGATTTTTCAGTAAATCGTGCTCCAAAAACTGGATATTCTTGATGTCTTGCTGCTCTGCTTTCAAACGAGCCTGCTCCAGCATTTTCTCAGAAATGTCTACAAGAGTGACTGACTTAGCCTGCTTGGCTAGGGGCAAAGCTAATAGACCCGTCCCACCACCAAAATCCAGAATTTCTTTGTCTGATAGAAGATCAAGCTGTTTCTCGACCGCTTGACAAACCAAGTTTGCAAGAAAGATATTTTTAGGGGAATCGAAAGTTTCTGCTTTGTGGTTAAAATCATGTTTCATGCTTTTAGTTTAGCACAAAGTAGCTTGATTAGCTAGGAATTCTCTTTCTTTTCAGGCTTCTTTTCCGATTTTTTCCTCTCTGCTTGATCACTTGAATCAGTCGCTGCCTCTTTCTTTTCATCTGTTTTCTCTTCTTTGATTTTGACTGAAGGAAATAGGAACTCATATTGGCTCTTAGGCGTGTGAACCCTTGTCACCAAGTTTGTTTTCTTATTTTGATAACTCACCTGACCCAGATTAAAGGCCTGTTCTCCACTTTCTTGTTCAGCTTTATCCTTGGTTCGCTTGGCCATGGCAAAAGCGATTAACTTTTCTTTATCCAAAGCATAGTCTTGATAGTGGGCGACTTGTCGGTTCAAGTAAAATTGCAACAAAAGACTAAAGATGGCTGCCATGGTGACTGCATAGAGGAGAACTCCCGCCTTAACTTTTTTCTTTTTCCACACGATAGATGAACTCCCTTTCTAAGCCTTTTTGAAACTGGAAACGAAAACGAACCACTTGATTGTCCTCTGTAATTTGAGCTGATTTGAGTCCATAAACCATAGGTTGATAACCCCGTCCACTGGCATCGGTTTTCCGAAAATCATCTGATTTTGACTTACCTATAGAAATATCCTTGCCATCCTGCTTCACATATATACGATTACCTTCCACTTTTTCGAACTGCGAACGGTCTAATTCTGCCTCCAGCTGATCCACAAACAAGAGCCACTCCTTTTGCTCGCTTTGTTGCTGGTAGCGAACTTCTGAAATGAGGAGCTGACTCATGGCCTGAAATAGGAGTAAACTTCCACTGATGACAATGAGAGCAATCAGGGATTCCAACAAGGTAAAAGCCTTGACCTTATGGCTCTTTGATAGCCAACAACTGTTCTGAACCATGGTAGACCTCCAATCCCTTTTCACTAGAAAACACCTGAATCTCAACTCCGTTGATGTTTACCTGATTTTGACCTGTCTGCAGGGCCATCTTAGCTACACGCAAGACTTCTTCCTTTTGCAAGATTCTTGCTTCTTCCTGCCTATTCTTCTGAATTTGTCCCAAAAGAAGGGTCGCAATGCTGGCAAAGATAGCTAAAGCGACTACTGCTTCCAGTAAAATCACTGCCCTAATTTTTTGTTTCCTTAATGCGTTTAATTTTTCCATTTCCTAAATATAATTGATAACGAATCGCTCCTTTGCTGGTCTGAAATTCAACCTTAGCCAGGGACGAATTACCCCCAGCTCGGTCAAATGTAATACTTTGTCCTGAGGGTGCCTGAATTCCTTTAGGAACTGTCAACTTTTGACTGCCATTACTGATCGTCTGCCCATCTAAGTTTAGACTAGTCTTTTGCTGACTGGCTACACTGCGTTTTTGGGTTTCCCGATAGAGTTCTTCAAACTCCATAAAGAAAATCTGCTCCTCTACCGCCGCAAAAGTGGACTGAACAGAACCAGATAAACCCAAGGCAATGATACTCACAAGTCCCAAAACCAAGAGACTTTCAAGCATGGTAAAGGCCTTAATCCGCGACCGTTTGAGTCTTATTTTGTTTTGCATGATATTCTTTATAAGCTTTAGCTTGCTCTTCTGTGATGCGTTCATCTGCTTGTAATTTGCTTAGAGTAGCATCTTCATTTTTATCCAAGCTATAAAGTTCTGCCTGGCTTTCTACCACCTTCACAACAGCTGCTTTTCCTTTGTCGTTAACTGCTTCTTTTTGCTTGGTCAAATTAGGTACAAATAGCAAGAGAAGTACGCTGATAATCAGCAAGACCACCAACATTTCCACAAGCGTGAAAGCCTTCACTTTCGCTTTTTTCAAGAATGTCATCATTTTTTTCATGTTAAAAATTTACCTCCATATTTTGATACATGGGCATGAGCATTGCCGCATAAAGTAAAACGATAATCAGAGCCACAAAGATAAAGACCAGTGGCTGCACCAGATTCATGGTGCGGTTGACTCGGGTAAAAAAGGCTTCCCAAGTTTTTTCAGCATAGATTTCCAACTCACTACCCAGCTTGGACTTGACTTCCCCATACTCAATAATGAGACTCAACTCCTTTTTAAAGAAAGGATAGGTTGCTATGGTTTGAGAAAATTCCCGACCATTTTGTAGGGCTTGAGCTAGGTCTTGACCGATTTCTTTAAAGAGTTGGGAACCTTGTTCCTGCATCATTTGAAAAATCTGCGTTAGTTCCATCCCTTGAGAAATCATATTCCCCCATTCACGCGCATAATAGGCTGTCAGATAGGTCTGCACAAAAATTCCAAAGAAGGGAATGCGTGCCAAGATAGAAAAGACGCGCATCTTCGAACTTCTTTTATAAAAAGTGAGTGCTAAAAGGACATCTACTGAAACAAAGCCTACCATTCCTAGAAAAATTTGTGGCAGATTGCCAATAATTTGGGTGGCGATATTACTACTATCCAGTTGTGGTAGTAGGTAGTTACGCAGTCCCAGCATAATTAAGAGAAGAAAACCCAGCAAAATCAAGGGATAGGTCGCTACTTCAATTAATTTTTTCTTGACCTTGGCCAGATTGTCCAGATATTCTTCTATCTTTCCCAAACTCAGGTGAAGATTCCCATGGACTTCAGCTAGAGATAACTGGGTGACAATAGCACTTGAAAATCCCAAACTTTCCATCATTTCTGAAAATGATTTCCCCTGAGACAAGCCCGTGCGCATCTGGGTCACACACTGCTTTTCCAACAAAGCACTCCTATCTAAAAAGGAGATAGTCTCCACCAGATGAAAACCGCTGGAAAAGAGATTGTTAAACAAGGTGATGATATTTTTTTGCTTAGCTGTAGCTAATTTTTTCCGTCTCAGCCTGAAGACTTGTGATATGTCCATCTTTAAGAAGCTGGTCAATCTGTTCATTCCAGCTAATTGGCTGGTGTTCTTGATAGTCTTTGTTTGCAAAGTCAACGATTCCTCCTCCCCCAATCAATCTCTGGTAGCAGACTCCTTGCAGAACGACTGCCAATTCCTCTTCACTCACGCCCAACTCCAGCAAGCGTTCATAAACACCTCGGATACTCTTGGCATGAATGGTTGAAAAGACTGTCGCCCCTGTCAGACTGGCTCTGACCACTGCACGCGCCGTCTCACTGTCACGAATTTCTCCGATAATCAAGAGATCTGGTCGATGACGCAAAGAAAGTTTGATTAGATTTTCATAGGTCAACCCGATTGCTTCGTTCAACTGCAACTGAAGCATGTCGTCCTGCTTGATTTCGACAGGATCTTCAATGGACATGACTTGTTGTCCTTTAAAAAGAGACTTGGCCAATTCATGCATCAAAGTCGTCTTGCCACTTCCGACTGGACCAGCAAAAAGATAGAGTCCTCGTTGCCTGTACTGCTTGCCCAGTTCTTCAATATCCTGAAACCAAAAATGCAACTCCTGCTCCTCATCGTGCAACAAGCGAATAACTAAACTTTCATGACCTCGATAATCGCCTACTGTAGATAAACGTAGGGACGTCGTCTTCTGGTCATATTCATAATCACAGGAACCTAGCTGACTACGTCGCTTTTCTCCCACATTCATACCCGCCACAAACTTAAAGTGGCTGATGACGGACGCAAACTTTTCAAAATCATAACAACCGATTTTACAACGCTCGTCTCCTATCCTCATATGAAGCTCATAGGCGTCTAACTTAGGGACAAAATAAATATCCTGCGCCCCTTTTTTCCGGGCCGAACGAATGATTTCTTGTGCAATTTCTTGAACCATACTTACCTCCTCACCTATACTATTCGCAAAGATTTGGGAAAATAAAAAAAAGCAACTCCAAAAAGTTACTTTTTCTCTATTTTAATTTCATTCGGCAAGAACGGTGCCTTTCCTGACCAGTTTGTTTTTCATAGCCCGGACGTAATTTTTCATCTGGGATAACCTGCTCATCCTGCAAAAGAGCCAAAGAATGATATTGTTGTAAATACTCATCACATTCATCACACCAGCGTTGGTCTTCCGGATCCCAGAAAATGGTCATCAAGTCACTTCTACTTTTATAAAGAGGAGACTCTTGTTCCAATCTAAACCAGCAAGTCTTGTAGTATTTGAGAGCATCATAATACTGGTCAAATTTCTTACTTGCTACAATATCTTCTTCCCAACCTTCTAAGAACCACCACGGTTCAAAATCTCCGTACATTTCTATAACACGATACATATTCATTCATTCCTTTGTATCGTATATTATAACTAATTCCATTAAACAAGAAAAGAAATATGCTCATTTCTTATTTTTCAGATAAAAAATTCAGCCATCTGATAAATGACTGAATTTATATTTGCTTATATGATTAAAGTCTTGCTGTTTCTTAAGCTTCAGAAATATCGTTTTCGATAATGACTTTGATTGCATGGTGGTCTGCTGCCTTACTGAAGACTTCATAGGCTTTTTCAATTTCACTTAGTTTGAAATAATGAGTTACCAATTTTTCTGGTTCAATCTTATGACTTTCAAGAGCTTTCAACAATTGTGGAGTTGTATTTGTAGATACCAAACCAGTTGTTACATTGATGTTGCGAATCCAAAGTTTATCTAAATCGAATTCAACTGGTTTACCATGTACACCACAGTTAGCAACTGTTCCGTCTACACCGATAATCTTTTGACAGAAATCAAATGTTGCAGGAATACCAACAGCTTCGATAGCGACATCCACACCACGACCATCTGTCAAATCATAAATTTCTTTAATCGCTTTTTCAGGGTCTGAAGAATTAACCTTATGAGTCGCACCAAATGATAGGGCAGTTTCCAAGCGGTTATCGTCTAAATCCACCATAATCAATTTAGCTGGTGAATAGAATTGGGCTGTCAAAAGAGCAGCCAATCCAACAGGTCCTGAACCAATAATGGCTACACTACAACCAGGTTCTACTTTCCCTTTCAAGACACCAATTTCATACCCAGTAGGCAGAATGTCTGATAGCATAACCAAGGCTTCATCTGACAAGTCTTCTGGAGTGTGGTAAAGAGTGTTATCTGCATGAGGGACACGTAAATATTCAGCCTGCATACCATCAATCAGGTGACCGAAAATCCAGCCCCCTTCGTCTTCACAGTGGGCATAAATTCCTTTTTTACAGTAGTAGCATTTACCACAGGCACAGACACAAGAAATCAAGACCTTATCGCCTTTTTTGAAGTTCGAAACTCCTTCCCCAACTTCTTCAACAATCCCAATCCCTTCGTGACCAAGAATGGTACCACTTTGGCAAGCAGGAACATCCCCTTTGATAATATGGAGGTCTGTTCCACAAATAGTAGTTTTTACGATACGCACAATAGCGTCTGTTGGCTTGCGAAGCACTGGTTTGTCTACATCAACAAAAGAAGCAAGTCCTGGTTTAACATAAGTATAGGCTTTCATAAAGCATTCCTCCGTTTTTTTATTTGTACTATTTATAATATAATTGTAAGCCTTTTCATTTGTTTCTTCAAGTTTTTTTGTGATTTTTTTAACTTTTTTATTTACCGGTAAAGCAATATAGATAAAAAAGCAGAAGCTAATCTCTAACTTCTGCTTTTTCTCTTATGCTTGATAACGTTTCACACCATCTAGATAGGTTGCTACCAATTCCAAATCTTTATCTAATACGATAAAGTCCGCATCATAACCTTCACGGATTTGACCACAGACATCATCAATGTGAACAGATTTTGCTGGGTTAAGGCTAGCCATCATGACTGCTTCGTGTGGATTCGCAATACCCCACTCGACTACATTTCTCATACCATCTTTAAGTTTGAGGATAGAACCTGCCAAATTACCAGTAGATTTGAGACGTGCAGTTCCATTTGCTACTACAACAGGGAATTCTCCCAACATATAGTCACCGTCTTCAAGCCCACCAGCTGTCATACAGTCCGTAATAAGAGCGATGTTTTCTGTCCCCTTTTGCTTAAGTAAAATCTCACAAGCTTTTGGATCTACGTGATAACCATCACAAATCAATTCTGCGTAAGTATGTGGGAGCTCATACATAGCTCCTACCATACCTAGTTCGCGGTGTGTTAAACCACGCATCCCATTATAGGCATGTACCCATACACTAGCTCCAGCATCAACTGCCTTCTTAGCTTGTTCAAATGTCGCATCTGAGTGTCCAAGTGCAACTGTCACACCTTCACCTGTAATAGTACGTACAAAATCTTCCACCCCATCACGTTCTGGTGCAATAGCGATTTTATTTAGCATCCCTTTTGCAGCATCCTGCCAAGAATGAAACTCCTCAACACCCGGGTCTCTCATATAAGTTGGATTTTGTGCCCCCTTAAAAGTTTCTGTGAAATATGGACCTTCATAATAAATCCCACGAATCTTAGCACCTGTTGCTTCTTTATAATGGTTTCCAAGATTTTCAGTGACTGCAAGCAATTGCTCATAAGTGGCTGTTAAAGTTGTGGGCAAGAAACTGGTAACACCGGTACTAAGAAGTCCTTCACTCATAGTATGCAATGTACCTTCAATGTTGTTGTCCATCACATCTACACCTGCATATCCATGAATATGAGTATCCACAAGACCTGGTGCAATGCTATAACCAGTATAGTCAAGAACCTCTGCTCCTTCAGGAATTTGATCCACATGTTTCCCAAATTTGCCATCAACAAGTTCTAAGTACCCACCGCGACGAATGCCAAATGGATAGAAAAACTGATCCGCTTTAACGTAATTAGGCATAATAATGACCTCCTTAAAAGATTACTTTTGATATTTATTATGTCAATTACATTATAAACCTTTCTGATTCATTTGTAAATGGTATAGACCTATTTTCTAGAGATATTTTAAAAGAGCTGGATTTCTCCAACTCTTCTCTTTTTAATACAAGTTATTTTGATTTGACTGGCTTGTCTTGAGCTGTTTGCAAGGCTGTGGCAATGGTATCTGCATACAATTTTGCTCCTGCTTCAATTTTGCTAGTGTCACTTCCGAAATGGACTTGGTCTGTTCCTGTCCAGATCTCTGGATGTTCCTTAGCAACTTGATTCCAATCTGCTATCGTGATGTAAGGAGTCTTCTCTGCCAATTCTCTCATGTAGGTAGCAGCCTTCTCAACGATTGCATAGGTCTCTTTTGTTTTATCTCCTTCATAAGGTGTCACCAAAATCATATGGTGCCCCTTAGGAAGATTTTTCACGATACTATCCCAATCTTCCTTGTAATTTTCAGGATTATTTACCCCAGTTGCAATAACCACCATCTTTGGTAGAAATTTATTTTGGCTATTGTTGAGCATGATTTCGTTGGCGGTCTTGGTTGTTCTGCTTACTTGTGCGTTAATCTGTGCTCCAGGAAGGGCTGTCTGCAGGGCTGTATTAGCTCTTAGAGCTACCGAATCACCAATTAACATAGTGCCATCAGCAATTCCTAAACTATCAGCTTCTGCTCGTTCTGCCATCACTTTTGTTTGGGCAATATTTGTTGCAGCTTGCTTCAAACCATTGACAGTCAAATCTGTTTCAAAAGCTCCCACTTGTGGTGCCATCAAAGTCACTAAGAAGACAATGAAGGCCAAGATTCCTGTACTTGATGCAAGAATTGTGTGAATATGAGACAGGGGACGAAGAGTTTGTATAATAGGTGTGTCCTTTCCTGCGATCCAAGGTTCCAACACATAAAATGATAGGCTGGCAAAGCCATAAGAAAAAATCAACGTCAGTAACACAGCAAAAAGATTTGATGTCAACTGTGAGAAAATAATGTAGAAAGGCCAATGGAAGAGATAAACCGCATAACTAGTATCTGCTAAAAAACTAATAATCTTTGGCTCCTGCATATTAGGAGTCTTTTCATGTAAGACACGCGCCGCCAGAATCATAGCAAGGGCTGCAAGACTGGCAAGCAAGAAGCCCATAAGATAGGCAAAAAGATAGGTAAATTTGACAAAGAAGGTCAAAATGAGTAAGAAGCCAAAACCTCCTGCAAAAACCAACAAGGTCTTTCGTAAATCCCAGATTTTATCCAACTGCTTGACGAGAGAAGTCGTCTGACGAACTCCTACAACAGTTGCTAACACACTTCCCAAAAAGAAGGGATAGACATGGGTTAAACTGGAGAAGTAAACAGAGGAATAAGAGGTTACTAGAAAACTACCAATAAACATGGAGAAGAAGCTAATCAAGAAGGCAGCAGCAGACAAGAGAAAAACCATTCCTCTCAACTGACCATTTGATTTAGCCTGTTTGGATAAGAACCAAACTGCCAAGCCCCAAAGAATATAGTAGTGAACCTCAACAGCCAAGCTCCAATTATGAACAAACAAATGAGGAATGAACTGAGATTCATAGCTCCCTCCTGTTAGGAGTTCATAGAAGTTGGTCATAAAGCCTAAGACACCCGCAATCTGACCCCCAATTCCAGCCACATAATCTTGGCGAACTAGAAAGGTAAAGGGCATGGTTACCAAGACCATCAAAACCACAGGTGGCACAATCCGATAAAAACGTCTTCTAAAAAATCCAATCAAATCAATCTCACGATTCTTAGAAAATTCTTCGATGAGTAGAGCTGTAATCAGGAAACCTGAAAATGTGAAAAAGACATCTACCCCGAAAAAACCTCCAGGAAAGATGGTCTGAAAGAAGTGATACAAGAGTACAAAAAGTAAACCTGTAATCCTAATCAAGGAAAACCATTTAATGCGCATACGAGTTTATTCTTCCTTTCATTGTACACTTTATTCTATCAAAAAAAGAAGAAAAATCCTAAGAGAAAACTTAGGATTTTTAGCTGGATTTTTAGCTTATATCAATTCCATTTTAGAAATTACGTCCTGACTTATTATAGCCATATTTTTCCACAAAATACTCACGGAATTCCAAGAGATTGTCATCCATGATGGCTTGTCGCACTTGCTTCATCAGGTTAAGCAAGAAGTAAAGATTGTGATAACTCGTCAAGCGAATACCAAAGGTTTCATCAGCCTTGAGCAGGTGACGAAGATAAGCGCGTGTATAGTTCTTACATGTGTAGCAATCACATTCAGGATCCAGTGGTGTAAAGTCCTCAGCAAACTGGGCATTTTTGACAACCAAACGTCCCTGACTGGTCATACAAGTTCCGTTACGAGCGATACGAGTCGGCAAGACACAGTCAAACATATCTACCCCACGAATCACCCCATCAATCAAGCTATCTGGCGCTCCCACACCCATCAAATAGCGAGGTTTGTTTTCAGGTAGCAGTTGAGTTGTAAATTCCAAGACCGCATTCATCTCTTCATGGGTTTCTCCAACTGCTAAACCACCAATAGAGTAGCCTGGGAAATCCATGCTGACAAGGTCGTGAGCCGATTGGCAGCGAAGATCTTCAAATCCTGCCCCCTGCACAATTCCAAACAAGCCTTGATCATGCGGACGACGATGAGCCTTCAAACCACGCTCAGCCCAACGACTGGTACGCTCGATCGATTTCTTAACGTAGTCATAAGGCTGATAAAACTGGGGACATTCGTCAAAGGACATCATAATATCTGAGCCTAGATTGTTCTGAATAGAGATAGCTTTTTCCGGTGATAGAAACATCTTAGAACCATTGAGATGGTTTTTAAAAGTTACACCTTCTTCTGTGATATTACGGCTATCTGCTAAGGAATAAACCTGAAAACCACCACTATCTGTCAAAATTGGTTGGTCCCAATTCATGAACTTGTGGAGACCACCTGCGCGTGCGATGAGTTCATCTCCAGGACGAAGCCAGAGATGATAGGTGTTTGACAGGATAATTCCCGAACCCATCTCCTTCAATTCTTCAGGCGACTGAGTTTTGACAGTGGCTTGTGTCCCAACTGGCATAAACATAGGTGTTGGGAAGGTGCCGTGGGGAGTGATGATTTCTCCCAGACGAGCTCCTGTGTGTTTTTCTTTCTTAATCAAACGGTATTTGATTGGTGAATCTGACATTTTTTACCTCCGAAGCTGGGAAAGACAGTCCCAGTTCATACTTTGTGCCCAAGGGCATACTGTATGATTTTATCAAAAAAAGCTGGAACTGTCACGAACTATGGTATAAGTGACAAATGTTTTCCAATACTTTCTGTTGCTTATCGTTAGTTGAGTTTTTGCTTATTTTTATTTAAAATTATTTCCATTGATTACCGTCATTTTTTTAAATCGTATTCATCTTCGTATTCATTTTCATACTCACCTTTGCCCGTATAGTTGAGAAGGCTACAATTTAGTTCTAATAGTTTACAAAAGGATCAGTGAGTAATTTCACTGTTTTTTTCTATTTTCAGACCAAACAAAAAAACCGCAAGCTACTGCCTGCGGTTAGTGTACGATATTTTTGATTCTTTCTGTTTTATTTTATTTTGTGGTGATTAATCCATTAGGTAATACATCGAGTGCTGGTTTGTCTGAACGACTGCCATCCTCATTGACGTAGTACCAGCCTCCTTCGACCTTGACAAGTTCTTTTGAAGACATTTCGCCATTCTCTTCTTTGAGATGGTATAGTTTGTCCTTGTATTGAACCCAGCCAGTGACCATTGCTCCTGAAGCATCAAGATAGTACCATTTGCCATTCACAAACACCCAACCAATGGCCATTGCCCCATTTTCTTTGAGGTAGTACCACTTATCATTTTCTTTGAACCATTGACTGGTTAGACAATATCCTTTAGCATCAAAGTAGTACCACACACCGCCGATTTTTTCCCATTCTTCTTTTGGATAAGATCCGTCTGGGTGTTCCCACCACCAACCAGTATCATTTCTTTTCCATTTTGGCTCGGCTTCTTCGTCATCTAGTAAAACAATATTTTTGTCGTACGGATTTGAAGAGTATTGCCACCAGCGGATACCATCCATTGATGGAAAATATTCAAAGTTAGCTGTACCATCATTCAAACCATAGCCTGCAATCCAAAGGCTATTTGGGAATTTCTCAAGAATCTGCTCATAATAGATATTATTGAGCGTGAATGGCTTATAGCTGTAATAGATTGGTTCATAGCCATTTTCTTTGAGGATTTCCATGAAGCGAATACAAGCATCTGTATTTGCCTGTTTGTCTCCGCTAGCGTGGTCTTCATAATCTAGCACCAGATATTTAACTTTTTTAGGCACGTTGTCCAGAAAATATTTAGCTTCTCTTTCAGCTTCTTCACTATCTCCGCCAAACCATGCAAAATGGTAGAACCCAATAGGATTTGATTGTTCTACTTGGGCATGTCGGCACGGATTTAGGTAGCTTGTGCTTTCTGAGATTTTGATGATGGTATTCTGTGTACCCATGTCAGCCAAAATACCTGTAATATCGTACCCATTATGGCTAGATACATCGATGAATAAGTCGTTTTTCTTCATTGTTTTCTCCTAATCTTCGCTTGGTTCGTAGTATTCTAGCGCACGTTTGCTGTCTGAAATCCCTGCTGTTGTTGGGTCGGGAATGATATTTAGAATATTTACAATCGTCAACCCCACAAGATAAGGGTTCGCAAAGAATTTGCCAAGCAAGTCTAAAATGACTCCCCAGCTGACCAAGTCCTCCAGTTTAAGATTGAAATATGCGAGGATTGGCAAAGCTAGTGCGAATGCCACTCGCAATAAAAATGTTTTGTTTTTTAAGTTAAAACGTACTTTCCAGTTAATCATGTGTTATTCTCCTTTATTTTTATCTTCGTCTTTCTCAATCAATCGCTGAAATGCTTTTAAAAATGGTTGAAAAAGATTAACATTTCCTTTTAATTTACGGTAATTTTCAACGAGGGATTGAAAAGTAAATGCGATGTACCCGAGGTAAATCGAATACAAGAAGAGGAAACCTGTCTTTTCAGGCAAGAGGACAGACATCGGAATGAGGATCATCAGCAAGAGGACTCCTAAAATTTTGCGAAGAAGTCCGTTGATGCCGATTTTGCTCTTGTACTCGATGTCAGGGTTGACAATAGCCGCAATCGTTCCTGTCACAAAATCAATGATTTCCATGGAGACAATTAGTGCTAGGGCGTACAAGACCAGACCGTCTTCAGTCTGGACGACGCTTCTTAAAAAATTGAAAAATTCGATTTGCATATATCCTCCTTAATCGATACGTGGCATGACCACAGTCAGCACACCTTGCTGCAGCATGTCAGAGAGTGCTTGGTCTTTGTATGTGAACCCCTCGTTTGCTCTCATTTGAAACATAAAGATAGTTTGCGTGCCTTTTGGCCATTTGGCATTGGTTTCAAATGGATAAGGCATGGCAATGATGTCTCCATTTGAGTAGCGTGTACCTTTAACAAGAGGCTTGATGAAATTAGCAACCTTGCTATAAGCAAATGTAGGCATTCCTCCATTTTGAGAGATGCCCAAGGCAACCAGGACCTCAGTGATAGCTGAAACTGTGTCCAGATTTTCCTTATTCTCAGTGGTAGCTTGCTCCACCTTGGCTGCCATTTCCTTGTTTTGTTGCAACTGAGCTTCTACCTGGTTAAATTTCTCCTTCTCAGCACGCTGTGGGAAATTCTCTTGATAGAGAGCCTCTAGGGCGAGTTCAAATAGCTCTGTATTTGATAGGCTGATTTTATCAGCTGGTAGCAAGATTGGCACAATAGCACCATCTGAGTTGACAAGCGTGACCTTAGTGGCTGTTACTGCACCACTTCCGTCGTACTCTAATGATTTTTGACCGTATTCTAGTTTCATATTTCCTCCTTTTGATTTAATTATCTAAAAAATTATTGGGACTTTTTACGATGTTTCAGATTTTAAATGAAACATTATCAAAGTTAAGCCAGTTTGAGTCTACGTTACCTTTTACAACTATATTGCCATTTCCGTAGATACCTAAAACAGCTACATTATAGTTGTTATTGATCGTTGAGATGTACAGTGTCTGTGTTGGTCTAAACCCCACTGGTAAAGTCCCTATCACTGTCTCAATCGTAGTTTTCCCTTTGTACGCTGAACCTCTAAAATAAACAACGCCGTCAAACGTTTTTGAATATTGAACATCATTGTACTGCTGATGATGCTGCCATCCGTTTTGCAAAGATAAGTCCCTCCAAGGTGTGGGCTCGCTTTCTGATTTTAACAATGCCACATAGTCAGAGTTATTAGTGGATTTTGATTGTTGCACTAGATAGCGCCATGGCCTCCAGTTATTATCAAAGCCATTCTCCCTAACTGCCATGTATCCCATTGATGTTGTAAATCGCTGAATAGCCTCTACTGAGTTTGGGTTAGGTCTGAATACTTCTAACATCCCCCAAGCGCCAAAAGGATTGTTGGGAGAAGTTCCGTCTATCCACCAATGCCCAGTATTTGTCATTGAGTTGAAATCTTGTTTGATGAGTTTTCCAAAACCTCTATTATCTGTAAGCTGATACTGCTGAATAGGTTTGTCATCGGCAAAGATGTCCCCTTTGACATCAAGAGCGCCACGTTCTCTGATTTTGTTGACACCTACACCTGACCTGTCATAAGACAAGACCACGCTCTCTGTTGCTACATTGACCATGAAATCAGACCGTGTGAACTTGTCCTCTAGTGTACCAATGACGACCCATGACTGATTAGCTAGATAATTGCCAGCAAGATTAGCCTGTGAATTGACTAGACTTGAGATACTTGTCCAGGATCCAGTAGCTGGTCCTGTATCTACTTGATAGTTAGCAGTCCCAAGTCGTGCCACCTTGAAGGTCAGCGACATTGTATTCTTTTGACTTCCTGAGACAGTCAAGGGCGCTATTTTGGCGTTTCGTGTAACTGTCAGAGTGCTAGAGGTTGAGCCTGTTCTTGCTATGCTAAAATTCAATGCAGGAGCAAAATACTCAAGCACGGTCACAGATACCTCTCTAGTATCAGACCATCTACCACGGCTATCAGATACACTAGCTCTGATTTTGATTGTGCCGTGATAGTTCATAATACCAAGGCTCCCACCGTTTGAGCTTGTGGATTGGTTCTTGCCGATTATTTCAGCATAGTATCCAGTGATGGATGAGCCGTAAGAACCAGCTGCGCCATTAAACGCTACTTTGATGTTAGAAATAACCTGGATGAACGTGTCAGAATTCGGGATAAGGTTCTGTGCTGCAGAATTCAAATCTGACAGTGTAACCCCTGAAAATGTAGGTTTCACATTCGCTGGCACGCTAGCCGTCAAAGTTGTTGACTGCGTTCCAGTCTTGGTAGAGCCTGAATACGTATCAACGTAGATTGTACCTGTACCACTAGCAGAGTTTGGGATGTCGTTGGAAAAGTCAAGAGGGATCATCCACGTTGTGGATGTGTCTACATTGCTTGCAATCGTTCCACTCTTACCGGCCCAGGTATAGCGCACTGTATGCTTAAAACTGGAGCTTTGACGGTTAATATTGATAGTAACCGAACTACCAATAACTCCAGCGCTCACGCTTACAGAACTTGAACGTGGTATAGTCGTCAGGCTAAGGCTTGCTGATACTGTGATAGGCCCATGCAGGCCATTATTCGGATTGAACGTGCATGATATAGGTAAGGTCTTAGTCCCATCTGCATTGTGGCTGATTGTACTTGACCCACTAGCAAGCGTGTACTCCTCTCCTGATGTCTCCCACGTCGGATAGCTGTAATGCACGTTTTGACCATCAAGATTAAGAGAAAGCGTACTGTCCCCTTGATGGTTATGAGTATAATAGGCGCCTGTACGACTGACTGTCATCCGCCAGTTGACGGTTGAGGTGTTAGCCGTGATACTCTGAGAGCCTTGCTCCACATAGACATTGAGATACAAGCTCCCACTTGAATTACTAAACTTTGCCATACTTCCTCCTTTTAGCCTACATACCTGATAACGTTCATATCAGGGTTAATGTGATACTGCTCTTCCCTAAATCGTCCAATTTGGATAGTTTTAGAGAAAATCCCGTTCTCGATGTGGATTACACCTTGAGAGATATACATAACCTCTACACCAGCGCTAAACATTGAGATACGGCCGTTAGGGTTGAACATCATGCTAGAGCTACCGTCATTCTTACCAATGACAAGACCCTCATTAGATGAGCTCATATAGCTATCTATGAAATTCCAGCGGTCAGACAATTCTCCCAAGTCTTTTGCGATATTAGAGACGCGCTGACTAGCCGAAATCAAATCTTTTTCAGCCTGCGCCCTTGCGGTCTCGTTTGCGTTGACAAAGTCCTTGTAAGCCTTTATCCAGTTATCTAAGTCATCAGCGCTAGCCTTAGCCTCAACCTCGGCTTGAATAATCCCAGCCTTTTCATTTAGCGCATTGATTTGTTCCTGAGTTAACCCTTGGTCAGCTTTAGAGTCTAGTTGTTTTTGAGTCTCTGACCAGTGAGGTTGCCAGCTCGTCATTGGTATGGCTCCAACTGTTAAAACTGCCCAGTCAGCATTACCAATTCCTTCTAGTTCTACAGTGAAAAATGAAACAATATCACCAGCGTTAAGGTTTTTCTTGGATGTAAAAGTAGCACTCCAGACATCCAACTCAAAGCTATATGCTAAATTTATCCACTGCCAGCTATCGCTAGAATTTTCACGAATCCCAAAGTTAAGTGTACTGTTATCACTCCTCCACCACCTAGCGCTTAATGTGTACTGTTTACCGAATTTCAAAGGTTCAGCTAAAATAAAATCTTGTCTGTGCTTATTTCTCCATCCGGCATTTGAATCTAGTAAGATATTACCCGATTGCTCTGTTGTGCCAAACAAAGCTGTCCACTTGTACAGTTTAGGATTTTGACTATCTGCCTCAGTGAAATCCGTTAGCGTACCTAAATATCGCTTATTCGTGCTATCTGTTGTACTGAAACCATCACGACCATCAGCAGAGTTAGCCCAAGCCCTATGAAAATATGGAGTCCGCCCATCTGCTCCAGGCTTACCTGGAATACCTTGAGGACCATCCTTACCATTCTTTCCATCTGGACCTTTCCACTTGTTCCAGCGATAATCAGCAGGGTTTCTGCTATCTGTTGGATTAAAGTCAACATACACCCCGATATAGGCTTTGTCAGCATTTGTTTGACTGAATCCACTACCTGTTGCATTATCAGCATAGGCCATGTGAGTGTACTGTGTACGGCCATCAGCTCCCTTAGGGCCTGGAATACCTTGGTCACCCTTAGCGCCTTGCAAGCCTTGGAGTCCTTGTAAGCCACGTTCTCCACGCTCGCCTTTCTCCCCTCGATCTCCTTTAGGACCTATTGCTCCCTGTGGTCCAGGGTCTCCTTTTCCCCCGCGCACACCAATAACAGCAGGCTCTGTTGTCTTGTTTGTACCATTTGTGTATAGCTCAACTCGATAATTCCATAAATAACGCTTGTCTGATGTGATAGGCTGTGGCGTAGTTGTCCACCCTGCACTTGCTCTTGTGATACCTGTTGGGACTGTAGTAGCTAAATAGTAATTAGTTACATTAGAAATACCAGTACCATCTGCTCCTTTTATCAACGTCCACTTATACACTCTGTAATCTGTACTATCTGCCTGAGTGTAATCTGTGTATGTTCCGATATACGTTTTATTTGTACTGTCAGTAGTTGAGAAACCTTGTGAGCCGTTATTTGATGTGGCGTAAGCTATGTGTAAGTATGGTGTCCTACCATCTGCGCCAGCCTTACCTGCCACACCATTTACACCATCAGAACCTTTTACAAGTGTCCAATTGTAATCGGATGGAGTAGTACTATCAGCGCTACTGAAATCAACATACATACCGATATAAGCTCTATCAGAGGCACTTACAGAAAAATCCTTAGTTCCATCAGCACTATTACTATAAGCTATGTGAGTGTATTGTGTACGGCCGTCTGCTCCATTTCGACCAGGTAACCCTTGTTCACCTCGTGCGCCTTGCAAGCCATCTAAACCACGTTGTCCTGGTTCTCCTTTTTCGCCTTTTTCTCCCTTGTCCCCTTTTACTTTAGCCCACTTGTATTTTTTATGATCTGTGCTATCGTTTGGTTCAAAGTCTGTATAAATACCAATATAGAGTTTATTGATTGAGCTATCAAGACTAAATCCATCTGTTCCTGTTGCATTATTAGCCCACGCTGTATGCACATAAGGAGTGCGACCATCTCGCCCCGGAGTTCCAGGTGTACCAAGTTTTCCATCAACAACATTAACAAGCGATATCTCATCAACAGCAACCTCTTTATTTCCAATGTAAGCCGCAACTGTCAGAGTGACTGTATCTGTTACATTTGAGCCTCTAACTAAGTAAGTCATCCCTGTTGTCACTTCTCCATCGAGCGCCCAACGCCAAGTAACACCAGCAACAACTGGTTTTCCTCCCTTGTATAAGGTTGGGGTTATTATACTCTGGCCGATCTGATTCTTAAAGATGACACCATTGCTAGTAGATAACTTGACGATATAGGGCCTAGACTGCTCAAACAAGCGCTCAAGTACCTCTTGTATGCCGTCTGATAACTGATTTTCAAGCGCTTTAAAATTTGAAAAGATCGTTTTGTTGCTTGCTGGGTTTGAAAAACTGATTTTTTGTTCAGAAACACGGGCTTGAACTATCAATAGTGGATTGAATCCCTCATCATGAATTTTGACTGTATCGCCGATTTCGACATCAACAAAGCCATCGACTTCATAAGTGATTGCTGGATAGCAATGTTTTTTTAGTTCATTATATGCTAGACGTCGCAATTCTTTTGGATCGTCGGTATCGTAACTAAAATCTTTTCTTGTGTACTGGTCTAGTTCACCTGTTGAATGTGTGAATGTTGATGGATATAGCTGCATAGAGATTGGAGCAACAAGATGAGCCCCTAATTGATAAAATTCACAAATTCCATCCTTGTTGTACTTTTTCCACTCATCAAGACCTTGTATTGTAACTACTTCTTCAACTTCTTCACCAGATCCATTTTTTAATCGTCTTTTACCAGTTGGCCGGATTGAATTGAAAAGACCTGTCTTATCAACTCTACGGGTGATAGAAGTGATATTCTTGCCATATTTTAAGCTTATATCGTTTCTGATACGACCTACACCTTGATGTGCGTCATCATTTTCATGATAGACGTTGACACTAAACTTTTTGATTGTGCTATCAGCGTTTAATTGTGTATCAAACTCAATCTCAGCATCAAAGCGTTTGGCAAGACTCAATAGACGGGCTAGTTTGGTTTCTTGCCCTTCCCATTCAAGAGTACGTTTGTTATCTGATACTTCATTGATGCCGATAACAAGATGGGTATAGTTTAATAAATCCATAGCTTCGCAATACTCAGCAAAGCTCATAGCCTTTGTAGCCTTGTAAGGATTAGCTACCTCATTGATTAACTCAAGATTGAGGTTTTCACAATAGCATTTAATTGTCTGCTCATTTTCTTCAACCTGCATAACGTTGAAAATAAAGCTCTTTCCATGATATTTGAAAGATACCCACGCCCGTTCATTCAGATAAGAATAGGCTTTTTGGGTTGGAGTGTCTGACTTGATAGACTTTTTAAATACAGTGAATTCAAAAGTGGATGATCCTGTTTGTAAACTTCTAGTCCAGGTATCGTTGTAAAAGTTAAGTGTGCTTTGCTTGCTGTTATCAACAAAAGCAACCTTTCGCAAGTTCGCGTCATGAATTGTTAATAGCATTATAGCCACCTTTCTTCAAATTCGATTGTCACGGTTGGTTTTTTCTTGATAAAACTTGAAAAATACATCTCAAGTTTAGAATTTCCAGGCGGTATAGATAGCCATTGTGAGCCATCGACAACCTCTCCAGCTTTAGCGATACCGTCAATATATACGGTATCATCTTCACTATTGATTACAACATTTGAACCGATAGGATAGCGATTAGGAATGTCTCTTGATGCTTGTACAAAGTCCTTACGATACATCAACTCATCAAGATATAAGTGAGAGATGATTGTTTTTCCGCGAAAAGCACCTATCGTAACATGGATCTTAGCTGACTTTTTGCCTTTAATTTCAGGGACAATAAAGTCATAGTGCGAGCCATTATAATAAACTTGAACTCTCTCGTCGTTTCTTTGTAATTCAAACTGCCCTCTTGCTTTTTCAAAAGGATTTTTGGTTTTGTCGCTGGATGAGTCAAAAAGCAAAGTTTTTAAAAAGTTATATCCACCAGCGTTATCTGTCGCAAAGACATTAAATCCACAGTATAGACCGTTATAGCGCTTATAGGTTTCGATTCCGTACAAAAATTGACCACTAGTGTCAGATACAGCTACCTTAATAAAGCCACATTGATTGATTGACTCTAGTTGATAGACCAATTTACAAAATAGATAATCATTGAGTGAGCCTTTCTGACCTGTTGAGTCTGCAGGTATCTCCCACGAAAGCCCTGCGCCATAATTTTCATTGTAAGCCCCGCTGGTCTGCTCTCTTACCTTTATACGCTTCTTGCCATCTACTGTGGTCAGTTCTGATGTTCCCGTTATATTGTCCCATCTGCTATTGGTCACTGAGCTATTTTTCACTGCTCTAGCAAAGCCATCAGCGATTTTGTCGCCTCTAAAATCAAGCAAGACCTCAGACCGTTTGACTGGTTCAGTATCAGCTTCCTCACGGTTTCCCATCTCAAAAGCCGTATTATTATTGACAAGACCTATATATCCATTTTCAGCATTATGCTTAACTTGGATAATGGGAAAAGCCTCAACGGTTCCGTTGTTTACTAAATCAAAAACCATTTTATCAGCTGCGCTTTGCGCATTTGCATCACTATTGAAATTTTTATAGGCTGAGCTATGGGCTACACCGTCTGGAACAATGAATTTTATAGAACCGGTTGACCTTCGACCACTCGTTTCTTGCATTGAAATACTCTCAATCGTCATGGCCAGATAGTATTTGTCAGGCTCATCTGAAAATGTCAGCTCTTTAGGGCTATCAACATTAAAAATACCCGCAAGCTTGTGCTTGAGGGTATTTCTGTCTTTGGACCAGATCGAAAAATCTACCTTGATATATTTTGCATCAATGGTTTGTTGCTGAATATTGACTCCGATTCTTGGTGCTTGGTCGGTAGAGATAGAGCGATTGTTCCCGATATCTCGTTGGATGTCATGGATTTCAATAAGCTCTCGAAAATCAGTTTTATTGAAACGCATTGTCACTTCACTCATTCAAGTACTCCTTTCATTCTTAGTGTCATTCTTTCTCGCTCTCTCTGCCTCTTGGTTATAATATCCGTCACTACAGAGCTATCCATATAAGCGTTCGTATCCTTGTTGAGGATAGCAATAAGCAATTTTTCTAAACTTGCCCTCAGAATTCTCATCTCAGCAACGACTTTTTCTGTATCCTTACCACTTTGAACACTAGTAGTCTGAATTGTAATATTACGCTGCGCTTCTTCCATTTCACGGAGGAATTTCGCATCGCTAGGAATACCAACCCCTGTCGCGTATTTGGGAATCCCCATCTCACGCATCAAGCGTTTAGTTTTATCCGCTCTCAAGACTTTAGACCCTTTAGGAAGAGGGAGCAAGACATCTCTGCCTTCAGGAATGAAACTCCTGCCATCTGGCAGGGTAACCATTTCTTTGTAGTTGCTGTTGCGCTGGTCATTGACAATAGCAAGACCACCAGGGTGGTAGTTGGTCCCACGGGCGTGTCTGCTTGCAAAAATATTTGTAAAGAAGTTGCCCGTTACACTATTGATCCAGCTTCGAATCCCTGAAAGTACATCAGAAGCGTTGTCTTGGACGTTAATGGTTACAGTTTTGTCACGAATAGAATCAACCCCACTTTGTACCTGGTTAACAGTTCCTTGTGTATTGTTTTGAGCCGAAATGCCAATAGGACTATTCTGTTTAATAGCATTGATTTCACTACTTGTCTCGTTTCGGACATCACCTGTCAAGTCTGTCGCGTTAATATCAACTGGTTTATGTTGACGAATAGAATTTACACCATACAACACCGACTCTACAGTGCTTGGTGTGTTATCGATTGCTTCGATAGGTAACTGTTTACCAGTCATCATATCAATACGACCTTGGACCACCTTAATATCGCTACTAGCTAAATCTTTTAAAGTCAATGCTTTTTCGCTCAGTGTCATTAAGTTCCACTGAGTCAATGCTTGCTTAGCACCTTCTGCACTGCTTAAAAAGCTTTCATTCTTACCAAGAATTTCTTTTGCCTCAGAAGGCAAATCGTTCCATTGTAACATCAGTTCTTTGCTATCCAAGATAGCTTGTACCGCTGGTTTGCCATTCACAATTAGTTCTTTTTCTTCTGGAGATAACTGCTCCCACTGGCCGTTTGCAACTAAAGCTTCACCAATCGTTAAGCGTGCATTTGTTTCAAGGTTTGCTTCTTTAAGAATAAACTGCATGGCATCCCATCCACCTTCTGCTTCAAGGGCCTTTTGAACTTCTTCAACTGCATTTGTCTTTAATTGACCAGTCTTTTCATCCCAAACCATTGCATTCCATTGAGTATTTGCAAGCTTCATTGATTCGGTTGCATCTTTAGCAGTTTGTGCCCACATACTATTACCTTCTTGCACTTTTGAGAAGGTGTTTTGGAACTTGATGGCCATTTCATCGTAAGTCAATCCCATTTCCTCAGCTCGTGACTTAAGCTGATTCATGATGCCGGATAATGCTTCTGGACTAACTTTTAAAGTTTTTAAAAGTCTACCTTGCAAATCATTCCATTTCTGGCTATATGCTTCCATTTTAGCTGTGTGTTCAGCTTCCAACTGCTCCATTTTATTCTTGATCTCAGCGCGAGCTTTAACAGATTTTTCATCCTCGCCTTTGATTTGTTCCATGAGTTTCTTGTATCCGTCCAAACGTTCTTGGTAAGAAGCTTGTTCATCTTTGACCCATTTCTCAGTTAATTCAGTTGCTTTTTTAAGCTGTTCTGTATTTAATTCATCAGCTTGACCATTGAAAGCTTTGATCATGTTGATACGTTCTTCACCAGAATATTCCATCAACTCTAACTGAGTATTGATGAGTTCATTCTGGTTTGCTAAAACAATTGCTTTTTCCTCTTCAGAAAGTTTTCGATGATTGTTTGCAGCGTTTTGATAAATTTTGATAACCTCGTCCGACATTTGTTGCACATTATTTTTAACTTGATTAGAATGCTCAGTTAAAGCTTGAATCGCTTCATCACTAAGTCCTAACTTTTGTGCTAAATCGATGTCTTTGGCTAAGTTTTCATCAGCTAACTTTTGAATCTCAGTAGCTAGCTTTTTGACAGACTCAGTTACCTTATCGACACTAGCAGCGCCTGATCCAAAATCTGTCATCGCATGGTTTGCTTCATCTACTTTATCTTTGAAATCTTGAAGTTGATTTGCTTGATCCACACTAACGCTTGCACCCCATTCTTGAGCACGTTGTCTGGCTTCATATGCTTTGTGAGCAAAGTAAGCAATTGCACCCCCAACTGCAAGTGTCCCAAGAACTACAGCCCCTGTTGGTGTAAAAGCAAGTCCAAGCAATGTTCCTGCTTTTGACAACAATCCTACACTTGCACCAGCTTCAGCAGCAGTTGTTCCTACTGCTGATATGTTTCTTGCTGTGTTAAGTAGCTCAACTCCCTTTCCAGCGATTTTAAATACTCCTCCGAGGGTTGTTGAGAAATTACCCAGCATATTCAAAGCAGGATATGCGACTGCTGCACCTAGTCCAACTTTTATCCAAAAATTTTGTACTTCTGGGGAAGCCTTTGAAAAACTCTCTATGATATGATTAACCTTCTCGATTAGAGGGCTTAAAGTTGGCAACAACTTTTGACCAATATTTATCTGCAATACTTCCAGATTAGCTTTAAAACGTTCAACTCCATTTTTTGAAGAGTTCATCAACTCTCTAGCAAGTTTATGAGTATATCCACGAGCATTTTCAGTTTGTTTTGTTAGATTCCGAAGTGCATCCCCTCCTTGATTAATCAAGGCATTCATACCTGTTTGAGCCTCAATACCAAATGCACGGGCAATTGCAGAGGATTTTTCTGCATCCGTCCAGCCCTCAGTAGATTTCTTGATTCGATCGATAATATCTGGCAACTTCAATGCACCAGACTGGAATTCTTCAACGCTAAACCCTAATTCACGCATTGCATTCGCATTAGATTCAGAAGGTTTCAATAATTTCGATAAAGCACCACGTAATGCCGTACCGGCCTTCTCACCAGCTATACCATTGTCAGAAAGTAGACCAATAGCAGCTGAAGTCTCTTCAATTGACATACCTAGCGAATGAGCTACGGGCCCAATATATTCCATAGCGAGTCCCATATCTGAGAATCCAGCTGATGTTTTATTAGCGACATAAGTCAGACTGTCAGTAACCCTGCCAGTATCCTTAGCTTCTAGTCCGAACTGGCGTAAGATATTTGTAGATGCGTTCATAACCACGTTAAAATCATCGCCAGATGCTTTAGCAGCATCTAGGATGCTTGGCATAGCATCAATAGTTTGATTAGCATCAAAACCTTTCTTGATGATTTCTTGCAATCCTTCGTTAATAGATGCCGTAGAAATCCCATATTGTTTCGCCCATCCTTTGGAACTCTCACCTAATCTTTTTGTTGTTGTATTCAGTTCTTCAACAGTAGGTACAGTGTCTGCAAGGAGTGATTTGGTTGTGTTCATCTGGTCCTCAAACTCAATTGCTTTTCGAGTTGCTAGTGTAAATCCTGTAGCAACCAAAGTCGATACGGGACGCATAGCATCTCCCATACCACGCAATTTCCCACCTATCCACTCAAACTTTTCCCCTTGTTTGGATAACTGATTCGAAATTATACCAGCCCAGCTATTTTCGCGACCAACATCTTTCAAAGCTTTTTCAACTCCACGTAGCTGGTTTTCCATCGCTGCCAACTTAGCATTCTCACGCTGAATATCAGCTGCAGCTTTATCAAAGTTAGCTGTTCCAGGGTCTAGCTTATCAAAACTTTTCTTCATCTCATCCAAAACTTTACGTTGTGAATCAATAGCTTGTCCTAAAGTCTTGTATTTAGCTTGAAGTAAGCTAGCATTTTTTTCATTTCCTTTCAAAGTACTATCCAAAGAACGGACATTATTTTGGAAGTACTTTACAGCATTTTTTGCACCATTTAGAGTGGGGTTGAACTTTGACACGTCCAGCCCTAGCTCAATATACATCTGACCTAATGGCGTACCACTTGCCATCTTGTTCTCCTTCCTAACTCCTAAGAGCAAATAAAAAAGCCCTTACGGACTCTTTTCATTTATTTATATCGTTGCAAATTACGATAAGCAAATTCTACACAAGCTAATAAAGACATTCCACCAACTGCTATCAAAAACATAGGGATCAACGGTGCATAAATTAACAACATGATGAAAGGCGCAAAGATTTCATCCATATCATGATTAAAGATATAAATAATCGCATAGGTATAGAACGCCAAAGCAGAAATAGTCACACCTAACCAAATACGTGCCCAAATCAATCCTTTTCTACTCATCTTGTCCTCCCAGCTCTCTATAGAGCTTCTCTATCCCTTGACGGATCGTTTCTGATCGTCCTTGTTGTAGCTTAGTTGATATAAAATTTAGTTTATTTAAAATTTTCTCATCAACTCTCGCTCGTATAACAAATTGCTTATCCATGTAGCCACCATCTTTTCAACATTATTATACTCCTGTGTAGCTACATTTGCAAGTTAAAAGCTATATAGTTCCCAACAAATCAGCTAGGTCTATAACTTCTTCTCTCTCACTTGTTTCCATCGTTTCCATAGTTCCCAAAACCCCCATCAGATCCTCCCAACTCGTATCCATCACATCACGAATACTCATTCCATAAGGTCCCTCTGTGACATGCTTGATAAAACCATAGAACCGCCGCAGAGCCTCACTAGACTCTAATTTGTCCCCTTTGGGTCTACGTCACCAACCAGATGAGCGTAGACATCCGCAAAAATTTCGATGATACGAGCAAAGTCTGTATATTTCAGCAACTGCTCCGCCGTCACATCTTCAAAGAGACCGGCGATAAAGTCCAACTGCCTATCCAACTTTTCCACGTCAGACATGTCTTTAGACATAGCCTCATTCATAACCAGATAGTCACGATAGTCCATAGTCGTGATTTCCTTACTAGTCTTGAGAACATCCTCACCTTTCTCGTTCTTGATTGTAAATTGTACCTTAGCCATATACTTTTCCTTCCTAGAAAAACAGATAAAAAGAGAGCTTGCGCCCTCTTCCTACCCTGCTGCGGTCATCTTTAGTTGACCCTTCAATTTCTTCAATTTTTCAGCATCCGATCCATACACAATTGCACCATATCGACCATTAGTTGCAGCATCTGAACTAGCTGTCGCAGCAAAGTTCACATTAGTGGTAGCTAACTCGTTAGCCTTATCCTTAATCGTTTCAAAATCAATAGCATCCATAGAAAGCTGCCCTTTGTAAAAACCATAGTAAACTGGTTCCCCATCAGCAGTATTACTTTCAATGAGAATTGAAACATTCTTAGCAACGGTGTCTGCACCGAAGTAATAGATACCATTATCATTGCTATACCCCAAAGCATTAGTATATAAAGCTAATGGGACATCAAGTAAGCCCATCTCTACCTTAACATCACCTACACCTCGATTGGATACGTGATAAGCAACATTACTACCGTAAGTCTTTACAGGATCGCTAGATAATCCAGTTACTTTAGCAGTCTGTGTAGCCCCTTCATTATCTTTACCCTCTAGCGTGAAGAGGTTTTCTCCAGCTGTTGGAGTCTTTCCATCATGCACACAAATAGTGACCGATTTAAGGCCAATAAGTGCAGTTCCTTTTACTGTCATTTCTTTACCTTCTTTCTAGTATTTATCATACAGACCACTCTGACCTTTGTAGGTTCGAGCGTCTACATAGCGTTTGATATCAGGGATCCATTCATCCAAACCACCTTCAGTCTGATAAAATCCTTGTTCTTCCATTATTTTTTCAATTATTCCTTGGAGTTCTTTACACTCCACTCGATCGGCAGACTCTACATTGACCTGATAGAGAAAAGTCTTAGCCAAACTAGTATTGCTCCCATGAGCCGTCTGCATTGGAGGTCCGACAGGGATAATGACAATACTTGTTTCATCATCTCCCAAGGTCTCAGGACGTTCAAATGACTTGATACTAATACCAGCTAAAGACTTATCCTCTTCCAAAGCGTTGTAGAGTTCAGTTAATTTGTCCTTAATCATCTAAATCCCTCAATCTTCAAGTGGTTAGCAATACGATATTTATATTTTTGAGCATTTGATTCTGAAAATCTTCTGATAACACCGAAACCTCTTGGATGTGCATTTTTAGCATATCCAAACTCATTCAAGTGAACTAAGCGCCAACGTGAACCTTCCCCGAAACCAATCTTGATGACTGGCACACCGACTGAGAGTCCAGCCACACGACCAGCAGTCGCACTTTCAATAGTTTCTCCTGTATCTTTAAAGACTTCTAAAGCACCTTTAAATTCTTCCAGAGTCTCATTTGCGACTGATTTTAATGCTCGACTAGTTGCACGCTTAACCTTTGCATCTCCAAGGCGCATTTCGAGGTTTCTCAAAACATCATCAAAGCCTTTTAGATTAGCTCCACTAGACATCACGACCACCTCCGATAATAACTATCAAAAAATCCCGATTATCATAATCAGGACGCACATCGATGATTTGCCATTTTTTACCTTTTAGGCGCAAATCCTCAACTTCGACAAAGTGGCGATTGTCAGGTTGGTAATCATCCAAAGGATCACGAATTTTCAAAGTCATCTTAGCTTTCATCGCTTTTCCTGTCGCAATCTCAATATCTTTGAAACTAGGAGAGTAAACTTGCCCCATCGTATAAAAAGCCTTCTTGTAACTCACATCACGGCCATCAACCCCCTCTTCAACTTTAGAAGTATAGAAAGTTAAGGGAGTTCTCAAATCTCCATTTTGAGACTCAGGCTTTTTGTAACGATAACTAGGACGATTAGTATGATGAGTCATCAGGCATTGTTACTTCTGTTTGTTTTTCTGACCATTCAACAAAGCCAGGCAATGCTTCATTGATTTCATCAAAGCGCTCTTGTGTCGCTTCAAATTCTTGACCAACAGAACGAAATACCTCTTCTTTGAGGTCATAAAATTCTTTTAAAACCTTAATCATGTTTTTCCTCCAGTTTATAATTTTCTAGTGATAATGCCATCAAATCCCCTTGAAAATTCCCGTAAAAGAACTCAACTTGGTCATTGTAGACATATCGAGCACGTTCTAAGATAAGCTCTCTTACTCGTGGATCGCTAGTGTTCTTACTACCGACTAAACTGTGAATCGCTAACTCAGAACTTTCCAACATACGGGAGAGGTTATTATCCTCTCCACTGTGAAAAATTCTCATCCGATCCTTAAATGCTTTAAGGAGTGGGTGAAGTTCTTTTGTCTCCTCCATAGGGCAACACCTTAGTCTTTACCAAGTTTTAGAGTCCAAACCGCAGCGGTTTTTTCATCATGTGGTTTCCCATATGCAAATTGTTTGCCAGTGTAAAGATTGAGATCGTCAAAAGCAAGAGTTTGGTCAAAAGTATCAAATTCAATTCCACCACCAATAACTGCATCGTAACGCCCTTTCACAAAAGTAGTGATTTTACCTGCTTCTTGAGCAATTGATGGGATTACAATTGGATTGAATGGAAGATTTGTTACAAATACACCAAGTCCATTCAGAGTGGTGAATTGAGTTGTAAAGTCAAGTTCATCGCTCGTATTTACAACGATAACCATGTTTCCACGAGTTACTACAGGTTTCCCGTTTACTTTAGTGGAATGGTATTTGTAAATTTCTTTGAATTCATTGATTGTGATGTTAGCTTTTTCTTCAGTCGTCTTTCCTTTTGCTCCAAGAGTTACATCACCAGATGATGTCTTAGCATTGTATGTTGTTTTCCCTGCTGCAACCGTTCCTGTCAAAGTACGGGACAAACCGATTGGTTTTTCATCTCCATCACCATTCAAAAAGGCTGCTTCAAGAGCAACAGCGAAAGCTTCTGTAAGCTGAGCAGATACAAAAGAATGAAGCCAACCAGGTCCGAACTTTTCTGTGTCTTTTGGAAGGACAACAAAGGCAGTCAATTTGTTCTGAATAGCTTCTTCTTCACCAAATCCAGCAGTCAATTGACCCTTGATTTCATCGTTGATTTTCCCCCAAACTGCTACACCTGTTGTAGTAGAACTAAGGAACTTCAAACGAGGGCCACCGTTACGGAGTCCAATATGTTTAAGCAATGGATGTTCTTGTACCATATCTTCAAAGATGCGATCAACTGTTTCTTGCGGGAAGAACTTTTCAATTTTTCCTGGAGCTTTTTTGTCCAAATTGTTGAAAAATTCACGTTCACGAAGAGATAGTTTTTCATCAAATGGACTTACTGCAACAAGGCCATCTACTTCCTCACGAGCTGATTTCTTTGCTTCGTCCAGAATGGCGTTAAGCATCTTCTCATAAAGTTCTCCTTGCTTTTCAGCAGGTTCATTGTTTGTAACAGCATCCAGAAAGTTCTGACGAGCTGTTTTAAATTCATCTGATAATTTCATCATGTTTAAATTTTCCTTTCTTAAAATGCAAAACGACCGAAACCACTAGGCTCAGCCGCTTTCTTCTTTTCAGTTTTTTCTTTTTCTGGCTCGTTCTCTGCCAGTTTTTGAGCAACTAACTCAGCAATCTTGTCCACATCAGGAGTCATACTAGCCTGCATCCGCTCGATAAAGTCTTGTGGGATCATTGGCGTTTCACTCGCTACTAAGAGTGGCGCAACCTCTTGCGCAAACATCACCTTATCCGCAAAACCATTCTCAACAGCTGCTTCCGCGTCAAACCAAGTAGTCTGATTCATCAGTTCCAGCAAGTCAGGCAAAGCTTTTCCTGTCTTGTGGACATAAGCACTCGCAATAGACTTGTTAAAACCTTTTAGCACAGCTGCCTCATGCTCCAGAGCGTTATGGTCTCCATAAACGCCAGAAGACACGTTGTGAATCATGATTTGAGCTGTTGGGCTGATTTCTACCATATCACCAGCCATCGCAATGACACTAGCAGCACTTGCTGCAATACCCACGATTTTAACGGTTACACGACCAGAGTAAGAACGTAAGGCAGTGTAAATCTCGCTACCAGCGTAGACATCTCCGCCACCAGAGTTGATGTGAATTTCTACATCTTCCCCAGTTTCTGGTAATACAATGTCTTTTGGTGCAGTAGCTTCCCTCTCAAATAGCTCGTAGATCCACTTGCTGTTATTTGAGATAATTGTTCCTTTAATTGGAATTACCTTCATCTTCTATTTCACCTCCTTTCTCTATTTCCTTGCCAATCTGATAATTTTTAGTCATGACCGGTTTATCACCCCAAGGTACCGCCTCAAGTCCTAGCTCCGCTCGAACTTCATTTATTAACATTGCTCCAGAGGAGATTAATTTATCAATGTTTTCAGCCAAAGCAAACTTATCCCTCTGACCTTCCCCAACAATGGCAAAGAAATGTTCCCCAGAATAAGCATTGGGACCAACAATGGCATGATTTAGCCCATCAGATACCTTCTTCACTAGAGATTTATAGCAGTAACTGGTAAACATTTTCTGACTGTTTTCTAGATTAGCCATATCTCCGTGCATCAATGCAGTCGGAATGCCTAGTATGTCCGCAACCTCATCATCAAATTGCCTGCGAAGTTTTTTTAATTCATCCACGGACAGATTTGCAGTTCCGACTGTATTGGTCAATTCGTTATAATCAAACCCATTCTGAGCTGGAACAATGGCCACAGTCTTTGTAGTGAAAGACTTAAAAAGACCGTCAGCATATTCTTTCATCTGCTTAAGTCTTTCCTCGTTAAAGGTGCCGTTTGTTTTAGTGTTGAGAATCCCTCGGATCTGATTGTTACGACCCAAGGCCTCGACTAAGCGACTATGTAATTTCTCATAGTCTGCAAATAGGTCGCTCATATATTCTTGCAGTCGATTGTTGTTATACTGCAAGAAAATCACATCACTCATAGCAAACCTACGCTGAAACGTATAGTCTCGCACTGATACCATTTCAAAAGTATCATCATAGACTGCATATCGTTTTCGAGTGAAGCTATCAGCAACTAATAGCTGATCATCATCTGAAAGGATGATCAGTACTTCATTTTTTGTCAATAGACGATAAATCACCTTTTGCCAAAATTCTGAAGCAGACTCATTGCGATTCGGACGGACATTTAAAAGGTAATCCCAACTAGAACGTTCATGCTTATTTTTGACCATGTAACGGAACTCCGACTTTGCAAAGATACGAGCTACAAATTCAGCGGATTTATCTACGGCTAAGCTTTTGAGATAAAGGCTCCCAAAAATTCGTTCCAAATCATCAAAATCAAAGCCAGTAATCACTTCTTTTCGAGCTTTGAAAATATCAAGCCACCCCATGTTACAGCCTCCTTTCTTTTAGTTTTTGCCGACCACCCACCCAAATTTATTTTTAATTAAAACTCCCAGCTATCGAGCATATCAAGGAATTCCCCAACATTCGACTCTTGCACCAGCTCCCTCTTGTAAAGAGCAGCAATCAAGGCATGGAATCCATCAGTCTTTCTTCTGACAGGCTCTTTCTTCAAGAAACGCTTATTGCCATCCTTGTCCTCTTTGACGTAGGTATTATCCGTATACCAAATCATTGAGTTATCATTCTCGAAAACAAAACGCTCATTTGCAAATCCATCTTCAATGATTGGCGCAACCTTAGATTGAATCGCCCCAGGATTCCGCAAGAACTCATATTCAAACCCAGCCTCTTCCAAAAGAGGTTTTAACAAGTCCATTCTAAAACCATCGGCACAAACTAGCTCTATTTGATAGTCTTTGCTCCATTCATTTAGTTTTTCGACCAATAAACGAGGGTCAATACTAGGACCGTCCACAATTGTGAATAAGCCTCTATCTGCCCATTCCTGGATAGGGGCTTTCAGCTTAAAAGCTTTTAAAAATGATTTTCGTGCAAATGAATGTTGCTTCCAGATGAACTCATCACCATTCTTAAATAGCAAACCGACACTCGCAAAATCTCGAATGCTCGCATAGTCAAAGCCAGCCACACATGAGCGACCTTTCAAGTCAATACCAGGAGACCGCAAACAGGCAACTAACTTTTCACGAGAGGTGACATCTTTCTCAAGGTCTGCTTCAGGAAGATTCATCCGTTTTGTCATGAACTCCTGACGGCCAGACGGTTCCAACTCAAGGTCATCATAATCTGCCTTGGTTCTCGCAAGCAACCTCTTAGCGTAAGGCGTGCTTTCATCCAACATCGGATTTGCTTTTGGCCAGTTCTTCATGTCATCCACCTCATCCGCACTATCAAGCTTACAGATGAAAGGAAAGAGCCTGAAATCGTCAACCTCTCCATTCAAGATTTGCATAGACTTCTCTATCAGCTTGTCGTAAAACCCCTCACGCACATATCCATTCGTCCCGTTGTAGAATGTTCGAGCATGAGCAATCTTACCAAGACCGGACCTTTGGACCTTCACGGCCTTATCATCTTCAAACTGGTGAATCTCATCAAACTCAAGACAGCCATCACGAGCGGAGTCCATAGTCTTCGGGTTGTTCGTTCGAAAAGAAAAGACCGAGTTATTCGCTCGACCTGTGATAGACATTTTAGTTAGATAGAAATGATCCTCAAGACCTCGTCTTTGGATAGTCTCATAGACCTCCTCAAACGAAACCTTACCCTGTTTCTCAGAGTTAGCAGTGATAGTCACGTCATAATCTCTGATAGGGTAGATAGGACTGATAAAGAACGATGACCTCGCAGACATGAAACCATTCTTACCACCCCCACGAGACAAAGTATATAGATGCTCGTCGAAGTGTGGTTCTCCGTCCTCTTTCCGAAAAAGAAAAATAAATGGAACCAAAAAAAGTTGATACTTGGCCAAAGGGAAAAAGTTCTTTTCCGCAAACCGAATGAATTTGTCAATTAAGTCATTATCAAAATATAGATCATCACGAGGATAGATTTTTTCCTTGATAATTTTAAACAGCAGCTTTCTTTCTTTATTGACGACGATTTCTCCACTTTCGGCCATTTTGATGTAGTCATCAACCAACGGATGAGAAATCATAACAGATCACTTCCAGACATCGGTTTCTCAACAGGGGAATTTTCCACCTCAAAATCAAACGACCGCTCAATTTTCAACAGCTCGCTGTTTATTTTGTTGATTTCCCCGACGAGAGGATGCGATTTTGTGAACATTTGCTGACCGTTGCGAACAATGTCAATTAGATCCTCTTCATTCAGGCGAGCTGTCATATTATAAAACAACCTGACAAGATAAAGATAACGATTCACTTTTTCGTACTGGATCGCATCCTTTTTTCTAGGACTAAAATAGCCGATTTTAGAAAGTAGCTGATTTTCTAATTCTTTTATATTTTTTTCTGAGTATTCTTCCATTACCCCCCACCCCCTTTAATTTTTTGATAAAAATTTGGACAGTTGCCCCCTCCCACCGGTTCCCAAAATCTTAAAAAGATTCGATTTTTTTGACCGGGGGGGGTGTTATTCTCCCCAAAATTCATCAGTCCTGAAATTCTTATCTTGCATTTTTTTCGATTTTCGGAACTGAAAGCGTTCGTGTCTTTTATTGTGACATTCCTTGCATAGAGTTCTTAGGTTGTCGATATCAAGAGCAAACTCTGGATAGAACTCTAGTTCCTTGATGTGGTCAACTTCTAGGTTGTCCATTGTTACTCTGCCTTCGTCTCTACACCAAACGCATTCATAATGATCACGTTCAAGTGCTAACTTCCGAAGTTCTCTCCAGTCGCTCGAGTTGTAGAATTCTGTTCTGTCTGCTCTGGTTGAAACTTCGATCATTTTCGTGAGGTAGAAACTTTTAGTTCAAACTCATTAAGTTTGTCAAGGCAATGATTTAAATAATTAAGTGCTTCAGTTGTCTCTTTAGCAAGTTTACGAAACTCTAAACTATTTTCAATTTCAACACCAATTACAATTTCTCCTAATTGTTTTTGTCTATTGGTTCTTTTGTTAAAAAGCCTTTTAATAATACCTTTCATAACTATGTAAACTCCTTTGTTTTTACTCTCTCAATTCCTTGTTTTACATATTCTAGTGAATTCGCTACATGAGTTTTAACTCAGATTTATCAAGCGTTTATCCTGCATGCGTGAAACGAAATCATCATAACCTCAAAACAATGAATTGATGTCAAAATAAAAAAATTAAAAGCCTTGAAACTTCGTCATGGCTCTGTCTTGTGAATCTTGATTTTTGCCTATGTATCGTAGTGAAATACTCTGGCTTGAATGGTTCAATAGGTCCATTATCAGAGCGACATCTTTGGTTTGTTCGTACATGAATAAGCCAAATGTCTTTCTCATTGAGTGAGTAGCTATGTTTTCTAGACCAACTTCTTCAGCAGCTCTCTTTATGATCTTGTAAGCTGTGTTAGGTTTTATATGCTGATGCTTTCCGTTTCGACTTGGAAAGAGGAAGTCTTCATCTTTCTTGTCTTTGATGTACTGTCGCATAGCATTCTTGAATTTCTTTGGCATCTTTCTTTTGGTTGGTTTGTCTGTCTTTTCATCGACAATTTGGACATGCCAGCCTTTAACATGCTTTACTTTCAGTTTAACAATATCACCTATCCGAAAGCCCAGATTAACACCAGACAAGAAGAGCATGAGGTTACGTTGCCTATCCGACTCTTTGACTGCGCTATGCAACGTCAGCCATTCAATCATAAGCTGAACATCATCTCTATTTCTGATTGGTTCAACAACTACCACATATCCTCACCTCCTTTTTACTGCACAAAAAAAGCAGAGGTTTCCTCTCTGCTATTCTTCATGATACTAATTTACCACATTAAAATTATCATTTGCTATCATTCTTATCATACATTTTAGATAATTTTAGTAACGCTTTATGTTTTGCTCGCTGGATGGTTGCAGGACTACAATTTAGTTTGATTTGAACCTCTTTCCAAGAAAGGCCATCAATATACAGTAATCGCATCACGATGTTTTCCACTGGATCATCGAGCGACTCAATCGCTTGAACGAGTTCGTCACGTTCGTGGTACATTTGTTTGATTTCTCTATATAGCTGTTCTGATTTGTCAATGATCAACACATTCAATTCTTCAGTTTGATTCTTGTTACTTTTTGATTTTGGCATACTGTCGAATTGCTGCCCTCGTAAAATGCCTGACTTCAAACTGATGATTTCTTGGTGCTTTGACTTCGCTTTGATATCGATATAAGGCAAAGCCTTCAGTCTTTTTCTAATATCTATCGCCAAACCTTACCTCCTGATGTATTTTTACGCAATTGATAATATTTTATTCATGATTAGTAATCACGCCACCAGCTCCATTGACAGTAACCCAGCCATGCTTTTCTCTGGCTTCTGCCTCTTTCATACGGATAAGGTTGTCTGTGATTGAGTCTGACTTAGCTTTGTTAGCTTTGGCTTCTCCTTCTGCTTTGATGATACCAGCATCCGCTTCAGCTTGTGCTTGGACCTTCTTAGTATCGGCTTCGACCTTAGCTTTTTCCTGTTCCTGTCTAGCTGTGTCGATTTCCTTCTGTTTGACAGATTCAGATTTGATTGCTGCTTCAATCTCATCTCCTGCATCTTGATCAGTTATTGTGAATGAAACAAATTCAAGATCATAAGATTCAAATTTTTCTTTTAGCGCCTTATCAATCGCCTCATAGACTTCTGTTCGCTTATTCCCAAGAATGTCATAGATGTCATAATTCCCAGTAACCGACTCGATAGCACGCTGAACTGCTGGAACAATTACGCTCTCATTAACATTCTCCAACTTCGTATAGTTTGAAAATATCGTCATAGCCTTTTCTTTATTAACACGATACTTCACATCAATGTTAGTATTCAGCCATTGCCCATCTTTGGTCTGAGTTGTAATTTTCTCCATCGTCTTTGTTTGAACTGATGTCGATAGAGTATACACCGTGTCAATGAAAGGCATTTTAAGATGATAGCCTGTTTGTAGGGTGTTTTCTTGAACACCTCCGATTGCACTGACCTTTACTCCAACCGTATTAGCTGGAATGCGCTTCACAGCAGTTCCCCTAAAAATTCCTAACGAAGCAATAGCAACAACCGTGATGATGCCACCTTTTGCAAGTTTTGTAAGTTTAGTTTTCCCTGTTTCGTGATCATATTTTGTAAACATTGTTTTTACTCCTTTTTTAAATCATTTTTCCTTCAAAGACTAACGTAATAGTCCCTGTACCATCTCTGTGCTTAGAGACCAAAGCACGACAATCTGAACCGTATTCAACACCATCAATCGTGATGCTACGCTTTATTTTGTCAACGTTGATAATTGTTCCCATCATAGTTTTAATTCTCATGTTCTATCTCCTCAATCAACCAGTCAAGGTTCTTGCGTGCTTTCTTCAGGTCTTCAAGACCGTTTTTCTTTTGAAATCGCAGTTGATACTTCAAATCGTTTCCGAGATAAAAGCCCTTTAATTGTTCTGGTGTCATGAAATTTCTTAGAGCATCGATAGATTCCATACCATATCGTCCTTGGTAGTGACTTGGGTTGTTTACGTTGTCAATTATTTCTGGTTTCATAATCTCACCTCGTCTCCAATTTTCAAAAATTCGTAGTTATCTTGTGACACCACGAATGTGCCGTAATTCTGTATTGTGATTGTGTAGAGTTCGCCAATCTTCTCCTTTTGTAAGACTCTGCCTTTAATTTCTGCACCTTGATTATCAGCTCGATAGATAACCATCGGCTTCTTCTTTTCTAAATTCCGAATCTTGTCCATCTGCCAGACATTTAGTCCAGCAGATAGCAGAATCCATACTGCTATGAATCGTTTCATGTGGCACCTCCTGGAAAATTGTTTGCAAAACTAACTTGCTCAGTATTGATTATTTTATTCGCGTAATTTATCAATGGATTCATGATGTCATTCATCAAAGCAGGCTTTAAAATGATTTCATCCACTTCTAAAATCCTTCTATCCCCAATTTTTATTTTTATATCATACCCATTTGCGATATGTTCAAGGTCGTTTTTGGATAGGGAAATTTCAAACTTTTCCATCACTCCACCTCATTTCCTCTCATGAATTTTGGCAAATTGCCGTGAAATTCCTCGTATAGCCAATACTTCCTACAACATTCATCGTAATCATAAGTTTTTTTAATTTTTAATTTTTGTTTGAGCGTTTTCTTATATTTTTTTGGGCATGGAATGGAAAAACTTTCATCATGGACAGAAAACCAAGCTACAAAAAATCAATAAGAATATTTGTAGTGTTTTCTTTTTTGTCTAAGATTCATCACTCCACCTCCTCATTTTTTATTGATTCATACGCTCTTTTATAAGCATCCAAATAGAGAAGCACTATTTCAGACACTTTTTTACCAGCGAATTCAAGAGTCTCATAGTATTCTGAATCTTGTTCACTCAGGAATTCTCGAACAGTATCAGTAATGTGTTTGAATCCATGCCGATCATCGAAATATTCAAATAGTTCATCAAAATAATATCGATCATTCTCGTCTAAGTCTTCATATCGCTTATTATCAAAGAAATACTCAAGAATAATTTTTTTAGCTTCATCTTCATCATAAACAAAAAGATGTCGACTAGATGCTTTGATTTTTTCAATAAAATATCCAGCGTTGTTTGTGAAATCCTTATAGAAATCTTCCCAACTACCCATATTATTAAAATTTACTGCAACCAACTCACCGAAATCACCTGTGATGGCTAGAGATGAATTTTTCTTATCGAAAATATATCTTAGATTATACATTAGATTATATTCTGGGCTATGATAATCAATGATTGTAATATCATCTAATTCGATTTTTTTAGCAATGTGCTTGTTAAAATAGTGTGCAAATGATTCCATCACTCAACCTCCTCCACTTCAAACAGTGGACTATTAAACACTTCACCAAAGCCTGCTTCTTCGAGTTCTTTGCGGGTGAATTTTGTAGCTAGTCCGACTAAAGAGAAGAATAGTTTCTTATCCCCAGCATTATAGTATAGCGGTTGTTTTGTCGTTTTCATCACCACTGTATACCGCTTCTCTTCCTCTACCTCATAGCCATCCAGCCACGCTCGAGCGAATATATTTTTGTTTTCACCTGAATAGAACCACTTTATAAATTTTTCGTTTTTTGAAGAAACTACAAAGCACATCGAAGCTAGTAAGTCCCAACCTCTCAATTTACTTTTTTCAATCCAATCAGCTGCAGACTGCGGAATCACTGGTTTATTCAATTCTTGCCGAATCTTATCAGCATCTTTCAATTGATTGCCAACCCATGCTCCCTCAAATTTGCCTTGCTCGTAGCCCTCTCGCCATTTTGCATGACTAAAATCTTGCTCAAATTCACCCATGATAGCCTTTAGCCAAACTTCACGATTATGCACTGGCAGTTCTCGTAATCTTGCTAGTATGTTCTTGACATAACGAGGTGCTTCGTCTGCGTGACCTGTTTCGGGTTCGTCTAGTTCAGAAATAAGTCTAATTACCGAGTCTATTTCGATATATTCTGATTTGTTGCCGAAAAGATTTTTTAAACCTTCTATACGCTCAATCAATGCCTGTTTATTCATCTTCAATCACCTCTTTTTCTTCAAAATCGTCAATAAAAAAATAATTGATATTCTTAGGGTTGACAGACAAATTTCTAATCCTCATCAAATTTCCATTGTTGAACTGACTAGTAATCTTCGTAAGTTCTTTTTCTGTAAAATTTCTTACTAGAAAACTAAGTTCTTCACCATTAGAGAAGCAAATTTTTATTTTTTGATGGTTGCTAACTTGCTCACTTTCAGGTTCATAACCAAGCAAGTATCCTACGCTTACACCAAAATAATCTGCTAACTGACTTGCTCTATTCGCTTTGATTTGGTTTTCTCCATTTTCCCAACGTTGAATAGTCCGAGCTGGTGCAGTTATTGCTTCAGATAATTCCTGCTGAGTCAACCCCTTTTCTTTTCTTAATTGTTTTAGTCTGTTCACACTTCACACCTCCCTAAAACGGCAACCCATCATCTGGAATATCCATCGGATCACTTGCTCCAAAACTTGGTGGCATCTGGTTTTCCATGCTTGACTGATTCGCAGAATTATCTTTCTTTTCAAGAGTTTGAAAACTCTCAGCAACCACTTCCGTCACATAGACACGTTGACCGTGCTGATTATCATAGCTACGAGTCTGGATGCGACCTGTTATCCCAACAAGAGCACCCTTTTTAACCCAATTTGCGAAATTTTCAGCTTGCTTACGCCACATGATGCAATTGATGAAGTCCGCCTCTCGCTCTCCGTTCGCGCCTTTAAAATTCCGACTGACTGCAAGGTTAAAGGTTGCAACTGCAACATTTGAAGGCGTGTATTGCAATTCTGGATCACGAGTTAAGCGCCCAATTAACACAACATTATTAATCATTCTCTATCTCCTTCTTCATTTTCTAAAACAGCATCTTTTATAAATGTATTACCAATTTCATAATATCTGTATTCCTTAGCCGTCACTTCAAATGTTTCTTCTGACATGCTACAAGGAAGGATGCGAATAAAACAACACATAGGATTTTAAAATATCTCATTCTAAATCCTCACAAAAACAAACTAGCTAGCCACAGAATAAATGCAAAATATATAATCTTTGAAATGGCCTGAGTAAGTTTTTTTGAAATTTCTTCATCACTATAGATTGTTGGATTTATGAAGCTTAGTAAAGCATCTACTCCCAAAGCTTGCCAAAACGAAATCTTTCCGACAGGGAGGATTGTCGTTACAATCACATTCCAACCAAATTGAACAACAAACGGTGAGACGATTGTTACGAGTAATACACCAATAATAATTCCTAGTCTTCTCATTTTATAAATCCTCCTCTTTGACGAACACTCCGTCAATCATTTTCCCTTTTCGGTCTTTGATGACGTTGTATGCTTCTTCTAAACAATTTTCAGCTGTAGTGCCATTGCAAAATGAAACCGTGCTAACAACACTGTCAAGAAACATCAGATCTGCCTTAATTAAAGGAATCTGTGTCTCATTGTGACAGACATGAGCGTATAGCTTCTGAGCGATATTACCCAGACTAGAAACCATCAGCAACAATTCAAGTTCCTGTTGATTGGCTGAAATCTGAGCCCCATTCTTAATCTGTTGTTCAAGTCCAATCAATACTACCTGGATGTCTCCAAGAGCATCATAGATCAGTTCAGATTTATCTTTTGCGATACCTTCAAATAATTCTCCTGACTCTTCCATCAGCTTCAAGAACTGTTTGACAGGATTTGCTTTATGCAGGTTTCTGTCAACAAACCACTGTTGAACCTTTTCTTCCAAATTCATTTTTGTATTCATCTTATTTTTCCTCTCTTTTCTTCGTAATCAAGTAGTAGCAGTCAACTGATCCGTAGTCAATCCTGATGTTCTCACCACTCATGCTTTTCCGAAATCGTGGATGACTAATTGCTGAGTAACTAGCTTGATGTTTCTTTAATTCATTGATTGCGCTATGTATGTGGCCGAAACTCCCAATGAGTATCTTGCGGTGACCGTTGTAAATGAAGTAGAGCTCAATCATCTTTGCAAAACTCCTTGTAGATTTTTTCGAAAATTTCTGACACCAATTTTTCAGGTATATTAGATCTCTCGTTGTATGATTTTGAAAAGTTCTTCCACTCTATGTCCTGCTTGATAATTTTATTCTTAAGATTAAGTTCAATATTGCTTCCAAAAATCGTCCGTTTTTGTAACGGATAATCATAATTATTGTATCTAGCTAGGTTTTTGTATGGAATTCTGAATCCAATAATATCCTCAATGTAAGGCCATAGTCTATCAGCTGCTGGATTCTCAATAACCCAAAATTGTGGTCTATATCTTTTTATGATTTCTACTGTGTTGAAAGCTGTTAGCTCGCCATTGACTCTTTTTAAAAATTGCCTGTCGTATTGATAATTTATATAGGCTGACTCGTAATCCTGATTTGCCCTGATCGTGAACGGTGAAGGTCTTACTTGAGGAGCAAACAAGCTATCAGACACATCATTGCGTTTCCAGCACGCATTTCCGTTTTCCATTGCAGAAGCATTTGACCATGACTCACATGGCGGACTAGCTATTACAAGGTCAGGTTTTGGTAATTTGTCTAATGCGTCAAAGAGCGTATTGTCACCAAATAAACGCCCATAATCAGCAAGATTCAAATTTATAAAATGATTGTTCTTGTTTTCTATATCCATTCCGATTGAATAGATTTCAATATTCGCCCCCCCTGAACTATTCAGAGAGTTAGCACCCTTGAAGTAAGAACCATTCCCACTGTCAAAGAGTGCCCAGGCTACCATTTTTTTGATAATCAATACCTCCTATCCTTCATGCCTGACGGATACACAAAACACCTGCCAGTTGCTCCTTCGAAAATTCGACTTGATAGAGCACCATTCCCAAAATCATCCGAGTAAAGTTCTTTAATCTTGTCACTACTCAAATTCGTGTTGATAATCGTATTGGTCCGATTATCCAGGATCTTGAACAATATTTGATGCGCCCATTCATTTCGCCTCGTGTCAGCCTTACGACTCTCTTTCCCAAGGTCATCCAGGAAGAGAAAATCAACCTCAGACAGTAGCTTGACCATCTTCGCTTCTGAAAAACCATTGTCAAACTCAAAGCTTTCACGGATTTTGTCAAACAAGGCCACCACTGACACAAAGAGCACACTTTTCGGTTCATCATAAGACTTGAACTGCTCATTGAGAAACCGAGCAAAACCATATGTCAGATGGCTCTTACCAACACCAGACGGACCAGTGATGATAGCATTGCCAGTCTCACCTTTAGCGTAGTAGCGCTCCAACCGCTTCACAAAATTCATAGCATTTTCATCGATGTCAACTCGAATCTCATAGTCATGTAATGATTTGCTGACAAGCTTGCTTGAAACGATACTATCGCGAGCAAAGACCTCGTAAGTATCTGATAGCTTGCTTTTAACTTCAGATTCCATATTCAGTTGCTTTTCAAATCGTCGGATGTTCTCTTTCTCACACTCGGGACATTGACTGATTTCCTCAACCTTACCCTTGATAGGGATCTTAACAGACCAAAGATGGCATCCATGGATTTCACAGACATCATCAAGAACCGTTCTGGTTCTGAATTGTTTAAACTGTTTCATCTAAAACCCTAGCCTTTCGTCAACCGTACTGGTCAAAATAGTAGAACGTTTTGGCATCGGTTGATTTAGATAATTGTCCATCTTATTACCGAAAAGCGTTTGTGGTTGCAGATACTGTTCATACTCTGTACCTTTCCACTTAGCGACCATGATGTCCACAACCTTTTTAAAATCTTCAAGGGCATATCCTTCTTTTAGCCTTGCCTTGATAAATTTATGATGGCTAGCTGTATTTACCTTGAAATTCTTTTTTGCTTTAAGATTCAAATACGAGATAATTTCTTTACAAATCGACAATTTATTATTGTTATTATCTATCTCGTTATTATCAGTCTTGTTTGTCTGTAAAATTTCCAGTTCCGATACTGTATTATTTACAGTTCCAGACTGTAAAATTTCCAGTTCCGAAACTGTACTATTTACAGTACCATCAACGGCACTTATATAGATTCTGTTAGGTAGGTTATTCCCTTGTCTAACTTCTTTTAACAGTCCAACATCCTTCAATTCTTTTTTGAATTTGATAATCGTCTTTTCGCTACTATTCAAATCAACCATAAGTTGCTCATTTGTGTAGTATTGAAATACATTCCCGTCTCTATCATGCCAGCCATTTTTTATTGAAAGTTCTAACCTTCCAAATAAGAGCATATACAAGAGTTTCGCATGGTTGCTCAATGACTTATATTTTTCATCATAGATGAATGGCTTTGGAAATTTGAAAAACGATAAGAAACCAGTGACTTCACTTTTTTTAATCATTGCACTACTCCTTTCTTCTAATTTTTAGTGTTATATCCATATTCAGGATTTGTTGCTTTAAAATCAGCTATGTATTTACTTTCTAACGCAAGTAGTTCATTTTCTGTGCCATCTTTTAACTTGTCGATAACCTCATAAGTCCAGTCTGTGATATCGCTTTTTTTCATCACTTCATGAAAGTAACTTCCTGATTGTGCTTTAAAATGTTGGAACCAACGAAAAATAGGATGATTAACAGTTTTTCCGATATAGACCTTACCAGTCTGTTTGTGGGTAATCTTATAGATAAAACCAACGATGTCCCCATTCTTGTATGTTCTAATATCTTCAGCAACCCTGTTCTCATAAAATTGTTCTTCATGCTCTAAGCAACAAAAATAATAACCACTGTAATTATTGTTCTTTATATCAATTCTATTGACAGGATTTTCTCCACAAAATTTACACGGAATTTTTTCGGTCCAAAAACTTTCCCAGTTTTCACTCAATTCATAAACGTTGACAAAAAAGAATTCTCCTTTAGCAGTTCTTTGAGGTATCTTTTCTGAAAAATATTCTGGATAATCTTCTTTGATTTTTGTCAAAACATCCTTCTTAGTTTCTAAATCAAAGTAGAGTCTTCGTTCTACTTGCTGAGAGTAGTAACTATCTTTGCTTTCTTTTCTATGATTAATTCTCACAAACCAATTTGCCATCTACCCCTCCACACTTGAAAATTTTGTGTATTCTTTGTGAAAATACAACTTCACTGTCCCTAGGCTACCATGCCGATTCTTTTCCAGGATCAGCTCCGTCACATTATTCGATTCTTGACTGTCTGCTTGCTCTTTCTGGTAGTAAGCCTCACGATATAAGAAGGCTACAATGTCAGCATCTTGCTCAATCGAGCCAGACTCTCGCAAGTCTGCCAACATAGGTCGTTTATCTTGTCTCTGCTCAACTGCACGGCTTAACTGCGACAAGGCTATGACAGGTACTTTCAAATCCTTTGCTAATATCTTCAATTCCCTTGAAATTTCTGAAACGATCTGCTGACGATTCTCGCCCTTTGCTCCGGTTATCAACTGCAAATAGTCAATGATAATTACACCCAGACCACCCGTTTCTTGAGCCAGTTTTCGAGCATTTGAGCGTATCTCTGAAATCCGAATACCAGCAGTATCATCCACAAAGATAGGCGCATCATAGAGATTATTTTGAGCCTGTACAAGCCGTTTCCATTCGTCCGTACTCAAATTCCCAGTCTTGAGATGATAAGCTGGAACCATGCCCTCTGATGCCAACATACGCTCGATTAACTCCTCTGCGCCCATTTCAAGCGAAAAGATAACTGCAGGCTTTCTTTCAATCGTAGCCACATACTTAGCGACATTCAGAGCCAGTGCCGTCTTACCCATAGCCGGACGAGCAGCAAGGATGACAAGATTCCCTTCGTGAAGGCCTGTCGTAATCTTATCTAGTCCGACAAATCCAGTAGACAGACCAGTCACGAATCCATCTGTCTGCGAGCGAGTCTCAACTATCTGCATATGTGTATTAAGGATATCAGCCACATTGCGAAATCCTGTCCCTGCATTTTGATTACTGATATCCAGTAGAGATTTTTCCGTTTTAGCAATGATGTCACCAATCGACACATCACCTTGATAAGCACTAGATAGCGAATCCGACAAGTCAGCGATTACTTTTCGGAGCGTAGCCTTTTCTTTAACGAGTTTGGCATAATGCTCCACATTTTTTGAAGTTGGTGTGGAGTTCACTAACTCGACAACGTAGGTGATACCCCCAATATTTGAGATGTCGCCCTGATTAGTAAGAGCAGAGATCATAGTTGTCGCATCGATTGGCTCACCTTTTTCGAGCAGAGACAACATGGTCTTAAATACGATCTTGTTGGCAGGTTTGTAGAAATCCTCTGGAGTCAATTCGTCTGCCAGCGATGTCATCGTTTCTGGCGAGATAAAGACAGCACCCAAAACCGACTGCTCAGCTACTAGATCATGAGGTAGTATTCTAAAATCTTCACTCATGCGCTATTCCCCCAATATTTTTCTAAGTCCACATTCATCACTGCAGCAAGATTCTTTTGCTCAGTTAGGATTTGACGACGATAAGGCGCAAGCCCAGCTTGTCGCTCCTCCTCACTTCGTGGCAAGTAATATCCGTTTGGTTTCATCTTCTTAGCCACGATAGGGTGGCCAAAATTGACACGCAGGCTTTCGATGATTTCTTCTACCTTACGTTTTGAGAGCCCAGTTTCTAAACGAATTTCACTGGCTTGGATTGGCAAGTCGAAGGTCGCACAATTGATAATCATGTTTAAGACACGAATTTCTAACTCATTCATACTGCGACTAACACTCATGTCTTTGCCCTCCATTTTCGTTGATTTCTCCGAAAATCCATTGTCATTCCTTTGTAAAGCAAACGCCCATTTTCTTCTAAGAGATTCGCATTTTGACTTCTTAGAAGATCATTAGTTCTTGCTTCTTCCTGATAGTCACTAGCCAGTCTGTCATAATCTTCGATGCATTCTCTAAAACTATGAGGCACGTCCTCAATCGTTGAAGGAAGGCCGACAGGCGGTTGTGTGTCATAGGTGAATCTCCTGTCGCTATTTTTCAAGTTTCTTCGGGCAACTTCTCCGAAATCTTCTGTTTTTTCAATGATGACTACTACATTTTGTTCATCCGATTTTTCATTTTTAGCAGTCAGTAACATAAGGATAAAGATCCCGATAAAGATTGACACTAAGCCAAGCAGCTGACTTGATAAAGTTGGTTCTGTCATTTTATTCTCCTTATGCCCTCAATTTTCGTACTTGTTTTTCTAATTCCAAAATCTCATAAACATCATTGACATCATACATAATATCTTTCCCTTGCTTACGAAATCTTAATCCTTTACGTTCTAACTTCTTAATATAGCCGTGAGTAAAGCCAAACTTCTTCATCAAAGCTTGTTGATTGATTGGCATGCGATCATTCTCTAACTGCTCCTTGACCTGCTTTTCAGCAAAAGCTAATAATTGATTCGTGAACAATTCAGCACTTTCGCCGTCCAATCGTAATTGTAGCGTTATACCTTCCATTTTTTACATCCTTTCAACTATGCGGGCAAGCATTTTTGTGATATAATGGTTTAAATTGTTTAAGTGAGCACCTGATTGCCGTCAGGTGCTTTTTTGTTATTTTCCTATCTGTTATAATAAAGCCAGAAAGGAGGTGAGAATATGAAACAATTCATCAAAGATTGTTTTGATGAAAGTGATGAGAATGATTCAATCACAATCACTTTCTCAAATGGTGATAAAATTGACTTTTTCCAAGTATATGATGATTGATCTGGCACTGCGAATCATATAGTTCTTGTCGAAGTTGAAACAGATTTTCGACATCTAGTCAATCTTGATTATGTAGTACACATTCGTTCAAATGCGTAATCTTCCAACACCTAATTTTTATGATTAGGTGTTTTTTGTCGCATGGCACGTTTTCTGATAGATTTTTTTAAACAATCAGTCAAGAGACTCATGTTAGGTATGTTACTTCCTTGAACACAATTAATAGCGATAATAGCTTCATGATAGGTCTCTGTATGTTTCAAAACATTATCAACCATATTTTCAAAATGTTTCTCAATGATTTCTTTGATAAGATCATTATTTTGTTCCTTTTTGTTCATATTTAATCCCCTTTCTGTGAGTCTCGCTTATTCATTCATACTTTTCCTAAACTATGATTTAATTCGTATTTATTGCCTAAAAAAATAAAATCCTTTTCAACATTGTATAGTCGAGCAAGTTTTTCTAAAAGATCCATTGGAATTTTTGAACTATCATGCTCATACTTCAACAGTGTTTGTTGATGGATATTAAGTTTATCGGCAACTTCTTTTGCAGATAAGTTATAATTTGTTCTTATTGCTCTCAAAGTCATTTTCGGCACGTTCCTACCTCCTTATCTTAATTCATCTATGCTGATCTCCAACGCATCAGCAATTTTGCATATGTTCGGCCAAGAAAGGTATTTCACCTTTCCGCTTTTTAAATCAGAAAAGAAACTACGGTTGACCCCAGACATCTTAGATAATTGATAGCCATTCAAATTTCTTTCCTGCATTATTCGGTTTAATTGTTCCCACATTTTTACACCTCGGACACTATATGTTGTTAAACAAATATATTTAATTAACAATATGTTGTGCTTTTCTGTTATCTATGTTATAATCATTATTGACTGAGACCTCTCACCGTTTTAGTCAAAATTTCAATAGAAAGGAGATGGTTCTATGGACACTAATCAAATTTTGATAACTTTTTTAACTTCATGCGTTCCTGCGTTTCTTGTTTATCTCGCAAATAAATATCAAACCGATTCAAAAATAAGAGAATTAAAGGCACAATCTGAAAGCGAATTACAGAGACTTGAAAAAGAGCATGAATTAAAACTGGATGCCTTAAAACAAAGCCAGCAAGTAGATATCACTTCAAAATTTTTCACAGGTGAACTCGATGTCAATAAACTTACTCAAGCAGTTAAAGGAATCACAGAACTTCAAAAGGCTGTAGATAAGCTATCAAAATAATCTGATGAAAGCGGAGATCTTACTCTGCTTTTTTTAAAATTTTCAAAATTATTGAAATCCCGTTAACTAATCCAGCTAGGTACCCACGCCCATAATCTGTCACTAAGAATTCCAATAATTCTACTGTTTCTTCTTCGTTCATATCCCCACTCCTTTCTCTTTTTTTCGCTCTATGAGCAACAGCCTGCCAGGGAGTCGAACCCTGGTGCTACCGATCAGGCTACATTCATTTTGTCCATCATTCCTGCGAATGCTGCATCAAAGCGAATGTCATCGATTTCATCTTGAGTGAAACTAGCGTCAAGAAGGTAACGCTCTTGGCGTTCGATCTCTTCTGCCAACTCTGTCCATCCGAAAGCGAACTGACGGCAGTTGTTCCAGAATGATTCAAGCTGACCATAGAGGAAACGTTCCTCGTATGTGTTTTGAAGCAAGGTTTCTGCAACCACTGCTTTGAAGATGTTGATTGCTTTCTCGTTTAATGTGTTCATGGTATTTCCCTCCGGTTTGTTTTTCTTATTTCCTTAAGCTTGATTATATTATACTACGAATTAAATCGTATGTCAATGGTTTTATCGATTTTTTTCGTAATTTATTCGAATTTTTTATTTACAAAATCGAAAATAAACGGTATTATATAGTAAAGAAGATAGGAGGAAAAAACATGGCAAGAGGACGAGGGAAATTAACTCCTCAAGATAAAGAGGATATGAAAGTCTTTTCTGCAAATCTTAACTCTATTTTATCTGATAGAAATTGTAAACAAGCTGAGCTGTCTCGAGCAACAGGGATACCGCCTAGCACATTGACAGGATATGTAAAAGGAACTTCTTTGCCAATCCCTGGCAATGTTCAAAAAATTGCTGATTTTTTTGGAGTCCCAAAATCTACTCTAGATCCGAGATTTGTCACTGCTAACCCTGTGGTTTACTCTATCGTGGGAGAATCGAATACACCTAACTATTCCACTTCCTCCATCCAAACCATCTACGACGAACTCAGACCTCCAAGACAAGCCAAAGTCTTGACCTATGCAGAGAGGCAACGGGACGAGCAGAGGAAAGAAGAAACGAAGAAAAACGAAGTATCGGAAGTCATCCAACTTTATAGTTACGACTACTACGACCACCCAGCTTCTGCAGGTACAGGCCAGTATTTGAACGATGTACGAGTGGAACGGATAGAGTTGCCAGTAGATATCGATGCCGACTTCGTCATTCCAATCAAAGGGGACTCCATGGAGCCTGACTATCATGATGGCGACCTGGTATTCATTCAGACCAGCGTGGACTTAAATAACGGTGTTATCGGAGTATTCAACTACGACGGCGATGCTTATATCAAGCAGCTTGTCATTGACAAAGAACAGGCATACCTACATAGCCTAAACCCAGCTTACAAAGATATGCCAATCACACCAGAGACCGACTTCCGAATTATCGGTGAAGTCGTGGATTTGTATAGAGAGGGATAATATGAGTAGTGAGAGCAGGCCCATGGAAGTGATTAAACACAACCTAGATTGTCAATGTCATAGACGAAGAGAGTGGATTAGAGTCAATGACAAGTGGCATGCTATCGAGTTTTCGGTAGACGATCCAAACGAACCTCCTATGACCGAAGAAGAAAAAGCCAACGTAGCCTTAATTATTCAACAACACTTATCAAAAAAATCCGAATAACAAAAGACTCTATAAAGACGCTCTGAAGAGACTTGACGTTCCTACAGAGTTTGATTACTTAAATACTACAATCTAAAAACCATGACAAGTGAGATCATGGTCAAACTCGATGAAGACCCTAAGTAACTAAAACTTCATGCCGATTGAAAATTAAAGCCAAGGTGGACACATGTTATATTTCTCTACAAATCTTACTGAAGAAGAAATCAAAGTACTAATAGGCCAACACAAAAAAACAATTAGTAAGCTAGAAAATCAAAGAACCTTGATAATCTCTCTAGTGCTTCTGACGATCTTTTCTATCTTTCTAATCAACCTCATTGGGAATTTATTATTAACAATCTTCTCTTTTATTGTCTGTGTCTTGGTCTTGCTCAGCTTGATTGCCAGCTATCCTAGACAATCTATTACCGATCATCTAGAGGATGAAATCGAAGAACTGATTAATCTATTTGCTGTTCGAGTAGAAAATAGATTAAAACAAGAAGAGATTGACGAGAGAACTATTTATGATGTTGTTCTGAAAGTGAAAGGAATATCTTATCGCCAAGAAGCTTTCTCAGAATTATGTCAAGAACTTATAAGAGAATCAGATGATACCCCTTATTTAGGATATACCTCTAAAGAAATTAAAGAGGAATTAATTTTTGAAGATAGATTTTATAAATACTCGCCTTTTGAAATTACAGATGTAGAGTTTATCCCTGAATTTGATAATGAATTTGACCCTAATGCTGTTAAAATTGTGGTTCGTGGTTATCACTTAGGCTATGTCACCAAGTCAAAAAATAGAAAAGTATTAAGATTAACAACAGATTCAAATAATGAAGTTATCAAAAACGCTGAAATTTATGGGGGTGATTATAAAGATATCAATCCGGATAATGGCAGACTTCGTACAGTTAAGGATTCATTCAAAATACGAATTAAGTTGAAGGTCTTAAAAAAATAAAAAAATCCCCACACTCTCCATCGCCAAACTTTGAGTGTGAGGTTTCAACCTTCCATGTGACAAGCAATGGAAAAGATGATAAAAAAATACAACTATAGTTTATCATAAGTTCTACACCTTTTCAACTATGCGGGCAAGCAATCGAAAAGAAAGGACTTTTTTATGATAAAAAAATACATTACAAAAAAAGGAGAGACTAGATACCTCTTTCAAACATACCTGGGCATAGACCCTGCAACTGGAAAAGAAAAACGCACAACAAGACGTGGTTTTAAAACCATTAAAGAGGCTAAGGCTGCCGAACGTGATCTTCTCTTAGATGTTGAAGAAAATGGTTTTTCAAACAATGAGGATTTCCAGAACCCCACTTTCGCTGAAGTCGCTGAGTTATGGCTTGATAGCTTTAAAAGTACTGTAAAACCAACAACATATCAGAACGTTAAGAAAAAACTTAATGTTATGATTGACTCATATTTTACAGATATGAAGATTAAGCAGATCAGTGTCGCTTATTGTCAGAAGGTTGCTATAAAGTTAAGTAATCGCTATGTCCTCTATGCCAATTACTACTCTGTTATTAGCCGTATTTTCAAGTATGCCGCTTCTCTTGATATCATTAAGTCAAATCCCTTAGACAAGATTATCAAGCCTAAAAATAAACCCTTAAAGGGCAAAGAAAACTACTATACAAAACAGGAACTAACAGAGTTCCTTAAAGTTTCCAAAGCAAATTTTAAGCCTGTAGACTATACCTTTTTCCACTTACTCGCTTTTTCTGGATTGAGAACTGGAGAAGCTATCGGCCTCATGTGGTCAGATGTTGACTTTGAAAATAAACGGTTAAACATTTCTCGCACGGCTGTCGTGATTGGCAAAAAACAAACTGTTCAGGATCCTAAAACCAAAAGGAGTAAGAGGGTTATCACCTTAGATGATGAAACTCTGAATGTTTTGAAACTCTGGAAACGACAGCAAATAAAAGAATATTTTCAGGCTGGTGTGCCTTACAAACATGATTCGAATTATATCTTTACAAATAGTAGCGGTGGATGGCTTTTGGCTGCGACTATGAAAGTGAAACTTAGCAGATTCTTTCGTAAACACAATAAGCTTAAAAAAATTTCGCCTCACGGATTTAGGCATACACATGCTTCTCTCCTATTTGAAGCTGGTGTTACAGCCAAAATCATTTCGGATAGACTCGGTCACAATAATGTTCAAATCACCCTTGATATGTATACTCATATCAATGATAATCAACGTGTTGAAGTCGTTGACCAGTTCATGGATTTCATCCGCTCCAGCTAAAAGTAAAGTCGTATTCAATTTCGTATTCACTTTTGCTTAACACGCTAGAAGTCCACTGGTTTCAAAGGATTAGCAAGCTGTGTACTATTTATGGTATAATGAGAGAATGAAATACCCAAAAATTGATTTAAAAACCGTTCGTCTGCAGGCTAGACAATTTCAATCTGAAAATCCCCGCCTCTTTCTCGTCTATCTCTTACCTAGTATACTGGTCATCTTGTCTGGCTTCCTCAATCCCTTAGAGCGCATCAACGAGAGTGTTTTAGAACAACCCTTTGTAAGCGTGTTTGGCCATGTATTCCAAGCCTACCTTTTTCCACTATTAGTCTCCTTTATCGGAGCTATTCTTCTAACCAGTTCAGTCTATACAACCCTAAAACTCATCAAGAATCCAGATACAGAACTATCCGTCAAAAATAGTCTTACTCTCTTTAACGAAGTACACTTTTCACAAACCTTTTTGACTCTACTTCTCAAACGTTTCTATCTCTTCTTATGGAGCATTCCTAGTTTGCTTGGGATTTACCTCCTTTTTTACAGTAGCTTTCTAGCAAAGAAATTCGTTGCAATCCATCCTGAATTTCCCAATCTGGATCTCTCGTCAGTTGAAACGGAGCGTTTCCTCATGACCTTTGGTCTCTATTTTCTAGCAAGTATCCTCTTGATGATTGTCGGAAATAGTCTCTATATTCCACAATACTATGCCTATTCGCAGGTAGAATTTCTCCTCTGTGACACCCTAGACTTAGGACAAGCCAAACCAGGACAAATCCTTAAAACCAGCCGTTTCCTGATGAAAGGCTACAAGTTCCAGCGTTTCGTCCTAGACTTACAACTCCTTCCTTGGTACTTCCTCAATTGGATTACTTTTGGGATTGCTAGTTTCTCACTCCTACCCTACATTCAAATCAATAAAATAATTTTCTACCGAGCAGTACTGGCTCGAAAACGTCCAAAAGCTTGAAGGTTTTTCCCCTCAATCTTTTTTCTATCAATGAGTTTCTCCGCCTACCAACTTGAGGTCCTGATCTCCATGTTCGATAATGGCGCCGATTGCCGCTTCTATCCCTCGCCTAATGTCCACTAAACTCATAGCTGGAGTAGTCGGTCTATTCACCACCTGTTCCATCATATAAGGAATATGCATAAAACCTGCCTTAACATGTGGAAATTCCTTTTCGACCAAATAGAGGGACTGATACATCAAATGATTGCAGACAAAAGTCCCTGCCGTATTGGAAACAAAGGCCGGCAATCCCTCTTTTTTTATAGCTTGAACCATCGCTTTAATCGGCAAACTACTAAAATAGGCCGGAGCACCGTCTGGGCGAATAGGAAGGTCAATCGGTTGATTTCCTTCATTATCAGGAATCCGTGCATCGTCTTGATTAATGGCCACTCGTTCAGGCGTCAAGCTAGACCTTCCACCTGCTTGGCCAATACAAAGGACAAAGTCAGGTTGATAACGATCCATCTCTTCTTCCAATACTTGAGCCGATTTGTGAAAGACTGTTGGCACTTCTAGCCAACGGACCTCAGCACCATGAATTTCAGCTGGTAAACCTTTAACGGCCTCCAAGGCTGGATTGACCTTTTCCCCTCCAAAGGGCTCAAAACCTGTCACTAATACTTTCATTTATAGCTCCTTACAACCAATTCCATGAGACTCTTTTCTTACAATAAAACAAGTATAACATATTTCCCTTATTCTGGAGTTGAAAAGGACTAGCGAGGCTAGGATTGGTCTCTGATACTCAATGAAAATCAAAGAGCAAACTAGGAAGCTAGCCACAGGTTGCTCAAAGCACTGCTTTGAGGTTGTAGATAAGACTGACGAAGTCAGCTCAAAACACTGTTTTGAGGTTGTTGATAGAACTGACGAAGTCAGTAACCATACCTACGGCAAGGCGACGCTGACATGGTTTGAAGAGATTTTCGAAGAGTATGAGTTTATTTAAAGAGGAGAATACTAATCAAGGCCAAAATAGCTGGACCACCTTGCTTCAAAATAATTTTCTTATCCGCTGTTAAAGAGCCATAAGCCGCAGCACCAATCACAAATAAGACAAAAATAGTCACAATTTCTAAATTCTGTGAGAAATAAATCCCATACAAGAGAAAGATACCTAGCAGGGCGTTATAAATCCCTTGATTTTTGAACAATGAACTTACCGACGGACGAGCCAGTTCTTCCTTTTCCATGTTAAAGACGCGACTAGTCGCATCTGATTGCGTTGCAATACTTTCCAAATAAAAAATGTAAAAATGCTCCAAAGCAACGATCGTTGCTAAAATGATTGTAATAATTGACATCTATTTCTCCTTAAATCTCTATATTTTCAATACCCAAAACCAATTTATTTAATAAACGACTGAGTTCTGTTCTCTCAGACTCTGTTAAGATACTTTCCATCGCTTCCTGAACCTTGATATGCTTCAGAGGAGGATTCACTACTAACTGCTCCTTGGCATACTTCGTAGCCTCTACCAAGACTTCCCGCTGATTTTCAGGATTGCGATGGCGCTCCACCAAACCTTCCTTTTCCAAAATCTTGAAATGTCGGGTCAAAGCAGCCTGATCAATCTTCAAACGCTCCTGAACCGCCATTTGATTACAAGGGGAATTCTCCAGCAAAAACAGTAACATCTGATACCGTGTCAAACTAATCCCAAGCCTTTTTTCAAACAATTGCGTACTCGCTTGCTCAGACAAGCGGAGTTGATACAGTAAATCTTGAATCTCTATCATTTCTTCCTCTTCTCTTGATTTATCAATAGTTGACTTATCAAGTATAGTACAAAGTAAAATAGAATGCAAGAATTTTGCTTAACTCATTACAAAATGCTAACTTTCCATTCCCCACTCAAATTAACAAACAAAAAACGAACGAGACTCGCTTCCTATCACGAAAGCTAGTTCTCATTCGTCAAAATGATATTACAAAGTCTGGCTTATCCATTCATTGAAACGTGAACGTGATCATAGTGATTTTCTGTCACGCTACCACGGTCTGGCATTGGATTCCAAGTATTAGCTGGTCCATATTTGCTATCGAATGAAGCATAGAAACGTTGTTTCCAGATGATATAACTAATACCACGACTAGCCATATTTTGAATAGCGTATTCCGCAATCTTATCCCCTAGTTCTGAACCTTCTGGTACCATAAAGTCGATAGCCAAACCTTTTCCGTGATCTCCACTGTCTCCTGGACGGTAACCACTAAAGGATGTGATGCCAAACAAGTTAGCAATTTCTTCTTTAAAGGCAGCCGTTTGTGGTTGAAGGCCTGCATTTTCAGATTTTGCTACTGCAAGTCCAGCATAATCAGGTGCAGCTGGAGCCGCGTAAGTTGTTGAAGCTGTTTTTGTCTCTTCCGGTTGATAATTAGAAACTGCTGGTGTATCTTCACTTGATGATGCTCTACTTGATGATGCTCTACTTGATGATTCTTCTTTTGCTTCTTCTGAACTTGTTGCAGTTGTTTCTGTTGCTTTTTCTTCTACTGGAGTTGTAATTGGTTCCACTGTTGAAGCAGCTTGTGGGTTTGCTTGAGTTTCCTCTTTCTCAGCTAGAGTCGTTGCCTGAGGAGCTGCTTCTTCAACTGGACTGGTTGTTTCGACTGTTTGCTCCTCTGGGACAGAAGTGCCCGTAGATGGTGCCACTTCTTCTGCAACAGTCACTGTCTCTGCAACTTCTGAATTTGATGCTAGTTCTTTTGGAGCTTCTGCAATCGGTTGAGAAAGATCTGCAACCTGAACAGTTTGATCATCAACAGTCACTTGATTAGTTGTCAAATCTGCTGTCGCAGTTGTCACTTCTTCACTAGAGTCTGCTTGAGGAGTTTGGATTTCAACTTCTGTTACTTCTTCTGCTTCATTGACAGTTGTTGTCAAAACAGTTTCTGGGAAAATCAAGTCCATATTAGTGATTTTATTCAAATTCGCAAGAACTGTGACATCTACACCCAAGGTTTCTGCAATGGTGCTCAAAGTATCACCATACTGAACTGTATAACTTGTTTTGTTATCCATTTTAGTCAAATCGTTTTGGATTTGCTCAACACTACGGGCAGTCCAAAGAACTTCTTCTGCTTGAGTTGCCAATACTGGGGCAAATGACAAGGCTACTGTTGACGCTAATATTATTCTTTTCTTCATTCTTTCAAATTCCTTTCAAATGAGTACCTGTCTATCATAACACAAAAAATGCAGAAAAAAAGCCCTCCCGGGCCTATTTAACAGAACTGTCTATTCCTTGTAACAAACTCGGTTACTTGAAATAGTTTGTTAGGTCTCTGTCATAAAACTGACACAATCTTATCGTTCCTAATCCCCAAAAATGTAAGGAATATCTGCTAGTTCTTGAATCCTGTGATTCCCTTCATAAGATGACTCTAAAAAATTAATGCTTTGAATCCCACTATTCTGGGCAAATTCCACATCCAGAGTCCGATCCCCTATATAATAGGTGTTATCAGGATTCAGCTGATTCTTGTCTAATAAATAGATAGCCGCTTCTGGACTTGGCTTCCGCGCAAAGCCACTCTGACTGGTTAAAATCTCTGTAAAATAGGATTCCAACCCCAAGTCTCTTAGAATGGCAAAAGCATTGTCTCCCTTATGAGTGTAAATAAAGTTCCGAATCCCTACTTGATCTGCCCAAGCTAACACTTCACGCGCACCTGGCATCAAAATTACCTGAGCATTCTTTTCAGCCAGACTCTGGGCACGCACCTGATTTAGCACTTCCACATCCATCTTTCGCTCTTCTGCCACCTGCACAAGCAAATCCTGCACCGAATACTTGAGGATAAACTCTCTCACTTTCTCCTTATCATAAGGAATAGAAAACTGACCAAAAGTCTCCTCAATCCCTGATAAAATCGCTTCGTAAGAGTCCAATAAAGTCCCGTCTAAATCCCAAATAAAAGCTGTTTTTTGCATTTCCTATCCTTTCAAGCTCATATAACGCTGGTAACGGTAGCGTAGAAATAACCAACGAAAACTATTATCCAAAAGAGTTCCGGCCCAAATACCAGGCAAGCCCCAACCAAGAACAATCCCCATCAGATATCCTGTTCCAATGCGGATACACCACATCCCTATGCTTGTCGCATAAAAGGGAAGGCGAGCATTGCCCAAACCCTGCCATACTGCCGTATAGATGACTGTTCCTGTCGTCATAGGGGTTCCAAGTAGTGAAAACAGTGTCACCAGAACACTAGCCTCAACCGCTAGAGGATCAGTCGTATAGAGATGAGTCAGTGGTACTCCTAAGGCATAGATACTAAAGGTCAAGGGCAACATGAGAAAAAGAGAAAGCCAAAAGGTTTGCTTGCTCAAACTAGCTACTCTTTTCCAATTATCCTCTCCAACTGCTCGAGCTACCAGCATGACTGTTGCCGTAGCAACGCCAAAGGCAGGCATGTAGTTAAACTGGGTCAAGACTTCTCCGACCGCATTTCCAGCCACTGCCTCCGTCCCAAAAGAAACGACCAAGACAATGATAACGACATCTCCAGCCCGCATCATAAGTCGCTCTCCAGCTGCTGGTAAAGCCAAGGTCAACAGTTCCTTATCTAAACCAAAAGTCGGTTTCGTATAAGGCAGTTTTAATTGTGACCACAAAATCACAAGACCAACCAAACGAGACAGAATAGTCCCCCAAGCAACACCCGCTATCCCCATATCAAGAACAAAAATAGCTAGACTGGAAAAGAGAATATTCAAGGCATTGGATAAGAGACTCACATAAAGAGGCAGACGTGGATTATGCGTTGCACGAATCAAGGCACCCAGACTCGTCATGAATCCCAAAAGAACTATAGTTCCACCTACCAAGGATAGATAGAGTCCTCCACTCTCGGCCACAGCCTGCTCAGTCCCCAAGAGTCCAATCATCTCTGGCCCAGCGAAGATAGACAAAGCTCCTAAAAGGAAACTTAATAGTAAAGTAATTTTCAACGCCTCAGTCACATGATAGGCTAACTTAGACTGATTCTTCTGCCCCAAACTCTTTGAAATAACACTAGAAATAGCTGCCCCCAGAGCAATGAAAATCGCCTGATAAATAGTGATAATATTACCAGCCACTGAAACACCTGAAATAGCTATCAATCCTAAATGAGCAACCAAATAACTATCCACCATTCCCATGAGCATCTGCAAAAAGTTTTCACCCATAGCTGGTAGCGCAATATTAATAATGTCTTTATTTTTCTTAAACAATCTCTCCTCCTGATGAAAAGAAACTCAGTTGGTTTCCCAACCGAGTTTACTTCCTCTGTCTTAAAGTTCTAGATAAGCCTCAACCGCTGCTTGCATATCAGCAGCTGCCACGGTTGTCTTGTGACGAACTGGAGCTGTTTCAAGCCCATCAACTGCTGGTGGTACTGCAACACCTGAGATTTCATGTAATTGAGCCAAGGCTTCAAAATCTGTCAGACCTGATTTCCCTGTTACAGCTTCAACTGCAACCACTGGGAACTTATATGGACTAGCTGTTGAAGCAATCACTGTCTTAGTCGCATCGCCGGTAGCCGCTTGGTATTTTCTATAAACAGCTGAGGCAACCGCCGTATGTGGATCCTCAATGTAGGCATTTGTTTGGTAAACACGTTTGATTTCTGCCGAAGTTTCTTCCTCAGTCGCATATTCAGCCGCAAAGAGGTCCAGAATCTCAGCATCAAAATCAGTCAATTCATATTGTCCTTGTGTATTCAAGGCATTCATGAGTTCAGCTGTCTTAACTGCATCATTACCCAAAAGATGGAAAATCAAACGCTCCAAGTTTGAAGATACCAAGATATCCATAGATGGACTAGTTGTTACTTTAAACTCACGTTTCTTGTCGTAAACACGTGTCTTGAAGAAGTCTGTCAAGACATTGTTATCATTTGAAGCACAGATTAATTTACCAACTGGAAGACCAATTTGTTTAGCATAAAAGGCAGCCAAGATATTTCCAAAGTTTCCTGTTGGTACTGTGAAGTTGACCTTTTCACCAGCCACAATCTCACCAGTCTTAACCAACTGAGCGTAGGCATAAACATAATAAACAATCTGTGGTACCAAACGACCAATATTCATAGAGTTAGCTGATGAAAATTGCAACTTGTTGGCAGCCAATTTTTCACGAAGGGCTACATCGTTAAACATATGTTTCACATTGGTTTGTGCATCATCAAAGTTTCCATCAATAGCGATAACATGAGTATTGTCGCCAGTCTGAGTAGTCATTTGTAACTCTTGTACCTTGCTAACACCATCCTTTGGATAAAAGACGATGATCTCAGTACCAGGCACATTCGCAAACCCTGCCATAGCAGCTTTCCCAGTATCACCAGATGTGGCTGTCAAAATGACAATCTTGTTCTCCAAGCCATGTTTCTTAGCAGCAGTCGTCATAAAGTATGGCAAGATAGACAAGGCCATATCCTTGAAGGCAATCGTTGAACCATGGAACAGTTCCAAGTTGTATTGTCCGTCTAATTTCACCAAAGGCGCTATAGCTGGAGTATCAAACTTGCTATCGTAGGCATTGTTGATACAGTAGTCCAACTCCTCAGCTGTAAAGTCATCTAAAAATGCTGACAAAACAAGCTTAGCAACTTCCTGATAAGAAGCATCTTTCAATTTGTCAAAATCCAAATCTACCTTTGGATAAATAACTGGTGTAAACAAACCACCGTCCGTTGCCAAACCTTGCAAAATTGCTTGGCTGGCAGTTACTGTATTATTGGCATCACGCGTTGATTGATAAACTAATGTCATTACTCTCTATCCTTTATCTATAGTCTCTTCCATTATATCATGATTTTTCAGAAAATTCTCCCTTTATAAGAGAAATTATAGTCCCAATTCTTCTTTCAAAGGCTGTAAATAGGTCATTTCTTGCTTATTTCTCATCTTCAGGCCTTCCTCAGCTAGCAAGAGTAAGTCTTTTGAAAACTCGACAATAGCCGCTTCTTCTGTAGCTGTAAGCTTCTTCTTAGAAAATTGTCGTCTTAAAAACTTATAATTTCGCCCAAATTCTTTAAAGAAAGGTGCTGTTTCTAAATAAGCTTGTAACTTGTCTAAATTAACCAACAATCCTATGTGAAAGGCTGCTGAAGTAAAAGTCCTATCAAGTGGCTGTGTACACACACTACGAAACTCAACTGTTCCTCGAGTCGTTAAGTCTTGGTACTGATAACTACGATGAGTTTCAAAGTCTTTCTCTTGAGGGTAAATAACAACCTCATCACCATTAAGAGCAAATGCCTGGATTTCAGGCATAGCCAAATAGTCCCTTGCCTGAATCGGATAAAAATAGTAGGTCTGCCCATCTCGTTCTGCAGTAAAAATCGCAGAATGATTTAGATAGTCAAAAAAATCATCTTCATCATCAAAGAGTCTAGCATTAATTCCAACATTCTCTGTATAGATACCATGCATCGATTCTTCCCAGAAAATATCTCTTGAAATTTTAGTATCCCAATCCATACCTGAAAACTCAGAATTTGCAAATAAATAAGCTTTAGCTGCTTCAATTTGGGTAAAAGCATTAATCACCCGTAAGTAATTGGATTTTGAAATATCTAGCTGAATCTGACACCCACAGATAAAAGCACCATATTCAGGGAAATGATGTAAATCTGATTGAGTAATATTTCTACTCAAATTCAAATAATCCATCAACATCTGGTAGCGTGGATAAGCCACTGGACAATTCTCATTTTTATCCCAGTTAGGATGAATTCCACAGCCAACAATAGCATGATTTGATTCACTTAATTTACCCTGAATTACATCCATATAGTTATTAAAACGATTCTCAACCTCTTGAATCGTTTCAGCCTTACCAAATGCAAACTCAATCGTTGTATAGGAAACTTCAAATAAAATAGCATCCTGGCTTATAGGATCTACTAACTGGATAGGATTTCCAAAATCATCAACCTTTTCGACAGTAAAATCCAAAGCAGAAACTAAATATCGGAATAAGTACTTGATAACTTCAACATCTGTAGCATCCCCTTCCAAGTTTACAACAGGATATTCCAGCTCAATCCCGACAAACAATTCAGGATTTTCTTTAATATTTTTCAAATACCGATGTTTTAATAAATCGATAGAACGAGACATACTTCCCTACACTTTCATAATCTAAATAAAATTTGAATAACTATTATTATACCAAAAATAATATAAAAAAGGAACGAAGATTTACAACGTTCCTTAACTCTATACTATACCGGCGGCCGGGGTCGAACCGGCACGTCCTTGCGGACACTGGATTTTGAGTCTTGATTCTATGATATTCTTAACTTCATAAATCTAGTAAAATCAAATTTTCAATAAATTATTTCTATCGCAAAAACGATAGATTTTTCTTTTTAGTAACATTTTAGTATTTGATAGCTTGCTCACTATATTTAAATACTGTTCTTTTCTCTTCAAAAAATACCTTACACTTTTTCACTTCTTCATCATAGGCAGTAAAGAGTTCTTCTATTTCCCAATCGTTATAACTATAATTTGATTTATTGCTAAGATTTGCAAGCAGGTTCATTAATGAAAAAATTTTCTCCACTCTTGCAGTTGATAGTTTCTTAAAGTATACTTCCTTGTCATTACTTGTATCAGTAGAGGAATAATTGAACTCTTGTTTTAGATTAACTGTTTTTATAGTAATAGGACTAGTGAAAAATTCCTTTATTTCTTCGCCCTTTTGTTCTAACGCCCCAAAAAGTTCTTTAATATCAGCTTCTGAAAAAGAATACTTTGATTTATCACTTTGATTTCTCAGTATATTTAAGATTGAAAAAACCTTAGTCATCCTTGCTTCTGACAATCTTCTAAATTTTTCATTTCTAGTTTCCATAGTTTCTCCAATAAGTAAATTTTATTTCTTTATCCTATATATTATCATATAGCGAGATTTTTTTCAAATATTGCATTTTGGTGTTGCTTTTTATAATTTTGTGTAGTATAATATCCTATATAGAGGGATATCCTCTAAATATAATACCCAAAAAGGAGGGTTCTTATGTTTAAAGAACTTATCGAATTTGTTGATTCCTCAACAGAGGGACAGTTTAAAGCCTTTCAAGTCAAGGCTAATGCAATAACGGGAGATGTTATCATCTCGCAAAATGTAACACCTATCACTGACGCCTTAAAAAATCGTCTAGGATTAAAAACTGTGCAAACCTCTTTAGCAAGGAAGTTAGCTTACGCTTCTACTCGTCGCCACTATAAAGATGGTACAACAATGATGGAAGACATCTTAGCTGGCAAGACACGTCGCCATGCAAACAGCTACATCTAGATGACTGGGGGAGCTAACCTCTCCCATTTATCTTTTGATTGAAATAGAAAGGAGTGACATCATGGAGAGTCTCTATAAATATCTTTTTTATTTGTTCTTTATTGGATTTGCTGGCACCCTCTGTTATGTGTTGCTTTTAACAAATGCCTTTTCACCTATCTTTGAAGCTGCTACAATATTGATGGAGATTATAGTTGTTATTTTTTTAATAATCTGTATAGACCTGATTGCTTCCCCTGCTGGTTCTGCTGAGGAGAATATAAAAAATGAGAATGTTAAATCAAACAATTCGTGTGAAGAGTAAATACCCTTACTTGATTCGTCCCCGAAATATTACAATTATAAGATTGTTTATCCAAATTTTTGTCTTTTTACTCTTAATATCGTCGTGGCTTGCTATAATCCCATTTATTGCACGTCTAGTCTTTTCCATGTTTTTTATAAGTCTTCTTTTTTTAGTAGAGAGGTTCTTTCGTTCTAATTTTATGGCAAATTTAAGAGATAAACTCAATATCAGAGAAGCATTGTTTTATATGCTAATTAGTTTAAATTTGTATGATGAAATAGATAATGAAGTAGTAGATACAGCAGTTCTATATTTTGACGTTGAGGATAATAAAGTTATTGTCTGTGTCCCACTATTTGGGAATCGTTATCTGAAAACCTTGAAAAATTTAGAGGAATATCTATGCCCTACGTTGGGCTTGGAATTGCTGTCTAAAAAAGAAGAAATAGACAAAACAATATATGTGTTAGGTCACGTAGTTCAAATTGAGCAATACGTCTTCAATAGTAATACATTAAACAGAGAATTTTTTGAAGATATTCCTAATCCGATAATTAAATTATCTAACACCCAGCAATTCAGCTTGAAATCAAACACCAACATAGGTATATATGGACGAACTGGAACAGGCAAAACAATAGCCTTACAATGGTACTTATTTAATGCACTAGCTAAAGGTTGTGGCACTAATGATAATACTTACCTAGGAATAGTGGACGGTAAGGCAGCGGATTTATTTGCAATTGGAAAACTTCTCCAAGAAGACTTAGGGGAGCAAATAGCAGTCGGCTCTTCACCTCAAATGTTAGCAAAATTATCAAGAGAATTTGTTGATATTATGAATGAACGTTTTGAAATTATCAAACAGAATAGTTCATTAAATGCTGATGCTTATGATTTAGGGATGACACCAAATTTTCTATTTGTAGATGAACTTGCTTCCATCCGCGATAGCTGTGGTTCTAGCAAACAGGGGGGTAAAGAACTATGGAATGAAATTCTACAAAACTTAGGCTTGATTGCACGCAAAGGACGGCAGGCTGGTTGCCATCTCTGCCTTAGCACACAAGACCCAAATGCTGAGAATATTCCAGTAGAATTGAGAAATCAAATATCGGCAGTTTTATACCTTGGAGGTCCAGGTGCTGATAGATTGAAGATGGCTTTTAGCATGTGCGAATTAGAAAACGTTCCTACTGTATCCGATAGAAAAGGAGAGGCTCTCTTTTATGCTGATGGGCTTAATACAGTAGAACCAGTGCTAACAATTGTGCCATTTGTTGATTTAAAAACTAAACAAGAATTTTTACAGGTAGTTAGAAATATACTGCCAAACTACTAATAACGGTATTTTTCTCTGTTGGAATAGGAATTCTTTTCAATAGAGAAAAAGAGCCAACCGACTGCATTGCAGGAGGTAAGAAAGAAAGGAATTTAACATGAAATTAAATGATTTTTTGAAACCCGAATTACTAGGCAATCGCTTTTTTGCCGTTAAAGGGTATACAGAAGTATTAGATAGAGAGAGCAATAAGCCTACTGCCTTACGCCTAAATGTATCGATTCAAGATGAAACTAGTGATTTTTTTATGGAGATGATTCAGGTAAAGGTAAATACTTTAACCCCTACTACCTCTGTCCAAGAAATGGCAAATAACAAAACTTGCCCCGTTAAATTAAAAGACTTGAATGTTGGTCAGTATAATGGCAACCTTTGGTTTTCATGCTCTGATGTTCTTCCTGTATCAAAATAAGATGCTATGGTTAAAATTTATGCGATATCTGACATACATGGATATTTAGATGAGTTCATAGATGCTCTTAATAAAATAGACTTATCAGATAAACAAAGTCGACTTATCTTACTTGGGGACTATATGGATAACGGTTCTCAATCTTTTCAAGTTATTTCTAAAATAATTGAATTTGAAAAGATTTATCCAAAACAAATCATTACGCTATTTGGAAATCATGAAGAATGGTTTTATGATTGGCTTATTTTAGAAGAGCCTACTGCTTCTGCATTTCCAGAAACAATAAAGAGTTTTTTCTCTACAGAGGAATTGAACTATATATTAAAATCAAATTTTGAAACAAGTGTTAGAAATGAAATTAAAACAAATAACAAATTTTCTCCTTTCATGAAATGGTTTCAAACACACTATAAAGATAAGCGTTATTACGAGACAGACTCACAAATATTTGTCCACGCTGGCATTGATGAAGAAGCTGGCAAGCTTTGGAAAGAGCTAACGAGTTCAGAAATGTTTACAAATAAATTTCCTCTTACCACTGGTGGATTTTTTAAGGATATTGTTTCTGGTCATGTTGCTTCTTGGGAAGTAGCTAAAGATAAAACTTACCAAGGTAAGATTTACCATGATAGTAAAAGTCATTACTTTATTGATGGAGATGTAAATAATAGCAAAACAATATCTGTCCTTTGCTATGATACAATTACCAAGAAATATTATTTTCTATAACTTTTAATCATGTGATCCTAGGCAAAACTGCCGACTGGAGGTCGGCAAGCTGGAAGCGTGTTTAGCAGGGCGGTGATTAGGTCACATGATAAAAGTTAGGAGGAGCTTTGCTCCTCCTAGTTTATTTATTATATAGACAATCTTTTGGCGAAAGCCAACCTAAAAGGAACTATTTTTTATGACCTCATATAATAAAAAAATAGTCCGCACTTCTTCCTATATTGAAATTTGGGAATATGAAAAGCCAATATTTTCAAAAGGAAAATCCATTTTAGATACTGATACTAAAAGCAAAGAAAAATTACAACGTAGAACATTTGATGAACTTACACCTGAAGAACAAGAACAACGTCTGGAGCGTATGAAAAAAACTCGCTTAGAAGCAAAGTGGAACTTACTCCGATTAGTCGATTGTAATTATGATGACAATACTTCATTTCTAACCCTGACCACTAAAGAAAATATTAGCGACAGAAACCACTTCAAAGACTTACTAAAAACTTTTATAAAACGCTTTAACTACCACATCTTTAATACCAAGAAAAGTAAATTAAAATATTTAACAGTATTAGAAAAGCAAAAACGTGGAGCATGGCATGCTCATATTCTGCTTTTCAGCGTTCCTTATGTACCACACCGTCAACTCTTGGAACTTTGGGGACATGGAGCAGTACGGATAAATAAAGTTGATGTAGACAGCAAAGAAAATCGCGGTCGATATGTCACAAAGTATTTTGAAAAAGGGATTGGACAAGAATTGTTGGAAAACTTCGGAAAGCAAGCCTATTTTTCATCACGCAACTTAAAAAAGCCTGATGAAGATAGATTTTATACTTATGAAGATTTTAATTATGATAGTTCAGTCGTACTATATGAAACGGAATACATTAGTAAAGTCTATAAAGACGGTCAGTATTTCGATAATCATGTAAAGTATAAGAAAATAAAACTAGATTAATAAAGGAGTAAGTTACATGATAGCAACTGTTACTAAGAATGACCTAGTTGCCCTTGGTTTCTCTGAGGGAACATCTAAACGTATTATCCGCCAAGGGAAAGAGCTACTGATAACCCGAGGCTTTACAGTCTATCAGAACAAGCGAATTGGTACTATACCTGCTACTATTGCTACCGAATTACTCGGTTTTGATGTTCAAAACAGTACCCTCAAGGAGTAAAATATGGCAATTAGAAAAGGTAAAGACGGTAATTGGGTAGTTGATATTAGCAACGGTTTTGACCCAATAACACTAAAGCAACGTAGACTTGTCAGAAAGGGCTATAAGACGAAAAAAGAAGCTATTGAAGCAGAACACTACTTACGAAGTGTAGAGTTAAAAGAACGCTTCTATGGGGCTAAAATAACTATCCCCATACTATATGAACTACTTAAGGAAGAAGATAGCATAAATCATCGAAAAGCAAGCTATATCAATACACAAGATAATAATTACAACAAACACATCAAAGATTATTTTTCTATGGTCGATAATGTCGGAAAATTGACCTATGATGACATCTACCAGTTTAGAGAACATCTTAGGCAAAAAGTAGCTAAAAATTCTAATAAACCTTTAAGCACAAACACTATCAACAAAATCATGATTTTACTCAAAAAGATTTTTGATGTTGGTTTGCGAAAAGGCTATTACACCTCCAATCCAGCAAATTTGATAAAAAAGTTGCCAATCGAAAAAACAAAAATGCAGTTTTGGACAGTCAAAGAATTTCAACATTTTTTAACCTTGTTTGAAACTGAAGAATATAATATCAAGTTACTCTTTACTGTTCTATTCTTTACAGGACTACGACTTGGGGAAGCATTAGCACTAACATGGCAAGACATTGATTTTACAAGCAATACAATTCACATTACAAAATCAGTTTATGTAAACAAAGGAATAAGTCATGTTAGCACAACAAAGACTAAAGCTGGAACAAGAAGAATTATCATTAATAAGAAATTGAGCCATGAACTACAACAATGGCAACAGAAACAAAAACACCTATTAGAACAATTTACTAGTGATAGCATGACCCTACAAGTGTTTCAAGGCTCACCTATTACAATTACAAAAAATGCAGTTGAAAAACAATATAAGAAAATACTTGAACGTGATAGCACACTAAAAAAAATACGCATACACGATTTTAGGCACTCACACGCTTCCCTGCTGATTAACCAAGGGGAAGATTATCTAGTTGTAAAAGAGCGACTAGGACATGCTTCTATAACAACCACGATTGATACCTACTCTCACTTGTACCCAAGTAAGCAAAAGGATTTAGCTGATAAACTAGATGATTTACTATAAAGTAATTGAGTTTTATAAATGGAAAGTTTATAATTAAATCATGGATACATCACAAGTAATAAAAGCACATGAAGTAGCTAAAAAAGCACACTTTGGACAAATTGATAGAGCAGGAATTGACTACATTAAACACCCTGAAACAGTAGCTAGTTTTGTCGCAACTGATGAAGAGAAAGCTGTCGCCTATCTACATGATGTAATTGAAGATACTTCACTAACCCTACTAGACCTAAAAAAGGAAGGTTTTTCAAAAAACATTATAGAAGCCGTCGATATACTCACAAAGAAAAAAGGACAAGATTATCAATCTTATCTCAATCTAGTAAAGAAAAATGAACTCGCTAGAGTTGTAAAGTTGGCGGATTTACGGCATAATTCAGATTTAACAAGACTACCATTAATTACTGAAAAAGACTTAGAGAGAAATAAGAAATACAGTTCTGCTATTAGATTTTTAAGAGCAAAGAAAAAAGTTAGTAACTAAACTATAAAATTTTATAAAGAGAAAACAAAAGACAAAGCTTATAAACTTTGTCTTTATTACTATACTGGCGGTCGGTCTCGAACTGGCATATCCTTGCAGATACTACAATTTTATTAAAATAAATAACTATAAAAAGTGAAATTTTTTATTGAGAAACTTTTAGACTAGGAGTATAATGTATCTAAAATAACTATTAGGTGGCTGTTATATGAATAATGTTGTTACTACACAAATTTCTATTCAACTTAGTCAAGAGTTAAATTCTTTATTAAATGCTATTGTTGAAGAAAATAATACAA